>Ga0138256_10000003_pt1 | contig 483648 bp, 434 predicted proteins | sample KNB2016incub_MG_FD_105486 | JGI IMG/M metagenome (GOLD analysis project Ga0138256, IMG submission 105486) | Active sludge microbial communities from wastewater in Klosterneuburg, Austria - KNB2014incub_MG | ecosystem: Engineered > WWTP > Activated sludge > Unclassified | place: Austria...
TAGCAATAAACTTAATAAATATTATGTTGGCTCTACAACTGATATTGAAAGACGCTTTGCTGAACATAACAGGGGCAAAGAAAAATTTACTAAAACAGGGATTCCATGGGTGATTGTTTATACCCAAATCTTTGATGATATTATTCAAGCCAGGAAAAGAGAATTTTTTATAAAAAAAATGAAAAGCAGGAAATTCATCGAATCATTGATTAACGCTGCTGGATAGTGCATCCCGATTTTTAATCGGGAGGGTCATTGGTTCGAATCCAATCCGGATCACAAAGAAAAAAAGAGCCCCAATATTGCTTCTCTTTTTTACTTTTATAAAAACTTACTGTTATGGAAGTTAAAATGGAAGCATCGTGGAAAGAAGTTTTAAAAAATGAGTTTACAAAACCATACTTTCAGCAGATTGTTACTTTTTTAAAAACAGAAAAATCTGCAGGAAAAATTATCTATCCGCCAGGTACTCTCATTTTTAATGCCTTTAGCCAAACGCCATTTACAAAACTTAAAGTTGTAATACTGGGGCAAGATCCCTATCATGGTCAGGGACAGGCGCATGGATTAAGCTTTTCGGTACAAAATGGGATAAAACCTCCACCATCATTAATTAATATTTATAAAGAAATACAAAACGATATTGGCATTGCCATGCCAAAACAATATGGCAACCTTACCCGCTGGGCTCAACAAGGTGTTTTACTTTTGAATGCAGCACTAACGGTTAGGGCTAACGAACCCTTTAGCCATGCCAAATTTGGATGGTCGCAATTTACTGATGCTGTGATTCAAACTATTTCAAATGAAAAAACTGGTATTGTATTTATGCTTTGGGGTAAATTTGCACAGGAAAAACAAATATTAATAGACGAAACAAAACATCATGTTTTAAAAGCAGCACACCCCTCTCCCTTTTCGGCAGACAAAGGATTTTTTGGGTGTAAACATTTTTCTAAAACAAATGAGTTGTTAAGCAAACAAGGAATTTTACCTATTGACTGGAAACTTTTATCACCATAGCTAAGTATATGAAAATTATTAAAAATATTTTTGGCCGTATATGGGCATTTTGGGGGTTAGTGAGTTTTTTAGTTACTTTCATTATCGTCTTCATCCCATCTATGTTTGCCTATTTAATAAAAGACCCTGCCGGACAAAAATATTTTATTGCCGTATCTAAAGTATGGATGAATGTGTGGTTGTTTTTAATTGGTTGCCCCGTAAAAGTTGCAGGAAAAGAAAATTTCAAAAAAGGTGAAACGTATATTGTAGTCTTTAATCACAATGCATTTTTAGATGTGCCGCTTTCTGCACCTTATGTACCAGGTGCCAATAAAACAATTGCTAAGGCTACATTTGCAAAAATCCCTTTGTTTGGCCAGTTTTATACCAGGGGGTCGGTACTTGTTAACCGTACCAATGAACATAGCAGAGCTAAAAGTTTTGATTTGATGAAAAAAGTTTTGGTATCTGGCATGCACATGTGCATATATCCCGAGGGAACCCGTAACCGTACGCATGAACCCATTAAACCATTTTATGATGGAGCTTTTAAACTTTCGATGGCTACTAATAAACAAATTATACCCTGTGTAATTTTTGGAACCAAAAAAGCAATGCCCATCAACAAAAAATTTTTCTTATTCCCTACCCGGCTGCACATGCAATTTTTACCACCGGTTTCACCAGCCGATAAAACAGTAAAAGAATTTAAAGAGCAAGTTTATACCGTTATGGTTAAGGAATATATTAGAAAATAATTTTTAAATTTCCCCATCAGTTACAAATCATAAAAATACCTGGTACGGTTTATTTTTAAATCTCGTAACAAACCCGACTTAGGGCTTATACTAATATTAAATGAACGGAATTTTCCAACCGGCGAAATATTAATGGCCATTTGCCAGCAATGCATTTCCCTGGTGAGATACATGCTGATCATACCCAAATCTTTTTGTGTGATATTATATGATCCGTTTAATCCTATTTGCCATTTTGGTGTTAAGTTTAAAGAACCGTTCCAGTTTACATTTTGTGAAATACTACTTGTATAACCTGTACCCAAACCATTGGTAATACGGTTATAACTAAAAGCATAAGAAAAACTTATACTCCAGGGAATGTTGAAATTTGCAAACTCACCGGGGTTGTTTCTGATATAAGCCGCTTCCTGCTGGTATTCATCTATGGGAAGGCCAGATATAGAATTTACCTGCATATTTTGCTGATTGTTTATAGGTAATTGTTCCTTTTGATCGCCACCTTGAAATGAAGTTTGAAGTGATATGGAAGCATTAGTTAATTTGCCCAACGACAGTTTTCTGTTCCATACCAATTTATCAATAAAATCTCCCTTATTATTTGTTAAATAAGGTACTACTATTGCACTACCAGATATGCTTATCTTATCAAACAAATTTGTTCGTAAGTTTATAGTAAATGGCCTAAGTTTAAATGAATCTTCCAAAAAATTATAACTACTGTTAATACTAAGCCCGTCTAAAAGTGTTATTTTTTTAACAGCATTCTGGCTTGTATCTTTTTTATTTCTAACCTTCATTTGTAAAACATTATCAATGCCAAAATTTATACCTCCAAATTTACCCTGGCCAAATGCTCCAAAAATGCTTCTTTCATAAAACGTAGAAGATATTCTGTTACCAGCCGTATCAATTTGTGTATTGTACCAAGCTTTACTGTTCATATCTGGCTTATAGTTAACAGATAGTTGCGGCCTAAGTTCGTGCCTGATGGCTTGTACCTTACTTTTTTTATTAAATGTGAACATACCAAATATCCTGGTAGAAACACCTAATCCAAAATTCATATCCCTGGCTGTATAAAACCCTTTTTTAATGCTCGTGTCTAATTTTTTTTCTGTTATATTCCAATTACGTTCAAACTTTTCCTGGTACCATCGTTCTTCATAACTTATGCTTGGAGAAAACTGAAAGTTGCCTATCTGTGGAAGCGATAAAGTGATGGGAACCCTGTGAGAAGCCCCATATCTATAGTTTTTAGAAAACTGGCTGAAAATACTACCTGTTGTATCGTAAAATGAAGACATGCCATTTATACTTGTATTTAATGCAATGCCAATATTCTCATACCAATAATATTTTCCTATAACTTCTTTACGCCTGAAAGGATACAAAGTATTTACATTAAAAGTTACTGTAGGCAAATTGATGTTTATGAGTTTAGTATTACCATTTTGGTTATGATTGGCAATTAAGCTTATATTGAATGGTTTATCTTTCCAGGTTTTTGTGTACGCTATGGATGACTGCAACTGATTTTCAAAATTGCGTTGAGGGTTATTAGGCACTGCGCCATTGTACCCACTGCTGCCAGCATCAACATGGGCGCTAAAAGTTACTCCCGGCCTTGCCTTGGTATCGGTACTATGCTGCCAGTTAACTTTAAATGCCCTGGCTCCGGATTTATCCAGGTCTCTTAAATGAATCATATTTATAGCAAAGTTTCCCTGGTAATGATATCGTTTATAATAACGTGGACTAATGCTTGCCGTCCAACCACCATACGAATAAATTGTACCCATGGTTACCAAATCCCATTTTTCGCCAAGTACTTTATAATAACCCAGGTTTTCGAGAGAGAGACCTAAAGTTTCATTGGCAGAAAATGAAGGAGCAAGCAAACCCGAACGTCTGCCTGTTTGTAAAGGATAAATACCAAAAGGCAAAACAATTGGTATGGGTACATTCTCAAATTCAGGATGCACCGGCCCGGTAATGGCCATTTTTTTATTGATGAATTTTATCCGCTTACTTACAAATGCAAAATGTGGCGTATCAAGGTTGCAGGTAGTAAACCTTCCCTTAAATGCATAAAAAACATCAGCATTTACTTTTTTTATTTTTTCACCATAAACAAACAATTCGCCTTGCTGGGTATAAGTGCCTTTAGTTAGCCCTTTACCGGTTTTCATATTGAATTTTATTGAATCACTCTTCGTTTTAAAGTCAGCCTGGTTAAATTCAGGGTATGCAATTACGTTACCTGCACTGTCTTTAATCAAATATGCACTAACTAAACTTGTTCCCTGGTCAAATTCTATACGAGGCGATGTTAGAACATTATCTATATAAGTAACTTTGGTTTGCTTGCCATACAGAATTATCTTTTTTGATGGTATATCCATCACCATCGAATCATCTGCATGATAAACAACAGGAGCTTCCAGTGCATCTTTTGAAGTACGAAAAGAAAAAGTATCTGTTTTGGTAACAATATTGGTATCGGCATTTACAGGTAATGCCAGTGAGTCATTGGCGGATAAATTCGTTGCCGCATTATTTTTTTTTATTTGTAAAGAATCGGAATTAGATACACTGATTGCAGGATTGCCCTTTAGCGGAATTGTATCAGTAGTTAAAAAACTGTGAAATCCATTTTCAGCAAAAGCATTGGCAGTGTAATACGGCGTTATAGTAAATAACAACAGTATCAATACCAAAAGCAAAATATATTTTGCATTACCTTTGTTTAGTCGGCTCATAATTAAGATTGACAAAAATAGCCATTATAACAGAATGTAAATATGAATAATTACTAACCCCTGATAAACCAGTTGAATATGTTTAGAAAGAAAGTTCCTTTTTTAATATTAATTGCTGCATCGCAATTGTTAATATTAAATAGTTTATTTTCTCAAACTCCAAAATTTATAAGAACCATTGTGGTAGATGCCGGCCATGGTGGCAACCAGGACCCCGGCGCTATTGGTCAATACGAAAACTCATTACAATCGAAGGAAAAAGATGTAACACTGGCCATAAGTTTAAAATTAGTTGAAGAGTTAAAAAAACAACTTCCCGGTGTAAAAATAGTTCCAACCAGAACAACCGATATATATCAAAACGTTAAAGAAAAGGCCAAAATAGCCAATGAAGCTAAAGGCGATCTTTTCTTATGTATTCATGCCGATAGCGGCCCTTTAAAACAAGGGAAACGGCAAACGGGTACCCGTACGGTTACCAAATATAAAACAACTTATAAAGGAAAAGGGAAAAAACGAAAAAGGATACGAACACCATATGAAGTGGAAGAACCAGTGTATGAATATTTTAAAAAGCCGCTTACCAGGAGCGGTACCAGTGTTTGGATATTTGCAGCACATAAAACAAGTGATAAGCTTAAAGCAATTATGGATGGTGAAGAGAACTTTGAAATTGAAACTGGTGGTGTAGATTCGTTAGAAAACAGCCTTGATTTTAAAACTCCCGAAGGAAGAACCATTGCAGCAATTTATGCAAAAAGGTACCAGGAACGTAGCGACCGTTTGGCTACAATTGTGAATGAAGAGATTGAAGCAACAGGCAGGCCTGCGTTAGGTGTAAACCAAAGGCAAAAAGGTATTTGGGTATTGCAGGCCACCAATATGCCAGCAATACTTATAGAAACAGGTTTTATAAATAACCCTGATGATGAAAAATATATTAACAGCGAAAAAGGGCAGCAGGAACTTGCTTCGGCTATTACAGAAGCTGTTAAGCGATACAAGGCCCAGGTAGAAAATACCAATTACACCCCACCTCCGAAAACCGACATGACAGGTAAAAAAATTGATGCCCCACCTGCCGATTTTGAAAAAAGGGAAACAAAGGATTCAAAAGTCATTATAGTTAATAACAGTAAAGTAAAAATAGATTTATACGATGATGGTGAAATTGATAATGATATTGTTACTGTTTATTTTAACAGGACATTGATTTTTGATAAAAAACCATTAACTGCTAACGCACAATCATATACACTAGAGTTAGTGCCGGGCAAAACCAACGAATTGGTTTTATATGCAGATAACCTGGGCAATATACCACCCAATACAGCGCTAATGATTATAACTGATGGAACTGAACGGCATGAAGTGAGGTTATCATCAGATTTGAAAAATAATGCCTCAGTTAGATTTGAATTAAAAAATAATAATTAAATTAGTCCCTGCCTGAACAATACAAAAAGTAATTTACAGACAGAAACACCAAGATGAAAATTTCAAACGAATCAAAAATTGGGGCGCTTACAGCCATAGCCATAACACTACTAATACTTGGCTTTAATTTTTTAAAAGGAAAATCTTTTTTAGATAAGACACATACCCTGTATGCTAAATACAGCAATGTACAGGGGCTGGCCACATCAAATCCTGTAACTATAAACGGTATGCAGGTTGGTACGGTTTACAGAATATCAACAGATAAAAATATGAAAGAAATTTTGGTGAATATGACACTCACCAAAGATGTAAACATACCTGTAAATTCAGTGGCATTAATAAAACCTTCAATATTAGGCACTATCAGTATTGAAATAAAACTGGGCGATGCAACTACATATATTCCTCAAAATGGTACCATTGCTACCGAAAATACAACCGGCATTTTTAATGATGTACTAAGTAAAGTTGATCCTGTACTTACCCAGGTTACCAAAGCAGTAACTTCAATAGATTCTGTTTTACATGCAGTAAACCGTATTTTAGATCCTCATGCAAAAAATAATATTTCGGCAACGCTTGAAAATTTAAACAAAACAACTGCCAACCTTATCACAGCCTCAACTTCGCTAAACGTATTACTAAATACACAATCAGGCGCATTGGCAGGTACTCTTAAAAACCTCAATTCTTTTACAGGCAACCTCGATAAAAATAACGACAAGATTACCAACCTTGTTAGCAACCTGGATAAAACTGCCACTAACTTAAGCCAGTTAGAACTTCAAAAAACATTAACAACCTTAAATACCACCATTGACGATCTAAAATCAACAATTGGTAAATTAAACAGTACAAAAGGCACTGCAGGTTTATTATTGAACGATACCAAACTGTATAATAACCTTACAGCAACTGCTAACAAATTAAATTTGTTGTTAGATGACCTAAAGACAAATCCTAAGCGATATATAAACATTTCGGTATTTGGCAGGAAAAACAAAAACCCGGGGTTAACTGTACCATTACCAGATACCATTAATGCACCTTACCTGAAGCAATAAAAAATTTAACAGCAATAATATGGCTTGTTAACAAATAAATCGACAATTTACAAGCCATCATAAATCAAAACCATTGCGATTGAAGCTTAACACTTGCAAATTCTTATTTTTCTTTTTAGCTTTTTATAGTTCAAAAATTTATGCACAGCAAATTGTAAATAACGCTGCCAATAGCGATACTATCCGCATTATAAAAATAGTACAGGGTAAAACAATGCGGATGATAACAATTGATACGACTACCACGCTTGAAACCATTGCAGGCAATGTAATTATAAAAGAAGGCCTTACCACATTCTATTGCGATAGCGCCACAGTAAACCGCAAAACAAATATCCTTGAGGCTTTTGGCAATATTCATATTAACGATAATGACAGCATACATACTTATGCCCAATACCTAAAATATGTAGGAGCAGAAAGGATTGCTTATTTAAAAAAGAAAGTAAAACTTACCGATAAAAAAGGCACACTTTATACCGATGACCTGGAATATAATTTAAGAACAGGAATTGCCACTTACAAAAATGGTGGCAGAATTACTAACGACAAAACAATATTAACCAGCCTTGATGGTGTGTATTATGCCGATACGAAGGATGTTTATTTTAAAAATAATGTACACCTGAAAGACCCTGACAGGGATATTTGGACTGATAGTTTACAGTATAATCTTAAAACCAATATAGCAAATTTTATTGCACAAACCCGTATTGTTGGTAAAGATGGAAGTATCATCAATACTAAAAGCGGCACATATAATTTAGAAACCGGTGAAGCAATTTTTTTAGACCGATCCGATTTTAGCGACAGTACACGAAGTGGTGTAGCTGATAAAATTGCCTATGATAAAAATAACGGCATATTACAAATGCTGGGAAATGCAAAATTAGTTGACAGTGTAAACAATGTTATTGTATTTGGTGGCGAAGTTTATGCAGACACTAAAATAAATTCCTTTTTAGCAAGCCGCAAACCTGTTATGATTATATTTAGAGATGGCGACAGCACTTATATAGCTGCCGATACACTTTTTTCGGGCTTGCGTAAATACGACAGCCTTGAAAGAAAAGTTAATACATACACAGATACTTTAAGATCTGCAATAGCAGTAAAAGCTAATGATGCCGATTCTTCTATTAGATATTTTTTAGGATTTCATAATGTTCGCATATTTAATGATTCGCTGCAAGCCGTAAGCGACAGCCTTCACTACTCCACCTTAGATTCTACCTTTAAGCTTTTTGGCGAACCGGTGGTTTGGAATCAACAGTCGCAGATAACTGGTGATACACTTTATATGTTTACCCAAAAACAAAAACCAAAACGCCTGTATGTTTTTAACGATGGTATGATTGTTAATAAAACTAAAGAAGGTTTTTTTAACCAAATTGCCGGCCGAACTTTAAATGGATATTTTATTGACGGGAATATTGATTATGTAAGAATTAAAGGAAGTCCCGCAGAAAGTATCTTTTACCCTCAAGATGATGACAGTGCATATATTGGTATGAACCGGAGCAGTGGCGATGTAATTGATGTTTTCTTTGTAAAAAAAGAAGTTAACAAAGTTATTTTTGTAAATGATGTAAATGGCACATTGTATCCTTTTAAAGACATACCTGCCGATAAAAAAGATTTAAAGGGTTTTAAATGGCTTGATAACAAAAGGCCAAAAAACAAACTTGAGCTTTTTGAATAGAGTTTATAAAAAGACATCCCGGTAAAAACCGGGATGTGTGTTTTTATGAAAATAATCCAACCTTAACTTTTCCCTTTTGTTGTTTTTGATACTGTTTTATTGGTTTTATATCGCATGTCTGGTGTACCATCTGCTTTTTTAGGTCCTGAAGTTTTTGCAGTTTTGTTTTCTTTGTAACGCATATCGGCTGTACCATTTGCTTTTAAATGCGTAGTAGTTTTTGCTGCAGAGGCATGTTTAGCAACAGGCTTTGCTGTTGTAGCAACAGCTTTATTAGTTGTAGTAGTTGCTTTTTCAGTAGTTGCAGCCTTTTTCATACTTACTACCTTAGCTTGTTTAGCCGCTACGGGTTTGTCTGTTGTTTTTTTAGCTGTTGTTTGTGCAGTTGCAAGGCCGGCAAAACCCAGCATGAAGCTTAAAGCGATTAATATTTTTTTCATTGTTTATTTTTTTTTGTTTTTTAATTTTTTATAAATGTAATGGCAGTAAAAACAGCAATGTGTTAGGCATTGGTTAATGAGTTTAAAAACAAAGCCCGTTAATAAAAAATTAACAGGCTTTTTAAATTGGAAATATTTTTTGCTATTACTTGAGTTTTGCCAATGCCACTTTTATTTTAGAAAATGCTTTTTCAATATTGTGCATACTGTTGGCAAATGATAGCCTTATACAATCTGGCGCCCCAAAAGCTTTTCCAGTAACTGTTGATACATGAGCCTTGTTTAAAAGGTACATACAAAGATCATCTGCATTTTCAATTGTTTCTTCTCCATCTGATTTACCAAAATAGCTGTTTACCCTGGGAAAAATATAAAAAGCTCCTTGTGGCTCACTGCATTCCAAACCTGGTATTGCTGCAACCAGTTCTAATACCTTTTTCCTGCGTTCGATAAACTCTGCAATCATCAATTCTGTAGGATGCATATTACCGGTTAATGCTGTTATGGCAGCTCTTTGTGTTACCGCATTGGCGCCACTTGTAACCTGCCCTTGTATTTTTTCACAGGCTTTGGCCACTTCTTCATTGGCAGCCATATAACCTAACCTCCAACCGGTCATGGCGTATCCCTTACTTAAGCCGTTAATAATAATAACCCTGTCTTTTATTTCTTCAAATTGAGCTATACTCTCATGCTTGCCTTCATAATTGATATACTCATAAATCTCATCACTCATAATAAAAATACCGGGATGTTTTTTAAAAACACCAGCAAGTGCTTCAAGCTCTGCTTTAGAATAAACCGCCCCACTTGGATTGCAAGGCGATGAAAACATGAACAGTTTTGATTTATCAGTAATGGCAGCTTCCAGTTGTGCAGCAGTTATCTTATACCCGTTTTCTAAAGTTGCATCTATAAACTTAACTGAACCTCCAGCCATTTTTACAATCTCTGAATACGTTACCCAGTATGGAGTTGGTATGATCACTTCATCATCTGTATCAACAAAGGCCATTATTGTATTTGCAATGCTTTGCTTGGCGCCAGTACTTATCACTATTTGGTTGGGATTGTAATGAAGCCCATTATCTCTTTTTAGTTTTGTACAAACTGCTTCTCTTAAATCAAGATAGCCGGCCACGGGTGTATAGTGGCTGTAATTTTCATCAATAGCCTTTTTTGCTGCATCTTTTATGTGTTCGGGTGTATCAAAATCGGGTTCGCCTAAACTTAGGTCGGTAATATCAAATCCTTTTGCCCTTAACTCCCTGCCAAGTTTGGCCATTTTTAAAGTTTCGGGTTCATTAAAGCGTTGCAGGAGCGATGATAAATGCATGAAATTTTATTTATGTTGGCGCAAAAATAACTATTTATCATAGGTAAATAAAACCGGTGATAAATCGGGCTTGTATTTATATTTTCTTTTTAATTCATAATTGTAAATGGCTTGTCCCAGGTTTTTCATAAAAGGCAGGCCTGTACTATCGTAGTCATATTTATCATCATTTATAATACCATCGCTGTTGCAATAAATGGTAGCAGATAAAAAGAATTCAATTTTATTTTTATAGTCAACAAAATATGCTGCATCTATCATTTGCCCATAAGCATCACCTATTTTATTAAAAATTCGGATATTATTGAGTGGCTTTTCTTTTGAAGCGCCATAAAATAAGAATTTGCAATATAAAGGCCAGTAGTTAATACTATCTGAACTATAAGGTGGGTATATACTTTCGGTGGGATATTGACTCATATATTTTAAAACAAACTGACGGTCTTCGGCTGTAATATTAAATCGTTGTGTGGCTTTTACTTTTTCAGGAAATACAAGGCTGATAAGTATATTATGTAAATCTTGCAGGTTCAGCCTGTTTTTTTTAGAAAAGTCCATAGGTTTGTTTACTAATTCATTTTTGCTGAAATAGGCTTTCCCAAGACTATCTTTTCTTACGTTATATTTTAAATTACTTCTTTGTTCTTTTTGAATATAAATGCTTTTTCCAGTACTATCATAAAATGTAATAGGATTGGTACGCCTGTTTTCTTCCTCGGTTAAAAAAATATCAAGGCGATGAATAATTTGTGCGTCAGAATATCCTTTTTTCTTAAGTTGGGTATTGATGTATTGCTGGCCCAGAAATTCGTACAGCCTGTTAAATGCATCATTATCACTCACCATCAATATTTTCTTTATATACTGGGCAATAGTAGGTTTACCGTTTGCAGTGGTTGGGTCGTTGTAAACTTCTGTTTGCCCACTAAAAGCCGATCCGGTTAACATGGTTGTATTGGCATTTAGTTGTTTATTTTGTAATTCATGCAACTTTTGTAATGCCAGCAAAACTACGGGCAGTTTTACAGTAGATGCCGGGTAATAATATTTGTTTGCATCCACATTAAAATAGTGATTTTGTAAAGCAGGCATTCCATTTGCTCCCCTGTTAACCTGTGTATAAATGATCTGAACATTTAAATCTTTATATTTTTTAAGTATTTCATTAAATTGTTGGGGGTTCTGTAGCATGATGGATTGCAGTAAACCTGCTGGTTTTGCTGTATCGGGCATAATTTGGGCATTTTTAACGGCTGATGCAGATTGGGTAGTTTTTACAGCTTTACTGCTACACAGTAAAAACGCTATAACCATCCAAAAATTAAACAAAGCTTTATGTTTACAAATCATAATACAATATTGTAGTAATAAACCTATATAAATCAAAAAAAATAAGCCATAAAAACTAAAACGGTTTTTCCCCTATCTTTGCACACTTCTAAAAATTCAACAAAGAAGCTACTAAAACGTCTATTATTATGAAGTTAAAAGGTTTAGTCTGGTTTTTTACAATTGCCCTTACCGTTATTTCACTCTGGGAATTATCTTATACCTGGGTAGTTCGTAATTACGAAAAAACAGTTACTGCTAAAGCAACAAAAATAGTTAAAGCTGCTTTCCCCGATTTAAAAGGTGATGAAAAAGACGCAGCCATTGAGTTTAGAAAAAAACGTATTCTTGACAGCACTGCTGATCAAAAGATTTACCCAATTTTTGGTACAACCTATAAAGAGTGTAAAGCCAATGAACTAAATCTTGGTTTGGACCTGCAAGGTGGTATAAGTGTAACGCTTGACGTTAGCCTTAGTGATCTGCTTAAATCTTTAAGCAATAATCCTAAAGACCCTGCATTGTTAAATGCCATCTCTACGGCAAACACCTTGAAAAAAAATAGTGATGCCGATTTTGTTACTTTAGTAACCGATGCCTATATTAAACAAAATGGAGCAGGAAAATTGGCATCAATTTTTGCAGGTGCCGAAAAAGAGGTTAAGATTAATGATAATGATGCTGCAGTAATCAAAAAACTAAAATCAACTGCAAGTGGCGCCATTAATGAAACGTACAAAATTATAGTACGTCGTATTGATAAATTTGGTGTTGCCCAGCCTAATATTAATTTTGATGTAAATAAAGGTATCATTAACGTAGAGCTTGCAGGTGTTACTGATATTGATCGTGTTCGTAAATTATTACAAGCATCGGCTCACTTACAGTTTTGGGAAGTTTACCGTATTGATGAGTTAGCTAACTCCTTAAAACTTGCGGATGATAATCTGCATAACTACCTGTATGGTGCCGATAGTACCGGAATTGTAGATTCGGTTAAGAAACTTGAAAATGCAAATCCTTTCTTTAGGGTCATCAACCCTATCAATCCTCAAACTGATCCTGCTACCGGTAAACAGTATTTTCCTTCTGCTATTGGTAATGTAGCTGTGCAGGATACGGCAGTTTTGTTTGAATATCTTAACAATGATGTTGTAAAAAATGCTATCCCTGCTGATTGTAAATTTTTATTGGGTGTAGAAGAAAAAGCTGAAAAAGGTTTACAGCGTTATTTCCCATTGTATGCAGTAAAAACATTACCCGGAAGCATCAGGGCGCCATTGGAAGGTGATGGTGTAAAAGAAGCCCGCCAGGATTTTGATGAAAAAGGCCGTCCGGCGATAAAAATGGAAATGACCAGCACTGGCGCTAAAACCTGGGCCAGGTTAACAGCAAAAAATGTTGGACGACCAATTGCTATTGCTCTCGATGATATCGTTTATTCTGCCCCCAATGTAAACGGAGCTATTGAAGGCGGGAGTTCTGAAATATCAGGAAACTTTACAGTGCAGGAAGCCCAGGATCTTGCCAATATATTAAAATCCGGTAAGCTTGATGCACCAGCAAATATTGTTGCTCAACAAGTAGTTGGGCCTACATTAGGTGCTGAGTCTGTAAAAGGTGGCGCTATGGCTTTTGGTATTTCTTTCCTGGTGATATTTATTCTAATGCTGGTTTATTATAACAATGGCGGCTGGATTGCAAATATTGCTCTTATATTAAACCTGTTGTTTACCATTGGTGTTTTAACAGCCATGGGCTTTACTTTAACTGCCGCAGGTATTGCCGGTCTAGTACTAACAATTGGTATGGCTGTAGATACCAACGTAATTATTTTTGAACGTATAAAGGAAGAGCTTACCAGAGGTAAATCATACCCACAGGCTGTTCATGATGGTTACAGACGTTCATTAGCACCAGTTATTGATGCACACGTTACGTCATTACTTACTGCCATCATTTTATTTTATTTTGGACTAGGCCCGGTATTAGGTTTTGCCACAACACAAATTATCGGTTTGCTGCTTTCTTTGTTCTGCGGTATCCTGGTATCAAGACTAATAACTGATGTTTGGACTAATAAGCAAAGGCATTTTAATTATTTTACTAAGATATCTACTAGAATATTTAAACACGCCACTTTTAAATTCATTGAATTTAGAAAATATGCTTACGCCATTTCCGCATTAGTAATGATTGCAGGTATTGCTTCATTTTTCAACGGTTTTCACCTGGGTGTAGAGTTTAAAGGAGGCCGTAGTTATACCATTCAATTTGATAAGCCTGTTAAAAATGATGATATAAGAGATGATTTAAAAGTTGCCCTTGATGGTGATAACGTAACCATAAAAACCGTTGGCGACAACCGACATTTAAATATAACTACAGCATATTTAAAAGATGTTGCACATGCCGACAGTACTGTTAAAGCAAAACTTTTTGAGGGTCTTAAAAAAGTATTACCTGCTGATTTAACCTACCAGCAATTTACTACAAAATATATACAGGCATATTCAACCGTACAGCCAAGTATCTCCGACGATTTAAAACGAGGTGCAGTAAAAGCAACCATTTTTGCAATGCTTATAATTTTCTTATACATCTTCCTTCGATTCAGGGATTGGAGATTTTCAATAGGAACCATCTTTTCACTAATGCATGATGTACTTGTAACACTGGCAGTTTTCTCGTTTTTCAAAAATATAGTACCCTTCCCGCTTGAAATTGATCAACACTTTATTGCTGCTGTATTAACGGTTATCGGTTTCTCAATGAATGACACGGTAATTGTATTTGACCGTATTCGTGAATATAGCCACGAAATGAAAAATGCCAGCAAAACAAATATCATTAACCGAGCTATTAATGATACTTTGAGCAGAACAATCATGACATCACTTACCGTATTCCTTACCCTGCTAATCTTGTTTATTTTTGGCGGTGAGGTTACCCGTGGATTTGCTTTTGCTATGTTAATTGGTGTAATTACCGGTACTTATTCATCAATTTTTGTTGGCGCACCAATTTTGATTGATTTTGCTAAAGACAAACCATTTGGAAAAGCCGATGCTGTTGATGTAAAGAAAAAATAAATTAGTCTTAAATTATAATATTCAAAAAGCATTCATGTATTAAAACGCATGAATGCTTTTTTTATACACCCTATTTTGTTTAATTACGAAAATGAACAATGAAATTTAGAGTGAAGCTTTGCCAGATAAAAAAATAATATGCAATAGCATTCGGTAACTTTTTAAATTAACTAAAAAAGATTAATCACTCAAAACTAACATAGGGTAGTTCAATATAAAATATAGAGCCGGCGCCATCTTTTGTTTCAAACCATATCCTGCCTTTCGACTGTTCTACAATACTTTTACTCATTGCCAAACCAAGCCCCGTACCCGAGCTTTTTGTAGTAAAATTGGGAGTAAATATTTTTGATTGTAATTCTTCTTCAATTCCATTACCATTATCCTGTATCATAATCAATACATTTTGCTCGTAAATTTCTTCATTTATTTTAATTAAAATTTGTTTTTCGGCAGGTACAGCCTGTATTGCGTTTAAGATAAGATTGGTAAACACCCTGTTCATATTAGTTCTGTCGGCATTAATAAAAACCTTTGCCACAGTGGGGGTCCAGGATATTTGTATCCTGTCGTTAATGGCATGTAAGAGTACAACCTGGTTTACCACTTCATGCAAATTAAATAATTCACTTTTTGAATTGCCAATGTTGGCAAACTGGCTAAATTCGCCGGCAATATGATTAAGGTGTTCAATTTGTTCAACCAATGTTGCAACTACATTTGCAGTAAGACCTTCTACATTATCAGCTTTAGCCGCAATGGATTTTTGTAAATATTGTAAGCTAAGTTTCATGGGGGTTAGTGGGTTTTTTATTTCATGTGCAACCTGTCTTGCCATTTCCTTCCATGCTCCTTCCCTTTCGCTTTTTGCCAGTGCCACCGCACTTTCATTAAGCTTTGCAACCATTTTATTGTATTCTTTTATAAGTTCTCCAATTTCATCATCCCTTTTCCAGTCAATAACTTCATTATGGCGTCCAAGGTTTACAGCTTTCATCTTTTCACTAATAAATGAAAAAGAACGGGTGATACGGTTGGTTATAAATAAAGCAATGATACCTGCAATTAAGAAAATAAAGGCATTAAGGTTTATAATTGTTACCAAAAAATTAGCAATCTCTTCCTGCAATTTACTTTCACTTGTAAAGTATGGTATATTCAAATAGGCATATTCCCTGCCATTGCCATCTATTACCGGAACATAGTTACTTACAAAAGTTAGTTCGCCAATTTTTTCTTCTTTAAAATATTGTACTTCCTTTTTCTTATTCAGATGAAAATATGCTACAGGGTCCATTTTGGTACTAATGATACCTTTGTTGTATGGTAATGGAAGTGATGATACTTGCAGGTTGCCATCAAGGTCGTAAAGGTTTACATCCACTGCATGTATCTCTGATATCTTATCAATTAATTTTTCTAAATTTTCACGATAAGCGTTACCCTTAATTTTAGATGTATCTTCCGAAGCAGTTAAATCGTCCAGTGAAATCCTCACCTGATTTTCCATTACATGAATTACACGACTAAGTTTTTCTCTATTACTGTTTTGATAACGGTTTATAAAAAACAATATCGTGGCAATACCTATAATAATAAAAGAGAGTACACTAATAAAAATTACTGTGCCATGTATTTGGTTTCTGATACTTAGTTGCCAGTAATGCCTTATCTTATCTTTATTAAACCTGGCCTTTATAATAACATTAAGCAGCCAAAAAAGGCCGGTAACCAACAGAAATGCACAAAAAAGATATGAGAATAAAGTAATAGACTCAATAAAGAAATTATTTTCTTTTGCTATGATGACTATTTTTTGCGGTCCTCCTTTATACCAAAGTTCATCAAACCCATTTTTATGTATGGTTGTAAACTCGTTTTTAGGCAACTGATTTTTTGATAACCGGGTAGCAAACGCATAATCATTATGACTGTTAACCAATTGAAGGTTATCATAAACAGCAAATGCATACACCGGCGAATTTTCAATTGCATTATTCAGCCCTTTTGAAAACAGCTCTAGATTTACTGCATCAGATTTATATTTTTTTGGATTGGCAAGTACAAAAACATAACCAAGTGTGTCGCCATCAAAATTGGTAATTGTTTTCCTGCTTATGTAACTAAACTTGTCGTAAGATTCATCATAGTAATACAGATCGGGTAAATTTGTTGGCCTCGATTGTGTTTTTAAAACTGTATTTAATTCATTAAACCCTGTAGCATCTTTATTAAACAATGGTTCTTCCTGAGCATCAAAAGTATAGATGGTAGTTTCATACTTATTGGTATAAACCGAAAAATTGCCGTTTACCAGGCTGTCTTTTAAAAACTGATTATCATTTATATTTTTAAACCTGTAAAAATTATTTGCCAGGTATTCATTCCTAAATTCTGTTAATAAAGTATTTAATAAGGTTTCGTTTACCGGATCGGTTTTAGTGGCCAATGCTTCGGCATAATGTTCCCTGTTTCTCAGTTCCTTCTTACTGTTTTCAAGAACAATTATACCGGTAATGGTTACAGAAAAAAAGAATAACCAAAATATCAGTTTGGAAGAGCTAATCTTCTTTAATGAGAGGGTAAGGTTTCCCGGCAACATTAAAAGCAGATAAACAATTAACCAGGATAAGATGAAAATTTCAAATCCCATATTGGTTATCACCTGCTGAAAAGAAAGATATAACAATCCAATTATAGCCACAAAAAGATACAGCCAAGTAAAATTTTTAGTAAAAAATGGTTGTAGGTAAAAAATCAATATCTGGCCCAATAAAAAATATCCAATTGCTATACAACATAATACAATAAACCCGATAACGCTGTACATGTTAAGAGTAAAAAAATTAATTACATCAAAAGATATTTGCGAATCGGCCACCATGCTGCGTATTACATTTGCCGCTGTAAACGTCATTGCTACAAACAAAATGCTTACAACTATTAATACACACCATTTATACCATGTTCGTTTTTTATTTGTTACCTGTTTTACTATTGTAAAATGATTGTGTATAAACAAAATGATCCAGGTAAATAGCACAGCATTAATAAGCAAATCGCCTAGTGAGCGTAAAATGATATTTGAACCATAAATGGCAGGGTCGAATAACTCAAATTGCCTGAAATTTAATGGTAATGGATAATAATAACTGATTACCCGTAGCAATAACACCATCGGTATTAAAAAAAACAAAGCCCTGGACAAGCCTTTATAAGTGGCAATATTGGCCGCAGTAACCTGGATAAATATCAAAACAAATAATGCAGCAAAAAGCTTGAAGATGATAGCAATGGGATTGTTTTTTGCTGCTATGTGACCTACATTTTCTGTGATGTAAAATAAATTTATACCTGTAAGTGATTTAACGGGGGTATTAGTTTGTATTTCAGAAATATCGTATTGCCGTTCAATAGAAAGTCCACCGGCAAAACTGTTTTGAAGGTATTGATTGGTTATAAAATAATTCCATTTTATGGGAATCAACGCAATGGTAATACTTTTGTCTGTAGTTTTTTTTAGCCAAACATAATATCCATTTTCTAGTTTTATAAAACCTGTATTACCCGGTAATGTAATTAGGTTTTCTGTAGGCAAAATTGTTTGAGAACTCCAAAAAACTAATTGATTTTGACCAAGATCATTTATAAAATACCTGTAAATGAAATATTTTTTTTCGGTTAATTGCAGCAATAAACGCTCATCAAATTTATTGTCGTTTATTTTTTTTAATATTTCGGGAGAATTTAAAAGTTTATCAAAATCTTTTTCCTGGCTTTGTACATAATGCTCAATATTTTTTTTAACAGCGTTGGCAGATGAATTGCCCGACCAGTAGTTATCTGCAATAAAAGAAAAAGTAATAAGCCATGCAGCAATTATTAACAGGTAAGTGTTTTTAAAAAAGAGTCTCTTATAAGAAAGATTATTTTGCAATTATGGTATTTGCTGTTTTTGTTTTTTTATTTTATTCCAAATATCATCCATTTCCTCCAGGGTCATATCATGCAGGTATTTACCGGTTTTCAGCGCCAAATCTTCCATTTGAGTAAACCTGCTAATGAACTTTTTATTGGTTCGTTCTAGTGCATTCTCTGCATCTACCTGCAAAAACCTTGCAAAATTTACTAAAGTAAAGAAAACATCGCCTAATTCATCTTCCACATTACCTGATAGTGTCTCAATTTTTGATTTATCATCGTTTTTAGATGCCATTTGTAAGTTATCAATGGCTTCCTGCAGCTCTCCCATTTCTTCTTGTACTTTATCCCAAACCTGTTCTTTATGACTCCATTCAAAACCTGTTTGTTTAGCTTTTTCCTGTAGCCGCATAGCCTTAACCATTGCTGGTAACGATTTGGGCACACCACTTAATACTGAAGTTTTGCCTTCTTTCAGTTTAAGTTTTTCCCAGTTTCTTTTAACGTCTTCTTCATCATTTACATGAGTATTACTGTAAATATGCGGATGCCGATGAATTAATTTTTCGCACACTCCGTTTATCACTTCATCAAGGGTAAAGTGGTTTTGTTCGGCTCCTATTTTTGCATAAAAAACAATATGCAATAAAATATCGCCTAGTTCTTCTTTAATTCCCTGCCAGTTGGTTTCTGTAATATTGTCGGCTAATTCATAAGTTTCTTCTATGGTTAATTGGCGAAGACTTTGTATGGTTTGTTTCTTATCCCAGGGGCATTTTTCCCTTAGATCATCCATAATAGAAACTAACCTGTTAAAAGCATCTGAATTTTTTGAATGCATTATTTTTAAAGTTTATAAAGAGAGTATAAAATAAAAGATAAAAATATCAGGAAGAAAATTACAAATAGTGAAAGGCACAATAGTAAATATTTTATTATCGTTTTTGCCCGTCCGCCTTTATAAAAATTATGCATCGACTTGTATAAGTAAAAAAATATGCCCAATACAAGTACTATATTGATATATTCTATAAAACGCCAATGCAGTGATGAATTAATTTTATTAAACAAAAAAATGAAGAGTGTAGTTATAAATGTAAATATATAAAAGTGGATGCTAAAGATACTGTGGTTAACGTAGTAATATTCTTTCTTTCGGAAATACAACAGCTTCAGTATAAATGCAAAAAAAGGTAATAAAATAAAAAACATTTGCGGTAAGCTATGCAACAAAATTTTCACATATTCTCTTACTAATCCAGAACCTTCCTTTTTGTAGCGTTCATTTATTTCAATCTGTTTATAAGTAAGTGCTTTTGCAAACCATCCATCTTTATCTTTTGATATTTTCTGTGCAGAGTCGTATTGTCCTTTTGTTTCAAATTCTGAATTCGCAAAACTTACTGACCCTTTGTTCAGTAAACTGTCGAAATATAACTTCAAATCATTCCTGCTCATCGGTAATGCTTCCTTGCCATCTTCTTTATTGATACTTTTAGTAAATGCATCAAATGCCAACGAATCCATTGCTTCAATTTGTTTAAACGATTTCCCGTTTACTGTAATATCACTAATCCCTGCTTTTTTATCAATTTTAAAAAAAGAAAAAAACAACAAAAAGAAAAATGCAGATGTAAAAACATATAACCTTACAGGATTTACATAACTGGCTCTTCGCCCTGCCATATATTCTTTTGATAAAAAGCCTGGTTTTGTATATAAATATTTTATGGTACTGAAAAATTTTCCATCAAAATGAGTTATATCTTTAAAAAAATGCGAAACCAGGTGCCATACTGTTTCCTTTGGTTCAATATTCTCCTGCCCGCAATTTTGGCAATATCTTCCTTGTACTTCAGTATTGCAGTTAAGGCAGTTTTTTAGGAGTCTTCCCTTTAAATGACTCATTAGCTTTAGTTTTGTTAAAAATAATAAAGTTTGTTTGCTTACACATTATAAGTTACTATTTGAATAATAAAAGTTAGATTAAATTTGTGCAGTAAAAGTAAAAAATGATTAAAAAAATATTTGCCTGTACCTGTTGCCTTGGCTTTGTATGTGCAAGCCAGGCTCAATTCTATTTTAAGGATATTGTAAGCAATAGGCAAGTACAGACTGACCTGTCCCGGTTAAAAGAACAAAAAATAAGATCGGTTAAAATAACCAGTTTAGAAAGTGATGGGCAACCAAGCGAGACTTTTTTGGTTGATAAAAAGATAAACCGGAGTTATACTTTAATTGAAGCATTTACCAAATCTGGTGTAACCGGGGCTTCCTTATTTACATCTGCATTTACAAAGGAAGGGCAATTGATACGAACTGTTGATAGTTCCGACCTGTCGGTAAATTCATCGGCCTATTTTTATAATGAGAATGGACGCATTTACAGCATAAAAAGTGAAATATATTCGAGCGATGATGATTTTACCAGCAAAATATCAGAAGAGCATAAATATGATTATGACCCCAGTGGCAAATTGCTAAGTATGTATCGTATAAAAAATGAAAATGATAGTACCCTCATATTGTTTTCTACAGATGAAAAAAATAATGTAACAATTGAAAAAGATACTAAGAGTGGTAAAAGCTATTATTATTATTATGATGGTAAAAACAGGCTTACTGATATTGTAAATCTGAACGTATATACTCAAAAAATGGTTCCGGATTATATGTTTGAATATAATAATGCCGGGCAAATTACTCAAATGACAAGTACCGAAGAAGGCGGGGCTTACTATTATATATGGAAATACAGCTATGCTGAAGGGTTACGCAGCATAGAAAAATGCTATTCAAAAGATAGAAAATTATTAGGCACTATAGAGTATGCGTATAAGTAAAACCGGCGTGTTATAAATAAAAAAGAGCAGCAAAAAATGCTGCTCTTTTTGTACTCGGGATGGGAGTTGAACCCACACTCACATTGCTGTGAACAGGATTTTAAGTCCTGCGTGTCTACCAGTTCCACCACCCGAGTATATGGTAGTGAAAAAAAATCCCCCGAAAACCGGGGGAATCTTTAGAGCGGAAGACCGGGCTCGAACCGGCCACCCCGACCTTGGCAAGGTCGTGCTCTACCAAATGAGCTACTTCCGCTTGTTATTTATTTTAAGAACTATATGCCTTATCTCACAATAATTTCATGCAATAAAAGAACATAAAATTATAATTACTAACGCCATTTTAAGGAGTGCAAAAATAAGCGTTAGAACATTACAATAAAAATTTTATTTGTAAGTTGGGTTGTACAAAGTATTAGATGGCACTTCAACTTTTGGATGGCCTTTATAACGGTGTGTATATAAATTATAACATCCGCCTAAAAGAAAAGCCAACACTAAAAATATCTGGCAAAGCCAGATAAAACGAGATGTTGATACCCAGTTGTGTGTTAAATCTTTGTGTTTGTTGTCTATAACTTCTTGATTCATTTTATTATAGTTTGCATTGCAAAAATAAGGTCTGCATGTCAAAAATAATTATTTAAGTGCAATAATTTCTGAAAACGTTTTTTTCTTTTGTATAAAATATGCCCACACTACCGAACCGTTGTACCATCCGGTTATCGTTCCATCTTTTTTTACAGGAAAAACCGACTGTTTTCTTTTTAAAAAAAACCAATGTAAAAAATGTAAATGAGCTTTTAAAATGGCTATAAAGTATCCAAAATCGCCACTTAACAGGCCACGCCATGCAGAAATTGCATCCAAACTTATGCGAAAAGGGATTTTCCATAATTTATCGGTTAATGATAAATTTTTATAAAGCATGATGAGGTTATTGCGAAAATTGAGATAAGTTTTACGACTGTTACCCTTGGGTAATGTGCCACCACCCACATGATATACAACCGATGCCGGTTGTACATAAATTTTATAGCCGGCTAATTGTAAGCGCCAGCAAAAATCAATTTCTTCCTGATGGGCAAAAAAGAATTCATCTAAACCTCCCATTTGATGATAAACAGAAGAACGAACAAAAAATGCAGCACCGCTTGCCCAAAAACAAGGTTTTACATCGTCATATTGCCCATTATCTTTTTCACAATCATCAAACACACGGCCTCTCATAAAAGGGTAGCCAAATTTGTCTAACCAGCCGCCACTTGCCCCAGCATATTCAAATTCAGTTTTATTTGCATAAGCCAAAATTTTGGGCTGGCAAGCTGCAATTTTTGAATCAGATTCCATTAAACCAATTACAGGATCAATCCAACCGGGCGTTACTTCTACATCGCTGTTAAGTAAAACATAATAATCGGCTTCAATTTTCTTTAATGCGCTGTTATAGCCTTTGGCAAAACCAAGATTGTTTTCATTTTGAATAATTTGAATATTGGGATATTCTTTATTTAAAAAATCAATTGAATTATCTGTAGATGCATTGTCAGCAACAATAATTTTTTTAGCCAGATAGTCAGATGCAATTACAGATGGAAGAAATTTTTCCAGAAACGATTTGCCGTTCCAGTTTAAAATAACAATGGCTACTGATGGAATTTTCATTTTTTATACCGGTTTTATTCCCTTGCCGAATCACATTTGTGTTACAATTCGTTAATTGGTATTGCTTCTATCGGGTTTTATTTGTGTTTTGTACAAACATACTATATTTCTTATTGTGCTATTACATTGCATCTTAGTTATTCCTTATTTTTACTGCATGTTTACTTCCTTATTTAACTGGCGCAGTTTATTAGCATTAATTGCCATTGCAATTGTTATAGGTACCATTTTTTATTCAAATCATCTTGCCAAAGAAATTGCTTCAGAAGAAAAAATAAAGATTGAACAGTGGGTAGAAGCGGCAAAAGATATTGCCAACACCAATAGTACTGAATCAAACCTGGTGAGTATGGTGTTTACTGAAAACAGTAAAGCTATACCCATGATACTTATTACCGAGAACGATAGTATTATAGATTACCGGAATCTTGATTCAGCTAAAATTGCAGAAAATACTGCCTACCTGAAAAAGAAACTGAATGAATTTAAAAAATTAAATGCACCTATAGTTTGGAAAAACCCTTTTGATTCGTTGCAAACTAACAGGGTATTTTATGGCGAATCATTGCTTTTAAAACAAGTAAGATATTACCCCATCATTCAGCTTTTTATAGTGGCTTTGTTTATTATCATTACATTAATTGCCATTTCAACCCGTAACAAATCAACACAAAACCAGGTATGGGCTGGCATGGCTAAAGAAACGGCTCACCAGTTAGGCACACCTTTAACATCACTGCAGGGTTGGGTGGAAATGCTTAGGGAAACGCCAGGTATGGAAAAAATTGTACCTGAAATGAGCAAAGATGTTGACCGGTTGAAATTAGTTAGTGATCGCTTTGGGAAAATTGGCAGCACACCTCAGCTCGAACTAAATGATACCGTTAACCAGGTGCAAAACATGGTAACATATATCAAAAGAAGATCGCCAGATAAAGTAAATTTTATCATAGATACCCATCACGAAAACGAGATAAAGGCTATGTTGAACGGCCCGTTATTTGACTGGGTAATTGAAAACCTAATGAAAAATGGACTGGATGCTATGGAAGGAAAAGGAACAATGAAAATTGATATTAAAAATGTAAATACACAGGTTTTAATTGATGTTTCAGATTCTGGTAAAGGCATCAGTAAAAAAAATATTTCTAAAGTTTTTAAGCCTGGCTTTACCACAAAAAAAAGAGGATGGGGATTGGGGTTAACTTTATGTAAGCGAATTATTGAAGAGTATCATAAAGGAGAATTGTATGTTAAAAATTCGGAACCAGGCAAAGGAACTACATTTAGAATAGTATTGAAAAAATAATGCTTTATAACACTTTATGCCTAGTATTGCTTCTGTTTTTTTATACAGCACTAAAATTCTACTTTTGCACAACCTCATTCTTTTTTAACCAATGTTTTTGCGGCGATGGCGAAATTGGTAGACGCACTACCTTGAGGTGGTAGCGCCCTAACCGGGCGTGGGAGTTCGAATCTCCTTTGCCGCACTATTTTAGAGAAGTTTAATACTTCTCTTTTTTCATTTTAAAAACAAATACAATTATTTTACCTTTTTAATCATTAAAAATTTAAATAGGTAGTTACCTCTTCTCTACTATTAAGTACAATAAAAAACGGATAAACATAAGAAAGCATTGATTCTTTAATAGAGTTTATCGCTCTTACTTAAGCTGCTGTTTTAAAAAAGTATAATGACCTATTAAGTTAACTGCAAGAAGTAACATTTTGTGTTACCCTTTTTATAACATATCCTTATCTTGTAAAAAAATTAAGATGAAAACAGAAATAAAATGCCCTAATTGCGGTCAGCAGTTTGAGTTGAATGAAAGTTTGAAAAGTGAAGTGGAGAAAGAACTGCGTGGCAAAATGCAAGACTGGCAAAAGAAAAAAGAAGAAGAATTTGAGAAACAAAAAACAGTGCTTGTTAATGAAGCATTAAAAAAGGCAAGTGAAGAAACTGCTGTTATATTAAAATCGCTGGAAGAAGATGCTAATCAAAAAAGATTACAACTACAGGAATTGCAAAAGAAAGAACTGTATTTACTAAGGGATAAAAATGCCTTGGAGGAGAAACAGAAAAATATGGAAATTGAAATTGAAAAAAGATTCCTGGAGAAAAGAAAAGAGATTGAAGACTCTACGATTAAAAGAGAACAGGAGTTGTTTGATTTGAAAACGAAAGAGTACAAACTACAAATGGAGCAACAGCAAAAATTGATTGAAGAGCTTAAGCGTAAAAGTGAGCAAGGGAGTATGCAACTGCAAGGAGAAAGCCAGGAAATATTACTGGAAGAAATATTAAAAGAAAATTTTACGTTTGATTTGATTGAAGAAGTTGGTAAAGGTGTTGAAGGTGCAGATTGTATACAGGTAGTTAGGAATGGAGCCGGTATTATTTGCGGTAAAATCATCTATGAAAGTAAACGTACTAAAGCCTGGAGTAATGCCTGGATTGATAAATTAAAAAACGACAAACGCACTAATGCCGCCGATGCTGCCATCTTGGTTACACAAACTTTTCCAAAAGATATGAACCGTTTTGGTGAAAAAGACGGGATTTGGATTTGTAGTTTTACCGAAGTAAGCAGTGTTGCACATTTATTGAGGAGCGGAATTATTAAAATAAATGAAATACAAAAAAGCCAGGAAGGTAAAGGTGATAAAATGCAGATGCTATACGATTACCTTACCGGAATTGAATTTCGTGGACAGGTAGAAGCGATTACAGAAGGATTTCTGGCTATGAAACAGAGTATTACCAAGGAGCGTATTCAAATGGAAAAAATTTGGAAGGAAAGAGAAAAACAACTGGAAAAAGTATTGATAAGTACCAGTGGCATGTATGGTTCTGTAAAAGGGATTGCAGGCGCTTCAATTGGAGATATTCCTTTGCTGGAAGGAACGGATGATGAAGCTGAACACATTTGATACTTTTTTAAAAATACTAATTTGTTAAAACCCATGTTAAGTAATTATTGTTGAAAAACAGATAATGTACATCAAGATTAAACTTTGCTTTAAATTGGCATTGTACAATTCCTTGTTGTGGATTTCCTTGTATGGATTTGATTATAATATCTTTTTTAAAATCAACCTTGCCACTGCCCCACCATTTAAAAACCGATTCTTTTACACTCCAGCATAAAGTTAAATTTTGAATTTTGAATTTTGAATTTTGAATTTCAAACACTTTTAACTCATTATCATCTGTAAACTTATACTGCACCCTTTCAATTTTTTCGTTCAGTAATTCTACATCCACTCCTACCCTGTTTAACTTACTTGCAACTGCTGCAGCATAATCTCCGCAATGAGATATAGAGAAATGAAAAGGATCCTCCTCTAAAAAAGGCTTTTTGGTATCAGCAATTTTTATCATCCTTAATGGAAAATCGGGATACATTTCTTTAAGCAACAACCTACCGGCAAGGTGCTGCAAACGCTTATGCCAATGTTTAATCTCACGCTTTAAAGGCACTTGTTTTAAAAAAAAATCTTCCCCTTCGGTAATATGCCATAAAGCAATTTTTGATGTATCGTTAATATTTTGTTGATAAACCAGGGGCATGAAAGCAAATTAAGATTTTAGATTGCAGGTTGATGTTTTAGATTTGCGGTTCAAAAAAAAATATAGATAACACGGAAAATTGTGTATTAATTTTTTGCTCAGCAAACCGGGAAACGATTACACCAAAAATACAACAGACAAGCTCAAAAAAATACAAAATGATATTAAGCGATACACGAATATTAGAAGAAATAGGGAGTGGCACCATTAAAATAGAACCTTACGACAGGGATTGCTTGGGCAGTAATAGTTATGATGTGCATTTGGGAAAACACCTGGCCAGATATGTAAATAAAGAATTGGATGCAAAAGTGCATAATACCATCGAGCATTTTGATATTCCTGAAGAAGGTATAGTTTTATATCCACACGAATTTTACCTGGGGGTAACCGAGGAATACACCGAAACCCATGCACATGTACCATTTCTGGAAGGAAAGTCCAGCACAGGCCGCCTGGGTATTGATATTCATGCTACGGCTGGTAAAGGTGATGTTGGATTTTGCGGTAACTGGACTTTGGAGATTTCTGTAAAACAACCAGTAAGGGTTTATGCCGGAATGCCTATAGGTCAATTGATTTATTTTCCGGTTGATGGAGAGATTGCCATAAAATACAATGAAAAGAAAAATGCAAAATACAGTGGTCAAATAAGTAAACCGGTGGAAAGTATGATGTGGAAGAATAAGTTTTAGATTTCCATTGTATCAATACCAATAACTTGAATGTGATTTTAAAAAAATGCTTTCTATACTTTTCAAACATTATCTTATCAGTGCCGTTATATCTTCCCAAATTTTTTATAATAAGCTATGATAAAACCCGTTACTTCATCGTAACTTAAAACGCCTTGTGGTTGTTGGTTTTGTTTTAAATAAATACCGTAAATCCATCTGAATACCGGCTCTGCCAGGCTACTGTGTTTCTTATTAAATAATCGCCATTCAATTATATCATCAACCACAGCAGGTATAAGTTGTTTTCTATATTTTTTAGCCGAAACAGAATCGGTTTCAAAAAGATTTTGGTTACTGTACATAAAAAGATCCAGGTAAGTGGAATAATGCAATAAAGTATCAGCCGATGCCGTAGCCGATAAATAGCCAACAAAATTTGCTTCCATTTCTTTAGCATAGCCAAGCTGGTGTGCTACTTCGTGGCAACTTGTAAAAGGTTGAATAAATTTTGGCACAAGTGTATTTACCTGGGCTTCACCGGTAAATGGATTGTAATAACCCGTAAAGCCAATATAATTACCAAACCAACTCCATACTGACGATTTTAAAGAAACAGGTTTATATTTTAAAAATGGGTAAACCTTTTCAACATTATTATATGCATCTTTTACTTTATTGAATAACTCCTTATTGGAAGGATATGCCATCTGCTGGTTTATCAATACAGTTTTACTTGCATTTACTTTGGCAATCAACAAGCTGTTTATTAAATTTAAATCCTGTTCGCTGTATTTATCCAATTTTAAACCGAGTTGATCGGCAATTCCGGTACGATTATAATTTATACCCCAAAACAAATTGAATAAAATATAAATTACTAAAATTGTTCTGAAAATTTTATGCAGTCTTATTAGCAAATAATGGGGATGCATTTTATTTCTGGCAATAGTATTGCCGTAGTTGGCATTTTCATTTTGGTTTGATATAAAAAGCCATTTTCTTTTAGCAACAGTTTTAATTTTTTTCAGCACTTCCCAAACCAACCATAAAATGATTGTACCATATAAAATATCGCCAAGACTAAAAGGAAGCCATCCAAAAAGGTAACGCAAAAAACTGCTAAATGAAGGGTAAAAAGCTGTAGAATATTGGTTTTCTACCCGGTTTGGGTTGTCTGAATAAAAATGTATCAACACTGCAATAACCAATAGTACAAGCGTAAATAACAGCGATTTCTTCAGTTTCATATTAGTTATAAAAATAAGCAATAGCAAATAAGCATATAAAAACTAATTTTTGAGCCAGAAAATTGCAAATATTACCTTACCTTTGCCGTCCTTTAAACCAGACACATGGCGGCTAAACGGGAATTTGAGATAGCGTTTGTAGGGTTAAAACAGGGAGTTCATGAGTTTAATTATACTGTGAACGATAAGTTCTTTATTGAAAAAGGCGATCCTGATTTTACCAATTGCACAGCAAATATTAAACTTTTGCTCGACAAAAAGAGCAGTTTTATGTTACTGAAGTTTGAAATTGGAGGAAAAGCGGATGTACATTGCGACCGTTGCGGCAATACAATAGATATGGACATCTGGGATGAATTTAGCATGTTGATAAAACTTGTTGAAAACCCCGATGAAATGAATGCCCAGGAAGAAGACCCCGATGTGTATTATATTTCCAGAACCGAAAGCCATATAGATGTTGCTAACTGGATATATGAGTTTGTGTTACTAAGTTTTCCATTACAAAAACTCTGTAGCCCCGATGAAATGGGAAACCCTAAATGCAACAAAGATGTACTTGAAAAACTAAAAAGTATGGAGGCAAAAGAAGAGCAAACCAATGCAAATCAATTGTGGAAAGGTTTAGAACAATTTAAAAAAAGTAAGAAAGAGAGAACAAAAAAATAATCAATTACTAAAAATTAAAATAAAGCGATATGCCAAATCCAAAAAGGCGCCACTCACAACAACGCAGTGCAAAAAGAAGAACACATTATAAAGCCACTGAACCTACTTTAAGTGTAGATAAAACAACTGGTGAAACACATGTACGTCATCGTGCACATGTTAGCGAAGGAAAATTATTTTATAAAGGGAAATTAGTAGCAGAGAAAGCTCCGCTGAAAGCATAATTATTTTTCTAAGTTTCAATTCTAAGTCCGAAATTCGTGAAACGGGTTTCTGACTTAGAATTTTTGCATTTATACGGTTCATGGCAGGATATTTTTTTACATTATACCTGGAAAGAAGAAATATAATTATATTGAAGTTATGCCCACTAAACCAAAACAGCATTTGAAATGAATATAGGACTGGACATGATGGGAGGCGATTTTGCACCACTTGAAGCAGTAAAAGGTGCCGCCGAATATTTAACCACAAACACATCCAATATACATTTAACTTTAATTGGCAATGAAAAACTAATAAAAGAACATCTTACCAACCATCCTTTACCTGCCGGAAAATACACCCTGGTTCATGCCGATGAGGTAATTGAAATGAATGAACATCCTACCAAGGCGCTTAAAGAAAAACAACAATCATCTATTGCCATTGGCTTTCACTTGCTGGCAACAGGCAAAACCAATGCCTTTATAAGTGCAGGTAATACCGGCGCCATGATGGTAGGCAGCCTTTTTAGCATAAAAACCATTGAAGGTGTTTTACGACCAACCATTGGCGCTTACATGCCACGTGAAGATGGTTCACTTGGGCTATTGGTAGATGTTGGCCTTAATGCCGATTGCAAACCAGAAAACCTTAACCAGTTTGCTGTATTAGGTTCGTTATTTGCAAAACATATTTTAAATTACGAAAATCCTAAAGTAGGTTTAATAAACCTGGGCGAAGAAGAGGGTAAAGGAAACATTCTTACACAAGCTACATATCCCTTACTTAAAGAAAATAAACAATTGAATTTTATAGGCAACATCGAAGGCAGGGATATTTTACTTCCCAAAGCCGATGTACTTGTTTGTAACGGTTTTACAGGTAATGTGGTTTTAAAACTTGCCGAAAGCATTTACGACATAACCAAACGTCGCAACATTAATGACGAACATTTTAACCGTTTTAATTTTGAACAGTATGGTGGTGTACCAGTTTTAGGTGTTGCTAAACCGGTTATTATCGGTCATGGTATTTCCCATGCACAAGCTTTTAAAAACATGATACGCATAGCACATCGTATGTTAGAAACAGACCTTTTAACTAAAATGAAAGACAGTTTTATTGACCAGGCTTAGGTTTTAAAATAAACTTTATAGGCTTCGTACAAAACATGCCAGTTTTAAGTACCCTTTTAAATAATTATACATTTTATCTGTTTGAGGGCAATTACCTGTTCCTGATATGTCTATTTATTTAAAATGAAAATAAACGTAAAATCTCATCATGCTTTATTTAATGGTAGTTCAAGCAAAATCTCACAGCCCTTTCCATTTGCAGAGTTTATACTAAATTTCCCGGAGAAAGATTCGGTACGTCTTTTTATATTATTAAGGCCTATTCCCTTTTTTACAGTTTTAACGTTAAAGCCTTTGCCATTATCATAAATACGCATTTTTACAACATCCCTTTCCTGCTTAACCATTACCTCAATTTCATTTGCTTCAGCGTACCGGGCAATATTTTTTACCTGTTCCTGTAAAATTCTGTAAAGATTTATCTGTAAGTCGGCGTTATGCTGGTTGCAAACCATATCAAAATTTAAACTTATTGTAAAACGGTTATTTAAATTAAAAGAGCGAAGCAGGTTTTCAAATGCTTCTTTTAAAGTATTTTCTTCAAAAGATGCAGGCACCAGGTTATGTGATAACCTTCTTACTTCATCTACAGCGGTTAAAATATGAGCCTTGCCCATTTCTAAAAATTCATCTGTTTCTTTTGCGTTGGACTGTTTCTTCTTAACCATGCTTAAAGCAAGCAGTGAACTGGCCAGCAATTGGTTTACATTATCATGTAGCTCTGCTCCTATAAAACTTCTTTCTTGTTCCTGAGCATCAATAATTGCTTTAGATATGCGTATCTCTTCTTCAACCTTATAAGTAATGTCTCGCAAGTTTACAATAAACCCTTGCACAGCCTTATTATTCATCATATTTTTCACCAATCCTTCCAGCCAAATATAATGGCCATCCTTATGCATAACCCTTACTGTAATAGGGATGATTTTTCCAGGATTAGCACTGGCTTCTGTTACAACCTGCATAAAATTATGCACATCATCAGGATGAAGGTATTCTTTGGCTGCAATTCTTTCATTATCCTTAAGCTCCCAACCAGTAACAGTAAGTGTAGAAGCACTACTGTAAAAAACATGCATCTGTTCATCAAGTAATAAAATAATGCCTTCATTGTTTTCAACCAGAGCCCTAAATAATTGTTCTTTTTTAGTTAACTCTTCTGTTCTATCCTTAACCCTTAGTTCCAAATCATCGTTCAAAGTTTTTAAAGTTGCAGCTGTCTTAACTTTCTCTTCATTATCTTCTCTTATTTTACGAATAAACACAGCCAATAATAATAAGATTGCCCCTGTAATGATTAATAATATTTGTTGAAGATTTTTAATGCCTTTTTCATTTGCATTTTTATATTTTACCAAAACCAGGCTAACTGCATCCTGCATTTTTTCTATCAGTAACCTAACTCGTTCAGTGTATGATTTACTATCACTTGTTTCTGCAATCTTCATCGAAACATCCATACCGTTGGCCTCATAATCTGCCACTATTCGGTTAGCAAAACCGATTCTTGTATTTATAATGGAAACCAATGAATCAAATTCAGATTTCGTAAAAGTGAAGCTGTTGTTAAGACTTTTCAGTTGTTTAACCACAAGTTCTATTTCTTTTTTTGTTTTTTCAAATGGAACTAATAAGGATTTTTTACCGGTAAGTATATAAGCTCTAAAAGCCGACTCATTATCTAAAGCAAGCGTGTTAATCTTTTTTGTATAAACCAAAAAAGCATCGGCATTGGTTATTTTTTTACCAGTTGTAATTACTTGTTGAGATTGATATACCGAGAATACAATAATAACTATAATAAACCCAAGCAACAGTTTAACTCCAGTACTGTAAAATTTATTAGTTATTAATTTAAATTTCATAGTTATTTCGATTACAAGCAAGCTAGTTTTAGAAATCTGCAAAAAGCATCCGGTAAAATAAATAAAAAAAAATGAAACTTAGCTAACTCATACAGTTAAAACAATAATTCCAGAAAGGATTTGCACCCATAAAGAGAACCCTTAAAAGAAATGTTTTTCACTTTTTTTGAAGAATATTGGAAGTATAAATGATGTTTTATTGATTGAACACTTAAAAAACAGTTGTAGAACTTACGATGAAATTTGTAAATTTAGTGTATGGCTTTCAATAAGAGATTTGTTTAAATTTGATCTGTAACTAATTTTATGCTGTCATGGACTGAAATATTAATACGCTTGTTGCTGGCATCTCTGTTTGGTGCACTAATAGGTTTGGAAAGAGAGAGAAAAAACTGGAGTGCAGGAATGAGAACACACATGATGGTTTGTGTAGGATCGTCGCTTATAATGATTGTTTCGGCTTTTGGGTTTAATGATGTTTTAGGAAAGGATCATATTGTACTCGACCCAGCAAGAGTTGCAGCACAGGTTATCAGTGGTATTGGATTTATTGGCGCAGGTGCTATACTGTTCTTAAAACAAGGAACCATCCGGGGTTTAACAACCGCATCGGGATTATGGACGGTGGCCGCCATTGGCCTTGCAACCGGCGGAGGAATGTATTTTGCTGCTGGCGCTACCACTATTATCGCATTAATTATACTTTGGGCATTACAACCTTTTGAAAAAATGTATTCCCAAAAATTCAAGCAACGAACATTAAGGATAGTAACTATTAGCAACGATAATTTTGTTGAAATCATAAAAGCATTATGGCAGCAAACCGGTATTGGCATTCAAAGTTTTCAGATGAATAAGGATGACAACGAATATATCTTACAATTTAAGTTTGATACAGAAGATGAAAATAAACTAGCCTTTATCATAAATGAACTTCAAAAAAATACCAACATAAAAGAGATTTTCTGGACCCATTAGCTGTATTTTTATTTTTTAATCATTTTCAATAATTGTTCTGCTGCCCGGCGGCCTGTTTCAGCACCTCCATTCATATATCCCTGAAAATCGGCGCTGCAATGCTCACCTGCAAACAATAAATTGCCAACAGGTTCAATTTCGGCGCCGGCAATGGTTGTCCACTGCCCGGTTTTATAGCAGGCATAACTGCCCAAAGTATGTACATGTTTAGGCCAATAGAATATAGCATTTTTTCCGTTATAGTATTTTGCTGCTCCGGGAAAAACTTTTTCAAGTTGTGCAATATATTCTTTTGTTTTTTCGGGTACTGTGGTATCAATCATTTTATCACTCATTTTTCCGCCGGTATAAAAAGTATAGCCGCCATTTTTACTTTTTTGCAATTGAGAACTGTCCCAGCCCAATTGTAATGGCATATCAGAGAATATTTGCCCGCTTGCGCCAAACTTGCGCCAGTAAGGGGTTTTGAAGCCAGCAAACATTTTTGCATTTTGCCCATATCCCAGTTCGTTGATTGATTTTTTCTTAATATCACCCATGTTTTCAATTTCGAGTGTTACATTTCGTAAAACTGAAAAAGGGATGCTGCATATCAGGTAATCAAAATCAATATTGTTACCGGTATTAAATGTTACTGTAAAACCAGTGCCTTTGGAACTTATTTTTGTAACCGCTGCATTTGTATTTATATTTTTCAATCGCTTTGCCAGTTCATCCACTACACGTTGATTACCCCCTTTTATTTTATATCGTTCATCGCTATCTCCAAACAGGTCTTTTTCAACTGTATCGGGTTTAAAAAGCCATAAAAAATTAATGGCCGATTGTTCATCCGATTCTAAACCATATTCAGTAATAAATGCAACATTCAGCATTTTACTAAGCCAACCTTTAATTCCTTTTGACTGCAGGTAAGCGGCAATTGACATCTTATCAAATTTTTCACCATCACCATAATCATGATACGTGATTGACGATTCTGGCAACGAATCAATATCTGCCTTGATACTATTAGCATAAGGCATCAGTGCGTTCGCTAAATCCGTAGCTGTATATTTTTTCCCATCAAAATAAAATATTTGTTTAATAAGGTTTTTATCATCTTCCGTATCTACCATTTCAAGATTAAATTCTTTTGCAAGATTTAAAATATCCTCATGATTGCTGTCCACAAACTCACCACCTAATTCTGTGGTAATTCCTTTGCCCAACATATTTTTTGCAGTGTACATGCGGCCTCCGGTACGGCCGCTGGCTTCATAAATATGTGTTTCGATATTTGCCTTTTGTAAAATATAAGCAGCATGTAACCCTGCAACACCTGCACCCAATATGCCTATTTTAAAAGGTTGTTCTTTTGCAGCAAACGGTTTTATATATTTTGAATTGGCAATAGCTTTATTAGCAGCAAGCGCTGCAATAGCTAACGATGATTGGCTGATGAATTTTCTCCTGGAAGAATCAATCTTTTCACTGTTTGTTGGCTTATTATTTTTTTCAAGGGCTTGTACAAAAGCTTTTTGTAAAAAACGCAGCAGGTTGGTTTTAGCATTTTTCATATTTATATATTTGAAGAAAAAATAAGAAAAATATTGCTAATATTAATTAATTACTAACCAAAATATAGTTACCACTATAAAATTATTTTTTATTCCCTTAGTTTAAAAGTAACTACACCATTGGTTTTATCAGTACTGCTTACATTCAATTCATACCTTTTATTACCATCGTAAATTACCATCAATGCGGTGTTTGGAGGAATGCTACCCAGGTTTTCGGCATACATAACCAGTTCGTTGCGGCTATTTCCCGGTGCTATTTTTATATAAAATGTAAGCGGTTTATCTGTAAGCAACTGGTGCGAAACTAAAATCTTATCATTGTAAATAAGTGTAATGCTGTCGCCATCAATTATCCCATTATCATACAACGTAACTGATATAGAATCATGGTCAACAGTAATTTGTTTTACCAGGTCGTTTTTTCTTTTTTCAAGAACAATTTCTTTTTTTGGTATTAAACTATCTATGGTTTTTACAAAAACAGGTGTAGAAATTTCTTTTTTATCATTGCAAAGCATAAATATTTCTTCTGCAGTTAACGCACGATTATAAATCCTTACATCATCCAAATCACCATTTAACCAATAAGGGAATAACTCGTCATCTGATTTTCCTAAAAAAAGATCTTCTTTATTGGTAAAGGTTTCGGGAAAATAAACTGCATATTTCAGTTCGCAGTTAACATACAGTTTTGCTGTATCGCCATCATTAGTATAAAGCACATGATACCACTGATTTTTTTTGATAAAATCGCCGGGATAAGGTTTTAAAACAGTACCTGTACCTCTGAAATTTTGATGCAGAGTATCACAAATATTTCCGCTACAGCCGGTTCCTTCACTGTACAGGGCATCATCAAAACGAAGTGCATAATTACCCGGATTATAATTTCCTCCTCCCTTGCTGATTATCTGGCTGGCATGACAAATACCATAATAAAATCCTGTTGGCCTTACCCATGCTGCAATGGATATTTTATTTCCAAAATTTAATGATGCACTATTTGGAATTTGAATGTATTGATAAATACCATTAAAATGATAAGCACTGTTAGCGTTGCCAAACCTGTCTGCAGTTATTGTTGCATTGTTTTTAACAGGGTTATTATTATTACCGCTTTCATCATATCCATTACCATTAAAAGGATAATATGCCTGTAGCCCTTTTTTTAAATTGGGTTGGGCAAAAGAATATTGAGATAAAAGCAAAAAAAAGAATAAGCATTTCTTCATGTGTTGAATATTTCTATCATTATAACCCTAAATAATTATGCGGTGTAATTTTTTTTAATTCTTTTTTAAGTGCTGTACTAATTTTTAAAGCGCCTATAAAATTATGAATGGCTTTTTTATCAATCGTATTTTTTCCTCTTGTAAGTTCTTTTAAGGCTTCATAAGGCTTTGGGTAGTTCTCTCTGCGTAAAATGGTTTGTATGGCTTCGGCAACCACCGCCCAATTATTTTCCAGGTCGGTTATTAGTTTAGCCTTGTTTAAAACCAATTTACCCAATCCTTTTTCGGTTGATTTAATGGCTAGCAAAGTATGGGCAATAGGTACACCTATATTTCTTAAAACAGTTGAATCCGTTAAATCTCGTTGTAAACGTGAAATAGGAAGTTTTGCTGAAAAATGTTCTAATAATGCATTAGCAATACCAAAATTTCCTTCTGCATTTTCAAAATCAATGGGATTTACTTTATGTGGCATGGCACTGCTTCCAATTTCGCCTTTTTTTGTTTTTTGTTTAAAATAATCCATACTGATATAAGCCCATACATCCCTGCAAAAATCAATTATGATAGTATTGATGCGTTTGATGGCATCGAAATGTGCAGCTAAAATATCAAAATGTTCAATTTGTGTAGTGTATTGTTGACGCTGTAAGCCCAGCTTTGTTTCGGTAAAATCATTGGCAAATTTTATCCAGTTATATTTTGGAAAAGCTACGTGGTGAGCATTAAAATTACCAGTAGCACCGCCAAATTTTGCAGTAAAAGGTATATAACTAAAGAGCTGTATCTGGCTTTCTAATCGCTCTACAAAAACCATCAATTCTTTACCTAATCTTGTGGGACTGGCAGGTTGTCCATGTGTACGTGCCAGCATGGGTATATCTTTCCAATAAATAGCCAGTTTGCCAATAGCATGTTGCAGGTTTATTACAGCAGGTAAATATTCCAACTCCATACAATCTTTCCAAAGCAATGGTATAGCAGTATTGTTTATATCCTGCGATGTTAAACCAAAATGTACCCACTCCTGTAAATGCCCGGCATTGCAGGAGTTTAAAGCTTTTTTAATAAAATATTCAACCGCTTTAACATCGTGGTTGGTTACTTTTTCTGTTTGTTTTATTTCATCTGCATCTGCCAAACAAAATTCGTCAGTAATTTTTTGCAGGTATTGTTTTGTTTTGCTATCAACCTTAAAAAATTTCTTTTCTGCCAGAAACAATAAATATTCAACCTCCACAAAAACACGATATCTTATCAATGCAAATTCGCTAAAATATAAGCCTAGCTGTTGTAATTGATTGCGGTATCTTCCGTCAACCGGAGATATGGCAGTAAGTTGATTTAAATCCATGATGTTACTGTAAATTTGCCGCAAAAATACATTAATTGGCACAGAAGTTAAAAGTTGGGGCAGTTAGCTATTTAAATACCAAACCGCTCATTTATGGATTTGAACAGGGAATGATACAAGATGAACTGGAATTACTGATTGACCACCCTGCAAACATTGCAACATTATTAAAACAGGATAAAATAGATATTGGACTGGTTCCTGTGGCTGTAATACCCTCTTTGAAAGAATATCATATTATATCGGATTATTGCATTGGTTGTGATGGTGAAGTAGCCAGTGTTTGTTTGTTCAGTGAAGTTCCAATTCAGGAAATAGAAACAGTTTTACTGGATTACCAAAGCCGAACTTCGGTTGAATTATTAAAGATATTGCTTAAAGAACATTGGATGATTTCGCCAACATTTATTACAGCAACAGAAAATTATGAGCAACAAATTTCAGGTAGTACGGCTGGCCTGGTAATTGGCGACAGAGCGCTGGCCAAAAGGCTACATTCAAAATATATTTACGATCTTGGTGAGGCTTGGAAAGAAATGACAGGTTTACCATTTGTATTTGCAGCCTGGGTAAGTAATAAAAAAATGTCCAGTAAGTTTATTTCGGCTTTTAATGATGCTAATAAAGTGGGGCTTGAATCGCTTGATCAAATTTTACAGCAGTACAAAACAGACCTGTACAATTTGCGCAAATATTATACAGAAAATATTAGTTACCCACTGGATAACTTTAAAAAAAGAGCCTTGAATATATTTTTACAAAAGCTAGAGAAAAAACATGGCGCTTTCATTTGATTGATAAAAATTATTAACTTTTGTAAAAACCTCACAAATAAAAAATGGGAATTAAAAAATACATACATCAATTTACCCGTAGCCTGGGTTTTGATTTTTATGCATTAAAAGATAAAAGCGATGGTGAATTGCTGCGATTACGCTGGCTAAAGGAAATGAACATAAAAACGGTAATTGATATTGGTGCAAACGAAGGCCAGTTTGCATCCATAATCAGGAAACTATTACCAGAGAGTACTATCTATTCTTTTGAACCGATTCCTCATTGTTATGAAAAATTGAAGAAAAACTTTAGCAACGACAACCGATTTAAAGCGTTTAATATGGCTTGTGGCGATGAAGATGCCGAAATAGAGATGAATATAAATAACTTTTCGCCCTCATCATCATTGCTTGAAGTTAATGATTTGCATGTTAAGAATTTTAAACACACTGCAGCTTCAAAAAAGCAATTAATACCAGTAAAAAAGCTTGATGGTTTACAAAGTGAGTTGCCATTAATAAAACCTTACCTGGTAAAAATTGATACACAAGGATATGAGGACAAAGTAATAAAAGGTGGAGCTGATATAATTGCAAATGCACAAGTTGTTTTTATTGAATTAACATATAAACCATTATATAAAGGCCAAACCTTGTTTGATGGCATTTATCATGAAATGCTGCAATTAGGTTTTCAATATCATGGTAATACAGAAGAACTACTAAGCCCGGTAAATGGTGCGGTTTTACAAACAGATGGGGTATTTATAAAAAATAGCATTACACCCGGCAAATCATAAATCATACTATTAATTAAAGATTTAAATTTACCTCGTATTGTATTTTTAATATTGATTAATATAACAAAACAAAATGTCATCAACACCATATCTTATTCATTTTAATTCAATCGGTAAATCAGATATTGGATATATATCTATTGCCGAAAAAGAAACACTTCCATTTGTACCTCAAAGAATTTACTGGACCTATTATACACCCGAGGATGTAAAAAGGGGTTTTCATTCGCACTATAACTTAGAGCAGATACTGGTTGCAGTAGCCGGTAAAATAATAGTAACCACAGAAATGAAAAATGGTAATAAACAGGAATTCATTTTAGATACGCCAAAAACAGGCCTATATGTACCTAAGATGTGCTGGCGTATAATGCAATACAGCCATAATGCAGTACAAATGTGCATAGCAAGCGATACATACACTGAAACAGATTACATAAGAGACTATAACGAATTTTTGAAATAACCAACATGGAAGAAATATACTCTTTTGAAAATAACCATTATTTTCATGCCTATTGGGAAGAAAGGGAGAATCGGTTTAAGCAAAGCCTGGTTTTTCCAAAAAGCACTTATTCGCCCTGGTTAGGCGATAATGAATTTTTAAGAACATACGATTCGGTTAAAGAAAACACCTTAGTTGATATTTATCGCTGCTACGAACTTTGGAGTATTAGCAGCGGTTTAAAAAACAACCCTGCAGCCATTATTGAAGTTGGTGTTTGGCGTGGTGGAACTGCAGCTTTGCTTGCAAAAACCAATAAAAATCAATCTACAGTTTTTTTATGCGATACGTTTGAAGGTGTTGCCAAAGCTGGCGAAAAAGATAATCAATATAAAGGTGGAGAACATGCCGATACCTCTATTGAAACAGTTGAAAAACTAATGGCCCAACAAGGCATTACATCTTATAAAATATTAAAAGGAATTTTTCCTGATAACAATGCCGCTTTACTGGATACAGAGAAATTTAAAATTTGCCATATTGATGTGGATGTTTATGAGTCTGCAAAAGATATTTTTAACTGGGTTTGGCAACGAATGGTTGTTGGCGGTGTGGTTATTTTTGATGATTACGGATTTGCAGCCTGTGCCGGTATAACTCAATTGGTAAACGAATTAGCTGCCAATACTACCAATGCATTTTTTGTACATAATTTAAACGGACATGGTTTATTAATTAAAACAACCTTATGATTAATGTATTGGTTACATCTTTAGGCAGCAATACAGCAATAGGCGTAGTTAAAGCATTGCGTTATCATAAGGATATTTCTATAACAGGCACCGATATCTTTTCTACCAGGCTATGTGCCGGAAGCCCTTTGGTTGATAGTTTTTTTCAGGTTCCAATGGCAATAACAGATGACTATGAAATACAACTCATAAAAATCATTAAAGAAAAAAACATTCACTGCGTTATTCCTATACACGATGTGGAAGTGCAAAAAATTGCAGAAATTTCATTAAAATTTCCGAAGTTAACATTTTGGGCAGTTAATAACCCAACCATTATTGATTTATGCAATAATAAAAAACAGATAAATTTTTTTCTGGCTAATCAAAATATTCAGGTACCTGCTATGTATAATAATGCAAAAAGTGTTATTTATCCGGCCATTTATAAACCCAATAAAGGCGTTAGCAGCAAAGGAATTAAAATAATTAATTCGGCTGATGAAAGCAAACTGCCACTTGATTTTGAAAATGGTTTTTTGCAAAAGTTAGTAATGGGTGATGAGTACACCATAGATTGTTACACAGCTTATAATAGCGATTACTTTAATTGTTGTGTTAGAAAAAGGATTGAAACAAAAGAAGGCATTTCTACCAAGGGAGAAACAGTGAACTTTCCGTTGCTGGAAGATTTGTCAAAAAAAATCCACCAAAGTTTGCAATATAAAGGTGCTTCCAATATTCAGTTTATCATTGAAAATGAAACCGCTTACTTTATTGAAATGAATCCACGCTTTTCAGGCGCCGGTATATTGTCTTATCATGCAGGTTTAAACAGCCCATTGCTTACTGCTTTTGAATCAATTCAGTCTCCGCTTTTTGAAACTTTTAAAAATAGCCCTGTTAAAAAGGGAATTTTTATGACAAGGTATTGGAACGAAAATTTTTATGAAGGATAAAGCAATTATTTTAGACCTGGATGATACATTATTATCAACCCACTACCGGCAATACTGCTGTATTAACAATTACCTGTATGGTATTGGTATAGATTTTATTGATTATGAAAATTATTTTCAATTACGCAGACTTAATAATTTATCTAACAGCAACTTGCTTAAAAGCCTCAATATAGATCCTGATTGGGAAAATTTTAATTTATATTATCAGCAAAATATCGAAAGCGATAAATACCTTGCATTAGATTCATTAATAGTGGATGAAAATTTATTGGCATCATTAAAAAAGAAAAATTTCAAATTTATACTGCTTTCGCTTAGAAATAACCCAAAAAACTCCATAAATCAATTAGTGAACCTTGGCCTAAAAAATTATTTTGATGAAATACATTTTATAGAACACCATTTGATCAAAAATCCAAAATCGGTAATGCTGGAGCAATTAAATCAGCGCTACAATATCATATCTTTTTGTGGCGACTCAACATCTGACTATGAAGCCGCTGTTCAATTAAATATTAACTTTGTGCAGGTAAAAACATCGTTGTACCTGTTACCTGATTTTAACAAGGCTAAACAGTTTACCGATATTAATCAATATTTTTTAACATTAACATGAGTACATTCAGCGAATCAAAATTAAATGAAGTAGCATCTCAATCTCTTTACACTACATTCACCAATAGTAATACTATCTTATATTCTTTTAAGATATTTTCGAGGTTTTTAAAACAAGGCAAAATTTTAGAGCTTGGCCCTGCCGAAGGGTTAATGACAGAACACTTATTAAAATTTGATTCGAACTTAACTGTAATTGAAGGATCTACGGTTTTTGCGCAACAGCTTAAAGAAAAATTTCCTTCCATTAAAATCATTCAATCACTTTTTGAAGATACAGTACTTTCAGAAAAATTCGATTTCATTGTACTGGGGCACGTACTGGAGCATGTTGCCGATCCGGTTGTATTGCTTAAAATAATTAAACAATGGCTTGCGCCCGGTGGCAAAGTGCTATGTGCTGTGCCTAATGCACAATCTATTCACAGGCAGGCTGCTGTAGAAATGGGATTGCTAAAAACAATTTATTCGCAAAGCGAAAAAGATATTCATCATGGCCACATGCGAATTTATAATCCCGATTCTTTTAAAGCAGATTTTAGTAATGCCGGATATGTTATTGAAAAGTTTGGCGGTTACTGGTTAAAGCCTTTATCTGATAAGCAACTTGAGGAAAGCTGGACACAGGAAATGTTATCGGCCTTTTTAAAGTTAGGAGAATCTTATCCTGAAATTGCAGCAGAAATCTACATCATTGCAACTATCTAAAATTCTACAAAGTGATAAAATTCCTTGACCTGAAAGCTGTAAACATGCAGCATAAAGAAGAAATTGAACAAAAGCTTTTAGAAGTTTTTACAAGCGGCTGGTTTATTCATGGCAAGGAAGTTGAAAGTTTTGAAAACAATTTAGCCAGTTACATAAAAGTAAAACATGCCATAGGCGTAGCAAATGGCCTGGATGCTCTTCGGCTAATATTTAAAAGTTATCTGCAAATGGGCCTTATGCAGGAAGATGATGAAGTAATTGTTCCGGCTAATACATTTATCGCTTCTGTTTTAGCCATTAGCGATAATAGGTTAACCCCAGTATTTGTTGAACCCGATATAAATACATTCAATATAGATATAAATAAAATTGAAGAGAAAATAACAGCTAAAACCAAGGCTATTATGTTGGTTCATCTGTATGGCCGTGTTATTATTTCTGATAAAATATTTGAACTTGCGAATAAATACAATCTAAAAATAATTGAAGATAATGCACAGGCAATTGGTGCAGAATGGCAAGGTAGAAAGACCGGCTCACTGGCCGATGTTGCAGCATTTAGTTTTTACCCGGGCAAAAACCTGGGGGCTTTAGGAGATGCCGGCGCTGTTACAACTAATAATACAGAACTAGGAGAAAGATTAAGAGCCATTGCCAATTATGGTTCTTCAAAAAAATATGTTCATAATTTGATGGGAGTAAACAGCAGGCTTGATGAAATACAGGCAGCAATATTAAATGTAAAATTAAAATATTTACAACAGGAAAATGAAGCCAGGAGGCGTGTGGCAGCTTATTATATTAATAATATTAAAAACAAAAAAATTATATTGCCGCAGATGCCGCAAAATAAACTGGAACATGTGTGGCATTTGTTTGTGATAAGATGTGAACAAAGAGATGAACTGCTTAAGTACCTGGAAAAAGCCGGAATTCAAACATTAATCCACTACCCTATACCACCACATAGGCAAAAATCTTATGTACAATATAATCACTTGCATTTACCAGTAACTGAACTAATACATAACCAGGTTTTAAGTATACCAATTAGCAGTGTGCTAACAGATGATGAAATGAAAGAAATTACAAATGCACTCAATACATTTTAATGAATACTGAACAGCCGTTTGTTGAACAAGAAACTCCTGCAACCGGGCCTATTCTGGTTAGTATCATTATACCCTGTTATAACCACGAAAAGTTTATTGTACGCACGCTAAATAGTGTTATTGCCGACGATTATCAGCATAAAGAAATTATCCTCATCAACGATGGATCAACAGATAATTCTGATGCTGTTATTACCGAATGGTTTTCTGCATCCTCAAAAAAGGAAAAGGTAAAGTATATAAACAGGTCTAATAAAGGAATTTGCGCCACGCTTAATGAAATGATTGGCCTCTCTAATGGAAAATATATTTTGCCGCTGGCATCCGATGATTGCCTGTACAATAACAGTATTACAAAACGAGTGTCCCTTCTTGAAGGAAGACCTGATAAATCAGTTTTGTTGAATGATGCTTTTGTAATTGATGATGATGACAAGATTATCATGCAAAGCTCTTCAACGGATTATTGGAAGGCAGATAAAACTCAGTATGAAACTGATGATGGCATTTTGAAAAATTGTATAAAAGCGCCCAGGATAGCCGGGCCGGTTATATTTTACCGAAAAGATATTTTTAATGTCATAGGAAATTTTCCGGTGGATATTGAGTTTGAAGATTGGTATTTTTATCAAAGGGCAGCATCACTTAAACTTATTTTATTTGTAGATATTAAAGTGGCTTTATACCGATTGCATGGAAATAATTTTTCAGGAGTAAACTCACCACACGGATTAAGGATTGCAAAATCTACCTTGAAAGTTTATAAAAAGAATTTTAGCTTTTATCCGGGATTGAAATATAAACTATTGGGAGCAAAATGTTACTTAAGAGTTTTAGCCTGGTATATTAAATTAAACCTGAAAAAGCATATCTAACAGCTCTCAACTACCTTTCTTACATATTCTCCAATTTTAACCTTGTTTTTATTTTGTATAAAACATTTCCCAATGGAGAATTTAAAAGATGAAACAGAAATTTTAAACGTATTTGCCATAACCAAAGAAAAATACTTTTACCATAATATTTTTCGTAAATACGTTTTGCATCTTTTAAGGCTTGTAAATATAAAGTAGAGCTGGTTCCAGCAGGTGCAAAATTCACTAATACTTTATCTGTAAATAAAAATTTTTCATTTGCAATACGGCATAAAAAATCATAGTCCATGCCTATTTTTTCTGAAACATCATACATACCATATTGCTGGTGTAATTCCTTTTTTACAAACATCGATTGATGACAAACACTTCTCATTCCTCTATATAGTTTTCCTTTTTCAAAAGGCTTGCCAATAATTACCATTTGGTTGCCTCTATGCAATTGATATTTTCCATGAAGCCATTTGATAGCAGGATTTTCATTAAACAGTTTTGTAACCGTACCAATAGCATATTCATTATAAAAGCTATCACCAGCATTCAGCATCACTACAATATCACCTTTTGATTTATTAATGCCTTTATTAAATGCATCTGCAATGCCATTATCATTTTCAGATATCCAGTTTCGGTAAGCAGGCTGATGATTTTGTTGAAGATAATTTTTTATATCTGGTTTAGTAGAACCATCAATGATGATATGTTCAAATGGTAACTCTGCCTGTATATCCACAGAATTACAAGTAGTAATCATTTCCTGAAGATTATTAAAACAGATTGTAATTACAGAAATAGCTGTCATTTTATTTTATTTATTACATCAGCAGCTCTTTCAGCTATCTTCCCCCAATAAAAATGTTCAAAAAAAGCATCAGGTGTATGCTCTGTTACCTGTAAATTAATAATAATGTTGGCAAAAGCCTTCCAATCGTAATCATTAATAATTTTCATTTTATTACCTGTTGCATAATCCGGAATACCAATTGCGCCACTTTGTGAGCTGATAACTGAACAATCGTATCCAAGCGCTTCTACCAATTTTGTTTTTATACCTCCACCCTCTATAACAGGGTTAATAAAAATATCGGCGCCTTTAAAAAACAGGTTTATATCATCTACAAAACCTGCATAAATTATATTTTTTTCTTTGAACTCAATTAACCCGTTATAAGAGGCCGGTAATTTATTTCCACAGATTATAATTTTATATTTGATTGCATCTGAAGCAAGCAGTAAAGGATTAATTTTATTAATGATGTTATCAACCGCATCTAAATTTGGCTTATAGCCAAGCGTTCCGTTAAATAATAATATTCTTTCTGATTCGGGAATCTTATAAATATCGCAGATAGTTTTCCTGGCTGCAATCTTTTCATGAGCCGACGGAATAGCCGGATTTTCAAATCCATAAGTAATTACTGTACAATTCTTAGGCTCCAGTTTAAAATTTTCAATTGCATAAGACTTGTCTTCTTCATGAATAAAAAAATTGTTATGGGCTTTGCCATGCGTAAATTTTTCGTAATGCCAAAGAATGCCCCACCACCATTTACCCATGCTTTTAAAACGCAAACTCTCTATATTATGCGAATGCACTATCAATTTAATATTACAACTCCATTTTAATAAGATGCCCAGCCAGCCGTAATAAGGGTGTTCAATGATAAGATGTGTAATTTTTTCATCTTTAATTATTCTGCGAAGTGTAAAAAAATAAAAGATGTTTATGTATCGAAATTTATTATTGCTTAAAATATTTTTTACCGGGTAAGTTTCGTTGTAATTTGGATTGTCTTTAATTGTTACACAAACAAGGTTAACCAGTTTACTCAAATAGCGATTAAAAAAAGCAATTCCTTTTTGCCCGCCCATTTCGGGTGGTAAAAATTTATAAGAAACAAGACTCAAAACTTTTACATCGTCCCTCATATTTATTTTTTAATAGCCACTACATTTACAAACGGCGAAAACCAAAATCCTTTACTGCCTGTTACTTTAATAACTCTATTAAGCAATTTTGTAACAAAATTTACAATAGTATATTTATAATGTGTATCCCAAAAGCCAGCCGTATAGGTTACTGAAAATCCAGGCTTTGTAATTATATCAAAATAAGCTTCCTTACTTATGAGGTTTTCGGCCCATACACCTGTTTTACTGTCGCAGGTATTTGTTCCCAGAAATTCTACTACCGGTATTGATTTTTTCTCAAAATACAAATCTATGGCTTTGGTAAAATCTTCAAACGCTCTGCCACGGGTTAATGCAACTAGTGTATTCAAATCTAAAGCTGAAATGTTTGGTCTTACTTTATTGATCATTTCAGTTCTTTGTATTTTGTATAAAGTTTTTTCTACCCGTGCATGATAAAAGTAATGTTTATAACGCATAGCCAAATTATGATAGTTGGCTGTGGTTGTAGCATAACAAATTTTTGTTAGTCCCGAGTTATATAACTTTTGGTAAAAGCTTCTTAAATTATAAATATGTTCAACCACATTTCGTGAAGCAACAATATCATAAAAAACTTTATTTGCTTTTCCATAATCAATTACAGCATCAATATCGCCACTAATAAAACCATCAATTTTAATGTTCAGTTTCTTGCATATTATTTCTGCATAACCTGCCCATTGCGGAAAATAATCGTTGAAATAAACTTGTTTAAAACCAACCATACCAGCCAGTAAAAAAAGAGTGCCTAAGCCAGCGCCGTAATCTATAAATGTATTTTCGTTTATTTTCTTATCTGTAAGTTTTACAGACTGATAAATAATATCGGCACTGCTTTCTATTGAAAACATAAGCCGTTTACCTGCATGGTGCTGATTAAAATAATATTTACCAAACTCATCTATATCGGTATCACTAACATCAAGTGCCAGAAGTTGACGATACAAAAGATTAGCTTTTTCATTGATAACCCTGGCAACATCATCAACTTGTGTAATAAATATACGTTGTTTGTTATGCAATGTTTCTTATGCTTTTAATGCTGCATTTCTTTTTTGTTATTTATTTTCCAGGCCATAAATATGCAAAGCATTACAAACAACACCGAAAATATATTTACATACCTACTTATATTTTCGCCAACCCTAACCGAGGTAGGATCAAAAATAAATTCGATGATATGCTTACCTGCAGGTATGGAAAGCCCTCTTAATGCATAGTCAGTTTTACAATACGCAGTTTTTTTACCATCAATATAAGCTTCCCAGCCAAGTGGATAATACACTTCGCTAAAAACTGCAAACTGGTTTGTAGCAGCATTAAACTCGTACTTACTTTCATCATTATTATTTTGTACCAGTTTTATATAAGCTGTAGAATCAAACACTGGCATAAATGGAACCGCAGCTTTAAATTTATCATCAATATAAGCTGTTTCGGTTGGATTAATACTGTCTAATGCGTTCATCTCTTCATCTGCAGTTTTTACAAACTTCACTTCTTTAACGAGCCAGCAATTACCCAAAGCAAAAGGGTTTTGCACAGCTTGTGTTTGTTTTGGATCTTGCTGATCGGGTACAATAACATATTTCATATTAAGCATGTTTAGTACCGGAAAGCTATCTTTTGCCATTGGATTAGCTCCCCATTTTTCAATGTTCTTATAAATCTGTCTTTCAATAAGATCCTGGTACAACCCTAGTTTGGCTGGACTGTACCCTCCAATGGTGTTATGTTTATATGATGTAAGGGCATCATTAAATGAATTACTTACCGAAACCGTATAACCATTTGCACCAGGAAATGCCAGGTTTAAAACCCGGTAATAACCTGTATCATTTTTCAACTGCAGGTCTGCACGGGTATCTGCATAGCTATCCGCTATTTCATCTGCACTAACAAAATCATCTTCTTTTAAATATCTTTTGCAAACACCAAAAAGGTCAATAATACAAAATAATATAAGCACCGAATAAACTACTGCTGGCTTAATCCAGTTTTTTACATACATGAAGAGAGCAGCAACCAAAACAAACATAAAGCCCAACGACCGCCACATATCACTAAGATAAAATGCCTGCCTATCAGCTTTTAATGCACTGAAATAGCTTCTAATGAAATCGGAACCCTGGCCTTGCAAAGCCTCACTAATATTTTTGCGTAGTTCGGTTGTTGCAGTATTGGTAAAATCCGACATGAAATAAAACAATACCAGCGCCAATGCTGTGCCCCCACTAATGTACAGGCATTTTTTAAAAAGTTGTTGTATTTTTTCTTTACTTGTTTTTAAAATAAATTCATCTAAAAAAATCACTGCCAGTAAGGCCACCGAAAGCTGTGGTATAACCAAGGCCATTGATGGTGCCCTGAATTTTTTGTAAAAAGGAAGATGATCGAAAAGGAAATAATTTACTGCTTCAAAATTTTTGCCCCAGGCCAATACAATGCCAAACAAAGTAAGTGCTACTAACCACCACCTGTGTTCGCTTTTACTAAGGAAAGTACCGAATAAAAACAACAGGCAAACAATAGCGCCCAGGTACACTGTTCCTTGTGTGCTTAACAATTCGCCCCAATACATTGGCGATGCCTGGGCAACTTGTTGAGCAAAACCTTGTGGAAGCTTTTGCATGTTTTCCTGTAATGCTTCGATGGCTTTTGAATTTTCGCCCAACCCCTCGGCCGAACTGCCACCAAAAGCATTGGGTACCAGCAGTGTCATCGTTTCTGCCTTGCCATAGCTCCATTGAAATGCATAATCTTTATCTAGTCCGCCTTTTGTTTCATTCTTTTTATCTTTTTGTGTAAGCTCACTTCGTCCACCTCTCATGGTCTCTTTTGTAAACTCATAGGCAGGCCAGTAGGTCATAGCCATTGAGCCTAGTATCAATGCTCCCATGCTTATACTTATAAGCATTGATATTGTAAGATGTTTTACTTTTTTTTCTTTGATAGATTTTATTATGAAAGGAATGGTCATAAATACCAGCATCAACAAAGTATAATAAACAATTTGCTGGTGATGCTGGCTTAATAACAAAATACCCGATGTTAAAACCGTAGCTGCGCCCAACCAGTATTTTTGTTTATATATCAATTGCAAGCCTGCAAGCACTGCCGGGGCATAAGCCATTGATAACATTTTACTATCGTGCCCGCCTGCAATCAATACAGGATTATACGAACAGTATGCATAGGCTACACCTCCCAATATACTTATCCAGGGGTTTACACCCATTACATTACTTAATAAATAAAAACACAAAGCAGCAATAAACAGGTAAAACACCGGTTTAGGGAAGCCTAATGAAAGCACTTGCTGAACATGTTCCAGATGAATATTGGCGGGGGTTTTAGGGCCTAGGGCTATTTGATAAGCTGGCATTCCGCTCATCATACTATTTGTCCATTTTGGAAAATGGCCATGCTTTTGTTTATACTCAAAACTTTGCTGAGCCATTGCTTTCCATTGTATCACATCCTGCTGCTGCAGTACTTTACCTTGTAATGCCGGTTTATTTAAAAAAATTGATAATAGCAGGAAAATTACAATAGCTACCAGATGCGGTAATACCTTCTTAAAATTTATATTCTTCATAATAAGTTTTTGCTTCGGCAAAATAATGCTAAAAAATTAAATAATACCTGTTATGACTTATAAACTGCAGGTTAGCAATAAAAAAAACCACCGTTTAAAGTGGTTTTTAAAAAGTTTAAAAAAATCTTATTGCCCCATTCCCTGCGAAGCATTTTGCATATTATCCATTTCTCCTTTCATATTTTTCTTTTTAAAAAGAGAGGTATCTATTTTTCCAAAACGGTAATTAAAATTCAGCCTTAACACCTGAGGGTCTCTTCGACGTTCATTATCTTGTATAAAATACACCGATTCTGAATGTGTAGAAAATAATTTAGTTCTAAAGATATCATTCATTTGCAGGGTTAATGAAGCAGCTTTATTTTTAAGAAAATCTTTTTTTATGGCTATATCAACTCCGTAATTTGGTTTAATATAACCTTGTGCTCCTACTTGCGGACCACCAAACATTCGGCCACCTCCGCCACCGGGTGGCAAAATTGTTTTTGCCTGGTAATCGCCTGATAACTGAATTGAGAAATTTTTAGGAAGCGTAAACGAATTATTTATTTTTCCAAACATGCTGAACATATCGTTATTTGCACCACCTGCAAGCGCCCCTGCTTTTAATGTTGTGTTATATAGATTAATATTAACGGTAAAATCCCACCATTTTGCAAATTTTGTTTTTGTTGTTAGCTCCAGGCCAATATTGTAACTTTTATTTGCATTGGCATAAGTACTTATTAAAACTGTATCGGGTTTAGGCGTTGTACTAGTTGTAGTATCGGGATTTTTATCCCGGTATTGGTAATTGGTTATCAGGTTATTGGTATTACGTAAATAAGCTGTTGCCAAAAAAGTAGTTTTGTTGCCAAGTTGGTTTTGATAGGATAACTCAGCAAGGTTTGTAAACTCAGGTACCAGGTTAGGATTGCCTATAGATAAATTCAATGGGTCAGAAATATCGTAATTAGGTATTAACTGGAAAAAATTTGGCCTGTTTATTTTACGAGAATAATTTATCTGCAAATCAGACTTATCGGTAAGCTTGTACGTTAAAAACACACTGGGAAACAGGCTTAATGGATAATCATTCTTAAATTTTTTCCCATCACTGATAAGATTACCGGTATAGCTGGAACTCTCTGCACGCAACCCAATCTGGTATGTAAAATCATTTATCTTTTGCGAAAAAGTTGCATAAGCTGCGTAAACCTGGTCGGTAAATTCATAATTGTTGCTAAAGCCAGAAATAAGTTTTTCTGCACTATATTGTTCTTGTGAATAATTTGCCGAATTGCTGTTGTAATTTCTAACAGATGCTCTTACTCCCATTTCTATTTTAATATTATTTGTAATTGGGTTAGCATAATCTGACTGGAATGTAAAATATTTAGTATCACCTCCACCAGTACTACGTTCATTTAGCAATAAAGTTTTGGGAGCATTGTTTGGGTAAAAATATTGTGTTACATAATTACCGCTGTTATCATTCTTACTTAAATTATAATTGGCATCAACCGTCCATTCTTTATTTGGTTTTGCAAAATTGTGTTTAAAACTCAAATTAGCACCTACATTCCTAAACATGAACTCTGACCGGGTATCCCTGCTACCATAATCAGATACCAACAAGTTGTTATTGTACAAAGTATCTCTGTTTATATTTATGAGATCGGTGCTTTTAAAACGGCCAGTAACATAAGTAGCGCCAACAGTAAGTGTATTTCTGTTATCAATAAAATAGTCAAACCCTCCCCTTACAAAAGCAAAGAACCCTTTATTTAACGGGTTGCTGTTTTGCAGGAAATCTGACGTGGAATCATTATTTAAAAAATTGGTACGGCTACTTTTTGATTCACTTATAGATTTACGGGTACTTACTCTTGCCCGTGCAAAAAAGTTAATTTTATCTTGCTTAATATTTATATCCCCACCAAAACCTGGCCTTCCACGAGAGTCAATACTTGCATTAATATTTCCGTTATATCCTGCTTTACGGTTTTTCTTCATTACAATATTAAGTATTCCAGCACCGCCTCCGCTTGCATCGTATTTGGCAGATGGATTGGTGATTATTTCAATAGTGGCAATTTCATCTGCAGGTATCTGGTCTAAAGTTAAAGTTGTGGGTCGTCCATCAACAAATATTTGTGGTGCAGCATTACGTAAGGTTACATTACCATCAATATCTACATTCACAGAGGGTACATTTTTCATCACATCTACAGCCGTTCCGCCAACGCTGGTAAGGTTTTTTTCTACATTAAAAACTTTGCGATCTATATTCATAGTAAAAATAGCTTTACTTGCGCTTACAGTAACATTCTCTAGCTGTTGCGGATCTGGCTTCATTGTTATATTGCCTAAATCCTTATCAATGGCATTAAGCATACTACTCATATCGCCAGCTTGTTTTGCTGCTCCCGTTTTTAAATCGAAAGATATTTTTTCTTCAAAAGGTTTAAAGCCAATAGCTGTTATTTTAAGTTTATACTGACCCATTATATTTAGGTTTTCTAAACTAAACTCACCTTTTTTATCTGTAAGCATTCCGGCTACTATTACATCTTTACGTGTTTTTGAAGCAGTATCAAATTTATTTTGTAACAACAAAACTGAAGCAGCTTCAAGAGGTTTATTAGATGATGGTTCAAGTACTTTGCCATAAAAATGTCCCATGTTCATGTTTTGGCTACCACCTTGCCCTCTCTTGCCAGCACCAGGTAACTGTGCCTGGGTAGCACTTAATGAAAACAACAATATTGCTGCCAGGAAAAATTTGTTTACACCTTTCATATCGCAGATTTTTTTTTGAATAGTGCGCAAAGTACTTTTTAAAAATTCATATTACTGTAAACGAAGATGATGAGTGGTAAATGAATTGATATAGAAAAAAATGATTAACAAATTGTTAGCTAAAAATTTGCATGTTTAACAGCACATGTAAAAATCCCAACATAAATCCTATCAATGCAGCCATCAACTGAATTCGGATAAGTGGTTTTTTAAAAGACTGATAAAACTGTTCCTTTACAGCAAACATGGAGAACCCTGATATTTTATCCTGCACTGTTTTTTTAATATCAAGTTCATTACTAAGGTTAGCAATATATTTATTCATAATTATTGGAAAAAGACTTTCAATCTCCATCAAAAATGCACCTTTAAGCTGATTGATTGTTTTATCACCAATAAGCATACTCAGCATAGGAAAAGTATCTTTTAAGCGGGTACGTAAAAAGTTATCAATCTGTGTTTCTATTTCGGGTTTTAGCTTTGCAAAATTTTTAGTATCTGTTACTTTCTCTTGTAGCATATCGGTTGAAAAAAATTCGTTGCTAACTAAACGGCCAATATCTACAGCAAAATCTTGTTGCCTGGCAGGAATTATCCCCTGTAACGTAATACCTGCAATTTTTAAAGGCTTAACCGGATTAAATAAACCTTTAATAAAAACAAATATCAGCAGCCAGCAAATAAAGGCTGATAAAAAAAGTGGTAATATGATTTGTAGCCAGTTCAATTCTTGCTTTTGGCTTGCAAAGAAAACGTAATAAAACCGCATATTCAAAATGTAATTTTGAAGGAGTAGTGTTTTTCTTTATTTTTGCTGCCTGTTAAAAACGGTAGCCATAGCTCAGTTGGTTAGAGCATCAGATTGTGATTCTGAGGGTCGTGGGTTCGAGCCCCATTGGTTACCCAAAAGCCCCTGAAAAAAAATGCAGGGGCTTTTTTTTATAAATATCTATACCAGCAAATGAAACTGGAACATTTTTTGCCATTCATCCTTTACTATTTACGAAAATCTGGTTTAACAAAACATTATTCCATTTGATTCGTTTAGTATCAACGAAAACAATCGTTTTTCCATTATTTTTACAACATGCAAAAAATTGCACAATTTATTATGAGTAAAAAATTTATACCGGTAATTCTGGTGCTTACCGTTGCCAGCATTTTTGTAGCATTTCAATCGCAGGGTAAATCAGATTATGATAACCCAAAATCGAAGTACACTCGAATCATAAGAAATGTAGGATTGTTATTGGAACAGGGACATTACAGCCCTAAAACAATTGACGATAATTTTTCGAAAGAGGTTCTTAAGAAATTTGAAAACGATTTGGATGTAGATAAAAACATCTTGTTGCAAAGCGATATTGATGCATTTAAAAAATTTGAAACAAAGATTGATGATGAAATACACGGCGCTGAACTTATCTCGTTTTTCACCATCAACGAAACTTATATTAAACGCCTTAATGAAACTTCAGAATTATACAAACCCATTTTAGCAAAACCATTTGATTTCACCAAAGATGAATCTGTACAACTTGACCGGGAAAAACTGGATTATCCGAAAACAGAAGCAGACCGAACTGAAATATGGAGAAAGCGTTTAAAATTCCTCACTTTAAGCAGGTATTCAAATTTGTTGGATGACAGGGAGAAAAACAAAGGTAAGGCTGATTATAAATATAAAGCCGACAGTACATTAGAAAGAGAAGCAAGAGAAGCCGTGCGCAAGCAATTTGAGAGATTCTTTACTACTAAAAAAACAAGTGATAACATAGATGAAAATTTCAGCACTTTTATAAATGCCATTACTGGTTCGATGGATCCTCATACGGATTATTTAGCCCCGGTAGATAAAAGATCGTTTGATGAATCTATGAAAGGAAGTTTTTATGGTATTGGCGCACAGTTGAAAGAAGATGACGGAAAGATAAAAATATCTTCACTAATTTCAGGCGGCCCTGCATGGAAAGGAGGCGAACTAAAAGTGGAAGACGAAATCATTAAAGTAGCACAAGGCAATGAAGAACCTGTAGATGTAACTGGATATAGTGTAATAGATGCTGTTAAAATAATCAGGGGATCGAAAAAAGGCTCTGTAGTAAAACTTACCGTACGCAGGATGGATGGTTCTGTAATAGTAATTCCAATAATTAGGGATGAAATAAGGCTTGATGATACATTCGCAAAAAGTGCCATCATTAATGATGGCGATCATAAAATAGGCTATATATATTTACCTGAGTTTTATATTGATTTTGCCGATCCCAATGGTGCCAAATGCTCGGAAGATGTGGCCAATGAAATAAAAAAATTAAAAGCAGAAAACGTAGATGGCATCATTATGGATTTACGAAGCAATGGTGGAGGCTCACTTCCTGAAGTGGTTAAAATGGTAGGCTTGTTTATTCCCGATGGCCCGGTTTGTCTTGTAAAAGGTAGGGAAGATAAACCTTACCAGTGGAAAGATAAGGATCCAAGTGTTTTATACAGCGGACCCTTAACCGTTATGGTTGACGAATTCAGCGCCAGTGCTTCTGAAATTTTTGCTGCTGCCATTCAGGATTACAAAAGGGGTATAATCATTGGTAGTACCTCTACTTATGGAAAAGGAACAGTACAAAGAACCATTTCATTAAATCCTGATAGCGATAATCCATTATTTACTAACCGTAAAGTAGAAGACCTGGGATCTGTTAAACTAACCTTGCAAAAATTTTACCGTATAAATGGAGGAGCTACACAATTAAGAGGAGTAACCCCTGATATTATTATCCCCGACAGGCTTGAGTATTTAAAATTCAGAGAAAAAGATAATACAGCAGCGCTACCCTGGGATGAGATTGGCAAAGCTGATTATAAAACCTGGACGAGTAACATCAGTAACGAAACCGTTGTTAATTATATTCAACACCAGATAGAGAATGATGATAATATAAAAAAGATACAGCAAGGCATAAAGTGGCTAGATGAAAATAATGATAAATCCTATTCTTTAAATTTAAAAAGTTATAAAGAGGATGAAAAAGTGGCAAAAGAAAAAGGTAAAGAACTGGACAGCCTATTTAAACTAAGGAAAGATCTTTCTGTAAAAAATATTAGTGCTGATACGACTGCCTTTAATATGACAAAAGATAAAGTAGAAAAAAATACTCAATGGCTAAAACGAGTTAGTGGCGATTTTTATATTGACGAATCAGTTAAAGTAATGAATACCATGATTAAACATAATGCCACTGCTAAGAATAATTAAGCCAATTTATTATGAAATATTAAAAACCATCATATTAAACCGTATGATGGTTTTTTGATTGCTTGTAAAATAAAATTTCTTACTTAAAAAAAAGTTACAGAAATATTTGGGATTTATAAAACTTATTATATCTTTGCCCTTACTTTATTACAAGTGATGCTTACTTTATCCACCTATCTTAAGAAACTTCACCCTTTATAATTCTGCTATTTAATACCTACTGAAAAGTTGTCTGTGATTTATTAACATAGTCACTATCCATTTGTCCTGTTTAGAGCCAAAATGCTATCGCATTCTAATAACTTTAAACCACAAGACAATGAAAAAATTTACTTCACGATTAATCGTATTGGCATTAAGTATGGTAACAATTGCCATATTTGCCAGCATTCAATTTGCGTATGCCCAACAAAGGCCTTATGGAAGCCCTGTGTTTTCCGACAATCTAAATGGAGGCCATACCATGTTTGGTAACACCATTACAGCTATTTATACTTCTGGAAGCGGAAGTACCGGAACCGTAAACACAACCGCTATGAACGATTTTAACACCAGCGGTACAGGCAGCTATACCAATGGGCGAACCAGCGCTTACGGTAACGACCAAAATAACATACAGTTTGTAGATGTAGATGGAGTAGGCTCTTCATCTTCGTTAATAAGCTATGGAGGTTTATGGAGGTACTACTCTCTGAATAATTATACAGCAGCGCCTGCTGATATTTCTAGTTTAAACTGGACAGAAGATACTTATAACGATTCTGGTAACTGGACTAATACACCCAATAATTCAAATGCTTTTGGGTATAATGAATCAAATGTTAACGCCCCTACACAAATTAACAGGAGAACTTATTATTTAAGAAGAGATATCAATATTACCAATCCATTGCAATACTCATCAATTACATTAACTGCTAAATACGATGATGGGTTTATAGTTTATGTGAATGGAGTGGAAGTAGCCCGTGCAAATATGCCAACAGGTAGTGCCCCTTATGCAACAAACCCCAGTTCTGCTAGAGAATTTACAGATGGTGATTTTGTTTTTCAAATTCCTACATCAAGTTTTGCAAATGGTAACAACCAAATAGCAGTGGCATTATATAATAGAAATAATGGTACCACTGATTTTTATTTTGATATGAAACTTGATGGTAATGATGCAGCAACAGCTACATACAACTCTTCTGCCGCTAACCTGGTATTACCTACAGGCACTAATACCATTAAATTTGCCCGCCTTTATTGGGGAGGAAGAATAACCAGTGGAATGGGTGGCAGTGGAAATATTAATTTACGTTCTGTTAAAATCCGTAAAGGCTCTACACCGGGTAGATATGATGATGTATTGGCACCGGCTACTCAGGTTGATAAAATTTTAGTAACTGGAACAACTGATTCTGCTTATCAATCTTATGTTGATATAACTTCATTTGTAAATGACCAGGGTGCAGGTACGTACACAATTGCAAATATTACTGCTGCTACTGGTAGTATAACTGGCGGAGGTAATTATGCAGGATGGACAATAGTAGTAGTGTATGAAAACTCAACTGTGCCATATAATAGTGTAAGGGTATATGATGGTTTTATCCAGGTATATAATGGTGGTAGCCCAACTACACAATCAATTACTTTAACAGGATTAAATGTTCCCTCTACTCCCGTTTTACCTTCAGATGCTTATATGTCAACAATGGCATGGGAAGGCGATGCAAACCTTGGATCTTCTTCTTCTAACCCAAATGGCGATTATATAAAAATCAATGGACAGGCAGTTTCAAATGCAGTAAATCCTGTTGTTAATTTTTGGAATGGTACCATTTCAAAAAACGGGGCACATGTAACTACAAAAAATCCTGATTTTAAAAATCAAATGGGTATTGATATTGATGAACAGCAAGTAGGCGATCCTCAATATGGTATTGTAGCTAATGCTACCCAGGTTTCTATTGAATTTGGAACAGAAGCTGATCAATACTTCCCTAGCGTGTTTGCTTTTACTATTCTTGCAAAAGATCCGCAAATAATACTTAATAAATCTGTAAGCGACGGAACCGCACCTTTTGGCACTTTACAACCAAACGAAATATTAACTTATACGCTATCTGGTTCAAACTTAGGGTTTGCAAATGCAGTTAACTGTGTGGTTACAGATACTATTCCTTCAAATGTATCATACATTCCAGGATCACTATTTGTCGTTAATGCTCCGGGTTTACCCAGTAACTCAACACAAACAGATGGATCTAATGATGACTATGCCTTTAAAGCAACAGATGCAGGAAAAGATTATGTGAAGTTTTTCATTGGTAATACAGCTACGTCAACCTCAGGCGGTATTCTTGCACCAGGCGAAACATATACCTTAAGGTTCCAGGTTCTTACTCCTCCTGATTATAATCAGCTATCAACTGTAACCAATACAGCACGTATAACCGGTCAAAATATCTTTGGCGACCAGTTTGTTGATGATGGAACTGCTATCATTGCTTTAGGCGCTCCAACACCAGTAAAGATGACTTCATTTACTGTTAAAAAAGAAGGTGCCAATGCAGTATTAAGATGGGCTACTAGCAGCGAATTACAAAACAGCCATTATGAAATTGAACGTAGTTTTGATGCAGTTAGCTTTACTAAGATGGGAGAAGTAGCAGGAAAAGGTACAACTACTTTATCAACCAACTACAGCTATCCCGATGACATAAACAATGTGGTATCAACTATTGTTTATTACAGGTTACGCATTGTAGATTTAGATGGCAAGAGTACTTATACACAAATTTTACCTTTAAGATTAGATGGAGCTGTGATATTGTCTAGTGTGAAAGCATATCCGAATCCGTTTACAAGCAATATTAAACTGCAGATACAAAGCACTAAAGAAGAAGTAAGTACTGTACGCTTAATAAGCATGAATGGTCAGGAAGCGGTGAAAAGAGTAGTTACTCTTCAACCAGGCGAAAACATTGTTATCATAAAAGACCTTAGCTCAGTTACACCAGGTATTTACATCCTGGAGCTTAGAAAAGGTGATGATGTATTTACTCAAAAAATACTTAAACAATAAAACAAACCATAAAAAAATGAATCCCCAAACTGATTTTAGTTTGGGGATTTTTTTATGAATTAACTGATTTGCTTTTTTGTTTTATTTATGTATTTCACTGGTAAAATGAAATTCAATATCGGGGTTATTCTTTATCTCGGTATTTAAAAACCATTCACTTTGTGCCAAATAAACCAGGAACCCATCTTTATCTTGGGCAATATTGGCTTGTTTGTATTTAATAAAATCTTCTAACTTTTTGAGGTCTTTACTAATTAGCCAGCATGCCTTAAAAAATGGCAGGTTATTCATTTGTACCGAAGCGCCGTACTCTTGCATTAGCCTATATTGTATTACTTCAAACTGCAATTCTCCTACACATCCAATTATCTTTTTATTACCACCAAACTGAGTAAACAACTGTGCTACACCTTCGTCGGTAAGCTGTAATAAACCTTTCTCTAGTTGCTTTGTTTTCAATGGATCTTTGTTTACCACTTCTTTAAATAACTCTGGAGAAAAACTAGGTATGCCTGTAAAGAAAAAATCTTCGCCTTCGGTTAGGGTGTCTCCTATTTTAAAATTTCCTGTATCAAATAAGCCTACCACATCTCCCGGATATGCATCATCAATAACTTCTTTTTGCCTGGCTAAAAAACTATATGGGTTATTAAAACGCAAATCTTTATTATTGCGTACATGATGATAGTATTTACTACGCTCAAAACGGCCACTGCATACACGTAAAAAAGCAATCCTATCCCTGTGCTTGGGATCAAGGTTGGCATGAATCTTAAAAATAAATCCACTAAATTTATCTTCTTCTGGTTTTACATCACGGGTAGTAGTTTGCCTGGGCCTGGGTGTTGGTGCAATACGAATAAAAGTATCCAGCATTTCCTTAACCCCAAAATTATTTACAGCGCTTCCAAAAAATACAGGTGCGGTTTTACCTGAAAGGTAATCGCCTGTATTTAATTCTCCATAAACGCCTTCAATCAATTCCACATCTTCCCTCAATACATCAGCATCCTTTTCTCCTATCCTTTTATCAAGTACTCCATCATGCAGATTTTTTATTTCAACTACATCTTCATCATTAGCCTTTGTACCCGCTGTAAACAAAACCAACTTCTTTTCGTGCATATCATAAACTCCTTTAAAATCCTTACCGCTATTAATTGGAATAGTCATTGGGTGCAACTGTATCTTTAGTTCTTTTTCAATTTCTTCCAGCAAATCAAAACGGTTTTTACCATCCCTGTCCATCTTGTTAATAAAAACAATTACCGGTGTTTTTCGCATGGCAATCACTTCCATCAATCTTCGGGTTTGAGCTTCTACTCCATTCACACTGTCTATAACCAAAACCACACTGTCAACTGCTGTTAAAGTTCTAAATGTATCTTCGGCAAAATCTTTATGGCCGGGAGTATCAAGTAAGTTTACCAGGTAGCCTTCATATTCAAAAGTCATCACACTGGTAGCAACACTAATTCCACGCTGGCGTTCAATCTCCATAAAATCGCTGGTGGCATGTTTTTTTATCTTGTTGCTTTTAACAGCACCCGCTGTTTGAATAGCTCCGCCAAATAAGAGGAACTTTTCAGTAAGTGTGGTTTTACCAGCATCTGGGTGAGATATGATGGCAAATGTTTTGCGCTTGTTTATTTCATTGATGTATTTCATCTTTATTTATTAAACGAATTACACTGGTTTTATTATTATTTAGTTTTGAGCGGCAAAGGTAAGGGTTGAAGATGGTTGAATAAAACAACTGTATTTTAATCCTGTTTTTAATTTACTTAAATGATTAATATTCTATAAAAACAAACTGCTCAATAGCTTCCACTCATAAATCTTTCCTATATTTTTAATTTGCATAACGTACTTTTGAACCTATGCGTAAAACGCTTAACATCATCCGCAATTCATTAATATTAACCTTTAAAGAATTAAAGGTTAACAAACTACGTACGGCATTAAGTTTAACCGGTGTTGCATTTGGTATTTTTTGCATTATTGGTGTATTAGCCACTGTTAACAGCCTTGAACAGAATATACAAAATCAGGTAAAAAGCCTGGGCAGCAATACCATCTATATTGATAAATGGAATTATAGTGGTGGCCCCGACCAACCTATCTGGAAATATAGAGCCAGGCCAGTTGCTAAGTATGAAGAGATGGACATGATAAAAAAACGGGCTGTTTTGCTGAGCGACATTTCCTTTTTAATGCAAACCGGAAGCAGCATTTCTCATAAAGATGATCTTTTGCAGAATGTAAGCGTATATGGAATTGTAGAATCACAAATAGCCATTCAACCAATAAATTTTGATAATGGCCGGTACATCTCTTCCAGCGAATTTATAAATGGCAGCAATGTTTGTGTATTAGGTTTTACTAATGCTGAACAATTGTTTGGCAATAGTGATAGGGCTTTGGGCAAACAAATAGATATAAAAGGGAAAAAAGTAACTATAGTTGGTGTAATAAAAAAAGAAGGTAAGAATTTTATAGGCTGGGATTACGACAACTGCATTATGATACCTTATAAATACTGTAAAACAATCTTCGACGAAAAGTATGCTAACCCCATCTTAATAGCCAAAGGTAAAACCGGAGTTACTGCTACAGCTTTAAGCGACGAACTGGAAGGCATTATGCGTCAGATAAGAAGATTAAGCCCAACCCAGGAAGATAATTTTTCGTTAAACACAGTGGAAGCTTTCAGTAAAGCCATATCTCAATCGTTTGTAATGATAAATGTTGTTGGCAGCATTATTGGTGGTATTAGTCTTATAGTAGGGATGTTTGGCATTGCTAATATCATGTTTGTAACTGTTCGTGAACGTACCAGTATCATTGGTTTAAAAAAGGCAATTGGCGCCAAAAAAGGTAGCATACTTTTTGAATTTTTAATGGAAGCTGCTGTGCTTTGTATTATCGGCGGTGCATTTGGTTTATTTTTTGTGTACTTACTTACACTCATCTTATCGGGGCCATTAAATTTTCCGGTTTACATTTCTGGTACCATGCTTTTAACTACCATTATAATTTGTATAACTGTTGGAATTCTTGCAGGCATCATTCCTGCATCGCAAGCTGCCAAGATGGACCCGGTAGTTGCAATTCGTTCTAAATAAATTACTAACATTTAATTCATTTCTCATAACAACTATATTAGCCATAGAATCTTCATGCGATGAAACCTCGGCAGCAGTTTGTACAGATGGTAAGATCTTATCAAACAAAATTGCCAACCAAACTGTGCACGAACAGTTTGGCGGTGTAGTGCCTGAACTTGCCAGCAGGGCTCATTTACAAAATATTGTTCCGGTTGTTGATGCTTCCTTACAATCTGCAAACTGCAGCCTGTCAAAAATTGATGCAGTTGCTTTTACACAAGCGCCAGGGTTAATAGGCTCGCTGCTGGTTGGCGGCCAATTTGCCAAATCCATGGTACTTGCTTTAAACAAACCATTAATAGCAGTGCACCACATGCAAGCTCATGTACTGGCAAACCTTATACCCGATTTAAAACCCTCATTTCCTTTTTTATGTTTAACGGTAAGTGGTGGACATACTCAAATAGTGCAATGCAATAGCCCAATGCATTTAAAAATAATTGGAGAAACTATTGATGATGCAGCCGGTGAAGCCTTTGATAAAACTGCTAAAATGCTTGGACTACCATATCCGGGTGGCCCGCTGATAGATAAATATGCTGCAAGCGGAGATCCACAACGTTTTAAATTTCCTGAACCGAAAATTGAAGGGCTTGATTTTAGTTTCTCTGGTTTAAAAACTTCAATCCTGTATTTCTTAAAAAATGCAGGTGCCAGCAATTTATATAAGGAAGAATTTTTAGCTGATGATATAACACGTTTAAAATTTATTGATGATAACCTGGCAGATATTTGTGCATCGGTACAACAACGCATCATTAGCATACTGCTAAACAAATTAAAAAAAGCATCGGCCATAACAGGCATAAAGGATATTTGCCTGGCAGGTGGTGTAAGTGCAAATAGTGGTTTACGTAAGGCTTTTGTTCAATTGGGCGAAAAAGAAAACTGGAGAACCTTTATACCGGCTTTTGAATATTGTACCGATAATGCCGCCATGATTGCCATTACCGGATATTACAAATACCTTGCAAAAGATTTTACAGAACTAAATATCAGCCCATCGGCAAGAGCAGTATGGTAAATGTATTTAGATATGAAATTTTAAGAACACAATTGTAATTTATAAACAGCAACCGGTTTTTCATTTATTATTTGAAGCTATTAATTTGAACTATTTTCCATCTTAACTTTCAATTTATTCCTTCAATATCTACTTTAAATTTTGGCTAACACTTATTTTCAATTCAAGCAGTTCATTATCAGGCAAGATAAATGTGCCATGAAAATATGTACCGACTCATGCCTGTTTGCCGCCATTGTTGCCAATGAAAAATTTAAAATGAAGCGTTGTTTAGACATTGGAACCGGTTCCGGCTTACTATCGCTTATGCTTGCGCAAAAAAATAGCGAAGTGCATATTGATGCAGTGGAAATTGATGCTGCTGCCGCATTACAAGCTGTTGATAATATTAATGCATCGCCCTGGGGGAACCGGATAAAAGTTATGAATGATGATATTTCATCGCTCACATTACAGCCTGTTTATGATTTTATTATTTGTAACCCTCCTTTTTATGAAAACGATTTACAGTCTGCCAATGATGCAATTAATAATGCACGCCACCATTCTTCATTAAAACTTTTTCAACTTGCAGAAATTGTATCAGCTTATTTACTGGGCAATGGCACATTTGCCATTTTACTTCCTTTCCATCGCATTCATTTCTTTATAAACGAATGCAAGCTGAATGGCTTACATCTTAATAAACAAATATTAATAAGGCAAACAGAAAATCATACTTTTTCAGAGGCATTTTGTTTTTAAGTAAGAAAATAAAACAACAGCAATACAATGAAATAACTATTAAAATAAACAACCAATATTCAAAAGAATTTGAGCATTTATTAAAGGATTATTATTTAAATCTTTAATTAAGCAAGGTCTGCATATTCCTGCAAATACTTAAATGTTTCAGTAAGTTTGCCAGCATCTACCATGGTTGCTCTTTCTATTAATTTGCTTCCACTCTTTCTAATATCATCAAGCACAAATTTTATCAGTTGCTCTCCAAAATACCGGCTGGCATCACGTGCCAGTTCATTAGGAAGGTTTCCAACGGCCATAACATCAATTGAATTGGGAATATAAGGTGCTGTTTTTTGGAAAGTATTCTTATCAACACCATATACAGGATCTGCAATACTGCTATCGCCCAGGTTACAAGGTACCGAGCCATCTAAATCGTCTGTAATATCTGCAATGGTTTGAATTCTAAAATCCGGCTTTTGTAAATCTATCATTTCAAAAAGCCTGGGTATATTTTTTTCCCAGTAAATACCGTTAATCAGAATATCTGTGTTTGAAATATATTTTTTGAATGTACAATCATACTCTTGCGGATTAGTATGAAAATCGTTTCGGTTGTACATGCCTGTTTGTTTATGTGCATACAAATCGGTTCCTTTAAGATGAACATAAACCGGATAGGAAAATTCTGATTCTATATATTCATCCGGCTCTACTTCATGAATACCCAGTAAATTCATTATTTCAAGCACACCATGAGCCACTCTGCCAGTTCCTGTAACCGCAATTTTTATATTAGGTAGTTTTAAGCCAAAATATGTATGTATCAATTTTTGAAAACTGTTAACCGAATATACCCTTGCCAGTTTAAATGCTCCTGTTCGGTTACCATAAGCCATCATGCCATTATGAGCGCCAACTATACCTGCAAAAAAACCAAAACCAATGATACGGGTGCCATCATCATGCTCCAGGCATTCATAATCAATTAAAGTTATCTTTTTTTGAAGTATAGCTTTAAATAATTGGCGGTTACCAGCCTGCATTTTTTTAGTGTGTGAAAAAAACATGTAACGCTTTTCCTCCAACAACATATTGATTGGTACTTCTTTAATTCCCAGCAGTAAATTACAACTGCTTAAGTCTTCCATCACCTCTACTCCCGCTTTTTCGTATTCCACATCGGCATAACATCGGTTAGGTGAATGTTGGGCAATTATTTTTATATCATCAAAATTTTTCTGTAGCCATTTGCACTGAGCCGGTGTTAATGCAACACGGTTATCAGCAGGTATCTTTCCTTCACGTATAAGGCCAATAGTGAGCATCGTAATTTTTTGACGGCAATTTACATTTTTGTAATTTAATAACAAGCTGTTTGCTTCAATAAAGCTTACCATCAATCCTAATAAAATAAAGTGTTAGCCATAAATCAAAAATTAATTTTATTCTTTACCTTCTTTTCATTTTCGACAAATTCGCACAATCAGTATCTTTGCCGCATGAATCATTTTGAATTATTTGACCTGCCGGTCTCTTTCAACTTCGACAGAAGAAAACTTGCCCTTAAATATTTTGAACTGCAAAAAAAATACCACCCTGATTTTTTTGTTCAGGCCAGTGAACAGGAAAAAGAAGAAGCCCTTGAAATATCAACACAAATAAATAAGGCCTTAAAAATATTGAAGAACGAAGATGAAACCATTAAATATGTATTGCAGTTAAAAGGGCTGCTTGAAGAAGAGGAAAAATATAAACTACCTCCTGAATTTTTAATGGAGATGATGGAGTTGAATGAAGATTTGGATAGCAGTTCGGCAAAGAAAATTGAGAGCTTTGAAAATGAGCTTTACCAGGAAGTGAAACCAGTAATTGAGAATTACGACGATACAAAGACTGATACGCAAGACTTATTAAATTTGAAAGAATATTATTACAAAAAAAAATACCTGCAACGTATTTTGGACAGGTTGGATGGATAATGTAATATTGCAGCCCAATTAAAAAAATGCCCATGTGGCGGAATTGGTAGACGCAGCAGACTCAAAATCTGCCGTTCGCAAGGGCGTGAAGGTTCGATTCCTTTCGTGGGCACAAAGCCGGAGAAAAAATTCTCCGGCTTTTTTCATCATTGATAAATCATAAAAACAAATTCCCTTTTGCTTTTTTCGTTCATTTTATCAATGTTATTTTAGCATCTTTAAAATAACATTGCAATAACAGCACAAACTTTTGCTTCTCATTTAAAGTCTGCAACTTTATATCATACACAAAAAAAGATTTGCTTTTTGTAATATTATCATCCTTGCTTAAATTGTAAATAAATGAATACAACAACATACGATTATGGAATGATTGGTTTAGGCACTATGGGTCGTAACCTGGCTTTAAACATGAGCGATAAGGGAAACAGTGTAATGGGGTACGACAAGAATGAAGCACAGGTAAAAACTTTTATTAAAGAAGCCGGTTCCCGTGCAATGTTTGCCAGTACAAGTTTAAATGAATTTTTACTTACTTTAAAAATTCCACGGGCCATCATTTTGTTGGTACCTGCTGGTAAGATTACTGATGATGTTATAAATGAATTAAAGCCATTATTATCTGAAAACGACCTGATAATGGATTTTGGTAATTCCCATTTTAATGATACTGATAAACGCATTGAACAACTGGCTACCTCAAAGATTCATTTTATGGGAGTAGGCATATCAGGTGGAGAATCGGGTGCTCGTTATGGTCCAAGCATTATGCCCGGAGGGCCAAAAGATATTTATAGAAATATATCGGCAATGTTACAATCTGTATCGGCTAAAGTAAATGATGAACCTTGTGTAACCTGGTTAGGACCCGGCTCTGCAGGGCATTACGTAAAAATGGTACACAATGGAATAGAATACGGATTGATGCAGCTTATTGCAGAGGCTTATCATATTTTGAAAACAGCAGGAAACCTCTCCAATGATGAACTTCATAAAGTTTTTTCTGAATGGAACAAAGGCAAACTACAATCCTTTCTAATTGAAATAACAGCAGATATTTTTTTACAGCAGGATCAACTTACAAAAAATGCGCTTGTAGATATGATATTGGATGCTGCAAAGCAAAAAGGTACTGGTGGTTGGGCTTCAGAAGATGCGATTAACCTGCAGGTACCTATTCCGGTTATTGACATTGCTGTTAATATGCGTAACCTTTCGGCATATAAAAGTGAACGTGAAATGGCCCAGCAAATTTTACAAGGGCCAACAAACACAGGTAACATTGCAAAAAACGAATTAATTAAAATGGTAGAAGAAGCGCTTTATTTTTCAATCATTACTACTTATGCACAAGGTATGGCGTTGTTACAAACTGCTTCAAAAAAATACCAATACGATTTGCAACTTGCATCAATTGCTAAAATATGGCGTGGTGGCTGCATTATCAGAGCAGCGTTGCTCGAAAACATTCATACAGCTTATGTAAAACAGCCGGGTTTAATAAACCTGATGCTAGATGAAGAGCTTTGTGCAAAACTAAACAACAATCAAAAACAAATACGTGCTGTAATAAATTTAGCCGTTAATAACGGAATACCAGTACCTGCATTGATGATGTCGCTGGCATATTACGATAGTTACCGAAGCGGTTGGCTGCCAGCAAATCTTATACAGGCACAGCGTGATTTTTTTGGAGCACATACCTATGAACGGAACGATCGGGAAGGAATTTTTCACACACAATGGAATCAAACCAATTTATAACATGGAGGCAACCAATGTAACTAAACCCAGTGCTACAATTATTATAATACTTGGCGCCACCGGCGACCTCACCTGGCGAAAGCTTATACCAGCCATTTATAACTTGTTTTTAGATAAATGGATACCAGAAAATTTTGCCTTGATAGGTGTAAGCCGAAAAAAAATATCAAACCCTGCTTTTCACACAAGGCTACATGAAGGCGTAAATAAGTTTTCAAGAAGAGGAAAAACAAAAAAAGCAGATTGGGATAATTTCTCGAAATACATTACTTACCAGGTTGGAGAATTTTCTAATAACAACACCTATTCAAACCTAAATAAACAGATAAAAACACTTGAAAAAAAATGGAAAGTAAAAGCCAATATAATTTTTTACCTGGCTGTACCACCGTTTTCATTTGAAGAGATTGCGTGCCGGATTGGCGCATCGGGGCTTGCTGCTGATAAATCAAGAAGCCGCATCATAATAGAAAAACCGTTTGGACATGACCTTGAAAGTGCAAAAAAGCTTAATGATTTACTTCATAGCAATTTTGATGAATCGCAGATTTATAGGATAGATCATTACCTTGGTAAAGAAACCGTGCAAAACATCCTTGCCTTTAGATTTGCCAATGCACTTTTTGAACCGGTGTGGAACCGAAATTATATTGATAGCGTACAAATTACTGTTTCAGAAAAATTAGGTGTTGAAAACCGGGGTAATTATTATGAAACCGCTGGCGCTTTAAGGGATATGATACAAAACCACCTGTTTCAGTTGCTTTGCCTCATTGCTATGGAGCCGCCAGTATCTTTTGAAGCTGATGAAGTGAGAAATAAAAAAGTTGATGTACTGAATGCTCTACGAAAAATACATGCCAATGAAGTAAATGATTTTGCTGTACGTGGCCAGTACGGCCCCGGCTGGATTGAAGGAAAAAAAGTTATTGGTTACCGTAAGGAACCCGATGTAAATAAAGAATCGGGCAAAGAAACATTTGCCGCTGTTAAATTATTTATAGATAACTGGCGCTGGCAGGGTATTCCTTTTTACTTGCGTACTGGAAAAAGAATGAACGAAACCATATCCATTATTACAATAAAATTTAAACCGGTACCACATAAATCTTTTCCGCCGGAAGCCAGGGGTAATTGGCAACCAAATATGCTAATGCTGCATATTCAACCACACATGGGAATACATCTGCAGTTTCAGGCTAAACGCCCCGGTTTAAAAATGATGCTTAACCCTGTGGATATGGAATTTAATTATGATGACTCCTATTCATCGGGAATGCCCGAAGCCTATGAAACTTTGTTACTGGATATTATGGAAGGAGATTCTACCCTTTTTATGAGAGCCGACCAGGTAGAAGCAGCCTGGAAAGCGTTAATGCCGATAATTGAAAACTGGAAATCTAACCCGCCGGTAAATTTTCCTAATTACGAATCGGGAACACAAGGCCCTGAAGACGCTGAAGCACTGATTGCAAAAGACGGCAATAGCTGGATTACAATATCATCTGAAATAAAATGAACATTTCTAAATATAATCTTACTGCTTTTAAAACAATTGACGATTTAAACAAAGCTGCGGCTGAATTTATTTTAGATACTGCCCAAAAAGCAATTGCAGTAAGAGGTTGTTTTATTATTTCACTATCTGGTGGGCAAACACCAGCCGGCTTGTATAAACTATTAGCATCCTCCTTATACAATACAAAATTGCCATGGCAAAATATTTTTGTTTTTTGGGGCGATGAACGCTGTGTACCTTTAAATGATGAGCGCAATAATGCTTACCAGGCAAAAAAAATATTGCTTGATGAAATTAAAGTTCCTGTACAAAATATTCATCGCATTCAAACTAACCACCAACCAATAGTTGCTGCAGCAAAATATGAAAAAGAATTAAATATCTTTTTTAAAGGCCATGAGCAACAGTTTGACCTTATTTTACTTGGTCTTGGTGAAAACGGACATACCGCTTCCATTTTTCCCGGTACGGATTTAGTTATAGAAAAATCAATTGGAGTAAGAGCTGTATATGTAGCTGAAGAAGATACATACAGGGTTAGTATGACAGCCCCACTTATAAACAAGGCTCGTAACATTTTATTTTTAGTTACTGGTATTACAAAAGCACCTGTTTTGCGAAATGTACTTATCGGGCTTTATGAACCAAGTATGTATCCGGCACAACTTATTAAACCTAATTCTGGCTCTTTACTATGGTTTACAGATGAAGAGGCTGCTTCGTTGTTAACAAGCTGAAAAAATATAAACAGTATATATCAATGAATAATTGCTGAATGAGAGAAGATAAAGTTGTTCTGCAAGGATTCTAACGTTGCCAAAAACCTTAAAACAAAAATGGCCGCAATCAATTGCAGCCATTCATTTAAAAAAAATAAAAATTATGTACCAGCAATATATTGCTGCATGTTTTCTATTATAAATTTCTGTTCGTGTATAATAGACCTCACCAGGTCGCCTATAGAAACTACACCCAGCAACTTACCATCTTCAACTACTGGTAAATGCCTTATGAATTTCCCCGTCATCAAAAGCATACATTCGTCTATTGTATTATTTGGTGTTACCGTTATAACATTAGCAGTCATAATATCTGATACTGGTGTTTCTTTAGAAGATTTGCCTTTTAATACAACTTTACGGGCATAATCCCTTTCTGTAAATATTCCTGCAAGTTTATCATGCTCGGTTACCAGCAATGAACTTACATTTTTTTCTACCATCAGCTCAAGTGCATGATAAACTGAAGTGCCCGGAGAAACTGAAAATACATTCCCGCCTTTTTCATCAAGAATACTTTTTACTGTAGCCATAATGTTAGTTTAAGGTTAAATAATCTATTCAAAAACCAGCGTTTTAAAAATAAGATTTTTTATCGAATATTTATAGTAGCTGCATCATACTTTAAAAAAATGATATAAATATAATGAAACAGGCATTTTTAAAAATTGATAACTATATATTTCTTTATTAATTCCCAGGTTTGTAAAACATTTAACTCAATCATTTTAATTCTATTATACAAAATTCCTGTTCTACACCTAATGAAAATTCATACACTGTATCAATGAACTGCCTGCCGTATTTGGCATAAAAAGACATAAAGTTTTCGATACGTTCCTGTAAATTGTTGTGAGGGAATAACTGCAATTTTATTTTTTGTATTTGACGCTGTTGTGCTTCAAACTTCTTCTTTTCGGCTTTAAGCATTTTTTTCTCTAATACTTCAATTTTTCTTACTGCTTGTTTTCTTAGTGCATCGGTATGTTGTATTAATGTTACATCCACTTCGCCTGAAACTTTTTTAATGGTATCATAAAATTCCTGGAGCGTTTTCTTTTCATTTTGAAGACTTAATTGAACTGTTGTTTCTCTTTTAACCAATGCATTCAACAGATCCTCTTTAGGCTTAAAAAGATCGATAACAGAAAACCCAAGTTGACTAATTTTTTCAATTTGTTTTTTTTCGGCAAGTAAAAACGAATTACGTAAAATTAAAACAGGATAAGGAACTAGCACTGCATCAAATACTTTTTTAAGTTCAAGCCAATAAGCAAGCTCACCTCCCCCACCAATAAAAGCAATATTGGGTAAAATCATTTCCTGGAAAACCGGCCTTAGTATCACATTGGGACTAAATCGTTCTGGGTGTTCATGCAATTCTTCCATCATTTCCTTTTCGGAAAAAGAATATTCAGTATTTACAACTGTGTACTGATCATTTAATTTTTCAATCCTTTCCCGTAAATCGTCTTTTAGGTAAAACATATTTAACGCTCTTCCTGCTGCCTGCACTTTATATTCCTTTGGAAAATTGCTTACAGTATGTTCTACTATTTTATAAGAAAATTGTTCTTTTAGTTCTTTTTCGGTTACTGAATTAAATGCTCTTTTATATTCAGCATCATCGGGTAATAAAACAAGTAACCCATAACTGCCAAACAAAATATTAATGAGTTTAAAAGTTGCTTGTTCAATAGTTGCACCTTCGGTATAACAAGCGCTCATGGTATCAATGATATCCTTTCCAAAAGGTTCAACAGTTATTTCTCCGGCAATATCACTCAGCATTTTTTGTAACCCTTTATCAACTTTCATTCGGCCAACTGCGCCGGTTTGCTTTGTTTCCCAAAAATGTTTATTGCCGTTGATGAATATATGCCCTAGTTCGTCAAGGTCTGCATCTTCGCTACCCATATAAAATACCGGAACATAATTATTTTCGGGCATTTCATTTTTAAGTTGTTCGCAAAGCTTTATAGTATGAAGTATCTTATAAATAAAATACAAGTGTCCGGTAAAAATATTGGGTTGGTGTGCTGTTGTAATGCTGTAAGTATTGTTTTTACTTAATAACCCAATATTTAATTGCTGCCTTGTGGTTGGGGCATTGTCTTTATAATGTTTATTTAAAATTTCTACCAGTAGTTTTCTGTTGGTTGGATATTTATCTCTATTTTCAATTGCTGCTTTAATTCCGGCAACAGAAACCGGGTGAGCATAAAAAGGCTTAAGCTGTTCTTTCCCTTCCAGGTAGTCCAAAATAATTTTTGAATAAAATCCGGTACCCCTGTAATCTGTTAGCGTTGATGTACAGTTCATTTATATTTTCCTAAGTTTAGTTAACAAACTTACATTAATCCTTAATATTTAAACAGATAGTTTCCGTAAATAATCAACTATTCCCGTATTAATAAAATTGTTCTTGCATTTATCAAAAAAATATCCATTTTTTACATTCCCAAAAACTAAAACTAATGCAAATGAAAAAAAGTTTTTTTGTAATGGTAACACTTATGTTTGCCGTTAGCATATTCATTCTTTTCTTAAATTCCTGCAATAATTCCGAAAGCAATGCTCCTGAATCTTCTACTGCTAATTCAACCAGCAATGAAGATTCTGTAAAGAAACTTATTGAAAGAGGTAATTACCTTGCACACCATGTTACTCTTTGCATGGATTGCCATAGTGAACGTGATTTTACCCAGTTTTCGGGGCCACCAAAACAAGGCACCGAAGGTATGGGAGGAGAAATGTTTGGAAAAGAATTAGGTATACCAGGCGTTATTTATGCCAAAAACATAACATCCGATACTATTAATGGAATTGGGAAATGGACGGATGCAGAAATAGAACGAGCCATTACCAGGGGAATTAGTAAAAATGGCGATACCCTTTTTCCATTAATGCCTTTTGCACATTATAATGGAATGAGCAAAGGAGATATCCAAAGCATTATAGCTTACATACGAACAATAAAGCCAAATAGCAACAAAGTACCAGATCGTAAACTCTTTATACCGTTAACCATAGCTTATCCTCCATTACAAAGTGCATCATTAGATAATAATATTAAACCGGATGTTAGTGACATAGTAAAATATGGTGCTTATATGATGAATAGTGCAGCTTGCATGGATTGCCATACTCCAATGGAAAAAGGGCAATTTGTTATGTCTAAATATATGGCAGGAGGACGTGTGTTTGATGTGGGAATTTTTAATGTTACTACACCTAATTTAACTCCAGACAGTACAACTGGCATCGGTAGCTGGACAGAAGAGATGTTTTTAGAAAAGTTTAAACATTTCAGAGATGCAGCTTCTTATAAAACAAACCCCGGTAAATTAAACAGCATGATGCCCTGGGTTATGTATGCCGGTATGGACGATTTTGATATTAAAGCTATTTATCGTTACCTGCAAACCATACCTGCGGTAAATAATAAGATTAAAATTTATCCCAATTAATAAATTAAATAGGCAATATGTGAAAGCAGCCGTAAATGGTTGCTTTTTTATTTTATTAAACAGCACTTGTATTTTTTTCATTTTTGTTGTACCTTATTAGAGTTGATTAAAATTTTCTCTATCTAATAAATTATACGATTATGAAAAAGAGTAGGTATTTATTTTCCTTAAAGCTGGTTTTACTTTTTGCAACACTTTTGCTGTTTATAAATTGTAACAACAATAATAACAATGAAACCAGCAATACCCTAGTTACCAACCCACAAGATTCTATTAAAAAAATGATTGCCCGGGGCGATTACCTGGTTAATCATGTTTCAAGATGTTTAACCTGCCATAGCCAGCGAAATTTTAACCAGTTTTCGGGGCCAGTTGTACCTGGCACTGAAGGCATGGGTGGCGAAGAATTTGGAAAGAATTACCATGTACAGGGAATAGTTTATGCTAAAAATATAACCCCCGACCCCGATAATGGTATTGGAAAATGGACAGATGAAGAAATTGCCAGGGCTATTACCCAGGGAATAAATAAAACTGGCGATACGCTTTACCGTATGATGCCATTTGCTCATTTTAACCAAATGAGTAAAGAAGATGTGTACAGCATTATTGCTTATCTGCATACATTAAAACCCAATAGCAATAAAGTGCCCGAAAGAAAACTTGCTGTAAAAGCATCTGTAGTTTATCCGTCATTAAAAAGTAGTTCGCTGGAAACAAATGTAAAGCCCGATATTATGGAAATGGCAAAATATGGAGGCTATTTAGTGTCGAGTGCAGCTTGTATGGATTGTCATACACCAATGAAAAATAATGAGTACGAACAGGATAAGTTATTGTCGGGTGGATTGCAATTTAATATGGGCTCATTTGTAGCTAACTCAGCAAACTTAACACCCGACAGCGCTACAGGCATTGGATCATGGAGCGAACAGATGTTTTTGGATAAATTTAAATTATACAGGGATGCTTCTGTTTACAGTGCTAATCCCGGTAAAAACAATTCGGTAATGCCATGGACAGCATTTACCAATATGGATGATTTTGACATTAAAGCCATCTACAGGTACCTGCGAACTATACCTCCGGTAAAAAACCTGGTTGTTAAATATCCGCAGTAAGTATTTAATGATAAAATTGGTTGGAAAACGCTGTTTAAATTACTTCTCCTTCGATATCATAATCGTAGGCCTTGGTAATCTTTACTTGTACAAATTCGCCAATGGTTAATTTCTTTTTAGATTGGATGATTACTTCATTGTCTACTTCTACACTATCAAATTCGGTACGACCTAAATAACGGCCGGCTTCTTTTTTGTCAATTAACACTTTAAACTCTTTACCCACTTTAGCCTGGTTTTTTTCAAGGCTTATCTCTTGTTGTACTTCCATTATTTCCTGCGCCCGTTCTTCTTTTTCGGCTGCAGAAATATTGTCAACAAGGTTAAAAGCGCTGGTGCCTTCTTCGTGGCTGTAAGTAAAAATGCCAACTCTGTCGAATCGCATTTTTTTTAAAAATGATTTAAGCTCTTCCACATCATCTCTAGTTTCGCCTGGAAAGCCAGCAATTAAAGTAGTACGAAGGCAAATATCGGGCAAACGGTATCTTATTTGGCCTACAAGGTCTTCCATTTCTTCACGGGTTATCTGTCGTTTCATAAGCCTTAGCATATTATTGGCTGCATGTTGTAATGGCATATCCAGGTAATTACAAATATTCTCCCGTTCTTTTATAGCATCAACAATTTCAATGGGAAATTTTGATGGATAAGCATAATGCAAACGAATCCATTCCAGGCCTTTTACATCGGCAAGTGCATGTAGCAATTTGGGTAGTTCTCTTTTTTTATAGATATCCAACCCATAATAAGTAAGTTCCTGAGCAATCAACATTACTTCTTTAACACCTCTGTCAACTAATCGTTTTGCTTCATCCACTAAGGATTCAATTGGGCGACTAACATGGGTACCTCTCATCAATGGAATTGCACAAAATGCACATGTGCGGTTACAGCCTTCGCTGATTTTCATGTAGGCATAATGTTGTGGCGTATAAAGTAATCGCTCTCCTACCAGGTCGGTTTTATAATCGGCCTCAAATGTTTTTAAAATATTGGGCAATTCCATGGTACCAAAATAAGCATCCACTTCAGGTATCTCTTCTTCCAGGTTATTTTTATAGCGTTCGCTCAGGCAGCCGGTAACATAAACTTTATCCAGTTTCCCTCGGCGCTTTAGCTCTACCTGTTGTAAAATGGTGTTGATGCTTTCTTCTTTTGCCTTTTCAATAAAACCACAGGTATTAACCACCACTATATTGTGATCTTTCTTTGCATTCTCATGCACTACATCAATTTCGTTGGCTATTAGTTGTCCGCTCAATACTTCACTATCTACCATATTTTTACTACAGCCGAGAGTTATAATGTTAACCTTGTCTTTTTTAATAGATTTTGTTTTCATATTTATAGCAGGCAAAGGTAAGCCTTTGCCTGCGCAGTTATAATGGCATTTTTAAAAATAAACCAATTTACCTTGTGATTTTTTAACCCTATTAGCGAATAATAGATTGAATACTTTTATTAAGGATTAATACTGATGCAATACACTAAAGAAGATTTTGTACGACTGTTAAATGAACATAGACTGGTTATTTATAAGATATGTAATTCATACTGTAAAAATCCATATAACCGGGATGACCTTGCGCAGGAAATAACTTACCAGCTTTGGAAATCATTCGGGAATTTTAACGGGAGTGTAAAATTCTCGACCTGGCTATACCGGGTTGCATTGAATGTAGCCATCAGTTTTTACCGTAAAACTTTAAAAGAAAAGCCTGTTATTGAACTTACACAACCACATACACAGTTTGCAGATACAAATGAAAACAACGTACCATCTGAACTACATCTAAACCGGTTGCAGCTTCTTATTAATGAATTAAAAGAGCTGGACAAAGCATTGATGATTTTGTACCTGGAAGAAAAACCCTACAGTGAAATAGCAGATATTTTGGGTATATCAGAAACCAATGTAGGAACCCGTATAAACCGAATAAAAGAAAAACTTAAACAACAATTTTTTGAAGAAAAATAATTAAAGTCATGGAAGATATAGAATTAAAAAAACTGTGGAAAGCGCAGGACGAAAAGTTAGAAAAAACAATTAAGCTAAACTTGTTTTTGCTGGAAAATATACAAAAACAAAAAGCACAATTAAAGCTTAATGCATTGGCAAATTATAAAACCAGGGTAGCCTGCTTAGGTATTATATGGATATTATTTTTGGCAATACTTGTTTATGGAAACAGTTTTAAGAACCCTTTTTTTTCGGTTTCGGTATTGATGATTGCATTATGTAACCTTGCAGCAGTAATTATTTATATAAAACATGCAGTAATTATTAAACAAATTGATTACAGCAATAGTATAACAGTAACCCAAAATAAACTCACTCGTTTACAAGCATCAACATTTAATATCGGCCGTATACTTTGGCTACAATTACCTTTTTACACAACCTTTTTCTGGAGCTGGCAAATGATTGGTAATAATGATATTAGATTTTGGTTGATTGCAGTACCCATAACACTGGTTTTCACTTTATTGGCCATTTGGCTGTACAAAAACCTCACTCCCAAAAATGCGGATAAAAGATTTATAAAATCATTTGTGTTAAGTAGCATAGAATTTACTTCGATAATTAAAGCAAAAAAATTTTTAAATGAAATAGAAGATTTTAAAACTAAGTAAAGCTGTTTATTAAACATAAGTATCGATAAAAGTATAATTTCAATATTTATTTATTGTTATTACATATTTATTGTTTTTCAATAATTATTTACCTATATTTGCATAAAATAAAAATCCCATACCAAGCAAATATTTTAATTTTTTAAAAAGTAGAGGAGATTATTTTAAAACATAAACACTAAAGAATATTGTAAACAGAATTTGCAATACCATTCATCAGCTTTTAACATCACTCATAAATTGTAGTGCAATGTTTACAAGAGTTGCTAACTAATTTTGAACTAAAGTTTAAACCAAAAGTATAGTCATGAAAAAAAAGTTACTGTTATTTACAGCAGGCATTTTATTAACTGCAATGAGCATATCTGCTCAAAATTTTTCAAAAATAAACGGCAATGTAAAAGATAATACTGGCAAAAGTATTGCTGATGCCAGCATCTTACTTTATGTTGCTAAAGATTCTGCATTGGTTAAAACAGCCATCAGCGATAAAAGCGGAAAATTTGAACTTGTTCAGATAAACCCTGGTAATTATTTTATAAAAACAAGCATGGTAAGTTTTACTCCTGTTTTTACCGCTTCATTTGAAGTGAAAGAAAACTCGGTTACCATAGTACCCGAAATAACTATCCATCCTACAGGTAAAAGCCTGGAAGCCGTAACCGTTAGCAGTAAAAAACCCATTGTAGAAGTAAAGGCCGATAAGACCATCCTAAATGTAGAAGGCACTATTAATGCAGTTGGTAATGATGCGTTGGAATTGCTGCGTAAATCTCCGGGAGTAATGGTTGATAAAGATGATAACCTGAGCCTTGCAGGTAAAAATGGCGTGCAGGTATATATTGATGGTAAACCCAGTCCTTTGTCGGGAGCTGACCTTTCAGCTTATCTTAAATCACTACAATCGGTACAGATAGAATCCATTGAACTAATTACCAATCCATCTGCTAAATACGAAGCTGCCGGAAATGCTGGCATCATCAACATTAAATTAAAAAAAGATAAAACCATAGGTACCAACGGTAGTGTAAATGCAGGATATAATATTGGCAACTATTCTAAATACAACGCAGGCATAGCACTAAACCACCGAAATAAAAAGATAAATGTATTTGGTAACTATAATTTTAATACGGGGTTGAATTTAGCAAATTTTAAATTTTACAGAGAACAAGGTGATAGCATCTTTGATCAGAAAAACAGTATGCTAAACCATAATAAGTATGGGCATAATTTTAAAGGTGGAGCCGATTTTTTTATAAACAAAAAAAGTACTGTTGGTTTCATCGTTAATGGAAATATTTCGGCTAATGATATGAATACAAAAGGGCCAATGAGCATCATATACAAGCCAACCAATACTATAACCCGTGTGTTAGAGGCAAGCAATGAAAACCTTACAACAAGAAACAACATCAATACAAACATAAATTACAGGTATGCTGTTACGGGTGGTACGGAGTTGAATATTGATGCAGACTATGGAAACTTTAAAATAAGAGGGAACCAGTTTCAGCCAAATGATTATTACGATGCCAGTGGTGCAACAAAACTGTATAGCAATGTTTACCGAATGATTTCACCAACCAATATCAACATTTATTCGGTAAAAACCGATTATGAAAGAAATTTTTACAAAGGACGGTTAGGATTAGGTGGTAAGATAGGGTATGTAAAAACTGATAATGATTTCAGGAGGTATGATGTTTATGGAAGCAATGAAGTTTACGATAAGGATAAAAGTAACAGGTTTAAATACACCGAAAACATTAATGCTGCCTATGTAAATTATAATCGTGCTTTTACAGGTTTTATGATACAAATGGGATTAAGGGTTGAAAACACTGTTTCTGATGGCAATTCTACCGGTCTTAAATATAATGCTGCTACTGCCACTTACGATAATTACGATTCTTCCATTCATCGTAATTATTTAGATGTTTTCCCAAGTGCGGCCATTACTTTTAATAAAAATCCTATGAGCCAGTTTGGTATCACCTACAGCAGGCGAATAGACAGGCCCGCCTACCAGGATCTAAACCCTTTTGAATTTAAACTGAACGACTATTCATTTATGAAGGGTAATACCAATTTGCGGCCGCAATACACCAATAGTTTTGGATTTTCACATACTTACAGGTACAAATTAAATACTCAGTTAAACTTTAGTCATGTAAAAGATATTTTTACACAACTACCCGATACTACCGATGGATCAAAAAGTTTTTTAACCAAAAAGAACTTAGCTACGCAGGATATTATTAGCTTAAATATCAGTTATCCATTTCAATACAAATGGTACAGTTTTTTTGTAAATGTAAATTCATATTACTCGCAGTATAAGGCAAATTTTGGTGGTGGAGATCGTAATGTAAACCTTGATGTTTTTGCTATGAATTTTTATATGCAAAACAGTTTTAACCTGGGTAAAGGATTTAAAGCCGAGCTAAGTGGCTTTTATGCATCGCCTACCATTTGGCAGGGTACTTTTAAAAGTATTGCCATGTATAGTATAGATGGCGGCTTACAAAAAAATATATTGAAAGGCAAAGGAATGTTGAAAGCATCTGTAAGTGATATGTTTAGGTTAATGAAATGGAAAGGAAGCTCAAATTTTACAGGGCAATATAGCCTTGCAAGCGGCCGTTGGGAAAGCCGTCAATTAAAATTAAATTTTACTTACCGTTTTGGTAACAGCCAGGTTAAAGCAGCAAGGCAAAGAAAAACATCTATAGAAGATGAGAATAAAAGAACACAATCAAGTGGAGGTGGAATAGGTGGTGGAGGCAATTAAAAATTGTAAGAAATAAAATAAATAAAGCCGCTTTATTAACAGGGCGGCTTTATTTGTCATAGCAATGTAAATGTATGCTGTATTATAAAATCCATTTAACGCTACTTTAACTGGCTTTTGTATTTTGTTAACAGCAAACAGAAAAAATTCTTTGGATATTTGTATCAGCAATTAAAAATAAAACAATAAAGATTTTCTCATAAGCAGTTAGTTTTGGTAACCGGCCCCTGTTTCTACAGGGGCTTTTCTTTTTGCCTTATTTTTTCAACCGTAATCGTCCTTTGATGTTAGCAGTAATTTTTATCCGGTGCGGAAACTTCCAATAATGTTATCTTTCTCTACAAAATCTCTTTTTAAAAACTATGTGTGCAGGCAAGAACATTGCGTTATTAATCAAAAGAAGCACTGTACAAAATTTATTATCGGTTACTTCTCCAGTGCAAAGCTTTCGGTGATCTCATACATCCGTAAGTCAACTCTTAAACTCTATAACGAAGTGCTGTGGTCTTCAACCAGCAACGTAAATAGGATTTGGCTATTGAACCATTATAAAGGCAATTAGTTGGGTACTGATTCCGGCTGGTCAGGCGACCAAGCCAAAGCTTTCAGGAATGGAAAAAAATTTTTAAATTTTGAATAGGAACAACATCAACGGTGAACCGTAAACGTCCTTTGATGTTTGCTAAAGTTTTTTTTACTATTATAAATTAAACAAGCTATCCACAAAATCCTGTTTATTAAAAACCAGTAAGTCTTCTGCTTTCTCTCCTACACCAATAAACTTAACAGGTATTTTAAACTGGTTGGCAATAGCTAATACCACACCTCCTTTTGCTGTACCATCAAGTTTTGTAATAGTAAGTGCTGTTACATCAGAAGCGGCTGTAAAATGTTTAGCTTGTTCCAGTGCATTCTGCCCGGTGCTGCCATCAAGCACCAACATCACTTCGTGTGGTGCATCGGGTACTACTTTTTGTATAACTCTTTTAATTTTTGTAAGCTCATCCATTAAATGTAATTTATTGTGCAATCGGCCTGCAGTGTCAATTAATATTACATCTACATTTTTTGCAACTCCACTATTTACAGTATCAAATGCTACGGCAGCAGGATCGCTGCCCATATCTTTTTTAACAATTGGTACGCCTGCTCGTTCACTCCAGATGGTTAGCTGGTCAACTGCAGCAGCACGAAAGGTATCGGCAGCGCCTAACAAAACAGATTTACCGGCAAGCTTAAAATTATGAGCTAGTTTACCAATAGTGGTTGTTTTACCAACACCATTTACACCAACTATTAAAATGATATGAGGTTTATGGCCTGCCGGAAGTTCATAATCGGTATAACTTGTATCCTGGGGTGCCGATATTAAGATGTTTTGTATTTCTTCCTTAAGTATTTTGTTGAGTTCTGAGGTATTAAGGTATTTATCTTTAGCAACTCTTTTTTCAATCTGCTCTATAATCTTTACTGTGGTTTCTATACCCACATCGGCGCTTACCAGGGCATTTTCCACATCATCTAACACTTCTTCATCAACAGTACTTTTACCGGCAATGGCTTTGGTTATTTTACTAAAAAAACCTGTTCGGGTTTTTTCAAGCCCCTGGTCAAGTGTTTCTTTTTGTTCTTTTTTACCAAATAATTTATTAAATAGTCCCATGATAGATGATTATTAAGTACAGGTATTGCTAAAATAAACAAAGCCTCCCGGTAATCGGAAAGCTTTGTATAATATTTTTACGTAAAATATCTTAGCTAGCTAAGTATTCTTTTATTTTGTCTTTGTGTACGATAGCTTCCTTAAAAGTATATGCGCCTGATTTAGGGCTGCGTAATGTACGTATAACTTTAGTCCAGTTTTTAGCATCTGCTGCTGCTTTCTGGTCTTTGGTTTTTATCGCTGTTTTAGCTGCTTTTGCCATGATTGTTTAATTTGATAATGTGATAATATACTAATCTGCTTATGTATTTTCCAATTAGCACAATAGCTAATTAGTAAATTAGCTAATAGGGTTATTTAATTTCTTTATGAACAGTTACTTTCTTTAAAATAGGGTTAAGTTTCTTTAACTCTAAACGCTCGGGTGTGTTCTTTTTATTTTTGGTGGTAATGTAACGACTTGTGCCGGCCATACCACTTGTTTTATGCTCGGTACACTCCAAAATTACCTGTACCCTGTTACCTTTCTTTGCCATTGTTATTTAATTTGATAATGTGATAATATGCTAATGAGCTAATTTTTTAATTCAATACTTCTTTTCACTAAAGGCGCTGTCATCATCGAATTAGCTAATCAGCTAAAATTATTTTAAATTTTTTCACCAGCAGCACGCAATTGCTTTACTACTGAATATAAACCATTCTTGTTAATGGTTCTTATTGCCTCAGTTGATACCTTAAGTGTTACCCACTTATCTTCTTCTGCAAGAAAATAGCGTTTTGTTTGCAAATTTGGTAAAAACCTGCGTTTTGTTTTAATATTTGAGTGTGAAACCTTATTTCCTGTTATTGGCTTCTTTCCTGTTACCTGACATACTCTGGCCATAGTGCTAATTTTTGGACGGCAAAGGTAAGGTTAAATATTAATAATTTCAGTTTGAAATGCAAGAATTTTTGATTTTTTACTGAAATCTACCCACAATCTGCTGTAAATTGTTAATAAGCCTAACTTTATCTTGATGCAATTACTAAAAACTACCTGTTTTTTCTTTCTTTTCAACCTCAGTGGATGGGCACTAAAAGCAGCCAGCCAAACCGATGTTGTACTTACTAAAGGCATGATAATCTCCAGTTCGGTTAAAATTAAACATGCAACTTACCTTTTAACCAGTTATGATTTGATTAATAAACCCGTTGTACAAATTATTGGAAATAATATAACTATTGATTTCAACCATTCTTTTTTACAGGGAAATACTGCCAATCAATTACCCAACAAATTTCAGGGACTGGCTGTTTTAATAAAAGGCAACAATATCACCATAAAAAATGCCAGGATAAAAGGGTACAAAATAGCCGTGATGGCAGAAGGTTGCAAAAACCTTACTATTGAAAATTCTGACTTTAGTTATAATTACCGCCAGCATTTACAAAGCAATTGGCAACATGAAGATGTTAGCGATTGGATGAGCTATCATCACAACGAAAACGATGAATGGCTAAGATATGGCGCCGGCATTTATTTGAAAGATTGCAATAGCGCTATTATTAAAAACAATATCATTATCGGAGGGCAGTGTGCTTTAATGATGATGCGCTGTAATGACGGTATGATAACCGATAACAACTTTTCTTTTAATTCGGCCATAGGCATTGGAATGTACAGAAGCAGTCGTAATAACGTTTTTAACAACAAACTTGATTTTAATGTACGAGGCCACAGCTATGGTTTTTATAACCGGGGGCAGGATAGCGCCGGCATACTTGTTTTTGAACAATGTGATGATAATGTATTTGCCTATAACAGTGTAACGCACAGCGGAGACGGATTTTTTTTATGGGCCGGGCAAACTACTATGGATAGCGGTGAAGGTGGATGCAATAACAATTTCCTGTACAAAAATGATTTTAGTTATGCCCCAACTAATGGCGTGGAAGTTACTTTTAGTAAGAATAATATTATTGAAAACATCATTAAAGAATGTGATAATGGTATTTGGGGCGGTTACAGTTGGAAAACAAGTATTGTTGGAAACAAATTTTATAAAAACAAAACCGGCATTGCTATTGAACATGGGCAAAATAATACCATATCAAACAACAGTTTTACAGACGATGTGCAGGATGGTATAAAATTATGGGCAAGAAAATCGCAGCCGCCTGATTGGGGATATGCTCAAAAAAGAATTACCACAAGTATGAACTACCAAATATTGAACAATACATTTAAAAACGAAAACAATGCAATTAATACAGTGTTATCAGATAATATTGTGATAGATAAAAACAAATTCTACAATTGTAATAAAGAAATAAAAACCGATAGCTCTGTTACAAACTTGTATTTACATACCGCTGCAGAAATTGATACCGCAGTAACAATTCCTGAAATATTAAAAACCTGGGAAAAAACAGAAATACCTGTTACCACATTTAATAAAGGAAGAGACCAAATGAAAATAACCGAATGGGGACCATATAATTTCAGCTATCCCATCATCTTCTTAAAAAAAATTGATAGCAACCATGTTTATTATTTTGATGTACTGGGGCCAAAAGGAAACTGGAGAATAAAAAATATAAAAGATATAAAAAATATTAGCCAAAATTTTGGAACTTTTCCTGCTCTAATTACTGCACAACAAAACGGTACTGACGTTCAGTTAGAATTAGAGTATTCTGGTGAATCTTTCACCGATCTGTTTGGCGTTAAACAGAAAGCCGGTAAAAAATATTTATTCTCTTTTAGAGATTTTAAGCCAACTATAAATTGGGATGTTAGCTGGTACAGTTGGGATGCAATCCACGACCCAAACAAAAACTACAATCATTTTAAAACAATTTTTAACACTGCCCCTTTAAAAACCGAACTGACTAAAAATTTAAACTACACTTGGTGGAGCGCTATCGGCAAAGGTTTACCAGCCGATTCTTTTGCGGTTGTTGCCATAGGTAATATTGATATTGCCCCTGGCTTCTATAATTTATCTGTTACGGCAGATGATATTGTAAAAGTTTTTGTTGATGACAAATTAGTGATTGACTTTTGGGATGTATCTAAATATAAATACGATGAAGATATGCACCATGAAACAACAGTTAAACTAAAAGGCAAGCATACCATTAGGGTTGAACAAGCCGAAAATGCAGGATATGCAACTTTAATTTTTAAAATAAACCCAGTTAAAAAATAAATTATGACCACAAATTCAGTAAAAACAGTCTTTAATAAAAACATGGCATTTACTTCAACCATAAACGGACATGAACTAAGAATGGATACCACCGCTGAAGATGGTGGTGATGATAGCGGGCCAAGCCCAAAACGCCTGATGCTGGCTTCGCTGGCTGGCTGTACAGGAATTGATATCGTTTCAATATTAAATAAAATGAAAGTAGAGTTCAGCGATTTAAATATTGATGTAGATGCTCAACTTACAGAAGAACATCCAAAATATTATAATAAAGTTAAGATCAACTACAGTATAAAATTAAATGTTGCCGATCATTCAAAAATGGAAAAAGCAGTTGCTTTATCGCAGGATAAATATTGTGGTGTGGCTGCTATGTTTAAAACATTTGCAACACTTGAAACCGAAATAATATTTTTAAACTAATTCAGAATTCCCGTTTTTACCAGCTTTTTTTCTTTTTGTTGTTTTGCAATTCTCAGCATTTGCAAAATAACTGCAAGTATGATCAATACAAGGCCAATATAAAACTGGTTATGCAGGTTTTTATTTTCGTTAAAAAATATAAAAGCCATAATGATACCGTAAACAGGCTCCAGGTTATAGGTAAGGTTTGCCGTAAAGGCCGAAACTTTTTTGAGGGCATTTAATTGCAGGTCGAAACTGAGAACGGTACACAACCAGGCCAGCACCAGCAGCCACAACCAATCTGAAGTGGTAGGTGTATAATATGTGGCAGGAAAAAACATTAAGTAAACCGGCACTATTAGCGTAAGTGAAAGCAGCCCGCCACCCAGTTCGTAAAGTGTTAATATTTTAGGAGAGTAGGTAAGTAATAATTTTTTATTGAAAATAGGAAACAATGCACTTCCTACTGCAGATACTAAACCAAACACTATGCCCAACTTATATTGCGGATGAAAATCAAAGATTATATAAATACCTAAAATAGCCATCAGCCCTAACAATATTTCTATAACTGAAATCTTTCTTTTTAAAATAAACGGTTCAAAAAGTGCTGTAAAAAAACCTGACGCACTAAAACAAACAAGTGCCACAGATACATTTGCATATTTCACACTTCCATAAAAAGTTACCCAATGCAATGCTACAATTAAGCCTACAGCAAATATTTTTATAATATCATTAAAAGGAATACGCAACAATTGCTTTTTATAAAGTAATATGCCCCCCAGCGTAACAACAGTTATAAAAAGCCTGAACCAAACAAGCAAACCTTCATTTAACGTAATTAACTTACCCAGAATGGCAGTAAATCCTGCTAAAAAAACAGCAATATGAAGTTGGATAAGTGCTTTTTTCATGGCTCAAATATACATTCGGGGCATCTCAAGTATTCTTTTTAAATAATTATTACTGAAAATAAATTATTATGAAGGCAGATAAAAAATTTGTATCAAATGCTGGTAAAATAAATCTTTTAAAATGTATAAAAAATTTAATGCCTTTAATTATTACATTATCATTTATTCAATTTCATTGTAAATGATAAAATTGCCATACCTAAAAAATAACAACTTCACTAAGTCGGCAAACCCCTAAACATCTTTATATTTGCCAACTTATAACCTATATAATTATGAGCTTTAAACGCATCAACAACATTACCGGATGGGTCGTTTGCATTATTGCATGCGCTGTGTACATTATGACCATGGAAGCTACCGGCAGCCTTTGGGACTGTGGTGAGTTTGCATCCAGTGCATATAAACTTCAAATTCCGCACCCGCCGGGAGCGCCTTTATTTGTATTGATAGGAAGATTATTTATGGTTCCGTTTGATGCTGCACATGCGGCAACAGGTATTAACCTGATGAGCGCTTTAGCCAGCGGATTTACCATTTTATTCCTGTTTTGGAGTATTACACATTTTGCACGTAAACTGGTATTGAAAAACGGAGGTGAATTAACCAATGAAAAGATAATAGGTATTATGGCTGCTGCTGTTGTAGGCGCATTGGCTTATACTTTTTCAGATTCTTTCTGGTACAGTGCTGTTGAAGGCGAAGTTTACGCCCTGTCATCATTTTTTACTGCAGTGGTTTTTTGGGCTATACTTAAATGGGAGCAAAATGTAGATGCTGAACAAAAAGAAGGGATTAAGGGGCATTTTACAAAGGCCGACCGATGGATTATCCTTATTTTTTACCTGATGGGTTTATCAATAGGTGTACACTTACTTAACTTACTTACTATACCAGCAATTGTAGTTATTTATTATTTTAAACGCTACGAAAAAATAACAAAATGGGGTACATTTTGGGCATTTGTTATTGGATGTGGAATTACAGGCCTTGTTCAAAAAGCTGTTATCGTTTGGACCATCAAAGGCGCTGGCAATTTTGATATTCTTTTTGTAAACGACTTTGGACTTCCATTCTTTTCGGGCTTCGCTTTCTTCTTTATACTTATTGCTGTACTGGTTTATTATGGTTTAAGAGTAGCCAGCAAACGTAACTGGAATTTTTTAAAACTTGGTTTGTGGAGTTTTATATTCATGTTGCTGGGTTATTCAACTTACTTTACCACATTGGTAAGGTCTAATGCTAATCCCGCTGTTGATATGTTTAATGTTGATAATCCTGTAAACCTGGTTGGTTATTTAAGCCGTGAACAATATGGCGACTGGCCAATCATGTATGGCCAGGATTTTACTGCACAACCTGAAGACACAAAAATCACCGAGACTTATGTTAAAAGTAATGGCAAATATGAAAAAAACGGAAGAAAAGTAGAATACGTTTATGCTGCTGCTGATAAGCATCTTTTCCCTCGTATGTGGGATCAAAGTAACGACCAGGGCCATGCCGATTATTATGCAAGCTGGATGGGAATTGGAAAAGACCAACAAGGTAATTGGGAACGAGCCCCCACCATGGCCGAAAATATTCAATTTGCATTATCGTACCAGGTGGGTTGGATGTACATGCGTTATTTCATGTGGAATTTTGCAGGAAAACAAGATGATATTCAGGGAGTGAGTATGGCTAATGTACGTGATGGCAACTGGAAAACCGGGATAAGTTTTTGGGATAATGCACGCCTTGGTAACCAGGATACACTGCCCGACAGCTTAAAACACAATAAAGCCAATAACAAACTTTTTGCCTTACCATTTCTTTTAGGTTTGCTGGGATTAATTTACCAGGTAATGAGAGATAAGAGAGATTTTTTAGTTGTAGGCTTACTCTTTTTCTTTACAGGCCTGGCCATTGTATTTTATCTAAATCAGGCAGGTAATCAACCTCGTGAAAGGGACTATGCATTTGTAGGTTCCTTCTATGCATTTGCAATTTGGATTGGCCTTGGTGTATTGTATGTAAAAGAATTATTTTCCAAATTCATAAAAAACAAAAATGTATTAAATATTGCAGCAGGTGGCCTTTGCTTACTGGCAGTGCCAGTATTGATGGCCAGCCAGGAGTGGGACGACCACGACCGCAGTAATAAAACGCTGGCAAGAGATTTAGCAATTGATTATTTACAAAGTTGTGCACCCAATGCAGTACTGATAACTTTTGGTGATAATGATACCTATCCACTATGGTATGCACAGGAAGTGCAAGGCATACGTAGAGACATTAGGGTTATAAACTCCAGTTTATTGGGAACCGATTGGTATATAAACCAATTGCGTTATAAAGTAAACCAAAGCGATCCTATTGACCCAATTTGGACAGCATCGCAAATTGAAGGCGCAAACCGTGATATCCTTTATTCGCCCGAAGGTTTATATGGTAACAATCAAACTTTTTTATCTAAATACAGGTCTAAAGCCGGTATAACAACCGACCCATTACAACCGATGGACCTTTATACCATGATGAAAGATTTTGCAGGAAGCGATGATCCAAATAAAATGGAAGTAGGCAGAGATGGTAATACTTTAAATATTTTCCCTTCTAAAAAAGTTTCTATCCCTGTTGACATTAATACTGTAAGGCAAAATGGTACTGTAAATGCAAATGACAGTGTAGTATCACAAGTTGTATTTGATATTCCTAAAAATGTATTGTTTAAAAATGATGCCGCAATTTTAAATATCATAGCTGCCAATAAATGGAAAAGGCCAATTTATTTTACTTCGCAAGGCGGCGGCGACCTGGGATTTCAAAAATACTTACGGCAGGACGGATTGACTTACCGTTTAGTACCTGTGGCAAATAGTGAGGTTAATGATGACTGGGCTTACGATAAAATGATGAAAGAATTTAAAAGCGGCAATGCCGATAAACCGGGCGTTTATTTTGACGAAGAAAACCGCAGACACCTGAACACCATTCGCCTGGCTTATGCAAGTGCAGCGCTTGATATGGCACAAAAAAACAAGAAAGAAGAAGCCAAAAAAATGCTTAACAAAGTTGATAAAATGATGCTGGAGGAAAACTTTCCTTATGGAATGGTTAGCCGTTTTCAGCAGCACGATTATATTTCTTTTATGTTACTGCAAGCTTCTTATGCAGCCGGAGATACTGTGTTGGCTTCAAAAATCACCACAAGCCTACGCAAAGACCTTCAACAGCAAATTAGTTATTACGATGGTTTGGATGATGCAAAGAACAGTGTGTTTAATTATGTAGATCAAAACGGACGTAAAGCTGGCGATAGGAATTCGGCAGAGGAATTCTTAATGCGTATCATGGCTTTGGAACAACAATTCAAATCTCAGGGAGGGCTACCAACCGAAACCCCGGGAGAAATAAAAACTATGCCAGTAGCGCCAAAAGATTCTCAAAAAAAATAATTGATAAATCAAAAAAGTAAAATCTCCTGTTTTTTCACAGGAGATTTTTTTATTTAACAAACGAACAAAACTGTCAGACAAAATGTTTTGTAAATTACATTGTACTTGAGAATGATGACTTATAAACTTTAACCCTTGAACTTTAAATATTGTTAGGCTATAATTTTAGTAAATACAATCCCAATCAACATGGCAAATCTCCCTTTGAGACTTTACTAAATCTGTTTTTGCAGTTATTAACATACACAAATGGCGATTTTAATGAAGCCATGCAATGGATGAATGAACTGGATAAGGAATACAAATTAACCAACAACGAATATGGTATTGGCGATTTTATTGATGATTTAAAAAGTAAAGGTTATATAGATGATAATAAAAAAAAAGGTGAAATAAAAATCACTTCTAAAACAGAACAAGGTATTCGCAAGAAAAGCCTCGAAGAGATTTTTGGTAAATTAAAAAAAACAAAGCAAGGCAATCATCAAACATATAAACCCGGCAGGGGCGATGAAATAAACCCAGAGACAAGGCCTTTTCAGTTTGGCGATACGATGGAACAGATTGATTTCACCAACTCCATCCGTAATGCACAAATAAACCATGGTATTGATAGCTTTCACATGCAGGAAGATGATTTGGAAATAAGGGAAACCGATTTTAAATCACAAACATCAACTGTTTTGATGATTGACATTTCTCATTCAATGATATTATATGGTGAAGACAGGATTACACCTGCCAAGAAAGTGGCTATGGCTTTGAGCGAACTTATAAAAACAAAATATCCAAAAGATACTTTAGATATTGTGGTATTTGGAAACGATGCCTGGCCGATAGAAATAAAAGACCTCCCCTATTTACAGGTAGGGCCTTATCATACCAATACCGTTGCCGGATTAGAACTGGCAATGGATATTTTAAGAAGACGCCGTAATCCAAACAAACAGATTTTTATGATAACCGATGGCAAACCAACTTGTTTAAAAATTGGTAACCGCTATTATAAAAACAGTTGGGGTGTAGATAGAAAAATATTAAACCGTTGCATGAGCCTGGCCACACAATGCAAAAAATTAAAGATACCCATTACTACTTTCATGATTGCATCGGACCCTTATTTGCAAAGATTTGTGCAGGAATTTACTGAAACCAATAACGGAAAGGCTTTTTTTGCATCACTGGATAAACTGGGCGCATTTATTTTTAAAGATTTTGAAAGCGGGAAAAGGAAAACCGTGTACTAAAAACTCAAATAAAAAGGAAGATTAAAAATTATCTGTACCATACTTTTAACAACTGATAATGAACCAAACAACAATAACAACACTCGGCGAATTAAAAAAGAGCGGCTTTATTTCTAAAAGTATCAAGCAGGAAATACGAGACAATCTTATAAAAAAAATAAAAGCAAAAGATAATCCGTTCCCCGGCATTCTTGGTTACGAAGATTCAGTGATACCCGATACAGAAAGAGCATTATTATCGCAACATAACATTTTGTTTTTGGGCTTGCGTGGGCAGGCAAAAACAAGAATGGCCAGGCAGATGATTGATTTGCTGAACGAATACATTCCCATTGTTGCCGGTAGCGAAATAAATGACGATCCATTACATCCAATTTCAAAATATGCAATAGATTTAATTGCTGCCAAAGGCGATGATACTCCTATTGCCTGGTTACACCGCAGCGAACGATACGGAGAAAAATTAGCTACACCCGATGTTAGCGTTGCAGATTTGATTGGTGATATTGACCCAATAAAAGCCGCCAATTTAAAATTAAGTTTTGCTGATGAAAGAGTTTTGCATTACGGCATTATCCCCAGGAGCAATAGAAGTATTTTTGTTATAAACGAACTACCCGATTTGCAGGCAAGGATTCAGGTTTCGCTTTTTAATATTTTAGAAGAAGGTGATTTACAAATACGTGGATTTAAATTACGATTACCATTAGACGTGTTATTTGTTTTTACTGCTAACCCCGAAGATTATACAAACCGTGGAAGCATAGTAACACCACTTAAAGACAGGATAGAAAGTCAGATACTGACTCATTACCCAAAAAATTTAGAAACCGCATTGGAAATTACCGAACAGGAAGCCAACATTAATGAAGTACAAAATCAAAAAGTAAAAGCAAGCGACCTGGTAAAAAGATTAATAGAACAGGTATCGTTTGAAGCACGTGCCAGTGAACTGGTAGATAAAAAAAGTGGTGTTAGCGCCAGGCTCAGCATCAGCGCTTATGAAAATGCTATTAGCGCTGCCGAGAGAAGATCCATCATCAATGAAGAAAAAGAAACACAAGTTTGGATTAGCGACCTTATCGGTATCATTCCTTCTATAACCGGTAAAATAGAATTGGTATATGAAGGCGAACAGGAAGGCCCTTACCAGGTTGCGTTTAATTTACTGGAACGCTCAATCCGTACACAGTTTAGTCAATACTTTCCCAATCCCGATACATTGAAAAAGAAAAAAGGCAAAGAAGCCACAGTTGATGATAATCCTTACAAGTCAATAACCCGTTGGTTTGATGCAGGCAATACATTGAATGTATTTTTTGAAACAAAAGATGATGATAAAGTGCAATTACTATACAAAGTAGATGGACTGCATGCATTGGTGAAGAAATATTTTAAACAGGCTAATGAAAATGAAAACGCTTTGCTGATGGAATTTGTTTTACATGGATTGGCTGCCCATTCGCTCATCAGCAAAAAAGTGATGGAAGGAAAGATTGAATTTAAAGACCTTATGGGAAGTATGCTGAATATTGGTACACAGCATTATACTGAAGAGGATTTTAATGAGGAAGACTTTAATTAAAATCAAGTACTTTATTTAATGATAAAAAAAAATGCACACAGTAATATACCGGTGCAATTTTTTTTTGAGATACATTAAACAATCAAAACTATGCTACATACAAAATTTGTTAAAACTGATCAATATCTTGCCATGGCGTGCTTGTATCATTTATAAATGGCCAAATCAAACCGTCGAGTGCATCACTAAAACCCGAAGAATTATTTCTTGAATTACATAAAACTACCCAACAAAAACCCGAGTTAGACCTGATAATTTCTGTAGCTGTACCCGGTAAGCTTCTTGTATGCCACCAATGATTGGCGCTGTTAACACCCCAACCGCAAGCATAGTTTGATGATGGAACCGATCTTGTGGTCATTAAAGAAATAGTAGAAGGCTGCAAGATATCAGCCTTGCCCGGGAAACCATCAACCTTTACCATAAACCGGGCTAAATCAGTTGCACTTGCCAGCCAGCCTCCATGCGAATCCATACGGGTGATATTATATAAATAAGGATTGTCGCCATTTTGGCCATTATAAATAACTTCATTTGGTTTTCTGTCGGCAAGTGTATTACCAGACATTAACATTGTACTAATACCACAAGGTGTTAATACTTCATCCTTAATAAACTGTTCGTAACTTTTACCCGAAAGTTTTTCAATAACCCTGCCTAATATACAATAACCAAAATTAGAATAGCTGTAAATACCTCTTGTTGTAACCGCATTATAGTTATCCAAAGTCCAGCTAATTAATTGGCTGTGATTCATGGCAGGTTGTTGAAACATGGGATCGCTGCCATTATTGGGCCATGCATTTGTTGTGTGATGTAGCAGGTTCCGTATTGTAACATTACTTACATCGCCAAGCTTTGTTGATGGAAAATCATTTCCCAAAATACTTCCCGGGCCAAAAACTTTTGAGTCTAAAGTAAGTTTTCCTGCTTCTACAAGTTTCATTATACCAACGCCGGTTATTGGTTTAGATACGCTGGCAATCCTGAATAAACTGCTATTTGTTATTGCAGTATTATCTGTACCGCTCATTTTTCCATAAGATTTTACATACACCAGTTTATCATCTTTTGTAATGGCAAGAGAAACACCGGGAATAGCATAGGTATTCATAAATGCCAGTACGGCGTTATCTATTGCCGGAATATCATTTTGCCCACCAGGCGTTGGGTTTTCATCAGAACTTTTTTTACAACCGGCAATCAATAAAACTGCCATTGTAAATAATAACATAGATGTTTTCATAATTGTTTTTTTAATAGTTGATGATTTTGTTTACTAATCCAGGTTAAACTTCTTTTAATGCGTATCAAAATAATAGTAACTGGATAGGGTATCAAATAATCCAAATGGATAATAATTGTTAAAAAGAAAATAAACTGTTATCCAGTTTTAAACTGCATTAATGAATTTTATTCTCCAGGTAAATTGCATGCTAAAAAAAATGCACAGATTGTGTTTAATAGTAAAACACTTATGAAATAGGTAAGACTAAAATTTTATTATACTATATTAACTTCCCTTTCAAGCTGCACATCAAATCTTCTCTTCACAGATTGTAGGATTTCTTCACTAAGATTAAATATTTCTTCACCTGTTGCGTTTCCGTAATTAACCAGTACCAGTGCTTGTTTTTCATGGCAACCTGCATCGCCTTTGCGATAACCTTTCCATCCACATTGTTCAATTAGCCAACCAGCGGCAAGTTTTACATTTCCATTTGGTAAATTATAGCCTACAACACCAGCATATTGTTCCTTCAAACGATTAAATATTGAATTTTGAATTTCAGGATTCTTAAAAAAACTACCGGCATTACCAATCACCGCAGGGTCGGGCAGTTTTGAAGAACGGATATTTATCACTGCTTTTGAAACAGCCTGTAAACTTAATGCTTTCACACCCATCTTTTCTAACTCCTGCTCAATAGCGCCATAAGTGATATTGAATTTTGGATTTTTATCAAGCCTGTAAGTAACACTGGTTATTACAAATTCATTTTTAAACTTTTTTTTAAAAACACTTTCACGGTAACCAAACGCACAATCATTTAAACTGAAGTTTATCATTTTTTTTTCGTGTATATGAAAAGCTTCTAAAGAATAAAATACATCTTTTATCTCTACGCCATAAGCGCCAATATTTTGCATGGGCGATGCCCCTACATTACCGGGAATTAAAGATAGATTTTCCACACCTGCCCAACCATTTTTTATACAATGTAAAACAAATTGATGCCAGTTTTCCCCTGCCCCAACCTGCACATATACATGCTGATCATCTTCTTTAATTTCATGAATGCCCTGTAATTTGTTTTTTAAAACAAGTCCGTTATAATCCTTAGTAAAAAGAATATTACTTCCACCTCCAAGTATTAGTGTATGTTGGTTATTATTTTGTTTTTGGGTAAATGCAAGTAATTCGCCAAGCTCATCAGTTGTATTAAAGCTTGCAAAAGATTTTGCCAAAGCATCAATACCAAATGTGTTATATGGCTTTAGTGATATATTGTTATGTATTTTCATTTTAAATTTTATGGCTGCAAAAAGTTGTTGATAATGTTTTACATCTTATCAACATCAACAATTACTTTAACGGCTTTAAAGTTTTTTTCACTGGTTACAAAACCAATATGATTAGTGATGGCAGCTTTATACCGCATACCCATGCCTGTTTCTTTGGGCAATTTTATCAGTATTTCCATTAAATATTGGTTACGTATTCTGTTAACAACAGGCGCCGCAGGCCCTACAATGAAATCTTTCAAATCTTGCTTTAACAAATTTGCTAACTTTTCTGCTGCTGCGGTTACAATATTCTTATCCTTGTGTTTTAAAGTTAATAAAACTATACGGCTATACGGCGGATAAAAGAATTGTTTACGTTTTTCAATCTCCATGTAGTACAATTGCTTATAGTCATGTTGTTTTACCAATTGTAAAACAGGATGTTTAACATTGGTTGCCTGTATAATAACTTTCCCTTGTTCATTTTTTCTTCCTGCCCTCCCGCTTACCTGCTCCATCAATTGAAAAGCCCGTTCATTCACTCTAAAATCGGCAAATGCCAATAGCCCATCTGCATCTAAAATACCCACCAGGCTTACTTTATCAAAATCTAATCCTTTAACAACCATTTGTGTACCCACCAAAATATCCAGCCGGTGTTGTTCAAACAATTGAATCAGGTTATCATGTGCTGTTTTGCCACGTACACTATCAACATCCATTCGGGCAATCTTATATTTTACAAAATCATCTTCCAGTATTTCTTCAATTTTTTCTGTTCCAAAATTTTTCTCCAGCCAGTTGTTATTGCCACATGCCGGGCATGTAATTAATTTGGGATAGGTGCTGCCGCAATAATGGCAATGCAGTTTATTACTGTATTTATGTAGAGTAAGTGAAACATCACAATGTGTACATTGAGGTATATACCCACATGTGCCACAAATTAAATATGGATTATACCCACGCCTGTTTTGAAAAAGAATCACCTGCCTGTCGTTATCCAAAGCTTTTTGAATAGCTTCTTTTAATTGCGGACTTATCATCACTTTCCCTTTTTGTACAACCTGCCTTGTATCTACAATTTCTATTTCAGGTAGTTTAATACCACCAAATCGTTCATTCAATTCTACCAATGTATATTTATTATGCAAGGCATTAAAATAACTTTCTACAGATGGTGTTGCACTGCCCAACAATGTTTTTGCTTTAAACAAGGATGCATAAAAGATGGCAGCATCTCTTGCATTGTACCGGGGAGCCGGATCATGCTGTTTAAAAGAAGAATCATGTTCTTCATCTACAATGATAAGGCCAAGTTTTTTAAATGGAAGGAAGAGCGCACTTCTTGCACCCAAAACTATCTTTACTTCCCCTGTTCGGATTTTATTCCACAATTCAATTCGTTCGTTATTATTAAACCGTGAATGATAAATGGTGATATTGCCTCCAAAATGTTTTTGCAGGCGGCGTATAATTTGCGTAGTTAAAGCAATTTCGGGCAGCAGGTATAAAACCTGTTTTCCATCTTTAAAATATTTTTCTATCAACTTTATGTACACTTGTGTTTTTCCGCTGCTGGTAACACCATGTAACAGGCAAACATCTTTTGTTAGAAAAGCATTGGTTACTGCGTTTGAGGCTTCCTGTTGTGCAGCATTGAATTCAAAATCAATTTCGACATTTTTTGGGAACGATTTTATCCTGTCAACAGCCCTCTGTTCAATATTGAGTATGTTTTTTTCAACAAGTCCTTTAAGTTGTACCGCAGTTGCCCCCGATTTTTTTAACAGTGCAGGTTGGGTAACATCACCCTCAGTTTTTTGCAGGTGCAGATAAGAAAGTAACAATTCCATTTGCTTAGGCGCTCTCTGCCAGTTATTCAACAGTTCGCTTAGTTTTTCTTCGGAACTATAAATGGGATTAAGGATTACATAATTTTCTTTTTTAACCTTGTATTGTTCATCCATCGCTTCCCAAACAAAACACACTTTTTTATCAATCAGCTTTTTTATTAGCGGATAAACATGGGTTATATCCAATATTTGCTGTACTTCGGTAAGCCTTAGCTCTTTTTTTAAAAGTAACGCTTCGGCAACCAGGAATTCTTCGTCGTTTAAATGCGAAAAATCATCGCCAATTTCTTCATTATATATTAAGATGGTTTCACTGCTCAGTTTAAAATGTGTTGGCAATGCTGCTGCCATCACTTCGCCTTCGCTGCACATATAATATTGGCTAAGCCAATGCCAAAGTTGTAATTGCTGTGGATAAAGTATTGGCTCATCATCCAAAACATTTAAAATCGGTTTTGACGGATACCCCGGTTCTTTGTTAAATACCGATTTGATGATACCTGCATATTTTTTTTGTTTACCAAAAACCACTTCTACCCTACAGCCCGGTGTAACTTTTTGTATTATTTTTTTGGGAATTGAATATGTATAAGTTGTTGGCAGGGCCAAGGGTAAAATAATTTCGGCCCAAAAACCAGATAAGTCATCTGCAAATAATATCTCGTTCTCTTTGTTCATCTAATAATCCTAAAGTTAAACCAGGCTCTTTTATTTTTTGTTTGAATTTATCCAGCTTGCTTTGTGCCTGATCAATCCGGTTTCCATAATTGTAAATACTTTATTTTTTAAAAGTTCCACATCATCCATGGTTAAACCTTCCACCGGTATTTCTTCTAAAAAAATGGTTCTAGACCTGCCGGGAGTTAAAGAAAAGATTGAGTTGTAGTGTAGCCTGTTGTACGTATCAAGAAAAAGCATGGGCCTGATGGCGGTTTGAGTTTCTATGGCAATTTTAAATGCACCATCATAAAAGCTTTTTAAAGGTTGATGAGTCATATTAAAAGTTCCTTCGGGGGCAATTACAACTGAAATGCCTTTATTTAAAACCGACTTTAACTGCTGTACACTTTTTGCCCTTTTTTCTGCATCGCCTCTTTCTACCAACACGGCTGCACTACGGTAAATAAAACCAAAAACAGGAATTTTGGCCATCTCGGCCTTACCCAGCACCCTGAAATTAATTTTTTTAACCGAACGCAATATTACCGGAATATCCAGGTAAGAAATATGGTTGAAAACAAAAACGTAATGCTTTGAACCATCAACCGGCCACTCAAAAATATTTTTATGAAATATACCTAACATAAATAACACAAGTCTTGCCCAAAGCTTGCATAATTTATAAATAAAATTTCCGCCTTTTATTTTACCAAAAAACGATGCAATAATTATAAAAGGCAATATCAAAAACATAATTGTAACAAATACGGTAAATGCATACATTGTGTATAAAATGGCAATTATCTTTTTAATAACTTTCATAGCAAGTTGCAAATATAGCAATATGCATATAGCAAAAGGATTTAGCAAAATTGATAATACATGATAATTTCGGCTTAGGATTACTTATTTTGTTTAAAAAGAAGGAAGCTTAAAAAAATCTGGCTATTTTTGTTCTATCATGACAACACTACAGCAAAATGTTTTTCAGGAAGATACTGACACAGATACCTTAACGGGCACCAGTTGCAGCCTGGTAGTATGGAATGATGAAGTAAATACTTTTGAGTGGGTAATTGAAACGCTGGTTGATATTTGTGGCCATAGTTTAGAGCAAGCCGAGCAGTGCGCCATTATTATTGATGCTAAAGGTAAATATGCTGTAAAAGAAGGCAGTTACGAAACCCTAAAGCCACAATGCGATGCCATTACCGACAGGGGCATTAATGCAACTGTAGAAGTTGTTGCCAATTAATTTCCATGTGTATAAGCTTACTGTTTTGGTGGCCATCTTTTTATTAATATAAAATTTTCATACCTTTTTTTTATAGCAGCTCGAAAATTTTAAGTACCATTCATGTTTATTTTAACCAACGATTTATATTTTCCTCCCGTTGAAAATGCAGATGAAGACGGATTACTTGCCATTGGTGGCGACCTATCAATTGACCGTTTATTACTGGCTTATAAAAGCGGCATATTTCCCTGGTATAGCGATGATGAACCCATTTGCTGGTGGAGCCCTCATCCTCGTTTTGTTTTATATCCATCCCAAATAAAAATAAGCAGCAGCATGAAAACTGTTTTAAACAATGGCAGGTTTAGGTTTACCATCAATAAATCTTTTGTACAAGTAATTCAAAACTGTAAATCAGTAAGCCGTAAAGAACAGGATGGAACCTGGATATCTACTGCCATGCAACAAGCATATATCAACTTACACCAAAAAGGTTATGCTCACAGCGCCGAAACATGGTTAAATGGAAAACTGGTGGGTGGGTTATATGGCATTAGGCTGGGCAATATTTTTTTTGGCGAAAGCATGTTTAACACAGAAAGCAATGCCAGCAAATTTGCATTTATAAAATACGTAACCCAGTTACAGAAAGAAAATGTTACACTAATAGATTGCCAATTACATACCAATCACCTGGCAAGCCTGGGCGCCACCATGATTGACAGGAAGTTATTTTGTAAAATCTTAAAAGAGGATGCATTTATTGCAGATTTTAGTATAAAATGAATTACAGTATATTAGATCTGTATTTGTTTACCCATCGGTTTCTTCTCCGCTTTTTCTACTTAAAGTGATACAGTCAAATTCCTTATTTTTGCTGGCAATATAAATAACTAACTATGCTATTTGAGTTTACTGAAGAACAATTGATGATAAAACAGGCTGCAAAAGATTTTGCAGTTAATGAGTGTTTACCGGGAGTAATTGAACGAGATGAATTGCAGCGTTTTCCAAAAGAGCAAATTGAAAAATTAGCCGACCTGGGTTTTATGGGCATAATGGTAAAGCCTGAATATGGCGGAAGCGGAATGGATACGGTTAGTTATGTGTTGGCTATGGAAGAAATAAGTAAGATTGATGCAAGTGTGAGTGTTTGTGTAAGTGTAAACAACAGCCTGGTTTGTTATGGCCTGCAGGAATACGGAAACGAAGAACAAAAACAAAAATACCTAAAACCTCTTGCCCAGGGCAAAAATGAAGGCGAATTATACATTGGTGCATTTTTATTAAGCGAACCCGAAGCCGGAAGTGATGCCACATCGCAACGCACCACAGCCGAAGATAAAGGTGATTATTATTTATTGAACGGAACCAAAAACTGGATCACCAACGGAAACAGCGCAAGTGTTTACCTGGTGATAGCACAAACAGATGTTAGCAAAGGTAGCCGTGGCATTAATGCATTTATTGTAGAAAAAAATTGGCCCGGCGTAGAAGTTGGAGCTAAAGAAAACAAACTGGGCATTAGGGGAAGTGATACGCACAGCATTTTATTTACAGATGTAAAAGTGCCAAAAGCAAACAGGATTGGTGCCGATGGATTTGGTTTCACCTTTGCCATGAAAACACTGGCTGGCGGCAGGATAGGTATTGCTTCGCAGGCCTTGGGTATAGCAGCCGGTGCGTATGAACTGGCATTGGCGTATAGTAAAGAAAGAAAGGCTTTTGGTACCGAAATAATGAACCATCAGATTATTCAATTTAAGTTAGCCGATATGGCAACAAAGATAGAAGCCGCCAGGTTATTATGTTTAAAAGCCGCCTGGGAAAAAGACCAGCATTTAGATTATACATTAAGCAGTAGCATGGCAAAAGTTTTTGCCAGCGAAACTGCTATGTGGACAGCAACAGAAGCTGTACAAATACACGGAGGTTATGGCTTTGTAAAAGAATATCATGTTGAACGGTTGATGAGAGATGCTAAAATTACCCAGATTTATGAAGGTACCAGCGAAGTGCAAAGGATTGTTATAAGCAGGAGTATTTTAAAATAAACTGCCAGCTTAGTTGTTGAAAGAACCTTTTCAAAGCAAAAAAGATTAGTGTAACGCTTATGGGTATTAACAAACAGCAGTATCAAAAAATTATTAGTGAGCTTGATGGCAAAGCAACGCTTGTTGCTGTTTCTAAAACTAAGCCTCTTGAAGATATAAAAGAACTTTACGATTTAGGGCAAAGAGATTTTGGAGAAAATTATGTGCAGGAATTAGTTGACAAATACGAACAACTTCCCAAAGACATCAAATGGCATTTTATTGGCCACCTGCAAAGTAATAAAGTAAAATACATAGCGCCATTTGTTCATCTAATTCATGCTGTTGACAGCGAAAAATTATTTAAAGAAATAAACAAACAGGCTGCAAAATATAACCAGGTAATAAATTGTTTGCTGCAGGTTCATATTTCTGCCGAAGTAACAAAATATGGATTTGATGAAGTAGAATTAACCTCATTTTTAAATTCGGATCTTACACAATATAAAAATGCAAATATTTGCGGTTTGATGGGAATGGCATCTTTTACAGAAGACAATAACCTGATTAAAAAAGAATTCACACATTTGAAAATGCTTTTTGATCAATTCGTTCAAATATCATCTTTAAAGCATCAACTTTCAATACTTTCTATGGGCATGAGCGCCGATTATGCATTTGCCATAAATGCAGGAAGCAATATGGTAAGGATTGGTAGCCTACTTTTCGGTTCAAGGATTTACAACAAGTAGATAATCATAATCAATCAAGTTTTCATTTTGTTAAAATATTAGTAGTAATTGTGAAATAAAGGTTGATTTACCATCCTTTATTTTTATTTTAATAACTTTGAGATGAACACAAATAATATCATGACGGCAACATTTGAAGCTGAAAAGAATAGAAAAGCATTAACCTACACTATTTTAATATGTGGGGCAATACTTTTAATTACCTTGTTGGTATCGTGGAGAGATGCCATTCATCAACCAAAAGCACAGGAAGAACTTATAGAAATAAATTTAGGAAATGATGATGAAGGTTTTGGTGAAGTACAACCATTAATTAAAGGTGAAAAATCGCCATCATCAGAAGCGCCGGAGCCACAACAATCATCAGCCATACAAAATAATCAAGCCGATGATTATAAAACTGATGATGCAGCAGATGAAGAATCGGCGCCGGTAACTAAGCCTGTAAAAACAACCACTAAGGTAAAAACAAATTCAACCGTTGAAACACCTGTACCAAAACCACGAAAGCCTAAGATTGCCGGTTACAATGGCCCTAAAGGTGGCACAGGCAATGGCGCCAACGAAGATAATGGCTACAAATACGAAGGTAATAAACCCGGCGGCAAAGGCGATGCCGGTAGCCCAAATGGCAAACCCGACAGCTATGGAAATAACCCCGGCGGTAAAACTGATGGCGGTAGATTAAAAGTTACAAAAGGCGACAGAATAATTAACAATAATTATATTTTCATGGGCGACCTTCCACGAGCAACTATATTTGCCCGTATAAAAGTTTCGCCTGCAGGCCGTGGTACATTTGTAGGCTTTGATAAAGGTTCAACCAGTGTTGATGGAAAATATGCTACCGCCATCAGGGGTTATTTGCCCAATATAGAATTCAATAAAGCAGATCACGAATCATTTGTAACCGTTCCGTTTAATTTCAGGGTTCAATAAATCATTTTCAACAGGTTCTGTAATATTTTTTGGTCGTAACATTATCTACCCTTTTCTAATTTAAAATTCATACCAAATTTTTATTGTAGTGTATTCTCACATCGCATTGCATTCTTTTTCATTTACTACATTTGTTCAATTATTTTATAGAACATCTTACAACCAATGACATACCGGCAAACGATTGAATACCTCTATGCACAATTACCCATGTTCAGCCGCATTGGTGCATCAGCCTACAAAGCAAATCTTGATAATACCATTACCCTGTGTGATGCAATTAAAAACCCACAAACTAAATTTAAAAGCATACATATTGCCGGCACCAATGGCAAAGGCAGCACCAGCCACATGCTGGCAGCGATTTTGCAAAAAGCCGGGTATAAAACAGGCCTTTACACTTCGCCGCACTTAAAAGATTTTAGAGAGCGTATAAAAATAAACGGTCAAATGATTGACGAAGGATTTGTTATTGATTTTGTAGAAAAAACAAAAGCAATTTCAGAAAAAATAAATCCTTCTTTTTTTGAACTTACCGTAGCCATGGCATTTGATTTTTTTGCCACAGAAAAAGTTGATATTGCTGTAATTGAAACAGGGCTTGGCGGCAGGCTAGATAGTACGAATATCATCACTCCAATACTTTCTGTCATTACCAATATCGGTTACGACCACACTAACCTGCTTGGCGATACACTTGAAAAAATTGCTGCAGAAAAAGCAGGCATCATAAAAAATGCTGTGCCTGTAGTTATTGGTGAATACCTTCCGCAAACAAAAGATATTTTCATCAACAAAGCAAAAAAAGAAAATGCACTCATTTATTTTGCACAAGATGAATATACAGTTTCAAATATTAATTACACTACAACTTTACTAACCTGCGATGTTAAAAACATTCAGCACAATATCACCGAAACTTTTGAATGTGGATTGAATGGAATGTATCAAACCAAAAACTTAAAAACCGTTTTGTGTGCTGAAGCAATTTTGATGCAACAGGGGTTTGCAATAAAAAACGAAGCAGAAAAGTATGCACTAAAAAATGTTAAAACTTTAACCGGGTTATTTGGAAGGTGGGATGTAATTGCTGAGCAACCAAGTATCATACTTGATGTTGCACATAATGAAGATGGGATAAAACAATTATTAGAGCAATTGCTTTTAGTAAGCACTTCGTCATCGCAATTACATATAATTATGGGCATGGTAAAAGATAAAGATATAAATAAAGTACTTTCCTTATTGCCACAAAATGCCAATTATTATTTCAGCAATGCCCATACCGAAAGGGCTATGCCTCATCAACTGTTAAAAGAAAAAGCAGCAATGTATAACTTAAATGGCTGCAGTTATGATGATGTAAACAACGCAATACTGGCTGCAAAGAATGCCGCAACTGCCAATGATACCGTAATTGTTTGTGGAAGTGTATTTTTAATTGCCGAAGTTGATACAGATTTATTTAGTAAAAAAATAATTGACTGATATCAGTGAGTTTATATATTATCCAATTTATTAAAAGCATAAAATAAACAGCTCACATGCAAAGCCTGTTTAATTTCATTATTCATAAGCATCTGCCTTACAGTTTCAAGAGGCAAAAGTTTTATTTTAATTTCTTCGTTAGCATCTAAATTTTGTGAAGCTACTTTTTTACCGCCGGTGGCCAGGTATAAGTCGGTATAATTATTTAAAACACCGGGGTTGGCTGCTACCCTGCCTACATATATGTAATCAGAAAAATTATAACCTGTTTCTTCCAGTAATTCCCTGGCAATAGCAGTAGCAGTAGATTCTCCTACATCTACAAACCCTCCGGGTATTTCAATAATGGTTTCTTCCAGGGGATGGCGGTATTGTTCGGCAAGTATCACTTCATTATTTTTGGTAATGGCCAGTGCACAAACAGAAGTGGGTAGTTCCACTACATAATATTCATCAACAATCTTACCATTTGGCATTTCACAAACATCTTTACGGGCAGTAAAAAACATGTGTTTGTTTATATACTCCGATGAAAGTTTTTTCCAGTTCATTTAAGAAGGTTTAATTGTTTACCAATTCATTCTTTCTCTTAGAGAAGTTATATGTGCCGTGTGATGTTTACCATGCCAGGCATACATGCCCAGCAGTTCCCAAAGTGTAAATTGTTTTTTATGGTCAGGATGAAAAATAGTTCTATCCATGTCGTCAACGGTCATATTCTTTAAAAGCTCGTAAAAGCGAATGTGCAAGCTGTGCAACAATGTTAATGAAATATTGATGGGCAGATTTTTTGTATCACTCAACAAAGCCCAGGCCGCTTCATCATAAGGTTTTATGGTAGGGTTATCTTCGGTAAGTCCCAGTTTAAACCGTATGTATGCATTCATGTGGCTATCGGCTACATGGTGTACAACCTGCTTAATTGTCCATCCGTCTTCCCTATATGCTGTATCCAACTGAACTTCATCCAGGTTAAGCACGGCATTCTCTAAATGCTGAGGAAGGTTTTTAATATCAATCAGCCATTCTGCAAATAATGTATTGGAGAATGGCTGAACAATATATTTCCCAATCGGGTATTTTAAATTTTCATGCATCAGTTTCCTGTTTTAGCAACAGCAGGTCTTACATCTTCCAGCATAATGTCAAATATTAAAACTGCATTCGGTGGTATCACCTGACCACTACCATTTGGGCCAAAAGCAAGTTCGCTTGGTATAAAGGTTCTCCAATGATCGCCAATATGCATTAACTGTAATACTTCAACCCAGCCTTTAATCATATTACTAAGTGGGAATGCTGCAGTTTTTCCACTTTTGATGGAGTTTTCAAATTCTTTTCCATCTATAAATTTGCCAATATAATTTACCACAACAGTATCAATTGCTTTAGGCATTTTGGAATTGGCATCGCCATTCTTAATAATTTCATACTGCAAACCACTGGGTAATGTAATAACACCCGTACGTTTTTTATTTGTTTCTAAAAAAGCATTGCCTTCGGCTAATTCTTTAACAGTTTTTTCTTTATTAAAAATTTCTAACTGTTGCTGCATACAAGTGTTAATCACTTCCTGTGTCATTAAAGGTTCATTTTTCTTAAATACGTCATCAAGTCCTTTCAACATCATAGCTGTATTTAATTTATTAATTCCCTGTGCCTGCATATTGGTTGCCACATTAAAACCTGCTGCATAGCTAAAGCTATCAATAAGGTTTTTAAAAACCGGCGTATTTGCCGAATTTTTAACGGTTGATTTAGCTGCTGGTTTTGCAGTTGTTTTTGTTGTTTTTTGTGCAGATACGGATATTGCTAACGCTAACAAAGCCACAAAACTTAGTAATACTTTTTTCATCATTATTTATTTTTTGATTTCTGAATTGCAAATAAACGGCTTTTTTATTCATCCCGTATTTCCTTGCCTGTTAAATGTATGAAAACGTCTTCCAGGTTAGCAGCTTTTACCTGCTTTGGTCTTTCAAAACCACTGTTTACCAAATCATCAATCATTTTATCGGGGCTGTCTAATGAAATGATTTTTCCTTCGTCCATTATAGCTATGCGGTCGCATAATTGTTCAGCCTCATCCATATAATGTGTGGTAATAATTACTGTGGTGCCTTGCGACCTTATGTTTTTTATCAATTCCCATAAATTGCGCCTGGCCTGTGGATCAAGGCCTGTAGTGGGTTCATCTAAAAAAATAATCTTAGGCTTGTTTATTAAAGTGGTGGCTATGGAAAATCGTTGTTTTTGCCCACCGCTCATCTCTTTATATTTATTCTTTGCCTTATCTACCAGGTTTACAATTTTCAATAAAGCTATCGGGTCCACATCCTGGTTATATAATCCTGCAAATAAATCAATCAGTTCAAGCAAGGTTAGGCCGGGGTAATAACCCGATGTTTGTAATTGTACACCAATCACTTTCTTTATATTATCCGGTTCCTTCTCCAGGTTATAACCGCAAATAGTAACTGTGCCGCTAGTTTTATCACGAAGCGTTTCCATTATCTCCAGCGTGGTAGATTTTCCTGCGCCATTAGGTCCCAGTAATCCAAAAATTTCGCCTTCATATACTTCAAAAGAAATATCCTTTACAGCATTAAAGGAGCCATAATTCTTTACCAGGTTTTCAACCTTAATAATCGTTTTCATCATTTTGCTTTTATTTCTCCTTTAATATATCTATCCAGTTCTTCCATCATCAGTTTACTTCCAATAAAAAAAGGTGTACGTTCATGCAAAGCTGTAGGTTCAATATCAAGTATCCTTATTTTTCCGTTGGTAGCTAACCCTCCGGCTTTTTCAACAATAAAAGCAAATGGGTTGCACTCGTATAACAAACGTAATTTACCTTTTGGTTTATCGGTAGTGCCGGGGTACATAAAAATTCCTCCTTTAATTAAATTGCGGTGTACATCCGAAACCATGCTACCGATATATCTTTGGGTGTAAGGCCCACCGTTAGTTTTATCTTTTTTCTGGCAGCCGGTAATATATTGCTTAACCCCTTCATCGTATTTGAAAAAATTTCCATGATTTACGGAGTATATCTTTCCTTTATCGGGACATTTAATATCGGGATGACTTAATGAATATTCGCCAATGGCAGGATCTAATGTAAACCCATTTACTCCACGCCTTGTTGCATATACAAACATGGTTGATGATCCATAGATAACATAACCTGCCGCTACCTGTTTATTGCCCTGTTGCAAAAAATCTTCTTTTGTGGCTGGTTTACCCAGTTCACTTACCCGCCTGAACACGCTGAAGATAGTACCTATAGAAACATTTACATCAATATTACTGCTCCCATCCAGGGGATCGAACAGGCAAACATATTTACTTTTATTGCTAACCGGGTCATCAAATACTACAATATCGTCCAATTCTTCACTTCCTATACCGGCACAACTAATACCATGCTGCAATACACCCATAAACTGGTTATTGGCATAAACATCCAGTTTTTTTACTTCTTCGCCCTGAACATTTATACTGCCATCGTCGCCCAAAATATCTACCAGTCCGGCTTTATTAACTTCCTGGTTAACCCTTTTTGCTGCCAGTCCTAAATCTCTTAAAAGGCCCGCCAGTTCACCGGTTGCGTGAGGAAAATCCCTCATCTGCTGAATGGTAAATTCATCTAAGGTTTGTATTCTACGATTAATATTCATAAGCAATGTATTTAGTTTTTGTGTAGAAACTAATGAAGGTTAAATTTGCAACCAAAAATAAGCAATAAACAATAACTTGGCCAGGCTAAAGCGATTGAAGTTGATGATTTTTTAATTTGATGATTAAGATTTGTAACATAAGCAACAGGTAAATTGGTATATGATATGAAGGTTTTTAAATTTGGCGGAGCCAGTATCAATTCTATTGAGCGGATACAAAATACCGGGCGCATTATTGATTCGTTCAAAGGGCAAAAATTACTCATCATTATATCGGCTATGGGTAAAACAACCAATGCCCTTGAAAAAGTAGTAGATGCCTTTTTTGAAGAAAGAAAAGAAGATGCACTTAAACTTTTTGAACAGGTAAAGGAAACTCACATGAACCTGGTTAAATACCTGATTACCTTAAACTGGAAGGATACCGAAAATAATTTGAAAGAGTTCTTTACCGAAGTAGAATGGCTTTTACATGATAAACCAGTAAAAGGATATGATTATTATTATGACCAGGTTGTTTGCAGCGGGGAGCTGATGAGTACATCGCTAATAAGTAATTACCTGAATGAAATTGGTATTAAAAACAAATGGGTTGATGTACGGGACATTGTACGTACCGATGATAATTTCAGGGATGCTTATATTGATTGGGAATTTACCAGCCAAAAAATAAAAACTGAAATTGAGCCATTATTTACAGAAACCGATATTGTAATAACACAAGGTTTTATTGGCGCCACCGATGAAAATGAAAGTACCACACTAGGCAGGGAAGGAAGTGATTTTAGTGCAGCCATATTTGCAAATATTATGAATGCCGAAAGCCAAACAATTTGGAAAGATGTGGAAGCTGTAATGAGTGCCGACCCAAAAGAATTTACCCAGGCAGAGGTTTTACACGAACTTAGTTACAAAGAAGTGGTGGAGATGGCATATTATGGCGCCCAGGTTATACACCCAAAAACCATTAAGCCGCTGCAGAATAAAAATATCCCCTTACATGTTCGATGTTTTTTAAAACCACAGCTTGCAGGCACAGTCATCAGCAATAAAACTGTTCACCACCTGCCGCCTGTAATTGTTCTTAAAAAAAACCAGGTATTAATGCAGTTGAGTACAAAAGATTATTCTTTTGTGGAAGGAAAACCGATGGAGCTGCTGCACGAATTGTTTGCAAAAATAAAATTGCAACCCAACCTGTCGCAAAATGGCGCCATAAGCCTCTTATGCAGTTTTGATGACAAGACGGAAAAGCTTGAAAAACTGTCCCTCGAAGCATCAGAAATATTTGATGTGCAAATTGAAAAAAATCTTACGTTGCTTACCATTAGGCATTATACCAATGAACAGATAACAACATTTACAAAAGGAAAAACAATAGTGCTGGAACAAAAAACACCCGATACTATTCAGGTACTAATGCGTTAATTGATGATATATTCACCTTTTTTATTTACCAGGATAATTGGTAATTGTTTATGTACTTCAAAGTAATCAAAAACTTTTTTTAAATTAAGGATAAACTTATTGATGGCAAGTGTGCTTTTAAAAGATTCGCTAAGGTAATCAACAGATTTTTGTACATTATATTTAACAGGAAATACATGCACAGGAATAAAGTCTTCTCCATTTGCTTTTACATATGCTGCTATCAGGTACAACTCTTCAATAGGTTCATCCTGTATGGCAATACAGCCCGTTGAAACACAATTGCCATGTATATAGATGGCTCCTCCGGGGTGTTCGGCATCGCTCAGTATTTTATCAGAAGCATTAGGATAATTAAGGCCAAGCGCCATGTGATAATTGCTGTTAGAGTTAAATTCATTAATATAGTAAAAACCTTCAGGCACCTGGTAATCACCTTCACTACGTTTGGGGCCGGTGGTTCCGCTTTGCATACATACCTTGTAAGTTTTAAAAAGTTTGAATGAATCTGTCTCATTATTTTTTACCCAAACTTCCAGCAGCCTGTCGTATTTAAAAGACCTGATATAAAGTGATTTGGGTGGCCATATCAATTTCTTCAGTTCAAATTGTTTTTTAATAGAATCGGCCAAACGTTCAACTTTAGTTTCAGGTTTGATGTATGTTTTTTGCGATGTGGAAAAATATGGCTGAGCTTGCAAGCTTATAGATGCAAAAATAAAAAACACTAAACACAGGATATGAAATAAACGTAAATTTTTCATTAAATATAATACAGGGGGTTATCTTTAATGAGTGTAAATTTAAAAAAAAGTATTGAATAATAACTCATTTGGTTTTATTCAATACTTTAAAATGTGTATAACTACTTTAAACGCTGTTTACTATTTCGAAATATGCCATTACAAATTACCCCTGGCATCCTGTTCTCTCTCTAATGCTTCAAACAATGCTTTAAAATTACCTTTGCCAAAACTTTGTGCTCCCTTGCGTTGTATAATTTCAAAAAATAAAGTTGGCCTGTCTTCCAAAGGCTTACTAAAAATCTGTAGCAAGTACCCTTCGTTATCTTTATCAATTAAAATCCCAAGTTTTTGTAAAGGATCCAGGTCTTCATCTATTTTGCCCACACGGTCAAGTACGGTTGCATAATAACTGGCAGGAATTTTTAAAAATTCAATTCCTCTTTTTTGTAATTCAGTTACTGTTTTTACTATGTCGTTTGTTGCAATAGCTACATGTTGTACGCCTTCGCCATTATAAAAATCAAGATATTCTTCCACCTGGCTTTTTTTCTTTCCTTCGGCCGGTTCATTAATTGGGAACTTCACAAAACCATTGCCATTACTCATCACTTTACTCATTAAAGCACTGTACTCTGTAGAAATATCGTTATCATCAAAGCTTAATATATTTTTAAAGCCCATCACATCTTCATAAAAGTTAACCCAGGGATTCATTTGGTTCCATCCTACGTTACCAACACAATGGTCAACATACAACAAACCTGTTTCGGTAGGGTTATAATCAGATTCCCATTTTTTAAATCCTGGCATAAAAACACCTTTGTAATTTTTTCGTTCTACAAAAAGATGTACTGTTTCACCATAAGTATGAATACCACTCAATACTACTTCTCCGTCGTCATCCTTTAAAATGGTTGTTTCAAGATATGGTTTACCGCCACGTTTTGTTGTTTCCTCAAATGCACTGGCGGCATCATCTACTTTTAATGCCAGTACTTTTACCCCATCGCCATGTTTATATATATGATCTGCAATGGCATTATCGGTACGTAATGGAGTAGTTAAAACAAATGTTAGTTTATTTTGACGTATCACATAACTTACTTTTTCCTTAATGCCGGTTTCGGGGCCGGCATAGGCCAGCGACTGAAAACCAAATGCTGTTTTATAAAAATGTGCCGCCTGTTTGGCATTGCCCACATAAAATTCTACATAATCAGTGCCATGTAAAGGAAGAAAATCTTTTGTACTATTGGTTGTTAATGAAGCTGCAGTTTTTGTTTGCATGTTGATTAATTTGTAATGAAGAAAATTACTTGTTGTTACCGTAAAACCTACTGGCTAATCCAGTATAACTAAAGCCTGTTGTAAGAGAATTAATTATAGTTTACCGAATCCATTGCAAGCGTAAACATAAGCATCGAATAGTTGTTTCGCTTATCATTAAAGAGTTTATGTGGATAGTCGGGAATCATTACAGCCAAAGGTACAAAAATCCTGAGCTAGTTCAAGTTTCAGATTCTATATTTGCCAAATGAATAAAATAGGCATATTAGGTGGTGGCCAGCTTGGCCGCATGTTATTACAGGCTTCTATCAATTACCCTGTAGAAACATATTTATTGGAAAATGATGAGCATTGTCCTGCAGCCCATTTATGTCATCACTTTACAAAAGGAAATATCAACAACTTTGAAGATGTGTATAATTTTGGAAAAGGACTTGATGCTTTGACCATAGAAATTGAATCGGTAAATGTAGAGGCATTGGAGAAACTTGAAACCGAAGGTGTAAGAATTTACCCTAAAACATCTGCCCTCAGAATCATTAAAGATAAAATCCTGCAAAAAAAATTTTATAAGGCTCATGAAATCCCTACCAGTGCATTTGTCATCACTCAAAACAAGTCTGAACTACATCAACATATAAATTTATTGCCTGCTGCACATAAAATTGCCATGGGTGGATATGATGGCAGAGGTGTGGAGCTGTTGAAAACTAAAGATGACCTTGAAAAAGGTTTTGATGCGCCTTCGGTGCTGGAAAAATTAGTAGCAATAAAAAAAGAAATTGCCGTAATTGTGGCTGTTGATGACAATTACAACAGCGCCATATATCCGCCGGTTGATATGGTTTTCGACAACAGGCTTAATTTACTGGATTACCAGATAAGCCCAGCGGATCTTCCCCAAAAAACATTATGGAAAGCAGAAGCTGTAGCATTAAAAGTTGTAAAAGATTTAAAAAGTCCGGGTATTTTTGCTGTTGAACTTTTTGTTGATTTTGATGATAATGTTTTTGTAAATGAAACTGCACCTCGAGTTCATAATAGTGGGCACCATACTATTGAAGCCAATTACAGTTCGCAGTTTGATATGTTATGGCGTGTTATGCTAAATTATCCTATGGGTAGTACCGAGCATATTTTGCCAGCAGCTATTGTTAATCTTTTAGGCGAACCCGAAAATAATGGCCCGGCAGTATATGCAGGATTAAAAGAAATTTTATCAATAGATAATGTGTTTGTACATATCTATGGTAAAAAAGAAACAAAACCAGGCCGCAAAATGGGGCATATAACTATCCTTAGCAAAGAAAAACAAGAGCTTATACACCAGGCCAACCGTATAAAACAAACGCTAAAAGTTTTATCTGCCAAATAAACAAGCCCTTATCCTTTATAATCTCCACTCGTAACTTTTTAATCAGCATTTGAACATATTTAATGAACTTAGCTGTTTAAACATTATTAAAATAAAACAGGTTAAAGTGGTTAAGAAAAATTTCAATGCTTTATTATATATTCTCAGCTTAACACTGATTATCATTTCGTGCCAGTCATCAACCAAGGATGAAAAAAAGATGGCAGGCCAGGGAAGTAACAGGCCACCTGCAAAAGTGGAAGCCTATATTGTTTCGGGAAAAGTTTTGGCACAGGATATTGAAATGCCCGGCAGTCTTATACCTGCTGAAGAAACCGAGCTGCATCCCGAAGTATCGGGTAGGGTAACCGGTATTTATTTTAAAGAAGGCAGTTTTGTATCGCAAGGAAGTGTGTTAGTAAAATTATACGATGGCGACTTACAGGCCCAACTCAGTAAATTAAAAGTACAGCTAAAAGTAGCCCAGGAAACTATGGGCCGATATGAAGCCCTTTTAAAAATAAACGGCGTTAGCCAACAAGAATACGAAACCTACAAACTATCTGTAAATAACATACAAGCAGATATTAATATTATACAAACCAGTATTGCCCGAACACAGTTAAGAGCGCCTTTTAGTGGCAAACTGGGTTTACGAAATATCAGTATTGGTGCATATATAACTCCTGCCACCACTATTAGCACTTTACGAAAAGTAAACCAGTTAAAACTTGAGTTTACAGTACCTGAAAAATATGGCAGAAGCATGAAGATTGGCAACACTGTTGATTTTGGAATAGAAAGCAGTGAAAAAAATTACAAAGCAAAAATTATTGCAACAGAAAATAATATATCGGAAGATACCCGAAGCCTTAGAATAAGGGCACTTGTTGATAAGCCTGATGCCAGTTTACTAGCAGGCTCATTTGTAAAAGTTAAGATAGAACTGGGACAAAATGATGCAGCTTTGATGATTCCATCACAGGCAGTAATACCCCGTGCAAGAGATAAGCAGGTTATTGTTTATCGCAGTGGTAACGCTTCAATGGAAACAGTAACCACCGGCATCAGGGATTCGGCTATGGTAGAAATAACATCGGGCTTAAAAGCAGGAGATACGGTTTTAATAACAGGACTGCTTACAACCAAAGATGGTTCAAAAGTTATATTAAGTAAAATAAACAAACCATAAAAGATTTGTAAGTGAATATATCTGAGATAAGTTTACGGCGTCCGGTAATGGCAATGGTACTAAGTATCATTATCATTTTATTTGGCTTAATTGGTTTTAAATTCCTGGGTATAAGGGATTATCCAGCCATTGACCCGCCAAATATAAGTGTACGTACATCATATTCCGGCGCAAACTCCGATATCATCGAATCGCAAATAACAGAGCCACTTGAAAAAGCCATCAACGGTATTGCCGGTGTAAAAAATATCACCTCATCAAGTAACCAGGGTAGCAGTAATATTAATGTGGAGTTTGAGCTAGGCGAAAATCTTGAAGCAGCCGCCAATGATGTACGGGATAAGGTTTCGCAAGCCACACGTTCGCTTCCTCCCGATTTAAATACACCGCCTGTAGTATCAAAAGCCGATGCCAGCGCCGATCCTATTTTGGCTATGACGGTGCAAAGCAACACCCGCAATCAACTGGAAGTAACCGAATATGCTAACAACAACTTGCTGGAAAGGTTGCAAACCATTCCGGGTGTTAGCGGTATATCTATATGGGGCGAAAAAAGATATGCCATGCGTATCTGGTTTAATACAACTCAAATGAATGCTTATAATATCACATTTGCTGATATTCAAACTGCATTGATTAGAGAAAATGTGGAGTTGCCATCCGGAAAAATTTCAGGCGATGCTACCGAACTTTCTGTACGCACTTTTGGAAAAATAAATACCGAAGAAGAATTTAGAAATGTAATTATTAAAAATGTAAACGGCAGTGATATAAAAATTAAAGATGTAGCCGATGTTGTTTTAGGCCCCGAAAATGAAGAACACGTTTTAAAAGAAAGCGGTGTTCCTATGATAGCCCTGGCAATAATTCCTCAGCCAGGTTCTAACTACGTAGCAATATCCGATGAATTTTACAAGCGCCTCAACCAGATTAAGAAAGAAGTGCCAACTGATATTAGTTTACAAATTGCACTTGATCAAACTAAGTTCATAAAAAAATCTATTTCGGAAGTTAAGGAAACGCTTATCATTTCACTGGTACTGGTTATACTTATCATTTACCTTTTTTTTAGAGATTGGCTTATCGCTTTCAGGCCCTTGATTGATATTCCCGTTTCTCTCATTGGTGCATTCTTTATCATGTACCTTTTTGGCTTTACCATTAATGTATTAACCCTTTTGGCTATTGTACTGGCAACAGGGCTGGTGGTTGATGATGGTATTGTTGTAACTGAAAATATTTATAAACGGATGGAAGCCGGTATGAACAAATGGAAAGCTGCCAGGGAAGGTTCTAAAGAAATTTATTTTGCCGTTATCTCAACCTCAATCACATTAGCTATTGTATTTCTTCCTATAATTTTTTTACAGGGATTTGTTGGCCGATTATTTCGGGAGTTTGGAATGGTGGTTGCAGGTGCCGTACTTATATCGGCATTGGTATCGCTAACCCTTACGCCTGTTTTAAATGTGTTGATGACAAAGAAGAAACCCAAACATTCAAAGTTTTACCTGATGACCGAACCATTTTTTCGTGGAATGGAAAATGGTTACCGTAAATTATTGAATGGATTTATGAAAATAAGATATGCTTCTTTTATCATCATTGCCATTTGCTTTGTATTGATATATAGCATTGGCAGTAACATACAATCCGAACTGGCACCAATGGAAGACAGAAGCCAATTTCGTTTATCGGTTACAGCACCCGAAGGCACTGCATACGATTATATGGACAGGTACATGGATACGCTTGGCAAATTCATCCTTGACTCTGTTCCGGAAAAAGATGTGATGATAACATTAACAGCACCAGGATTTTTAGGTGGATCTGTAAATAGTGGTTTCTTAAGAGTAACCATGGTACCTCCACATGAAAGAACAAGAACGCAACAGCAAATTGTAGATATGGTAAATAGAAACCTGCCAAAATATAACCAGGGCAGGGCATTTAGTTCTCAGGAACAAACCATTTCGGTTGGAAGACGTGGTGGGCAACCCGTACAATTTGTTTTACAAAATGTAGATTTTGAAAAACTAAAAAAAGTACTGCCTGATTTTTTAGAAGCAGTAAATGAAAACCCTGTATTACAAGGTGCCGATGTGGACCTTAAATTTAATAAACCCGAATTAAGAATTATCATTGACCGGTTAAAAGCAAGTGCATTGGGTGTGAGTGTAAAGGATATTTCTGAAGCCATGCAACTTGCATTAAGCAACCGCCAAATTGGTTTTTTTACAAAAGATGGTAAACAATACGAAGTATTAGGCCAGGTAAGCCGTTCCGAACGTGACGACCCTTCCGACCTTAAATCAATTTATGTTCGCAGTAGTTCGGGAAGCCTTATTTCTTTGGATAACCTGGTAAGCTTTGAAGAAAACAATACGCCTCCTACCATCTATCATTTTAACCGTTATAAATCTGCTACCATATCGGCAGGCCTTGCGCCAGGCAAAACTGTTGGCGATGGTATAAAAGCCATGGAAAGTATTAAAGCAAAACTGCTTGATGATTCTTTCAGCACAGCGCTGGCTGGTACATCCCGTGACTATGCCGAGAGCGGTAGTAATACCAGCTTTGCTTTTATTTTAGCGTTGATATTAATTTTCCTGGTTTTGGCTGCACAGTTCGAAAGTTTTATAGACCCCATCATCATCATGGTAACAGTTCCACTTGCAATTGCAGGTGCGTTGCTATCTTTAAAATTATTTGGACAAACACTAAATATTTTTTCGCAGATAGGTATGATTATGCTGATTGGATTGGTAACTAAAAACGGTATTTTGATTGTGGAATTTGCCAATCAAAAACAGATTACGGGTTTAAAGAAAATTCCTGCTGTAGTGGATGCTGCCGTTGCCAGATTTAGGCCTATATTGATGACCAGCCTGGCTATGTCGCTGGGCGCTTTGCCATTGGCATTGTCTTTGGGAGATGCATCTACCAGCCGCATTCCGTTGGGCATTGTAGTTATTGGTGGCATTTTATTTTCATTGATACTTACATTGTTTGTAATACCGGCTATGTATTCTTTCCTTTCTTCAAAGAAAAAGAAAAATGCATTGGAAGAATTGGATGAAGCGGCAGCAGCAGCCATTCATTAGTTAAAATTGCTGTGAAAAAAAACTGTAGTTCTGCAAAATGTTTTAAAAAGTATGCTGAAAAAAAATTGAATGAAAAGTTATTATAAAAATATAATCTTATTAATTGCTGTTATTGTTTTTAACTCACCAATATTTTCGCAAAACAAATTAACGGTTGAACAAGCCATTACAGCCACCATTGAAAACAATTACGACATACAATTGCTTCGCAACGATTCCAGCGCCTACGCACTGGATAACGCTTATGCCCGTGCAGCTTTTTTACCCAGGTTAAATGCATCGGGTGGGCTGCTGTTTAACAACAACAACCAAAAACAAAAATTAGCAGATGGCAGCAAAAGAGAAAGCAAAGGCCTTCGCTCCAGCAACCTAACCGGATCTGTACAATTAAACTGGACAATATTTGATGGCCTTAAAATGTTTGCTACCCGAGATAAACTGGCACAGTTTGTACAGCTTGGCGAACTGAATATAAAAAACCAAATGATAAATTCGGTTGCAACTGTAATAAACAACTATTACAATATTGTAAGGCAAAAACAACAATTAAAAGCCATTGAAGAACAGATGAGCATTAATGAAGAAAGAGTAAAAGTGGCCGAAAAAAAATTAAGCGTAGGCCTGGGTGCCAAGCCCGAACTTTTACAAGGCAAAGTAGATTTAAATGCACAAAAAGCTGCCCGTTTACAGCAACTAACTTTAATTGAACAATTAAAAGAACAGCTTAACCAATTAATGAATGTAGAACCAGATTCCAGGTATGATGTAACCGACAGCATAACATTTGTAAATAATATTATTTTAGGCGATATTTTAGGAACTGTTGAAACTGGAAACCCACAACTATTAGTTACTAAAAAAAATATTGAAATTGGTAAGCTTACTTTAAAAGAACGAAAGGCCGAGCGTTACCCTGTTGTTACTTTAAACTCGGCATACAATTACTCTAAAACCAATAACAAATCTGTTATCAATCCATTCTCTACATTATACAACCGTAGCAATGGTTTTAATTATGGTATTGGAATCAGTATCCCCATTTTAAATGGCTTTAATACAAAGCGGCAAATTCAACAAGCACAACTTGATATTGACTGGCTCAATATCTCTTATCTAAATCAAAAATCACAAATTAACCTGGGCATAACAAATGCCTTTAAAGATTATGAACTTCAGAAAAAGATGCTGGCGCTTGAAGAAGAGAACATTGTTTTAGCAAAGGAAAATGTTTATATAGCATTAGAAAGGTTAAGGCTGGGCATTTCAACATACCTGGAACTTAGGGAAACACAAAAAAGTTTAGAGCTTGCATACGACCGTTTGATAGCAGCACGCTACAATACCAAACTGGCCGAAACAGAATTGCTGCGATTGAAAGGAGATTTGATAAAATAAAACAATTCTTACTAATTTTTCATCTTCAATTTTTGGGTTGATAAATTAATGAAAAAGTTTACTGTATTTATTTCATAACTTAACACCAAAAAAATAAACAGGCAACAAATTGATAATAGTCATGAATGCCGGCCATTTAATAAAACAAATATAAAAAACATGGGACCTTTAGTAGGAATTGTAATGGGTAGCGAAAGCGACCTGGATGTAATGAAATCTGCAGCAGAAATGCTACGTCAATTTGAAGTAGAACCAGAGTTTACCATTGTATCGGCACACCGCACACCCGAGCGCCTGCGTAATTATGCCACACAGGCAAAAGAACGGGGCATTAAAGTAATTATTGCCGGCGCCGGAGGCGCCGCACATTTGCCTGGAATGATTGCCGCACAAACCATACTACCTGTTATTGGTGTTCCTATAAAATCATCTAACAGTATTGATGGCTGGGATTCTGTATTATCTATATTACAAATGCCATACGGGGTACCCGTTGCAACGGTTGCATTAAACGGTGCAAAAAATGCAGGAATTCTTGCCGCACAAATACTGGCCCTGCACGATACTTCCATTGCAGGTAAATTAGAAGCTTTTAAAGAGTACCAGGATGATATAGTTATGGAAAGTGTAAAAAATGTAAAGAATTTTGGATTTAGAAATGAGTTTGATTGATTAATTATATGACAACAAAAGGGCAACCACATTATAAGTCAGCAGCCATAATTCGTTTTTTTAGGAAACTTCATAGGCAGATTGCAATTATTTTATTTATGTTTTTCCTAATCATTTCCATAACAGGATTATTATTAGGCTGGAAAAAAAATTCCTTTGGGATTATCCTTCCTGCCACTTCAAAAGGTGTTTCCACTAATTTAAAAAACTGGCTTCCTTTTGATAGTTTGCATACTATTGCTGTAAATACATTACATGATTCTGTATCCAAAGATTTATCTATTGAATTAGAACGAATTGATGCAAGACCTTCAAAAGGTATTGTAAAATTTGTTTTTGAAGACAACTATTGGGAAGTTCAGTTAGATGGTACAACCGGAAATGTATTACAAATTAACAGAAGAAGATCTGATATAATTGAAAATATACATGACGGAAGCATCTTAGATGTTTTATTTAACACTAAAAACGACCAGTTTAAATTATCTTATACAACAATTATGGGGGTTTCATTACTTATGCTAACCATAACCGGTTTTTGGCTATGGTATGGGCCTAAAAGACTCCGTAAACAAAAACAACAGTAAAGAAAATTACCTATTAATAACCAAAACTACTTTGCCCTTTAATTAGTTTGGCTATGTACAAGTTGTTAATAGTAGTTTACCCAATTGAACTTAAATAAACTAATACTAATGGAAAACAACAATTCTTCAACCATTAATAAAAGGTACTTTCTTGTTGTAACAATTCTAACTTTTATCCTGCCTTTGATTTGTACTGTTATAGAAACAGGTATATGTAAAAACACATCTTTTTCTTTTGCATTAATAGGTAAATGGTTTATTTTTTCAGCGGTTGGGTTAAGGCTTTTTATTGCAGGCATTAAACAAACTACAGATCCTGCATTTACTGCAAAAGAAATTTTCCATCTCAATAACCCCGAAAGTTTTCCCATTGTTAGGGAATTAGGTTTTGCTAATCTTTGTTTCGGATTGGTTGGCATTGTTTCTTTGTTTTTACCCCAATGGAGGGTTGTTAGTGCGTTTGGCAGCGGTTTGTATTATGGCATTGCCGGCCTTCAGCATTTTATAAAAAAACCAGTAGGGCCAAATGAAAAATTTGCTTTAATAACAGATATTTTTATTTTTATTTTCCTGTTGGTATATTTTGTAAAAATGATTTAATGGAATGTTTTTTATTAGCACATATTTTTTGCTCAATAACTTACATTTACAAACATCTATCAACTTAATTACTTTTGATAACAAAAAACATCTTGCTTATCCACAACATCATTACATAAAATTTGTTATCAGTAAACAGGCAGTAACATTTAATTAATACAAAACAAAAATTTTACAGATAATTATGCACTTTGCCAATGCTTTACTTCAAATCAATCAACATTCATTTTTTATAGGCAACATTTCAAAAATAATAATCCTAATTATTGGAGCTATTGTTGGTTTTCTTTCGGGCTTATTGGGCAAAGGCGGAAGCGCTATTACTACACCTGCATTACAAATTTTTGTTGGTATCAACCCATTTGCCGCTTTGGCATCTCCACTACCTGCAACATTACCCACTACCCTATCTGCTTCAATTGCTTATAGCAAAGAAAATTTAATAAGCAAAAGAGTAGTGGTTTCCTGTATCGTATTGGGTATACCGGCTACATTTATTGGTTCATTCTTAAGTGATTGGCTTGGTGGTAACATGCTAATGATATTGACCGCACTTTTTGTATTGTCTTTAGGAATATCATTTTTTGTATTACACAGCAACCCTGAATTTTCAAATGAAAATAAAATCCCTTTGTGGAAAATAGCTGTTATTGCAATTTCTGTTGGATTTTTATCAGGGTTATTGGCAAACAGTGGTGGTGTTTTGTTTGGCCCATTATTTATTAGGGTTTTAAAAATGCCAACAAAGCAGGCTTTAGCATCAAGTTTATTGGTTGCAGCAGGACTGGCAATTCCGGGTACAATTGCTCATTGGTATTTAGAGCATATTGACTGGGAGATTGTATTACTTTTATCAATTAGCTCCATCCCCTTTTCTTACCTGGGTGCAAAAACCGCTATTCGTTTAAATAACCTGCTTTTAGAAAGGATATTTGGGATAATGCTTGTTGGCTTTGGCATATTTGATTTGTGGTATAGCATTGCTCACCCATAAAAATAAGCTGGCACCCATTACTTTTTCTTAAGTTTTTATGTTTAAATATGTCTTTGTTTTAGCAGTAGCTGTAGCATTTATTTTTTAACCCTCACTTCATTTATATCTATAGATAATATTTTACAGTTTAAAATTAAACTCCAATCAAACTTTTAAAAGCTACCTATATTTTTCAAAAAATATAACACAATAAACATCTGCCAAACTGGCATCAATTACTTAGTTTAAGTTATCTTTGCTGCTCAAAAAAAAATTAGGATGTTGGATTTTGTGAAAGCAAAGGAACATGACGAAACCAGGCAAGGTGAAGCATTTTCATCTATGGCTATTGAATTTAACTCTAATAAAAAGCATTTTTATATTGAGAGTTATGGCTGCGCTATGAATTTTGCCGACAGTGAAGTGGTTGCTTCTATTTTACAAGAAAACGGCTTTGCTGCCACTACAGATTTTTCACAAGCCGATCTTATTTTTATAAACACCTGCTCCATACGGGAAAAAGCAGAACAAACAGTTAGAAAAAGACTAACAGAATTCAGAAAAGTAAAAAAACAAAAACCAGGCATGCTGGTTGGAGTGTTAGGCTGTATGGCCGAGTGGCTTAAAGCCCAGTTTTTGGAAGAAGAAAAATTAGTTGATATGGTTGTTGGTCCAGATGCTTACCGCACACTGCCCGGCCTAATTGAAGAAGCCGAAACCGGGCAAAAAGCTGTAAACGTATTGTTGAGCCGAGACGAAACTTATGCCGATATTGCGCCCGTTAGATTGAATAGTAACGGCGTTACAGCTTTTGTAAGCATCATGCGTGGCTGTAATAATATGTGCTCATTTTGTGTGGTACCATTTACCAGGGGCAGAGAACGTAGCCGTGATGCCCATTCCATAGTAAATGAATGTAAAGTTTTATTTAAAGAAGGATACAGGGAAGTAACATTATTGGGTCAAAATGTTGATAGTTATTACTGGGTAGATGAACAAAAAGATGAAAGCGTAACTTTTGCCATGTTGATGGAACAGGTGGCCTTAATTTCTCCCCTGCTTAGGGTTCGTTTTTCAACATCTCATCCAAAAGACATTACCGACGAAGTACTGCATACCATAGTTAAATACGATAATATTTGTAACTACATTCATTTACCGGTACAAAGTGGTAGCAGCAGAATATTACAAATGATGAACCGTACTTATAGCAGAGAATGGTATGTAGCCAAAGTAAACCGTATTAAAGAACTGATACCGGATTGTGGTTTATCAACCGATATGATTACTGGTTTTTGTACCGAAACAGAAGAAGATCATCAGCAATCACTAAGCTTAATGGAATATTGTAAATACGATTTGGCCTATATGTATTTTTACAGCGAAAGGCCTGGCACCCTTGCTGCCAGAAGGTTTGAAGATGATGTACCGCTTGATGTAAAGAAAAGAAGATTACAGGAAATGATTACACTGCACCGCACACATTCTTTACAAAGTATGCAAAGGGATGTTGGAAAAACTTTTAAAGTACTTGTAGAAGGGCAATCTAAAAAAAATGAAGAGGAGCTTTTTGGAAGAACAGATCAAAATAAAGTGGTGGTATTTGCAAAAGGAAATTTAAAGCCAGGCGATTATGTGGTTGTAAAAATAATCAAATGCACAGCCGGCACCCTTATTGGAGAAATACAGCCAACACATTAATGCTGTTCAATAGTTTATTAAGAAAATAAAACCATGGAATTACAAACAATAAAAAACCGCTTTGGTATCATTGGCAATTCGCCGGGTCTTAATCATGCTTTAAATATTGCCATACAGGTTGCCAATACCGATTTAAGCGTACTTATTAACGGAGAAAGCGGAGTAGGAAAAGAAGTTTTTTCTCAAATTATTCATTCGTTGAGTGCAAGAAAACACAACCCGTTTATTGCAGTAAACTGTGGCGCTATTCCCGAAGGAACAATAGACTCGGAATTATTTGGACATGAAAAAGGGTCTTTTACCGGCGCTGTTGACAGCCGCAAAGGATATTTTGAAACAGTAAATGGAGGAACTATTTTTTTAGATGAAATTGGAGAATTACCATTGGGCACTCAGTCTCGTTTATTACGTGTGCTTGAAGCCGGAGAATATATACGTGTAGGTAGTAGTAAAGTGCAAAAAACTGATGTAAGGGTAATTGCCGCCACCAATAAAGAACTGATTGAACATACAAAAACCAACCGCTTTAGGGAAGATTTATATTACCGCTTAAATACAGTGCCTATTAAAGTTCCTGCACTTAGAGATAGAAAAGAAGATATTTATTTGCTTTTTAGAAAATTTGTTACAGATTTTTCTGACAGGTATAAAGGCACTCCGGTTCAATTGGATGATGGGGCAAAAGATGTATTAATTAATTATACCTGGCCAGGCAATGTAAGGGAATTAAAGAATATTGCTGAACAGATTTCGGTACTTACACAAGAAAAGATAATTAATGCAGCCACCATGAAAAGTTTTTTACCGGAGCATAATTATTCAAGATTACCAGTACTTGCTGCTGTAGCTGGCTCTGTTAGTCAATCGGAATTTGCCAATGAGAGAGAAATTTTGTACAAACTATTCTTCGACATGAAAAAAGATGTAAATGAATTGAAGAAAATGTTTTTCGATCTTTTACAAAACCCCAATATTGCACAATTTACTGATCATCATAACCTAACACCTGTATATGATGAACAAAAGTTGGCTGCATTAAATCATAACAAAACAGGTATCGCCGCAACTCAGCCGGTTTTTTTACCACATCATAATGGCGAAGCTATTCAACAGCATGAAGATGTAGAAGAATCTTTAAGCATTGTAGATAAAGAAAAAGAACTTATCATAAAAGCATTAAAAAAACACAAAGGCAAACGTAAGGATGCATCGCTTGATTTAGGAATAAGCGAACGTACATTGTACCGTAAATTAAAAGAGTATGATATTGAAGAATAATTTGTGTATAGTACATCAGGTAAAAGGTAATAAACAAAAGACCACACTTAAAACTGGTTGGAACTTTACTTGCAGTAGCCGTTTACTCATTGCCCTGATATTAATAAGTATTTTCAACTTTGCTACCTGCAAATACGGCTTTAAAGATGTAAGCATGGCGCCGGAAGTAAAAACATTTAGAGTAAATTATTTTGAGAACAAAGCTGATTATAAAAATCCGCAACTAAGCCCACAGTTAACTGAAAAAGTAAAACAAAAAATCATTAGTACCACCAGGCTTAGGCAAACCAATGATGATGATGCACATTATGATATCAGTGGTTATGTGTCGAATTATTACATCAGCACAACCGGCATTACCAATAGTACATCAAGCCTCAACAGGTTATCGGTAACTTTTCATCTTATTTTTAAAAACAACCTGGATGAAACAAAGAATTTTGAAGCCGATATACCTTACAGTCTTGATTTTGACGCAAACCTTAGTCTTAACCAGGTAGAACAAAGAAGCGGAGAAGATATTATAAAGAATTTGGCAGATGCAATTTTTAATAAGATTTTTTCAAACTGGTAACCTTTATATTTAAATTATGCAACAAAACCAGTTACTATTTGAATCATTGTTCAGTAGAAATATTTCAGATGCCGGCAATGTTGATTTTCTTAAAGAAATCACTACTAAGCATCCTTATTTTTCACCGGCACAGTTTTTTTTATTGCATAAAACAACCGAAGACAGTAATGATTTTGAAATACAGGTTCGTAAAACAAATATCCTATTCAATAATCCTCACTGGTTAAACTTTCAACTGTTGCAAACCAATTCCGGTAGCATTATCAGCATCTCACAAAAAAATAAAACCGAAGCTGCTGCGCCTGCAATTGCTCATGAAGAAAAAACATCAACTCCTTACCAGGAGAGAGAGCAGCAAGAAACAGAATTGGAAGACATAACAGAAGAAGAAATTGAGCCTATCAAAATAGAATTGAAAATTGCTGAAGAAAAAAATAGCAACACAGAGGCATTACTTTTTGAACCCATGCATGTAGTAGATTATTTTGCATCGCAGGGTATAAAATTAACCGAAGAGGTACAACCAGCAGATAAGCTGGGCAAACAAATGAAAAGCTTTACTGAGTGGCTTAAAACCATGAAAAAAGTACATGAAAGCGACGCTCTGCCCGATACAAAAAATGATGAACTTGTACAAACACTGGCCGAAAAAAGCAATACCGAAAACGAAGTATTAACAGTTTCAATGGCAGAGGTATTTATTAAACAGGGTAAAAAAGAAAAAGCAAGGGAAATATTTGAAAAATTAAGTTTGCTTAATCCTGCCAAAAGCGCTTACTTTGCAGCCAAAATAGAAAATTTAAAATAAACATAACATGTTAGTCTTATTCGGGATATTAGTTATTATTGCGTCTATAATATTAGGTATTATTGTATTGATACAGAACCCAAAAGGTGGTGGTTTAAGTAGCAGTTTTGGTGGTTTTGGCAACCAGATAATGGGTGTAAAACAAACTACTGATGTACTTGAAAAAGGTACCTGGTTATTTGCAGGTATCATTGGGGTACTTTGCCTTGTTTCACCTGCATTTATTCCAAAAGAAGGAGAAGGTTCTGCACCTAACAAGGGTTTAATTGAAAACATATCAACCAAAACCCCTGCAACTACTACACCAGCTACAACCGGTACATTACCAACCAGCCCCGATAGTTCAAAAAAATAAGCTTTAATAAAATATTGATGCCCCGCCGGTAACAGGCGGGGTTTTTTCATTATTTTGCTGTTATGAAAAAGAAAATAGCTGTAGCCATATTGTTTATCATCTTGCTTACTGGCAGTTATGTGGCCTGGCAGATATTTGCACCAACCATAACAGCGCCAAAGGGAAAATATTTTTATATAAAAACAGGGACGGTATATGCTGATGTAAAACAAAACCTGCTTGACGAAAAAATCATACACAACAGTTTTTTCTTCGATCTTTTAGCAAAACGTATAAAATATCCCACAAAGGTTAAGGCAGGGAGGTATAAATTAAATCCTGGGATGAGCCTTTTTAAACTTTTACGTATGCTACGTTCGGGTAAGCAGGCGCCGGTTAACCTGGTGATAACCAAATTACGTACTACTGAGGACCTTGCTCAAAAAATTGCCGCCAATTTTGAATGTGATTCTGCAACATTTATGAAAGCATTAAATGATTCACAAACTTGGCAGCAGTTTAATGTTGATAGCAATACAATCATTACTTCGGTAATTCCAAATACGTACAGTTTTTATTGGAATACTCCTGCTTCAAAAATTTTAAAAAAGCTACATGACGAAAAAATAAAATTTTGGACAACAGAAAGACTTGCAAAAACAAAAGTGCTTGGCCTTACACCAAACCAGGTTTATAGTATGGCCAGCATTGTTGAAGAAGAAACTAATAAGGAAGAAGATAAAGGCAAAATTGCCAGTGTGTATATTAACAGGATTGCTGCAGGCATGAAATTACAAGCCGACCCTACCGTAAAATTTGCCATGAAGGATTTTAAACTTACCCGAATTTTGCATGGTCATCTTACATACCCATCGCCATTTAATACTTATGTAAATACAGGACTTCCTCCGGGGCCTATTTGCACTCCATCGGTAAAAACTATTGATGCAGTTTTAAATGCCCCTCAAACCAATTATTTATACTTTGTAGCAAAGCCAACCTTTGATGGGTATAGCAATTTTGCCAGCACTTATGCCGAACACCAGGTTTTTGCCAAAGCTTATCAGCAGGCATTAGACAGCCTGATTAAGGCAAGAGCAAATAAATGAAAGGCAATAATATTAATGCTTTATAGTTAATCAGGTTATTAATTTTAATAAAACCTCATTTTATTATCTTGCAATAAAAACAACTGCGTATTTATGACCAAAATAGAACGCATACTAATAACCAAAACACCACTTGCCTTTGTACTTAAAAAAAGTAAGCATTGGTATTTACCTGGGTTTGAAGGTGTGCCTTTGTATGATGTGGCACGTTTTTTTTATGGTCAGATAAAAACAGTTGGTTTAACAGAACGAGCATCGGCTATAGCATACAACTTTATTATGGCTATACCTCCGTCTTTTTTATTCTTGTTTACGCTGGTACCCAACCTTCCCTTTATAAAAAAAAGGGAAATAATGAAACAGCTTTCTTTAATTATAAAAGATATCATACCTGCCGAAGGCTATAATAGGGACATCATAAAATTCATTGATGATACTTTTTTTCGATCACCTGTTTTCGGTTTACTGTCTTTTGGTTTGTTACTGGCCTTATTCTTTGCTTCCAATGCCATGATGGGATTAATGCGTTCCTTCAACAAAAATTATATCGGCTTCGAAAAAAGAAAAGGGCTTTTAAACCGATGGATAGCCATTCGCCTTACATCACTCATTTTTGGATTGGTGCTGGGTTGCCTCATTTTACTTATTACACAATCGGCTTTTTTAAAATGGATGGGACTTAAAAGCAGTTTTTGGATTAGCCTAATCTCTTATATCCGTTGGATTTTCATTATTACATTGGTTTTTTATTCCATTGCATTTATTTATAAATATGCACCGGCTGTACAAAAGCGATGGAGATTGGTTTCTCCGGGAGCCATCTTAGCCACTTTTTTGTGTATCATGGCATCGCTTGTTTTTTCTTACTTCGTTAATAATTTTGGCCGATACAATGCATTATATGGTTCTATTGGTAGCATCATTGTATTAATGGCGCTTATATTTATTAATTCACTGGCATTGCTCATCGGCTTTGAATTGAATGTAAGCATCAAATCTTTAAAATCAATTGCAGAAAAACGTGAGGAAAAAGAAAAAGCTGCAGTATCGAAAAACAATAAAAGTTAACCATACTTATCTTTTTTTTAAAAAAATAGTGCAAGCCAGGAAATGAGGATTATGGAAAAGTTTGCTGATAAATGGCTGATTGCGAATGTTTCTACGCTTTGAGATACACAGCCTCCTATTCAATACAAAAGCCTGCAATTAAATAAGAATTTTAAGTTAACATGTATCAACCAGGTATGCTACTTTTTAATCAAAACCCAGGTGCTACATTTATCAAAATCCTAAAAACAATAAATTAACTAAAAACAACAGCCACATGATATTTCCTGCCCATATTTAGTTTTACATTTGATAAAAAAAACTGGTTTCCTGTTTCATCATTCTTCTAAAAATTGCCTACGATTCAAATAGCAGAATTTAGGGGGAAATAAATTTCTAAATTTCCTGCATTATTGTATTACTTTTAAAAATAAATTCACTAAATATGAGAACGATTTTTACAATACTTACTTTTTTGATAATACCTTTTTGTACAATAGCACAAAGCGGTCCGGCTGGTGTTGGCGCTACAAACGGTGCTTCCAACCTTGTTTTATGGATGGATGCAAATAATATTGCAGGCACCAATGGTTCTACCATTACCAATTGGACAGATGCATCGGGATATAACAATCATTTTACAGGAGGCAATGGCGCAATACTGGCAAAACCCGCCCAAAATAACAATTCTGCCTTAACATTTGATGGTACCAGCAATTATTTTGAACGAGCCTATACTGCAGCGCTCTCACCTGCAAACTTTACTATTTTTTCGGCCTGTAACTTGTCTTCAAATGCAAGCTATAAAGCAATATTTTCTAACCGTGACAATGACATTGTTGGAGGTAATACGGCTGGCTATATTTTATATGCAGGCCCAGGTGCTGATGACTGGAGTTATTGGACAGGAAGTACAGGTAATTCTTGGGATCAAATATTTTCAGGTGTATCTACTGTAAATAACTGGGCATCGCAAATGATTAGTTATAATAATGCTTCAGCTACAAAAGAACTTTCAATGCAACGGGGAACCGTTTACACAAATACCGGAATTACTGTTACTCCAAATGCAGTTCAACCAATGCGTATTGGCGCCGGTAATAACGAAGCTGCCCCCGATTTTTATTTTGAAGGCAACATTGGTGAAATAATCATTTACAATACAGTATTAAATGAAGCACAAAAAATAATTGTTGAGAATTACTTATCTGCAAAATATGATTATGCACTAACAAACGATGATTTGTATGTGCAGGATGATGCAGCTAATGGTAATTACGATTATGATGTAGCCGGTATTGGCCGCATTGATGCTGCCAATGAACATACCGACTCAAAAGGAAATGGCATTGTTCGTATTTTAAATGCTACCGGGTTAGCTAATGATGAATTTTTATTTTGGGGCCATGATAATGGACAACAGGAAGCAACAGAGAATAGCGATGTACCAGCCGGTGTGGCATCAAGATTTGTAAGGGTTTGGCGGGTTAACGAAGTAAACAGCGCCGGTGCGCCTGTTAATGTGGGTAATATTGATATGCAATGGGATTTAAACGGGCTTGGCCCGGTTACCGCATCAGACCTGCGTTTATTGATAGATACAGATAATGATGGCAGCTTTGCCGATGAAACGCCTATTGCAGGAGCAACATCACTTGGGGGTGGTATTTATGCTTTTACTGCTGTAAATGCAATTGCCAATAATCGGCGTTTTACACTGGCAACTTCCAACCTGTTGCAAACACCTTTGCCTATTACAATTGCTTTATTTAATGCAGTACCTGTAAATAAAACCAAAGTATTGGTAAGCTGGCAAACATCCAATCAATTTAACAACGCTTATTTTACAGTACAGCGTTCAAAAGATAATCTCACCTGGGAAGATGTAAAAACAATTCCTGGTGCAGGAAATTCCAATGCTACATTAAATTATACGGTTACAGATGATTTTCCATACAGCGGCATTTCGTTTTACCGGTTAAGGCAAACAGATATTGATGGTGTTTTCAGTTATTCTACCATCAAATCGGTTAATCTTAAAAAAACTGATAATTATAGTGTAAACATTTATCCAAACCCTGTTATTCAAGAATTGGTAATTAAGGCTGATGAAGATGAACTACAGCAGGTTTCCATTTACAATATACAGGGGCAGGATTTGTCAAAAGTTGTTTCAATAAGAAAGATTGGGGCTGCACAAATAAATATGGATGTAAGAAATCTTAAACCAGGTATGTATTTCATTAAAACAAAAACAACCGTTCAAAAAATAACTAAACAATAAAAAAAATAAAGCATTAATACAAAAATCCCCGGTTGAGTAAATTCACCCGGGGATTTTTTTTGTAAGATTTTATACGTCGTTTATTTGCTTTCGTTTTGCCTAAATCGTTTTGCAATTATAGCAAGTTGTGCAGCCGTTAATGAAGTAGTTTTTTTAAGGATGGTAATAAATTTTTCTACTTCTTTTTCTGTAGCAGGGCAACCAATATTCTGCCCTTTTATGCTTCCATCTTCAAGCGTTACTTTTTCTTGTGAATCGAATAAAAGATTTGCGTCTTTATCAAGCACCGCCCAATAAGGCAATCCCTGGTCTTTACCATTGTACTTTTCCATCAATAACTGGCCGCCGGCATTTTCCAAATTTTCCTTCCCCTTGCTTTCCATTACTGTTATATGGGTGATAACAAAATTATCATCAAAAAACTTTTTACAGGCATTATCATTTAATGCCGCATCCATTTTATGACACCAGCCGCACCAGGAAGCATGAAAGATGAGCAGTACCTTTTTATTTTGTTTGCTTGCATCTATAATTGCTTTTTTTAAAACAACAGTGGCGGCAGGCACATCATTTTGCGCTTGTGAATGCATTGCAAAAAATAAAAAACAGGTAATTAATAAAGCTATCTTTTTCATAAAGGGATTTAATAAAATGAGTAATAATTATAAATTTACGAAACCTTATCGCAACAATATTGTAGTACCCTGTTTTTTGTGTACCACACCATCCACATCTACCGCTTCAATCATCCAAACAACTGTTTGGGTGTTTTGTATTACGCCGTTTAGTCTTCCATCCCATCCGGGTCGGTCGCTTTGCATTTGAAACAGCATTTTACCCCAACGGTTATACACCCTAAAATAATTCACTTTACTGAAACCCATCAGTAAGGGCCGTAAATAATCATTTATTCCATTATTATCTGGAGTAAAAGATGTGGGCACATAAATTTCAATCTTCTTATGTGTTTTTACATATTGCGTATCTACCGTTACACAACCTTTAGATGTTGTAAGTTGTATTGTATATAATTGGGGAAACGCTCCTTTAAAACTTGGCGTATAACTGTTTGGAAAATCGAGGCTGATTGATGGCTGCCACAAAACACTGGTTCCAATTTGCCTTGCCTGCAACGGTTCAGGAAAATTAATTACCGCATTTTTATCGGGATACCTTATAGCTGGAGTTGGTGCCTCAATAAACACATCCATTGTTTTTACCGTTACCGGCAATGGACATTGGTTGGTATTTACCGATAAGCTAATTGTGTAAGTACCCGGCTGGCTGTATCTATAAACAGGATTTTCAACAGAAGAAGTTTGTCCATTTCCAAAATCCCAGATATAATTGAGATTGGTTGAAGTGTTGTTAAATGTTTTGTTGATGATGGGTACTTGCAGGTTAGTACATATAGATTCTGCTGTAAAATCTGCCAGAGCAAAAGGCATTACTTTTATATTTATGCTGCTGCTATCTATACAACCTTTATCAGAAGTAGCTAACAGCTTTACTACATAATCTCCGGTTAATGCATAGCTGTGTGAAACATCGGTTGTATTTAGGATGGTACCATCTCCCATATCCCATACATATTGTAAAGCGCCACTTAATATTGAACTGTTGTTGGTAAAATTAAATAAGTTGTTTTCGAAGCATTGTTGGGTATTAGGTATTATAAAGTCTGCAACAGGCGATGGATTAACAATTACATTAAAACTTACACTATCCGGGCAACTGTTATCAGTATCTACTAAAAGCTTTACCCTGTAGTTGCCAGGTTGGGTATAACTGTACACAACATCTTTGCTGTTTATAATATTACCATCTCCCATATCCCAGGTGTAATAAAGATTTCCGGTAGCCTGGCTGGTAGTATTGGTAAAAGTAAATTTATTACCCTTAAAACATTGTTCGTTTGTATTCATTGTAAATCCGGCAACCGGGCTTTCAAATACATTTACAATTTGTGCTACACTGTCAACACAACCATTATCAGAAGTAACAATCAGTTTAACAGCGTATGTTCCCGGGCTGCTGTAGCTATAATTCACATCGGCTGATGTGAATATTGTTCCATCACCCATATTCCATGAATATTGAATTGTGCCAGAAGATATGATACTGTTATTAGTAAATACAAACTGGTTATTTTTAAAACACTGACTAAGGGTAGCGGCTACGAAAGCGGCCTGGGGTGTTGGGTTAATAGTAATTGTTTTAACCGCTGTATTATTTCTACAACCGGCAAAACTAAATACGGTTGCATAATAATCGCCGGTTTGTAAAACTGTATATTGGGTTTGATTGGCGCCAGGTATGGCCACATTATTGCGATACCATTGAATGCTATCGGCCGGTTGAACTTGCAACAATACTTTAGTTGCTCCACCATCAAAACAAAAAACAGAAGGGCCAATTTGTTGAATTGTACTATCAAGTTGCGATGCTGTAACAATAACCGTATCTTTTGTAGCACATCCTCCTCCTGCATTTGAAGTGGTTACTATATACTGTGTAGTTACTGACGGCGTAGCAATAGGATTAGAAATTAAAGGGTCGCTTAAAGCTGTGGTTGGGCTCCAGGAATAGGAATAACCAGGCGTAGTGTTTACACCAATTACTACAGGTGAAAAATTGCAGGAAAGTGTATCCCGGCCGGCATATGATTGCACGGTAAGTGTATCAAGCAAATTTGCATACAAAGTGTCAACACAACCATAGCCTGCATAAGGCTCTGTAACAACTGCAATAGTAGTGCCCGAAGGTGGCGGTGGTGTAAAATTAATAGTTTGTGTATTACCCAATATGGTAGTAAACCCAATATCCCACCAGGTATATTTTTGATATCCAAATGGCGCCGATACATTTATAAATGCATCATCGGGGCAATAAGCAGCGCCGGTAAACGAGCTGCTGCATTGCGTATTTACATCAATATATGCATAACCAAAATGTTGCGAAAAAACACAATCGGCCGTTTTAAAAAATAGCCTGATAGTTTTTCCTGCAAGACCATCTAATTTAACAGAATTAGCCGACCAGTTTTTACACCAAACATCTGTACCAGTAGTATTAGTTGGTGAAAGGAAAAAACCCGGCAAGCCTCCACTGGCAATAAAATCAAAACTGGAGCAATCTATTCTTTTACCATCGGTAACATTAAAAACTTCAATCTGTAAACGAGGTTGTTGATAACCGGGATGGCCGGGATCTTGAAAAACTACGGCATAATTATAAATTAGATTATAAGTATTTTGCCCGGCAGGTATGGTGAAAGTATAAGAAACTCCCTCAGCTTCATTACCACCCATATCATTTCCTAACTTAATTGAATGGCCGCTACCGTTTGGGCAGTTTACAGGAAAATGGCCAAAAGGGTCTCTCCCATTGCCAGGAAATGAAGAATACATTGCAAAACGATCAGGATATAAAGCAGGAGGAACAGGTACTCCGGGTGCATCCCAAATGATAGCATTTTTACCCCCAAGGTCAAATGTATGTCCTACCCAGCATTCCCAACCTGTAAAATCACCTTGTTCAAAATCAATATTTGGCGGGCATTGGGCTTGTATATTTTTATTTGCAGCAACAAGCAATGTAAAAAATAAAAAAAATTTATACATGGCGCAGTATAGTTGTTTGTTTTGGCTTAATACTTTTACGATGCAGCTTTAAAGTTAAACAAAATACTAAGAAACATGCTACCGGCTGTACTAATTCAAAAAATCAGTTAAATTAAAATATGTAATGTGTTGTAAATTCGCATCAACAAAAATAAAATGGTAGCAGTAACTAACCAAAATAACAAACAAACGGGTTTTCCTGTAAAACTTGTATTTAAAGCGGGTTTATTTGCCGGATTGCTTGATATAAGTTGTGCTTTTATTTACAGTTATATCAAACGTGGCACATCTCCCACTACGGTATTAAAATTTATTGCAGAAAAGGTTTTTGGTAAAGATGTTTTTACAAATGATATGCTGTTAAGCATAACCGGTTTGCTTATACATTTTACAATAGCTATGTTTTGGGCATTTGTTTTTTTTATGTTTTACCGAAACTTAAAATTAATGAGGAGCAATACAATTGTTACAGGCATCATGTATGGTTTATTTGTATGGGTGATGATGAATGTAATATTATTACCGGCCTGGGATAATAAGGTATATGAATTTAATGGGGCGGCTTCAATAATAAGTGCAGTTATATTAATTATAGCTATAGGATTGCCTTTGTCATATATTGCTAACAAGAATTATAAAAGTGATAAAGCTTTATAAGTTTTTTATTCTTCTGTTTTTCCCATTGCAGCCAGTTTCATTTTATGAGCCGTCTCCTGCCCCAGGTATTTTTCTATCCTTCCTTCTACCAGGTATATCACTGGTGTTAAAATAATGGCCATAACAAATTTATAGATGTAGTTCATAATACCGATGGCAAGAATTAATTGCCAGCTAAATACACCCAAAAAAGCGATGAAAAGTACAATATAGCTGTCAACTATTTGCGATATTAATGTTGAGCCGGTTGCCCGTAGCCATAAATGTTTATCACCGGTTACTTTTTTTATTTTATGAAAAACTTTTACATCAACCAACTGACTTACAAAAAAAGCAAACAAGCTACCAATGATGATACGCATGTTTTGCCCAAATACAGCATTGTATGATTGCTGAATATTCTCTACACCTTGTGTTGCGCTGCTTTGTAACCAAACATCTGCCGGAGGGATACCGATAGACAAATAGTACATTAGAAAAGCATAGGCTATAAGTATGATGGCAGTAATGGAAATCCTTCGTACCGCCTTTGGCCCGTAAAATTCATTTATGATATCAGTAATAACAAACTCTAATGGCCACAATAATACACCGCAGGTAAGCACAAACGACATACCACTTTGCCCAAACAATGTAAAATTAACCGGGTGCATCCCAAATATTTTTTCCATGGAGAAAAGTTTGGTGCCAATACTTTCTGCAATTAAAGCGTTGGCAACAAAGAATGCTGTAAACCCTATGAATAGCTTTGTTGGCCTGTCTTTTAAGATGCTATGTATCATTTTATTTATTTGAAGATGAAATGAAAATAAACCTGGCAGCAAAAGATGATGACATTAAAGATAATTATCCAACGTGGAATTTTTACATTCATTTTAAAAGAGGAAAAAATAAAATACAGAATCAGGAAAAGTGCATTTACTACAATAGCACCATAACCAAGTATTACAAGTATATTCTCTAACCACGGTAATGGAATTGCCAGGTTGCCATCGCCATGTTTTTGTTTCTGCATCTCGATATACCAAAATACTACCGATAGTATAAAGCAGCAATTACAAACCACCGTTATTTTAGAAAAGAATCGCATGAAGATTTTTTTTTAAAGGTTTGCTAGATGCAGGATAAAATATTTTTTGACAATACATCAACTTATTATCCATTCTTCCCGGTTAGCATAGGTACAAAACTAAAATTTTCGAAAGCCTCTTGCAAAACAGTCTCATCCATATTTTTAGTTATTCGTAACATGCGTTGCTGTGTTCCTTCATCAACCGGAACAACCATTTTACCTCCATGCTTCAATTGCTCTACCAATTTGGGAGGAATAAAAGGCGCTGCTGCCGTAATAATTATTTTATCAAAAGGGGCAAAGGTTGGCAATCCTTCATATCCATCGCCATAAAAAAATTTTATACCGGGATATTTATTTTTAAAAATGAATTGCTTAGTTTTTTCAAAAAGATTTTTTTGGCGTTCAATGGTAAATACTTTGGCGCCCATTTGTGCTAATACAGTTGCCTGGTAAATACTACCTGTACCAATTTCCAAAACTTTTTCGTTGGGTTTTACTTGTAACAACTGTGTTTGATAGGCAACTGTATAGGGTTGCGATATGGTTTGTCCTTCGCTAATGGGAAAGGCCCTGTCTTCATACGCAATTTTATCAAAGGCGCTGTCTAAAAAATAATGACGGGGAATATTTTCCATTGCCTGTAGTACTTGTTCATCAGTAATTCCTTTTTCTCTCAGCAGGTTAATCAGTTTTTTGCGGAGCCCTTTATGCTGGTAACTGTCTTCGTATTTTCTCATTATTTAAAAGTGTAAGCCTGGTTTAGCTTAGAATATCCTTCAGCCAAAAATATTTAGTTCAGTTGCAGGTTAAAGAAAGATTATCTTAACCCCAACTCTTTTTCTATTCTTGCAATTTTATCGTCTAATGTTTTTTCTGTGGCATCAAAATCGGCAGCGCTATTGATTTTTGTATTTACGCTAAAATAAAATTTTATTTTAGGTTCGGTACCACTTGGCCTTGCCGAAATTTTTGATCCATCGGCTAATACAAACTGCAGCACATTACTTTTTGGTAAATGAACAGGCTGAATATTACCGGTTGTTAAATCCTTGCTTGTCTGCAACTCATAATCTAATAATTGGGTAACAGCCGCACCATCAATTGTTAGTGGTGGATTTTTACGATAGCCTTCCATCATATCTGCTATTTCTTTAGCGCCGTTCATCCCTTTTTTTGTAACACTTACCAGGCTTTCTTTATAAAAACCATACTGTAAATACAAGTCAATAAGTTTATCAAAAAGGCTTCGACCTTTATTTTTTTCATACGCAGCCATTTCGCAAATCAATGCAACAGCGCTTACTCCATCTTTATCCCTTATCTCATCGCCAATCATCAAACCAAAACTTTCTTCTCCGCCTATGATATATTTTTCTTTGCCTTCTTTTTCTTTCATCAGCGCTGCTATCCATTTAAACCCCGTAAGAACATTATAGCAATTTACACCGCTTTGTTTGGCAATTACATCAATCATATCGGTAGTAACAATTGTTTTTATTACCATATCATTGGGTTGTTGCAACCCTTTTGCTTTCCTGGCTTCTATCATATAATTAAAAGCAAGCAAAGCGGTTTGATTTCCGTTCATTAAAATCCATTCGCCTTTGTTATTTTTTACACCAATGCCCACCCTGTCCGAATCAGGATCAGTACCTAATAAAATATCGGCGTTCAATTCTTTTGCATGTTTAAGTCCAATACTCATTGTTTCTGTTTCCTCAGGGTTAGGATAAATTACTGTTGGAAAATTTCCATCAGGCTTACTTTGCTCTTCAACCACATGCACATTGGTAAAGCCTGCATTTTTTAAAGCCTTTGGTACCAGCATAATACCAGTGCCATGAATGGGTGTATAAACAATTTTTAAATCGTGTTGTGCTTTACATACTTCGGGGTAAATTGAAAGATTTTTTACCATTTGTAAATAAGCATCATCCATTTCTTTTCCAATGATGGTAATATTTTTTTCTCCGCCATTCCATTTTACATCATCAACCGATGCAATTTTTTCTACTTCTTTAATTACATTTTTATCATGCGGCGGCACCAATTGTGCTCCATCATCCCAATAAGCTTTATAGCCATTATATTCTTTAGGGTTGTGCGATGCGGTACAAACCACGCCGCCTTTACATCCGTTTTTCCGTATGGCAAAACTAAGTTCGGGTGTGGGGCGAAGGGCTTCAAATAAATAAACCTTAATACCATTTGCAGCAAAAACATTGGCAGTTATTTCTGCAAACAACCGGCTGTTATTACGGCAATCATGAGCAATGGCAACACTTACATCATCGCCAAAATATTGCTTTAAATAATTGGCATATCCCTGGGTGGCCATGCCAACAGTGTATTTATTCATACGGTTGGTACCTACACCCATAATGCCACGCAGGCCTCCGGTACCAAACTCTAAGTCTTTATAAAATGCATCCTCCAATGTGGCTGGGTCGTTTACCTGCAGTGTTTTAATTTCTTCTTTCATTCGTTGCTCGTAGTTGCCTGCAAGCCATTTATCTATCTTTTGTTGTGTAGCGTCTGTCATAATATTAATTTATATTTTCAAAAATAAATTATTCGGAGTTTATAAAAGCAAAATAAGTAGATTTGTTTTATGGCACGGAACTTTATAATAAATTTGACAATGTGTTTTAAAACTACCGTTTTATTTAGTGCCCTTATTTTTTCTATTGCTTTTACAGCAAGTGCACAAGTAACAACTTCAATAAAAAAGAATACAAAAACTAATTACTTATTGCTGGCAGCTTTCAAAAAAACAGTACAACCCAATCCGTTGCTGGCACAAAGAATCAAACCTTTAAAAAATGAACTTATGTATTGGTCTGCATTTAATTTAACTGCTGACCAAATAGCGTATCGTGAAAATAACCAAAACCAATCAGTAGGTAACCAGATAGCGCATGATATAGTTAGCAACTATGTAAATGTTATGCTGTATGGTAAAAAAACTCCTGTAGCTGTAAGGCCCCGGTTTTAAAACTTACCTGTTATCTTTTTCGTAAATCATATCTAAAACATAAACAAAACATTGTTATATGTATTTTTGTTTTTTATGAACCAACCTTCTGTACATAAATCAAATTCATTGACCAGGTTATTAAGTTATTGTTTTCTTGAAATCCTATTGAGCATTTTTTTTTCACTTTCAACTTTTGCACAATACGCAACACAAGTTAATCCATTAGCTTTTCAACAAGCTGATAATAATTTTAAAAGCAAGCCTCTTTCCAATGAAAATATTCATCCGGTTTTTAATGATTCGATACCTGCGCAAGCCTTAACTACAACACAAATAAACCGCCGTATAAAAATAATTGCTGCCACTAATATTGTTGGTTATGGTGGCGCTATGGCTGGTTTATATGCAGCCTGGTACAAAAATTATCCGCAAAGTAACTTTCATGTATTTAATGATATTGGCGAATGGAAAGGAATAGATAAACTAGGACATGCTTACAGTGTATATGCCGAAAGCCTTGCCAGTACAGAGCTTTGGCGATGGACAGGCATCAACCGAAAAAAAAGGATTTGGATTGGTGGGCTTAGTGGTCCGGTTTATCACACAGTTATAGAAGTGCTGGATGGTTTTAGTAGCGAATGGGGTTGGAGCTGGGGAGATATTGCTGCAAATTTTTCGGGCAGCGCTTTGCTTATAGCACAGGAACTTGCCTGGGATGAGCAACGTATTCAATTTAAAATGTCGTTTCATCGAAAATCATATAACGATCCCACATTAAATGCAAGAAGTAATAAAATTTTTGGCAAAAGTACTGTTGAACGTTTTTTAAAAGATTACAATGGGCAAACCTACTGGCTTAGTACCAATATCAGTTCGTTTTTTCCTGAGAGCAAATGGCCCAAGTGGCTGAATATTGCTATAGGCAGTGGAGCCGAAGGCATGTTTGGTGCATTTGAAAATATTGGCAAAGATGAAAATGGCAATATTATTTTTAACAGACCTGATATAAAGCGTTACCGGCAATGGTACCTGGCACCGGATATTGATCTTACAAAAATAAAAACCAATAAAAAGGGAATAAAACTGGCATTACGATTATTAAATGTTATAAAATTTCCGGCACCTGCATTGGAGTTTTCGAATGGTAGTTTTAAATTTAAAGCAATCGCTTTTTAAGGGTTTAAAAAACTGGCAACCATTTTTTAACTTTTACTCATGTTAATATTATCAGTCCATCCAGGCGCCGGTTACTTCTCCCCCATTTACTTCTACATAAATATGTTCATCTAAAGTGGTGGAAACAGATAAGCCAACATAATCAACAGCCACAGGAAAAGTTTTGTGTGTTCTTTCAACAAGAGCCAGTGTTTGTATTTTTTGTGGAAACTGCTCTAACAAAGGTTTTAAAGCATATAACATGGTACGACCACTGTTGGCCACATCATCTATCAACAAAATAGTTTTATCAGTAAAATTCAATGATTCGCTTAAGGCAATGCTAACAGGTTTTTTCTTATCCATACTCAATTCAAGTACTTTCACATCGCCTTTAAATACATCTTGTAAATGTAGCCGTATTTTTTCGGCTATAACAATACCGTTTTGCTTAATGCCTATCAGCACCAGTTGCGAAGCATTGTAATTTTGTTCAACTACCTGTAATGCCATTCGGCGTAGTTTTTTATCGGCTACTTCGGCATTAAGTATGTATTTCTTCTCCTGCATAATTGCACAAATTTATATCAATATTCATTAATTAGTGTAACCAGTACAATTCGTTTAATTGCTGGCATATATTTATCTTAGCAGTACAAACTTGCTTATGCAAATCATTCAACAAATCATTTTCATTGCTGTTGCGGCTTTTGCCATTTGGCTTTTTGCAAAAAATATTATTATTATCCGTCATAATATTTTATTGGGCAAAGATGAAGCCCTCAACAACAACTCATCGCAACGCTGGCGAAACTTATTATTGCTTGCTTTTGGCCAAAAGAAAATGTTTCGCAACCCGTTGGTGGCTGTAATGCATTTTATTGTATATGCAGGTTTTATCATCATTAATATTGAAGTGATGGAAATTGTACTGGACGGAATACTTGGCACTCACCGGTTATTTCTACCATACATTGGAAACTTATATACATTCCTTATAAACGCTTTTGAAATACTGGCGCTGGGTGTTTTAATAGCTTGTTCCATTTTTTTAATAAGAAGAAATATCATCAAATTAAAACGCTTCATCAGCAAAGACCTGGATGGATGGCCACGCAGTGATGCTAATTATATCTTAATCACAGAAATTATTTTAATGACACTTTTCCTTACCATGAACAGTGCCGACCGTGCTTTACAATTAAACGGCGCTGCCCATTATCATGAAACAGGAAATTTTGTTTTCTCTGGAATCATAGCTCCATTCATGAGCAAAATATCAATACCTGCATTAATTATTATAGAACGTAGTTGCTGGTGGATGCATATAGTAGGCATCTTTGCATTTTTAAATTATCTTCCATACAGTAAACACTTGCATATATTACTTGCATTTCCCAATGCCTATTATGCCAGGCTTGAACCTTTAGGCAAAATGGATAATATGGAAAATGTGCAAAACGAAGTAAAGTACATGATGCAACCCGAACTTGCTCCAACGGGTGATGCCACACCAATGAAATTTGGCGCCAAAGATGTTTTTGACCTTAGTTGGAAAAGTTTATTAGACAGTTATAGCTGCACCGAATGTGGCCGCTGCTCGGCTGCCTGCCCGGCAAACCAAACTGGTAAATTATTAAGCCCACGTAAAATAATGATGGACACCCGTGACCGGCTGGAAGCTGTAGGAAAAAACATCAGAGCCAATGGCGAGTTTAAAGATGATGGTAAAAATCTTTTTTCGCATATAACTGTTGAAGAACTTCGTGCCTGCACTACCTGCAATGCCTGTGTACAGGAATGCCCGGTTTCCATATCGCCGTTACAAATTATTATAGAACTGCGTCGTTCACTTATTATGGAAGACAGTAATGCTCCCCAGGAATGGAATGTGATGTTTAGCAATATTGAAAATAACTTTGCCCCCTGGAAATTTAGTCCCGATGACAGGGATAAATGGGCAAGTGAATTAAGTTAATTCAATAAATAGAATTCTCCCATCATCAACTTTAAATTTAACTTGCAACCATGCGTTACTATATTATAGCAGGCGAAGCCAGCGGAGACCTACATGGCAGCAACCTGATTAAAGAATTAAAAAAAAGAGATACAGCAGCAGTAATTCGATGCTGGGGTGGAGATAAAATGCAAGCTGCCGGCGCCATATTGGTAAAGCATTATAAAGACCTTGCTTTTATGGGTTTTTTGGAAGTGATAAAAAACCTGCGAACCATTTTAAAAAACATTAAAAAATGTAAAGCAGATATTTTACAATTTAAACCTACAGCAATTATTCTTATTGACTACCCAGGTTTTAATTTACGCATTGCCAAATGGGCAAAAGAAAATAATATTAAAGTCATTTATTACATTTCTCCACAGGTATGGGCATGGAAAGAAAACAGGGTTAAACTGATAAAGCATTGCGTAGATAAAATGCTGGTGATACTTCCTTTTGAAAAAGATTTTTATAAAAAATGGAATTACGAAGTAGAGTATGTAGGCCACCCATTGGTAGAAGTGGTAGAAGCGTTTGAAAAAGAAAATACTTTTTCTGATATAAAAAATTATCAACAGGATTTAATTGCACTTTTACCGGGCAGCAGGCAGCAAGAGATTTTAAAAAAACTACCCATCATGCTGCAAGTTGCCAAACACTTTCCTGCTTACCAGTTTGTGGTAGCAAAAGCGCCGGGGCTACATGAAAGTTTTTATACAACGTTATTAGCGCCATACAATAATGTTTCGGCTGTAGTAAACAAAACCTACCAGCTTTTAGTGCAATCAAAAGCCGCCCTTGTAACCAGCGGTACCGCCACTTTAGAAACTGCATTATTTGCCGTACCCGAAGTAATTTGTTATAAGGGTAGTACTTTTTCTTACCAAATAGCAAAAAGGCTTATTAAAATAAAGTTTATTGGCCTGGTAAACCTTATCATGAATAAAGAAGTAGTAAAAGAATTAATACAGGATGAACTTACCGTTGAAAACTTAAAACATGAATTGAACTTATTGCTAACAGATGAAAATAAGCAAAAACAATTAAAGCAGGATTATGCCGAACTTAAAAACCTGTTGAGCCAGGGTGGCCATGCATCGGCCAATGCAGCCGAAAGTATTTATACATATCTTATAAGGTTACGACAATAATTTTATTGCCAGTATTATCATAGCCAGCAGGAATAATAAAATAGACAACCTATTGATACCATGCATATACTTCATCCATTTTGTTCGTGGTGCATTGGGGTCTTTCTTTTTTAAAAAAAGATATTCAGCTATTTGATTAAGTATGCCCATCAGTTTAAATTATATTGTAAAATTACTGCTTAAACTTTAATAACAACGTTACCTAATTAACAAGTATGTGTTTACATCCATCAGCCCGTAAAAATTATAACAACAAATATATTAGCAAATATTTTTTTAGTAAATACAATGAAATTAAATAGACATTTTTATTTTAATTAACATGCTGTTGATAAGTTATTGCATCATCTATTAAAATCAATTCATTAAATTTGGAAAAGAGATAAGTTAGTAATACAAATTGAATTTTAATTGTTAACTAACCGCTGCTATGCGTACTTTATTAATAGTATTATGACAGAAACAGCGGCAAAACTAAAATCCATTGACAGAAACGATCATTAATCTCGAAACCGTAAACCCTATTGAATTTTTTGGTGTTAACAACGGTAAATTAGACATCCTCAAAAAGAAATTTCCCCTTTTAAAAATTCTCAGCAGAGGCACTCAAATAAAATTAAGCGGAGCGCCTGAACAAATTGAAGGCGCCAGGGAAAAAATTGACCTTATTCTACAGTATCTAGAAAGAAATGGCCACATGAGCGCCAATTATTTTGAACAGATACTGGGTGGTGATGATGAACGGGTGATTGATAATTTTATGGATCGTAACCCTAACGATGTTTTAGTATTTGGCCCCAATGGTAAAACAGTTAGAGCCCGTACAGCCAATCAGAAAAAAATGGTAGAAGCCTGCGATAAGAATGACATCCTGTTTGCTATTGGCCCGGCAGGCACCGGTAAAACATATACTGCAGTGGCGTTAGCTGTTAGAGCATTAAAAAATAAGACTGTTAAAAAAATAATTTTAACAAGGCCTGCTGTTGAAGCTGGCGAAAGTTTAGGTTTTTTACCTGGCGATTTGAAAGAAAAAATTGATCCCTATTTAAGGCCATTATATGATGCATTAGATGATATGATACCTGCCGATAAACTGGGTTATTACATGAGCACTCGTACTATAGAAATAGCCCCGCTTGCCTACATGCGTGGACGAACATTAGATAATGCATTTATTATTTTGGATGAAGCTCAAAATACAAACGACCTGCAGATAAAAATGTTTTTAACCCGTATTGGCCCAAATGCAAAAGCCATAATTACCGGCGATCCTACACAGATTGATTTGCCTAAAAACCAATCGAGCGGTTTATTTAAGGCAACAAAAATTTTGAAAAATATAGAAGGCATAGCACATATCGAACTGGATGAAGAAGATGTGGTAAGACATAGGCTTGTTAAGCAGATCATCAAGGCATACAATAAAGATGATGTACGCAATACCGAGGTAAAAGAGAATAGCGCTAAAAAATAACACTTACTAACCTTCCCATACAAGGGGTGCCACTTGGCGCCCCTTTGTTTTAAATAAATAAACCATGCCTTATAATTTTAGATAAAAAACATGAATAAGAAAGAAATTAAAATTATTTTTGAACCTCAAATAAAAAATAAAATATGAAAAAAGTAATCCTGATCTTCTGTTTGCTTGCCGGTATTGCCGCTTGTAATTCACATTCCGATATGACTTCGCCATCTGGAACCATGAATGCTATGTTTACAGCCATGAAAAACGGCAACATGGATGATATAAAAAAATTCATCACCAAAAAGGATGTACAATTTATAGAATCTGCCGAAAAACTGATGAACAGTGTTGACCCGGATGCCATTGCAAAAATGAAAACAAAAATGGGGGATGAATTTAAGGCTAAAGTAAAAGATATGAAATACACACTAAAAAACGAGAAAGTTGAAGGAGACAAAGCTACTGTAGATGCTGAAGTTACCGAAAACGGCAAAACAGATTCTCATACTTTTAACCTGGTAAAGGAAGATGGAGCCTGGAAAATATCGTTACTTAACTCAGGCGATGGAATGTTTAATAGTATGAAAGGCGATATGGGCCCTGGTAGTAAAGACCTGGAAGAAGGACTGGAAAAATTAAAAAATATGAACCCCGATTCTCTTAAAATGCTGATGCAAAAAGGACTGGATGCATTGGATTCGATGAAAACCAAGATGGAAAAACAGTAACCCAATAAACAAAATATTAAGCATCCCGAATAATTTACGGGATGCTTTTTTTTACCATACTATAAAGTTGATTAACTTTAACCATGCTTAAAAAATATATTTTTCTCTTTTTCATTTCTACAATCATCTATTCTTGCAACAACAATTCTACTAAAACACCAGTTACGGATGTTGAAGTGGCACGTGCCTTTGTTAGAAATATTTTGGATGATAATTTTAAAGATGCTGAACAATACCTGCTAAAAGACGATACCAATATGCAGATATTTGAAAGATTTAAAAAACAATACAACCAAAAAGGAAAAGATGTACTTGAAAAATATAAAAATGCCGATATCATTGTAAACGAAATAAGCTATGTAACCGATACGGTTTGTATTTTTAATTACAGCAACAGTTATAACATTACCGATAAAACACCATTAAAAGTTGTACGAATTGATGGCAAATGGCTTATTGACCTGAAATATACTTTTTCGGGAAATTTATAAACACAGATGATAAAAGACATTTTATTTATTGGATTGGGTGGCGCAGTGGGGTCTGTGTTAAGATATGCCAGCAGTTTAATGCTAAGTACAAAACAATTTCCATTTGCAACGCTATTTGTAAATATCATTGGCAGTTTTATAATAGGGGTTGTTTTTGCAATCAGTATCAGGAATGAAGTTTTTTCAAACAACTGGAAACTTTTTTTGGCAACAGGCCTTTGTGGTGGCTTTACTACTTTCTCAGCCTTTTCATTAGAAAATATGGGATTAATACAAAGTGGTAAGTACGGTTTGGCATTGACATATATAATGCTTAGTATTATTCTTGGTATATCGGCTACTTTTTTTGGCTATTTACTTTTCATTAAAAATTAAATCTTTGTTCTTCTGTAATCAATAAAATTTTTTTGTTTTTACAGCAAAATAAATAATAATTATAAACTTTCTTTTTTATGTACACATTACACCCCTGGCATGGCGCCAATTATGGTGATAAAGCACCACAGACTGTTAAAGCATTAATTGAAATCCCCAAAGGATCGCATGCAAAATATGAGGTTGATAAAAAAACAGGATTATTAAAATTAGACCGGGTCATATACTCTTCTTTTCATTACCCCGTTAATTATGGCTTTATACCACAAACCCTGGGGCAGGATAGTGATCCGCTTGACATATTGGTAATTTGCAGCGAAAGCATAAATCCTCTATGCCTGGTTGAGGCCACTGTTATTGGCAATATGCAGATGATTGATAATGGTGAAAGAGACGATAAGATTATTGCCGTTGCCAGCCAGGATCCAGCAGTAAATTTTTATACCGATGTAACTTCTTTACCTAAACATTTTATTGCAGTACTTAGAAATTATTTTGAACAATACAAAGTGCTTGAAAATAAAATTGTAGAGATAGATGAATTTCAGGATAAAGAAGCTGCCTATAAAGTGATTGATGAGGCCATTGCGTTTTATAAGATTAAATTTCCAAAATAAAATTATCTTTTCATTAAAAAATGGTAGCCATAAAATAATAATCTAATGAAATTAAATAGAAATATTATGAGCATACAATTGGTTCTTATTCTGATAATGGTTGGTATTGCTGCAGGTTTACTTAGTGGATTAGTTGGCGTAGGAGGCGGAATTATTATTGTACCGGCACTTATTTTTTTTCTTGGATTTTCTCAAAAAATGGCCCAGGGCACATCGTTAGGTATTTTATTGTTGCCTATCGGATTACTTGGCGTAATTCAATATTACAAACAGGGATATATTGATATGAGGGTTGTTGCAATAATTTCACTTGCTTTTTTTGTTGGCAGTTATTTTGGAAGCAAGATAGCATTAAGCTTTTCACAAGAAACTATTAAAAAAATATTTGCCATATTTATGTTGGTTATCAGTTGCAAAATGTTATTTTTTGACAAAGCCAAAAAATCAAACCCAGCACAGTCAAGTGAAATAAATACAACTGTAAATAAAAATAATACGGGTTATAAATAACGTTTAATGATACGCAACTTTTGTGTTCGTAAGCCGGTATCTGCATGAATAATCCCTTCTGTATCTATTTTATCTATCCTTACTTTACCGGATGCATGAATAATTTCATGCTGGTTTAATAAAATTCCGGTATGAATGATTTGTCCTTCACTATCATCAAAAAAAGCCAGGTCGCCACAATGTGCTTGTTGTAAAAATGCAACCAGTTCGCCCTGCGTAGCCTGTTGCTGTGCATCCCTAAGCAAATGAATATTTAAAAATTTATACACAGCTTGCGTAAAACCGCTACAGTCAATACCAAATACCGAACGGCCTCCCCATAAATATGTAGTATTTAAAAATTTAAAAGCAAGTTGTTTAATGGTTTTAGTATCATGTTTTGCTGTTGCTGCATCCCAAACACTTCCGTTATAATGCAACATATTTTTACGCCAAAAAGCATTACCATTCATAATAGCGGTTAATGAACTACCCATAGGTATCCACATCATGTGGCCATTATAATCAATTTCATTTACCCAGTCTGCTGTAAGATTGTTTTCTTCAAGGTAATACTGCTTGTCATCTATCTCTTGAAAATGTGTACACTGGCACCAACCACTATAAGCATCCAACTTATTTACAATCTTTATCCAGCCATCTTTTGCAACAACCGTTATAATACAACATTCACCAAATAAAACCTGGCTTATCATTTCCGATCGGTGATCGGGCTCTATCCTAACAGGGGCAACCGGAACACAACAAACTGCGTAACTCATGTTTTCATTTTCTGTTCATCTAAATTAAAGGAAGTTTACATTCAATAAAAAAATAAATTGGTAGCTAGTTTAATTGGTTCAACAATTATCACTTTTACCGGTTAATTTGTAACTTACTATTCCTTAAAAATTGCTCTTTACATTTAATAATAACAATCATGCATCGTCGCACATTTCTTCGCACAAGCAGCTTAACCATTGCAAGCCTGGCTTTACTAAACAAAAACAGCCTGGCTGCTTTTTTAGCCAATCCGGTCTGGAATATACAAATGCTTACCAACGATATCGGCATCTTTACCGAAAAAGGCGGCACCATTGCCTTTTATCTTTCTGCCGAAGGCACTGTGGTAGTGGATGCACAATTCCCCGACTCGGCACAACATTTAATAGATGAATTAAAGAAGAAAAGTGAAAACCCTTTCAGACTTTTGATAAACACACACCATCATGGAGATCATACTTCGGGCAATATTGCATTTAAGGGCTTGGTAACACATGTACTGGCACATACCAATTCAAAAGCTAACCAGGAACGTGTTGCCAAAGAACAGAATATAGAAGATAAACAATTATATCCCGACCAGGTTTATACAAATATTTGGAGCGAAAAAATAGGCAAAGAAAAAATAAGCCTTTATTATTATGGTGCAGGCCATACTAATGGCGATAGCCTGGTACATTTTGAAAAAGCAAACATTATTCACATGGGTGATCTTGTTTTTAACAGGCGCCACCCTTATGTTGATAAAACGGCCGGGGCCAGCATAAGCAACTGGATAAAAGTTTTAGAAAAAACAACCACCACCTTCTCTAAAAAAACTCAGTATGTATGCGGCCATGCCGGAGATGGATATGGCGTACATTTAAATACCGATGATTTGAAAGCATTTGGCCATTACCTGGAAAATGTATTAAAATTTACCGAAGGGGAAATAAAATCAGGTAAATCAAAAGAGGAAATCTTAAAAGCTACAGAAATACCCGGTTCGCCCGAATGGAAAGGAGATGGTATTGCAAGGCCACTAACAGCAGCTTATACAGAACTGACTACAAAATAAATGCATCAATAAAGAGATTACAATATTTATAAAAATCTTTAAAAACTATATAAACTAATAAATACCATTAAATGTATAAGTTGTTGTTACTGCACTTATAACATTACTTACTTCTTCAATTCTGTTTGCCGGAAAATCGCCTTGTTTGGCATGTTCCTTTAACAACGCTTTATTAGGTGTAAGGTAAATACAATAGATCTTGTCTTCAGTAACAAAACTTTCTACTCATTGAATTGAAGGAGCAAAGTTACCGATAACCCCACATGATTTTTGAGAGATTGCTTTTAGATCAGCAACAGAAAGTTTTCCTGCATTGGGGATTTCTCTTTCGATGACAAATTTTGGGTTAATAAGAATTTTAAGACAGCCAAAATAAATAAATCAAAAGCATTGTGCAAGCACTATTTTTCTTGCATTAATTTCTCTAAAACAAAGTAAACAATTGGGCAAAAGCTACTATTTTTTAAAGTGAGTGGCTGCCTTTTCAATATTACATCTTCATCAGTATATGGAAACCGACTACAATCAGAGGGTCGCACTTCGTAAATACTGCAAAAGTTATCGGCACCTAAAAAAGGGCATGGTTTCGATTTTAAAACATAATCTCCTTCATTGTCAATATACAGGTATGTGTTTATCAGGTCAGATTCTTTCATTTGTAAGTACCTGGCTATACGCTTAATATCGGGGGTTTTAAATCGGGGCGAATAATTTTTACAGCAATTGGCACATTGCAGGCAGTCTATTTTTTTTAACGCCTCATCATGCAGGTTAGGCAATGCTTTCAATACTTTATTCTTATCGGCCCTGTGCAGGTATTTTTTATATTCCTTTTTATGATCGGCTGATTTTTTTTCCCAATTATGTAATAAATCTTCTTTCATTTTTAATAGTTATAACCAATCGAAGCATCAATTTTCCACAAGGCAAAAGTAGTTAAGTAAGCAGTACCATAATCTTGTTCTGTTATCGTAAATTTGCGCCACTTTAACCAGGGTAAGGTTATTAAAGGTAAAGTGTACAAATGAGCAACACTTTTCTTCCTGGTAAACTGGCTTCCTGTTGAAAACTAAACAAAAAGCCTTAACAAAAAATATAAAACCATATTAGCACCATGAAGTTATTTGATGAACAACAGAACGAATTTGCCAGCCGCCATATTGGCCCAGGCAAAAATGAAACTGAACAAATGCTTAGTACCATTGGCGTACAAAACCTGCAGGAACTTATTGATAAAACCATACCCGATTCAATAAGGCTAAAAAAAGAATTAAACCTGCCAAAGGCACTAACTGAGTTTGAATACCTGAGCGAATTAAAAAAGATAGCTGCCAAAAATAAGATTTACAATAATTACATTGGGCAGGGTTATTATAATACCATTACACCAAGTGTTATTTTAAGAAATGTTTTTGAAAATCCGGGATGGTACACACAATACACCCCATACCAGGCCGAAATATCGCAGGGACGGTTAGAAAGTTTACTCAATTACCAAACCATGATTTGCGATTTAACCGGTTTGGAATTATCAAATGCCAGCCTGCTTGATGAAGCCACTGCCGCTGCCGAAGCCATGGCCATGTTATTTCATCATAACAACAAAACAGATGAAATTAAAACACCAAAATTTTTTGTAGATGAATATGTTTTTAATCAAACTAAAGATGTATTGATAACCCGGGCTGCCCCAATAGGTATTGAACTGGTTTATGGCAATTACAAAACTGCTTTGCTTGATGAAAGTTATTTTGGTGCTCTTGTACAATATCCAAACAATATTGGTGCGGTAGAAGACTATAAGGATTTTATAGATAAAGTACATGCAGTAAAAGGTTACGTGGTAATGGCAACCGACTTGCTAGCGCTAACTTTACTAACACCTCCTGGTGAGTTGGGTGCCGATGTTGCTGTTGGGTCTGCCCAGCGGTTTGGTGTACCACTTGGTTATGGAGGCCCACATGCAGCCTTCTTTGCAACCAAAGATGAATTTAAACGTGGTATTCCCGGCCGTATCATTGGCATTAGTATTGATGCACAAAATAATCGTGCACTACGCATGGCATTGCAAACCCGTGAACAACATATAAAAAGAGAAAAAGCAACTTCCAATATATGTACCGCACAGGCATTGCTGGCCAATATGGCGGCTATGTATGCTGTTTTTCACGGGCCTAATGGTTTAAAAAAGATAGCGCAGCGTGTGCATGTATTAGCTGCTGCCATTGCAAAAGCTTTACAAAATACAGGCATTGATATTTTACCCCATCAATTTTTTGATACCATAACATTTAAAGTTGCCGATATTGATACATTTAAAAAATCGGCAGAAAAAAATAATGCAAACTTTCATTTTCATGCTAATGGCACTATAAGTTTATCTATAGATGAAGTAACAAGTAATACAATTGGTGAAACCGAAAAAAATCTAAATGCAATTTTTAAAGATGTTACCGGAAAAACTTTTACGTTATTACTTGATGAAGCAGATGCAATGTTTGGAAAAAGAACCTCATCGTTTTTAACACATCCTGTTTTTAATACGCATCACAGCGAAAGCCAAATGATGCGTTATATAAAATCATTGGAAAATAAAGACCTTAGTTTAAATACATCAATGATAAGCCTGGGAAGCTGTACAATGAAACTGAATGCAGCAACCGAGCTTATGCCCGTTAGCTGGCCCGAGTTCAGCTCTATTCATCCGTTTGCGCCTGCATCTCAAACCAAAGGCTATCAATACATGATAACCAAACTGGAAGATTATTTAAGCAAGATTACAGGTTTTAATGCCTGTTCATTACAACCTAATAGTGGCGCCCAGGGCGAATATGCAGGCTTGCTAACCATTAGGGCTTATCATGTTGCCAGAAATGAAAGCCATAGAAACATTGTGTTAATCCCAATATCTGCACATGGCACTAACCCCGCCAGCGCAATTATGGCAGGTATGAAAGTAGTAGTAGTTAAAAGCGATGAGAAGGGATATATTGATATTGAAGACTTAAAATTAAAAGCACAGGAACATAAAGAAAACCTGGCTGCATTTATGGTAACGTACCCAAGTACCTATGGCGTTTTTGAACTGGGTATAAAAAAGATGTGCAAACTGATACATGATAATGGCGGCCTGGTTTATATGGATGGCGCCAATATGAATGCACAAGTAGGATTAACCAGTCCGGGTAGCATTGGTGCCGATGTTTGTCATTTAAATTTGCATAAAACATTTGCCATACCACATGGCGGAGGAGGCCCCGGAGTTGGACCAATTTGTGTAAACAATAAATTAAAACCATATTTACCGGGGCATAATATAAAAGATACATTAAAATCACCCGATAGTTCCATTCATGCTGTAAGTGCAGCTCCTTACGGAAGCGCAAGCATATTATTGATTAGCTATGCTTATATAAAAATGCTGGGGGCAAAAGGCGTTAAGCAATCAACAGAATATGCAATTTTGAATGCTAATTATATGAAATCGAGATTGGAGAAGTATTACCCTATTTTATATACCGGGCATAATGGTTATTGTGCACATGAATTTATTGTTGACTTACGGCCTTATAAATCCACGGCTGGTATTGAAGCAGAAGATGTAGCTAAACGTTTAATGGATTATGGTTTTCATGCGCCAACTATGAGTTTTCCGGTACCGGGAACAATAATGATTGAACCAACAGAAAGTGAAGATAAAGGAGAACTTGACCGTTTTTGCGAAGCATTGATAAGCATTTATGGCGAAATAAAAGCTATAGAAGAAGGCAGGGCCGATAAAACTGATAACGCTTTAAAAAATTCACCGCATACCCAACAAGTTATTTGTACTGATGAATGGAATCATGCTTATAGCAGGCAGACTGCTGCATTTCCGCTGGCTTATGTTTTAAAAAATAAATTTTGGCCGGCAATTGGCCGTATCAATAACACTTTTGGCGACAGAAATTTAATTTGTACCTGCGAACCAATGGAAAGTTATTTGGAAGAACCTATTACAAAATAATTTTTTTTGATTGCATGCAAGCCGGTAAGTGATTTTACTTACCGGCTTTTTTTGTTCATCAAAATTTGCTTGTGTTATAATGCAGAAAAGCGTACATTAAACCTTTCACAATAAAACAATTCATCATGAAAAAACATTTTCTTTTTGTTCTGGCACTTTGTATATGCAGTAACATATTATTTGCACAAGATGATGCTACGTCAAAAATCCGAAAAGAAGGTCTTAGCAATTCTAAAGTAATGGACATTGCATTTCATCTTACTGATATTAGCGGCCCACGGCTAACTAATTCGCCCGGATTTTTTAGAGCTGCAAGCTGGGCAAAAGACGAGTTAACAAAGATGGGATTGGTAAATGTAAAAATAGAACCCTGGGGTGATTTTGGAACCGGTTGGGAACAAACCAGATGTTATGTAGCCATGACGGCTCCTTATTATGCGCCTATGATTGCAATACCAAGAGCATGGACAGGTAGCACACCAGGCAATGGCATCATAAGCCGAAGTGTAATACTGATAAAAGCAAAAGACTCTGCACAATTATACCAAGATTATGCTGGGAAATTAAATGGCCAGGTGGTGATGTTTTATACTAATGATACGTTACATCCTTCCTTTACGGCAGATGGCAACCGATATACAGATGAAGAACTGGATAAAATGGCCAATGCCAAAAAAGATACAACCCGCCGGCAAAGAAGAAATTTTTCTCCCGAGCAATTAGCTGCCATGCAGCAACAACGAGCTCTTGCCAGGCAAATGAATGCTTTTTACAATAAAGAAAAACCTGCGCTGGTATTAAGTATGAATGGCAGAGGTAACGACGGAACATTATTTGTACAAAATGGAGGTTCTAACACAAAAGGGGCACAAAACAATTATGCATGGGTAATGCTGTCGAGCGATGATTTTTTAAGGGTGCAACGCCTTGTTGAAGCAGGTATAAAAGTGCAAATGGAAACAGATGTAAAAACAAAATTTTATGATAAAGACATTAAAGGATATAATGTTGTGGCCGAAATACCCGGCACCGATCCAATTTTAAAAGACGAACTGGTAATGCTTGGCGGCCACCTGGATAGTTGGCAAGGCGCTACTGGCGCCACCGACAATGCAGCAGGCAGCGCAGTAATGATGGAGGCTGTTAGAATTTTAAAAGCCACAGGCTTGCAACCAAAAAGAACAATACGTATTGCCTTGTGGAGTGGAGAAGAACAGGGATTATTCGGTTCACGTAATTATGTAAAAAACCATTTTGCCGATCCGGTAGATATGGTTTTAAAACCTGCCCATAAAATGGTATCAGCTTATTATAATCTTGATAATGGTACCGGAAAAATAAGAGGCATTTATTTGCAGGGCAATGATGCTGCAGGCCCTATTTTTGAAAAATGGCTGGAACCTTTTCACGACCTGGCTGCAAAAACCGTTACTATCAACAATACCGGTGGCACCGATCACCTTTCTTTTGATGCTGTTGGTATTCCTGGCTTTCAGTTTATACAGGATGAAATTGAATATAACACTCGTACCCATCATACCAATATGGATACTTACGACCACCTGGTACCCGATGACCTTAAACAAGCTGCAACCATCATTGCTTCGTTTGTTTATAATACATCCCAACTTGATGAAAAAATACCAAGAAAAGAATTACCCAAAGCCAGAGGCACAGGCGGCAGAAACTTTTAATAACAACTTTGAGTTGTGTTAAATATTTACAGGATTAATTAAACCCTCTTTAAAATCTTTAAAGGCATCCTTTTTAAGGATGCCTTTATTCAATACTTATTTTACAAATAGAAATTGATTAAGTGTTTTGTTCCCATTTAAATTACATGCGATAACAAACTGCATTAATGTTCATCCCGGCGCCAACCGATGCAAACAAAATCACATCACCTGTATTCAATTGGTGTCCTTCCATACTACCTTTTAAAACCAGGTCAAAAAGTGTTGGTATAGTAGCAACCGAACTGTTGCCCAAATTATGTATGCTCATAGGCATAATATTCTCAGGAGGATTTGCAATACCAAATAATTTGTACAACTCATTTACAATGGCTTCATCCATTTTTTCGTTGGCCTGGTGAATAAATATTTTTTTTAGTTGGGAAATAGGTATCCCACTTTTATCGAGGCAAAGTTTCATGGCAATCGGCACATTTTTCATAGCATATTCATAAACTTTTCTTCCTTTCATTTTTATGTACCTTATTCTTGGATCTGAATCAGGATAGTATGATTTTCCTAAATTAAGATAATCCACTTCTACACCGCAATGCGATTGTACGCTAAAACCTAAAATGCCAGGGCCGTTTTCTGTTGCCGGCCTGGCTTCCAGTACGCAGGCGCCGGCACCATCAGAAAAAATCATGCTATCCCTGTCGTACACATCCAGTACACGGGATAATGTTTCGGTACCTATAACCAGGCATCTTTTAGCAATGCCTGCCTTAAAATAAGTATCGGCTTGTATAACTCCTTGTACCCATCCAGGGCAACCAAATAATATATCATAAGCTACACAGGATGGATTTTGAATATTAAGTGCATGTTTTACCCTTGAAGCCAATGCAGGCAATACATCGGTTTGTATAGTGTGTTTTTGCACATTTCCAAAATTGTGAGCTACAATTATTTGGTCAATACTTTCGGCATCGCAGCCGGCAGCTTCAATTGCTTTTTGAGCTGCAATGGCAGCCATATCGCTCGATTCCATGTTAGAAGGTGCATAACGGCGCTCTTCAATACCGGTAATCTTTTTAAATTTTTCTACAATCAGGTGAGGCTCAATATCAAGGGCAGTTGCATCTTCAGCAAAAAAATTATGGCTGGCAAAATCTCTGTTTGTCTTAATAAATTGGGGTATATAACACCCTGAGCCAGTAATTACACTTGTAACTAGGTTCATACTAAATAAAATTTAATGCAGGCAGCCGTTAATTATAAAGTTAGCCAATTAAAATAGTAAGCATCATAAAATAGCAAGATTTAATAATAAGACCCCATTATATTTATTAAATACTATATTTGCACTTTATTAATACAATACAAAATTTAAAATGGACAAACAACAAGGCACCGTTAAGTTTTTCAACTCTGAAAAAGGATTCGGTTTTATTAAACACAATGACTCAAACAAAGAAACTTTCGTTCACGTAAGTGGATTAATAAGCGATATTAAAGAAGGCGACAATGTTGAGTTTGATTTGCAAGAAGGAAAAAAAGGAATGAACGCAGTTAATGTTCAAGTAGTAAGTTAATATACCTGTTACAAAACCTTTTAGGGCTGTTCACAAAAATGAACAGCCTTTATTTTTTCCATATTGGTAAAAGATAAAATTTTACAAAAAAACTAAACAAATAAAATAGCGAATATGATTGATGATATATTTGCTAATCAATTAAAAAAATGAAAAAACTATTTTCTGTTATTATATCGTTGATGATAGCCAATATGATATTGGCTCAATCAACAGCTACTTTTGTTGTGCTTACAAAAGGCCAAAAGATTTCAGTAAAAAATGATGTAACCATTGATGCCGATTTTGGAATGGGAATGCTGTTAAATAGCACTTCTGTTTCCATAAATGCGTTACAGGTAAAAGATAGCAGTACTAATAGTTATACCATCAGCAATTCGCTTACCAAATTAAAAGCAAACATGAACATGATGGGGCAAAATAATAGTTATGACTCGGATAACAAAAGCGGCAACAATGAAGATATGGCAAGAATATTTGATGAAAAGATGAACAAAATAACGGATGTAGTGATTGATAAAAATACAGGAATGGCTATTGCAAAAAAGCAGGAAGAAAGTAAAACTGATGAAGACACTGCCAATGTTTCTGAAAACATGATGAAGATATTTTCTAATTCTTCGGACGAAGGGGTTGTTGACGGCGCTTTTGAAATTTTGCCTGCTGGTAAAAAAACAGGCGATACCTGGGCCGATACAAGTAATAGCAAAGAATCAAAAAGCATTCGTACTTATACCCTGCAATTAATTAACGGCAACGATGCTGTGGTTAAAATGGAGATGACCATAAAAGCCAAAAACAAATTAGATTTTCAGGGAATGGAATTTGAAATTACCACCGACACAAAAACAACCGGACAAATTATTTTTGATATTAACACGGGCTTGGTAAAAAATAGAAATTCTGAATCAGATATTACCGGCAGTTTTCAAATGATGGGGCAGGATATGCCGATAACTGCTAAAACTACCTCAAAAACTGAATACAACTAATATTAAGTGAAATATAAATCTTCTTTACTTGTATTTATGTATTAAATGATACCCAAGCGCAGTAAGTAAACATAGGCTGCCAACCATCCACCAAAGATTATTAAATCCTGTAAAATAGGCAAGCTGTGTACCAACGGTACTGCCAATAACCTGTGCAATACTCCATGCCATCGTATAATATGCTGCATACTGGCCTCGGTTGCCTTCGTTACTTAGTGAAATATAATAAGAATTCATAAAAGGCATAGTAACCATTTCGGCAATGGTTATAGTTACTATTGCAAAAACAGCAATTGCAAATCCATGTATAAAAGGTATGTTTAAAATAAAAAAAGCCAACCCCATAATTGTGGTACCAATAGTTATTAAACGTAAGTAAGGCCTGCTTCCTTCCAATTTAAAAACAATTATCATTTCAAATAAGGCAATGATGGCGCCACCCAATGCCATTAAACCCCCAATTCCAAATTCATTAATGTGCAATCCTTCTTTAAAATATAATGGTATGGTAGTAAACAACTGAAAAAAGCAGGTTGCAAACAAAACCTGCAATGCAATAAAATACATAAATATTTTATCGGTATATACTGGCCTTACTTTTATAGCTGGCACAGTTGTCTGGCGATTTTGTTGTTGGGCAACACTTACTTTTGGTAATAACCATAATAATATAAAAGATGCTACAATATTGGTAACACCATCCACCCAAAAAAGCAGGTGATAGTTAATTGAAGCCAGTAAACCACCTAATGCACTTCCTACACCCCAGCCTAGATTAATGGCCAGGCGTATAATTGAAAAAGCTTGTGTGCGGTTTTGCACAGTACTGTAATGTGCTATAGCTGTTGCATTGGCAGGCCTAAATGATTCATTAACCATACTTAGAAAAAATGTAACAATGCAAATTGAAAAATAGCTGTTCATTAGCCCAAGCATCATAAACAAAATGCCACCACAAAACAATGCAAAAAACTGGGTGTAATAAAAACCAAATCGGTCGCTAATTTTACCACCAATAAATGCACCGGTTAAAGCTCCCATGCCATAAATGGCAACAACATATCCTGCTTGTTGTGTACTGTAACCAATGTGCTTACAATATAAGGTCATAAATGGCAATACCATTGTGCCACTACGATTGATAAGCATTACCACTGCAAGCAGCCACATACGGCGACTAAGGCCGGTATAGGCATTTCTGTATAAATTAAGAGTAGCACTCAACATAAAAAAAGTGTAGCAAAGTTATTTATTTGCTACACTTTTTAATCTTTTCTTTAAGCTGTTTATACAAACACCTGTAAATAGTAGTTATTACTTCTCTATTCTAAATTAAAGCAATCTCTACACAATGTTTTTGAGTGGTATTGTTTAAATTATTGGTAAAGTAATTCGTAATATTCTTTTGCCATCCGGTTGCTGTCGAACTGCCAGCGTACATCTCTCATGCCGTTTTTAGTTATCTGTCGCCACACTTCATTATTTTCATAATACAATGGCAGCACCTGGTTTTCAATAATTTCGTACAGTTTGTTTAAATCATATTCATCCTGTTCCCGAACACTAATATTTTCGTAATCAATAGGTGGCACTACAAAACCGTTGTTACCATGATTAATGAATTCGCATATCCAGCCATCAAACGTACTACAGTTTACAGAGCCATTCATAGCTGCCGTCATACCACTTGTACCGCTGGCTTCTCTGGGTACTCGTGGGTTATTTAACCAAAGATCTGATGCTTGCTTTAATCGCTTGCTTAATGCCAGTTCATAACCAACGCAAACTGCTACATTATTATATTTCTTACTTAAATGTACCAACATATTAAAATCGCTGATGGCAGGGTAATCAACCGGGTAAGGTTTTCCGGCCCAAATTATCTGCACCGGATATTTTGTGTTATTGAGCAATGCTTCAAAACGTTCTTCATCCCTGGTAATAAGTTCGGCTCTTTTGTAGCCGGCAAAACGTCGTGCCCACACAATGGTAAATACATCTGGGTTAAAAAGTTTTCCTGTTTGATCGGCCACTACTTCAAAAGCTCGTTTTTTTAAATACCTTTTACGGTCAATAAACCCATCTTCATTATGTGCTTCCATAAAGCGATAGAGTTGTTTATCTGCCCAATAATGCCAGTTTTGTGCATTGGTTATGGCTTTTATTTCACATATTCCTTCAAACTTGCTCCAAAGATTTCTACTTACTTCGCCATGTAACTGACTAACAGCATTAGCCAATTTTGCAAAACGCAATGCTACAAGCGAATGATTAAAAAGATCGCCGGTCATACCTGTTAGTTCTCGTACCTGGTCCAGTTCCATACCACAGAAATATCCCATTTTTTCGCAAAGATGTATATCATGTTTTTCATTACCAGCTTCTTCCGGCGTATGAGTGGTGAACACCAGGTGTTTTTTTACTTCGTCCTTACTTCCCAACTTATTGTATAAATAAAAAGCAGCGCTAATTCCATGTGCTTCATTTAAATGATATAGTTCTGGGTTAAAATTAATTTCATCCATCAGCTTTGCCCCCCCTACACCTAACAAAATAAACTGTGCAACCTTTGTTGCTACATTCGCATCATATAAACGGTGGGTGATGGTTTGCGAAACGTAATCGTTTTCAGGCAAATCGGTGCTTAACAAAAATAAAGGTGCCGATTTAAATGTTTCAGGATTTAGGTACCAGGCCTTTACCCAAACAGGATGTTCATGAATATTTACCTGGAATTTTATTCCTGTGTCTTCAAGAAAATTATAAATCTTTTCGTTCCATTGCACTTGTAATGTTTGGTCTTGGTTACGAGCCTGGTCGTAATAACCATATTTCCATAATATTCCAATACCAACAAGGTTTTGTCGTAATTCGTAAGCGCTACGTATATGCGATCCACTTAAAAATCCCAAGCCTCCGCTATATATCTTTAAGGGTTGGCTCACTGCAAATTCCATCGAAAAATAAGCTATTCGCTTTTTATATTGTTCATCAACTTGGTAGGGTACCGTAAAAGAAGAAAAATCCATAATGGGTTAAAATTGGTTTCAGGGGCAATATTACTGGAAAAATAACAAAACAAATCATGTAAAATATACACTTTAGTTAATATCTAGTAAAGCAGTGGCTTCAATTTCAATTAATAAATCATCTTTTATTAACCTCGATACTTGCACCATTGTTGCTACAGGTTTAATTGTTTTAAAAAATTCAGCATGTGCCTTTGCCACTTCCTCCCACCTGTTTATATCGGTAACATACATTCTTGTACGTACAACATTATTTAAAGTAGCGCCGGCTTTTTGCAAAGCCAATTCTATTTTCTTAAAAATAAAACATGCTTGTGCATATATATCGTTTTTACCAATAATTGTATCACCATCCATAGCAGTAGTACCTGCTACTTCAATGAAATTACCAACCCGTACAACCCTGGAGTAACCAACAATTTCTTCCCAGGGCGAACCTGAGCTTATATTTTCTCTCATAAAATTATTTTTTAAAGTTTGAATGTACGGATTATACAATATGAAGTGATGGAATAATTATTTTTGAAGTTTGGAAATATTTTTTAGCTTTGTCTAAATTTTAATTTTATCAAGATGAATTTTACAGTTAGCGAAGAAAATTACATTAAAAGCATTTATCACCTGCAGCAACAAAGCGGTTTGGTTAATACCAATTCCCTGGCAGCCGAAATGCAAACCAGGGCTGCATCGGTTACTGATATGCTAAAGAAATTAAAAAATAAAAAATTGTTACAGTATGAGCGTTATAAAGGTTTTAAATTAAACGATGTAGGCAAAAAAGTGGCTTTACAGGTTGTACGAAAACATAGGTTATGGGAATTTTTTTTAGTAGAGAAACTTAAATTCGATTGGGATAAAGTGCACAGCATTGCCGAAGAACTGGAACACATCAGTAGCGATGAGCTAGTACACAGGCTCGATAATTATTTGGGTAATCCCTCTTTTGATCCGCATGGCGATCCAATACCTGATAAACATGGCCGCATACCTGTTATTGATCAACAAAACCTAACTGATATTCCTTTAAAGAAAACCGTAACTGTAAGTTCGGTAGGCAACCAGGCCCCACAAATGCTTGAAATGCTTAAGCATTACAATATTATGTTAGGTACACAGGTATCGGTGCTTAAAAGATTTGAATTTGACGGATCGCTTCAGATTAAAATAATCAAACAAAATCCTTGTATCATTAGTGAACAGGTAGCCAAAAATATTTTTGTACATCATGCTAAGTAAAAAAACAAACGACGCTTCATTAAGTGAGGTTCACGAATCGGTAGATACCACAATAAAAAAAACAGGTTGGCGGCGTATCTTTTCGTTTATAGGCCCGGCTTATTTGGTAAGTGTTGGCTACATGGATCCAGGAAATTGGGCCACCGACCTGGCTGGAGGTAGTAAGTTTGGCTATTCATTAATATGGGTTTTGCTAATGAGTAACCTGATGGCTTTACTGTTACAAGGGCTTTCGGCAAGGTTAGGCATTGTAAGAGGAAGAGACCTTGCACAAGCAAACCGGGAAACTTATCCAAAACTAATAAATTTTGTTTTATACATTTTAGCAGAGATAGCCATTGCTGCCTGCGAACTCGCCGAAGTGTTAGGTATGGCCATCGGTATTCAACTGCTTACCGGACTTCCATTGGTATGGGGAGTTTCCATAACTGTGTTAGATACTTTTCTGCTGTTATACCTGCAAAAACTTGGTATAAAAAAAATGGAAGCATTCATCATTGCATTGGTTGGTATTATAGGTATTTCATTTTTAGTTCAAATATTTTTAGCAAAACCCGATATAGCAGAAATAGCAACAGGCTTTATACCAACTGCCATGAACAGTGAAGCCTTATATATTGCTATAGGAATTATTGGAGCAACTGTAATGCCACACAATTTGTACTTACATTCTGCACTAGTGCAAACCCGTAAGATAGACCGCACCGATGCAGGTATAAAACAGGCCATAAAATTTAACCGCATTGACACTACTATTGCTTTAAACCTTGCATTTTTTGTAAATGCCGCCATACTTATTGTTGCCGCAACAGTATTTTTTAAAAGTGGTAATGTAGATGTGGCAGAAATTAAAGATGCACACCGTTTGTTACCTCAATTTTTGGGTAACGTAGCTCCGGTTTTATTTGCAGTAGCACTGATAGCAGCAGGGCAAAGTAGCACTATTACCGGTACTTTGGCAGGACAAATAATTATGGAAGGTTATTTAAGCTTACGGATAAACCCACTTTTACGAAGGCTGATAACAAGGATGCTAGCAATTATACCGGCACTTATAGTAATAATTATTTATGGCGAGAAAGATGTAGATGCTTTACTGATTTTAAGCCAGGTGATCTTAAGTTTACAACTGGGTTTTGCCATCATACCATTGATACATTTTGTTAGCGACAAAAAAACAATGGGCAAGTTTGCCATCAATAATCTTCAAAAAATTGCAGCATGGTTAATTGCTTCGGTATTGGTTTATCTAAATTTAAGAATGCTGGTAAATGAAATGAGTACTGTTTTTACTAACGGCGCCTGGTGGCAAAAACTCTTATTAACATCCAGTGCATTAATTTGTATAACCCTGCTTATCTACATCATCATAAGTCCATTTATTACAAAATCAATTAAACGCAGCTCTATAAAAATACATGCCGAAACCAATACACTTAAAAACCTGGGAATTCCCGAATTTAAAAAAATTGCTGTAGCACTGGACTTCAGTGAAAATGATGATAAGCTGCTTGCTTATGCAATAGGGCAAGGCCAAAAAGATACACACTACCTGTTATTGCATGTAGTTGAAAGCGCCAGCGCCAGAATTTATGGAAATGAAAGTGATGACTATGAATCGAGAAAAGATAAAGAGAGGATGGATTCTTATATAATTCAATTGCAGGCAAGGGGTTTTATTGCCGAAGGTTTTTTAGGTTTTAAGAACAGGGCAATTGAAATAGTACGGCTAACGAATGGTGTACAGGCGGATCTATTGGTGATGGGTGCTCATGGCCATACCGGCATTAAAGATTTTATTTATGGCGAAACTGTAAACACAGTAAGGCATGAATTGAAAATACCTGTATTGATTGTTAATCTGTAGCTAAAGCCGCTAACTCGTCATCAATTTTTTTATTCCAGGCAAGTTGCATTTTCTTTATCCTGCCATTAGATGTTTGACTGTCATAGGCATCCTGCATGATGCCCAAAGCGTCAACACTTTCATCATATATTTTTTCAACCAGCTTATTGTAATTACCCCTGTTTAATGGAGTATTTTTTAACTTATTTATAAACCGGCATGCGTTTATATAAGTAATATCGTAATGATGCTGTTCGTGTGTAAGTGCGTATTGGGTATCCATATCTTTTTTAACCCACGATTTCTTTATATCGAAGTAACAAAAAATCGTAACCACTACTTCCATCCTATTATTTATTGCATTCATGTTCATACGGTAACCAAAACCCGATTCTGTAACTGCTGCTGCAGGGCTTGCTGCATCTGGCCTACCATTAAAATCTGCCCAGGTTAATTTTCTATCTGCATTATAATATATTGTATCGCCGGTAACTGTATTTTTTGCTGGTAACCACTTTATGGTAACAGTAAATTGCGCCTGTGTAGTTATTGAAATTAGGCAAAAAATAATGAGAAAATATTTCTTTAACATAGAGTAATTGCAAGATAGTTTAAAACCATTTTCATTTTATTTGGGCAACTTTTGCCATACCAGATTTACAATATCATTAACAGCTATCATTTCCATACATTTAAAATGCCCTTTGGGGCATTTTTTGTAACCTATCTTGCTGCAGGGCCTGCACCAAATTTTATTTATTTCTACCACATCATATTGCTGATTGCTTTTGCTGCCATAATACGGATACATACCAAAAGCAGGCACCGTATTGCCCCAAATTGAAATGATGGGCTTTTGTAATGCAGCTGCAATGTGCATCAAGCCGGTATCATGTGTTATCACCAGTTTAGCTCCTTTAATTAACGCCGCAGATTCATTGAGGTTAAATTTTCCGCAGGCATTATATATCTTAATATCATCCACTTTTGCAATCGCTTTTCCATCTTCAAAATCTTCTTTACCTCCCAATAAAATTATTGGATGATTTATTGCAGCACATAATTCCTTTAACTTATGCAACGGTAATTTTTTAGTAGCTAATGCTGCACCAATAACAATGGCAATATAACCATGAATATGCGATGTAGGCAAGTCTTCAATTTTTATTTCATCCATTTTGGGAATAAAATAATCGAGCCCTAAACCATCATTAACTACATCAAAAGAAGCAACGGTTTGCATACAACGATCAACTATATGTTTTGCAGGTAGTGTATTGATTTTAAAATTTGTTAGTAAAAATTTTTCTATGTTAAGTTTATTGAATGAAAATGATTTTACTTTTTTAAGGAACCGTTTAATTCGAAGTGTTCGCAAATTGTGGTGTAAATCTATAATAAAGTCGTAGTTCTCTGTGTGCAGTTCATGCAGCATCAGATCAAAGCTATCTCCCAAAGTATGCACTTTATCTATATAAGGATTATGCTCAAGTAAATTTTTAAAACTATGTTTTGTTAAGTAATGAATTTCTGCATCGGGATATTTTTTTCGCAGGCAACGTACTACCGGTGTGGTTAAAACTATATCACCTATAGAAGAAAAACGTATGATAAGAAATTTTGCCAATGTTTACTTTTCTATATAATTTAAATCTTTACCAAATGTTTCTTTGGTATAAAAAGCAGCTATTAAAGTTATTATCATAATGATAATAGCCGCCATCCATCCGCCAGTATAATAATCTGTAATACCACGTAGCCATTTAAACAAAGGAATAATAAAAACAGCCAGCATCCCTCTTACCATGTTAGGAATGGTGGTAGCGGCGGTTGCCCGTAAATTAGTGCCAAACTGTTCCGCACCCATGGTGATAAAGATGGCCCAAAATCCTGTACCAAAGCCAAGTCCGGCACAAATCCAATACATCTTTGCGGCTGTTCCGTTCCATTGTGCTGTAAAAAACAACAACATAAATATGCCGGTAATAACATAAAAAAGATACAATGCATGTTTACGGCTTTTAAACCACTGGCTAATAAAACCAATGAGTATATCGCCAATTGATATGGCAACATAAGAATACATGATTGCTTTGCCCGGATCAATTTTATCCTGAATGCCCATCCATTTGCCAAATTCGTTTGAGAAAGCTACCAGCACACCAATTACAAACCAAGTGGGCAATCCAATTAATATGCTGGTGAGGTATTTTTTAAATCTGTCTTTATTATTAAATAGCATTAAAAAATTTCCTCGTTGTACATCCAATTTCTTTACTTCATTAAACATTCCAGATTCAAAAACAGAAATACGTAAAACAAGCAATACTAAACCAAGTGCGCCACCAATAAAATAGCAGGTTCGCCAGTTAAAATTTTCTTTCATTACAAATGCAACTACAGCGCCTGTTAAACCAATACCTGCAACCATTGAAGTAGCTATTCCTCTTTTTTCTTTTGTTATCAATTCCGAAACCAGGGTTATACCAACACCTAATTCACCTGCTAAACCAAGGCCAGCCAAAAACCTTATTAGTTTGTATTGCTCAACTGTAGTAACCATTCCGTTTGCAATGTTAGCCAACGAATAAAATAATATGGACCCAAATAAAACAGTTATCCGGCCTTTTTTATCTGCAATTATCCCGGCAATAATACCACCTATCATCAACCCGGCCATTTGCCACTGTAGTATGGCTTCGCCTTCTGTTGTAACTTGTTGGGGAGTTAAACCCAGCGAAACCAGGCTTTCGATACGAATGATAGCAAAAAGTAGTAAATCGTATATATCAACAAAATAGCCAAGAGCGGCTACAATTACAGCTATATTAAAAATAGATTGATTAGATTTCTGAAGATTCATTTACCGGCTTTTTCTTTTTACCAAAAAATAATTTCACCAGCACCGGACCGGTTGTTATTAACACAATGGCAATAACAATCATTTCCAAATGTTTTTCTAAATCTAATCCAAATTGAGTTTTAGTAAATGCATTTAAATAATGCCCTATAAAAAGCATTGAAACAACCCAGGCAATACAACCAATGATATTGTATAAACCAAATTTCTTTTTATCCATACCCACAATACCTGCAACAATAGGTGCAAATGTGCGTATAAAAGGTAAAAACCTGGCAAATACAATGGCACCACCGCCATGTTTATCATAAAAATCTTTTGCCTGGTGCAGGTATTTTTGTTTAAAAAGAAACCGGTCTTTCCAGTTGTACATCGCAGGGCCAACTTTACGGCCGGTGATATAACCAACGGTGTTACCCAAAATACCGGCAATGGTACACAAAGCAGCAATTATCATCAGGTTTAAAAAATCACTACCTGTATTTAAAGAAACAGAATCAACCAGTGGAGTGCTTAAAATACCAGCCACAAAAAGCAACGAATCTCCTGGAAAAAAGAATCCGATAAACAAACCGGTTTCAGCAAAAATTATTAAAAGTAATAACCAAAGGCCACCGTAAATAATATAAAACATCGGTGTTAACAGGTCTGTCCAGGTAAATTTTTTATTTAAAATAATTGTATGCAATTCACTTATTTCTTTAACAGCAACAGTTTTTGATTTATAACCCTGGTTGGTAATAGTTAAAGAATCGAATGACTGGATATTGATGGTAACATTACCTTCTTTATCTGTACTATACTCAGTAGAATTGATAATAAATTTTGTTTTGCCTATCCCTTTTTTATATTGATTGATAAGGTTAACGGAAATTGAATCATTTGCAAAAAGTTTACAAACAGAAAAGAAAAAAAAGATAATAAAAAAAATATATCGTTTCATAAATTAAGTTACTGTAAAATAATTTTAATTATATGCTATTTCATTTTTTGTAGCATATAGCAAATATAAGGTTGTGTAACCTGGTTTTAAATCTGCTAAATTAATCTGGTACAAACTCAAGTGCTTTTTTATCATCAAATTCTCCTTCCCAACGGGCTACAACACAACTTGCCAGGCAGTTACCCATTACATTTACAGATGTACGTGCCATATCCATCAATTCATCTATACCATAAATTGCCATTATTGGCCAAATAGGTAAATTGAAAGTTGCGGCTGTAGCTATTAAAATAACAAGTGAAGCTCTTGGTACTGCCGCAACACCTTTACTGGTAAGCATTAAGGTTAGGCCAATAATAAGTTGTTCGCCAAAAGACAAGTTCATGCCAGCAGCCTGGGCAACAAAAATAGATGCTAGTGAAAGATATAATGTTGTTCCATCTAAATTAAAGGTATAACCGGTTGGTATTACAAAAGAAACAATTTTTCGAGGCACGCCAAATTTTTCCATGTTCTCTAATGCCAGTGGCAAGGCCGAATCGGAACTGGTAGTGGCAAACGCAATTGATACCGGTTCTTTTATTGCCTGAATGAATTTTTTAAGCGGTAGTTTTATATACCATGCCACCGGTAATAAAACCAATAAAATAAATACAATTAGTGCCACATACAAAGAAATTAAAAGCAGTGCCAGGTTTTTTAATATATCTATTCCTAAATGACCAACAGTAATGGCTATAGCAGCACCAACACCAAATGGTGCAAAGTACATAACTATATTAGTAAACTTAAACATGGTTTCCGATAGGCTTTCGGCAAACTCCACCATGGGCCGTTTCTTTTCGTCTTTAAGAAAAACAAGGGCAATAGCAAACAAAACACTAAATACTACTATAGGCAACACATTGCCTTCATAAACAGATTTAATAATATTTTCGGGAAAGATATCTATGATATGGTCCTGCCAATCTTTACCGGGTGCATCGGGTAATTTGCTTAATAAATCTTTATCCATAGTTACGCCGGCGCTATCAAGTACAGTAATTATCTTTTGTTGCAGTTGTTTTTCTGATGATTTGGGGAGTTCAAGTTTTGCAGGAATGGTAATTCCTTCACCAGCTTTAGTAATATTTATTACCGTAAGACCAATAATGAGTGCTATAGTAGTAACCAATTCAAAATACAAGAGACTTTTCCAGCCCATACGGCCTACTTGTTTTAAATTACTATGACTGGCAATACCCACCACCAATGTTCCAAATAACAGTGGTGCCACAATGGTTTTTACCATACGTAAAAATATTGTGCTTAAAAATTTAAGGTTATGTGTAAATGCCGGAAAGTCGAGCCCAATTTCTACACCAATGGCCATGGCAACCAAAATCCAGGTGGTAAGCGAGCGTTTATAGATTGCATATAATATTAATGATGCAATAAATATCCACCGTAAACCAAATAAAACCTGCTCGGAAATTTTTACAAAATTTTCAAAATGTAAAAAATAAAGAATTGCCAGTATTGTGAATATACCCAGAGAAATGAATCCAAATCGTTTGGCCATTTTTAAATTTTAAAATGAATAATCTAAACAGAATCGCAATATAATATATAATGCCTGAAGTGCCCATATTGTATCAAAAATGTATCAGTGGTTGTTTATTTAACGATTTTATGCTTACTTTTCAGTTTATTACATTAAACAAAAACCAAACTGACATGAGTATTTTCGCAAGAAAACCGATGGATGTATTGCTTAATGAAGCTTCAGAAACCGGTTCACATACATTAAAACGTACCCTTGGCGCCGGTGGATTGGTAGCTTTAGGCATTGGTGCTATCATTGGTGCAGGTTTATTTTCTATTACAGGTATGGCCGCAGCAAATCATGCAGGTCCTGCTATTACCATTTCTTTTATAGTTGCAGCTTTTGGTTGCCTTTTTGCAGGATTATGTTATGCCGAGTTTGCATCTATGATACCTGTTGCCGGAAGTGCATACACTTATTCGTATGCCACAATGGGTGAGTTTATTGCCTGGATAATTGGATGGGATTTAGTATTGGAATATGCAGTAGGCGCCGCTACTGTTGGTATTAGCTGGAGCCGTTACCTCGTTAAGTTTTTAGAAGGTTTCGATATCTACCTTCCCCATTCTTTAACTGCCGGCCCCTGGGATGGTGGCATCATTAATTTACCGGCTGTTGGTATTATTGTTTTAATGAGTTTACTTTTAATAAAAGGAACTAGAGAAAGCGCTACTGTTAATGCAATTATTGTTGCCATTAAAGTAACAGTGGTACTAATTTTTATTTTCCTGGGATGGAAATATATTAATAATGATAATTACACTCCATACATACCTACCAATACAGGTAAATTTGGCGATTTTGGATTTAGTGGCGTAATAAGAGCAGCAGCCATTGTATTTTTTGCATACATAGGTTTTGATGCTGTTAGTACGGCTGCACAAGAAACTAAAAACCCCAAAAGAGATATGCCGATAGGGATTTTAGGTTCGTTACTGATTTGCACAATATTATATATCCTCTTTGCTCATGTGATGACAGGTGTTACCAATTATACTTCATTTGCAGGTAAGGATGGTATAGCTCCAGTAGCTGTAGCTATTGATCACATGGGTACTGCAAATGCATCCGGTGTTATACAACCAGATTATCCCTGGCTTAACAGGGCAATCATTGTTGCAATCCTGTTCGGATATTCATCTGTTATATTAGTAATGCTGATGGGACAATCAAGAGTTTTCTACAGCATGAGTAAGGATGGATTGATACCAAAAATATTTTCTACCGTTAATCCTAAATCTCAAACACCAGCAAAAAGTAACTTATTGTTCATGGTGTTTGTAAGTTTATTTGCAGCGTTTGTTCCTGCCCGTGTAGTGGGCGAAATGACCAGTATAGGAACCTTGTTTGCATTTATACTTGTATGTATTGGAATTTGGGTAATGCGTGTGAAGATGCCAGACTTACCCAGATCATTTAAAACACCCCTGGTACCATTAGTACCTATCATGGGCATTATAGTATGCCTGTTTATGATGGTGTTTTTACCACCCGATACCTGGATACGTTTACTTGTGTGGATGCTTATTGGTTATGACATATATTTAGTTTATGGGTCAAAAAACAGTCATTTAGGCAATGGCACCAATTCCAGAACAGGTATGAAGACAGCCCGGTTATCGGGTATCGCCCTTAGTGTTTTATTAGGCATTGTTGGTTTCTTACACCAATATTCTGCCGGGTTTGATTCTGACAAAACCTTACTATATATTTCTTTAATTTTTGCAGTAGTTCATTTATTTATTTATGGAAGTAAGTTAGGCAGACCAGAAAAAGATTAAAGGTTAGTTTTACAAATAAAAAATATCCGGTTATAAAAAAGCCGGATATTTTTTTTTCCTATCAAAAAAAATTGTACCTATATTCTTTAACCTTGTTAAGGATTACTTTTAAAGAGCAAGTTCCATCACATAATCATTCATAAAAAAGCCGTTACCAATATCAAAATCGGAAATATCAATAATTTTAAAGCCCAATTTTTCGTAAAATAACTTTGCTTGGTTGTGTCGGTTTACCTGTAATTGTAAAAAGTTTGCGCCCTCTTTTTTTATTTCAGTAATAATATGGTTAATGATAAACCTGCCAGTTCCTTTACCTTGTTGCGAAGGCAGGATATATATTTTATTCAATTTCCAGGTGTAAGGTATTATTTCATTATATGATGCAAAAGCAACTGCTTCGTCTTCATCATAAGCAACGATGAATGTGCATCCCTCTTCATTCATTTGTTTTTGCAACGATACAGGACTATACATCATTTCTAGCATATAGGCCATTTGTTTTGAACTGATGATGCTGCTATATGTTTGAGGCCAAATGATTAAAGTAAGTTTGCGAATTAAAGGAATCTCTCTTATACCAGCCTTTTTTATAGAAAGCATTAATTAATTTTTATCTTAAGTGTTGGAGCATACATAATTCGCCCCTGCGTATCTTTTACAATTATATCAAAGAAAAATAATTCCTCACCCTGCTTCAATTGTTCCTTTAAAATATTTTTCCATAGTGGCGGTAATGGTGTTTCTTTAAACAGATCAGATACATTACTGAATACAGGGGTAACTTTGCCGGTTTCTTCATCTTCGGTAACAGCTTTTCGTTTATACATTACCTGGTATGATGAAATGGTATAAACATTTTTCTTATCGTCGGTAATTTTTAATGGCAGTGTTACCAGTTGTACAGCTTCTGATTTTGTTACTACTGCCGAGTCTGATCTTATACCAAGTGTTGTAGTAAGTTTTGGCGGCTTAAATTTTTGAAATGTTTTAGTAGTGGCAGGATTGGTACTTTGTGCCTTTAGGTTATTGCTTGACAGCATTACAACCGATATAAATAAACATCTAACAAAATTTGCCATAACTTTTGTTTTATTAAACGAAAGTACAGAACTATTGGTATCCTTATACTACTTTAACGCATTGTTGACAAGCTTTCTTCAATGGTCTTAATCCTTGCTTCGGCATCGGTTTTCTTTTTCTGTTCCAGAGCAATCACTTCGGGTTTTGCGTTACTAACAAATTTTTCATTGCTTAACTTTTTTTCAACCGATAATAAAAACCCCTTTTGATGTTCCAGGTCTTTTAACAAATCAGCTTTAAGCAAGGCTGTATCTAATTTCTTATTGGTCTTTAAATAAAATTTATCTTTTTCAACTGCTAAAACAATGGTATTATCAATAGCAATTGTTGTATATGCTAGTTCATCGGCATTTACCTGTTTACTTAAAATACCTTCAATAGATTTATAACTTTCTTTTGAACCAGTTTCTATAAATAGTTTTATGGTTTCTTTTGGTTTTAGTTGATTTTTATTTCTTCCGTCTCTTATGGTTGTTATAACCTGCTTTAGCAGTTCGCCTTGTGCCAACAAATGATCATCAACATTGTTAACAGTGGCAAATTGCTTTATACATAAATCATCTTTTTGGTTTTTAAGCAAGTGATAAATCTCTTCGGTTACAAATGGCATATATGGATGCAGCAATTGCATCAGCTCTTCAAAATAACCAATCGTTTTTTCGTAAATGCTGGTATCAACCGGTTGTTCAAAACCTGGTTTTATCCACTCCAGGTACCAACTACAGAAATCATCCCAAATTAAGTTGTATATGGTTTTTAAAGCTTCACTCAGGCGAAACTGTTTCATCAGTTCATCCACATCTGTTTTAACTTTATGAAGCCTGTTTTGAAACCAATTTATTGCAAAGTTTTCTGTTGCTTGTTGTTCTTTGTCTGTTGCCTGCCTCCCCTCCCACATCTTAACTAGTTTCAATGCATTCCAAATCTTGTTATTAAAATTTCTGCCCTGTTCCAAACTGTTTTCATCAAACATAAGATCGTTGCCTGCAGGTGAAGAAACCAATATACCAAAACGCACTGCATCTGCGCCATATTTATCAATCAGTTCTAACAAGTCGGGACTGTTTCCCAGGCTCTTGCTCATTTTTCGGCCAAGCTTATCCCTTACCATACCTGTAAAATAAACATCTTTAAAAGGGATTTGCTTTTCATATTGCATACCAGCCATTACCATACGGGCAACCCAAAAGAAAATTATATCCTGGCCTGTTACCAATACAGCTGCAGGATAATAATATTTAATTTCATCATTGCCCGGATTTGTTATGCCTTTAAAAACTTCTATAGGCCAAAGCCATGATGAAAACCAGGTGTCAAGCACATCTGCATCTTGTGTTAATGATGCATTTGATATTGCAAACTTTGTTTCAAATATTTTCTTTGCTTCTTCCATCGTTTCGGCAACTACCATTTTTCCGCTCTCATCATACCATGCTGGTATTTGTTGACCCCACCAAAGCTGCCTGCTAATACACCAGTCTTTTACATTTTCTAACCAGTATTTATAAGTAGCCAAAAATTTATCACCGGGATGTATTTTTATATCAGCTTCTACAACTGCTTTTAATGCAGGTTGAGCCAGTTCCTTCATCTTTACAAACCATTGCGTACTTATCCTTGGCTCTACCACTACACCTGTACGCTGGCTATATCCTAACCGAGTTGTGTATTCTTCTTCTTTTAAAAGAAAACCTTTTTCCTGCAATTCTTTTATTATTTTTTTACGGGCAATAAACCGGTCTTCACCCACATAAATTTGCGCTGCAGGGCTCATTGTTCCATCTTCATTAATGGTATCTATAATTTCAAGATGGTGTTTAAGCCCCAGGTTATAGTCGTTAATATCGTGTGCCGGTGTTACTTTTAAAGCGCCTGTTCCAAAAGCAGTATCAACATAATCATCAAAAATGATGGGAATACGGCGGTTTATTAATGGTACTACCGCATACATGCCATGCAAAATTTTATATCGTTCATCGTTTGGATTAACGCAAATAGCAGTATCGCCCATAATAGTTTCAGGGCGCTGTGTGGCAATGATGATGCCATCATCTCCTATTAAAGGTTTAATAGTATTACCATTAGCATCTTCTAACCTGTATTTTAAATAATAAAGTTTACCAGTTATATCTTTATATTCCACTTCTTCATCACTCAATGCAGTCCTGGCCGATGAATCCCAGTTTATCATTCGGGCGCCACGATAAATAAGACCTTTATTGTACAGGTCAATAAAAATTTTTATTACTGCTTTGTAATAATGATCGTCCATCGTAAAAGTGGTACGATTCCAGTCAACACTACAGCCCAATCTTTCAATCTGGTTATAAATTATGCCACCATATTTATCTTTCCACTCAAATGCGTATTTTAAAAATTCTTCTCTTGTTAAATTATTTTTTTCAATCCCTTTTTCTTTAAGCATAGCTACCACTTTTGCTTCGGTAGCAATAGAGGCATGGTCGCTGCCGGGTACCCAACAGGCATTAAACCCACTCATTCGGGCTTTACGTACCAAAACGTCCTGTACGGTTTCGTTTAAAGTATGACCCATGTGTAATACACCGGTAACATTGGGTGGTGGTATTACCACAGTAAATGCAGGCCGGTTATCCACATGGCTGTTAAAATATTTCTTATCAAGCCAGTGTTTATACCATTTTGTTTCTATCGATGCTGGCTCAAAATTTTTAGAGAGTTCCATATTAATTGATACTTAAAATTGTAAGTGTGCAAAAATACAAAAAAGCGATGTGAATTTCGATGCGGATAAAGGCTGATGGATATTTACAATGAGTAAATAAAATATGTTTTTGGGGGCGGAAGAACGGTTAAAATTTCTTTACTACAGTTTTTACTGCCGATCCAGTAATTTCTTTTTTTGAGATTCGTATTCTTCTTTGGTTAAAGCGCCTTGTTGATACAGGTCGAATAATTTTTTTATTTCATCGGCAACCATTAATTTTTTAATATCGCCAGGTGCATCTTGTTTATTGATTTGTGTTGCTATTGTTTTCTCGACGTTTTGATTTTTAGGTGTATTGGCTAAAGGCATTTTAAATTGTGCCGGCACCGTAAGTTCATCAGCGTTGATAGCATCATCAAAGAAAAGTACAAGTTCCACCTCTTCCTGCTTGCCTTCTTTATATGTAACTTTCCCCATTACCATTATGCTATAATCATCCAGCCCTGAATTTTTAAACCGCCTTAATTTAGTTACTGATATTGTGCTGTTTTGCAGGTTGTAAGTATCTGTACGGTACATCCTGAATTTTATGTATTTAAAATATCCTGCTTCAGAAGTGCCATTAGCAATATTCAAAACCTGCCCATTGTAAATTTTATATCCGCCGGATGTATATAGGGTATCATGTTCAAAGCGAGGTTGTACATTCTGTGCAACAGAAAATAATGGGTAAAAAATCAAAATGAATAATATTTTTTTCATCGTTTCATTAATTGAACAGTTTATACAACCGACTATTTATTTGATATGCCAATTGCAAAAAATAGCGTTTAATAAAGGAACGAAATTTTATCCAAAACCGAAAAGTAAAAGTTACACTTTAATAATTAGACCTCAATTAAATCAGGAGAAAGTTTTGATACACAAAACCGCAAAACCATAAATACAGGTAAGTACAAATATTCCTTTTGCAGTTTTATCTTTATTGCTGTTGATGTATATGGTAAACAAAACAGCATTTACCATCAGTGCAAGACTTAATGCCACAGTAAAAGTGCGGTGCCCCTGTTCCAGGTACATATATTGAAATAATTCTTTAAAGCCAAAGGGACGAAATTTTATAAACTTAAAAATAAGTATCCCCACCACAGGGCCTATAAATCCAAGGATGGCTCCTAATAAAAAATTATCTTTTTTAAATATCATTTGAAGAGATTCTTTTTTTCTAATTGTTTTTTTAACGTGTAATTGGTTAAATCAAATTGTACAGGTACCATGCTTATATAGTTATTTTTAAGCGCCCACACATCGGTATCCCGCCCTTTATCAAAATTGATGAACTCGCCTGTTAACCAGTAATAATTTTTACCATGCGGATCTGTTCGCTCCGAAAACTCCTCTTTATATTTGGCATAGGCCTGTTTGCAAATTTTTATACCCTTTATCAAATCCAAGGGAACTGCAGGTATATTTACATTCAGCAAAAGATGTTTATCCATTTTTTTACCCAGCAGTGTACGTACAATTTTTTCGATGTAAAATTTTGATGCTGTAAAATCTGCTTCTACACTATAATCCAATAAAGAAAACCCAATGCTGGGAATGCTTTCAATAGCAGCTTCCATAGCAGCACTCATGGTGCCGCTGTAAATTACATTTATACTATGGTTGGCTCCGTGATTGATACCGCTAAGGCATATATCGGGTTTGCGATGCAATATCTTGTCAACAGCAAGTTTTACACAATCAACAGGTGTGCCGGTAGTTTGCCAGGCTTCGGTATCACCAAACAAGTCAACTTTATGCATACGTAAAGGTTGACCAATGGTAATAGCATGTCCCATTCCACTTTGGGGTTTATCTGGTGCAACAACTACTACCTTGCCTAGATGTTTTACAGATTCGACTAAGTTTCTAATGCCTGGGGCAGTAATTCCATCGTCGTTTGTTATCAGGATAATGGGTTCTTCTTTCTTCTTAGCCATGTATGTTCAAATATGTTTTATTAAATACGGAAAAAGGGCCTTGCTATTTCAGGAGATCTAAATGGCCAGGGTATCATTACCAGTATAATCAATAACGCAATTCCAAAATAAATTAGTGTGCGTTTATGCTTTTGTGCATCAGTATCGGCACGTTTTACCATAGTGCGGCCAATGTGTACCAGTATCCAGGCAATAATCATCATCAGCGCATGTTCCACCGCAAAAAAACGTTCTCCGGGGTTTTTCATTACTTCTCCCATACCAGCTTTCACACTATCAAACCACATACCGGTAAAATACAAAATAAAACCAATCAACAATTGGATGTCGCAACTAATCATAAAGAAAAGACTCACCTTATTATCGCTGTTTTTATATTCTCTTTTAGATATAATAGCAAACAATGCAGAAAGTACTGCCCATACGCCAAATAATAAAACTGCCCAACGCAATATATTATGTATTACCAGTGAATAGTTCATAATAAAAAGTTTGCTGCAAAAATAAGGTAAGTACCTTAATTGCGGCTTATTGAATATCAACAACTATAAAAACAAACTTTCCAATAAACAAATAAAAAAATAATTTTGATAAACTAAATTAATTAGTATATTTGTGCTAATCAAATTAGTTACATCATGTCAATTGCAGGTCAAAATCTTAAATATCTACGCAAACTACGTGGATGGACCCAGGAAGAATTTGCCAATAAGCTTGGTATTAAACGATCTTTAATAGGCGCTTATGAAGAAGAACGTGCTGACCCCCGGCTGGATGTACTGGAAATACTGGCCGATATGTTTAAGCTATCACTTGATGAACTTTTATTGAAAGACCTTAGTGTTACATCGAATAGTTATATGGCCAAACGCCGTCAGCAAAAAATGATGAGTGCCGACAGGAACCTCATACATTTTGTGCCGGTAAAAGCAGCTGCAGGCTACCTGGCCAGTTATGCAGATACTGAGTTTATTGATGAACTGAATACATTTACTTTACCAATGTTATCTGGCGGTAATTACCGTGCTTTTGAAATAATTGGCGATAGCATGTTACCTACTCCAAGCGGAAGTATAATTGTTGGGGAAAAGTTAGAAAACACAACCGATATTAAAAACAGCCAGCCATATATAGTGGTAAGTAGGCATGAAGGTATTGTGTACAAAAGGATTGAAAAAAACAATCGTGCAAAAAACAAACTTACATTGGTAAGCGATAATCCCCAATACCAGCCTTACCAGGTAAATGCAGAAGATATAATGGAATTATGGCTGGCACAGATGGTGATAAGTAAAGTTAGTACCCAGCAACGTTGGGATATGAACTCACTGGCCAGCATGGTCAATAACCTCCAAAGCCAGGTAAGCACTTTAAAAAAGAAAATGAACTAACAGTATTTAATAAAATATACAATGGTCGTGCAATGGATGCAACCGCATTACTGATTTTAAATTTTGAAGAAACCCGCCGAAGGAGTATAAAAGTATGGAAAGCCATTTCGGAAGAAGACCTTTATTGGAAACCCGATTCACAAGCGATGAGTTGTTTTGAAATGATAAGGCATGTGTTGGAAGCTGAGAATATTTTTCATCATATCATCCTTAAGAGAGGTGCATTAGGTAATTATGAATGTCCACTTACCAGCAACCCTTACTCTACCGTTGAAGATGAACTAAAAAATGCACAACCTTACAGGGAAAAGTTTTTAAAAATGGTGCATTCGCTAACTGCAAAAGAATTGGATGAAGTGTATATAACAAGAAAGGAAAAAAATCAGCACCGTAAGTTGGGCGATTATTTATTGCGTATTGCATACCACGAAGCTGTACACACCGGGCAGTTGTTGGATTATTTACGCACATTAAATTCACCCAGGGCCAATGTATGGGATTAGCTTTTATCTTTATTGAAGCATTATACTGCTTAACTTTTAACACATATTCAGATACATCGATTAATAATTTAAAAAAACACAGTTATGATTAAGCTTCAGATTATTGGCAACCTTGGTAAAGATTGCATCGTAAAAGAAATCAACGGCAAACATGTAATTAATTTTAGTGTAGCACACACCGAACGATTTAAAGATTCGCAGGGTAATCAAAAAGAAAAAACTACCTGGGTAGAGTGTGCATATTGGACCGATCGTACAGCCATTGCGCCTTACCTGGTAAAGGGTACTTCAGTTTATGCCGAAGGTGCACCTGAGGCCGATCCTTACACCAATAAAGAAGGGCAAGCTTCGGCCACTTTACGCATGAGGGTTCAAAACATTCAGTTATTAAGCAGTAACCGGGAGCAGGGTTCTAATCAGGGTAATGTTAGTAATGCAGGTATTACAACTAAACCTATTGTAAAAACTGAACCGGACAATACACCCGTGCCTGTTGATGATTTACCGTTTTAATATTAGTTATTTTTTTAGAACTCACCATCTGGTGAGTTCTTTTTCTTTTGCCTTATATTGTATCCTTACATATGAACTACGTGGTGCGTTTCCTTAAGCACACCCATTACAAAAACACTCTGTACATTTCCCATATTTTCCTGCTGGCTTAATTTGTTTACATGAAAATCGTAGTAGGCATTCATATCCCTGCACAATACTTTCAACATAAAATCAAATTCGCCGCTGATACTGTAACATTCAATTACTTCATTCAGTTCATTAATAGTTTTAATAAATGTTGCGCCTGCTTTTTTACTATGTTCTTTAAGTGATACATAAACTATCACCATCAGGTTTAAATCAACTTTGTTCTGATCTACTAATGTTACATATTGTTTTATCACTCCGCTTTCTTCCATCCGCTTTATTCGTTCATGAACCGGCGTTGTACTCAGATGAATTTTTTCTGAAATTTCCTTTACAGTAACTCTTGCATTTTGTTGAAGCAAACTAAGTATGGCCATATCTTTATTATCAAGATTTAATACCTGTACAGATGTATTTTCTTTTTTAACTGCTTTTGCCATAATAAACTGGTATATTTTCCTGTAAATTACATTATCACATTATTTTATCCTAAAGTTTTATTGCATATTGGAATATTATCCTGCAAAATGTATATTTGCAATCAAAATTAAATAATATGTCTAAAATAACTAAAAATGCCATTGATTTTAAACTTGCTAACAAGGTAAAAGATATGAGCCTGGCCACTTGGGGCCGAAAAGAAATAATGTTAGCCGAAGCAGAAATGCCAGGCTTAATGTCTATTCGTGCCGAATACGGGCCCTCTCAACCATTGAAAGGTGCAAGAATTGCAGGTTGTCTTCACATGACTATACAAACTGCGGTTTTAATTGAAACCTTAACTGCATTGGGTGCAGAAGTTAAATGGAGTTCATGCAATATTTTTAGTACACAAGATCAGGCTGCTGCTGCTATTGCTGCAACAGGTGTTGGTGTTTTTGCCTGGAAGGGTCAAACACAGGAAGAAAGTGATTGGTGTATTGAACAAACTTTATTTTTTGGCGGTGCCGATCGTCCATTAAATATGATACTTGATGATGGCGGAGATTTAACCAATATGGTTTTTGATAAATATCCCGAATTAGTTCAGCATGTAAAAGGTTTGAGTGAAGAAACAACAACCGGCGTTCATCGTTTATACGAGCGTATGGAAAAAGGCACTTTACCCATTCCTGCAATCAATATCAACGATTCGGTTACCAAATCTAAATTTGATAACAAGTATGGTTGTAAAGAAAGTCTTGTTGATGCTATACGTCGTGCAACAGATGTTATGATGGCCGGAAAAGTTGCAGTTGTTGGCGGGTATGGCGATGTTGGTAAAGGTTCTGCAGCTTCATTAAAAGGTGCAGGCTGCAGGGTTATTATTACAGAAATTGATCCTATTTGTGCATTACAGGCTGCCATGGATGGATTTGAAGTTAAGCCAATGCTTGATGCAGTTAAAGAAGCAGATATTATTGTTACCGCTTCCGGCTGTAGAGATTTGATTACAGAAAAACATTTCCGCTTAATGAAAGATAAAGCGATTGTTTGTAATATAGGCCACTTTGATATTGAAATTGACATGGCATGGTTAAATGAAAAATATGGTAATACGAAAAACATCATCAAACCACAGGTTGACTTGTACACAATAGAAGGCAAAGATGTGATAATACTTGCTGAAGGCCGTTTGGTAAATTTAGGTTGTGCAACAGGCCATCCTTCTTTTGTAATGAGTGCATCATTTACCAATCAAACACTTGCTCAAATTGAATTGTGGAAAAACAGTGATAAATACGAAAACAAAGTTTATGTATTACCAAAATTCCTTGATGAAAAAGTTGCAAGACTACACCTTACAAAAATAGGCGTTGTATTAGATGAGCTTACTGCTGATCAAAGTAGTTATTTGAACCTTCCAAAAGAAGGACCATTTAAAACTGATGCTTACCGGTATTAATAATTTGCTTCTCTTTTTAAACTATCTGTTAGTCTTAAGAAGTATTAAATATTGTCCCATCTGTATTTTTTTGCAGATGGGATTTTTTTTGCTTGCCTTACTACTGTTCTAAATTTATAGAAAATTTAAGTCAACTTATTAATAATGCTCAACCATTTAGTTCGAAAAAAAACAACCAGTTTAATAAAGTATAAGATTTAAGATTCTTCAAGATAATAGCTGTAATTTTATTGGCACAGCATCTTTATTGTTTTTATTTTTTGCATTTAAACCTACATAACTAATGAAATCCTTCCTTTTTTTTGTTTGCATAATTATTACTCCGGTAATTTTTGCTCAAAAAGTTGAAATGCCTTTAGCCAAATTCACAACAGGAGATGATGTTACCTTCAGCTACCCCGTAACCGATGATAGCCATTGGGCAACTATAAATTCTGACATGATATGGGAATCGCAGGGTTTTGCTAAATATGATGGCTATGCCTGGTACCGTTTTCATATCATACTTCCAAATTCAATAAAAACAAATTCGTTATGGAAAGATTCATTGCGGATAAATGTAGCAAAGGTTGATGATGCTTGTGAAGTTTATTTTAATGGTACAAAAATTGGCAAATCTGGTTCTTTTCCTGAAGATGATGCCGGTTATATAACAACATGGAGTAAAAAACAAGAATATCATATAGCAGCAAACAGCGCTTTTATAAACTGGGGCGCCGAAAATGTAATTGCAGTAAAAGTGTATGATGGTGGTGGCGCCGGCGGTATTTTCAGTGCTGTTCCATTTATTAATATGGTTGACCTTATTGATGCTGTTATTATTAACAACAATACATCAGTTAAATTTACACATCCTGGTAAAGCCATAAAAAATATTTCATTAGAGAATAATGCATCAGAAAAAATAACAGGTACATTAACCTATACAATTATTGATGTTGAGCATGAGAAATTAACAACACACTCGAAACCTGTTTCAATTTTACCAAATAAAAAAATAGATATTACGATTCCCATTACACTTACCGAAAGAAATAATATCCAATACAAATTCGAAGAAAACAAATCGCATAAAAGTATCCTGGTAACCGAAATTATTCCCTATATTTTAACGCCACCTGCATCAGATATGCCTAAAATAAATGGAGCAAAAATATTTGGTGTAAGGCCAGGTTCTCCATTTCTTTTTAAAATTCCTGCAACTGGAAAAGGCAGGCTACAATATAGTGTTGAAAATTTGCCACAAGGACTACAGGTAAATAAAACAAGCGGAATTATTACAGGCACATTAAATAATAAAGGCGAATACAAAATGACTTTCGTAGTAAAAAATGCAATGGGTATTGCTAAAAGGGATTTTATTGTAAAGTGTGGCGACTTATTGGCATTAACGCCTCCCATGGGTTGGAACAGTTGGAATTGTTGGGGACTTAGTATCAATGATGCAAGATTAAAAGCATCGGCACAAGCAATGATAGATAAAGGACTTATTAATCATGGCTGGACGTATATAAATATTGATGATGGCTGGGAAGCTCCTGCACGACATATAAACGGAGAGATTGTTGTAAACAATAAATTTCCAGATTTAAAGAAAGCCGGAGACTGGCTACATAATAAAGGATTAAAGTTTGGAATTTATTCTTCTCCAGGCACTAAAACCTGTGGCGATTTTTTAGGAAGCTATCAACACGAAGCACAAGATGCAAAGTCGTATGCCGATTGGGGAGTTGATTATTTGAAATTTGACTGGTGCAGTTATGATTCAGTATTTATGGCTGAAAAAGATACAAGCCTTGCTGCCTATAAAAAACCTTATCTGATAATGGAAGAGGCTTTGAAAAATCAAAATCGTGATATTGTTTACAGCCTTTGCCAATATGGTATGAAAGATGTTTGGAAATGGGGAGCATCAGTAAATGGGAACTGTTGGCGCACAACTGGCGATATTACCGACACCTGGGAAAGCCTTAGCAGTATTGGATTTAATCAAACAACTCAATATGCTTATGCATCACCCGGCAGATGGAATGACCCGGATATGATGATAGTTGGTGATGTAGGATGGGGCGACAATTTACATCCATCAAGGTTAACTGTTGATGAACAATATACACATGTAAGTTTATGGTGCCTGCTTAGCGCTCCATTATTAATTGGTTGCGATTTAAGTAAACTGGATGATTTTACTTTAAACCTGCTTACAAATGATGAAGTAATTGCTGTTGACCAGGATATACTTGGCAAACAAGCCAAACAAATAATTAAAACAGCCGATTACCAAATATGGATAAAAGATATGGAAGACGGATCTAAAGCAATTGGGATTTTTAATTTATCTTCTAAAGATGATGTGGTGAGGTTTCATTGGAGTGAAATTGGATTATCAGAAGCACAAAAAGTAAGAGATCTTTGGCGGCAAAAAGACCTTGAAAATTTTCGTGGCATGTTTGCAACAAAGGTAGCAGCACATGGTGTAACTTTAATAAAAGCTTTGGCAAATTAATGACTAAACTTTCAGTAAATATTAATAAACTGGCTACGTTGCGTAACAGCCGTGGTGGCAACAACCCCAATTTAATAAAAGCGGCAAAAGATATTGAACGGTACGGCGCTAATGGAATAACAGTGCATCCAAGACCTGATGAAAGACATATCAGATATGCTGATGTATTTGAATTAAAGAAAACTGTAACTACCGAATTTAATATTGAAGGGAACTGTACCGAACAAAAATTTGTTGACCTGGTACTTGCTAACAAACCTACACAAGTTACTTTAGTACCCGATTCGTTGGGGCAACTTACTTCCAATCACGGATGGAATACAATTGAACATGCAAGCTATTTAAAAGATATTGTTACGATTTTTAAAAATGCAGGCATACGAGTTTCAATTTTTGTAGACCCCGATGTAGAAATAGTGCAAGCTGCAAAATTAACCGGTACAGACAGAATTGAATTATATACAGAGTCATTTGCAAAAGAGTATGCTGCTTGTAATAAGCAAGCTGCAATTGCTCCATTTATAGCAGCCGCATTCAAAGCAAATGAAATTGGTTTGGGTATTAATGCAGGGCATGATCTAGATCTTGAAAATTTAAAATACTTTTCTGAAAACATTCCTGGCTTACTGGAAGTGTCTATTGGTCATGCTTTGATTTGTGATGCAATTTATTTGGGATTGGAGAATACTGTTCAATTGTATAAAAGGCAACTTTCATCAGCAAACTAATTGCTATCTTAAATATTTTGCCAGTTTTCTTTCTAAAGCTACACCCCTTAAATTTTTTCCAATAACTTTCCCTTGTGGGTCAATTAAAAAATTTTGAGGTATGTTGAAAATTTGAAATTGTTGAGCAACTGAATTATTCCAACCCTGTAAATCACTTATATGTGTCCATGTTAAACCATCTTTATGGATGGCATCAATCCACGATTGTTTTGTTTTATCTAAAGAAACACCAAGCACTGTAAAATTTTTATTTTTGTATTTATTATAGGCAGCAACCAGGTTGGGATTTTCCTGCCTGCATGGGCCACACCAACTTGCCCAAAAATCAACCAATACATATTTCCCTCTAAACGATGATAGGCTAACCAAATTACCGGTTGTATCTTGTTGTGAAAAATCGGCTAATAAAGTACCGGCACCATTAATCTTTCCTTCTGCAATTTGTTGTGTAATATATTTTCCCATGGCAGTACTCTTAATAACGGGATCAAGTTTATTAAATAATTTTTCTGTTTTTATAACATCATCATCTATTTGATTATAACGGATAACAGCAAAAGGAGTTATATAAGCATCGGTATGTGAGTTTACAAATTCTTCTATCACACGCATGGCATTTGCATTAATGGAAGAGTCATATTCTCCATTTTCAAAAAATGCTGATTGGTAAGGTTCCAATGTTGTATTAAATTCATCAAATGCTTTATGAGATGGCGAACCTGTTATAATAGATTTCTCTATCTTATCTTTTGTTCCAGTTATTGTAACCTTGCTGTTATCTAAAAAAAGTGTGATAAAAGGAGGTTTTTTATCAAAAAGGATGATTTTAAAATCTGGTCTTTCGCTCTTTCCTGTAAAACTGTATTTATTAGCTTTTAAAACAGTTGTACTTTCTGTAGCACCGGTTTGGCCATTAAGTAAGTCCACAACCGTTCCATCAGGAAAACCTATTACGGTTCCATCAATACTAAATGTATTTTCAGTTTTATTTGAATTTTGCATTGATGCAGTTCGCAAATCAACTGAAGAAGTATTTGCGCTGGTACTTTTTGTTGATTGGGCAAAAATTAAAGATGGTAGTATAAAAAGTAAGAGTGTAATTCCTTTCATATTTTTAAATTATAGGATGCAATTTACTTAGTTTCCAGCAGACAGGATCAGCCTTTAACGGCATTTATGAAATCTTTAGTATACTGGCTTATATTATCCGAATTTTCAATCACCTTTATATATGCCGAACCAATAATAGCCCCGTTAGTATATTTACTGGCAGCGGTAAATGTTTCCATATCTTTTATTCCAAAACCAACCAAAACAGGGTTTTTAAGTTTCATATCATGTAATTTTTTAAAATAAAAATCCTGCCCAGTTATTGCTTTATTTTTTCCGGTGGTTGATGATGAAGAAACCGCATAAATAAATCCGCTGCTCAGTTTATCAATCAGCCTTATCCTTTCTTCGCTGGTTTCGGGAGTTATTAAAAAAATAAAATTTAGGTTATGTTTTAAAAACAATTGTCGATATGCAGTTTCATATTCATACATAGGCAGATCTGGAATAATAATTCCAGAGATGTTTGCATCTTCGGCATCTTTACAAAATCTTTCAATGCCATACTGTAATACAGGATTCAAATATCCCATTAATACAATAGGAACCTGAACAGTATTTTTTATTTCATTTATCTGTTTAAAAAGAATCGAAATACTCATGCCGTTTTTAAGTGCCACCATATTGCTTTGCTGAATTACAGGCCCGTCGGCAATTGGGTCGCTGTATGGTATGCCAAGCTCTATTATATCTGCCCCGTATTGTTGCAATGCAATAATCACTTCAGTTGTAGAAGTTAATTTTGGAAATCCGGCAGTACAATAAATATTGAGGATATCTTTAGCTTTTTTATTGAACAATTCATTTAAACTATTCTTCATTTTTCTTTTTCTTTCTCTTTCTATTTTTAAATTCCGGAATGGTTTTGATCTTTCATCTTCAACATAAAAAAGTGAGGCATCAATCTTATAGCTATATATATTGCATATAAGTTGCCAGGTCTTTATCTCCTCTCCCACTCAAACAAACTACAACAACGTCATCTTTGTTTAATTCAATCTTATTTAATACAAATAATGCATGTGCAGATTCCAATGCCGGTATAATGCCTTCTAATTTACTCAATTCAAATGCAGCCTGTAATGCTTCTTTATCAGTAGCATTCATAAATACCGCACGGCCGCTTTCGTATAAATGTGCATGTAATGGGCCTATGCCCGGATAATCTAATCCTGCAGAAATACTGTGTGGCTCTACTACCTGTCCATCAGAAGTTTGCATAAGTAAACTTTTACTGCCATGTAAAATACCAGGTTTGCCTAATTGAGTGGTGGCTGCACTCTGTCCACTATTTATTCCACAACCTGCGGCTTCTACAGCAATTAAATTCACTTTGGTATCCTTAAGAAAATGATAAAACGCACCTGCTGCATTACTACCTCCACCTACACAGGCAATGACATGTGTGGGCAATTCACTTCCGCCATTCGATAACAGTTGCATTTTTATTTCTTTGCTGATAATGCTTTGAAACCTGGCCACCATATCCGGATAAGGATGAGGGCCTACAACAGACCCAATGATATAATGTGTATCAGTTGGGTTATTAATCCAATCCCTGATTGCTTCATTCGTTGCATCTTTTAATGTTTTGCTGCCACTGGTAGCTGGTATTACAGTTGCACCAAGCATTTTCATACGAGCTACATTTGGTGCCTGGCGCTCAATATCTTTTTCACCCATGTAAACAATACATTCAAAACCTTTTAATGCACATACAGTTGCTGTGGCTACGCCATGCTGGCCAGCTCCTGTTTCCGCAATGATTCTTTTTTTGCCTAGTTTTTGTGCAAGTAATATTTGCCCTACAGTATTGTTTATTTTATGAGCGCCTGTGTGGCATAAGTCTTCTCGTTTTAAAAAAATATTTGTGTTGTATTTTTCACTTATATGCTTTGCATAAAATAATGCTGTTGGCCGTCCCACAAAATCTTTCAATAATTGTACATATTCTTTTTGAAAACCATCGTCGTTAATAATTTTTAAATAGTTTTCTTGCAGTTCTTTTATATTGGGGTATAGCATTTCAGGAATAAAAGCGCCGCCATATTGTCCATAATATCCATGTTCATTTACCATCCAGTTTCCCAAAGAACCCTGTTTACCTTTTTCTGTTTGCATTATTTTACTTTTATAACTGCTATCAGTGTATCGTACTTTTTTGGTAGAAAAATGTGGGGCAATTATTGACTTATTTCAAACCTTGTTTAAATTGTAATACTAAACCCATATCTTTTACACCTGGTTCTTTTTCAACCATACTATTTATATCTACGGCAAAATAATCAGGATGTGAAAATGATTTTATCTTAGCAACATCATCAACACCAATTCCTCCACTTAAAAAGAAAGGTTTTTCTATTTTTGCCTTACTGATAAGTTTCCAATCAAACTGTTTACCAGTGCCACCTTCAATTTCCGAAGATGCTGTATCAAATAAATAATAATCGCATACCTCGTCATAATCGGCAATCATTTCATCTATTGAAATTTTGCTATTGCCTATTTTAAAAGCTTTAATCACTTCTACTTCTTCTGATAATGCCATACAAAGTTCGGGGCTTTCCTCTCCATGCAATTGCACTACATCTAGTCCATAATCTTCTATTGCATCAGTTATCTCATCATAATCTGCATTAACAAAAACTCCCACTTTCTTTAAATCAAAATCCGAATTTTTTAAATCTTCTTTTTTTATCTTATCACCTATATACCTGGGCGAGTCTTTATAAAAAATTAATCCTGCAAAATCAATATCAAGTCCATCTAACTGTTGTAATTGTTTAAATTGTGTAATTCCACATACTTTAGTGTTCATATTAATGGTTGTTTGTTTTTAAATAATAACCTTGTTTTACTATCTTTTATTTTTCTATGCTTTAGAGCAGTAATACTTATGTTGATTTCAATTGTTCTACAAATTTTTTGAATGCTTTGCCCGGGTTGTTTTCTTTCATAAAATATTCTCCTATTAAAAAACCTTTAAAACCTTCATTTTTTAAAAAATGTATTGTTTCAAAATTATTAATCCCGCTTTCAGCAATTTTTATTTTATCAGTGGATATCTGTTTACTTAACTCAATTGAACGATTTATATCTACATTAAATGATTTCAGGTTCCGGTTATTGATACCAATCATTTCGGTTTCATTGCAAATATGTCCTAATTCTGTTTCATCATGTATTTCTAATATCACTTCCATTTTTAATTGCTTTGCAAATGTAGCCAGATTTTTTACTTCACCCGGAGTTAAGCAAGCTGCTATCAATAAAATTACATCTGCACCTAAAGCTTTTGATTCCACAACCTGGTATTCATCAAAAATAAAATCCTTACGTAATATTGGAATGTTGCAATCAGTAGCAGCAATCATCAGGTCGTCATTATTACCAGCAAAATAAACAGGTTCGGTTAATATTGATAATGCGGATGCCCCATAAAACTCATACTCATTTGTTACAACTTCTACATTTGCATGGTTATTTATAATACTTTTTGATGGCGATGCTCTTTTAAATTCGGCAATAATACCAGTAGTATTTCCCTGCTGAAGCACTTTTTTCAACGACTTTGTTTTGCTTAAAAAGGCTGGCATCCTTTTCCACATATCTAGCGAAACCACCTGTTTGAGTTGCTCAACTGTTTCTTTACGTGTAGCAATTATTTCTTCAAGTATATTTTTCATAAACCACTAATTAATTTTTGTAACGACTGATACGCTTTTCCACTTTCTAAACTTTCTACAGCCAATTGATAACAATCATCATAAGATTTATATTTTCCTGTACAATGCAATGCCATTGCCGAATTGGCTAGCACCACTGCATTTTGTGCCCAACTTCCTTGTCCTTTTAAAATGGAAATAAATTTTTTTGCAGCTTCTTCTACAGTATTGCCACCATAAATATCTATCGGGCTTACGCTACGTTTGCCCAATTCCTGTGCACTGTATATTCTCTCGCCAGCATTGGTTATCACTTTTATATCTGTTGTTAAAGAAATTTCATCATATCCATCCAAACTGTGTATGATTGTAAATTTACTGTTACCTTGTTGCAACAGGTAATTATATATCCTGGCCATTTCCAAATTATAAACACCCACTAACTGGTATTTAGGATATGCCGGATTAACCATTGGGCCAAGCATATTAAAGAATGTACGTACCCCTAAATTTTTTCTTATGGCACCAACAGCTTTTAACGCAGGGTGAAACAAAGGCGCATGTAAAAAACAAATATTGGCTTCATCAAGTTCCTTTTTTAAAGCGTCAGTATTGTTTTTAAAAGTATAACCTAACTGTTCCATTACATTGCTGCTTCCACTAATTGATGATGCGGCATAATTCCCGTGTTTAGCAACTTTTGTGCCCGTACCAGCAACAATAAAACAACTAAGTGTAGAGATATTGAAAGTGTTTTTTCCATCGCCACCGGTGCCTACAATATCCATAACTTCATATCCGTTTAAATTAACCGGCAAACAAAGTTCCAGTAATGCATCTCTAAATCCCTGTAGCTCATCAATAGTAATACTTCGCATTAAATAAACAGTAATAAAAGCAGCAATCTCCGCATCGCTGTACATATTTTTTGAAATACTACCCAACACTTCTTTAGCCTGTTCTCGTGAAAGGCTTTTATGTTCAAACAAAAAATTCAATATCTTTTTCATACTACTTCTTTAACCAGTTTCGTAAAATTTGCTCTCCACATGCTGTTAATATACTCTCGGGATGAAACTGTACACCCTGAACATCTAAAATTTTATGTTGTAATCCCATTATATATCCATTCTCATCCCGTGCTGTTATTTCCAAATCAGCAGGAAAATCATCTTCGTTAACTATCCAGCTATGATAGCGGCCAACTTCAATTGTTTGAGGTAACCCGTTTAATATTTTAGAATTTGTATGTAAAATATTTACAGGTGTTGCAACACCATGAAAAACCTTGTTTAAATTTTTTAGAGAGCCTCCAAATGCTTCTGCAATAGCCTGATGCCCTAAACATACGCCCAGTATTGACTTTGTTGAAGCATACGCTTTTATTAAAGGAAGTAACAATCCGGCTTCTTCAGGAATGCCTGGACCCGGCGATAAGATAATCTTATCGTACTGGGCTACCTCAGCTAATTGTATTTGATCGTTCCTGTACACATCAACTTTGTTTTCTGTAATCTTTTCAACCAGGTGAACAAGATTGTAAGTAAAAGAATCATAATTATCAAAAACCAAAATCTTCATTATCCAATTTTTTGCGCCAGTATTATGGCCTGTTTTAAAGCATTTAATTTATTATTCACTTCCTGTAATTCGCTGCCTGCATTACTTGCAGCAACTATGCCTGCACCGGCCTGGTAAATTAAAGTATTATTCTTTGTAAGAAATGTACGGATCATGATGGCATGATTTACTGACTGGTTAAATCCTACAAAACCTATGGCGCCACCATAATAACTCCTGTCAGATGTTTCATATTCGTTTATCAATTGCAATGCTTTTATTTTTGGGGCACCGCTTAATGTACCAGCAGGAAAAGTTGTTGCCAATAATTTAAATGGGTTTACAGCGCTATCAACCTTACCAGTAACTTCACTTACCAAATGAATAACATGGCTATAATAATTTATTTTTTTAAATTGAGTAACTTTTACTTCGGTACACATCCTACTAAGGTCATTTCTTGCAAGGTCAACCAGCATAACATGCTCTGCGTTTTCCTTTTCATCATTTTGAAGTTGTATAGCCAGTAAATTATCTTCTTCATCATCGCCTGTTCTTTTAAAAGTACCTGCAATGGGATGTACAATAGCTTTTCCTTTTTCAACAATTAACTGGCTTTCGGGAGAAGATCCCATAAGTTTATAATCGCCGTAATCAAAATAAAACAAGTACGGGCTGGGGTTAATGCTTCGTAAAGCTCTGTAAACATTAAACTCATCTCCGATAAATTTTTGTTCAAATCTTCGGCTCAAAACAATTTGAAAAACATCGCCCCGGTAACAGTTTGCGATAGCTTTTTGCACCATTTCCATGTACGCAGTATCCGTGATGTTCGAAATTTCATCTTCTATAGTCTTAAATGGAAAACTCGGTACATCTTTGCTTTTAATTAAGCTTTCAATTACATCACCCTCACTTTCTATTCCTTTAATACAATTTTCGCAAATAAATAATTCATCTTTAAAATGATTGATTGCAATAACATATTGATAAAGCCGGTATCGCATCAAAGGAATATGATTAAGTTCATCTTTTTTGCCGGATTGATTGTCAACTTTAGATTTAAAATTGATGTCATCAAAAAATTGTATCGCATCAAAAGTTGTGTATCCAAAAAATCCTTGAGCCATATTTACTGGTGATACTGCTGGTTCTTTAATTTCAAAACGATTCATAAAATCCCAAAGTAATTGGGGTACGTCATCATTTTTAGTTAACTGATTTCTTTCAGCATTTTGGCCGGGCAGTTTAAATTCAATAGAACTTGCATTGCTAATTTCAATGCCGGCAACAGCATTTATACCAATAAAAGAAAAGCTATTTTCGCCTGCATGAAAATCAGTGCTTTCCAAAAGGATGGTATCTCTAAACCTATCCCTCAATCTTAAATAAATACCCACCGGTGTATAAATATCGGCAAGCATTTTTTTAAACTTTGTTTGTATTTCTATTTTTTTCATATCCAAATCTCCGTCCAAGGAGAATTTCATTTTACTTTAAACTTTATTCAAGAATATTCATTTATAAAAACAATATCATTTCAATAAATACTTTACAAATTTCGTAACGGGATGTTTATTAAAAAACCCGGCACAAGTGCCGGGTTCAACTATATAAAATATTACAATAGCAACAAAGGCACGTCATTCAACTATGCCCCACCACCAATTATTACTATTTGTATACATCGATTTCATTGTAAGTGCAAATATGAAAACAAAAAACTTAATAAAAAAACTTATTTTGTAATAACTAAAAAAAATATAAAATGCATATACAACAAAAACAAGATGGCAGTAAGGGTTCATTTTATATTGAAGAGGAAGGAGCAATACTTGCCGAAATGACCTATTCCATGAAGGGAGATGAACGAATAATAATTGACCATACTGAAGTGTCGGATGTATTGAGAGGTAAGAACATAGGTTACCAGTTGGTTAAAACAGCAGCAGAATATGCCCGGGCAAACAATATAAAAATTTTACCGCTTTGCCCTTTTGCAAAGGCTGTGATGGAAAAACGAAAAGAAGAATTTGAAGATGTGCTCAGGGCTAATTAAAGTATCTTTATAAAAAAATACATTATGAACCTTATAGTATTTGGAGCAACGGGAATGGTTGGAAAACAATTGGTACAACAAGCATTATACATGGGTAACAAAGTAAAAGCATTTGGAAGAAATGTTTTTACTACAGATTATTTACAAACTGAGCATTTAGAATTAGTACAAGGCGCCTTATTTGATGAAGGCGAAGTGTACGATGCAATAAAAGGATGCGATGCAGTACTATCTGCCATTGGTGGTTCAGTAGATGGTACTGATAAAGCCCGTACTCTAGGTATGAAAAACATTGTTAAACAGATGCAAAGCGCTACCGTAAAAAGAATAGTTGCGGTAGGTGGAATGGGTATTTTGAATGCCGGTGAAAACACATTATTGATTGATGAAAAAGATTACCCACAACAATTTGTTCCCGTTGGTAAAGAACATCAAAAGGCTTATGAGATATTAAAAGAAAGCAACCTTAACTGGACATTCGTTTGTCCGCCTGATATTATTAATGCTGGGCCAACTGGTATTTTTAAAACAACTGCCGATTATCCGCCAGAACCAAATAATTATAAGATAAATGCCGGAGACCTGGCCATGTTCATGTTAAATGAACTAATTAAAAATGAATTTGTAAATCGCCGGGTTGGTATTTCAAATTAAAAAACACATTACAATATGACTAATACCCAGGCTGCATTAAGAAAAGTAAATGTAACCAGGTAGATGAAGAAAAGTTATTAGAAAACATTAAGGCATTTGAATGTATAAGCGCTGGCGCTATTGATGCCGGCTCAAAGTGCATCCCGGTTTTTGTACTAACCCCAATGAAACCCTTAACAGGCTTTACACACAGCTTGTATTATAATTTAAACCAAAGCTTTTCATCTTTTTTAAGTATCCATCAACTCTGTACAAATTATTTAAGTTTAAACCAACAGCACATCCTTAAAATAAATGCCAGGCAAACATTACTAAATTTTATACAGTAACTGTACTTCTGTTTTTTCTAATAAAAATTATAATCAGTAAAAACGTACATTTGTCTTTCAAGTTTAAGCATGATTAAATACATTTTTGCATTGCTGCTATTTTGCAATGTTTGTTTTCCTATCCGCTCTTTTGCCTGGGGGCCCGAAGGCCATGCCATTGTTGGCAGGCTGGCCATGCGTTTCGTAAATGCAGATGTAAAAGAAAATATTTACCGGTTGCTTGGCAATATGCCTGTTGATACTGCAGCCAACTGGATGGATATTATAAAAAGTAATGCTGATTATGATTTTATGCGTAGTTGGCATTATGTAGATTTTCCAAAAGGGCAGCAATATGTAACTACAAATAATGATAACATCATAAACCGTTTAATACTTTCTTATAATGAACTGCAACATAAAAAACTTTTATGTGAAGACCAGGTTAGAACCGATTTGCTTATTTTGATGCACTTAATGGGCGACCTGCACAATCCCTTACATACTGGTTATGACGACGATCTTGGAGGGAATAAAGTTACCATACAATACGACACTATTAAAACACATAACCTGCACCGGTTTTGGGATGAAGATATTATTGATCTTACAAAAATAACTGATAACGATTGCTTACAATATTATGATATTAATCTGGCTGATACATTACGAAATGTTGATTTTATTGGTTGGATGTATGATAGCAGAAGCATGTTAGATGCTGTTTATGATTTTCCGGGCTTTATGCTGGACGAAAAATATTTACAAACAAATAAGATAGTAGTTCAAAAACAACTTTTAAAAGCAGGAGTGAGACTTGCTTTTATATTGAATAAGTTATTTTATAATCCTGCTCCGGATATTGATTTTACTACCATTACTGCCGAATACAAAAATGGTATTAATGTAAATGATGCTGAAAAGAATTTAGGCAAAAAGGTAACAGTTTGTTCCAGGGTTTTCAGTATCCGTTCTACTGATGCTATCACACAAATATCTATTGGAAAAAAATTTCCAAACAATCCTCTTACCATAATAATTTTCGGAAAAAATTATTCCCGGTTCAATAAACCCTTAACCGAAATGTTTACTGATAAGAACATCTGCATTAAAGGCACCATTACAGAATACAAGGGAAAACCACAGATAATTATTGATGACCCTGATGATATTAAAATACAATAAAAAAATAATTAAGTATTTCTTTGTTTCATATACTTATAAAAATTAACAGTAGAACTTACTGATTGGCATATTTTCTGTTATTGTTTATATAATAAATACACAATCATCATGAAAAATATAAAAATAATGATGCTGCTAATTATGTTCAGCATCACAGGTTCATTTTCATTAAAGGCACAGGTAAGCGGTGCTGATAAAATTAAAGACAAAGTAACTTCTCAAAATTATACATTTAAAGCGCAGGTGGTTATTCCACAAATTGGTAGCAGCCGCCAGTTAACAGATAGTTACGACCTTACTATAACTAAAGATTCCATCATATCTTACTTGCCCTTTTTTGGCCAGGCTTACAGGCCTCCTGTTGATGCAACCGATAATGGGATAAAATTCACATCAACAAAATTTGAATACCTAGAGGAAATATTAAAACAAAATAAAGGCTGGCAGATAACCATCATTCCTAAAGATGTTATGGAAGTTCAGAAACTGTTTCTTACCATATTTAACAATGGCTCTGCAAACCTTGATGTTGTAAGTACAAACCGGCAAGGTATTTCATATACTGGATTTATAAAATAGTGTATAGCAATTTTAAAATAAAGCAATTGTACAATGCAATTAAAGTAAAGGCTTAAAGTGTATTAACGAAAACTTATTGCTTTTACGGGGTTTATTTTCTTTATTAAGATGGTTGGTATAATTAATGTGGCAAAAGACACAAATAAAGTAGCCAAACAAATTAATAAAACCTGCCACCAAACTATATCAGCATGGGCAGTACTCATATAATAAGCTTCTTCATCCAGTTTTATAAATCCTGTTGCCTGTTGTAACCAGCAAATACCCAATCCAAGTAATACACCGGCAGCAATACCTGTAAAAGCTATTATGGCAGTATTGTATAAAAAAATCTGTTGCACAATCCAATCAGAAGCGCCAAGTGCTTTAAGCACACCCGTCATTCGGGTTCTTTCCAATACCAGTATGATGAGGCATGTTATCAAATTAACAACAGCTACCACCATCATAATGATAAGCAACATATTTTTTATTTGCCCCTGTAAGCCAAGCCAATCGAAGATATTAGGATATATTTCTTTTATGCTTCTGCTGTACCAGCTTTGGGGCAACTGAGCATAAATAAAATTATTAAGCGAATCGGTTTGAGTGTAATCTTTTAAAAATATTTCGTAGCCGCCAATTTCGTTGGGCTGCCAGTTATTTAATCGTCGTATGAGGTTGATATCTGCCAATGCAAAATTCTTATCATATTCTTCGATTGCTGTTTTATAGATACCTGCAATTTTTAACCAGCGTGCCGTTTTAGAACCGTCTTCCCTAAAAAAGAAAACAAAAACACTATCGTTTACTGTTGCATTTAATTGGTTGGCTGTATAAGTTGAAATATTTATTTCATTACTATATCCACTGTCTTTAAACGAAATCCATTTGCCCGATTGCAGAAAAGGCTGCAATCTTGTAAAATCAAAATCCTTATCAATTCCTTTTAATAAAACACTTTCAATATCTGCATTAAATTTAATGATAGCCGATTTGGCGGCAAATTTTTCAACAGATTTTACCTGTGGCAGGCTTTTAAGAAAATTTTCAATGGAATCATTTTTTGCAATTGGAAATTCTTCGGCAATGCTTACACGGTTTTCTATACTTTGCTGCACCCGAATATGCCCCCAAAAACTAAAAACCTTATTGCTAATTACCTGCTGAAAACCATTTACAAAACTCATGGCCACTATCATAATAGCTACACTAATGGCGGTAGCAGTTATGGCCAGCCTGATGATAAACCTGGAAAATGCCTTATGCCCATCTTTCCTATCAAAGGCAATTCGTTTTGCTATAAATACTGAAACATTCAAATGGCATTTTTTGTTATCTTACAAATGTATTTTATTTACTCAATATGAACAGGTCTTGATATGATAAATGATAAAACATTTAAAAGTACAAAGCGGATGCAAAAAATTTATACGATTTTTTTGTTTTTAATACTGATTTGTTTTTCATTTAAATTAACAAAAGCGCAATATGCCGATGCAGTTTATAAAGACAATATTAAAGCCGTCCGTTTTCATGTATATGGCAATCAATTATCACTTCCTATATATAAACTTAACAGTACCGATCAATTAGAACTTAATTTTGATGACCTTGATGCCAATGTAAAAAGTTACTATTACAGTTTTCAACTTTGCGATTACGATTGGAAACCAATTGACATAAGCCCTTTTTTATACACCAAAGGATTTACTCAACAACGCATAACAACATACAGGTATTCATCCATAGCATTAACCAGGTACACACATTACCAGGCCATAGTGCCGGATAGAAACACTACGTTAACCATGTCGGGCAATTATATTTTAAAAGTTTTTTTAGATGGCGATACTTCCAGGTTAATATTCACTAAACGTATGCTGGTACTGGATCAGAAAGCATCAATAAGCGGCCAGGTGGTTCAACCTTTTACTCCTCAACTTTTTAAAACACATCAAAAAATACAGTTTACCGCCAATATAAATGGACTAAATACTTTTAGCGCCGCACAACAAATTAAAGTAGTTGTGTTACAAAACAACCGTTGGGATAATTCGGTAAAAGATATTAAACCAACTTTTGTAAGAAACAATACACTTGAGTATAATACAGAAAACAGTTGTGTTTTTCCGGCAGGAAAGGAATGGCGATGGTTGGATTTAAGAAGTTTTCGCTTACAGAGCGACAGGGTACAAAAAGCAGATTATAATAAAACTTCAACCGATATGTACCTTTTTCCTGATGTTGACCGGAGTGGGCAACGATATGTTTATTTTAAAGATTTGAATGGTATGTATCTTATAGAAACTTACGAAACTATAAACCCTTACTGGCAAGGCGATTTTGCTACCGTACATTTTAGTCTTGCTACACCAGATGGCAAGCCATATCCAGATAAAGACATTTACCTAGCAGGGCAATTAACCAATTACGAGTTTAACGATAAAACCAAATTGAAATTTAATGAAACGAAAAGTGTATATGAAGTAACTGCATTTTTAAAACAGGGTTATTATAATTACACCTATATAGCAATAGATGAAAAGGATCCTACACAAAAGCGTGACCTGGAAGGCGATTATTGGGAAACAGAAAATGAATATACCATACTAATGTATTACAAATCGTTTACCGATAGAACCGATCAATTAATTGGTGTGGGAAAAATAGCTTCAAGAACCGATAAACCCGGAATAAGTTTTTAAGAACCTTACATTTATAAACCAAATTTCCTGCCCATAAATCCCTTATCTTTGCCTTGGCAAGTCTTATACGACCAGCTCCTGTTGAACTCCCCCAGGACCGGAAGGTAGCAAGGGTAGATGGTTGAGCGGTGCGATGTAAGTAACTTGCCATTTTTTATACCCATAACCTATTTCCCAAGCTTTAATATGTAACTCCTTTTTTTGAATACTGTATAAATATTTACGGTATATACCTTTCATTTAATTTATTTTTGTATGGCAAATAAATCTCCAATCATAAAAATACATACATGAAATTTTTTATCGACACTGCCAATCTTGCACAAATAAAAGAAGCAAATGACTTAGGCATATTGGATGGTGTAACTACCAATCCATCATTAATGGCCAAGGAAGGTATTAAAGGCCAGGAGGCTATAATAGCACATTATAAAACCATTTGCGAAATGGTAAATGGTGATATTAGCGCCGAAGTAATATCAACAGATTTTGAAAGTATTATTGCCGAAGGTAAAAAACTGGCAGCCATACATGCAAATATTGTTGTAAAAGTTCCCATGATAAAAGATGGCGTTAAAGCATTGAAATGGTTTAGCGATAACGGTATAAAAACAAACTGTACACTTGTATTTAGCAGTGGACAGGCTATTTTGGCTGCCAAAGCAGGCGCCAACTATGTATCACCATTCATTGGCCGTATAGACGACAGTGGGTGGGATGGTATGGAACTGATACACCAAATGCGTCAGATATTTTCTATACAGGGATTTAAAACCGAAATTCTTGCAGCATCAATACGCAACCCTAACCATATTATAAAATGTGCCGAAGCCGGAGCAGATGTTTGTACCTGCCCGCTTGATTCTATTTTGGGCTTACTTAAACATCCTTTAACCGATATTGGACTGACTAAATTTTTAGAAGACGCAAAAAAGTTTGTTTAAGAAATTTTATTTAATTGTAAATACAAAGTGCCCGGCAAAACTTTTACAATTGCCGGGCACTTTGTTTGCAGTTACTATATTACCTGTTTTCCTAAGGTTTATTTTTTGTTTTCATTATTTCATCAAGAGTTTTTAATTCGGGGTCAGGCTGTTTTTTTATAAACATGGTAAATTCCTTAACCATTGCCGGGTTTTTTCGTAAAGTAACCTTTATGTTTATCTTATCATCTGTAATTCCTTTGTCAATCCATAAACTGTTGCCATTGAATTTACCTGCAGAAGACCAAAAAATAAGTTGTGTACTATCTAAAGGAAGAAACCTTCCATTCGACATTTTACCATCAATATTTATATAATTGAAAGTGCCTTTCTTCAGGCTGTCGGTATATAAGTTTACATAAATACTTTCAATCTTTTGTGCCCTGGCAAATAGTATTGATCCACTAAATAAAATGAGTAAAAAATATTTCACCGGTTTTGTTTTACACAAAGATTGAAAAAATTATGCCAATGAAACCATTAAGCACAAATGTGTAATGTTAAAATTAAGATATGGCAATGCATGTTTTAAGTAACGAAATACAAAAGTTAAAACTTGTTACTACATCCTCTTAATTGAGTTCCTGCATTTGCATAAATACATAAGGGTTTAAGGAATACCGCTTTTCTTTAACGGTGTTATTTGTTGAAAATTGAAGATCGATGAAAAGGTTGGCATCATTTATTTGATGAAGAGGCGTTGTGTTTGCTATACTACTATTGAAACACTCTGGTAAAATTTCAGAGGCAAGCCCATTCCAGCAGGCATCTTTAAGTTGTTCTTTTTGCGAAAACCAACCTTGAGTTTCTGTACAAGAAAGTTTTTCTAATTGTTGTGAAAAAAAATTAGAATGTACCATGAGCAGTAGCTCATTTTGAGGGGCTGTGTTTTTCATAAAATTATTTTACTGTTTTTACTAGGATGTATTGGGTAAATTAATTATTAACTATTGCAATGTATGTACATATAGTTTATGGCTTTGTAGTTGACTTTTTAATCACAAGTAGTATATGTACTACATATTTAAACAATATGGGAAAGTACAATACCTGTTGCCACTGCCGCATTTAATGATTCGGCTGTTCCTATTTTAGGAATTGTTATCTTATCTGTAACAAATTCAAGTACCTCTTCACTTACACCTCCTGCTTCATTACCAATAATAATAATGCCTTCTTTAAGTTTGCCAAAAGCCCTTACATCTTTTCCATCTAACGATGCTGAATAAATTTTAACAGTTTTGTTAACATTTAGCCAGGCAGGCAAATCGGTATAAATAATATTTATCCTACCTAAACTACCCATAGTGCCTTGCACCACTTTTGGATTATACATATCGGCAGTACCAATTGCACAAATGATATCGGTTATACCAAACCAATCTGCTATACGGATAATGGTACCCATGTTTCCTGGATCCTGGATTGCATCCAATGCAAGCGTTATCTTACCTGCTAATTCAATTTTGTAATTGGCATTTTGTTTTTCAAAAACAGCCAATACTTCGTGAGCGGTTGTAAGCGCCGAAATTTTTTCAAGCTCATAATCTTCAATATCAAAAATGGTTGTTCCTTTTAAAGTATTTATCAAATCGGCATTTTCATTAACCCATTGCTGCAAGGCAAATATTTCTTTACAAATAAATTTTCTGCAGCTCAAAAAATCATTTACTAGCCTGGGGCCTTCAGCAAGAAACAATCCTGTTTCATCTCTAAATTTTTTGTGCCGCAAACTTTGAATATATTTGGTATGTGCTTTGCTTAACATAGTATCTTTTAAAAATTTATGAAGTTTAACCCATTTCTAATTTATAAATTATCCTGGCAGATGAAATATTTTTTTATCGTTTGCCTCATCCTTAGTTCGTGTACCATTCCAAAAAAATATCAAAAAGGAAAACCCTTTATCGTTAAAAACACTATCGAAGTTAAGGGAGGTAAATTTAGTAAAGAAGAAAGAGCTACTTTAAAACAACGTTTATCTGCCCAATTAGACGATAGTAGCAGGATAAATTCAGTAACAAAATATTTTATACGAAATGTAATCATAGCTCCACCGGCTTTTGATTCTGCTTCTGCTGCAAAATCAGCCCGAAATATGGAAACATCCATGTTACACCTAGGGTATTACAAGGCAAAAGCAAGTTACACTGCCGATACTATACTGTTTAATAACCAACAACGGGTGCATGTAAATTATACAGTACAGGTTAATAAGCCTACTTTAATTGATACGTTTATGTATATCTTAAGAAAACCAGATTTACAGCAACTGGCCATACAAAATATTGATAAAAGCCTAATACAAAAAGGTAATCCCGTAACTAAAGCTGCTGTTTTAGGAGAGTTAAACAGGCTTGTTGATTTATACAGAAATAACGGCTATTACAAATTTAGTTTGGAAGAACTTGTAATGCGTGGAGATACCACTGTAGCAGCCTTAACCACCATTACAGATGACATTTTTGAGCAACTTAAATTATTAGCAGAAGCACAGTTGGCAAGGGATTCGCCTACCATTAAACTGGCTGTGGTATTAAACCCACCAACCGACAGTACAAGGTTAAAACAATATTACATCAACAATATTTATATTTTACCTGATTACAAGAATGGCGATAACTTTAATGATAGCAGTTTAACGGTAAGATACCTGGCCAGGAAACGATGCGATACCTGTAAAGCCGATACGAATTTTATCCTGCGTTATCATAAAAATCTTTTCAGGCCAAGGTTCCTGATAAGGAATTTGTATTTACGAAAAGGTGATTTGTTTAATCAAACCAACTTTTACAAATCGCTTAATAGCTATGCCAGGGCAGGCGTATGGCAAAGCACCAATATAGAAATTAAAGAAGTAAAAAGTAACGATAGCCTGCATAAGATTGACCTTATTGCACAACTCATTCCAGGTAAACAATATGGGTACGAAGCGGGAATAGAGGCCAGTTATTCAGCATCCAGCAATACAAACAGTGTTACTGCCGCCAATGCAGGTAACCTGCTTGGTTTGTCGGGTAATTTTTCCTTTATCAACCGTAACCTGCGTAAAGAAGGAATTAAGATGACCAACTCTATCTCTGCAGGTGTTGAGTTCAATTTTAGGCCTGATAGTAACAACACTAAAAACCTCATCAATTCAAACGAATTAAGTTATACCAATAATATTTCGTTTCCCCGTTTAGTTTTTCCATTTGGCAGATACGATAACAGGAGAAATTTCATCTCAACAGAATCGTTCATTAATACCAGGCTTTCGTATATCAACCGTATCAATCTTTTCAATCTACAGTCGTTTAATTTTGCTATAGGCTATAGTGCAACCACCAGAAAAAATCATCAATATATTTTTAAACCATTGAATTTTGAATTTGCCAAGTTGTACAATGAAACTGATAGTTTTAAAAAAACACTTACCGAAAATCCGTTCCTCCGCTATTCATTTAATACTGCATTGGTGGCGGGCAGTAGTTTGGGCTATCGTTATAATAAAATAAACAGTAAACATAATAACCGGCAACATAGTGTAAAAGTAAACTTCGAAGAGTCGGGCTTATTATGGGGAAGGCTGGGTATTTTTAAAAAATATATGAGGGAATATGTAAAAGTAGATGCAGAATATACTTTTTCGGTAAGCCGCCCAAAATCGGCTTTTGTTTTCAGGATATTTGGAGGTGTAGGTATTGCATTTAATAGAGACACTACCTTACCGTTTTTTAAACAGTATTATGGTGGAGGCAGTAATAGTATGAGAGGTTGGCCTGTGAGAGGCATAGGGCGAGGGTCGCAATCTCTTTCACCATATGGCTCTAATACATTTAACGACCGAACTGGCGATGTACAATTAGAAACAAATATTGAATACCGTTATACCATTGCTCAAATAATTCCTAATTCACTTGTATTAAGAGGTGCTTTGTTTGCTGATATCGGTAATGTGTGGAATTTAAAAAACACCAATCCCGGAGGAGGAGCCGACAGTACACAGTTTAAATTCAATAACCTGTATAAACAATTGGGAGTGGCTATTGGCACCGGTTTCAGGCTCGATTTTAATTATTTCATACTTCGATTTGATTTTGGATTTAGGTTTAAACGACCCGATATTGCCAAAAACGACGGATGGCAAATACCTGATATTAATTTTAATAACTTGTTTAAAAGAGGAGAAAGAATTCCTGATCCCAATAATCCAGGCGGTACATATAATGATAATCGTTATAAAAAATGGCGATACGAAAATTATAATTTAACTATCGGTATAAGTTATCCATTCTAAAAAATGTTTTTGGCTCTTTGTAAATTAGCTATACCATTTAATACTGGATAGATCAATTTATTTTTTCAATAAATTTTCCATCACTTCAATTTCAATTGCATCGGCAATTTTAAATTCACCAATACGTGTACGGCAAAGGCTACTTAAATAAGCACCGCAACCTAATGCTTTTCCATAATCGTTGGCCAGGCTACGAATGTATGTGCCGGTGCTGCACACTACTTTAAAATGAATAATTGGTAATTCAATATTAATTATTTCAAATAATTTTATATAAATATTTCGAGCCTTCAATTCAACTTCTTCTCCCCTGCGGGCAAGCTCATACAAGGCCACGCCATCTTTTTTTATTGCTGAAAATATTGGTGGAAACTGCTGAACATAGCCTGTAAATTGTTCCGTTGTTTTATACAATTTCTCTTCTGTTAAAAAAGAATAATCTTTTTGTTGTTCAGGTAAACTTTCCAGATCGTAAGTAGCCGTAACAGCGCCAAGTGTAATGGTGCCGGTATATTCTTTTTCCTGCGCCATAAATTCGTTTATTTTTTTTGTAAATTTTCCGGTGCATACTATCAGCAGTCCTGTTGCCAGCGGATCTAATGTGCCCGCATGGCCAATTTTTTTAATTTGGATAAGGCTACGCAGTTTACGTATCACATCAAACGATGTCCAGTGCAGCGGCTTGTTAATAAGTAACACTTTGCCATCTGCATAAGGTTGTTGTATAGCTGGGTCTATCGGAATTCTTGGTGTAAGCTCTTTTTTTACAGGTACAGCACTTGCATCAATTATTTTATTGCTGAAGCGCTGCCGGTATGTCGTTTTACGAGGCAATTTTTTTTAGCAAATATACTTTAGAGAATTTAGGCAAAAAACATAAAATTTAAAATGTTATACATCAAATTGCCTGCCTGGCTTTCAACTCAAGATACTTATTTACGGTATTAATGGTAAGTGCCTGTGGTGATGTTAAGATAGAAAGTATGCCATGCTTTTTTAATTCTTTTACAATCAGTCGTTTTTCAAATTCAAATTTTTCAGCAATGGTTTTTATATAAACATCTTCAATATCCCGTGCATCTGTTTTTGTTAGCTTGTGCAATTCTGTATTTTCAAAATATACTACCAGCAGCAAATGGTGCCTGGCAATAGAACGCAGGTAGTTTAGTTGTCGGTTTAGGCCGCTTAGCGATTCAAAGTTGGTATATAATACAATGAGGCTGCGTTGTTTTATACGGCTCCTAATTTGCATATACAGCATTTCATAATCACTTTCTAAAAAAGTAGTTTGTTGGTTATATAATAATTGCAAAATATTTTCACGCTGAAAAGGCTTACGGTCGGCAGCGAGCAGCGATCCCATCTTGTTAGCAAAAGTCATCAACCCTATCTTATCTTGCTTTTGCAAACAAACATTGGCTAGTACCAAAGTGCTATTAATGGCATAATCAAGCAATGTTAGTCCGCCAAAAGGCATTTTCATTAACCGGCCTTTATCAATTACGCAATAAACCTGCTGGCTTTTTTCATCGGTAAAATTATTCACCATCAATGAAGCTTTTCTAGCAGTTGCTTTCCAGTTTACACTTCGTACATCATCGCCACGTACATATTCTTTTATCTGTTCAAACTCCATGCTATGGCCAATTTTACGCATGCGCCTATTCCCTTGTTCGGTTTGTATTATTGTTTGGGAAAGTAATTGGTATCTACGCATCTGTAAATATGATGGGTAAACAGACACTATTTGTGTTGCATTAATATTATGTCGTTTCTTTACCAATGCAAGCATAGAAATTACATACAATATTATACGGCCAAATCCATATTCACCACGTTCAACAGGTCTTAATTTATATTCTATTTGTTTTTGTGCATTTGCTTTAATACGAAATAATTTTTTCCAATCACGCTTTTGAAACTGTACCGGTAATTCATCAATAATCTCCATGTCAACCGTAAAAGGCAAATTATTCTTAACTATAAGTGTAATGGTATTTTCATCGCCGTTACTAAGCCTATCAGCTATTATACGTTTTGCATCAGGAGGTTTTCCCAATACAAAAACAAAAATGTAATCAGTAATAGTAAGTAAAATAAATATAACAAGAACCATTTGTACGGCTGTAAAAATTACAGGTATAAAAAAAGAAATTACAAATAAAATAATACAAAGCAACAACATCAGGTAAAACCTGTTTGTAAGATATAAAGCCGCAATATATTTTTTTATAAAACGCATATAATTTGTAATGCCGAAAATTATCTGTTATAGAATTTTAAAATAAGACTTTATTCATATCGAACCAGTTGTAACAAAAAATATAACAACATTATTTGTAGAAATAAAAAGGTACAAGTTACTACCGGGGCACTTCAATATCTTTCAAAAGCAATTCAATCAGATCATCTGCAGTAACGCCTTCCATTTCTTTTTCAGGTGTAAGTATAATGCGATGACGTAATACATGCGGGGCCATTTCCAATATATCTTCGGGTGTTACAAAATCACGCCCTTTAATAGCAGCATTTGCTTTAGCCGATCGTAGGATAGCCAGTGATGCCCGTGGTGATGCACCCAGGTATAAAGCGGCATTATTACGGGTTTCGTGTACAATGCTAGCAATAAATTCAATCAACTTAGGTTCAATAATTATTTGCTGCACCTGGTTACGAAAATGTTTGATAGCATTGGCAGATAATATTTTATTAACAGTTTCAAGCATCTGTTGTTGCGTTTTACCCTGTTGGTTGGTTAATATCTCTATTTCTTCATTTAATGTTGGGTAATTCACTTCAATCTTAAATAAAAATCGGTCGAGTTGAGCTTCGGGAAGACGGTAAGTGCCTTCCTGTTCTATTGGATTTTGTGTAGCCAAAACAACAAACGGAAAACCCATTTGATGTGTAGTACCATCAATAGTAACCTGTCTTTCTTCCATTACTTCAAATAATGCTGCCTGTGTTTTTGCCGGCGCCCTGTTTATTTCATCAATTAAAATAATATTACTAAACACAGGCCCTGGTTTAAAAGTAAAATCACCATCCCGAGGATTAAATACCGAAGTGCCGGTAACATCACTTGGCATTAAGTCTGGTGTAAACTGTAAACGTGAAAAATCAGCATCAATAATTTTTGCTATTAGTTTTGCGGTAAGTGTTTTGGCCACACCGGGCACGCCTTCTATCAATATATGCCCATCACATAACAAGCCAATAAGCAACAGGTCAACCATTTTTTGTTGCCCTGTTATCACTTGTGCTATTTCATTTTTAATAGCATCAATGGAACGGCGCAGGTCGCTAAGGTCAATGCGTTGTTCAAATAAATTCTCTTCTATCATTTTACTTTTTTTTGTCCCGTTATTATCAAACCGGGATGTTTTTGTTTTCAGTTATCTTTTGCTTTTATAAAACGCTTGTATTTGTTGTTGCAAAGAAAGTAACTGGTAATCGTTAACCACATCGCTGTTTTGCGTTGCGGCAATACTGCGATAAAGTGTATCAACTTTTTCTTTTTCAACACCGCTTTTACGGCTTAAAACAGATACAAGATCATCGTTTACATGATTATTGTTTAAAAAATATGTATTGCGAATGTACTCATTAAAATAAGTAATCATTTTATCGGCGATATTTTTATTGTCCTTTTTTTGCAGGTATAAACGACCAATAGTTTCTGTGAAAGTAAGGGTAGTATTTTCATTAGGTTTTATTTGTTCAATAATCCGCTGTATTCTTTTGCCACCAAATAATATATAAAAAAACAGTAGCAATAATGCCAGCCAAAAAGCATAAGTAAGTGATGGATGTTTTAAAATTTCGCTTAGCGTAGAAAAACCATTATCGTTTTTACTTTTTTTTCTGTTAGATAATTTATTGTAATAATCATCCCAATAAACATGTTCGGGTACATTGCCGGTATAAGCAAATACCTGTTGCAGGTATTGTTGGTTATCATGTGTTAGCAAAAAATAATTACTTAAAGCCCGTGGTTCGCATTGTAAAAACAACCTGCCTTTGCCATGAAAATAAACAATTGAGTTAGGTTTTCCATTAGCATTTAGCCCCAATACCTTTGTAGTACTGCTATCAATATTAATAAAATGGTTTTGCATTGGGTAGTAAAAATAGCCATAATAAGTACCAGGTTTACTTAACATGCTTGTTTTTGTATCTTTCATCTTTTCAAACAAGTTTTCATCATAAATATCGGCATACATTTCATCGCATTTAATACTGTTCAGCAAATTTTCATCAATCCTGCCTGCAGAAATTACCATGTCATTTCCATTTTGTATATATTCCATCATGGCATCCACTTCTTCAGATGTTACAAAAAGTTTTGAAGCCACACATATATAAAGAGATGCTGTATCGTTGATACTTTGCCATGTGCTAATGAACGGTTGATTTTTATTTCTGATTATATTATCGGTTAACATTGCTTCCAGTTGGCGGTACGCTATATTGGCGCCAAATGGCTTACTGTCGTTTTTAGAAAATGATTCCCGCAAAGAAGGTAAATTATCTTTTGTTGTACACGAAGCTAACAGCAGTGCAATACAAAATATTAAAAGATATGTGTGTTTATAAATCAAACAGGTGCTATATTTTTTTATTTAGATTTAAGAAACCGGTTTCAATCTTACGATAAATATCATTTTCTATATTAAACTCTCCATACCATACATACTCATAATTTAAAGTGAGCGAAGCAAATTCATTTTGAAATGTATGTTGTTTTAATTCGCTTACGTACTGATAATTGGTTTTATCGGGAGCCAACTCAATTAAATTTTTACCAGCAAGCAAATGCAAAGTGCGTAAATACTGGTACCTAACTGCCTGGCGGTAATTATGGTTCAGCAGTGCATTTCTTACCAATTCGTCAAAATTTGTTTCTGCATTAATGGTATTCAAAGTCAAATCATCGCCAGGGTTTTCCATTGCTTTTGTTTTTGCTTTAAAGACGCCTTCGGTTAAAAACAGTTTGTAAATAATAAACAGCACAAATGATATTGCCAACATCCATAAAAGTATCCTTAAAGCCTGTGTTTTTAAAAGTTTACTAATAAAGCCCGGTTTATATTCCTTTTGAACAGGCTGTACTTTTTCTTTTTTATTTTTTTCTCTCAACAGACTATCTAAATTTATTAAGTAGCCATACTGTTTTAAATTTTTCCATTTTGCAATAGAGTCTGGTGATAACTGAAGTTCATTTTTGTATAAAACGGTATCTATTTGAAATACATCTTCAGTAAAAGAATTTCTTTTATTAGTATCCATTATTTCGTTTCCTTCGTTACTGTAAGGCTCTTCTTGTTGCAGTATTGAAGTATCCTGGTAGATATATTTTTTTTGTGCTTGTGCTGCTACAAAAAAAAATGTAAACAAAATCAATATGTAAACATATTTATGCATTGTTATTTTTCACCCGGTTAATTATACCATCGGGTTGAATATAATAGCCTTTATTTTGTAAACGGATAGGGAGTATGACAAAATACCATATAATAAATAACAGTGAGGTAATAAGTATTGTTATGCTGGCCCACACAGGCAATCCAGGGCCGCCGGATTTACTAAACGACTGGCTCATCAAATGCGTTACATAACTTTCAAAAAAAGCTGCAACAATAAAGAAAGGAATCAGGCTTACCAGGATTTTAGCGGCATCTTTAGCACTTCGTTTAAAAGATACAGCCCTGCTATAAGTGCCAGGAAATAAAATTCCACTTGCTAAAACAAATCCGGCGGTTGCGGAAATTACAATGGCAGAAATTTCGAGTGTACCATGTATCCAAATTACAAGTACCGATTGAAAGCCCAGTCCTTTTGCAAAAAACATATATTGAAACGCACCCAGCATGATACCATTTCCCCACATAATCATAAGCGTGAATATACCCAGCGTAAATCCTCCAACAAAAGCCTTAAATGCTACGCTTATATTATTAAATCCAATCCAAATAAACATCGAAAAAGGGTTTCCGTCATTGTACACACCAAAAGGATCGCCTTTGGCAATATTTTCTTCGGTCATATCTACATATTTATCACCCAATACTCCTCTTATAAACTCATCATTGTGCATAGATGAAAAAACTCCAATGGCCGTAAATAAAATAAATGTGCATGTTGTAAATAAAAAAATGCGATGATATTTTTTAAAAAGCAATGGAAGTTCAAATTTCCAGAACTGGAAAATGCGGCTGTATTTTTCTTTTTTATTCTGATAAATGCTTTGGTAAATACTTGCAGCAATACCATTTATCCAGCGAGTGGCCTTACTTTTTGGATAAAAGGTTTTTGCATAACTAAGGTCATCTATTAAGTTAACAAAACGCTCGGCTGTTTCGTCGGGGTTATCTGTTGGCTCATGCTGATATTTATTCCATTTATCAGCATTCTTTTTTATGAACATCGCTTCCCTCATTACACAATATTAATATTTATACCCTTTAAACTTGCTTAAAATTAATTACCACAAATTATGGCAACAAATTACTACTTTGGTTTATTGTAACTGAAGTAATAAGTTAAAAAATACATAGCCCTGCTAAACAACTGCACAATACTGTAAATTCCCCATTTTTTTATTAATAAAAAAATAAGTGTTTTATATTTTTCAAACAGTAATTTGCACTTAACATGCCCATCATACAAATTGCTACCGCATTTAATATTGACCTGGAATTTGAAATTGCCGAATTCCATAAACGGCTGCTGGCATATATCATTGATTTTATACTACTGATTATTTACCTGTGGATAATGAAATATTTACTGTACAACGAACTGCTGCTAAATTGGGATGAAAGTGCTGGCATAGATATATTGATTATATCATTGCCCATGCTTTTATATTCTTTACTTGCAGAGTTGTGGATGAACGGTCAAACTATTGGTAAAAAAATTATGGCCATAAGAGTAATTAGCCTTGAAGGCGGTGAACCTACGTTTGGGCAGTTTTTACTACGTTGGATAAGTAAATTTTTTGAATGGCCATTTCTTTTTGGTTACATAGCTTTTTCAAGTGCAAGCATAATAGGTTATATTTTTGTTACGGGGCTTTTTGGAATTGCTGTGGTTATTATCATTTCGGTAACACCAAAAAGCCAGCGCCTGGGCGACCTGGCAGCAGGCACGGTGGTGGTTAACAGTAAATCGTCATTATCATTGGCCGATACGGTATTTATGCAAATAAACAAGGCCGATTATAAAGTTATGTTTCCCGAAGTAATGCGCCTTAGCGACCGGGATATAAATACAATTAAAGGTGTGCTTACACAGGCTGCAAAAAATAATAATTACGAAATGTGTAAACGGGTATCAGTTAAAATAAAAGAAGTGCTAAATATTGATTCAAATATGTATGTAGATCAGTTCCTCGAAAAATTACTGGAAGATTATAATTACCTGGCTACAAAAGAATAATTATTTAATTAAACAGCAATCAAACAATTTTCACAAAAAATAACGCCGTAAAGTTTTAGTTTACGGCGTTACTATTACAATTTTTTATCGGGGGTTTATTTTAAAGTCTTTTGCAGGTCTTTATTTAATTTTATATAATCGTCGTTTTTAGCTTCTGTAGCAAGTTCCAGCGATTTTTTTGAACTTTCCATGGCACCATCCTTATCGCCTATGGCTTTTTGAATTTTTGCTTTATATATCCACATCCAATATGCTTTATCATTTTCGGCAATAGCGTTTGTTATATTTTCTAAAGCTTTTTGCTGGTTGTTATCGTATTCATTATAAAACTGTGCCGCCTGCCAGTAAGGCTTTTTATCTGATTGCATGGCAGCATCAATTTGAGCTCTTACTTTATCTTTAAAATTGGCATTAATAGGAATTACAACAGCAGTTTTTTCCCATTTAATTTCCAGTAAACAGTTTGTAGCTGTTACATCGGAAAACTCCATGGTAAAACTTTCAATTTTGTTTTTACTTTTTATTGGTTCCACTTTAAACCTTACAACATCTTCCGATTCTTTGTATCCATCTGTGCCCCAGTTTTTCAATCCCTTGTTTAAAATAATTTCCCATGCATCCACATTTGGAATAGTATAAATTACATACGTTCCGGTATCAATCTTTTTTCCATTAATTTCTACAGGTTCGCTAAAAGCAATACGGGTAGCTGCATTAGCGCCTGTACGCCATAGTTTGTTGTAAGGCACAAGGTCGCCATAAATTTTTCGCCCCTTTGCCGATGGACGGGAATAGGTTAAGGTGATGTTACCAATGCCAAAATCCTGCTTAACTGTTTGTGTGGGTGATGGTGCTGGCATTTTTACCTGTGCGCTGCTTGTTATGGCAATTCCAGCAATTGCAATAGCTGCTAGTAATATTTTTTTCATGATAATAAATTTTTTTTAATGACTGTAAATATACAACAAAAGGATAAGTGAGAATGATTGATTTGCCTAAAAAAATAGTCTTTATGAAGAAAGAAAAAAAATTTTGATTAGAACTTAACTTTTACGCTTACAGAAGATTTCTTGCCCTTTTTCACTTTCCATTGTGGGCCTTCCATGAGCAGTCGTTTTGCTGCTTCATCATATTGAGCGCCAAGTGATTTACTTACTTTTATATTAGAGATGGTACCATTCTTTTTTACGTCAAAACTGAGTTCAACTTCTCCATGTATATCCCGCTTTATCATTTCTTCGGGTATATCAAGGTTATTGGCTACATAGGTATTGTATTTATCCCAGCCATCTGCTGGCTCTATATTTACTGTACTATCAGAGAGAAGGATAGCTCTTCTGGATGGCTGTGGCGAAGCGGCATTGCTGCTCCTAACAACCATGCTGTTCTTTTCTTCAGATGCATCTTCCTGTAAAACAATCTTAGTTTGAGGCTGGTTATTGTAAATAGTAACTGTTTTTGGCAAATATCCCACAGATTTCAGTTCAACCTGTAATACGCTATCGGTGGAAATCAATCGTAACATGCCTTTGGCATCGGCATACGTGCCAAAATTATCTTTCTTTACTGAGATATTTGTAAAGGGCAAAGCTGTATTATCAGCACTTATAATCTGTGCTGTAAAAAAATTATTTAAAATTGATTCTTTTTTCGCTGTTGAAGCAGTTTCAATTTTATTACGGATAGATTCATCATCTATAACAGCTTTTGAAACCTGCTTTTTTGAAGTCTTTACAATTTCCTGCGTTTGATCCCGATTTACACCTACCGATTCGGAAACTGGTGTTGATGCTGTTTTGTTTCCTTCTTCACTCTTAACAGGATTGGCTGTAGGTTCGGTAATGGCAGTTTCTGTTTGTTTGTTTACTGCATCCTGGCTACTAAGTTCCGAAGGCTTTGTTTTTGTTGTTACCTGTTTAGCCAAATCCTCTTTATTGTTTGATGCATTGGGGTTTACCGATACGGTTACCGAAGCCTGCGTTTCAATTTGTTTACTGGTATCGGGTATTACCGTTTTTACTGATGCAATTTGTGTTTCCTTTATTCCGCTTGTATTATTCTTTTTAGTAAGTAAATAAGTAGTAGTTAAACCGGCTCCTATAATAAGTATGGCGGCAATAGCTTTCCACCAATTTTTATTTGATTTATGCAATGGAATTACTTTTGCACCCTTGCCCTTTTCAGCTACCTGTTGATAAAGTGTTACTAATTGTTTATTAAGATCTTCGTTTTTAAACATTTCATAGCCTTCCATAGCATCTGCTAAAAACGGGTCGTCCAACGCAGCTTTTTCCATTTCATGCATTTGTTTAGGCAAAAGCTTACCAGCATGATATTTTTCAATATCCTGGAGGGTATAATTATTTTTATCGGGGCCGTTCATCACTTTACTTATCAGCTTTTATTTGATTGTCTTCCATACAAATCTTTAAGTTACGTTTACCATTTTGTATATAGCTTCTCACTTTATTCCATTCAAAACCGGTTATTTCAGCAATCTCATTATAACATTTGCTCTCCATGTAAAACAGTTTAACTGTTTGTTTTTGTTCATCGGGTAATGTATCAATACAAAATTCCATTTTTTTAAAATTCTCCTCTTTTTCCAAAGCTTCGCCATTCAGATGCGTATTTTGTTCGGAATACATAAATACTGGGTTAAATTCTGTTGTTTTCATATTACGTGGGCTTCTTAATTGCATCAGGCAATGATTACGGGCCAATACATGCAGCCAACCTTTAAAATTATCAACTTCATGAACCTTTAGTTTGGTGTTCAATTCATCAAAAATATCCATTACGGCATCTTTGCTGCGTTCAACATCTTTAAAATATTTTAAACATACACCAAAAACCAACTCCATATAACGCTGGTATAATGTACTTAAAAAATTAATGTCGCCACTTGATTTAAAAGCAGTAACAAGTTCCTTGTCAGTAGAATTATCCCTCGATATGTTTTTTAAAAATGCCAAACCTGTGCTTTATATGGGTATTGATTATTTTTTTTTAATAGAATATGTTTCTAAATTAATTCTTTCTTATTAAACATGATATAAGATTATACAATACAGGCAAATAATCCATCACTCAAAATAAACTTTTACTGTTTGATAAAATAGCCGGCTGTTCATATACTGGCTTTGTTGTAATTGTTTAGGCGAAAAAGTTTCCAAACCGAGCAAACCGGCCGCATTGCCTTTATTAATGGCTATTTCTAAATAACCCGCCGAGTTAAAGAGTGCAAGTTTTTCACCTTCATGCACATCGGCATAGGTTTCGCTGATACGGTCAATAATTTCATCCCGTTTAAAAGCAATTGTAAAGTGGCGGCCTTTCCGTTGTTCTTCAAACTCATCTTTATGAATATTTACAATTACATTTTCAAAATTATCAACAAAAATTATCTGCCCTTCAATATAATTGGGGCCTAATAATGGCCGTATGGGATTTTTAACCTGTATTGAAACTGAGGCATCGCCTACTTCATCAATTCTTTTTCCGCTGCAAATGGCATTTATGGCTGCGGCAAATACAGCTGTGCAATAAACTGTGTTCTTTTGTTTATCTTTTTCTAAAGGCAGTGCTGTAACTTTTTGGGGTACTTCCTCCAGCATCATGGTAAGCAAACCATTATCTGCACAGGCTATATAATGTCCATTATGTTCTGCCAGCAGTAAATGTTCGGGTTTTTCTTCAAACAAATTAACGAGAATTAGATGAAAAGTGCCTGCTGGAAAATTATTAATGGCATTGCGGCAAACATAAGCAGCCTGTGGATAATTAAACGGTAAAAGATTATGTGATATATCCACCAGGTTAAAATCTTTATTGGCCTGCAATAACTGCCCTTTGATGGCGCCAATTAAAAAATCCTGGCTACCAATATCCGAAGTAAGCGTTAGTAAAGGCATTTTTAAGCTGTTTATTTTTAACCGGCTGTTGTAAACTATCTGAAAATTTATTGAATCATTTTACAAGTTGGCCATTTTTAAAAAAGAATTTTTTTACAAACTTATCTGCAAGTGACGGGAAAAAGCGATTAATAAATATCGTACGCTTTCCTGTAAATGTTAATACCAATGTTCGTTTTCTTTTTTCAATGGCTTTTAAAATAAGAGCTGCACATCTTTCTGCGCTCATCATTTTACCTTCATCCATTGGGCTTTCGCCCTGTGCTTTTCCTTGTTTATCCAATGCGGCATTGCGTATGTTTGAAGATGTAAACCCAGGGCAAACCCACATTACGTTCACTTGCTGGTCAATCATCTCTGTTCGTAATGCTTCTAAAAAACCATTGATGGCAAATTTACTGGCCGAATAGCCACTCCTGCCGGGCAAGCCTCTAAATCCGGCAATGGATGATACGCCTACAATTGTTCCTTTGCGATTTATTATTGAATTGAGCGCCAGCTTGGTACAATACAAAGTGCCGTTAAAATTTACATCCATCACTTTTTGGATAACTTCCACATCCAAATCCTTTAACAAGGCCCTCATGGAAATTCCGGCATTATTTACAAGTATATCTATGCCGCCAAAAACCTGGATAGTAGTATTAATAAAATTCTTGCAATCGTTATAATCACTAACATCGGCCACCATTGTATGTAAATGTTTGCCGGCATGCAGCATCTGAAGGTCGTAAAGTTTATCCTGGTTGCGGCCACAAGTTGCCACTTTTGCACCCTGTTGTATAAGGGCATCTACAAGCGCTTTGCCAATACCTTCGCTTCCCCCCGTAATTACCACTACTTTATCTTTAAAATAAAAATCATTCATATCTACAAAAATAGAGGATTAAACTGCCCAACACAATTTTACAGTAAAAAAAGAGCAACGGGCACTATAAAAAGAAAAAGGGAACCCGTTAAAGAATTCCCTTTGTGAACTGGCTGGGACTCGAACCCAGGGCCCATACATTAAAAGTGTATTGCTCTACCAACTGAGCTACCAATTCATCCTTTTTTAATTTTTGGATTGCAAAGATAAGGGTATTGAGTTAAAAAATTATGCCTAAAAATATTTTTTATTAAGACATTAAAAAGATGTTGATAAATGCATTACAAAACCATTAAACTGCACCCCCTTAAATCAGTATTATCCCGGCGGCCCAAAACTTCAAAACTTTCATTGCTGTACAACCTTCCTATATCGTCGGTGGCAATAAAACCGCAACTGTAAATATTTGCCAGGTCAATAACATTTATAAGGCCTGTTACCGGTTTTTTTACAGCCGTAGCTGCAGCCTTAACATGAAAAGGATCATCCTCTTCCCTGATAAAAATTTTCATCCAGCCGGGGCAATGAAAAATACCATTACCTTTTGAGTAAGCTTGCGATAATAGTTCTGTCATTCCATATTCTGAATGTACAAGGTTTATACCCAATTGCTTTTGTAAAATTCCATGCACTTCTTCTCTGGTTATTTCGGCTCGTTTTCCCTTCATTCCACCGGTTTCCATAATTATGGTATTACGCAGTTGCATTGGATATTTTTCTGCAAAATCAAGCAAAGCATACGTTACACCTATTAGCAATGTGGGTATTTTTAACAACTCATTATGTATAATCGTTCGATGCAGTTTTTCATAATTGTGTAAATAAAAATCGCTCAATTGATTTTTACTTGTTTTAATCAAATGGGCAACCATCAATACTAATGATGAGTTGCTTCGTTCCAGGTAGGAGGGCAATAATCCAAGTACACATTTTTGTGATGCTTCGCCATAAAATTTTTGAAAAGATCTGCTAAAACTTTCGGTATAAATTGAGATTTCCCTTATAAAGTGCCTGCTGTTTATCATTTGTGTGGTACCGCTACTTTCAAATACTGCTTCTGCAATAAATTCAGTTGTTTTTATTTCATGCGATTTAAAAAATGATATGGGCAGAAAAGGTATTTTTTCTGCCAGTGTAATTGTTGCAGGATTTATCTTAAGTGCCTGGCAATATTGACGGTAAACTGTATTGTGTTGATACTGAAAATTGAACAACTCAACTGCCAGCTCATTAAAATTATCAGCAGAGGCAGCGAAAATCCTGTTATTAAAGTCTGTATTTTTAACGGGTTGTTTCACCTGCTTTCTTTAAATTTGAACTTATAAACTACAAAGATGCGTTTCACTTTAGTATTTGCCATAATTGTTTTATTATTTGCAGCCTGTAAAAAAGATAAATTTACAACGGCTCCGCAAATTTCTTTTAAATCATATAATCCCGACCAGGGAAGCAATTACAGCACCAACGCCGATGAACCTGTTATGACATTGGAAATTACTGATGCAGAAGGCGACCTGGGTTTTATTGCCGGATCGGATACTGCTAAAATATATATTAAAAACCTGTTAACCAGTAAAGAAGATTCATTGATATTTCCAGACTTAAGCGCTGCCGGAAAATCTAACTTTAAAGCAGAAATTGAATTAGGCCTGCTGAATGTTATGGGTGGCCGCAACCTACCGGTTAACCAGCGCCCTTATCTTGATACACTTTATTTTGAAGTATATGTAACCGATTTTGCAAAAAATAAAAGCAATATTTTGGTTACCAGCCAACCATTTTTTTACTTTTCACTTCCATAAATGAAGTGGCTCCAATTCATCTTATCACATTCTATCTTTATTGCCATTTGTGCAGCAGCGCTTGCATTTCAAACAGTGCAATTATTGCAATTACAGCATAACATTTACATCTATGGCTTTATTTTTTGCGCCACGCTTTGCAGTTATAATTTTTATTGGATGTTAAGTAAGTTTTCATTGTCGGTTAATAATGGTTTAATACAAATTTTGAAAAAAGGGCAAACCGGTTTGATGCTGATGCTTTTTGCTGGAACTGGTATGATAGTTTTCTATTACCAATCGGCGCTGCCAATTAATTATATTATTACAGCCATTGTATTAACCATTGTTTATTCAATACCACTTTTGCCGATAAAGTTTTTACATTTTACCCGTAAAGCCGGTGTATTTAAAACTTTTTTACTGGCTTTTACATGGGCTTATGTTACCGTTATAATACCTGTACAAAAAAGTTACAGCCAATTAAGCAGCGCCGATTATTTTGTTTTTACAAGGCGATTTTTATTTATGCTGATGTTATGTATCATTTTTGATAACAGGGATAAAGCCATGGATAAGATACGTGGTTTGCACAGCCTGGCTACCGACCTCAAGCCAATGATGCTTAACATACTCATCTATTTCATCTTTGCAGTATTATTCATCAGCAACTTTTTTTATAACCAATTTGGCATACATCCCTGGCATTCTATAGGCCTGCAGGTATCTACATTGGCCTTATTGGTAGTTTATTTCTTTTCACAAAAAAAACAAGGTTATCTTTTTTATTATTTTATTGTAGATGGAATGATGTTATTTTCGGCTTTAGCAACATTCATAGCGGGTATTTAAGTAATTTTGCTTTATCAAAATATTTATTATGGCTAAAGCAAAAAAAACAAAAAGCATCCTTAACGAACAATCGTACAGTTTTTTAAAAAATTATATTAACAACCCATCTCCTACCGGTTTCGAAAGCAACGGACAAAAGATATGGCTCGATTATATAAAACCATATGTAGATAGTTTTTTTACCGATCCATACGGCACAGCAGTTGCTGTTATAAACCCCAATGCCAAATTTAAGGTTGTAATAGAAGCTCATGCCGATGAAATAAGTTGGTTTGTAAATTACATTTCGCCAGAGGGATTGATTTACCTGAAACGCAATGGTGGTGTAGATCACCAGATAGCGCCATCCATGCGGGTGAATATACATGGTAAAAAAGGGATAGTAAAAGCTGTTTTTGGCTGGCCTGCCATACATACCCGTTTGGGTAACGGCGATAAAGAAACGCAACCAAAAGTAGAAAATCTTTTTTTAGACTGTGGCGCCCGAAACAAAAAAGAAGTGGAAGCCTTGGGGATTCACATAGGCGCTGTAGCAACGTATGAAGAAGGGTTTGAAGAGATAGCATACGGGCATTTAATTGGCCGTGCTTTTGATAACCGCATTGGCGGCTTTATGATTGCTGAGGTTGCCCGTTTATTAAAAACAAACAAGAAAATAATTCCTTTTGGATTATACATTGTTAATGCAGTACAGGAAGAGATTGGTTTACGTGGTGCCGAAATGATTGCACGCCGTATTAAACCGGATGCTGCTATCATTACCGATGTAACACACGATACAACCACACCAATGATAAGTAAAATGAAAGAAGGTGAATGCAGTTGTGGCAGCGGCCCATCTTTAACGTATGGCCCGGCTGTACATAATAAATTGCTTGACTTTATTAAAACAACAGCAGAAAAAAATAAGATACCTGTACAATACCATACCGTTAGCAGAAGTACCGGTACCGATACCGATGCATTTGCATACAGTAACGACGGTTGCCCATCAGCTTTAATTTCCATACCATTGCGGTATATGCATACCACCGTAGAAATGCTGCATAAAGATGATATTGAAAATACAATAAAGCTGATGTACGAAACCTTACTAAGACTTACTCCAAAAACAAATTTGAGTTACTTTAATTAAACAATAATAAGTTATGGATAACAGGTTCACCAAATACTCAAAACTGTATGTGATTATCTTTTTATTATTCCTGTCTGTACCTGTACTATTGGCAATACTGGTTGCTGCTTTTTGGGGTTTATCTAAATTAGTTTCATCCAATGTAGCCGACATTATTTTTGGATTGGGATTGATAACAATAGCGCCTGCACTTTTTTCAACAGCCTATTTTATTTTTTTAAAACGGACAACAAAACATCCTGCCATAAGCGTAAGGTATATTTCAAAAATAATATTTGTGGCTGGTATTGTTATTAGTATAATAGTGCTTATAACCGATATGATTTCTTTTTTTACAAAATATGCTACTGATATTGCTGCTTATAACTGTTACAGTTTGCCCTACCTGGCAGGCAATGTGGCAACTTTATTTTTAATTGCCATCATACAGGCATTTACTACGCAAAAAGAAATTGATTGGATGGACAGGCAACGGGTTTAGTTTAAATATATTTTATACAATAATTCCCTCCCGAAAACGGGAGGGAATTTCATTAACCCTTAAAACAACCAACATAAACCAATTGGTAGCTTATTATCATACTTACGTTAAAAATGACTGTTTGGTTGTTTATCTAAAATAATTTTTACTGCAATGCAAGATCGAGTACCTGCTGCATGGTTTTTACATAATGGAATTTAATACCTTTTATGTATTGTGGATTTATTTCACCCACATCTTTCTCGTTTTGCCAGCACATGATTATTTCTTTTAAACCGGCTCTGCGTGCAGCTAACACCTTTTCCTTAATACCACCTACAGGTAAAACCTGGCCTCGTAAAGTTAATTCACCCGTCATAGCCAAATAGGGTTTTATTTTGCGGCCTGTAAAAGCGCTGGCCAGCGCCGATAACATGGTAATACCTGCACTTGGCCCATCTTTAGGTACTGCACCTTCAGGCACATGTATATGTATATCTTTCTTATTAAATAGTTCAGGTTCTATATTAACTTTTTTGCAATTTGCTTCTAAGTAAGTAAAAGCGGTACTGGCACTTTCTTTCATTACATTGCCCAGGTTACCTGTAAGTTTCAATTCGCCTTTACCATCGCTTAACTGTGTTTCAATAAAAAGTATATCGCCTCCTACATAAGTCCAGGCCAAACCAACCGCCACACCCGGCATATTGGCAATTTTATACAAATCGTTACTATACCTGGGTTTGCCCAGTATCTTTTCCAGATCGTTGTTGGTAATGGTTGCTTTAAGTTTTCCTTTTATTACATATTCTTTAGCCTGGTAGCGCATGATGTTAGCAAGCTGCCTGTCTAACTCCCTAACGCCACTTTCCCTGGTATAATCCTGTATTATTTTTTCAATAACATTGTCGCTTAATTTAAAGTTGATGTCTTTTAAGCCATGCATTTCTTTTTGCTTAGGCATTAAATGCCTTTTGGCAATTTCAATTTTCTCTTCCACAGCATAACCACTCAGGTCAATAATTTCTAACCGGTCTCTTAATGCAGCCGGAATATTATTTAAATTATTTGCAGTGGCAATAAATAATACTTTGCTGAGGTCGTATTCCAGTTCAAGGTAATTATCGTAAAATGTATTGTTTTGTTCCGGGTCTAAAACTTCAAGCAAGGCAGAAGATGGGTCTCCCCTATGATCGCTGCCTACTTTATCTATCTCATCAAGTATCATTACGGGATTACCCGATTTTACTTTTCGGATGGATTGTAAAATACGGCCCGGCATTGCACCAATATACGTTTTACGGTGGCCCCGTATTTCACTTTCATCATGTAACCCACCTAAGCTTACCCTTACATATTTACGTTGTATGGCAGCAGCAATACTTTTTCCTAAACTTGTTTTACCAATGCCCGGAGGGCCAAGAAAACAAAGTATAGGCGATTTCATATCGCCTTTTAATTTTAATACGGCCAGGTATTCTAAAATGCGTTCTTTAATTTTTTGCATTCCGTAATGATCCAGGTCCAAAACTTTTTTTGCTTTTTTAAGATCGTAAGAATCTTCGGTGTATTCATCCCAGGGCAGGTCCAGCATCAAATCTAAATGATTATATACTACTGAATAATCTGGTGTAGATGGATGCATACGTTCTAACTTTTCAACACCTTTAGTAAACATCTCTTTTGCTGCAGCGGGCCATTTTTTATGTTCGGCTTTTTTAAGCATATCTTTTACTTCTGCTACATTATCGCCACCAAGCTCATCTTTAATGGCTTTCATTTGCTGTTGCAAAAAATATTCTCTTTGTTGCTTATCCAGTTCGGCACGGGTTTTATTGGTAACCTTATTTTTTAGTTCGGTGTATTGCAGTTCGGTCTGCATCAAATTCATAAGCAACTCGGCTCTTGCTTTTATATTGTTTATCTCAAGCAGGCGCTGTTTGTCTTTAATATCGCTGTTTAAATTGCTGCTTACAAAATGAATGAGGAAAGAGGGGTTTTCTATATTCTTTAAAATAATAGCCGCTTCGCTTGGCAAACCCGGCGATAAGTTGATTATTTGACTTGCAAGATCTTTAATACTGCCAATCATGGCATTAAAATCTGCGTCATCAGTAAGTGATTCGTCTGATAATATTTCAATTCGTGCTTTAAAATAAGGATCGTCTGCTGTAATCTCCTCAATTTTACAGCGCTTTTTTCCTTGTATGATGATTGTTGTTCCGCCATCAGGCATTTTCATCAACTTAACAATTTTTGAAACTGTACCAATATCTTCCAAATCGCTTACAGTAGGCTCTTCCACGGTACTGTCTTTTTGCGCTACCACTCCTATCAATTTGTCAGCCTTATAAGCATCGGTTACTGCTTTTATACTTTTATCTCTGCCTACTGTAATAGGTAAAACAACGCCTGGAAATAGTACGGTATTTCTTAAAGCCAGTAAAGGTATTTCGTTGGGAATGGGCTGTTCATCAGCACTTCCGTCATCATCTTCATTAAGTGGAATGATAGGCATAAACTCTAATTCATCTTCGCCACCCTGCAAATAAAACTTGTTATCCATAATTTTCTCAATATATAGTCAAATTGTCAAAAACTTTCAGCAATTAGCTGTTTTTAATGTGGATGTATATATAGTCAATATTAATGCCGAAGTATTTACCAGGAATAAATAATTACCTAATACATGACTACTTTTGCAGCGATGTTTATAAAATGTAACGATAAAGAATTGCAAGTTTTACAAAAAATTGCCCATGCAGCTACAGAGATGGATGTGCCTTGTTATTTAATTGGTGGATTTGTAAGAGATAAAATTATTGGCAGAGCCACAAAAGACATGGATATTGTTTGTGTGGGAGATGGAATTGAACTGGCAACCCATGTAGCCAAAAAATTTTATCCAAAGCCAGAAGTGAATTTTTTTAAAAATTTTGGAACTGCACAAATAAAAACCGATGGATTGGAAATTGAATTTGTTGGGGCAAGGAAAGAAAGTTACCGGCATAATAGCCGAAAACCTGATGTAGAAATTGGAACCATTGAAGATGATCAAAACCGGAGAGACTTTACAATTAATGCAATGGCCATTAGTTTAAACAAGGATGACTTTGGTGAGTTAATTGACCCCTTTAACGGAATGCATGACCTGGAAATAAAAAATATTCAAACTCCGTTAGCTCCGGCACAAACTTTTAGTGATGATCCATTGCGGATGATGAGGGCCATCAGGTTTGCATCGCAATTAAATTTTACCATTCATACTGCAACCTTTACCGCTATAAAAGAAAATGCTGACCGTATAAAGATTGTAAGTGGCGAACGAATTGCAGATGAACTGAATAAAATACTGATGAGCCAAAAACCATCCATTGGTTTTGACCTATTATTCAAAAGCGGTTTATTAAAAATTATTTTTCCGCAAATGGTAGATTTGGCCGGCACAGAATATATTGACGGATACGGACATAAAGATAATTTTTATCATACCCTGCAAGTGGTTGATAATATTGCTAAAAATACAATTGACCTTTGGTTACGCTGGGCTGCGGTATTACATGATATTGCCAAACCTGCTACCAAAAAATTTGAAGAAGACCATGGCTGGACTTTTCATGGCCATGAAGTTGTAGGCGGGCGAATGGTACCTAAAATTTTTACCCAACTAAAACTACCTCAAAATGAAAAGATGAAATTTGTGAGAAAAATGGTAGAACTGCATTTGCGACCGATAAGCCTCACTAAAGAAAATATTACCGATAGTGCCATTCGCAGGCTGCTGTATGATGCTGGTGAAGATTTTGATGCATTGATGACTTTATGTGCTGCAGATATAACTTCTAAAAACAAAGTAAAAGTAAAACGCTATCTCGAAAACTTTGAAATGGTAAAATTGCGTTGTGCCGAAGTAGAAGCAAAAGACCATCTTCGAAACTGGCAACCACCCATTACAGGTGAAATGATAATGGAAACATTTAAACTGCCACCAAGCCGCACCGTAGGCCATATAAAAAATGCCATCAGGGAAGCCATACTGGATGGCGAAATTCCTAACGAATATGAGGCAGCACATGCTTTTATGTTTATAAAAGCAAAAGAATTGGGAATTTCCGTATCTAATACCTAATTCTAATTCTTAATTCTTAATTTTACCGCATGGCAATATTACGTTTTAGAATTTACTGGGAAGATGATGACAGCGTTTACAGAGACGTTGCAATCAGGCATACGCAAAATTTTTTAGAGCTACACAGTTGTATATTAAAATCTTTTGAATTTGATTCGAAACACAAAGCTACTTTTTACCGCAGCAACGACAACTGGTTGCGTGGGCGTGAAATATCTATTGAAAAATATGATAAGGAATATAAGGTAGAGCCTTTGCTTATGGAAACAACAACAATTGGTTCAGAAATAAATAATCCTAATCAGAAATTTATTTACGAATACGATTTTAATAAGATGTGGCATTTTATGGTAGAACTGATATCGGTGGATAAAACAGAAGACACTAAACTTACTTACCCAATTTGCGTACGCACCGAAGGAATTGCGCCATCACAATATGGTACCAAGGGCCTTGTTGACAGCCGCCTTGCCGAAATGGAAGAAAAATATGACTTAAAACCCGATGCTTTATCTGATGGGTTTGGTACCGAAGGCGATGATATGGAAGCCGATGGCGAAGAAGAATCGGCAAAAGGCGAAGCCAATGATGGTTATTAAAAACCGCATTTTTATACCTGATTATATTACTTTTTAAAAGAGCTCTTTACAAGCTCAATACAGTATGCTTCAAAAAAAAACACCTGGCCATGATGGTGAAAAAACCTGCATCATTATTGTAGGGCCAACAGCAGTTGGCAAAACTTCGATAGCAGTACAAACAGCGTTTCATTTCAATACAAAAATCATATCGGCCGATAGCCGCCAGTGTTTTAAAGAATTACATATTGGTGTAGCTAAACCTTCTGCCAATGAGTTAAAACAGGTTGAACACTACTTTATAAACTCTCATTCAATAAAAGACGAAATGAATGCAGGCCTGTTTGAACAATATGCTTTACAAAAGATAAATGAAATTTTTAAAGTTGCAGACGTTGCAGTAATGGTGGGTGGCACCGGCTTATATGTAAGGGCATTTAATTATGGCATTAATGAAATGCCTGTTATTGATACTGCCATACGTGAAAAAATTATAGCAGATTTTGAATGGGAAGGACTGGAATGGCTTCAGAAAGAAGTTGAAAAAAAAGATCCTGCTTATTTTGCCACAGGCGAAATAAAAAACCCACAACGGCTGATAAGGGCACTGGAAGTAAAATTATCTACCGGTAAATCAATCATTGAATTTCAAACAGGCCAAAAAAAACAGCGAGACTTTAAAATAATTAAAATTGGACTGGAGCTACCAAAAGACCAATTACATAAAAACATAAATAACCGTGTAGATACCATGATGCAAGCGGGCTTATTAAATGAAGTAAAAAAACTGGAGCCGTATAAAAAATTTAATGCACTGCAAACTGTAGGCTATCGTGAATTATTTGGTCATCTAATTGGCGACCTTACTTTAGAAGATGCAATAGAAATAATAAAAATAAATACACGCCAATATGCTAAACGACAAATGACCTGGTTTAAAAAAGATGAAGAGGTAATATGGTGTGCGCCCGTTTTTGAAAAAGTGCTGGAGAAAATATATAATCATCTGCAACCTGCTTAATAAAATTACACTTAATTAAAAGCAAGTATTTTTTAATAAAATACAGTTAAAGTGTTTCTACTTTAAGTATTAAATTATTCATATTTTTTTCAGGCATTAAATGACAGGATAAGCGTATGTTTGGATCGGTTACATGATGCTTAGCAAGGGTAGCTGCTTCATTTCCATCCGGTACCGGTAATTCAATATCTTTATTCATCACCTTTACCAAACAGGTACAACATCGTCCCTGGCCGCCACACTCACCAAAATCTTCGGGATAAAGATTATCCCGTATAAGCGCCATCACATTGCGATACTCCCTGGCATAAGTTTGTAAAACAAATTGATCATCATTTATGATAACCGTAATGTTTATATCTTTTTGTTGCACTTTAAATTAATTTGGTGCACCTTATTTTAAAGTAAATGATCTTATAAAAATCTATAAAGCGCTGCTGCATGATTTATGGAAGTATTACAATAATATTGAAGTTTATTTAGCCAATAAACATTTTATTTTAATGCACTTATATAACTATTTACCTAAAGAAATAATTATATAAGTGGCGTGGCCGAATTATTTTTATAGTATTCAATTTTTGATTGAAACATTACTGCCATCCGTTCGCCCTGCCATTTGGCCCTGTCGTTTTTTTTACCAGCAAATAGTTCATCGGCGGTTTCATAAAACAATTTAAGCCAGCGATCAAAATGTTCTTTTTCTACAGGCAGCCGGGCATGTGGTAAAAAAGGACTACCATAATAGGTATGTTCTTCCAGCAAAACAGTTTGCCAAAAACGATACATTTTTTCAAGATGTGCAGGCCACCTGTCTTGTATCTTTTCATTAAAAATATGGCCAATCAGTTCATCTTGCCTTACCTTATTGTAAAAATTGTTAACCAGTAACTTTATATCATCAAGTGTTTCAATATCTTTTTTCATTTTTAAATACTAAATGCTGAAGTTTGATATGCTGTAAAAAATTGCCCAGCCTAAAAAAGCTATCAATAATATCCATAGCCAGCTTGGAATACTTTGTGGTGTTTCGCTTCCGGTTATAATAAATTTTTTCTGATTTCCTTTATCATAAGCGTTAATCATTATTGGAAGTACACCATCAATCACTTCATTATCCTGCAAACCTTCTACTGCAATGGCTGGCCCGTTGCGTACAAAGAATTTTATCTTTCTTATTCCCTCCCTGCCGGTTGGAGATTTACTTACAATTTTCAAAGTGTGTTCTCCATCTGTTAATTTCCGGGTATCCAGTTCAAACTGAACCGGTGTGGTTAGTTCTGCAATGGGTTGTTGGTCGTCATCAACAAATAAAAAAACCTTGCTTTTTTCTACACTCATGTTAGTTAAAATTTAAAATACTGTTTTTAATATGGCCGCTGTTTTTTTCTCCGGGCCTGATTAAGAATTTAACCGAATAAAATAAAGTAACCAATGTAATGATGGATATTATTGTAACAATTAACCAATCCCAATTGCTTTGCGGCCCAGCGCCATGCGTAATACCACGGGTAATAGCAGGTTGTTGTTTTTCACAAACAGGACAAGCCTGTACCATTTCTATAATTGTTAAAAACAATACAGTAACTACATATTTCTTTTTCATAATTATTTATTTGCGGTTAGCTTAATAAAGTCATAAATCTTTTTCACTTCATCAAGTGTAACCGGTTTAGCATTATTTCCCCAGCTTGATCTTTCATGATTGATGATGGATGTTACGTCTTCGGCAGATAAATTATTATCAAGCCCTACAGCATTCATCACTGCATAATCTGCCCTGGCATCGTAGCCTTTCATGATGATGTTAATATATAATTCCAGGTCATCGCCATTTACAATTGGGCTGCCTTTTAATGGAGGAAATGCTCCTTTTAACCCTTCACCATTGGGTTGATGACAAGCCTGGCAGTTTGCAGCATACAATACATTACCATCGGGCAAGCCTCCTTTATCTTTTGCTGCTGCTGCTTTTACTTCTTTTTTATATAAAAATCCCGGTGTTTGTTTTCCATCGGGCAATGCCGTTTGTTTTAAACTTTGGAGATAAGCAACCAGTTGCAATGCTTCTTTACTGGCTACAATTTTACCGGTAATGCCTTTGCGATATTTATCGGGCACAATTACTTCTGTTTCGTTTTTTGATACAGAGTCTTTTATTTTAAACAGCCAGGGATAAGCAGGCATGATGGATTGTTCCACCACAGCTCTTGGTTGGTAAAGATGCAAAAGATTCCATGCTTCGCTTGGTTGTCGGCTGCCAATATTGGTCAGGTCGGGGCCGGTACGCTCCGAACCCATGAGTGTTGCCGTATTGCGCCATACATCAAGGCGTTTATTATCGGCATAATCTGCAGCTATGCTGGGCCTGCTGCCCCACATCCTGTCCATATCTACATTACGTACCTGTTGTGTGTGGCAGGCCACACATCCGTTTGCAATAAAAATATTCTTACCGGCAATAGCATCGGCGCTCAATGGAACAGCATTGGGCAACGGTGCATTATTTTTTTGGTTATTGATAGCGGGTAATATGGCCACAACTATTGTTAATCCTGCAAAAAGTAAGAATGCAGAACGGAATAATTTTTTATGATTATCAAAAAAATTCATTTTAACTTATTTTATTTGTTACTGCATCTTGTTCTAAAAGTTCCTTTGCTTTTAATATTTCCGGTACTGTATCCGGAATAATTATATCATCTTTTTTACTTACCATAATATAAAAGTTATAGGCAAAAACGATATGTGAAATCCACATTAAAGTACCACCAATGGCACGCCATAGCCAGTAAGGAGCCATCATTTGTACACTATCAATAAATGGTTTTCCATCAATCCACATCATACCTTTTATTGTAGCGCCAATCATCAAAGGCATTGTATAAAATAGCAGGCCTATCAATGCCAGCCAAAAATGTGCGCCCACTGTAATTTGTGGAGGTTCTTTGCCGGTAAGCCTGGGTACTATCGTATAAATAAATGCCCATAGCATAAAACTGATGATGCCATACATGGTAAGATGTGAATGCGCTACGGTAAAATCGGTAAAATGCCATACCAGGTTGGTAAACCTGAATGCTTCGGCTGTACCCTGCAATGATCCTGTAAAATAAAAGATGATGCCTATTAAATAAAAAGGAAGGGTATAACTGCTGGATAGTTTGTGCCAGGCTCCTTTAAACGTCATCAAAAAGTTTGTCGTTCCTGCAACTACTGGAATAACCATACCAACACTTCCTACAATGGCAACAGTTTGCAACCACCAGGGTATTGCACTAAAAATAAAGTGATGAGAGCCAATCAATGTGTAAAAAAGAATCTGTGTCCAAAATGCCAGAATACCCAGGCTGTATGAATAAATTGGTTTATTTAGCTGTTGTGGTAAAAAATAATACATAAGCCCCAGACTAAAAAGCATAAACCACATACCTACACCCTGGTGCATGTAATATCCCTGAACAATGGTTTCGCCCAATCCGTTTTGCCAGGTTGGCCAATAAGCTACAAATGCTATTACCAACACATACATCATGGCTGAAACAATATACCAGTTTGAAACGTAAATTTCTTTTGTTGCTCTTTTGGCAATTGTTTTATAAAAATTAATCAGCGATAACAAAACACCAATTCCAAAAAGTGCCATCACCGGCCATACATATTCCCTATACTCGCCGCCACCGTTATTAATGCCTGCCATTAAAAAAATACTGCCTAATATAACAGAAGCATTAATTAAAATAAGCGACCTATATCCTTGTTTTATACTTGCAACCGAAACATTACTTACCCGTGGTACCACATAATATCCAAGCCCCATCATGCCCAATGATGCCCAACCCCAAAATACTGCATTGGTATGCACCGGCCGCAACCTTCCAAAACTTAACCAGCTTAGGTGATCTACATCCGGTGCTGCAAATTTTATTCCCAGGTATTCACCAACGGTAGTACCAAACAATAACCAAAAAACCGCACAACCCAAATACCATATAACCAATTTGGTTAAATCAGGTTCTATAAAAGGCCTTTGCTGGCTTTTCTTTTTAATAGAAATAAAGTTCAGGTCTTCAGAATTATTAACTTTATCAATCAATCCCCTGCTGTCTTTTACTTCAGCATTACCGGTAAGTTCGCTATTCGTTAATGAAAATTCCAACTCTTTTTTACGTTGTTCCAGTTGTTGAATTTCTTCGGGTTTTAATTCCTTAAGTTTTTCATTAAACTTTTTTAGTTCTTTTTTCTTTTGATACCTGTTTATAACCGAAAATGATTTTGCAATAAAGATGATTGATGCAACTATTATCGGTAGGGCAATAAGAAAGATGGTTATTAATATACCAGATTCAGAAAATATATCTTTTGTATCCATGTTCTCTTTTTTATTAGTTGATTGTTTCTATTCTTGTGTAACTTTTATCTTTTTAAAAATGTTAATCCCGTATTTACCCCTGAAGCCAGCGATTGCATGGTAGTTGTTTCGAGCATGGTTTTTAAATTATTCCTGATAAGCATAAACTGGTCGTGTACAGGGCACGGCTTCCTGGGATTACAATTTATCATTCCCAACCCACAACCCTTGTAAACTTGATCTCCATCTATTGTTGATACAATATCACTTAAACAAATTTTTTGAAGCTTGTTTTCATCAATAAAGAATCCACCGGTTGGCCCTTTTTCCGAATTAATGATTTTACTACGTCGTAACTTCTGTAAAATTTTTGCGGTAAATGCTTCTGGAGAGTCAACGGCTTTTGCAATTTCTTTAAGCCCCACTTTTCTGCCAGCCTGCGATTGCTTAGTTATATATATTACCGACCGTATTCCGTATGTGCAGGCTTTAGAAAACATGCAGTTTTAATTTGTGATGGTTTCTGTTTGGGGCAAAGGTAATATAAAATTTAGTAACGGACAATATTGTCTTTTACTAATTTGGAAAGAAACAAAAAATCGTTTTTGAAAATATGTAGAAAATAAAGTGGGGAAAAATTATGGCTGTATTGCCAGTAATTCAAGATCATTCCAATTTCTATTGCCTAAGTAGGAATCGAAAATGTGTTGATTACCGGTATTGGCCAGGGCGGCCAGGTGCTTGTGATGGTGAAGGTCGGTGCCAACAAGCGATACCAGATCATTTTTAATCAAATACAGTGCTGCTTTTTTTACTGCATCGCCATAATATCCAGTAAGGGATAAAAGATTAACCTGTAAAATAAAACCCAGCTCTTTGAGGCGGTTATAAAAATTGTAGTTGCGATGAAAATATGAATACCTTTCGGGATGAGCCAATACCGGTTTATAGCCTTCGGTAAGCATTTTAAAAACGATATCTTCAATATTGTCGGGCTTAATAGAAAAAGGCAGTTCTGTTAAAATGATATTTTTATGTAAACAGAGTAAAGATTTTTTTTGTTGCAACAATTCTATAAAATAATCATCAAGCATATATTCGGCAGCAGCTGTTATTTCCATTTCAATTCCCGTTTCCTGGCAACCTGTAATAACTTTCTGTAATGCTGAACCAATAATTTCAGGATTGTTTCTGTAAAGATCGCCAATGATATGTGGTGTGGCAATACATTTTCGTATGCCTAATGCATATAATCCCTGTATCAGTTGCAAAGAAGTTTCCAGGTCTGGAGATCCGTCATCAATACCCGGTAAAATATGAGAATGTACATCGGTATTGAATGTAAAATATCCTGGCGATTGAAGTGTGTTTTTTTTGCTAAAAAAGCTAAACATCAGGAAGCGTTAGCGGTTTCCCGTTTTATTATTATCTGAGGTATTTCAGTTTCATGCTGCATTGATTGCGGCTTAAGCATTTTCATGGCGCCAACCTTTTTGTATTGAAGTATTTTTCTAAAAGGTTTCATGATAGATACTATAAAAGCAAAAGGGATATTATTTATTTTCATTGCTAAATAATCACGCCGGTTTGCTCTTAAGCGCCTGAAAATATTTCCATTACTCATTCCGCCTGAACGCATTTTAACTATTAAAAGAGGTAAATAACAAGCGCTAACCCTGTAATGAAAAAGATAACGGGCCATAAACTCATAATCGGCTGCGGTATAGTAATGGTTTTCGTAATAGCCATAGCTTTGCAGCAGATTGCGTTTAAAGTAAAATGTAGGGTGTGCAGGCATCCATCCAAAATTATAGCGGCTGCGTTTATATGGCAATCCTTTCCAAACCCTGATGATGTTTTCCATATTATCGGGCTTCACATATACCAGGTCGCCATAAATAGTATCTGTTTTATTTAGTTGAAATGCTTTTACTACCGAACTTATCACTTTATTATCGGCCAGCAAATCATCGCTGTTTAATGTACCGATTATATCTCCGGTTGCTACTTTCATCCCTTTGTTAATAGCATCATACATACCTCTGTCTGGCTCCGACTTCCAGTAAGCTATATGATCCTTATATTTTTCAATGATTGCAAGTGTGCTATCTGTTGAGCCTCCATCAATAATGATATGCTCAATATTATTGTAATGCTGTTTCATTACTGATAGAATAGCTTCTTCCAGAAAATTGGCAGAATTATAGGTGGCTGTTATGATTGATACTTTCATCATTTATAAGGTACTTTTAACTAAACTATTTTAACTCATGTAAATTTTTAAAAAAAATTACAAAAAGTTAATTTTATTTCCATTTGGCTGGAATAAGATTATATGACTTAATACTGATTGTATGTGTTAGTCATTGGATTATTAGGAATTGCTAAGATATACATTTTTTTATAACTCACCTGTCCGTTGTACAACAATGTTTTCCATTACTAACATATCCATTTGTGTACGCATAAAGCAATCCAATGCCTCTGAAGGATTATTTACAATAGGTTCGTTTTCGTTAAACGAGGTATTCAATAAAATGGGTATGCCTGTTTTACTTCTAAAACAATCAATTAGCGCATAATATTTTGGCGAAATATCTTTATCAACAGTTTGTAACCTGCCTGTTCCATCAATATGTGTTACCGCAGGAATGAGTGATTGTTTTTCTTTCTTTATGGGGAAAACTTTTTCCATAAATGGTACCTCATCAGTGTATTCAAAAAAATCGGCTACATATTCTTTTAATATCGAAGGTGCAAATGGCCTGAAACTTTCACGTCGTTTTACTTTAAGGTTAAGTATTTCTTTTGCATCGGCACGGCGAGGATCGGCAATGATGGATCGGCCACCCAATGCCCGTGGCCCAAACTCGGCACGGCCGTAAAACCAACCAACTACTCCCCCATTTACCAGGCAATTAGTTACATAATCATACAATGCATCGTCTTTCATTTCAGTAAATGCTATGCCCTTTTCGGAAAGAAGTTTTTTTATTTCTTCATTACTAAACCGGCTACCTGTGTATGCATTTTTTATTACCGGTTGCCTGTTATATTTTAACAATTGTTGTTGCGTATATAATGCCGCTCCCATAGAAATACCTGCATCATGGCCGGCAGATGGAATATACATTTTTGTAAATGCAGTATTATTTAAAATTTTACCATTGGCCACACTGTTTTGTGCCACACCGCCTGCAATACAAATATTTTTTAACCCGGTTTGTTTTTGCAGATGTTCAAGTATATGAAAAATTATTTTTTCGGTAAACCTTTGTACAGATGCTGCCAGGTCTTTATGATATTGCTGTAAGGGTTCATCTTTTTTTCGGGGCTCACCAAAAATTTCAACCATTTTTTTTGAATACAGCGTAGCCACAACAGGAATATTGTCTTCATCATAACTGATAATACCTGCGGTACCGGTTCTAAAATATTTTAGATTTAGTTTAAACAAACCATCATTGGTAAGCGTAACCACATCATTAAGCTGCTGTAAATATTTTGGTTGGCCATAAGGTGCCATCCCCATTACTTTATACTCATCTCCATAATAAGGAAAGCCTAATAATTGAGTAAAGGCTGTATAAAAAATACCGATAGAGTGTGGAAAATCAACCGAATTTAAAATAGTTATATCATTGCCTTTGCCAATAGCTGTCATAGTAGTACTAAAATCACCTGAGCCATCTATTGACAGACAGGCAGATTCTTCAAAAGGCGATGCAAAAAAAGCTGAAGCAATATGGCTTCTGTGATGTTCTATATTATGAATTTTACCAACAAAGTTTTTTGCAGGTAAGCCCGAAAGCCTTGCCAGTTCATCTTCTATACTGGCAGCTTTACGGCTGTTTAAAAACCTGTCGGCAATAACGGATATACTGCCTCCGGGATTTTTAGCCAGATACAATATTTTTTTAAAAAATTTTGCTTTGGGGTCACGGCCAATAGCCCAATGATCTACATCGGTAAAACTGATACCAGCTTCCTGCAAACAAAACTGTATAGCCAAATCCGGAAAACCTGCCCAATGTTTTTTTCGCCTGAACCGCTCTTCTTCAATAGCAGCAATCATTTTACCATCAACAAATATTGCTGCCGAAGCATCGGCGTGAAAAGCGTTTATTCCAATTATGATCATTTCTTTTGAAAATTCAATTTTTTAACTAACGAAGAAAATTTATATGCCAGGATTATTTAATTATATTTTTTTTATAACAATACTTTCTCAATAGTTTCAATCTTCTTTTTTTTGAAACGCTTATCATACAAAAACATCAATATAAAAACCGCAGCATAAGCAAGTATGTTAAAGAATGTATGATTATCTAACCCCAATGGCATTTTTGCATGATTGTTATTTGCCAGCAGCACCAATGTAATACGTAAAACATTTATAAGCCAAATACTAACTAACCCAACTAACACCCAGGTAATTTTTTTTACCAGCTTTCCTTTATTAGCCATTACAAATGCCAGCCAAAAACACATTACGCCTACACCCAAACAAGCATAAACCAACTTCACCCAACTACCGTTTATTAATTGCAAGCGATAAGGATCCGGAATAAAAGTATTATGCCCCATTAGCTTTAAAAAAAAAGCAGCGCCTTGCAATAAGCTTTGCCTTAACGCTGAGGGATAATCCAAATAGTTATCAATAAAAGAAGAATAATGATTACCAGGCATAGCCAAACCTTCTACAGCTATTGTGCCATAATAAGCAATGCAAAAAATTGCAAAGAATTTAACCAGGTAAATAATAAATGGATGTTTGATAACTGTATTTTTTATACTGATGTTAGTTTTCAATTTATAGTTTACCGAACATGGTTTTATATTGTTGCTTTAATTCATTTATATCAATAGCCTGCCTGGCATAGTTAGCTGCCGCCTTGCTCCATACAGTTAATTCATCTTGCTGCATGGTAGCAAACAAACTAATTGCAGCAGCAATTGATTGTTCATCAACTTTTGTATTTACACCAGCTTTTGTTTGCTGTAAATTATTCCACGGTGTACCATTACTTGTTATTACCGGGCGCCCGGCACTTAATGCCTCAATAATGGAATGACCAAAGTTTTCGCTTATACTTGGCAATATAAAAACATTGTTTTGTGATAATGCGTTTTCAATGGAGGCTGGAGCTACTGCACCATGCCAGGTTACTTTAATATTTTCCGGCAGCCCATCAATAATAGCCTTGCATTGCTGCCAATAATTTTCATCTTTTACAGAACCATAAATTGCATAATCAATAAAAAATTCCGGATGTTTTTGTCCAATTGTTTTCAATGCATTTAAAACAGGCATATAATTTTTCATAGGACTTATTAAACCGATGGAAATTAATTTTAATGCCCCTGCTTTTTTACCCTGTATTTCGGTATAATTAAAAAGACCGGGAAAATTACCTGCTACAAAAATCCTGGCATGAAGGCCCAGTTCTTTTTCTGCAAAAATTTTTTCTTGTTCATCGGTAACATGAAATGAATTTTTATTTTGCCAGCCAGTTAACTTAAGCAGTTTCAGAAAAAACTTTTTCTTAATTGCTTTTTGTGATAAAGCCCCCGGGTGCAACATGCCTCTAACCGAAATAATTTTATTTACTTTTTTTACAAATAATATGGGTTTGATATTATATTGCCAGTTGTACAGGCCATTAATAAAAACATGTTGAGGTTGTTGTTCTATTATTTCTTTTTTTAAAATGGGCAATATGTTATCGTTACTGCTATACCAAACTTTGCAGTTTTTATTAAAAGGTACCCATTGTTCGGTTGGTACATTTAGTGTTTTTTTATCAAGATCTTTGTTACTGCAAAAAACATAAAACATTATTCCGCAATCGCCGAGTTGAGTAAGCATACCTTCTACAGAGCGGATGGGGCCTCCGGCTTTAAAAGCGGGGCTAAACCAGGGAATCAGGACAAAGATTTTTTCCATAAGGATGCAGGCCAAAGCCTGAATTCTTTTTGCCAGACTATTAACATTACGTAGATAAGAAAACAGGATTTTACCAGGTGCCCCAGGATGGTTTGTAATTCGCAATCGGGCCTGATGGGATAATAAAACACCAGCGTTGTGAATAATATAAGAACAGGAAAATTTTTACTTTTTTTATGAAACACATTCAGCACTTCGCTATAAATAAAACCTAAGATGAACATAAATATTGAGCCGCCAAAAGTACCAAAATTTACATACGCATCTCCTACAGAACTTAAGCCCATTGAAGTGTTCTTTTTTATTCGTATGCCACTATACTTCATAAAAATCGACCTGTCGCCAGCTCTTAATTTATTAGGTGCTAATATCCTGGGTAAAAAAGCTGCTTCTAATAACTGCATCAACTCAGCGCCATTTGCATAAGGCTCTTTATCGGGTACAGTAAACATAATATTGGTAATGATAAAACCCTGGTTTATTCGTACATTATTTGAAGCCAGGTTTTCGAAATTAAAAAAGCCACCAGATTCATTTTGCGCTTCTACAACTGTTGAAAAAGTTTCAAAATCTCCGGCTTCTCCTTTACTTGTTGCAGCCCTGTAAGATGTTTTTATCTGTTGGATAACAATTACTAAAATGATAAATCCTGCCAGTGCACTCAGTTTAATGGTAGTATCGGGTTTATATCTTATACAAATTACCGCTCCTAACATAATAAGCCAGGTTAGCAGGTCGTGAAACATGCCCTGGCCAAGCGATGAAAGAATGATAGAGCCATAAATAAGAATCAATGGGCCGATTTTAAGCTTTTTAGTACCAAGTAGTAAAAGAAATGCACCAATAAATTTGGCACTACCCATTAAGTAAAAAATAAAACTTAATTCAGAACCAAAAAAGCCGCCAATGATGCTTGCTCCAAATCCAATTCCAATTAACCAATATGCCAGCTTGGGATGCTGATCAACATACTCTCCTATTCTTTTTATATCAGGTAGCTCCCCATCTAATTTTTTGGCATTGATATGCAGGCCCAGTATAAATAAGATTACTGCCGGTAAGGCATAACTGAAATATTCCGCTTCAGGAACTTTCATGCGGTACATAAAATATTGATACTCATCTAACCCGTTATACGCAAGCGCAGGCCCGATAAACATTTGCAGGCACATAAAAGAGCCCAGTAAATACCGGATGGGTATAACCGAGTTCATGGAGAAAAACAACAGGAAGACCTGGTGCATGGCAATGAGCAATGCAAAATAAGAGTACCAGCTTAATGAAGGGAATAAAAGTAACAACATGATGGCACATATTGTGTATGCACCCCAATTGATATTTACTTTAAATAGTGTAAGCATTTTAATTTACCCCTTGTACTGCTTCTTCAATAGCGGTAGCAACTTTATCAAAATTCCATTCGTTAATGATATTAAGCGATTGCTTCCCCATTTCATTCAGTTTATTTTTGTTAGCCGTTATAAGCAGCATTTTTTTCTTCAAATCTTCTTTATTACCCGACTGAAAAATATAACCATTAACGCCGTTATTTACCAAATCAGCCGCACAGCCACATTTATCACTTACTAAAACCGGTTTTCCACAAGCCATTGCTTCATTAACCGAAAGGCCCCAGGTTTCACCAGGCCCTTGTGAAGTTAACATAAATACATCGCAGGATTTATATACAGTCGGCATTGACATCTGATTTACAAAATCTTTAAAAATAATTCTCTTTTGTAAGGCTGGCTGCAGTGATTGTACCTTTTGCTTTAGTTGTTTTTCCATCTCACCATTGCCCACAACCAATAAATAAATTTCGGGTTTATTTATTTCAATAAAAGCCTCTAATAATATTGAAGGGTTTTTTTTTGCTTCTATTTTTCCAGCAAATAGAAAGAGTATATCGGTTTGAGATATACCTAATTGATTACGTAAATCTGTTTCTTTAACCGATGTAAACCTTGCATTTTCGATGGCATGTGGGGCAAATTTTAATTGCCTATCGGCCAGGCCAAATTTTTGGTAATACAATTTATTAGCTGTTCCGGTGTATAGTGCAAAATCAACATAGCTATATACCCATTTTAAAAAAAAGCTTCTCAGTATTTTTTTTAATGAAAAATTTTTCCGCTCATCTAAAAGTGTAGAATCTCCTCTAAACAATATTCTTTTTCGGCTTTTAAAGTGTCTCAATATTTTTAAGTGGCTTTTAAAACTCCAGCCAAAAACTAATAAAGCATCTGCATTCCATTCTCCAATTTCCTTAACTATTGTTGGGTTATCAATTCCTTTAAAATGATGAGAGCCTTTATCGGTTGCAACATTTTCTACAAATGTATATTCATAGCCATCTAATAAAGGAATATCCCATTCAATATTTTTTTTAAACCCTGGGTCATATTTATTTTCAAGAACAGATTTGCCCCAGGTATAAAAAACTTTTATAGTAATATTATTTCTTTGAGTAAGTAATTTAAACAAAGGCGCATTATACTGTATAGGATGGGTTGTTATGATAGCTAAGCGTTTCAATTATTAAAATTCAACTCAATATTCATATTCATTAGTTTATTTTTTTCCATGAGTAAAACTCCATTTCATTAAATAAGGCCGTGTAATAGAATTTAATCAAAATAATTCCTATAAGTAATATAGTACCAACATATATAAGCTACGTCTTTTTGTTTTGTCAGCAGGTATTGTTTAATGTTAATTACTTTTAATTTTTATAATCTTTAGTCACACGATCATAAGGCATGTCCCTCTTACACAAGGGCATATTATTAAAATCTCCTTTTAAACTCTTATGTCAGGTATTATCCTGTCAAGTTTCTCAGCTAACTGTCCTGTAAGGTTCTTTGCAGAATATTTTTCAAATTCGGTATAACTCACTGTATCGGGGTTAAACTGTGATATTGATTTTGTAAATTTTAAAAAGGCATTAAAAAAATTAAGATAGATATCATTGGTATGTTTTTCCCCTTTAAAAGTCAAACAGGTACCCGACCTGGTTTGTTCTATTATATTTACTGCAGTACTTTCTTCATGTAATATTGCGAAGATTGGTTTTTTGGAAGCAATTCCCTGAAACACTTTTGAGGGAGTGTAATGAGGTTCAGTACTTCCTAATATAAATATCCCGTCCGCAATATCCAAATGCTTTAAAACATCCAGATAAGGTATGCGTTGAGGAGTTTCAAAAATTACATTTTGCCAAAGACCATATTTTTCGGCCATTGGTTTTACATTAAACCCCTCCAAATCATTTGGATGCCTGCCAGAGCCAATAAAATATATTTCAACTTCTTCCAGTTCATTTTTATGCTCTTGTAAAGATTTAAAAACCATTTCTAATGGTTCGTATGCTTTCGGCAATAATGTTCCGGCATATACCAATTTTATGGCCTTACTATTTTCCTTAAAACAATACCCCTTAATATCAATGTCCTTAATTTTAGTGTGATCATCCAGGTCTGTTCCAAAAGGTAAGGCTTTAAATAAGGCCGTTTGGTTTAAGTATGGATTCCTTTTTACAACACCTTGAAAATATGAAGTTGCTACACCTGTTATTAGTCTGGCTTTTTTAACAGCATAAGGTTCAAGAATACGAGAAAATTTGGAAGCAATCCAATGCCGGGAAAAAATCTTATTGGAGACTGGTAATTTATATATCCACGGATCTTGGTAATCAATTCCGTAATTGATACCTGTGGCATCATGTAATCGCCTTCCCAACAATGCTAAATAAAATGATGGTATGGTGATTAAAATGAAATCTATTTTCTCATTTTTAATTATTTCGTAGGCTCTTTTATACATTTGTATCAACCCTCTTAACCCTACATCTCCTATAAGTCTTGGCTTTGTAATTTTGAGTGCCTTTACTTTCTCCACACGCAAATCGGAAGGCAACAATTTGGATAGATTATAATCAAGGTTTTCTTCATAATATGCTTCGTCAACAGTTAATATAATTGGGTTCCATCCATATTCTCTTAAATAATTGCCCCAAAAACGGGCTCTATGCACCGACACCAAGTTTGAAGGTGGAAAATGTGATGTTATGATAATGATGTTTTTAATAACTTAAGTTTAATCAGTAATGTTGAATTGTAAAATATCCTGCCATTATAAATAAAATGTTTTATAGAGTTACTTTAATTATCGGTTACTTCATTTAACATACCGGCTAACATACCCGTGATATTTTCAGCCGAATATTGCTCAAAATCTTTTTTATTAACCTGTGCCGGGTTGAAGTTTTTTACAAAATGCCTAAACTGTGTAAACAACTGTGTTAATTGTAAAATTTTTTCTTCCAATTCTTTCTCAGTTTCAAAACTAATTACAAAGCCTGCACCACTGTTTCTTAATACAGCTACAGCAGTACTTTGTTGATGAAGGATAGCCAGTACAGGTTTTTGCGACAATACCGCCTGGTACACTTTTGATGGCGCATAATGTGCTTCAATGCTACCCAATATAAAAACTGCATCAGCAGCATTTAAATGCACTAAAACATCTAAATAGGGTATGCGTTTGGGATATTCAAAAACCATCGTTTGCCATAAATCATATTTTATGGCCATTGGTTTTATATTATATCCATCGGGGTCATTTGCATTTTTGCCTGAGCCAATAAAATGAAATTCTATTGTATCAAAAGCTTCGGGGTTATTTTTTATGTAAGAAAATATTTGCTCCAGCGAAGTATATGCTTTGGGTTGCATGGCTCCGGCAAATACCAGTTTAAAACTGCTTTTGTTGTTTTTAAAAAGGTAAGGCGCTAACTTAAGTTCCCTCAGTTTTTCATAATCGGCATTTTCACTTCCAAAAGGGATGGCCAAAAATTTTGTTTTTTGTTTAAGCCGTGTGTTTCGTTTTATTACGCCCTGGTAATAACTTTCGGCTACCCCTGTAATTAGTGATGCATGTTTTACTGCAATGGGTTCTAGCAGCCCTGAAACTTTGGTGGCCCACCATGCCCTCGACATTTTTTTTTTAAAGCCTGCAAACTCATGTACCCAGGGATCAATATAATCAATACCATATTTTACACCTGTGGTAAAATGAAGCCATCGCCCCCATAACGCACCATAAAACGAAGGGATAATGATATATACAAAATCAATTTTTTGTTGCCTAACAAGTGTTTTGGCTTTTTTATACATAGAAAAAAAAGCTCTTAAGCCAATATCGCCTATCAACCTGGGCTTACCAACAGGTATTGCATTTACTTTTTCAATCCGGATATTTTGGGGTACTAATTTTTCCAGGTTATGATCCAATTTTTCTTCATAAAATTTTTCATGCACTGTTAATATGGTTGGTTCCCAACCAAATTTTGTAAGATGCCGGGCAAAAAATCGTGCCCTGTGTACAGCAGTTAAATTTGAAGGTGGAAAATGAGGAGAAATGATAAGCACTTTTTTCATAAAACTACATCCTCCCAAACCTCTTTTAATTTTACTGATTCTGTTTCCCAGCAATGCAATTCAAAATTTGTAAACCGTTGTTGTTTTGAAAGTTGGATACATTCACTTTTCTTAAGTAGCTCTTCAATTGTTTCTTTTATATTTTCTTTATTGAGAGATGTTATTTTAGCAATGCCCGGTTTGTCTGCAAAGAAGTTTACATGAGCCGGCGTATCCGTTGCTATAATAAATAATCCTGCCTGGCAATATGCAAGCAACTTATTTCCTATGGCCAAAAGATTATTTTGATCCTTGCCAGGTTCTATAGCAAGACCAGCATCAAAATTGTTTAACGCCTTATGCAATTCTGATTGTTCCATTGGAGGAAGCGTCGTGACAGATTTTTTTCCTTGAATGTATTTATTAAAAAAATCCTCATGTTTATTGCCTATCAATGTGAGTTTTATTCTCGGATATTTTGTTTCAATGGCCGGGATAATTTGTTCAAGTCCTCTTCCATAATTAATATTCTGGGAAAACCATACAAGATTTAATACTTCGTTATGCAGAGGGTTAGGTTTAATGAACTCATTTTTTGTAAAGTAATTTAATAGTATTATCCATCCACTTAGTTCTTTTCCAAAATCTACTTTTACCTGTTCCTTTATTAATGGAGATGCAAAGCTTACATAATTAAATTTGGGAAGCTGCTCCAGTATCAGCTTTTTTATTAATTGCTGCTCTTTCACATTATGTCCTTCACCAGGATGATAATCTTCCATATCAAAACCAGATTTACAGTTAAATTTTTGTGCAGCAAATGCGGCAGGATACATCGCACCGTAATTATGACCGATCACCCAATCATACTTATTTTCAAGGGATTTAATAGAATTAAGCAATAAGACAGTTCGGCGTGATGCTGCCTGAGATAAATAAAATCCGTTTATTTCAAATAAGCCGGCATAAGCTTTTAACATCTTCTCAAGTACAACACTTTTAAGCCAAGGCAATATTGGCTTTCTGTTGGCTGGGATAATTTTAAAATTAACTTGCTTTAGATCTTTAATGATTTTAAGATTATTAGCATAACTCCAGTTTTTAAATTCAAAGCAAACTACATCAACATTAAAACCACAATCCAATGCCAATCTTATCTCTTTTACCAACCGGGGGTTGGTAGCCAGGTTAAGGGTAGTTATAAAAAGTATCCTCATTTTTTGTAAAGTAATTTTTCTATTTTATCAATCTGTGCGGCATAACTGTTGTTGAGTGCATAAGAAATTCTTGCTTGCTGTTTATCAATAGAATTGTACTGACTAATATTATCTTTTACCTGGTTAAATAATGCAGGCAGTTCGTTCTCATCTTTGCACATTTCAAGAAGCGCTGTGCCTTTGTATGTAGATACATAAGTGCTTACCACTGTTTTGCCGGTACTGATGTATTCCAGTAATTTGTGCGAATTTGATGCTGCATTCATATCTGCATTTGCTGAATACACAAAAAGAAAAACATCCATATCCTGCATAGCTTTAGCAAGAGCTTCCTGTTCGGTAACGCCATGTAAAAAAACATGAGTTGTTTTTTGCAGAAAACTAATAAACTGCTTCAAATCAGTATGTAGGTTTTCATTTATATCGGTTACGTTATTGCCAACCTTTGTATAAGGGCCCCAAATATGAAATTCTATGCCGGGGTGAGCAGAAATTATTTGTTGAAGCAAATTTGTATGTATTGCCTGCCGCAACAAATTACCGGTGTATCCAACTTTTTTTAACTCCCCCTGTTTGCTATTGGTAAGCGATTGCAAGCTTTCTTTTGAAAACTTTACAAAGCTTGCGCCTAAACCATGCTGAAGAAAATGGCTTGCTGGATTAAATCGTTTATAATAATCCAGTATGAGTTGTGAAGGAGAGAATACAATATCTGCTTGTTTAACCGCAAATTCTACATGCCTGCCTTTATAAAAATCGTAAAGCAGCAGAATATTTTTTGAAGCTTCAAAAGCTTTTACATCCGGAAAACTATGTGGATTAAAATTCCATAGTTCATCAATTTTTCCGCCTGTTATCATTCTTATCCTGTTTGCATAGCGCCGCATTATAAGTTTATACAAGGGAAAAACTTTATGTCGTAAAAACAAAGCATGTTTTAAAGGTTTCATATACAATAATTGTACTCCTGAAACCATATTTCCTTTTTGTATTAAGGTCGAAAAATTTTCATTTACCGGTGGATTAACAAAATAAACTTTCTGCTCCAGTTTTGCCAGTTCAATAGCATAATGCATTTTACTCAACAACATTTTGCCCCAGGGTTCGGTAGAGAGTATGACGATTGTTTTCAAAAAATAATTAAAAAGTGTTGATAATATCTGCTATATATTTTATCTGTGCTTCTTCCAGTTCGGCATACATGGGAATGGATAAAATTTGAGACTGGTACCGATATGCCACAGGAAAATCGGTTGGTTGAAAACCATATTTTTTATAACAGGCAAGAAAAGGCAGCGCCACCGGGTAGTGTATAGCTGTATCTACTCCGGCATTATTTAATTTTTTTTGTAAAAGTTCTCTTCTATTTGTTTGTATTACGTACAAATGAAAAACATGTTTGTAGTTTTCCTTTACCACCGGCACTGTTACGGCTTGCAACCTTTTACCATAATCAATTGCATGTTGTATCCTTTCATTTGTCCACCGGTTGATGTATGGAAGTTTTGCACTTAATATTGCTGCATGTAATGCATCTAACCGGCTGTTACGGCCTTCCATTAAATGATTGTGTTTTCCCTGCTGGCCATGATTGGCAATCATCCTTGCTTTGGCAGCAATGGTTGCATCATTGGTTGCCATGCAACCTGCATCGCCATAAGCGCCCAGGTTTTTACCCGGATAAAAACTAAAACTGGCAGCGTGGCCAAAACTTCCTGTCATTTTTCCATCAATAGCCGCCCCATGCGATTGGGCGCAATCTTCAATCACTATCAATGAATATTTTTTTGCAATAGCCATAATCGCCGGCATATCTGCCGGATGGCCATAAAGATGAACAGGAATGATGGCTTTGGTTTTTGATGTAACAGCATTGTCAATCAATACAGGATTAATGCTGTAAAAATTTTCTTCAATATCTACAAAAACAGGAATAGCCCCAACAGCGCTTACCGCTTCGGAAGTAGATATCCAGGAACTGGCAGGCACAATCACTTCATCGCCTTTGCCAATACCAAAACTTTGTAATAAAATTTCTATTGAATCTGTACCGTTTGCACAACCGATGATGTGCTCAATTCCTGTAAAAGCAGCAAAATCTTTTTCAAATTGTTGTACAGGAGCGCCACCAATAAAAGCGGTTTGTTGTATCACAGCGGCAATGGCATCATCAATATCTTTTTGTATGCGTTTATATTGAGCATACAAATCTACAAACGGAACTTTCATTATTAAATAGCTTTTATAAATTTTGCCGGATTGCCTGCATACACACCCGGTTCTGTAATATTTTTTGTTACCACTGTACCGGCGCCAATTACAACATTATCGCAAATACTTACAGGCAAAATTGTTGTATTTGAACCAATTGAAACATGATTACCAATTTGAGTAGGTTTCCAAAGGCTTTGATTACCCATTGCCGGGCCTCCTTTGCTAAAACCATCGTTGATGAACATTACGCCATGCCCAATAAAACAATCATTGCCAATAGTAACTAACTCACAAATAAAACTGTGGCTTTGTATTTTACAGCGATGCCCAATGTGAACATTTTTTTGTATCTCGGTAAAAGGCCCTATAAAACAATCATTGCCAAAACTACAGCCATACAGGTTTACCGGCTGTACAATTTTTACATTAGTACCAAACTGCACATCTTCCTTTATGCAGCTTTCAAACAAAACAGGTTTATTCATTATTTTTTGCAGCGCTGTAAATCTTATCAATAATCTCTACTGTTTTCAAACCTTCAAAACCATTGGTGGCAATAATGCCGCCATTGCTTAAAACGTCCTGTACATTTTCATAAACCTTATCGTGGTTGCTCATACTGCCAAAATATTGCCCATAACTATTGGGAGGATTTCCCGCAGGCAAATCTTTTATTTCGTAATCTTCTATACATTGGTATTCCAGTTCATTAAGATATTGCCCGCCAATTTTTACAGTACCTTTTTCGCCAAAAATGGTTAGTGAGCCTTCCATATTTTTTTCGAAACTGTTTACCGTATAATTGATGGTGCCTATTGAGCCATTATAAAATTTAAGGATAGCCATGCCGGTGTCTTCAAACTCAATCATGCCCTTATGATGATAATTGTCTATAAAACTTTTAACCTCTTTTATATCCCCAATCAGCCAATATAATAAGTCTATAAAATGGCTGAACTGTGTAAACAGGGTACCGCCATCAAGCGCTTTTGTTCCCTTCCATGAATTTTGATAGTAAGCATTATTACGGTTCCAGAAACAGTTCAACTGCACACTATAAATATTTCCCAGCCTTCCATCGTCTAATATTTTTTTTACTGCTGCAACCGGCGGGTTAAACCTGTTTTGTTTTACAATAAATAAACGCCTGTTGGCCCGTTCTGCTGCATTAATCATATCGCCGCAATCCTGCACACTTAATGCCATTGGCTTTTCGCAAAGTACATGAAAACCCGCTTTTAATGCCGCTATGCTGTGTTGGGCGTGCAAGCCATTGGGGGTGCAAATGGTTACTACATTCAGTTCCGGATTTTGTTGTAAAAGTTGATGAATATCTGTATAGCTTTTTGCGCCATACTTTTCAGCCAGTACATCGGCTTTTTCTTTTACAATATCACAAACAGCCACAAGCTTTCCATTATTATTTATATGCTCGGCATGGCGCTGTGCTATACGGCCACAGCCTATGATGGCAAAATTTAATCGCTTCATATTATTATCAAATTTTTATTCCTTCGGATGGAAAACTAATCAACACACCCATTCCTTTTTTTTGAAAAACAAACATGCTACCGGCAGCAACAGCAGATGCACCGGCTGTAACCGCATTTTTAAGGTGCGCTACATTACCTGCGCCACCACAGGCTATCAAAGGCACCGATACAGCATGTGAAATTTTTTCAATCAATGATACATCATAACCGGCCCAGGTACCATCCCTGTCAATATTGTTCATCATAATTTCGCCTACGCCTGTTTCTTCTAAATTTTTTGCCCAATCTACCGGGTCATAGCCACTGTTTTTTGTGCCGGAAAATGAAAACACTTTGTATTTTCCAAAGAGGTTTTTTTTTACATCCATTGAACCAATAACCGCCTGTGCACCATACACCGTTGTAATTTCTTTTATTAGTTGAGGTTTGCTGAATAAAATGCTGTTCAAAACTATTTTTTCAAAACCGGCATCAAATACTTTTTTTGCATCTTCAAAACTTTTGATACCGCCACCATAAGCCATAGGCATAAATGCTTCGCCGGCAATTTCTTCTATTTTTTTAAAATCAATTCCCCGTTTTTCTTTGCTGGCTGTATAATCCAGCAACAGCAATTCATCTGTTTCTTTTTCATTAAATATTCTTACAGCATTTATAGGGTCTCCAATGTATTGTGGTTTTTTAAATTGAACAGTTTTATACAACCCTCCTTTGTTAAGTAATAATACCGGTATGATACGTACCCGAGGCATTATAGTTTAGAAAAATTTTCAAGTAGTCGCATTCCGTATTTATGGCTTTTTTCCGGATGAAACTGTGTGCCGTAAATATTATTTTTTTGAAAGGCAGAAGCAAAGCGATAGCCGTATTCGGTTGTAGCAATTACTTCTTCATTTGCATCAAACAAAAAATGATAAGCATGTACATGATAAAATCTTGGTTGTGCTGGAATATTATGTAGTAGCTCGTTTTCATGTAAAACATTGATATCGGCCCAACCCATGTGCGGTACTTTTAAGCCATTAAGTTTTGATGTATCAAATGCAACGGTATGGGCATCAACCCAGCCAAGGCCGTTTACTGCTGCTTCTTCGCTGTGTTTTGTTATTAGCTGTGCGCCCAGGCAAATTCCCAAAACAGGTTTTTGTTTTTGCAGTACTTCTTGCTCCAGCAATGGCTGTAAACCGCTTTCCTGCAGGTTTTGCATACCTTTTTTAAAATGACCAACACCGGGCAAAATCAGTTTTTGTGCATTTTCAATTGTCTTAAAGTCGTTTGTAATAACGGCATCAATACCCAACCGCTTGTGTATATTAAGGATGGAAGTTAAATTGCCCAGGCCGTAATTGATGATGGCTATCATTTTTTTACCGGAAAAATGCTGCGGTATATTTTTTTTATAGGTTTTAATACCGGGTATCTTTTATCAACCGGCATTTCATAGTCAAAATCGTAATGGCTATGGCGTGGCAATTGCATAAAACTTTCAAAATCTTTTTCGGTAAGGTTAAGTTTTTTTAATACAAATGCAAAGTCTTGTTTTAATAGTTCAGCGTTATAAATGGGTTGTTCCAGTTCTTTCAGCGCTGCTTCTTTTGTAATTTGATTGCCAAAAATTAAATCGCTTAAATGCGCCTTGCGTTTGTCTATCTTAAATTTTGTTGGTAAAATATATCCCTGGTAAAACCTTGTCCACACACTTTCGTAATGTTTGCCGCCATAATCCTGCCAGCCCAATTCTTTTGCAATAAGTTCCTTTACTTTCTTTTTGTTGTACGGAAAATAATGTAACAAAGAAATACTCTGCAATCCTTTTACTTCCATGTAATATCGTTTTACTTTGGCGTTCATAAAAGGAAATGTTTTTAAAGGAATTGTACCAAATTGTTTATGAATGGCTTTGATATTTACATGATCGCTTTTAGGAAAGATCCAGCTTTTGGGCAAAGTATTTTCTGTTTGTACATTGGTACCGCTTAAAATGTATTTGATATTTTTTTCGCCGGCCAGTCTGTATAAAGTTGCAAAAATGGCATGGTCGGTAATAGCTTCAATATCTACTACAGATGCTTTGAGATAAGAAAGTTGAAGGTCTTTAAATTCTTCCCAGTTGATAACATAGGTAAACAAATCAATGTCCAATTTTTGAACAATGTTTTGGATATTCATCACAGCTAGTTCACTGTTCCAGCCGTTATCGAAATGTACTGCCAATGGGCGAAGCCCCAATTTTTTTGCCTGCCAGGCAATATAGGTGCTATCAACCCCGCCACTAAGGCCCATAATGCAATCGTAAGGATTATTTTTTCCAGCTTCTTTTATTTTACTTACAAGCGCTTCCAGTTTTTGTTGAGCAACTGCTCCTTCTAAAACTTTTCCGGCATAGTCTTTTTTGTATTCGTAATAATAATTGCAAATACCTTTTTCGTCAAAACTTATATCAGGGTCTGCAATGGTATCCATTACAGAGATGGAGCATTGTTGGTATGTGGTTTCTTTACTCATCATTCATTCAACAATTGACTATAATAGTTATTCAATTTTTGTAAAAATTTTTTTGCTCCGTATTTTTCAATGGCCTGGTTTCTAATAATGGTTGCCGAATATGTTGAATATTCTTCTTTTATTTTTTTCAGCGAATGCTGTAAAGCAATCTTGTCATCAACATTAACCAGCAAGCCATTTTCAGGCGTAACTATTTCATTTGGCCCCCCGCAACTAGTTGCAATAATTGGAACACCCCGTAAAATTGCCTCGAGCAGCGATACGCCAAATGTTTCATATTGGCTGGGGAGACATACAACCTGTACTTCATTCAGTTTTTCAAAAATTTTTTCTTTTGAAAGCAGGCCTAAAAAAGAAATTCTTTTATTTTCATCCAATGAAGAAACAAGTTGTTTCAGTTCATTCAAAGTTTCTCCTTCTCCAGCAAACTCAAGCCGTACAGATTCATTTTTTTCAAATGCTTCATGAAATGCTTGAATAAGTAATGCCTGCCGCTTTAATGGAATAAGGTTTGCAATATGCAGAAAAACAAAAGAATCATTTCTTTTTTTCTCCAGCAATGGTATTTCCTCAAAAACAGGTTCGGCAACATTTGGCAGTACCTTCCATTGAACTGCAGTAGAAAACATTTGTTGTAAACAACCGGCCAAAAAAGGGCTTACTGTAGTTGCTACTTGTGCCTGTTCAAAAACATATTGTGCTTTGGGCAGCAAGTTTTCATTATACAGTTTTCTTGAATAATAAGAACTATGTTCAGTAAGCATAAATGGAATACCGTATTTTGTTTTTATGGTAGCTGCCAGTATTCCGGCGTACAATGCATTATGTGCATGTAAAATATCCGGCTTTCCATTATCATTTATATATTGCTCAAAGCCTATCATCCCTGCTTTTAACCAATAACGATAATCTTTTTTGTCTGAAGGACGAGTCATATAAAAACCTTCGGCTCTGTACACATTGATACCACTTATTTGTTCTTTTATAATAAATGATGCCGGCTGAAACATTTTTTGATACAATAATTTAAACAACCCAGCCATCGTTTCTTTTCCGGTATCATTCTCTATTTTTTTACCCACAAAACGACAACTGATAGCTTTTAACAACATGGGCAATGAAAACTTTAACTGAACCGAAATAACTGCAACATCATAACCTGCATTAATTAATATTCTTGACTGGTCGTATTGAAAAGTGCCTGCAAGTGGTTCGTGTACAGGAATAAATTGTTCGGAAGAAAGGATAAGTATTTTCATTTAACAGCCTTGCAAACCATCACCTCCTGCGCTGGAGATTCTTTACAGAATTTGGTGAGTAAGATTTCAAACGGAAAAAGTATTGGCCAGATAATTTTATCAAACCACTTGTATTTTTTTGAAAAGCGGGTGTTTAAAGCCCATAATTTATTAATAAATAAATTACGACTATCAACCGGATCATTAAAAAGTACATAATTGGGCTGCCGTGAAATAATTTCAAATCCTGCCTCTTTTATTAATTTTTCATAGTCTTCAAGTGTTCTGCACTTTTGATGAGTTATATTAATACTACTTGAATGAATAAAATTATCAGAAAATATAAAATGGCCACCGGGTTCTAACACACGATATATTTCTTTTAACGCATTTTGCAGCAACTCATCCTCTACAATATGGTACAAAACCGAAGCTGCAGAGCAACAACTGAAAGAAGATGGTTCAAAGGGGAGTGCCTGCATTCCAACATTGCATTGCTTAAAAGTAAAAAGTGGGTATTTATCACTTAGCTTATCAACGGCTACTTCTGCAATATCAATTCCACACACTTTATTTGTAATACGGCTCCAGATATCAACAATAAAACCCGTACCCGAACCGATATCCAAAACCGATTTATTGTTATGCTTTTTTAAGCAATTTTTAAAAATACCTGTTAATACAATATCGGTTACTTTATAACTCCACGTATTATAGTTAGCTGTTTGTGAAATATCCCCTACTCCTACCAGGTTGAATTGGTTTGTAAGTCTTTCATTCCAATATTCCTGGGGGTTAAAGCTCATATAAATTTTTTGATGTGATTCTTAAGTACTTTATTCCTTTGCTGTTTTTTTATCTGTTCAATTTCCATTTCATTCAAGGGGCAGGCCGCATTTTCAAGCGCAGCATTCAATATTTCTTTCCTCAATTTACCATATCGTTTTGCATAGTCCGATTGGCGCTCCTGGGCTTCATGCATACGATCCCATACCAGGTCTCGTTGAAAAGTTACAAGCGGATATTTACAACTCAATTTTAACCATAGTTCATAATCACCAATCATTCGTTTTCCGCTGAACCCACCTACCGCATCAAATGCATCTTTACAAATTATGGCAGACCCTGGCGCCCGGTCGAAATGATTCTTATTTGAAAAGTGTTCCAAATATGTTTGTTTACAATCCTTTATTAAAGGCATTGGCGCTTCTTCGTAGCCGGAAGCAGACAATCCGTAACCGGCTTCAGGAAATTTTTCCATAGCACTCACCATCACTTGCAGGCAATGCGGATACATGATGTCGTCCGAGTCGAGGTATTTAATGTATTTGCCTTTTGCATAAGATGCCGCTTTATTTCTATTGGGATAATCGCCCAGGTTTTTTTCATTAATAAATACTTTTATCCGTTCATCTTTTGCCTCATAACTTTTTGCAATGGCTACGGTATTATCGGTAGAGCCATCATCTACAATTATCAGTTCAAAATTTTTGTAGGTAGATGCCAGTACACTCTCTATGGCTTCTGCAATATAAAGCTGCCGGTTATAGGCTGTCATTAAAACACTTACCTGGTAGGACACTAAATTCATTTTCGTAACAAGCCACTTTTTGTTAATCCAATACGTGCTTGTAATTTAATATATGCTGTAAATAATGATATGCTATAATACTTAGGCAATAGTTTTCTAATTTTTATATATTTAAATGCTTCTATGGCCATTTCCACTCCGAATTTTGTAAACAAATTATTTACATGTTGAATCTGTTTCATTAATACAATTGGTCGATACCGTTGCCTTTCTTTAAAGGGAAACTCATTAAGTAAATAATTAAAATATTTTACTTCAGAAAAAATCAGTTTATCTTCTTTAATTGTTGTAGTACTTTGCCCTTTATAATGTTGGGTTCTACAAGATGTACACTCATTTAGATAGTAAACATCTCCAAATTGTGCCAATAAAAAAATCATCATATATTCATAAGCTGCCAATTCTTTAAACCAAATAGGAGTCTTAAATAAATCTTTACGAAATAAGTAACTTGATGTAGGTGCAATAATTTGCTTCAAGCAAGATTCAAGACTAAATTTCATATCCTTTGTTCGGTGAAAATATTGATTTCGTTGAGGCATTAATGTATCATCTATCAGCGCATTAGTAAAACATAATGCAATACTCCTGTCTCTTTCCAGAATATTTAGTTGCTTTTGTAATTTATCAGAAGTTACCCAATAATCATCTGCTTCCAGTAAGGCAATATATTCTCCACTGCAATGTTGAAGCACATTCAACAGATTATTGATATAGCGAAGGTTCTTTGCATTTCGAATATAAGTGACATTATCTTTATAAGTATTGGCAATTTTTTTACAAATAGCAGAAGTTGCATCATTAGAACAATCATCGCCTATCACAATCTCAAAATCAAAAGATGTTTTTTGGTTGATAACGGATAGCAACGCACGCTCAATATAATCTTCATGATTATAAGTTATGACTGCTACACTAACTTTATATTTGACTTTCATAGTATTAAACCACTAATGCAGAATTAGTTATTGGTATATTATTGAAAATTTTATCTGCAAATTAATTTTTAGATGGTATGGGTGGGATTCCACAATATTTTTCATGTATTTGATCAAGATAAGCACTTCCTTTTGGCAAACTTTTCATAAACAACTTCCATGCTTTAATATTGGCAGTAATATACTCTACATTGTATTGATACCACTTCAAAGTTTTGTAAGGTTGCAAGCCAATACCTTTTATAATTGATTTTAGTATTGAAATTTTTCTTCTTGTATTTAAAACCTGTTTTTGGGGAACAACTCCAAAAGTTTTATACCGAAAATAAAAAGTTGTAAATGCCCGTTTAAAAGCAAACTCAGCATTTTCATTATGGTAATGAAAAACTTTTGCTTTTTTGTTATATACAATAGCATACCCGTTTATTAATGCCTCGTTTGCCCAAATTGCATCTTCGGCATACGACACATGCTGAAAAGGTTGCGTTAGCAGTATTTCTCTTCTGTACATTGCTGTTACATCATCCCAACCACACAACAATTGCTTTTCTTTTGGTTCTAGCTTAAGATAAGCATTGGACTCTTGAAATTGGTATCTCACCAATTCTGGAACTGAGTAAGGCCTAAACCAATCAACCGGGTTTTTATCCATTTCGTGCGGAACCACCTGCTGGCCACAAACAGCTACTACATCTATATCAACAAAACCATTGAGTAATTCTTCTATCCATGTATTATTATATGCTCTTGCATCACCCACCGTTAGTAACACAAAATCCCCTATTGCATGTTGTACCCCAAGGTTTCGGGTGTTGCCATGGTTGAACTGTGCAGGTTCTATTTGTATCAACTTTACCTGCGAATATGATTTAAGTATTTCAATGGTTCCATCAGTAGAACCTGAATCTAAAATAATAATCTCAACAACCGAAATTGATTGAGCAAGAATACTGTTGATACAATCTTTTATTTTTGAAACTTCATTTTTTACTGGTATCACTACTGATACCAAATAATTTTTATGTTCATTGTGTATTCCCATTATTCTGAAAGATTTTTCCAGGCATTCGGCATATTTTTTACCACTTCAATATTTTTAAATTTTTTGCCTTGTCTTGGGCCCTTTTGTTTTACTTCCTGCACCATTTTATCAATGCCTTGTTTTAAAGGCACATCTTTTATAAACTGTCCAAAATATTTTTTCACCTTATCGTGGCTACTGTAAGCATGTTGCACTTCATTGCGTGCATCATAATATTCTATCATTTTTTTTACTTCAAAAGCATCGCATACAATATTTGCCAGTTCATTTACAGTATATGGTTTATCAGCTCCAATATTAAATGTTTGATTGTATGCTTCGGGTATAGAAATTGATTTGGCAATAACAGGCGCTACATCATCAATATAACTAAATGCCCTCGTTTGACTTCCATCTCCAAAAATGCTTAATTTTTTCCCCATCATAATCTGGTTCATAAAAATCCCTACCACATTCCTATAAGGGTCTCCAATATTTTGCCTTTCGCCATATACATTGTGCGGCCTGAAAATAATACTGTTGAGGCCAAACATTTCATGAGCCGATTTCAAATCATATTCAATAGCCAATTTCGCAATTCCATAAGGATCTTCTGCGGCAGGAGTTAGCTCTTCGGTCATTGGCAATTGATTTTTTCCGTACACAGCAATTGAAGATGTGAAGACAAAACATTTTACACACCCATGATTAATAGCTGCATTAATGAGATTAATACTACCCAATAAATTATTGCGATAATTGAATTTTCTAATAAAATGGCTAAGTCCTTCTGCGGCATAAGCAGCCAGGTGAAACACATAGGAGAATTGATGTTTTGCAAATAGCTCGTTTATGAGCGCCTCATCATTAATACTACCTTCTATAAATTTAGCTTTGGCATTTACATTGTCTTTAAAACCACCAGAGAGATCATCGAGCGCCCAAACATTATAATTTTCATTTATTAAGTGTTCGCAAACATGAGATCCAATAAAGCCTGCAGCGCCTGTTACTAATACATTTTCTGTCATTATTTATACTTCAATTGTATGGTTATAAAATATCTTATTCAACTTTGTTTTTATAGGATTACGAATTGATTCAAGTTGTTTTAATATAATTTGCTCTACTCCTGAAATTTTATAAAGCTTAAATCTTCTTACTAGTTGGTAATACTTCATCATTCTTTTTTCTTTAGAAGAAAATATATTCAGCATATCAGAATATTTTAATAACTCTTTCAGATGTGCATTGTGCTTACTTTGCGCAGCATTAATAAGTAATTCACAATAAATTGACATTAATCCTGGTGCATACTCTTCAAGTAATTTTTGTGCCTTTAAAGTAGCAACAGTTTTTTTTAATACATTGAACCTACTTAAAAACTTTGGCAAGGCATGGTGTCCAGTTCGAGAAAGGCTTATTTCAGATAAACGTATAAATACATCTGGTTTTAAATCCATTCGTTTTATGTACTTTACTCCCTTCAATATAGAACGGATATGTAATTCTATATCCTGCCACATGAAAAGACTCTCATCCCACATACCTATTTTTACAAAAGATTGTTTCTTCCAAAGAGTACCAGTACCTTGACATATTGGGTCTCCACATAAAATCCTTTGCAGGTCATCTTCACCTGTTTCAATATTCCATAGTAGTTTTAGATCATCGTGTTTCTTTCGAAATAAAAGCATAGGAAAAATAATAAAATCATTATAACTTGATTCTTGCATAGCATATATTCTTTGTTCTATACAAAAGCTTGCAAGTAAGTCGTCCGTATCTAAAAATATAAGGTATTCTCCACTACATTTTTCAACGGCAATATTCCTGCAGGTACAAGCACCTTTTGGTTCCCTCTCTCTTTTAAATACTTTAACCCTTGAATCGGATTTTGCAAATTGCTGTAATAACCCCCAACTTTCATCTGTGCTGCCATCATCTACTATTACCCATTCCCAATGCGGATAGGTTTGTGCAAAAATACTGGTTGCAGTTTCCGAAATTATTCCGGCCCGGTTAAAAGAAGGGGTGATGATGGAAACAAGTGGTTTAACAGACATGCTGATTCCCTTTTTTATAACCAGTAATTTTTTTTAAAAGTTCCCAGCCGGGTTTAACTATATTTAAAATGGGATAATAATTAAATAGAGAGCCTTCGGTTTTAAATTCACGATGATCCTTTATTGGAGTTTTCAAAATATTCGTCCACTCATCTTTTGTTAGGCCTAATTTTTTTAATACAAATTCCTTATCCTGCATTAGTAACTCTTCTTCATAGGTGCTTTTATTCATTTCCTCAAGGGCAGTTTGCCGGTTAATCTGTCCTGAACATATTAAGGTTGATAAATGTGCTTTTCTTTTATCTATTCCAAATTTTACAGGTAAAATATATCCCTGGTAAAATCTTGTCCAAATACTTTCATAATGTTTGCCTCCATAATCTTTCCAATTTATTTCTTTGGCCAATAACAGTTTTATTTCATTTTTATTAAACTGTACCCAGTTTAGATAATTTACAAACTCAACTCCTGAATGCTTAATGAATTTTTTCATTTTCCTATCAAGAAAGGGGTAAGATTTTATTGAAATGCTGCCAAATTTTTTATGAATATCTTTTATATTGATATAATCTTTTTTATTAAATGTCCAATGATAAGGCAGAATCCCTTCGGTAACCACATTATGCCCACCCAAAACATATTTTATGTTGTTTTCTTTAGCTATTTTAAAAAGGGTGCCATAGATAGCATGATCGGTTAAAACTTCTATATCCACAACAGAAGCTTTAAGATAAGCCAGTTGAAGGTCTTTAAATTCCTCCCAGTTGATAACATAGGTATAAAGGTCGTATCCAAGTTTATTTACAATATTCTCAATATTTGCCACTGCCAATTCACTATTCCACCCATTATCGAAATGTACACAAAGTGCCCTTAATCCATTTTGATGAGCAAGGTAAGTTACATAACTGCTATCTACTCCACCGCTGATACCTATCAGGCAATCGTATTTTTTATTATTTCCGAATTCTTTTATCTCCTGGATTTTTGTATCAAATAATATTTTCCCTTCTTTGCCTTTTTTCACTAACAGCCGTTCTTCTTCCTTATAATATTTACAATAATTGCATACACCATCATTATCTAACACAAGGTTTGGGTCATCGTGGCTATCCAAAATACAATTACTACAGTGAAGCATATTTACAGGTATATTAAAGTTTAATCTGTTAAACTATTTATCTCCCCGATAAAAATCGTTTTAAGCGTATGATTTTATTAGAGAATTTATACACTCTACTTTCTTTAATGGCATTTAACTCATCATTAATAAATTTCTCTCTTGCATATAATGCAATTGGGTTATCAAAATATTCAAGATATGTATTTAGATGTTTGGTGAAAACAAAATCATAAAGCGCCCGTTCCGATATAGTGTTAATCATTTTATTTCTTGACACATCTTTTATTCTATAATAAAATACCGTTTCGTTCAATAGTTTTATCTTTCCATTACTCTTCAGAAGACTAATCCAAAATTCCCAATCTTCTAACCCATTTATCATTAATTCATCATATCCGTTGGCTTCTTCATAATCGGATCGCTTATAAATTGCAGAACAATAAATAATATTTAATTGAAGTAATAATTCATAGCTATACGACCACAATTTCCATACTCCGTCCTTCTGTCCAAAAAATTCTGCCTGTCCATATACAAGTTTTAAATCCGGAGTTTTTTCAAATTCAAAAACAGCTAACCGTAAATAATCAACAGATATTTTATCATCCGCATCTAATGGTAAAATGAATTTTCCCGAAGAGTTTTTTATGCCAACATTTCTTGCAGAAGAAACACCTCCATTCTTTTTATGAATATATTGGAAGCGTTTATCTTTTTCACACCACTCTCTTGCTATTGCTTCTGTATTGTCTGGCGAACTATCATTCACTATAATACATTCCCAATCAGAATATGTTTGTGCAAGCACACTCTCTAACGCATCAGGTAAATACTGCGCCTGGTTATAACAAGGAACTATAATGGAAACTAATTTATTCAATGTGTATATTCTTTAGAAGGCCTATTTTTTTCAATAGTTTAATCGCACGAGATAGCTTTAAGTTTTTTTGCAATTCTTGACCTCTTTTCATTTGTTTATAATCATCGATAAACATTGGGAAGTATTTTTCTAACCTTTCATCTTTTTCCCTCCATAATAAATCTCCCATTTTCGCACTTATTCCATCTTCATTGTATACCGAAATAACTTCAGGAATATGCATATAAGTTGCATTATATTTAATAACAGATAACATAAAATGCTCCCAATCTGAAACAATTTTCAGTTCTTCATTATATAAATTAGAATCAAATAAAGTTTTACGAATAACCGTAGATTGATGCGGTAAGGTATTAAATACAAAGAAACTGAATTTTAAAAAATCAGGACACTTTTTAATATAATTTCCGGTAAACTGGTTTACTACCTGAATATCCGCATAAATAATGTCATATAAAGTATTTTTATTTATTTCAAATTTTAAAAGTGAATTTTTATCTAATAAATGGTCGCCACTATTTAAAAACAAGCAATATTCGCCTTTAGCTCGCAGTATGCCTTTATTCATTGCATTATAAATACCCCCATCTTTCTCACTCACCCAATAATCCAGCTTATCTGAATATTGCTCAATATACTCTTTACTACCATCGGTACTTCCTCCATCAATAATTATATACTCATAATCGGTAAAAGTTTGCTCAAATACCGATTGCATGGTTTTTTGCAAACCGGTAAGGTTGTTGAGGTTTACGGTGATTATGGAGAGTTTAGGAGGCATTGATAATGCTTAATAGAGTTATTTTAGTTTCTTGATTACGTTATTTTTTAGAAAGGATTTTATTGGAGTTATGGTAACCCAAACTTCCGTTTCGTGTGCCACGAACAGGGGGCGGTGGGTTTAGGCATGAAGACTTCTTAGCTTTTTCTTAATTTTTTTTTTAATTGCAACAACTTTTTTAAGTGTATTATGCTGAAATGGAATAAAATCAAATTGCCAATCCAAATACAAATCTTTCAATGCTAATTGCAACCCTTTTTTATTTAGCTGCAACGAACATTTTAAAACCTTAAAAGGAAACTTTACTATCGTACCTATTTTTTTTATGAAAGGCTTTCGCTCCCTTGAAATAATTTGTCTATAGCAATTGAGAATAAATTGTGATTCCTGATGCCCTTCAAACATTTTCTTTTTATAACCCCAGGTAAGCCTTTGCGGATCCATATAATGAAAAAATGTAAGGTCTTCTGAATAATAAAGGCTGTAGCCCATTAGCAATACTCTTGCACAATATTCAGAATCGCCCCCTGAATTTAAAATAGTTCCTTTCCTGTCGGATAAGAGAGATGGAAACCCGTTGTATGCATCCAGGTACAACTTCTTTTTTGTAACCATACCTGCCCCCCATAAATATCCTCTTTCATCAACAATTCCACTTGTTTCATTTTGCTTTCCAACGGCATAACTTGATGCAAAGTCTTCCCACCAATCTGGTAGAGCTGTATCAGCCTTAACAATACCCTGCCCTCCTAAAACTCCAATTTCAGGCTTTGAATCTATAATATTTATAGCCTTTCTTATATAGTCCTCCTGCAACCAATTGTCATCATCACAAAATAAAATATATTCAAAGCTGGCATGTGATACACCTCTAAAGCGAGCATGCGACAAACCAATGTTTTCTTCTTTTACAATATTGAACTTCCCGGTGCAATCGTACTTACTCCACTCCATTGCTGCTACTTCATCTGTATTATCTGTGGAGTTATTATCAACTATAATCAGTTCCCAACTGGTGGAAGCTGGTATTTTTTGATTAGCTAAATGTTCAATTGTTTTGGGTAGGCGATTAGAACTATTGTAACAACATATAATTACAGAAATACCTATACTCATTTAATAATTTTCATTTTGCGAAAAATGCTTAAAATGGTTGTATGCAAAATATTTGATACTCGTTTTGCTTGAAATTTTAAATAAGCCTTGTATAAAATAATTGCTAATTGTAACCTCGACAAAGCTCCTTGTGGTGCCAATTCTTCGTTTACCAATTGTTGCTGTGCTTCGGAAATTTTGGTATGTATGCCGGTAAATAATTCAAGATTTTTTTGATATTGTTTGTGTTCAATACTGGGTTTGGTAGTTTTAATATTATTATCAGTGTTATGAATAATTTGAGGATAGCCTTTAATAAGAGAAAATGGCATTCCAAAATCAATGCAATACAGTACATTAGACCCAAGAGAGTTTGAAACTGCGTATGTAAAATTTCTAATAATTTCGTAAAAATTTTCTATAAAATATGGATGATTCCAGTTACCGGCAGTATAAATTGGATACCCTTTTTCTTGATAGGGTTTATGTAACCCTTTTTGAATATCTACAAAATGCATACAAACAGAAACAGGATGAAACTCAGGAGGCAATTTTTTTATTTCATTAAAAACAACATCATAATCCGTGTGGCGGTCAGTCCAAAAAGTTGAATGACTGTGAAAAAAGATTGTCCCTTTAGCGAAAGGATTTTTGTCCACTTTTTTAGCATAGAGATGGTTAGGAGATTTTAATAAATAGACTTCTTTATCTGATTTTGAATTCCAATCTTCTACCAACCTTTTAGAGTAAAATCCAAAGATTTCAGAATTTGATTTCAGCATATGAGGAGTAACAACATCCCACTGACTTGGTCCATGCATTGCATGCAATAAAATAGGAAGGGAAGTAGGATAAAATCCATATTTTTTCAAATGCTTCCCAATACTATAGCGCTCGGTATCTTCAAAACTTTCTTTAGCAATTACTTGCTCCAATTTTGCATGAAATTGGAGTTCGTATTCATTCATCCCGTCTGGATTAAATCTGTAAAATAGATTAATCAATTGAAAAATCAATTTTATTAACTAATTTGTATTCTTCATAATCAGTCAATAGATGTGTTGTTAAAATTGAATTTTCTTTCAATAAACAAGGAATTTGATCAATAACCGGATAAGAAAGTAAGCTATCCTTTGAAAATAACAGTGAATCGTTATACTTAATCAGGTTTGTTTTTGATAATGGACATTTTAAATCAGGAGGATTAACTGAATTACTTTTTTCAATAACAATCAATCCGGTAGGATTTAAAGGGTTGGCTGAAAGTTCAAAAAGCCGGTGTTCAATTATTTTATACCCTAATTCAACAGAAGTGGCGTATAGATTTTTGACAAACCCATGTTCCTCCATTCTTATTTTGGCAGCATCATTTGCAAATTCAAATGATGGTTCTAATAAAATCAAATATTTTCCTGTAACACGATATAATTCTTGAATTGCTTCCTTTTCTTTTCCACCATTTGGTTCAATCGCATGTGATGTATAAACAATATCAACAGAATTATCTAATAGCGGAATCTCAAATAGATTTGCAACAAAGAGGCTGATGTCATTACTATTTGGATTAAATTCCCGTAAAAAATTTTGGGCAAATTTTAGCCTTGACCAAGAAATATCAAATCCTAAAATATTTGCAGGCTGTTTGGTTAAGTGCTTCAATAAATATCCAAGTGTAGTTGCTTCTCCAATACCGGCTTCCATTATTGAGCTACATGGCTGATAGCCATCTATAATCTGAGCCAACAAATTACAATATTTGCTTTTGAATTCATGGTTTAATAGCCTTATATAAGAGCCTGCCTGCACATCGTAACTTATTACAATATCCTCAACCGAATTTTGTTTTGAATTATCCAAACCTCTCAAGTATTTAATAATATTCTCCCCTTTAGAATATATTTCTTTTATTTTCTCTATTTGCTTAAATTTTTCCATAATCAAAACATCAATTCCTTAAAAGCCCGAAGTATTATTAAACCTAACTTTGAATTTACTTCCATCGCAGCCTGTTCGTCCACTACTACATGGCTTATTTTACCGGAAATAACCCTGTTGTTCTTTAAAATATTTTCTACTGTAGAAAGCGCTATCCCCCCGGCTGCTTCATATAATGCTTCTCTTTCTAATCGTGTAAATTTTTCCTGGCCAAGAATAGGTTGTAAACTATGACCTGTATGTTGATAATATGAACGAGTATCAGGGCGCACACTCAATACTGCATCTGATTTAAACAAAACCAAAGTATTAATAGCTTCATCAATAACATCATATTTTAAAAAAGGATATTCAATTGAAACAGTCATAATTGCCTGAACCGAAACATTTTTCTGTTGCAATAAAGCAATAGTTTGTAAGATAGTTTGATTGAGACTCACATGCTGCTCTGCATAATCCAAAGGTCTTTCAACAATTAATACCCTTGGCATATTCTGAAATTTATTCTCACAATAATTTTTAATTTCAATACTTGAAGTGGAAATTACTATGTATTTCAGTTTATCAGATTTTAAACATTCCTTTACCTTTCTCTCTATTATTGTTTTCCCGTAAATTTCATATAACGGAAGGTTTACATTACCTATAAAAGTATCCCTAACAGGAATAATAGCTATGGTGGAAGGAGTATTAAATTTTTCATTTACAAATGCCTCTTTTATTTTTTTTCGGGTAGAAAGTATTTTTTCTTCATTGGTAGTAAGATTGTTTCTATGCCTTCTATAATAAAACAACGATTCGTTTATATTGGTTACTTTATAATGTATAATGAATTTAATCCAAAGGTCATAACCATCCTGGCAGGTGAAACTTTCATTATAACCTCCAAGTTCTTTCAAAAAAGCTAGCCGAATCATTGTGCATGCACCATGTGCCGGTTGGTCGTACAGTGAAACTTCGGTATCAAAATCGTGTCGTTTCTCTTCTCCGGTAATATTCCCATCTTTATCGATATAATAATAATCAGGAAAAACCAACCCTAAGGAATCTTCCTTTTCAAGAACTGCACTCATCTTTTCAAGCGCATTTGGTAGAAGACAATCATCAGCATCTAAACGCATTATATATTTTCCCCGAGCCATTCTCATGGCAATATTATTGGTGATGTTCAATCCCTTGTTTTGCTGGTAAATGATATGGATTTTAGGATTGTTCCTATAATTTTCTATAATCTCTTTACTATTGTCAGTAGAACCATCGTCAATTATTAATAGCTCAAAATGCTGCAAGGTTTGATTTAGCACACTATCGATTGATTGTGCAATAAAAGCAGCATAATTATAATTGGTTATATAAACGGTAACAAGCATTTTATAAGGTAAGAAAAGCATAAATCGAGTGTTTACCACTCGGATCAACGATATGATTCATTTCTATTATTTTGTATCCCGAATGTTTAGCTAAATATTTAAAAGCCTTGTAAGTAAAAGTTGTGTAATGTTCTATAAAAAATTCCGCTCTTTCTTTCTGTTTATCTTCTTTGATCAGATCTTCAGCATATGGCAATTCAACATAAACAATTCCTCTTTCAGCCAAATAATTACCGGTTTGCTTTAACAACTCTATTGGGTGTTTTACATGTTCCAAAACTTTATTATAAGTTATTAAATCAAATGTGAAAGTACTGGGTATATCGTTTAATGTACCCACCCAGGATTGTTGAACATTTACTTTTTTGTTTACTATTTCAATCGATTTTTTATCCGGATCAACGCAATAAACAAATTTAAAACACCGAGATGCTTCATACACGAAAACTCCCGTACCTGTTCCTACATCCAACACTCGCTCAACATTAAAGCCGTGAGTTTGTACAAAATCATAAATTCGCCTTATCCTTTGCTTATTATCTGACTGACCAAAACTTAATTTGATAACCCTGTTAAAACGTTCTTCTATTTTCCCAGAATCTATGGAATCATTGTAGAAACCCTCATAAAAATCCTCACTGATTAATCCTTCCTTATAGCAGTTAAAATAAACCCCACAGGAATTACAGAACATTATTCTTCGGTTATATTCAGAAGGAGGGATTCTATAGTCTGTTTCAAGTGCTGGTTTTTCCAATAAAACAGATATCTCTACTGTATCGGTTGAGTTACAAAGATTACAATTTTCCATTCAACAAATAACTCTTATTTAGTTTCTGATGTTGTTTCAAGTCAGTTGAAGAATATTTACCCAAAATATTTTCAAAATTCCTTGCATCAATTCCATGATTGGGCCTTAACACAGTTATATTTTCTTCCGTAAAAATTTCTCCTGATTTTATATCTCTCGAAGGATAAACTCCCCTCCTGAAAGATGCAATATGCCCATTTTCAATTTCAGAGGCTGTTGGTGCTTTTACTTTATTTCCCCTAAGAGATTTTATAAGTTTAATTTCATTAATCAACTCTTTTATTTCAAAAGGGATAAGCGATACTTTATGGTCTCTAAAAACTTTTCCTTCCCGGGTATCTGTAAAATGAAACTCTAAAATTTCGGCACCCATTGCTGTTGCATAATAAAGCGCTTTTGAACCTTCTGTATGATCAGAATAGCCAATACTTAAACCAGTTAGTTCTTTTAATCTTTGCATTACCAGCAAATTTGCATCTTGTACAGGAATGGGATACATACTTGTACATTGCAAAAGTGCCAGCATCTCTTTCGATTTATATTCGTCGCTTACCGATTGAATATAAGCTACCGCATCCAATACTTCTTGCTCTGTTGAAAGTCCGGTTGAGAGTATGATAGGTTTCCCCTTTTGTGCCGTTTTTTTTAATATTGGGTATGCAGTTAAATCGCCGCTTCCTATTTTATAAACATTAATATACTTGTCTATCCAGTTCATTGCATCTATATCCCATACAGAACTTGTATATTCAATACCTGCCTCCTTTATCATTTGAGCCAGATATATATGTTGCTCTTTAGAAAGTTCAAATTTTTTAAAATGCTTATTCCTGTCCGGGCTTTCCAAAGCAGAAACCAATGTATCCCCGGTGTAAATCTGAAATTTCACATAGTCCACTTCCGATTCAATTGCAAGCCTTGCCAGTTTCTTGGCATATTCAAAATCTCCTTCATGATTGCCTCCAATTTCTGCAATCAATAATGGACCATGTTTTCCTTTAAATATTTTCATTTATTTGTTTTCTACAGATGTTCAAAATTTCCTTTAAATTATATTCCCAATGTTCGTCTTTAAACATTTCTATGATTTTTTTAGTTCTTTCAAAATCTTCCGTAGTATCTAAAGCCAACTGAATACCTGCAGCCTGAGGAATATCTGTATTTATAACAAAATGATAATTCTGTTTTTCATTTTCATACATATACAACATTACATGTTCCCTGTATGATGCATTTCTATTGATTTCAGGTAATAATTCTTTGTAATGACTCAATTTTACAATTTCAATACTCATCCCTTTGGGAAATGTTCTGCCTTTCACATTACTGATAAAATCATATTTGTTTTCATCAGTAATCTCAAGCATCTTGCGAAGAACTTCTGTATCCACAAACACATTGTCCCCATTTATCCGAACAGCATAATCCCATTTAAACAAAGTAGCTGCATCATAAAAACGTTCCGCAACATTATCCATATCACCTCTATAACAATTTATTGCTTCTTGCTTAGCAAACTCAACCAGTAGGTCATCCTCTTTCTCAATAGAAGTTGCCAGAATAATATCTGTTCGTGGAACAACTTTATCCAGGCGTTCAATAATATAGGTAAGAATTTTTTTTTCTTTCACTTCCATCAGTGCTTTTCCTGGTAATCGCTTAGAACTTAACCTGGCCAAAATTACCACACCTGTCTTCAATTTCTTTCTCCTATTTTTTTAGCGGGGCTTCCACCCCAAATTTCATATGCAGGAATATCACAGTTAACAACTGAATTGGCCGCAATTACAGCACCGTCTGATATTATAACTGCTTTTAGTATAGTAACATTACTCGCAATCCATACATCGTTTCCTATTTTTATAGGGGCTGTTTCGTTTGGTTGTTCATTGATTTTTAAACTTCTGGAAACCTGGTGATTGCTATCAACTATATAAACAAAGGACGCAATAAGGCAATCTTCTCCTATTTCAATTCTATTTGAAGCAAAAATAAAACTATAATATCCCAGTGTTGTACCTTTCCCTATTTTTATAATTGCGTCTTTATTACAGCTACAAATTTTTAAGCCCTCTTTTAAAACGACATCATCATCAATGAAAATATTTTCAGGAAATCTCATCAATTCAACCCTTTTATCAATGAACACTTTTTTACCTAATTTGCCCAATCTATACGATTGAATGAAAGCCCTTAGGTAATGAATAAAACTATATTTGAGGCTTACCCTGAATTGTGACATAATGTTTATTATACAGATTGATAAATCTAACTAGGGGTTTCCCATTTTAATAACTGACTTGTATATGATCGCCTTTTGGCTCCTCTCCTGGTAAATGGATCGTTTATCTGGAACTGTAATATATTTCCGGGAGAATCAATATTAAAGCCATTTGAATGTTCCGATGCAAAGTTTACGTAAACAACATATTTTCCAACTGGCAGTACTTGTTTATTAATTTTTAATAAAAAAATATTCTCACCAGGCAACATAGTATCCAAAACATTCGGCAATTCATCAAATGAATCAGATTCGATTAATATATCTCCTTTTTCATTTTTCACAGATACATATCCATACGCACCTGGAATATTACTATTACAATCAATCACCAGTTTGATATATATATCTTCCGATATTGTAAAAGCAGATGTTAAGTTGCTCTTAATATTGAGCATTTCAGCAGCAATGAGCTCAAAGGCAGTACCTGAGGTTACGATTTTTCTAAAATCACTTTTTATGGTAGTTTTCAAATCTACTTTAAGATAATTTTCTATAACATCATTTATTTCACCTTCAAAATCCAATTTTCCATTCTTCATAAGAATGCCTCTATGACATAATTGTTTTACCGCCGCCATATTATGGCTCACAAACAACACTGTCCTTCCCTGTCCTTCACTCACTTCTTTCATCTTTCCCAATGCTTTTTTTTGAAAATCGGCATCGCCTACGGCAAGTACTTCATCTACAATTAAAATTTCGGGTTCCAGGTGGGCAGCAACGCCAAAGGCTAAACGAACATACATACCGCTGCTATATCGCTTTACCGGTGTATCAATATAACGCTCTACGCCGGCAAAATCTACAATTTCATCAAACTTGCTTTTTATTTCGGCTTTCGTCATACCCAATATGGCACCGTTTAAAAAAATATTCTCCCGGCCGGTAAGCTCGGGATGAAACCCTGTACCAACTTCCAGTAAGGATGCAATCCTGCCTTTTACTTTTACACTGCCGGTAGTGGGGCTGGTAGTGCGGCTGAGTATTTTTAAAAGGGTGCTTTTGCCTGCTCCATTGCGGCCAATGATGCCCAGTACTTCGCCCTGCTTTACTTCAAAATTAATATCCTGCAAGGCCCACACATATTCACTATTGCCTTTTACGGCACGGTCGTTGGCTTCACCAATTTTAAGATAAGGGTCTTCTTTTCTTAATATGGAAGTTTGCCACCAGCGATTCAGGTCGTGCCCAAGTGTACCAGTACCCACATTACCCAGCCGGTATTGCTTGGAGAGATTTTCTACTTTTATTACTGTGTTGCTCATTATAATTTAATCTATATTTTACCCTTTTGAGATACTAATATCCCGTGGTATAGTAATCTTTTGGACAAGATTTTCAAGTAAGTTTATCTACCACTTAACTTTTCTTCTTACCCTTTGTAACTTTTATTTTGTTTATCATTTTATCAAAGTCGTTTTGGTATTCCTTATCCTGTATAATACGGTAAGACTTATATTCCTTTTCTGCTTTTAACTTAGCTTCCAACATTGTAATCTTTCCCTTGTCTTTCAAAATTGGATAATTGGATAATTGTAAAAAACCTGTAAGGAATTTTGCCCAATCTTTCATGTACATTAATTGATGCGTTGGGCATTGTTCTCGGCAAGGTCAAGATAAGCTGATACGATTCTGTTCAGTTCTGCAATATGAGCATCGGCTAAGTAATTTTTTGCAATGGAAACATCACTTTTCAATTTTTTTCATCTGGGGCTTGTTTCCATGTTTTTAGTCCCATATAAATTTTCTTGGCATCGGCTTCGGTGTAAATAATTTCTGCTGCAGTTTTACCCGTAATAGCCCAATGAAGTTTATTTTGTACTGAAGCAAAAAATTCCTGCGTGGAGAGAGCTTCTTTGCTATAATCAACACTTAAAGCATAGATGTCGGTAATTTTTTGATAAAACCGACGTTCGCTTGCACGTATCTCCCTGATTCGTTCCAGCAACTCGTCAAAATAATCCTTACCGAATTGCTGTCCCTGCTTTAACCGTTCATCATCCAGTATAAATCCTTTGGTAATAAATTCTTTTAGGGTATTGGTTGCCCATATACGAAATTGTACGGCTTCATTGCTGTTAACACGGTAACCAACTGCTAAAATTACATCAAGCTTGTAGAATTTTGTATTATAATTTTTCCCATCTGCTGCAGTTATTCGAAAATTTCGAATAACTGATTTTTCCAACAGTTCCTTACTGGTGAAAATTTCTTTAAGATGATAATTAATGGTATGTGTTTCTACAGCAAATAACTCAGCAATTCGCTTTTGACTAAGCCAAAAGGTTTCATCTTCATAAACCACTTGCGCTTGTACTGACCCTATTGCTGTGGTATAGAATATTAGTTGATTTTTATCGTGCTTCAGCATGTCTTAATTTCTTACTAACACTTTGTAGAGTACCTACTTTACCCAGCCGGTATTGCTTGGAGAGATTTTCTACTTTTATTACTACATCACTCATTTCTATTTCAATTATACTTTAAACCGTATCAATAAATGTCCTTTCCACTTTATTAAATAATACCATTCCTCCTAACACTGCCAGCAAAATAAATATACAGCTATATGCTACTGATGCTGCCGTAAATACCCCTTGGCCAAATAATACATAACGGTACATTTCTATTATGGAGGTTAATGGATTTATATCGAGTATCCATTTATATGGTTTGTTTTGCAGGTAAGATAATGGATAAGCAATGGGTGTAGCATACATTAATAACTGCATCCCAAAACCCAGCAGCACCGAAAAATCACGATACTTGGTGGTTAATGAAGAAAAAATAATACCTAAACCCATCCCAAGCAATGCCATCATTAACACCAGCACCGGCAATAAAAGCAAAGCCCAGCTTACTTGAAAAACATAGCCATGAAAAGCATAGTAAATAAATACAACAATCAACAATCCAAACTGAATGCCCAGTTTTACTATATTGGATGCCACCACACTTAAAGGTATCACCAACCGTGGAAAATATACTTTACCAAACATACCGGCATTGGCTACAAAAGTACCCGATGTACCCAACAGGCAACTGCTAAAATAATTCCAGATACTGATGCCGCTCATATAGAACAAAACGGCTGGCACGCCATCGGTAGGTATTTTAGCTATTTTGCCAAATACAAATAAAAACATGATGGTGGTAAGCGCTGGCTGTATTACATGCCACAATGGCCCCAGTATGGTTTGTTTAAAAGAAGCTACAAAATCCCTTCTTACAAACAGTACCAGCAAATCACGGTAGCGCCATACTTCCTTTAGATTGAGGTTAAAGAGTTTGCCTTTAGGTTCAATCACCAGGTCCCATTCGTCGGTATTAGAAACAGTTGCCAAAAATTTATTTTTTAATTAATTAATTATGCTATACAAATTTTGCTTGTAAGCATCGTAGCTAAAATGCTTTTCCAGCTTATTACGGTTAGGGATAAATGCTTTTTTATTTTGTATAATATTGTTGATGCTTTGGGCAATAGCGGCCGTATTACCCGGATGTACCAATTGCCCCAACTCCCCGTTTAGCAAGGCATCTACAGAGCCATCGGCATTGCCGGCTATCACCGGCAGGCCATAGTACATGGCTTCTATAAATACAATACCAAAGCCTTCTTTACGGCTGGGCATTACATATATATCGCTGATGGCAAAATGATTTTCCAGTTCTTCGTCCTGTATAAACCCTGCAAGCACCACTTTGTTTTGAAGATGTAAGCTGTTGATGAGATCATCTAAAAAAATCTTTTCCTCTTTATCGTAACTACCTGCTACCAGGTATTTGATGTTGCAGGATGTATCATTTAATGACCCTATGGCTTCAATTACCTTATCGTATCCTTTGTACCTTTCTTTTGATGATATTCTTGTTAGCGTCATCAATATGGTATCGGTGGCACTGAATCCATATTTTTTTAACAGTGTTTCTTTTTTAAGCTTATTGGAAGGTAGTGGCAAAAAGGGGTCGAGGCAATTGTTAAGTACCGTACATTTCTGCGGTGGAAAATCATGCACTTCTTCAATTTTATCTTTTGTAAACCGGCTTACTGCAATAATGTGGTCGCATGATGCAAGCATAACCTTTGTTCGGGCAGGCAAAGGATACCATACTTCAATGCCGTGTGCCAGCATAAATAATTTTGTATGGGGTTTTATCTTTTTAATAAGCCAGCCAATTAATAACAGGTTGATATGGCTTAGTATCACCACATCGCTTTTTGCGCCGGCAGCCACCATGTCTTTTATGAATGATAGCTTACGAACAGCAAATCCCCTGAAATTTTCGGCCGGAAGATAAGGATTGTCAACAGCATCGGCCTGTTTATCGTACATGCTGCACAGCTCAAATAAACCGTCCTGTTCTATGCTTCTTTCGTAAAGCGCTTTTCCTAAAATACGGGATACTTTTTCGATACCGCCGGTAGCCGAAAAAGTTTTGAGTGTAAGTAAAAGTACCTTATCAGGCAATACCCCTGTTTTTTAAAATTACTAACGACATCAGGTGGCTCCAATGTAACCTCCCTTGTAAAAACATTTCATAACTATGCTTGGTATTTTTGCCTGCAGCCATCATCATATCTTTTACAAAATTGCTGTTAGCAAGCCATTCGGTAAAGGGAAATGAAAATCCCATTTTAGGACGGTTCCAAATTGCTTCGGGCAACTCATCCTTATATGTATCTATTAAAAACTGCTTAGGTAACTTACCCGAATATTTAATTTGGTTGGCCAATGACAGGCTGCTTTTAATGACTTCATCATCCAGCAAAGGCACCCTTATTTCTACCCCGTGCGCCATGCTCATCACATCTGCATCCCGTAAAAGCTGGTTTTGCATATACATGTTCATTTCCATCCAACTGGCCTGGTTTTTTGCATCAATACCGTTTAGTGGGCCATAACTTGCCTGGTCTTTTAATATTTCCCAAACTTCTTTTTCGGTAGCATTTAACTGTTGTGCAATTTCAACCGGAACAAATTGGCCTCGTAAAAAAAGATAGCGTCCTTTAATACCGTTTAACTGTAAATACTGAAGCCTTTTTAGTTTCTTAAATTTTCGGCTACGTACCGCCGATAGTAACAAAGCAGGCGATGCCTGTAACAAATTGGTAAGCGCCATCCTGTTAAAAGAAGGGTAACCGCCAAACAATTCATCGCCACCGATACCCGATAAAACGGCTTTTAAACCACGGTTAGCCGCATATTTGCTGATGAACCAGGTGTTGATACCATCGCAACTGGGCATATCCATATTGTTTAAAATTGCAGGAAAAGATTGATGGAATTCTTCTTCTTTTAATAAATGTTGAAAAAAATTACAGCGGAGTTTTTTAATAAGTATGTCCTGGTAATTTTTTTCAGAGAACACCGCTTCCCTAAAATAAACTGAAAGTGTAGTAAGCTGTTGCTGTTGATACGATGAAGCCACCGTGGTGATAACACTGGAATCAATACCGCCGCTTAAAAAAACACCTATCGGTGCATCGGCAATCAGGTGGCGCTTTACTGCCAGCCCGATGGTATTCTTTAACAGGTTTTCTGCGCATTCTTTTTGTGATATTTTTGAACTATAACTATAATGTGTAAACGATTGTAAACTATGCGTATGGTTACCCAGGTTGTATTTGATGAAACAGCCTTTATGTAATGGTTTTACATTTTGCCTGGTGGTAACCGGTTCGGGTATATGCCCATAAGCCAATTGAAAAACAGGCCAGTTTTTATTTTCTTTTTTTGAATCTTCGGAAATAAATGCTTGTGTTTCTGAAGCAAATTCCAGCGAATGACCGGTGATTGAATAATACAATGGTTTAATGCCTGCAGGGTCTCTTACCAAAAAAAGTTCTCCTTTTACTTTATCAAACAACACAAAGGCAAACATGCCTTTAAGTTTAGTAAAACTTTGTACATGCCATTGTGAAAAGGCAGCCAGAATAACTTCTGTATCGGAATTTGTTAAAAATGTTTTGCCCAGGCTTTGCAATTGTGATTTTAATTGAGGGTAATTATAAATCTCTCCATTAAAAGTAATGATATACCTGTCTTCGTAAAGCATTGGCTGGTGGCCTGCTGCCGATAGGTCAATTAAAGCCAGGCGGCGGTGGCCCAGCACCAGGTGATGTTTTTCATCTTCATAGATTCCTTCATCATCGGGGCCGCCATGTTTTAACAGTTGGCACATGCCTGTTACCATTTGCTTAATGGCGCTGATTGGTTGCGAAGGATCAATTATACCGGCAATTCTGCACATGTTTTCAATAGTTGGTAGCGTTAGTAATGATCTAACCTTTCGAGATTATGCTTTTCAAATGTGGCGCTTAACTGAATACCCATACTTTCAATAAGCACCCGGGCTTTATTACCCATCACTTCCAGCACCATCCCTTTATAATCCATTAGTACACCTTGCTTAACCCTTACTATGGACTTACCGGGTAAGATGCCTTCATCAATATCCACCGATTCAAATTCATTTAAAAATTTTCGTATCGTTTCTATCTCATCATCTTTAATGATGGCCGGTTTGCCAAGCCAGTGTACATAATTTACAATACCGTTTATGTTCATCAGGTTCCATTTTTTACTTTCGGCTACCTGTACAAATACATAGCCTTTAAACAAAGGCTCCATCACCGTTTTTTTCCTGTCGCTCCATTGCCGTAAAGTTTTATTAAGCGGGCAGTAATGTATTATATCTTTTTCGGCCAGCAGGGAAGCTACTTTTTTCTCCCAGCGGGGTTTTGTGTACACGGCATACCAATTTATATTTTCATCTGCGGGCATTTGTTATTATTTTATCATTAATTTTTGGGAAGTGGCAAAGCTTCGCTGTCCCTCAGTTACAGTAAACCTGTACCCGAAGGATGAATGAATCCGGAATATTTATTTAATCTCCGGTTATTTATAAATATAACTGTTTGGCAAAATTTTATTTTTTACCAAACAATTTTTTTATCCAGCTAAACAGGCCCCATCCATTACGCCAGCCAACCTTTTTTTCATCAATTGTATAATATCCATAACCGCTCCCTCCATAACCATAACCATATCCATATCCGTAGCCGTATCCATAACTGTTATACCCATAACCGTTCCCGTAATTCGTAAAGTGAAAACCTCTTTGTTTAAGGCCGTTAAACACAATCGCCATGTTTTTAAATTTCTTATCCCGGTTAAGCTCTTCAATCATTCGCAAAAAAGCTTTGGGTGTAAGAGCATGCCGTACAACGTAAATAGTAGTATTGGCAAATTTACTTATTAACTGTGCATCTGTTACCGGGCCAATTGGCGCCGAGTCGATGATGATGTAATCAAATCTTTCTTCCAGTTCTTTTATCAAAACTTCAAATACAGGGCTACCAATTAATTCTGTTGGGTTAGGCGGTATTGGTCCTGCACTAATAACAAACAGGTTGTTGTATTTGGTTTCTTTGGTTATATCATCAACAGTTGCTTTGTTAATAAGATAATTGGTAATGCCCGGATCTCTTTTAATATCCAGGTACTTGCTAATTTTGGGTTTACGTAAGTCTAGCTCCATTAAAGCTACCCGTTTGCCGGTAAGCGTAATACTCAGTGCCAGGTTAAGCGATATAAAACTTTTTCCTTCGCCCGAAATGCTGGATGTTACCAGTAAAACTTTATCCTTTTCGTTGAAACCCAAATAAGCCAGGTTGGTACGCAATGAACGAAACTGCTCGGCAATTACAGTTCTTTTACCTTCGCTGATGGCGATATTACCCACCTGTTTGGCTTGAATAAGTTCTGCAATAACGGGTACGCCTGTCTTATTTTCCACTTCGCTGCGAAAAAGAATTTTCCTGTTAAAATGTTCTTTTAAAAGCAAATAAAAAGCTGCCGACAGCAGGCCTATTAAAAGGCCCATCATGTAATAATTTTTAGCAATCGGCCTTATAAGCCCACCACCGCCGCCTTTTTCCAGTACCCTCAAATCGGGTGTGGTTCCGGCCGATGAAAGTGCTGTCTCTTCCTTTTTTTGCAGTAGAAAAGTGTAAATATTATTTTTTATTGCCTGCTGGCGGCTGATATCAAGCAGTGCCCTTTCTTTTTGAGGGATATTGCTGAGTAATCCATTTTTTTTTGAAATACGTGCATTAACGTTGTTGACTGCTGTTTTAAGGTCGGTACGGATATTATTAATATTTTCCCTGATATCTTTTTTTAAACGTGTTACCTCATCGGTTGCCATTATCACAGCATCGCTTTTCTCACCATTAACGGCCGATACCTTATCGAAATTAAATTCTGCTTCGTATAATTTATTTAAGAGTGTAGATAAAGTTGGGTCTGTAATTAATTGCTGGGCAGGCACTGTACCCGGTTTACGGCCTTTAGCATCTATGTAATGCTGAATATCGTTCAACACATCTAATTGCAAACCTGTTTCGCTGTTTCGTTTATCCAACTCATTAACCGAACTCAGGTACATAGATGCTTGCGTTCCCAGGTCATAAACCGACTCACGGGTTTTAAAATCCTGCACATTCTTCTCTACCGAATCAAGTTGCCCGGTAACCAGCAATAACCTGTCATCAATAAACTGCATGGTCTTGGTTGCAATCTGGTTCTTGTCTTCAATAGCATCTGTATTATAAGCATCAAATAAGGCATTCAGAATATCTGCGCCTTTAGCAGGCACCGGTGTTTGTATTTTTACATCAATAACTGAAGAGCTATAAGAAGTGGCCGAAGCAGATAAACTGCCAATGATGCCAGAAGCCGCTCCGGATACGGTATTAAAAACTACATAAAAATTTTTGCCTGTAATAAATTTGTTATAAAGCTCGTTGGGTACAACCTTATAAAAAGTACCAGCAATATTTACAACAGCATTAAATGGTACATCCTGGTTATTAATATTGATGGAATTATTTTTCCAGTTGATGGTAAAATAATATTTACCGCCACCATAAATACTGTCTTTATTTAACGCTATAAAACTAACGGGTGAATTGCTATTATATAATTCTTCAACCCTTACATTACCTTCGTTATAAACGGTATTATAAATATTAAGCCTGCGCACCACTTCTTCCATGATGGAGGAAGAACGTAAGACTATAATTTCATTCTCTACAATTTTTTTATCGCTAAAGATATTAAGTGCATCCAATACCTTGGTATCGCCTCCGCCTTTTTGAGGGTCTTTTAGCAGTACTTTGGCCGATGCCTGGTAAATTCGGGTTTGCGATCGCAGGTACAGCCAACTTACAGAAAGTGAGATAGCCGTAAAGATTAGGAACAATGGCCAGTAAGGCAGGTACTTTTGAAGTACCAATATGAAGATATTAGTTTCTGGCCGGTCTTTAAAAAATTGTTCCTCACTCATTGAAATATTATACGCTGTTATTTTAATATACGGTCAATTACTATAATGGCAATGGATAATGCAGTAACGCCAAGTGCCAAATTTTGTTGCAGCCTGGCTCTTTTAGCTTCTTTTTCCTTAGTATCATTAGGTTGCACATACAATACATCGCCGGGCTTAAGCCAATACCATGCCGATGTGAAAATGGATGCATCCTCCAGGTTTATCCGCTTAAATTGTTTTCCGGTTTCGGTATCACGAATTACTAATATTTTATCTCGTTGTGCATATTGAGATACGTCGCCACTCATGGTAAGCACTTCCAGTACAGGCAACTGCTCTTCGGGCATATTAATAACTTTAGGGCTACCTACTTCGCCCATTACAGTAATCTTATGATTTTGGAATAAAACCGTTACCACAGGGTCTTTCAGGTAAGGCGAAATGTTCTGTTGCAGATTTTCCTTTAATTGTGCACGGGTTAAACCTTCAACTTTTACTATACCCAGTTTGTGTAACTGAATGTTTCCACTACTATCTACCAGGTAACCCGAAACACCCGAAGAGCCGGCAATCGTAGTAGGTGCATTATAAATTGCATCTTCGGTTGGGTTAAGGCTGCTAAAACTTATGAGTAAAATATCATTTTTCTGAATTTTTAAATCTCCGCCACGGCCCATTGTGTTGATGGAAGTATCCTGTTGCAGGTTTTTAAAATAGAAACCAGTTTTAGGTACGCTGCACGAAGCCAAAACTGATAATAGCGCCAGGATACCCATACAGGCATACAAGTATTGGCTATTTATATGGATTCTTATGTTAGAAAATATCTTTTTCATCTGGAACTGGGGGCTAATTTGCTGCTTAAAACAGGCTGACGGACGAGGTTTTATATAACAAAATTTTATTTGATTCAACCGGTTAAAACCAATGCGTTTTTAATTTTTAATAGTGCGTAAAATTCGATAAAAAAAATGAAATCACAAACTATATTATAACTGGTTGAATGGCACAACCGTTTTGAATGCATTTGAAACTTAGCATTCATCTACTCTGATGCTGTTATGCAGCGGGCTAATTTTAAATCAGGATGTTTGAACTTGCAGTGCCGATGGGTGAAGCCCTGCCTACCTACTGGCAGGCGGCCGCAAAGGGCGGCAACAGTGGTTCGTGAATACAGTACCAAGGTATAGGCATGGCGAATGATACGGTTCGTGAAGACACGAACCTTGGCGAAGAAATAAGGCGAACAGTAACTTATTCAGATACAGGCATACCTGCTTCTTTCCACGCTTTTAAACCTCCATCCAGGTGACCTATGTTTTGGTAGCCCATTTCCTTTAGTGTTGCTGCTGCTAAAGCAGAACGGCCTCCTGAAGCACAATGCAAAATAATTCTGTTATCCTTATTGAACTCGGGTTTATGATATGGAAGCGATGGATCGGCATAAAACTCAAGCATTCCTCTTGGAGCATGAACCGAACCGGGTATTGTACCATTTTGTTTTAATTCTTCGCTTTCACGAATATCAATAATGGTTACATTCCCATTATCCATTTCTTCTTTTACCTGTGCTGCTGTAAGGTTTTCAATTTGCTGTTTGGCTGCTTTAACCAAATCAGTTGCTGATTTTGTAGGCATAAAAATTATGTTTAAGATTAAATTAAATCCGGTTACAATCTTAAATATAGTTAATTAATTTGTTTGCCTGTTTTTTTTGCTGTTGTTTGGCATGACTGACAGGTCAGAAAGGTGGCGGTGGTGTTTAGTGAAGACATGAAACAAGGCGCAGTCGAGCGGTAACAATGGGAGTGGTTCGTGAAGACACGAACCAAGGCGAGGCGGCTTTGCTTGCAAAAAATTTCACGCAAAGAAACAAAGTAGGCAAAGACGCAAAGTCATTTAGCCGTTGTAATTGGTTGGTGAGCCACCAACCAAGGCGTAGCAAAATTCAAAAGTCAAAATCCAACATTTACTATTCATAATTCATCATTCAAAAAGCCACGAACCATGGCAATGAATTATGGCATTTTATTTCTCTACCCCTTCTTCTTCAGCATGCTTTTTATAATCCCGGTATTTTTTGGCGCCATAAGCTGCACCGGCTGCCAGTAACAAACTTAAGCCGCCATCTATGGGTATGTCATTGGGGTCGGGCGGGCCCTGTGCAAATACAATTGTGGGTATCAATAATACCAGCAGCAGTATTACTGCCGGGTAGTATTTTTTCAGTTGCTGTTTCATCGTTCTCTTTGGTTTTAGTTTTCTACTTTTTTGTTATGGTACGGGTTAAGGTGGTTCCTTCGCCATTTATTTTTATGGTATAAGTGCCTGCTACCAACTCCTTACCCAAACTGATAAACTGTGTGGCCGAGCCGCCGCCATGCGTAAGTGTTGTGTTGTACACCTGCTGGCCAAGACTGTTATACATGGTTAAAGTATAAGTACCGGCTGCAAATTTATTCAATTGCAGGTTAAAGCCATTGCCTTCAAACGGGTTGGGGTACATGCTGATACCGGTGCTGATACCCTTGCCGATATTTACCCTTACAATATCGCTGTACTTATTTGTACCACTCTTTTCAAACGATTTAATGCGGTAGAAATTATCGCCAAAGGCAGGGTTGGCATCAAACCAGCCATAGTTAACCTGTATATTGCTGTTGCCTTTTGATAATACCGTACCTGTTTTTACAAAGTGGCGGCCATCGGTTGATTTTTCTACTTCATATTTATCCATATCCTGCTCGCTGTTCATCACCCAATCTACCTGTATGCCGCTGTTTTTTTCGTAAGCTTTAATGCTGCTGATATCAATGGGCAGCGGGCCTGCGGTATTTTCAAACACTACATAAAAACGGTTGCTGGCTGCCGAGGCAGGGTTGCTGCTAACGGTAATGGGTACCACGGTAGTGCCGCTGATGCTAAGGCCTGTGCGGTTACCGGTAAAATTATCTATTAATATGGGAGTGATATTATCGTTTAAAAAACTTTGACCCGTAAATTCCAACTCGTAGTTGGCAACGTGTAAATTGTTTATCAATAAAGGCATGGTATCCCTGCTAACTATTTCGGGTCTTTTATCTACCACCAGGTTATAGCCATCACGGGGGATGGCCATATTTTCATCCCAGTTGGGTAAATCTACCGCATCTTCGGTACCGTTAAATGTGGGACTGTAAGCATTATCAAAAATTGCCCTTACACCATCTGCCAGCCTACGGTTTATACCACCTTCGTAATAAAATAATGAGGCACTGAAATTTTTTGGAGGTATTAAAAAAACCGGGTTGTTATTATTCCCTACTGCTTTATCGGCTTCTTCCATATTTATAGTAGGTGTACCGCCACCTGTGGCAATTACAAAAAAGGCCTGGCCGGGTTGTATATACCGGCGTGCCCCGCCTAACTGGCCGGCTGGTGGTGTGGGTGTGGCTAATCCGGTATTATCAACATTAACAAATGCTCCACGATTTAAAATGTGTGGATCCCAATATGTATAATAAGCATTTACATTAGTGCGGTTTACCTGGCTCCAGTCTATAGGTGCAGGGTAAGGATTTGTTATTAGGTTCCAGGCATTGGCTGTAGAATTAAATGCATTTGTAAATGCTGAAACCGGACCAGTTTTAATAGTACCTTTTGCTTTTAGTGTGGTATTTGATGAAGCCAGGTTTACCCAGCCATTTGCGGCCTGGTTGGTATTATACAACGACATGCTTACATCACGGCCGCCCCTTACAAATAAGAAATAACCGGTTAGGGCATTTAATATGCCAGTGGTATTGGTAAAGGCAGTGTACACCGGTGTTGTTCCATTGCTGGTTGTGAATAAGGAGGGCTGGTTGGTTTGTGTTTGGTCGAAACCATTGGCTACACTACCTCCTGTAATATGGGTTCCATAATCAGGGTTAGGATCATTATAACCGCCTGCAGAAGTAACCTGCCCGCCTTCCATCCAATTAGCTCGTATGCTGGTGGTTGTTGTTACTGTTGGTGTCAATAACTGGTACCGGCGGCCAGTGCCAAATCCGGGGTTGGTCATCGGTATCCACCTTTCCATGGTTACATTGGTAGCATTGATAAGGTTGGTACCACTAGTATTCAATTTATCAATAGTTGCCGTATTGGTTGCGTTTGATTTTAAGGTTACGTTTTGAACATTAAAATTCATAGCTCCTGCAGCAGTATTTTTTACATTTATATTGCCATATATATCCATTGCTGAACCTATTTTGGCAGTGCCTGAATTTTCTAAAGTAAGGTTATTTAATGACCTTGAAGCAGCGCCAGTTGTAAAGTTTAATATACCGGCAGCGCCGCCAAGGGTTAAGTTACTGGTACTTGAACCGGTTAAGGTGCCTGTACCATAACTGAAAGCGCCATTAGCAGTAAGGGTATTGCCGTTAATACTTAATTCACCTGCGGTGAGGGTAATGCTGCCGGGAACAGTGCGGTCGGCACTAAGCGCTGCATAAGTAGGCCCGGTGCCACTAAGGTTTACCACTAAATTTGTTGGACCATTGGTTACAGGCCACTCAAGACCGGCAGTGTATGTACGGCCGGCAGTTGCATCTACATAAGCCAGTGTAGCATTTGAGCCGTAAGTAGGACTGGTAGTTGCCAAGGAAGCATCGCCGCTACGGGTAAAGGTTTCGGCTACAGTAAATACCCCACTTGCTGTTTTAGCGCCTGTACCCGAAATGGTTAGGTTTTTATAATCGTTCCTTGGGGTAAGGGGTTGAGCCAGGCCATTATAATTAATGGTTGAGCCGGCTTGCAAAACAATAGTTGGGTTATTGGTACTGCTAACGGCAGTAACTGCCCCACCGGTAAAACCAATATCATTTTCCACATTAAATATCCCCGTACCCGTTACAGTAAATGTTGTACCGGATTGCATTTTTATGGAAGCAGTGGGTGAAGAAAGGCTAACATTAGAACCCGAAACAATAATATAACCATAATTAGTGGTTGGAACTCCTACACGTAATATGGTTGCAGAAGTACCCATAAATTCAATAGTTGAAGCAGCAGACAAACTGTACGTACCAGAAGCATCAGGTTTAGTACTATTTCCGCCATTAATATATTTACTGGTGCCGGTCATGGTAAAATTAGTGCCTGTATTACCAAAACTATTATTGCCAACATTTAATACAGTACCATCATCTAAAACAGAAATTGAAACCGAAACATCGGTAGCAGTTAATGAGCCTGGTACTTTTGTACCACCACCAGAAGCAATCAGGTTATAATAATCTACCGCCGTGGTAATATTTTGCGTACCTGATGAAGCATTAAAATCAATAGTAGAAGTGGTTCCTAAAACAGTAGATGAAAAAGTTGCTCCATTGGTATATCCTGTAAATGTGGTACCAGATGCTCCGGAATTAATAAGACCGTTTAAATTAGCGGTTCTAACCGTGCCATTAATGGTAAAAGTGATACCAGTGCTGCTAAAGCTGTATGTATCAGCATCAAGAATTCCATTTATTAAAAATAAAGTAGCAGGTACATCCCTGTTTGAATTAACTTTTACAATTGCATTATTATCTATTGTAACACTGTTAACAGTTGATGATGTCCACTCAATACCGGTAGTTCTTGAACCAGTTCCATTATATACTAAAGCTGCAGCCCCTGCATAACTTATTGTTCCGGTTGTACTAATTATAGCGTCAACATCTACAGTTAAAGTGCCGGTAATATTCAATGTCCGGGTTGCATCAACAGTAAGAATAGACCCTGCTTCTAATGTTACATTTGCTAAAGATTGGGAGTTGCTTATTTGTAAATTTCCTCCATTTTTAACAGTAATACTATTTGCCAAAGCCAATGTAGAATTATTTAACAATTGAACTGTTCCGGCACTGATGGTTACATTACCTGAATAAGTATTAGCTGCATTCAATGTTAACTTACCAGCACCAGATCCAGTTTTTTCCAATGGGTTGCTACCAGATATTATGGAGTTGATTATTACATTTCCTGTGCCTTCTACACTTACAATATTATTGGTGCTGTTTTTTAAATTAACGCCCATGGTTTTGTTACCACTGGTACAGTCTCCTATGGGTTTGTCATTAATGGTGAAATCGTAGCCGCTTGCATTCCTGATAACGGTATTAGGTACGGAATTAATAATAGAACCATTCAAATATAAAATACCATTTTTAGAGGTGCTGTTATTACCAATATTAAAAGCAGGGCCGGTGTACAAACTTGCAATTTCAATTCCGCCTATATATAAAGACCCGTTAAATGTATTCATATTAATACCAATACCGGCAGTAGCGGCATGTGTAGCATCAAACCGGGCTATATCAATATTTCCTGTAACACTTGAGCTTCCCGGATATAAAGAAGATGGTGTCCAATTGTTTTCCACCCATGTACAATTTGTTGTACCTGTCCAAGTAAAAATCGGAGTATCATAAGTTGCAGTAAGGTTAATATCATCTAAGCCTAATTCATCCCTCGATCCTGAACCACTCACATCATTGCTCGACCATCGAATATAAAAATACGCACCTGGAGCTACATTTATACCTGTTATAGATGTTGATCTTGATGGCGAACCCGGAACCAAAACCCAAGTAGGAGTAACATCCTTAGCCTGTGTAGAGGTGTAATTCAAAGCGTTAACATCTGTATATGAAGCATTATCAGATGAATATGAAAAATTAAAACTGCTTGAACGATCCTCGTCGTTACGAACATATATATTATACGACACATCAAGCTGAGTTATAGTTAATGTTCCATTGTTTTGAATGCGGAGGGTAAGTGTGCCCGGTGCAAAATCAGAGCCACTCGGTTGAATCATAAGCGCAGGATTAGTTACAGAGTTGGGTGCGCCGGTATATGCATAAAAACCACCGGTAGTTTGTGCAGCATTAACAGCGCCCCTGGCATAGTCATCTGTTATTCTTGTACCAGCAAATACTAATGAACCAAAACTCATACCTGTAGAAGCCCATGCATTGGAATTTAGGCGGCCTGCAGTTATGGGGTCAGGTTCAAACCCTGCACAGGCATAAGCTGTGGAAGGGTTGCTGCCCATTGATGTTTGCATGGTATTACTAAAATCAATGGTTATGGAGGGTATTGAATTTGTAAGAATTGCCTGTGCTTTAACCATTTCATAGCTTGAAAACAAAAAAACAATAAGAACGTAAATTTTTTTCATAAATATTTTATTTAAAAAACCCTTTTAACCAGCAGGAAATACGGCTTTCGTTTTCTTCAGTTATTAAAAGACACATTGGTAATAACTAACTACAAATATTATTCCATCAAAACCCGGCACCCCGGTTTGTGTATAAATAACAAACCGGGGTGGGATTATATATTATTGTTTTACAAAACGTACCTTATTGAGTTGTTCTGCATCTGCCACAGCGCTAATGGTGTAAGTGCCGGGTGCCAGCTTAGTTACATTTACCGGCACCGTACTGTAACCAGCTATCAACGAAACCGTCTGCCTGTTTACCAGGCGGCCCTGCATATCAAAAATATTAAGTACCATAGCTGTTGGCTGGGCGCTGGTAATATTTAGCGTAAGGTTTTGGTTTACTACCGGGTTGGGCGCTACACTAATAATGCTAATACCTTTTACTGCATTCAGCAGGGCTACAGTAGCGCTGTAAGTTATCTTGCCATCGGCATCGGTTATTTTAAGTCGATAATAGTTTATACCGGGCAGCGGGATGGCATCGGTATAAGAAAAGGGCTGGTTGCAGCGGGCTGCATCGGCGGTAATACTGTTTATATCTGTAAACGATTGCCCGTTGCTACTACGCTGCAATACCATGGTAGTATGCGGCGTACTCATGCAGGTAACTTTCCAATCAAGTATATGGCTTTTGTTTTGCCTTACACCGGTAAAATAATTAAGTGTAATGGGCAATGGATTATTAAAATCGATACTGGCAATTGAAAAAGGGCTGAAGGTAGAAACTGCCGGCCAGCTTACATCGCCTGTAATGGCAGTACCGGTGGCAGTTCCTGTAGCACCATAGCTATCCCAGTTGGTTCCATTAAAATGTGCCACTACCAACGATGGCAGGTTATCAATATAAGTGCCGGAGCAGTTGTTAATTGCATCATTCCAGTTAAGTTTTATGTCAACGGTGGCAGTGCCTGCATCCCGGTTCAGTGTCCAGTAATCGCAATGGCTTACATGGTCTAAACCAACAGCAGTAACCGTACCCAGAGCGGCTGCATTGCCCCTCATATATTCGGCAGTAAACCTATCGGTTAAGGTGCCGCCAACAAAATTGCTGATAGCAATAGCTGCATAACCCGGAGTGTTACCCGAAGTGCCGGTATTAAGTTTGCCCACCGGGAATACAAAACTGGCAAAACCTATTTTACTAACCGGGCCGTTTACAAAACTGGCATTACTTACATCGGCCGCAATTGCAGTGGTATCAAAAGTAAGCAGGTTGGTGGCGGTGCTGTTAACAATACCATCTATAAAATGAATAGTGCCGGCATGTGTGATGGGTGTATTAAGTGTAACGCCGGTGCTGCTGCTGTTGTTAATACTATCAACCTGGTTAACATCATATAAGAAAGTACCGCCGGTATTGTTTATACTTTGTGCCACCGTACCAGTAAAATTAAAGCTGTATGCTCCGGAACCTGCGCCGGTAATAACGGATCCAGCATTATTAAGGTTGCCATCGAGGTTGAGGATGGCCTGCCCGGAACTGTTTACCCCTCTCAACACGGCACCGTTTGTTATATTTATATTTCCCCCTACATCAATAGATGAAAGCACAGAGCCGTTATTTACTACAAGGATGGTATTGGCGCCATTGATGTTAAGGTCGCCATCAACGGTATGGCGGCGTGATGTGGAAGAACCTGTACCAAAACGTACTTCGAAAGCTGATGCCGATTGCAGGTTGATGCTAAGGTTTCCCCTAACCACAAAACCATTGTTGAAAGGCGCTGTGGCCACATTATTTTGCATAGTGCCATTACCGGTAGCTGCTGGTTCCCAATAGAGGTTACCAAATTCGGGGTAATTGCCCGATGCACCATTTTGTGTCCCATAAAAATAGTAATTGCTGCTGGCGCTAAGAGACTGTGTACCCGAGCCGCCGGGAACGGTGGAACTGCTGCCTCCCTGGTAATAACTGGCATTGCCTTCGAGGGCAAAGCTGGTAGAAGCAGTGAGTGAGAATGTTACGGCATTGAACTTAGCGCCGGAACGCATGGTAAAGTTTTTGGTGCTGCGGCTGGTAGTGAGCCAAACCGAATCGGGCGACTGTATCACCACATGCGAAGCATTGGTGGAAGGGAACAGCGTAGCTGCTATCCATGTGCTGCTATCTGGTGAACTTTGCCAGGTACTGAGTTGGTCCCAATCGCCTGAGCCCAAAGAGCGGAAATAATCGGTAGGATTGGTAACAAATGCAGGAGTAGCTGTTACCTCTACGGTATTGCTGCTCCAGGTGGTACCAAACCTTGTATAAAATTTATAATAGTAGGGTGTACCATTTACCAGGCCGGTTACCACCTGCGGTGATGTGTTGCCTTTATACACTACAAAGCCATTGCCATAGGCGGTTCCACTGCCATAAGCAAGGTTGGCAGTATATGCAGTACCATCGCCGGAGGGTGTGCCGCCATTGTTGGGTGCCGAGGCCGAAGCGATGATCATTACTTCATCATAGCAACCCAACGGGTTTGACCAACTTACCGATGAACTGGCATTGCTCACCGAAGCTGCAGGGAACCTGGCATCGCCGGGAACAGCAGCTACAATGGTTTGCAAGCCGCCTGCAAAAGCAGTACCCGTTTTATTGGCTGATACAAAACTTATATCGGTAGTGGTGATAGCGTTAACAGAAATATTGTTGAGTGCCGCAACGCAGGCTGTGTTTGCTGTAATAAAAATGTAACCTGTGCTGCCACTTGTTATTGCCTGATTGGTAAATGATGGAAAAACCTGTGCACCGGCAGTACCTACAGGGCTAAGGGTTGATAACAATACATCGTTTGAAGCATCAAATACATTATCGGCCGAGTACCAGCACCTGAAATTGGTAAAATCGGTTGCTGCATAAGTACCTGCGGTATTGATGGTAACACCGTTAAGTGTTGCATTAGCTGTGCTAACTGCTAAATCAAACCTGTAAATAGGCTGGTTGGTACTGCCCTGTGCAATATTAGCAGCCGGCACAGCAGGGTTGGGCGATGAAAGGGCTACATCGGGTGTGCTGGCCACTCCATAAGTGGCGGTTAGTGAAATATCATCGAGGCCAAATTCGTCACGGCTACCAGAACCACTTACATCATCTCCTGACCAACGAATATAAAAATATGCACCCGGCGCTACATTAATTCCGGTTATAGTGGTGGACCTTGATGGGGAACCAGGTACAATTACCCAACCATTTGCATCTGAGGCCGCAGGCGAAGTGTAATCTAATGTTGGCTCAGGTGTATAAGAAACATCATCGGCTGAATAAGAAAAATTGAATGATCCTGAAACAGCCTGATCATTGCGGATATAAATATTGTAAGAAACATCTAATTGGGTAATGCTGGAAGAACCATTGTTTTGAATACGTAGTGTAAGTGTACCCGGGGTAAAATCTGAACCACCCGGTTGAATCATTAGTGCAGGATTTGCAGCAGAGTTGGGTACGCCGGTATATGCATAAAAACCACCAGTAGTTTGTGCAGCACTAACAGCGCCCCTGGCATAGTCATCTGTTATTCTTGTACCAGCAAAAACTAATGAACCAAAACTCATACCGGTAGATGCCCATGCATTGGAATTGAGGCGGCCGGCAGTTATGGGGTTGGGTTCAAACCCTAAGCCTGCAAACGCTGTAGAAGGGTTGCTACCAACTGATGTTTGCATGGTATTACTAAAATCAATGATGGTAGTAGGTGCAGCGTTAGTTAGAATTGCCTGTGTATATCCTGTAACGCTGAATAACATCAGGAAAAGAAAAAAAACGTAAATTTTTTTCATATTTAATTGTTTAATTGTTTAAAAAAAGTATTCCACCTGATATTATTATATCCGGCAGTAGCAAGCGTTTTATGTAGGGTGAAAACCTTTTACAAGGCAAGGATTTTCTTAATGGGACAGCTAAGATACTTCATTATTAAAAAAGATATGCCAAATTACAATGAATTTTTCATTATCATTTATTCACAAAAAAAGCCCTGCAGTTGCAGAGCTTTTTTTAATATAACAATACATTTATTGTTTTACAAATGAGATGGTTTTAGATTTTTGTCCATTTACATAACCATTAATGTAATAGGTTCCGGCAGCAAGGTTGCCGATGTTGATGGGTGTACTGCTATAACCGGCAGCCAGCGTAATGTTTTGTTTGTGCAAAATGCTTCCCCGTACATCGCTTATCGCTAATTGTATGTTCAGCGCCTGGGTACTGTTTATACGCAGGTTGATAGTATTGCCTTTTACCGGGTTGGGCGATACCGTTAGTATCTCGTAACCCTTACTGTTATTTTGCAATGTTACTATGCTGCTGTAATTAACCTTGCCATCTACATCGGTTAATTTAAGGCGGTAATAATTAATACCCGGCAGCGGATTCAAATCCGTATAACTGAAGGGGCTATTGCAGCGGGCAGCATCGGCGGTAAGTGAATATATTTCACTAAAACGGCTTGCATCTTTACTGCGTTGCAATACCATAGTTGCCCGAGGCGATGCATTGCAATTCACTTTCCAATTTAATATATGGGCTGTACCCTGTTTATTACCGTTAAAGTAGCTGATATCAATGGGTAACGGAACACCCGAAATACCAACCCCAAAACCAGAAAAACCGGTGTTGGAAAAATTACCCGTGATGGTATGATTGGTTCCATGGCTACCTGCCGTACCACTGGTAATTATTACATCGGCAACATGTGGTGTTGCCGGGGTTACATCGGGCACATAAAACCCGTTTGATACTTTACCAACCTGTGCACTTGACCAGTTGTTGCCGGTGGCCGATTGCCAATTGGTAACTTCGGTATTGGTATAATACAAAGTGATTTGATAATCGCCGGTGCTGGTATTATTAGTTGGTATAACCTTGAATGATTTAGAAAGGAAATAATTGTTTGTATTGTTATTCCAGAACGGAACTGAAGAACTGCCGGCCCTGTCTATAATAACCTGTGTACAACCATAATCAAATGCGCCCAGGTTTTTTATACGAGCCATTATATTGCCCGATCCGTCGTAAAAATACACATCATCAAACGGGCCCAGGTAGGCGTTTTTAGTACTGTTTAATGCAGTAGAAACCGGCGTGCCTGCTATATTGTAGCCAAATACCATATTAGGCCTGTATGTTGAAATAAAGGACGCCGTTAAACTGCAACCGGCTGTACCACCTGAAGTATAATTTGCATAAACCGCATAATTGGCTGTTATTGCCGGAAGGTCGCATTCCAAAATATCATCCAAAGCATCGGCCGTAGCATTCTGGTAACAAATGTTTATTACCACATTACTGGTTCCGTCCCAGGCAAAATTGGTGCTGAAATTGATGGTATTGCTACCTGCTTGTGTAGTGTAATTTCCCGAATATACCTGTGTAAAGGTGGGGCTTATAAAATTACTAAAAGAAGTAGTGGCTGTATTAGCCATAGAAACCGTAAACCCTGTAAATGCCTTAGTACTGTTTTTTGTATATACCCTAAAATTTAAGCTGGTAAGGTTGCCGGCAAAATTTATTCCGGCTGCATTTAGTTCGGCCTTTGTTACCAGGTATTGTATCTTATGCCTGTTTTTTGAACTATAAAAACAACTAAGTCCACCACTTGTGATAAAATTAAGGTTACCAATGCTGCTACTGGTACCCGATGATGGTGGTACAGGCGCTGCATCATTATCATTGATGGTATATGAATATGTTTGATTAGAGACACCAGGTTGTGCATTTGAGCTACCCGAAATTGTGTAATTAAGTGTAAAACTTTCGGCACTTTCAATGGCAGCATCATCATAAACCCTTATAGTAAATGGTTGTAAGGCAGTAGAACCATTAGGGAAATTTAAAACCATACTGGGTGAAGCAAAATTTCCATTGGTTGTAATATCATAGTCAACACCCTGCCTGGCCGTTCCACCGGCTACTACATTTAAGGTAACAATGGCATTGCCTGTAGGTGCATTTAATATTCTCATATTGGCAGTATAATCGGTATATCCACGGCAACCACTTGTAGCGGTGGTAGCTTCGGTAGCGGAACCGGAAGGAAATTCAAACTGAATATCTGGCGTGGTTGCAATTGAAAGTATTGCTGTCCACAACCCACGTCCATAGGTAGATGCTGCTATCAAGCCATCACTGCTGCGGTATTTAAGCATGGTGGCTCTTGTAGTAGGGAAGTTGGCGCTGGGTGTCCAAATGGTTGAACTTCCGTTTATATCATCAGTTTCCCACACACCGGTTTCTGTAGCAATAAACATTTTGTCGTTATCATTTGGATTGTACAAAGCCCAATACACAGGTATATCGGGAAGGTTTCCGTCAATATTGGTCCAGTTTGTACCAGCATTTGAACTTATCCAAATATTACTGCTACCATAGTTAGAATAGCAAGCTACCAGTATCTGATCGCTGGTACCGGTATTAATACAATTCATATATTCAGTTCCTGTGGGCATTCCTGAACCGGTAATATCTACGGCAGTTGGCGAAGCGCCATTTGCATTATCTACCCGTATAATTTTACCACCGGAAGCCATACCAAAATAAACCCTGTTTGCAGTATAAGGAGAAACACAAACTGCACCAACTTGCTGGCCACCAAATGCTGTAATGGGTACTGTAGTATATGAAAATCCTGTGTGGGGGTTCTCCCATCTTAAATAATTACCAGCAGAATAACTGGCATATACTTTATTACCCAGGTTATCGTAATCGTAAGGGTTTATAAAAAGGCCGTTATTGTTTGAACCACCAGATAACCAGGTGGAGCCGCTATTTGTGCTGCGGCGGTAATTAGAATACACATAAGCCCCTGCCTGGTATTGAGGTTCATCCTGATCAATACCCACATAAGCGCCATCGCCACCAAATACTTCAATACTACTGCTTAGGCCCGGGTTGGTAAACTGGTGTGTACCATTATCCTGTGCACCTGTTATAAAATAATTGGTAGTACTAGGATGTATGGCAACAGAATAAAACTGTTTCAACCTAAGCCCAACATTTCTGTCACGTATGGTTGTGCCTTTATCGGCAGAATAAAAGATGCCGCCATCGCAACCAAATAAAAATTTATTACCGTTATCGTACCAAACACTGGCGTGCTGGTCGGCATGTACATACTGGCCGGTAGTACCAACCCAATCAGATATTCTGTTCCAGTTAGTGCCGCCATTTATAGTTTTTGCATTATCAATACCTCCAATAATACATTCGTTTGCGTTAGCAGGATTTATTGCCACTGTTAAATCGTACCAGCCCTGGCCATTGGCAAAAGGGTTGCTAGATGCAGTTTGTGGTGGAGTACCCGAAGTAGCCCAGGTAGCGCCTCCATCGGTAGATTTATAAATAGTACTAACCTGGTAGGTATTAGTGCAAGGCAGGCAATACAATGTGTTACCACTTACTCCTATTTCTGCCCGCTGAGATCCTGCAGGAAAACCACTAGTAGGGCTTGTCCAGGTTCCGGCGGCCACTGTTACAGGTATATCAGTAAAAAAATAACTACGGGTAGAAAAAATCCCAAACACTACATGCAACCTGCCGGCAGAGGAAGTTGTAGAAATATCAAGATCGCAAACCCTGGGCGAAGTAGCGCCTGAGGGAGTAATATTTGTCCAGGCAGCTCCACCACTTGCTTTGGTACTACGGTATAATCCTGTTCGGGTACCTACATAAATATTACCCAGGTAATCGCAAATAATACGTGTGCAATAATAAAAATTACTGTTATTGGTGCTTGATAGTTGCGTCCAGGTTACGCCATGATCGGTACTTTTAAAAACGCCATTCCCCCTTAAAGCATTTGCTTCTCCAAAAGATTCACCGGTACAGAAGTACATAATGTTAGGGTCTGTGGGGTCTTGTGTTATTCCGCTAATTGATAGGTTGCTTAAGAAATCGTTTACCGGCGTCCAGGTAGCAGGAGATAACGTGATATCGGTAGTTTTCCATAATCCGCCGCCACGGCCACCTACCCAAACAGTTTTACCGGTGGCATCTCCTGCATCAACCAATATAGCATCAATACGACCAGAAGTTACACCGTTATTGGCACGAGTATTTCCATTTGATGGCCCCAGTGCATCGGAATTAGAACCCCGTTCCTGCCAGCTTAATGCCGCTATAAAACCAGCATTGTTTCGCAACTGAATTTTTATATCTTCTGTTTGTACAATAGCCTGCCACATCCTATCGGAAGGTACTTCACCGGTAACCGGATCATGTGTACGTAATTTTTGAAATTGAGATGCTTTTTCTGGCTCATCATAGCCTTCATCTTCTTCATTTGTGTTGGAAACATTTTTACAGGCTATCAATTGTATGATTGCCATAAAAATAAAAAATACAACAAAAGGCTGTGTAAACTTTTTTTTCATAAGTTTTTAGTTGGTAACGTTTAAGTTAATTTGGGTTGATTATTTTATATAAAAAATTATAAAGCTATTTCATTTATTTGTATAACGGTAAAAAGGACTAATCATTTTACTGACATTTGTTTAAAATATGTTTTATTAAATATTAATTAAATTGCCCTTAAAAGATACTGCATTACATAAGCTAAAAATATTACAGTATATTACACATAATAACATTACGCTTGCTTACACATTTCATTTACCCATAATACCAAATTAACTTATACTAGCAACATATCGTATGGAAAACAACATTCAATTAAAGGAATTAAAAAAAGCCATCCTATTTTTAAAACGCAAAGAGCGTATACGCAATAATACTGATGTGGCTAAGGAATTAAAAATCTCGTCTTCTTATTTATCACAAATGCTGCATGGTAATAAACCTTTTACAGAAACGTTTTTTAAGAAATTTGAAACCTCTTACAACATCAGCCTCAACGACCCGTTTTCATATACCGACCTTGACTGGGTTGCTGTAGAAACGGACAAAACCAAACCTGCGCCCGATAATAACAAAGAACTTTTTGGGAGTATGAAAAAATTACTACATCTTAAAGACGAAGAAATTGAAAATCAAAAAAAGTTAATTCAAAACCAACAACAATTGATTACCACCCTGCAAAAGGAAATTGATATACTACGGCCTTTATTGAAATAACAGGTAGTTTAATTTTTGCTGAGGAAAATACAAACAGTAATCCTATTTTTTTCTGAAGAACAACCTTACCGGAACACCGCTAAAATTAAAATGCTCTCTCAGCTTATTTTCGAGGTAATGTTTGTATGAAGTCTTCACATCATCGGGATAGTTACAAAAAAATGCAAAGCTGGGAGTGTGCGTAGGTAACTGGGTGATATATTTAATTTTTAGCTGGTTGCCTCTTACCACCGGTGGCCGATATGCCTCAACAGCTTTCAACATTACTTCATTCAATTCGGAAGTAGGAATTTTTCTTTGCCGGTTTTCAAAAACCTCCAATCCGGTTTCAATACATTTAAATATTCGTTGTTTTTCTGTTACCGAAATAAATAAGATGGGCACATCGGTAAATGGTGCCAACCGTTTTTTTAATGCTGTTTCATAATCTTTAATGCTGTTAGTTTTCTTTTCCTGCACCAGGTCCCATTTATTTACCAGCACTACAATGGCTTTGCCCTTTTTTGCTGCCAATGCAAAAATAGAAAGGTCTTGAGCTGTAATTCCTTTACCTGCATCCAGCATCAGCAAACAAACATCTGCTTCATCAACAGCTTTTATGGCCCGTATTACGGAATAAAATTCCAGGTCTTCGTGTACTTTTGTTTTACGCCTGATACCAGCCGTATCTATCAGCATAAACTCCTTGTTGAAAAGATTATAATGGGTGTGTATGGTATCCCTGGTGGTACCAGCAATATCACTTACAATGGTTCGCTCCTGCCCTATCAATGCATTTAGTAAAGATGATTTGCCTACATTAGGCTGGCCAATGATTGCAAATTTTGGTAAGGTAGTTTCTATTGCTGAATTGGCTGAATCAGTATCTGTAATCAACGCAGTTACAGCATCTAAAATCTCGCCGGTACCGCTACCACTAACAGACGAAATGAAAAATATATTATCAAAGCCCAATGCATAAAATTCACTGGCTTCCATCAACCGGTCATGATTATCTACTTTATTAACAACCAAAAAAACTGGCTTGGTGCTGCGGCGCAAAATTTCCACCATCGAATTATCCAATTCGGTGATACCTGTGGATGCATCCACCATAAAAACAATAGCATTGGCTTCTTCAATAGCAATTAATACCTGCTTGCGTATTTCTTTTTCAAAAATGTCGTTGCTGCCGCTAACAAAGCCGCCTGTATCTATTACGTTAAAAGATTTTCCAGCCCATTCCGCAACACCATACTGACGGTCACGGGTAACGCCACTTATATCATCAACAATGGCTTTTCGTTGCTCTAATAAGCGATTAAAGAATGTGCTTTTGCCCACATTGGGCCTGCCTGTTATTGCTAATGTAAAACTCATTTTAAAATATTAAATGCTGGATGTTGAATGAAAATAATTCTCAAATTCATCAATCATAATTTATAATTCCTAATACCCGTATTCTTTCAATTGCAGTTCATTGTCACGCCACTTAGGCCTCACTTTTACAAATAATTCCAAAAACACTTTTCTTCCCAAAAAAGCTTCAATGTCTTTTCTTGCATCAGTACCTATCTTTTTTATCATAGCGCCACCGCCACCAAGTATGATTCCTTTTTGGGTTTCTCTTTGCACAATAATTTCGGCGCTTATTTTGGTAAGCGTAACTTTTTCTTTAAAAGCCTGCACCAATACCGTAGCATGATAAGGGATTTCATCGCCATACAGCAAAAATATTTTTTCTCTTATTATTTCGCCTACAAAAAATTTGGTTGGCATATCACTTAAATCATCGCCTTCATAAAATGGTTGTCCCTGGGGCAAGTACTTAAGAATCACTTTTAATAATTCATCTATACCCGTTTTTTTTAAAGCTGATACTGCAACCACTTCTTTACTATATGCTTGTGATTCAAAAAATTTAGAACTTGTTATTAATTGTTCTTTATTAACCGTATCGGCTTTGTTTAAAATAACAATGGCAGGTACTTTAAGTTTTAATGAGGAAAAGATTTCATGACTCTCAGCAGTATTCTCTCTTACATCAGTAATCAATAACGCTACATCTGCATCTTCCAGGCTGCTTTTTACTGCCTGCATCATTTTTTCGTGCAGTTTATATTTGGGTTCGATGATTCCCGGCGTATCAGAAAATATTATCTGGTAATCTTTTTCTGTTAAGATAGCTTTAATGCGATGACGGGTTGTTTGTACTTTGTGCGACACAATGGCCATCTTCTCTCCCATGATGGCATTGAGCAAAGTACTTTTGCCGGCATTAGGCTTACCAAAAATATTTACAAAACCTGATTTCATTATTTGTGATTATTTTTAAAAATTTGATTATCACAAACATGTATAAGAATGGAGGAGATAATCAAATTCATTAGCATAAAATATTGCTAAGAATAAAAAAAATTAATCAAAAAAGGCTCTTATGAGCCTTTTTTGATTCTTTGTTGCGAAGACTGGGATCGAACCAGTGACCTTCGGGTTATGAGCCCGACGAGCTACCGCTGCTCTACTTCGCGATGCAAAACTAAGGTTTTACCACTTCGTTGCCAAAAAATAAACTTTGTTTTGTTAGATTTGAATATGATTAATAAAATACTATTGCCCTTTACCTTAGTGCTGCTGCTGGTTTCAGCCATTGGTTGCAAAAGCAAAATAAAACAACAAGATGATGAAATTTACAGCAGGCATTTGCAGCGCCATGTAAAACTAACCATCATTACTACTCCAATGCCCAACGATAAAAACGACCTGAATTTATTGATATTAAATGATGGACAGGATATTGGCCAATGGAAAGTAAAAGAAATAGTAGATAGTTTATACCGTAAGAAATTGATAAAACCATTAGTTATAATTGCCGTACATGCAGGCGATCGGATGAAGGAATATGGCGTGGCCGGATACCCGGATTATTTAAACCGAGGCGATAAAGCCGGTTACTATGATGATTTTATTAATAATGAACTATACCCATTTGCTAAAAAAAATGTAACTGTTCGTAAATTTAAATCTGTAGTAATTGCTGGTTGCTCTTTGGGAGGTTTATCGGCATTTGACATTGCCTGGAACCATGCTGATAAGATTGATAAAGTTGGTGTTTTTTCCGGCGCTTTGTGGTGGCGCAATAAAGATGATAAGGCAGCAGATTATGCTGATGAAAAAAACAGGATACTATTTTCCAAATTAAAAGCATCCAGGAAAAAATCCGGCTTACAATACTGGTTTTATGCCGGCAACAAAGAAGAAGAAAGCGACCGTGACAAAGATGGAATAATTGATGTGGTGGACGATACCAAAGATTTGATTGAACTTTTAAAATCAAAAAATGTTTGTTTGCCGGGCGATATTAATTTTATTGAAGATGCAAACGGCAAACATGATTATGATGCCTGGAGTAAACAATTACCCGGTTTTTTAATTTGGGCTTTTGGAAATTAATAAATCAGGCTCCCGTTATCATCTATTCTTTTTTTCTATGGAGCTTGAATGGCCACTTTCATTTTGTTTTAGCTCTCCATTTCCTTTATAAAAAATATTGCTGGCGCCACTTGCTTTAGCATTCAATTCTTTATTTACTGTAATTGTAATATCAGAAGCTCCTGAAGCATTGATTGTACAAAAATCTGTTACCAGGCCATACCCATGAACATCGCTGGCGCCTGTACATTTAACATTTACCTTACTTGCTATGCCCGATATAAATACATCAGAAGCGCCACTCAAATCAACATCCAGGTTTGTAGTATTAACTATTCCTTTAAAATCGCTGGAACCGCTCAGTTGCAATGTTAAAGAATGTGCTTGCAGGCTATCTATTACAAATACATCGCAAGCGCCCGATACTTCAATTTTTTTTAGTTGAACTATGGATACATAAACCCTTAGTTTAAGATTCTTTTTATTCAAAAGCTTATCGCCATCATAATAAATATGCAACTGGCCATCTTCAACAACTGTTTTAATACCATCCTTTGCATTATTATTTGTAGCACTAACGGCAATGGCTCTTTCGTCAGATTGTGAAAGAAAAAGGTCTATACCGCCTGAAACTTTTATTGCGTTGTAATTATCAGTAACAGAACGTAATTCGGCATTTGCATCTACTACAAATTTTTTTTGTGCATTAGTAGCAAGCTGTATTAGAAACACACAACAGATTAATAAAATCTTTTTCACTATTATTCTTTTAGTTTATAAATTAAAGTCTTTTAACGGATCCGCCACCACTAGTTTTAATATCCCGTATAAGGCCGGTTCCTTTGTAATGTATATCGGCACCACTTGTTGCTTTTGCAATCAGTTCTTTATTAATAGTTAGCCTAACGCCTGCGCCACTGCTTGCCGTAGCATTGCAATATTCTGTTACAAAATCGTAACCTTTAAAATCGGCGCCACTGCTGGCGCTAACTATAAGTTTACCGGCACTGCCAGTAATTTTTATAGAAGCGCCACTGCTAACCTTTACCGTCATTTCAGTTGCTTGCACAGCGCCTGAAAACCCTGCACCGCTGTTAACATCTACATTTAAATTTGATGCGTTGATGTTACCGCTAACAAATACATCGGAGCCTGCCGTAGCTACTAATTTTTCAAGCGTTTTACAAGATACATAAGCCCTCAAATGCCTGACACCCGATTTCCAGGTAAGCCCTTTATTGTTAAAATAAATTTTTAACGTACCATCCACCACTTCAGTTATTAACCTGTCAATATATTTTGGGTCATATGCACTAACGGCTAAAGACTCCTCATTCCCTTGTGTTAAATACAAGTCAATTCCACTTGAAACATTTATAGCTGTAAAACTACTATTAAGGTTTCGTGTTATTGCATTGGCATCATTTATAACTTTTGTTTCCTGTGCAAAAACTGCAAAAGAAATTAAACAGGCAATGGATAGGAATAGTTTTTTCATCTTATTATTTTAAATGTTTAAAAGACGAAACATCATTACCAAAGCAACCTGTGCATTTAAGAAAAGGCACTTTGGTAAGAAAATTTCATGGCTATACTTATTACTTTATACGCACAAGCAGGTTTTTTGTTACATTGTTTTTAAAAAATAATAAAACTCAATTACATTTGCATTTTACAGTTCTTTAAACCGATTGAATTTCCGGGGTGCTTAAGCCAATTGGCCAAGCTGAGATAATACCCGATAACCTGCTCAGGATAATGCCTGCGAAGGGAGAAAATACCTACCTGTAAAGTTGAATAAGATTATTGGTTTTACTCCCCTCCGGATATTCAACTAAAATTTAATGATGAAAAAAATATTTGTAACTACGTTATGTAGTTTTTGCTGTGTGGCATTAATGGCACAAACCGAAAAGAAATTTAATGACACTATTTTTTTGCAACCGGTAGAAGTGCAAGCCATTCGTGCCGGTGATAATGCGCCATTTGCTAAAACTAACCTGGTAAAAAAAGATATTGAAAAAAATAACCTGGGACAGGATATTCCTTTTCTTTTGAATCAAACTCCTTCTGTAGTAGTTAATTCCGATGCAGGCAATGGTGTGGGCTATACCGGCATACGCATACGAGGTACAGATGCAAGCCGCATTAATGTTACGCTTAATGGCATCCCATACAATGATGCTGAAAGCCAGGGAACATTTTTTGTTGATTTGCCTGATTTTTTAACTTCGGCAAACAGCATACAGATACAAAGAGGTGCCGGCACTTCATCAAATGGTGCTGGTGCTATTGGCGCTAGCATTAATATTGCTACCAACGAATTAAGCAAAAATATTTATGCAGCAACCAGCAACAGTATTGGTTCATTTAATACCTGGAAAAACAATATTCAGTTTGGCAGTGGTATTATTGGCAAACATTTTACAATAGATGGGAGGCTGAGCAGCATACGTAGCGATGGTTATATTGATCGTGCAAAATCAAACCTTCAGTCTTTTTACTTAAGTACGGCTTACACAACTAATAAAAACTCCTTACGCCTAAATGTATTTTCGGGCAAAGAAAAAACTTACCAGGCATGGAACGGAGTGGCTGAAAATTTACTGGCAACTGAAAGAACCTTTAACAGCAGCGGTACAGAAAAACCCGGCGAGCCTTATAAGAATGAAACCGACAATTATACGCAAACACATTACCAGCTTTTTTTTAACCACAAATTTGGTAGCTATCTTAAAGGAAATATTGCTACTTTTTTAACACGGGGAAAAGGTTATTATGAGCAATATAAAGCCCAGGAAAAATTTGCTAAGTATAATCTACCAGATTATGTTGACGGAACTGTGATTATAAAAAACACCGACCTGGTAAGAAGGTTATGGCTGGATAATTATTTTTATGGTAGCATATTTTCGCTGCAATATAAAAAAAACAAAACCCAAATAATTTTTGGCGGCGGATACAATGCTTATGATGGAAAACATTTTGGCGAAATTAAATGGGCAACAATACCTGCTGCCATACCAAAAGATTACAGATGGTATAATAATACTGCTTACAAAAAAGACTTTTCGGTTTACAATAAATGGATTCAAAAATGGAGCAGCCATTGGCAAAGCTTTGCAGATATTCAGCTCAGAAAAATCAATTATGTGATACATGGTTTTAGAGATAATCCTGCTTTGCAGACAAATGAAAATTATATCTTTTTAAATCCTAAAATCGGCATCACCTATAATTATAAAAACTGGCAGATATATGCATCATATTCAATGGCAGGCAAAGAACCCAACCGTGATGATTTTGAAGCTGGCAACTACCAAATACCAAAACCAGAACGGTTGAATGATATTGAAGCAGGTTTAGCAAAGAAAGGAAAAAATTATTCTGTAGAAGCCAATGTATATTATATGCGCTACAAAAACCAACTTGTATTAACTGGCAAGATAAATGACGTAGGCGCTTATACCAGAACCAACATCAATAAAAGTTACCGCACTGGTGTTGAGTTGCAGGGCTCAACAAAAATAACAACATGGGCAAATGTAAATGTAAATATAACTTTAAGTGAAAATAAGTTAATTGATTTCACAGAGTATATAGATGATTATGATACCGGTGGCCAACAAATAAATTTTTACCCAAAAACCGATATTTCCTTTTCGCCTTCAATAATTGCAGGAGGCAGTTTAAATTTTATTCCGGTAAAAAACGGGGAAATAAGTTTAGTAAGCAAATATGTGGGCAGGCAATATCTTGATAATACTTCTCAAAGAACAAGAAGTTTAAGCCCGTATTACCTGCAGAATATAAGATTGAGTTATTTGATAGCACACAAAATCTTTAAAGAAACAAGCTTGGTACTTCAATTAAATAATGTGTTTAATAAAATGTACGAACCCAATGGTTACAGCTTTAGTTATATATATAATGGAGATTTAACTACAGAGAATTATTATTTTCCCATGGCAGGATTTAATTTTATGCTGGGAGTAAATTTAAAATTTTAGAATTTTTAGCCGGTAAATTTTTCTCTCCATCCATTCATTCCGCCGGCCAGGTTTTTTACATTGGTAAACCCAAATGTTTCGAGCATCATGGCAGCCTGCATACTTCTGTTGCCACTGCGGCAATAACAAATTATTTCTTCGTCTTTCAAATTTTCAATATCATCTACCTGCATACTAAGTATATTGCCCAACGGTAAAAAAATGCCTCCAATATTAAATTCGGCATGTTCATCCGGTTCTCTCACATCTACCAGGTTTAATTTTTCGCCTGTTTCTAACCTGCCTTTAATTTCTTCTGCAGTAATACTTGTCATGGTAATTCATTTTTTTTTGTTGTGGTTGAATCAATGGCTACTTTCATTATTTGAGAAATCCAAACATCCATTAATTGACCCGATTGAATATACATGGGCGCTTTATTTTCATCAAAGCGATCGGGTCTTTGCTGTACTACATAAGCGGCAGCCGTATCTTTTAAAACGCCATCTGGAATTACAGCGCCAAGCCCAATACCATTTTGTTCCAGTAAAGCTTTGGCTTCGGCAAAAGTTAACCCAATTAACGACGGTACTATCATTTGTTTTTCCTCAAGGCCGGCGCCAATTATTAATGTGATATGGCTGCCCCATTGTATTTTGGTTTTTTCGGGTATCCGTACTCCGTTATATTGTTGTTCCAGTACCGATCCCATCATAAAGTCAGGCTTGTAAATGGTATCTCCCAATTTCAAATGGTTACGTTCTAAAATGGTGAGGGCAAATGACAGGTTCTGTCCTTCCAGCTTAGGCATACTTACTAATGGAGGAGTGTACCGGTTTACTGTTATAAAAACTGTACGGTTAATTTTTACTGTAGCATTTGGGTCGGGTAATTGCCTTAATACTACGCCTCTTTTAGCTGTATCGGTAAAAACAGAATCTTGTATGTACACATCAAACCCCTGCTTTTTTAGCAAGGAAATGGCTTCATCGGTTTGCATACCGGTTATTGCCGGCACTTTTAAATATTCGCCGTGTTTGGTTAACCAGCTTAAAGTTTTTAAAACCAGGAAAACGAGCAGTACTGCAATCGCAATAGCTGCTAAAAAGTTAATCCAAAAAGGTTTGTTTGTTATAAATTTAAACACGCTGATTATTTAAATGATAATTTATTTGCTCCATTATTTTTTATTTAAGCATTCTTCAATTAATGCTGTATAAAATTGTTTCAACGTCCATCCCATAGCCTGCACCTGTTGTGGTACCAGGCTGGCAGCACTTTGTCCAGGCACTGTATTTATCTCAAGCATGTACGGAAATTCAGTTTCAGTGTCAAAAATAAAATCTATTCGTACAATACCTTTACAATTAAATACTGCATAAGCTTTCCTGGCTGCTGCCCGTATTTTTTCTGCAACCGATTCTTCAATTTGTGCAGGTGTTATTTCATCGCTGGCGCCCTCGTATTTAGCCTCATAATCAAAAAACTCGTTTTTGGCAATTATCTCTGTTATCGGTAAGGTTATCACTTCGCCCTTATGTTTAAAAACACCAATGGTAAGTTCTCTGCCTTTAATAAATTCTTCTACCAATACCTGGTCATCTTCTTTAAAAGCCTTATCCAATGCAGGCTGCAGCTCATCGGCTTGTTTTACCTTACTCATACCAATACTGCTACCGCCATTATTAGGTTTTACAAATACGGGTAATTTCAACGCTTGTAAAATTTCGGCAGGCGATAAAGATTTGTCATTAAAAAGGTGAACAGATTTGGCTACATGCATTCCTGCAAATGCGGCAACTGCCACTGTATAGCGCTTATTAAAAGTTAAGGCCGAAGTGGCTGTATCGCAGGAACTGTAAGGTATTTGTAGTGTATCAAAATATCCCTGTAGCTTACCATCTTCGCCGGGTGTGCCATGTAAACTTACCAACACAGCATCAAAATTTATTTTAGTACCGGCTACGGTAATGCTAAAATCATTTTTATCTACCGGAAATTTTTCATCTCCAGGTGCCAGGTAATTCCATCCGGCAGGATTGATATCAATTTTATAGGTTTCCCATTTTTCTGTATCCAAATTCTTTTCTATGGTGGAAGCGCTAAGATAAGATATGACCGATTCGCCGGAATAGCCGCCGGTAATTAATGCTATTTTTTTCTTCATTAGACTGCGTAAGTTATTTTACAAAGAAACAAAATATCAACAAGGGTAAACAGTATTTTTTTAACAAAACCTGGTTTTGATATGATTTAACATTTTTGCAACCTCAACAAAAGTATTCAATGAGAATTATTTTATTTTTTTACTCATTATTCACTGCTCCTATGCCTTCATTACCTGTATCTAAAACATATTTCCACTTACCATTCTTTTCTTTTTTCCAGATGCTTACATAAGTGCCGTAAATGATTGTATCTTTTTCGGTTGGCCTTAATGCGTAAATGCCATAGGTATAACCAAGTTCACCAGATTTTGCAACCATGCCATTACGTGGCTCCCAGCTTAATGAATATCCTGTATCGTTTTGTTGTATTAAAAAATCAATGGCATCGGCGCCTGCTATGGGTAGCTTATCTGGCCTTAATAAAACCCCGTTGCTATCTATATATTCTATAAATGCAGTTTTCATGCCTTTTTCTTCACTCATTTTAGAAAATGCCCGATCGGCATTCATCATATCAAGTTTATCAAAAGCATCCGTTTTGGCTTTTTTGGGTTCTTTGTTATTGCAGGAGGATACCAGCAATATAATAAAGTAAAAAAAAATTATTTTGTTCATGCAACAATTTAATCTAATTAGCGCAAAATAAAAAGGCGAAAGTATTTTTACAAATACCCTCGCCATGTTGCAGGAAATATCACCTGCCTGTTATAGGCCTTTAAGCCTTAAAATCTTACAATGCAATGTGCAAATAATACAAATTTTTAAAAACACTATAATTAGCAACACTTATTATATATGCATGTTATCTTTCTTAGCCAATAACTGTTCTACAGTTTCTACATACATTTCATCAGGCACACAACAATCTACCGGGCAAACAGCAGCACATTGCGGCTCTTCATGAAAACCCTGGCATTCTGTACATTTATTTGGTGTAATATAGTAAATGTCGGTACTGATGGGCGCCTGCCGTTGATCGGCATCTACCTGTGTTCCATCCATTAAGGTAAACATACCTTTTACTGTTGTACCATCGGACATTGCCCATTCTACACCACCTTCGTAAATAGCGTTATTAGGACATTCGGGCTCGCAGGCTCCGCAGTTTATACATTCATCTGTAATCTTTATAGCCATCCTTCGTAATTTTGTTTTTTAATACTTCCAAACAGAAGCCATTGCAATTTAATAATAACAACATGAATTTACAAAAACGAATTGATATATTACAACGCTTACAAAAATATTTATCAACCAATGATGATGAATGGCAAAATATAAAACTAAAAGCGGCTGCACAAAATGGATGGTTTATTCCGGAATTTATAGACATAGCCGTTAAAAATATATGTGAGTTTTTTTTGCAAAAAGAAAAATTGCAAACTTGGGTAAAGCATTATCACCTGGATGATAATATAGGTGGAAAAAATATTGGTACTGTTATGGCTGGTAATATTCCCCTGGTTGGGTTCCAGGATTTTTTATGTGTTTTTATATGCGGACATAAACAAACTATTAAACTATCTTCTAAAGATGATATACTTTTAAAACACCTGGTAAACAAAATGATTGAATGGGAACCAGGATTAAGTGAACGCATTCAATTTGCAGAAATGCTGAAAGGATGTGATGCATATATTGCAACTGGCAGCAACAATTCGGCCAGGTATTTTGATCTGTATTTTTCAAAATATCCAAATATCATTCGCAGAAACCGTACTGCTGTTGCCATTTTAACAGGCACCGAATCAAATGAGGAATTATCTCTATTGGCAGATGATGTACACCTGTATTTTGGGCTGGGATGTAGAAACATTACTAAATTATTTGTACCAGCCGGTTATGATTTTGTACCCTTGTTAAAAGCATTTGAGAAATACAGTTATTTTACAGATCATCACAAATACAAAAACAATTACGATTACCAGCTTTCGCTGGCTTTATTGAACAATGTTTTTTATATGACAAATGGCAGCATCTTATTATTGGAAAATGATACGATTTTTTCTTCCATAGCAGTGCTTAATTACAGTTTTTATTCAACTGAAAAAAAGATACCCGGCAACTTACATGCAAATGAAGATATCCAATGTATTTGCAGCGCTGTTGATATTTCATTCGGTAAAGCACAACAACCAGCGCTTATGGATTATGCTGACGGAGTAGATACAATGCAATTTTTATTAACTTTATAAGGCTTTAAAAAGTTACCGAAATTTAATATTTATGATTGATAAATTTTAATGAATAAACATTATTTTAAAGAGCTTTTCATCTACGAAATCCTTCCTAATTTATTGTTAAACATGGCAGTTGGTAAATAACATTTTGTCATTGCTTCGTTAATTTGTAAACAAAGGCACAAGAGTTGATATACTAATTTTACTTTGCAAAACGTAGAAAGATTGTTGAACTAATAAAATCATAAAAAAATGAAATTGAAACAGGTTTTTTTTACAGTGGCCATTAGTGCCGTTACTGCCCTTGCAGTAATTTGGGGTTATGGAAAATATGTTGAAAAAAATAACAGCTATGCTGGTCAGCAGAAAGGAGTAATTCCATCTAATTATACGTATACAGGTTTTGGCGATGGTAAAACAGCGCCCAATGCCATAGATTTTACAATACCTGCAGAATCGGCAACACCAGCAGTTGTACATATAAGAACCAAAACAAATGCTAAACAGGTAAATAATAATCTGCCCAAAAAATACCCCAACAATCCATTTAGCGACCTCTTTGATGATGATATGCTTAACCAGCTTTTTGGTGGCCGTGGCCGAAATATTATTCCAGAACAAAAAGCAAGTGGCTCAGGTGTAATCATCAGCGATGATGGATATATTGTAACCAACAACCACGTGGTAGAAAACGCCGATGAAATTGATGTAACCCTAAGCAATAAAAAAACCTATAAAGCAAAAGTTATTGGTACAGATCCATCTTATGATTTAGCGGTAATTAAAATTGATGCTAAAGCGCTACCCTTTTTATTATACGGTAATTCCGATGATGTAAAGATTGGCCAATGGGTTTTAGCAATTGGCTACCCTTTAAATTTAGAGACTACCGTTACGGCAGGTATAGTAAGCGCTAAAGCAAGATCTTTAGGATTAAATAAAGATAAAAACGGCGACCAAAGTGGCGGCGTAGAATCTTTTATACAAACCGATGCTGCTGTAAACATGGGTAATAGTGGTGGCGCTTTGGTGAATACCGATGGAAAACTAATTGGCATTAACTCTGCTATTGCTTCGCCTACTGGTTATTATTCAGGCTATTCGTATGCCATACCTGTTAACATAGTTAAAAAAGTAATTGACGACCTTATTAAATTTGGAACCGTACAAAGAGGCTTTTTAGGCGTAAGATTTTTAAATGCCAGCGATTTAACAGAAGATGATAAGAGAAAAGCTGGTATTCCCGCAGGTACTGAAGGTATATATGTATCTGATGTACCTACAGATGGAGCAGCTTATGCAGCAGGCATTAGAAAGGGAGATATTTTAACCCAAATAAATAACAATACTATTAGCAATGGCGCCGAACTACAAGGCCTTATCAGCAGGCAAAAGCCAGGTGATAAAATACCGGTTTCATATATCAGAAATGGAAAAGAAAACTCCGTAACCGTTACACTTAAAAACAGTGCAGGTAATTATGAAATTGTAAAAGCTGATGCCATGATTGAAATGCTGGGTGCTGATTTTGCTACCTTGGATTCTAAAAAAGCAAAAGAATACGGTGTTGATGGCGGCGTAATAGTTAAGAAAATTAATGGCGGTGCATTAAACGACCAAACTAGAATGAAAGATGGTTTTATCATTTTAAAAATTAATGATAACTCAGTAAAAAGTGTTGATGATATGAAATCAACAATAGGTACTAAAAAAAATATTACTATCAGTGGTTTTTATCCCGGGTACGATGGTATTTATGAATACCCTATTACTTTAGACAATCAGTAACTATATTATTAAACGATATACCTATTTAAACCGTAGCCATAAAAAAGCTACGGTTTTTTATATTCACCAACTTCTTTCAAAAACTTTGTAACCCCAGGCATTTAACCTGATAAAACTACCGGTTATTATTTTTTTAATGATGTTATCAAAAACATCTGTAAAATCTCCATCTATCAACTCATCATGCAATATGAAACCGGTTTCCTCATCACTCAAATTCAGCAATACCAGCACTTCTGCATTTGGCGCTTTTCTTAAATACGCCATTATTTTTTCAGGCGCACCTGTTTTGATGATAAACGTTTTTACTGAAGTATCGCAGGCGCTTAAAGCATTATTTTTTTTATGTAAGGAAAATAAAGTTTTATAAAAATCATGCAGTTTGTTTTCTCCATTCCATTCAATTTCATCCTTGTCAAAAAATTTTAATCGTTTCAAATTGGGTAATTCCTGCCCGCTGTAAATCATGGGTATTCCATTCCAGGTACAACTGAAAACTGCCAGTGGCAAAGCCATCTCAGCATATTTTTCATATTCTGTTCCGTTCCAGCTATTTTCATCGTGGTTGCTGGTAAAATACATGCGATAGGCATCTTTTGGAAAGTTGTGATTGTATTTTTCCAGCACAGTATATAAACTATTAATGTTGTGATTGTGTTTATAAAAGTCTTCGGTACTATGCATCCATTCCCAGGTAAAAGTTGCATCAAAAACCTGGTGGTAATTTATTTCTTCCGACTCTGCCAGCCAAAATAGATTGTCTTTTAAAGGTTCAATAACTGCTCTGGCTTTTTGCCAAAATTCAAGTGGAGTTAAGTGAGCCAGGTCGGCTCTAAAACCATCAATATCAAAATTTGTAACCCAGTATTTCATAGCGTTTATCATTGCATCCTGCTGGGTAGCGTTTGTGTGATCTATCTGTATAACATCAGTCCAATCGTATGGTGGTTTAAAATTTCCTTCTTCGTCTCTAACAAAATATTCAGGATGGTCTTTTGTCCATACATTATCCCAGGCAGCATGATTGGCAATCCAGTCCATAATAACCTTCATACCAGAACTATGTGCCAGTTCAATTAAATTTTTAAAATCATCGGCCGTACCAAACTCAGGGTTTACAGCCATAAAATTGCTGATGCTGTAATAACTGCCCAAAGTTCCTTTTCGGTTTACTTTACCAATAGGATGTATGGGCATAATCCAAAGCGTTTCCACCCCCATTGCTGCAAGCCGTGGCAATGCTTTAGCAAAGGCATTGAATGTACCTTCGACGCTGAATTGCCTTAAGTTCACTTCATAAATATTGGTATGCTGTATCCATTGGGCTCTTTTAAAAAACGGTTGAGTACTGTTATTCATTCTAAAAAAAAAGTTTGATATAAATCAAATGTAAGGCTGCCAGTTTTATTTACGCCGGATAATTTTACCCGTCAACATTGTACCTTTGCAACTGTTATAAAAACTACATGAAACAATTTAATGTACCAATCATTTACCGCAGCCCATTAATTGCTGCCATTAAAAAGAAAAGGAAGCAGGAAGATAAGATGAAAAAAGATTTTACACCTGCCCTGTTAGATTTTGGTCCGTTACAGATATACCTGGCCCGTCATTTTGGATTTTGTTACGGAGTTGAAAATGCCATTGACATAGCTTTTAAAACTATTGAAGAAAACCAGGGAAAACGTATTTTCTTACTAAGTGAAATGATACATAACCCACAGGTAAATGCCGATTTGATTGAAAAAGGTGTAAAGTTTTTGCAAGATACCCACGGCAAACAGGTAATTTCTTTTGATACGCTTACCAGCGATGACATTGTAATTATCCCTGCATTTGGCACCACGCTTGACATTGAAGATAAACTTAAAAATTTAGGCATAGCCATACATAAATATAATACCACCTGCCCTTTTGTTGAAAAAGTATGGAACCGCAGTGAGCAAATTGCAAAAAAAGATTATACTGTGATAGTGCACGGTAAACCTACACATGAAGAGACCAGGGCTACATTTTCTCATGCATCGGCACATACAAATACGGTAATTGTAAATGATATGGACGATGCCATTGAACTGGGTAAATACATCAGTGGCGAAAAAAATGCAGATTTATTTTTTTCTGAATTTGCTGGAAAATATACTGAAGGCTTTAACCCCGGTACAGACCTGGAACGCATAGGAGTGGTAAACCAAACCACCATGCTTGCAAGTGATACAGAAAACATTGCCAATTACCTGAAACAGGTTATGCAAAAAAAATACAGTTTAACAGAGGCTACAATTACACAAAGGTTTGCCGATACAAGAGATACTTTATGCTATGCAACCAACGACAATCAGTCGTCAGTTTATGGCATGTTGCAAACAACTGCTGACCTGGCCATAGTGGTAGGCGGTTACAACAGCAGCAACACATCGCACCTGGTTGAATTGTGTGAAGAAAAACTACCCACCTATTTTATTAATAACGAAGAAAAGATAATTTCAAAAAACAGCATCAGGCATTTTAATTTTCATACTAAAGAAGAACTTACTACAAATAATTTCTTACCAGAAAAAATGCTAACAAAAATACTGGTAACCAGTGGAGCAAGCTGTCCAGATGCCTTAGTGGAAGCCGTAATAGAAAAAATAACTTCCTTTTTTGCAGTAAAAAAAACAATAGATGATATACGGCTGGAATTTATTTGATACCGCATAGCTGCAATAAAAAAGTGTTGTAATTTTTTACAATACAACACTTAAATACATGAATAGCATTTAGAAGTAGTTACTGAGAGATAACATTCTTTTTAGCAAAATATTTTAAAGATAGCCAGGCCAAAGGCACTCTTTTCCAGCAACGTCTCTTACTCCCGGGGCCGTGTGATGGCAAGGACGTTGCGTTGCTAAACAACTTACTGTTCACGATCTTTAATATCAATATCATTTATTTCCATAAAGATGACAACAGTGTATACCCCCTTCGCCGTTGTGGGTGTTTCTCTCTCAAATGTAAATTAACTATACTAGCACTCCTGCCTTGTCTCCCGACAAGCAGGAACCTAAGGGGGCCACTGCTAATTACCACAATAATGTGTCAGCATCCAAAGGCTATCAGTTCGGTCATAAACCTTTGTTATGCTGCTTGTCGGGAGACAAGGCAGCGGCGCTCAAGAGTTGGCTTACGGATGAAAAAGAACACCGTCAGTGGAAAAAAAACAATAGATGATATACGGCTGGAATTTATTTGATGCTGCATAGCTGCAATAAAAAAGTGTTGTATTTTTTTACAATACAACACTTAAATACTTGAATAGCATTTAGAAGTAGTTACTAAGAGATAACATTCTTTTTAGCAAAATATTTTAAAGATAGCCAGGCCAAAGGCACCAACAGGGCAGCAAGTATAAAGAATGAATTATAGCTGGTTTTAGTAATTTCAGGCACCATCCAGGTTGTTATTAATACACCAATTACAGCAGCCGTACCACCCATACCTGCTACAACACCTACATTTTTTCCGTTAAAATAATCAGAAGGAAGTGTTTGTATATTGCCAATTAAAAATTGAAAACCAAATAGCGTGATGCTGATTAATCCTATAGCCATTGCCGGCTGATCTTTAAGTTGATTGAGCAGGATTACAATTGCTACAAGAGAAGCCAGCATAATTACGCATCCTATTGTAGTGGCTTTTTTACGGGCTACTACTGCATTCACTCCTTTTCGTATTAGGCGAGAAGAATAATAGCCACCGATAATACCGCCGATGGCTGCCATCAAATAAGGGAACCAGGCAAAAGCTCCTATTTGTTTTATATCAAAATGAAATTGTTCTTTTAAAAAAGTTGGCAGCCAGGTTACAAACAACCACCATACTGGGTCAATAAAAAATCTTGATGAAATAATACTCCATGTTGCTTTAAAATTTAGTAACTGGCGCCAACTATAGACTTTTGATTCGGCAGCTATTTTTGTTTTTTCGTTTTTACTTTCTAAAATATAATCCTGTTCTTCTTTTGTTATCCACGGATGTTTATCGGGTGTTGTTTTATTTATCAGAAGCCATGGAATAATCCAAAGTAAACCCAAAACAGCAATGCCGGCAAATGTTCCCTGCCAGCCAATAGATAAATATAAAATAGCTATAACCGGTGCGCTAACTACCGACCCCAACGATGCACCTGCACCAAAAATACCCTGGGCAATGGCCCTTTCTTTTGGTGGAAACCATTCGGCATTGCTTTTGGTAGCGCCGGGCCAGTTACCGGCTTCGCTAAGCCCCAGGAAGAAACGAAAAATACTGAAAGTAGAAATTGTTTTTGCGATAGCGTGCAATGCTATGGAAATACTCCAACCTGCAATAGATACCACCATGCCCAAACGAGTACCAATGGCATCCATCATTTTACCGGTAACCGTTTGACCTATTGCATAAGCAATCATAAAAAAAGTAGTTATCAATGCCAATGCATTTTTATTATCTGCATCGGCAATACCAAAATCTTTATAAATATAGGGCCACATAATATTGATAGCGCTGCGGTCGATATAATTGATCACCGTTGCAATACCAATTAATGTAATAATCCACCAGCGTAGTCCCTTAATTTTCATAATGCTATTTATTATTGCAATTATATTTTTTATATTATCTAAACCATCAAACCATTTTTAAAATCATTTTAAACTGGCTACTGCTTTTTGATCCATGTCGCTAAATTCCTTATTCTCACCCGCCATACCCCAAATAAAACCATAATTGGCAGTGCCAACGCCAAAGTGCATGCTCCAGGGCGCAGATAATACTGCTTCATTATTAGAAATAACCAAATGCCTTGTTTCCTGTGGTTCGCCCATAAAATGCATAACCCTATGAGCTGCATCCAGGTCGAAATAAAAATATGCTTCCATGCGGCGTGTATGCGTATGCGGTGGAACCGAATTCCACACACTGCCTTCAGCAAGTACGGTAAGGCCCATTACCAACTGGCAACTCTCAATACCATCGTTATGAATGTATTTATAGATAGTTCTTTTATTGGAAGTTGATGCATCACCCATATTAACCGGTTGAGCTTCTTCTTTGGTCATTTTACGATTTGGATAGCCCTGATGTGCTGGCGCCGATAACAGGTAAAATATTGCAGGCATATTTGCATCTTTGCTACTGAAACTCACATCCTTTGTGCCTTTTCCCAGGTACACACATTCTAATTTGTCAATTTCAAATTCAACACCGTCAGCAGTTACTATTCCTTTACCAGCAACATTAATAATTCCTATCTCCCTTCTTTCTAAAAAATATTTTGCTTTTAATTCTTCTTCCAGGGGCAACTTTATTGCAGAAGATGTTGGTACAACACCTCCAACAATCATCCTGTCGTAATGAGTGTAGGTTAACTGGATGGTTCCTTCTACCATTAAATTTTCAATTAAAAAATTTTCACGCAGTTGCTGCGTATTCATCTGGCTGGTTTCTTTTGGGCTATTTTGAAATCTTATTTGCATTATTTGTTTCTTTTAACTTATTAAAAAATATTACATCATTACTGGCATTACCTGCCCATCCATCCGCCATCAACAGTAAGTATGGTTCCATTTACATAATCTGCTGCAGGCGATGATAAAAAAATATATGCTCCTGCCATATCTTCGGGTGTGCCCCATCTGTTTGCAGGTATCCTTGAAAGAATGGCTGCACTTCTTTCTGGATCTTGTCTTAACTGGTTTGTATTATCAGTAGCAATATATCCAGGCGCTACCCCATTAACGTTAACACCATGTAAAGCCCATTCATTAGCAAATGCTTTTAATAATGATGCCACAGCGCCTTTGCTGGCTGCGTATCCAGGCACATTTATACCACCCTGGAAACTAAGTAAGGAACAGGTAAAAACAATTTTCCCCTGCTTTGCTTCTACCATTCGTTTTCCTATTTCACGGGTTATTATGAATTGTGCATTTAAATTAATATCAATGATGGTATCCCAATATTCATCGGGGTGTTCTGCTGCCGGTTTACGCATGATATGACCGGCATTGTTTACCAAAATATCAATTCGAGGATGATTGGCTTTTACTTTTTCTAAAAACTTATACAAAGAATCTCTGTTCGAAAAATCGGCCTGGTAAGGAAAAAATTTTTTCCCTTCAGATTCTACAGCCGTTGCAACGGCGCTGCCTGTATCCGGCAATGAACTGCTTACGCCAATAATATCGGCGCCTGCTTTTGCCATTTCAATGGCAACCGTCTTTCCAATACCACTGCTGCAACCGGTTACAAGCGCTATTTTATTTTCTAATCTAAAATTTACCATATTACATTTTGTTTTAAAACTACAATTCAATTTAGCGATTATAAATGTAATGTCATTTCATTTCTTCTATGCTGAAGGAATTAAAGCGTATGCTTTCATCCCTTAAATTGGCGGCATCATTCAAGCTGCGATATATGCCCCATTTGGGTCGTATAAAATCATTGTCGGGCCTGATGGTTTTAATATCTCCGCTGGAAAAACTTAACAATGTTGTATTATCACTAATCCTTTTTATTTGAATGGAATAAGTTCCGTGTGCACCTACTTTTATGGTTTCAATGGCTTGTACCCATTCGCCTTCAAATAAAGATAAATCGGCTGTGGTAACTTTTGTTATGTTATCATGAATCAATTCCAACTTATCGGGGTTTCCTTTTCTTGCAGTTAAGGTAAACAATGGTGTACCGTCATCGCCATTTACTGGTTTTACCTGGTGAATATGTGTAAAGCTTGAAGAAGGTTTAAAACCTGCTGCCAGCTTAAATTTCCATGAGTAAGTAATTGTTTCGCCTACAGTTCCTATTAGGTTTGCCGGCGATTGGTCATAGGTTTTTATTTCAACTCTTTGCCTGTCGAAATTGATACATCGGTCATTATCGGGTGTTACATGGCTGTAAAATTCAAATACATAACAATTCAATGTTGCATCCCACACTTCGGCAATATGCCTGCCAAATGAAGGGTGTGCACATTCGGGATTTTCTACTGCATCATATCCCGGTGCCAGTACACTGTTTATAAGTTCGTATGTATTTCCAGGACCATCAGCATTTAAAACTACTGCCTTCGAAATTATAGGTATTATAGTATTGGGTATAACTGCTTTTTTACACATGATATTGAGCAGCATTAATATAAATATTGCGGGCACTGTTTGTTTCAATTTATTTTTAATTAAAAACTGGTATTGATTTTATAAATGTAATTATCGCTTTATTAATTTCGCTGTTTTTTTCTTTCTCAAATTTTCCATGTTTGCCAGCTTCAACAGTTATAAAAGTTGTTTTAACACCTGCTTCCAGTAATTTCTTATGTAAGTCAACTGATTGTTGATATGGAACTGTTGGATCAGCATTGCCATGTACAATAAATACAGGTGGACTGTTTTTATCTACATAATTTATAGGTGAAACTGATGCCACAAATTTTTTATCGTAGGCTTTACTACCTAACCAGTTTATAGCAGATTTACTTTTTATTACAGTGCCATTGCCCCAGTCCCAAACATCAGTGATACCATATTTATCAATGATTGCAGCTACTTTAATATTTTCAACACCCATGCAATGCGTATCAAAAATATGGTTATTGCCCAGCAAGCCGCCCATCAGAGCCAGGTGCCCGCCAGCGCTACCACCCATAATTACAATCTTATTTACATCAATATTTAAAGCTTTTGCATTTTTAATAAGATAAATTAATGCACACCTTGTATCTTCTATAGCTGCTGGTGCAGTTGCTTGTCCGGTTAATCTATATTCAATATTTGCTACTGCAAAACCTGCCTTAAAAAAAGTGCTGAAACCTGTTTGCGATGCTTTAACACCATGGTTCCATCCGCCGCCATGGATATTTATTACAACAGGTGTTGGTACATTATTTTTTGATGGAAGATATAAATCCATCTTGCCTTCCCATTCATTTACTTTTGTATATACAACATTTAATTGTGCTGTAAATCCGGCTGGTATTTCAACCGGTTTATAGGTAACAACCGAATCTGTTGCCTGTGCAAATGCAAAAGCAGAGATAAAACACAACACTATAACTATTAAAAATCTTTTCATTTTAATATCCTGGGTTTTGTGCAATTACTAATTGTGTGTTTGTATCAATTTCGTGCTGAGGTATGGGTAGCAACAAACGGTTGATTGTAACATTTGCCTGTAATTCGGCCAGACTTGGAGTTGGCGCCGTATAGGTTGAATAGTGAATTGCATACGTATGTGCAAAATGGTCTTTAATTGTTTGCTGTGCTGTAATGGTGGTAAGGGTTGTATTGTACCTAACCAGATCAAACCATCGTTGGTTTTCAAAAGCAAATTCCAGCCTGCGTTGATCAGCCAATTCCTTTTCAAATAAAGCAACAGTGTTTACTGTAATTGGTACTGGCCCTATACCTGCCCTAACTCTTACCTGGCTTATTAATCCAATACTTGCCGGAGAAAATCCCTGCGCTTCTGCCATCATTAGCAATACATCGGCATATCGTATAATTGGCCAGTCGCTTTCTCCATCGCCAGAAATAGTAACAGGAAAAAGATATTTTTTTACATACACAACAGCAGCAGGGCCGCTTCCATAAAAAGAAATATTAACTGCCCTTCTTGCATCGGTAGCAATTAATGAAGTATCCATTTCGGTTGTTGGTGCATTCCAGCCCAAACCAGATCCATTAATTACAACCGAACCGCTGTTTAATGGACCAAAATCGTTACCAAGACTGGATCCTAAACCCAATCCACCTGATTTATAACGGTCAGTAAAGAGTATTTCCGAATTCATTTCATTTGTAATGGAAAATACTGCTGCATAAGTTGGTTGCAAAGAAAAACCGCTGTTTGTAATTACATCCTGTAATTGCACTATCGCATCTGCTTTTCGGTTTTCGGTAAGATACACTTTACCCAACAGCGCTTTAGCAGCCCAGGCATTTGCTTTACCTACATTAGCTGCTGGTATTTGCGAAAACTTAGCATTGCTTAAAAATGATGAAGCGGTTGTTAGGTCTGTTTCTATCAATTTATAAATATCTGCTACAGGCGACCTGTTGATGGTTTTTGCTTCGGATGGAGTTACAGGTTGATATATCAGGAAAACGCCACCGAATAAACGAACCAAATTAAAATAATGATAGGCTCTTATAAACATTGCTTCGCCTGCAAATTGTTTTCTATCAACATCCGAAATAGGAATATTAGTATTAGCCAGGCTTATGCTTCCACTTGCAGGATCGTAACTTACGCCCAGTTTTTTTAAAACTACATTGCAGTTAAGTATGTTATTATATGTATCCAGCCAGTATTTGTAAATACCGGCATTGGTTGTGGCAGGAATGAATTGATCCAGATCGCTCAAATCCCTGTTAAAAGAGTTTGTACTTCCTGTAACACCCTGCCATGAATTATCAGTTCGTAATTCTGTTAGTTGCCACTCCCGGTATTGTGGATTGTGCAAGCCATTGTAACAACCTAAAATACCGGCCTGCACTTCGGCATAATTACTGTAAAAAGTTGCAGTATTAATATTCGACTCGGGATAGAGGTCAATTGTTTTTTTGCAAGAACAAAATACCAGGCAAAAAATGCTGATGAATAAAAATTGAATGTATTTCATAATAAAAATATTATCGGTTTAAAAATTTATATCAATACCAAACAGGTAAGTTTTTGCAATAGGAAAAGATCCTCTCTGGTATCCATCAATCAATGGTGTTAAATAATTGCCACTGGTACTTCTTCCTTCAATATTAATTCCCCTGTAGCCAGATGCAGAATGAAAGAAAAGATTTTGTGCCGAAAAATAAATCCTTAAAGAACTTAGCCTTGCTTTTTTAATCCATTTTTCGGGCAAGGTATATCCTACTGATACTTCACGCAGCGAATAAAATGATGCATCTTCCACAACATAATCGGTAAGCATCCAGTTAAATCCAAGTGTAGAATAAGGTGTTTTACCATCGCCAGGATACAATGGACTTAACCACCTGTTTTGGTTGTAATTTTTATTGTACCGTTTGGTTTCGTTGTAGTTGGCATCGCCGTTTATTAGCTGGCCACCCTGCGAACCCTGGAAGAAGAAACTGAAATCAAAATCTTTATAAGTAAAATTATTGGTGATGCCCCAGGTAAAGTCGGGATAAGGATTACCGGTAACCACACGGTCGTTGGCATCAATTACATTATCACCATTTGTATCAACCAGTTTTAAACCACCAGCTACAAAAACATTGCTCATGGTGCTTGATAATCCTGCAGCTTGTGCTGCATTGATATCTGCCTGCGAAAGCCATACACCATCTGTTTTATATCCATAAAACTGTACCAATGACCCACCAACTTTATTCATGTACAATTCTGTACGTTCGCCCTGGTTAAGTAAAAAAGCTTCGCCACCCAATTCGGTTATTGAATTTCTTGTATGGGCAATATTGGCGGTTGTTGACCACCTGAAATCTCTTTTCCTGAAATTATTAGATGTTATTTCAAATTCAATACCATTATTTTTCATACTACCAATATTATTATAGGTGGTTGGTGCACCTGTAAAAGCCATTGTTGCCTGTTGTAATAATAATTTTTTGGTTTTAGTTTGATAAACATCTAACGATAATGAAATAGCATTTCTAAAAAGCGCCACATCTAAACCTGCATTAAACTGGTTTGTAGTTTCCCAGGTTATCTCTTCATTTGAAAGAAAATCTCTTGATGGTACAAAACCCGGAGATGAAACACCAGTGCCCGAACCGGTTACATAATTTGCAGCATATAAAAGATCTACCCATGCAAACGGTGGCACCACATTGTTACCGGTAGCACCATAACTGGCTCTTAACTTAAGCGTACTTAACCAATTGATGTTTTCCAAAAACTTTTCTTTGCTGGTTAACCATCCAACAGAAACTGCCGGAAAATATCCCCACTTGTGCCCCGGCGCAAAATGCGAACTTCCATCAGCCCTTACACTTGCATTAATCATATATTTATCTTTATAAGAATAAATAACACGGCCCAGGTAAGAAACCAAACCTTCTCTGTAAATATTATTGAAAGATTCGGGGTACTGTGCAATGATGGCTGCATTGTTGAGTGTAGTTATATTATCGCTTGGATAATTATAACCGGTAGCCTGTTCGTTACGGGTTGATGTTTTTTGCAAAGTGAAACCTGCTAAAGCTGTAAAGGAATGATCTTTTAACCGTTTAGTATAGGTTAAGGTGTTTTCATTTAATATATCTACATATAATCGGTCGTTATAAATACCAGTACTTAAATCGCCTGCCCTGTTTGAATTTGCTTTGGCAAAATCAACTGCACTTGAATAAGAAAGATAAAAACTTGCCAGCGATTTAAAATCCAGGCCGGGAATAATATTAACAGTTAAATCTCCTGAAGATAAAACCCTGTAATCATTTGATGTGATGGTTCTGGTTTCCATCACCGACTTTGGTGTGTTATTAGAAGTATTGAAAGGTGTAACCGGCGATGTATTTACCCAAGTACTTCCATCTGGCATTAAACCACTGTACACCCTGTTGTTAAAATATCGTGCCTGTGCCCAATCGCCAGCTTTAACATTGGCATAAGTGGAGTTCTGACTTACAAAAGCAGCAAGCGATTCATCAAGTACAACCGGCATATAAGATTGAAAACGTACAAAATCAATATATCCAACAGACGGTCTTTCTCTTTTTATATAAGATGGATTAACATTAAAAGAAAATTTTACTCTTTTACTAAACTGGGCATCTATCTTAGCTTTTACATTATACCTTTCGTAATTGCTGTGATACATCTGCCCTTCATCGTTTTGATAACCTCCGGAAATATAATATTTAACAGCACTGTTACCACCCGAAGCACTAATCTGCAGGTTTTTAGTACCTGCATTTCTGATGGCTTGATTTTGCCAGTTAGTTGCTGCACCACCTCTTAACTGGCTCTCTATTATGTAAGCGCCTCTTTCGGCTGTAGAAGCAATTTGGTTGGTGGTAGGTGGTGTAATATTTGGATCTAATGCTTTTAATGCTGCTTCATAAAAAAGCATGTTGGTATATTCAGATGTTGTCATCATCGGGTATAACTCATAAGAAGTTTTTACACCTGTTGAATATTTTACACTATATTTTGTTTTATTGGCTTTACCGCTTTTTGTTGTTACTAAAATTACCCCTCCCGAACCTCTTGAACCATAAATTGCAGCAGATGCGGCATCTTTTAAAACTTCTACCGATTGCACATCGGCCATATTAATAAATGCCAGTCCATCGGGTACAGGATGCCCATCAACAACAACCAACGGCCCCTGCGATTGATTGATACTTGTTAAGCCACGTACTTGTATTTTAGGATCCGATCCTGCTTCGGACGAAATATTTTGAATCTGCACACCTGCTATCTTTCCCTGCAAAGCCTGGTCTAGCCTTGAAGCTGGCGTTTCATCTAATTTATCATTTTGATATTTTGAAACTGCCCCGGTAACATCTGTACGTTTTTGCGATCCATAACCTATTACTACTACTTCTTCGCCAGTAGTTTCAGCAGGTTGCATCACTACATCAATACTGGTTTTGTTACCTATGGATATGGATTGCGTTTGAAATCCTACATAAGAAAATATCAAAACACTGGCATCTTTATTTACAGAAATAGAATAGGTACCATCGGCCTTAGTGGCTGTTCCGCCTTTTTGTTTATCGGCCAAAATATTCACACCCTGTAAAGGATCATTGCCGTTTCTGCTAGTTACTTTTCCGGTAATTGTTTTCTTTTGTGCCATTACTGCGCCGCACATAAAGATCATCAGCATTAATAAACATTGAATTTTTTTCATAATTGCAGTTTGAGTATTTAAAAAAAGTTTTCGTTTTAGTATAAAAGTTTAATTCGTAATCTTTGCGCTTTATCACCTGCAAGATTTTGTATATCCTGTAAGCAACTTTTGCATTTAAAATGATCGTAACCTTCCATCAACAACATAAAGCCATCTTCATAATCGTAATTTTTTATTTGTTGGCCAGGCCAGTTTTTTTCATCGGCTAAATATGGTTTTAAAACAGTAAAAGCCCTTTGAAGAGATTTGCCAGATGTTGTAGTAAGATCCCAAAAATTAATACCCACTTTTTGAGCCATTTGCGCAATGCTGAAAAAAGCATTCATTACAAAAGCGGTGTAGTGCAATGAAATTGTTCTTTCCATCTCTTTTGGAAAGAAACCATTTTCATCTAACTGGTAATCTAAGCGGCCTGCAGCATTATTTACAATACTTTTTGCCAGGTTAGTGCTATCAATAAACAATGCCAGTGCCAGCCGTTGTGCATCGTACCAGGCGCCATGATTATTTTTAGCATTCATTTCATCTTTACCATTCTTGCTTGTTTGCATCCAATTTAAAAATTCAGCAAACCATTTTTTCATTCCCTCTTCATCTTCTTGTTTCCAACTTTTTGAACCTTTTAATAAATTGATACCATCAACAAGTTTTACATAATGGCGGGTATCAATCAACCCTGCTCCACGTCCATCATTTTTTCCTTTAATTGACTGGGCAAAATTCAGGTTTGGATTCATCCTGGTTGCAGTATCTAAAAACCAAACCCTTAATAAATTGGCTGCATGTTTAGCATACATTTCATTTTCTGAAAAATAATAGGCCAACGCAAGTGTTTGTACATACTCACATAACTTAGGCTGATATTCCTTGTCCTTGTATGCTTTCACTTCGGGGTTTGTTTGCCCGTCTTTACGCATATAAGGCAGCCCATTTGGTTTTGTTGAATCGTACCAGAAGTATGGAGCCAGGCTCATGTAATCATGCTTATCGCCACTTGGCGGTATATTGGTTTTTTCCATTACACTCACCGGTTCAAATTTTAAAGCTTTATCAGCATCTTTTAATAATTGTTTATATGCCGGCATCACTGCAGCATCTTTATTATTAATAGCCGCTTTGTTTCTTTCCAGCGCTTTTAAATTAAGAGCAATCAACAAAGGCTTGCCAGGCATTTGCCCGGCAGCCTTAGTTAAATCATAACTCAATAAAAAAAACACAATTAAAATCAATAAATTCCTTTGCATATAAATATTTTTATTTTACAAAAGCTATCTTTTTTTGAAGTTTTACATTGTTTCCTCTTACCGTAACAATATAAATTCCTGTTGAAAAATGTAATGCAGGTAAATCAGTAGTTATAAAACCAACCGGCATAAACAAATTCTTTTTTGCAACCGGTTGTCCTGCCATATTATATACTATCACATCGCCCAACAAAGGCTCGGTTGAATAAACCTTAACAGTTAAATTACCCGATGCATTTCTGTAAGCATTAAAATACATTTCGGCAGTGCCTGTTAAGGGTAATATGGTTAGTCTTCCGTTAGTATAAGTAATATTATAGTTGTTGGAAGTGGCTCCTGATAAAGTTATTGGGTAATAGCCCGGCGATGTGTTAGTTGTTGCAATAGTAGTTGCAAAAACCGGTGTTAATAAATTGGCCGAAGTTTCGCCCAACACAAACCCAGTATAAGTAATTATAAATGCAGGGTTGGGTTGCCCGGTAGTTTTAACTGTATCTAATACCATAATGGCAAGATTTGCTTTATTTACAGTAAGTGTTCTACTTACGGGTATTGCAGGAAAATATCCGTCATTACCAGCCTGTGATGCAACAATGGTAGTGGCTCCCGCGCCGGTAATATGAATTGTATTTCCGGTAATAGTTGCTACATTGGGGTTACTGCTGATATATGTTATTGGTATGGTATTATTGGTACTGGAAGCACCGGTATTAAAATCAGCATTACCATATGTTTTTGTTGGAAGTGCATTAAAAGTTATGGTTTGATTTTGCTTAGGCACCACCGTTAGTGTACCATTAACATGTGTAATAGTATAATTTGCAGCCGTTGCATCCAAAACTGTAATTGGATATGTACCAGGAGGAGAATTTAATACGGCTGTTGTAGAAATATTTGGTTGTGTTAATAATACTGTTGAAGTTTCGCCATTTACAAAACCAGTAAACGTTATTGTTAATGGTGGATTTGCAACTTGCTCAAATTTTGTTTTATCATCTGCAGTTACAGTAAGTGGCGCTGTACTAACGGTTAGTGTTTGATCAACACTTGCTGCAGGATAGTTACCATCAGTGGCCTGCGATGCATTGATAACAGAAGTTCCTGCACCGGTAATATGAATTAGCCCACCTACAATTGTTGCAACAAGCGGGTTACTGCTTGTATAAATGATAGGCTCTGTAGTATTTAAACTGGTGGCACCGCCATTAAAATCAGCATCACCATAAATTTTTGGTGCAATAGGGTTAAATATAAACGGATTTACCTGTGCTATGGCACCTGAACCTATGGTTGAAAAACTGCTGATGGTAGCTGTAGCCGTGTTGTTTGTATTATCAGCCGTGCCAATTGGTAAATTCCATGAGCTGCCATTGTTTTCAATTAAACCAATTTCGGCATTGGTTAAAGTTGTATAGGTAGAACCTTCTAAAACTGTTGGCCAGTTTATCTGTACAGTTGCATCACCGCTTCCGGCAAGCCGGTTTACATTCCATACTGCATCAACCATTCGTTGTTTTAAAAATGGAGGCATAGGCGTTCCCGTTATAGTACCATTGCTGGTAATACCGGTAAAAGTTGCTATAGTAAAATTAGATGTAGATACAGGTGTGATGGTAATGGGTAAATAATGTACTGTGGTACCAACAGGAATTGTGGTTGCCGCAGCAACTCCATCTACCTGAACAATACTTTGAACACCTGCTGTTGTATAATCGGTGGCAATATATTTAGTATCATCAAATGCACCGCTAATTGTTGCACCCGAAAGCACATGCACGGTATCAGCAGGGCGCAAAGTTATTTTTGCATTTACAAGTAAATTATTGTTAACCGTTACACCGGTATTCACAGTAATATCGGCATTTACATTAACCGTATTGGTTTGTATCATATTGCCTGACGAACCTGTAGTAATACCAAATGGCCAGGAGGTTGCTCCATCAATAGTGTAATTAATATTGTCATCAAAACCCATATTACCTGATGCTATTACCGAACCGGTAGCCGGATTAAAACCATTAGGATTTGCAGTACGAAGTGTAGCGCCACTTGTTTTAACTGTGTAAGCAACATTTGTTGCAGTAGCAGTTGCAGGGTTTGAAATATAAACAAGGTTATTTGTTGTAGAAACGCTAACGATTGAAGTGTTGGCAGGTATGCCTGTGCCAGTAATGGATTGCCCTGTTGTTCCGGTAGATGTATTAGTAATTACATAAGAACCTGCAGCAATATCCCCGGTGCCTGGCACTGCAGCATTGATACCGTTGGCATCAAAATCAACCGAACCGGTAATCTGTTTGTCGGTAAAATTAATTTTACCATAAACAGTTGTGGCATCACTTACAGTAATGTTTTTATTTAAAGTTACATCTGCATTATCGGCAATTTTAAAACCAGGTACATTAATAACACCTGTGCCAGATACAGATTGCGGCGTGTTACCTGCCATAATTATTTCATTGGTACTGGCAGCATCTGCATTTAATGTTCCATCTACAACCAGGTTACCCATGATGGCAGTTTCGCCGGAAGTATGTGTTTTGAAAGTACAACCGGTATTAACCGTAAGATTGTTGATTCTGTGTATTGGCCCGTCAGCAACTAAAGTTGATCCGTTCTCTACAATAATATTTCCAAAACTTTTGTTGTTGAAATAAGAGCCACCGGCAACGGCTGCACGATGATGCCAGAAACTTCCGGGCTCAAAATTAATAGCCGAAAAAGTGGAGCTGTTACCCATTGGGCTCCATCCGCCCAGGTAATATAAATGAGCGCCACTTTGAAATACCACCCATTTTTCGGATGATTGTGAAGAACTTCCAAATGCATAAGACGAAGATGTTGAAGTGATATTGGTAGTAAATGAAGAACCGTTAGTAAATACAAAAGTTCCCGGCGAACCTCCGGTGCCATTATCAAAACGCATTTGCCAGGGTGTTATTAGTGAAACTGTACCGCTTACCCTACATGCATCAACAGCCGATTGAAATGTAAAACGAAGACTACCCACCGGCGATGCCACATTAAATGTGCATCCTGCATTAACTACAAAATCTTCTCCCAACTCTCCTGCAATGGTTATTGTACTTGTACCCGATGTAGGGCGAAGCATTGTAATATTTACATTGTTAACAAATTTAACCTGTGCACAGGTTATGCTGGAACTTGCCAAAATTGTTGCTGGCCCGGTAGCCGTTGTTGCACCACCCAGGTTAGTACCATCAAAAACTAAAATATCGGTTGCGCCTGTTGATGAAGGCCTTGATGTTCCGGCTCCATTAATATCTGTGTTCCAGTTAGTCCCCGTATTGATGCCGGTGGCAGCAGCAAGGCCGCCTACCCAATAATAGGTTGTTTGGCCAAACATCATTCCGGTTGTAAATAACAGGAAAATTGTAAAAAATATTTTTTTCATTTTTGCAGCGTTTTATATTTTGTAATATGAATTGGTATGAATTTTTAAAAATTTATTCGCCATTTATAAAGTCTTCTCTCATTGGGCTAAACACATCAATTAAAACTCCGGCTTCTATACAAACAGCGCCATGTAAAGTATTTGGCGGAATATAAAAAGCATCTCCGGCCTTAAGTACTTTCTTTTCGTTGCCAATCTCTACTTCAAAAATTCCACTTTCAATATGTGTTATCTGCGAATGAAAGTGCTTATGTAATGTTCCAACCCCACCTTTATCAAACGATACTTTAACAACCATCAGGTTGTTATCATAACCCATAATTTTTCTTTTTATTAATTCGCCTGTTTGTTCCCAGGGTATGTCTTTGTTTTCAATGAATACTTTTGTTGATTCGGTTGTTCCCATTGTTTTAGTTTTGATAATAAACTTTTATGTTTTGGTTTTTCTTATTTAAAACTTTTGTCCGTTTAGCAATACTGTAAAAGGCCCTGTCCAGCTTATACCTGCGGCAGTATGTTGTTTTTTTTCATCTGTATTGTTATTACACTGTGCCAGTATTAATTTCTTTTCGCCCACCAGAATCTCAGCTATTGTATAATCTTTATCGTTTTGCAATAGTTTTATTTGTTTTACCGATGGATATGCATTGGAAGAAAATTCGTAAACGGGATCAAACTTGCCATGTATTTCAATTACACTAACAAACGACTGGTTATTTCCGTTTTTACGAATTATGAATGCAGGTTCGTGCCTTAAATTAAAATTGGGGTCGTTAGCGCCGGTTCGGGTGTAAAATATTTGAGCAGTATCCTGCACCAGCGATGAAATGGTATAATATGTTTGATGATTAAGAAAAGTTAGTTGCACAATGGTATCAACTGCAGTTCCTGCTGCTTCTTTCCATAAATATTGGTACCCGTTTTTTTTACCAAGTGGTTCCAATTTTTTTGTACTGGCTTCATACTTAACCGAAGTATTTATTAATGCGCCGTTGTATTGAAAAGGCAGATCGTATTGATGGGTAACGCCTGACTGCACATTAAAAATGTCAGCAATTATTTTTTTACCATCTGGCAATACCAGCATGTATAGCGTGCGTTGCAAGTGAGTGCCGGGGTATGCGTTATCTTCTTTAGCAGACACAACCTGCATGGCAGCATTATTATAACTGCTGAATAATTTATCGGAATGAAATTTTTCTGCTGTTTCTTCTTTACCATTAAAATGGCTGGTTTCATCTTGTACAATAGTGTTATGTGCAATGGTTTGCTCAGCATATTTCTTATTCTCGGGCAGGTAGCGGCCGCCATATTTTTGTTCTACCCCAATAAAACGCACCGATCCGTAATTGCTGATTATCTCATTTCCTTTATCGTATAGCATTAAACCCAACTTATCGTAATGCCCATGTGATAAACCATGCGATGTATATTTAAAAAGTAAGCTTGTAAGGTTTTCATCTTTTCCGTTCCTGAAAATACTTATACCCCCTTCATTGCCCTGTACTCCATCGGTACATTCAATAGACTTATATTCGAAATATTTAGGGATATCTTTTGTTTTTGCAAGTGCAGCGGCAATTGCCGTTCCGCCATTATTAAGCATTACCCGGCCTTGTTTATTGGCAACAAACAACCAATTTTTGTGAGGGCCATACACTTTCCAAAAAATATCTATGGTAGTTACCAGTTCATTGGACGTGTAATCTTTTTCTTTTAACGCATCGTTAAAAGGGAAAAAAGCGCCGTTGGTATTTGTTTGTTGCAAGCATGTAACCAATGCCTTTTGCAATATCCGGTTACGATGTTCAAATATTTTTAAAGAAGGATTGCTGTTATTTAAAGCGTTTGCAAAAAGTGCAAAAGGTAAGATAGCATAGCGGGTGTAATACGGACCTTCAGTATAATAACCATCAGGAGAAAACAACTTATCTAACAATGCAATAAAACCACTTTTACCATTTTTTTCTGAGCCCATTAAGGCCATGTCAATATAATCCTGGTTGTTGGTGGCTATACCAATGATACCTACACCGGCACAAGCCCACACGGCATGGTTATGTATCAGGTTAAACCAGTTTTTTAAATCATGCGTAAAAAAATCTACTTCGGGTTTAAATGCACCTTCTTCAATTTTTTTATGTTCGGTAACTGTAAGAGAATTATAAATTAAGTCATAAGCCATCCCGGTGTACACCATCCAGTTAGCATCATTTAATGCCTGCCAGAAAATTCGGCCCGGTGAACTACTTGTTGCCTGTGGATGATTTTTTAGTGTTGGATTTAGTGCAGCATATTTCAACAGCATGTTTTTCACCAATGTTGCGTATTTAGTTTCACCGGTAAGGTTGTACAAAACGCCACTGTTAAACATCAGCGTATAATTTGCTTTATGCTTATCGTGTGTATAACCTCCAGCCGGATCTTTTGGAAAAGGCACATCCACATCTTTGCCTATCCATTGGTCAACACTATTTTTTATTTCATTAAAAGACTGGTTAAGCAAAGGATACAATGGAAGGTTCTTTTTAACTTCTGCTATTTCTTTCTTTGTAAAAAAAGTATTGGGGTGTTGTGCCTGTACATGCACACACATGAATAAAGTAAATAGCAATGTTAAAATTCTATTCATCCTTAGCAATCGTTTATATGTTTTTTGTGCCCCTGGCACGATATTTTTTATTCTCTATACAAAATAAGTTCCACCATTTATTTCCACACTCTCACCATTTATAAATGATGAGGAATTGCCTGCCAGGTACAAGACCAGGTCTCCCACTTCATCGGCCCTTCCTTCTCTTCTTAAAGGAGTTGAGTCAGCCACTTTAGTTCTTATTTCGGGTTTAGTAAATGTGTCGTGAAAAGTGGTATTAATCATACCCGGAGAAATGCAGTTAACCCTTATTCCTTTTGGCCCAAGTTCTTTGGCCATTCCTCTTGTAAAAGTTAATACAGCACCTTTAGCTGCAGCATAGGCCGATGCTCCACCACCGCCACCATCTCTTGCCGCCTGCGAAGAAAAGTTAACGATTGATCCGCCATCGGTCATGTGTGGCGCAACCGACCTCGTTACCAGGTAAACTGATTTAAGGTTTACGTTCATTACTGCATCCCAAAATTCTTCATCCAGGTCGGCCAAAATTTTACGACCTAATAAGCCACCGGCAACATTTACCAAAATATGTATTGTATTTCCATAAGCTGCAACACAAGCAGCAACAAGCGCATTCACATCTGTAGCTTTGGTCATATCGCCATAAACTGCAATGGCATCGCCACCGGCATCTTTAATCATACGTATGGTTTCATCTGCCTGCTCTTTATTACCAAAATAGTTTACACAAACTTTAGCGCCTGCAGCCGCAAGTTTTAAAGAAGCCTGCCTGCCTATATCTCTGGCGCCACCTGTTACAATTGCAATTTTTCCTTTCATCATGATTATATATTTACACGTTTTTTAAAATTATACTGTTGATTCAAACTGTTTTAAAAGGGTAAATGAAATTAATTAATACCATGCGGCATCTTATAGCAAACTGGTAACCACTTGCACAATAGTAGCCTTAATTAACTGTTTACTTGATTTAATACCTATTAGAATATTTCTAATTAAATAAAAGAAACAGTAAATAATTTATTAAATTTTAAAACTATTCTTAAGCAGTTTCTATATTTTTTAACCGATAACGGTACCGGCAACGGTACCGGTGTTCCCGAAAATTTAATATTGTTTAGCTTTACCATTAATAACTTTTGCTTTATTAATGACCAAACCTCCCACCATAAAAGATATTGCCCGCCAGTTGAATATTTCTGTTTCTACAGTTTCACGTGCTATACGAGATGCAAAGGATGTAAATAAAGAAACCAAGCAGGCAGTTTTGAATTTGGTTGAAAAATTAAACTACCAACCAAATCAGTTGGCGCTTAGTTTGCGTAATAAACAAACACATACTATTGGTGTAATTGTACCCAACCTCGATTATGTTTTATCAATGATGGTAAGAGGAATTGATGAAGTGGCGCTGGAAGCCGGCTATACGGTTATGATTTGCCAGAGCAATGAATCATTTGGAAGAGAAATATTAAATACTCGTCGCTTACTTGAAAGTCTTGTTGATGGTTTTATCATTTCTGTAAGTAGCGAAACAAAAAATTTTGATCACATAAAAAAAATACAAGAGAAAGAAATACCGATGGTGGTGTTTGACAGGGTAACAACACATTTAAAAGCGCCTAGTGTGCGTATTGATAATGAAGATGGCGGTTTTCAAGCCACAGAACATTTAATAGAACAAGGTTATAAACGCATAGCTATACTGGCAGGGCCTAAAAATCTTGACATCAGCAATAAAAGAATGGAAGGTTATATAAGTGCTTTAAAAAAGCATAAGATAAAACCCGATACAAGTTTAATCATGCATTGCGATTTTAACCAGGACTATGCTTATTTTGCCACAGAAGAATTACTTTCAATGAAAAAAAGGCCAGATGCAATATTTACCATCAGCGACCGTATGGCTATTGGTGCTATGCTGGCCATTAAAAAGAAAGGATTAACAATGCCTGAAGATATTGGTCTTGTTGGTTTTAACGACGAACCAATTTTGAACCTGGTATCTCCCACCATCTCCAGTGTGGAACAACCTTTTTTTGAACTGGGTAAAACAACAGCCAAACTTTTTATTGAATGTATGCACAACAAAGAAGACATGAGCCATGTAGAAAAAGTGCTTAAAACAAAATTGCATATTAGAGAATCATCTCAAAAGAAAATTAAAAAATAAATCAATCGTATGATAAAACATTCACTGCTATTTTGCTTTTTCTTATGCTCCACAATTTTGCAGGCAAAAAACATCATCGTTACAAATGCCAGTGAACTTAATGCTGCCAATGAAACTGCAAAACCTGGCGACACCGTGTTACTTAAAAACGGTAACTGGCAAAACCTTGATATGGTACTTACCTGCAATGGAAATGCCAAACAACCTATTGTTTTTAAAGCGCAAACAAACGGACAGGTTTTTATAAAAGGTAAAAGCCGCCTTCGGTTGGGAGGCAGTTATATTATAGTAGAAGGATTGTTGTTTACCGATGGTTTTGCATCCAATGGAAGTGTTTGGGAGTTTAGAAAAAGAAAACAGGTTGGCAACAACTGCCGAATTACCAATTGTATGATAAATGGCTTTAACAATATAAATCGTAAAGATGAAAATTACTGGGTTGCCTTTTACGGTAAAAACAACCGGGTAGACCATTGCAATTTTATTAATAAAACTAATTTGGGTGTACTGGTAGCCGTTATATTGGATGATGACAGAAGCAGGCAGAACAGTCATAGTATAGACAGCAATTATTTTGGTTTAAGAATACCTATGGGCAGCAATGGCGGAGAGATAATAAGAGTTGGTGTATCGCAGCATTGTACTTTTTACAGCAATACTGTTATCAAAAATAATCTTTTTGAACATTGCGATGGCGAAACAGAAATCGTTTCCATAAAATCGTGTGGTAATGTGGTAAGAAATAATGTTTTTAAAGAATGCCAGGGCTCTGTGGTTTTACGGCATGGTAACAACAACACCGTTGAAGGAAATATTTTTTTTGGTAATGGTAAAAGAGGATCGGGTGGTATAAGGGTAATTAATGAAGGCAATTGGATAGTAAATAATTATTTCTACAATTGTGTGGGCAAGGGTTTTAAATCACCATTGGCAATAATGAACGGTGTGTTTAACTCACCGCCACACCGCTACCTGCCGGTACGTGATGCAGTAATTGCCAATAATACATTTTATAATTGCAGCCCCATTAGCCTGGGAGAAGGTGCAGATACGGAAAGAACAGTACAACCCATAAATGTGTACATTTTCAACAATGTTTTTTATAACCCTTCCAGTGAAGTTTTGTTTAATCATTCCAGCCCAACCGATAGTATTTACTTTGCCAATAATTTTATCAGCAACAAACAAAATACACAAACCATAAATGGGTTTGGAAAAACTAAAATCAAATTTGATAAATGGGATGAGATTGAATTTCCCTTTATAACAAAAAGATCGGTTGACATTTTACCTGTTGCAATGCAAAGCATGGAAAGTGAAAGGCTAAAGGAACATTTTCCTAAAGAAGCAGGTTGTAATGAATTTTCATATTTCAAATCGTTATACCAAAATAGCAAACAAATGGGTATAAGCTGGCATTTAAATGATGCGGGGAAATATGAAGACACAAAAGTATTTAAGTGTAAAGATGCTGATGCCGTATATGCTGCGTTATCATCGAACAACAATAAAATTGAAATTGAATTAACGGGCAATTCTTATTTTTTTTCGAAACCATTGGTTATTGTTAAAAACACCTTTATCATTGGTCCCAACAGGCAAATCTCATTTTCATCCGATCATAACCTCATTAACTTTTTTGAAATAACCGGAAGCAATTCGCTTATTATAGAAAACCTTAACCTGATGTCGGATACATTGGCGTTTAACCAGTTTATCAATACAGAATCAAACGGCAGTTGCAATTATTTCAGCATCAACATCAATAATTGCCAATTTTCTGGTTCAGATGTTATAGCGTTTTGCAATATTGCTAAAAATTCATTCGCCAATTCAATTTCAGTAACGAATTCTACTTTCAGTAAAATAACTGGAGCCTTATTTAATTTAAAAGATGAAAATGATGATAAAGGATTTTACAGTACTGAAAAAATAGAAATTAGCAACTGTGTTTTTGAAAATAATGTTGGCTACCTTTTAAACATGTACCGGGGAGGAAACGATGAAAGTACCATGGGACCAAAATTAGTTTTTACAAATAATAAAATATCAGATTGCAGAAATGATTATGAATTGATACGATTGTTTGGTGTACAGGAATCACTTGTTAATGATAATAGTTTTATAAACGCTAACCAGCAAGGTACCGCATTAATGTACGAGGATAAAGTTAGAGCCGATCATCAACAAAAAAACAATACACTTACCAACAGTGGTGTAATTAAAGAAAATAAATTTGTAACAAACCAGTAGGTTAAAACTAAATAATATTGATGGCTATCATTTTTTTTCGGCAGCAATAATTTGTTCAGTATATTTTCGTACGGCTAATGCTTCATTCATATATTTTTTACTGAAGACCGATTGTTTATATGCAGTAAACATTTTGTAGGAGAGTATTTTCTTTACTTGTGGTAAAGTTATAATGTGCTTTGACATGAATGCAACTCTATTGCCAACAGTGCTCTCCATAAAAAACTGGTTATCTAAATTTTTTACATTATTAACAGCCGGAACAAAGAAAAAATCTTTTTGTTTTTCTGCTGGCATATTATATCCATTTATAAGCCAGAAGTCATTTTTTGCTTCTATACAATTTTGAATAAGCGCCGTAATTTTATTTGGCTCGCTTTTTACACGGTCGGCATGCACCACAATAATATTGTTGTTAAACACACAATTGTGATTTTGAATGTATGGGAAATACGTATCCAGTTGCGGTTTGGGCAACATTACAAAAATATTTCCGGTTATATTAACTGGCCTTGCAAAGTCGGCGCTAACAATTCCCCTGTTTCCCGAATAAATAATATTGTTTTTAATTTGCTGAATAGCGGTGCCACGGTAAATCTGGTCAGAAAGATCAACCTGTATGCCTGCAAAAAGTATGGAATTGGATATTGTGGAATTTAAGCTGTACATACCTACTCCATTTAATGCACTTGAATATCCTTCTGAAAGATCGGAAATAAAACAGGAGTCGATAGTTATTCTATCAGACGATAATGTTGTAACAATCTGAAAACCCCGATTATACCTGAAAGTACAATTCTTAATCAATACATCTGTAAGTTTACCTGGCCCAAATTCATTTTCCACATCTATTCCTGCACCCGGTGCATGCCAGCCATAGGCTCCGGTATTTGCGGTTGAATCGAAAGTTGAATTAAGTATTTTAATCTGGTTGCCTTTTACAATACTCAGTCCCTGCCTGGCATTGTTATACGACCTGCACTTATTCATCACAATATCCTTTCCGTTACTCTGTATTAAAAATCCATCTGCTGCAAAATGATGTGCTGTAATATTTTGAAGAACAATATGGCTGCTTTCATCAGTTGGTTCATTATCATTAATAGCTACGCCATACGATTGGCCTTCAACAACACCATCAATCTTTTTCATCTTGTCCACTTCGCCATAAAGTGTAATATCTTTTAACAATACATTTTTACAATTTGTAAATTTAAAAGGGCATACTGTATTATTGTTACTATAGTAATAACTTAATCCCGGCAGTTGATAATCTTTTGTTCTTGTAAAATTGCCATTAACCCTTATGATACTATTGTTTCCGGTAATGGATAAATTCTTACAGTTTTTAAAAGTAATATCTGTTGCTTTTAATAACTTATCTGCACCAGGAGTTTTATAAGCAGCTATATAATATTTTCCTTTAGGAATATTTAAATGCCCACCGCCGGCTCTGGATAAGGTTTCTGCTGCTTTTGCAAAAGCCTGGTAATTATCAGTTTTATCGTCGGGTACGGCTTTAAAATCTTTTACCAGGTCGTAATTAATAGTTTTTTGAGAAAAAACAGGCTGTTGTTTGCAACAGATAAACAACAATAAGATAAAGGGAATGAAAGTTGGTTCAAAAGTTTTTTTAATCATAATAAACATTTTTGTTTACTATATGCAATTTTCATGCACAAACTTTTTTTATCAACATCATTTGCCCCAGGTGATAAACATCATGCTGCAGGCAACCGATGATAAGTTCAAAATAGGTTTGATCTTTTTTAGATGAAGGTTTGTCTAAATTATCTTCATTAAAATGATAGATAGCATTACGCAGTAAATGATATGCAGCTTCAAAATCGTGCAATGCCTGGTGCCAGGTTTCAGTATTTGTTACATCAGGCAAATGAAAATCAGTAAATGGTGGTGGATTATCAGTACCTGTTAAGCGGTTGGCTACATAGGTACGCCAATAAATAATATGCGCTACCAGCATCCAAATACTGTTTGTTTTTTTATGAATTGTTAGTATTGCTTTTTCTGCATCTACACCGTGTAATACTTCTTTAAAACTATTATCCGTCCAATGGTTGCCATGTTGCAACTCTGCAAATTGTTTTAATATGCGATTAATTTCATTACCCATATTTTTGTATTGTATTTAACATCATTAAAATTACCAACAAACGGATTAAAACGCAAAGTTTATTATAAACAAAATGAAACATTACACAGGTACAAGATAATAATGGCATTGGTTTAGTTTGCCTGATGTTTTTTAAAATTAGAGGTTTTAATAAAAATATAATTATGAATGTAGAATTTAATAAAAATGAAGACGCCATGAAAATGTCATGGAGTAACGTAAAGCGTTACCTGGAAAGGATATATGAAGGTGGAGGAAAAAAATCGGCCGATAAGCAAAAAGAACGCAACAAATTAACAGCCCGGCAGCGAATAGATTATTTAATTGATAAGGATTCCATTTTTACCGAAATAGGTGCTTTTGCCGGATTTGAAATGTATTCCGATGAAGGAGGCTGCCCGGCAGGTGGTACCGTAAGCGGCATTGGTTATGTAAGCGGCAGGCAATGTGTAATTGTTGCCAACGATCAAACTGTAAAAGCCGGCGCCTGGTTTCCCATCACCGGCAAAAAAAATTTACGGATGCAGGAAATTGCTATGGAAAACAATTTGCCCATAATATATCTTGTAGATAGTGCAGGCGTATTTCTGCCAAAACAAGATGAGATTTTTCCGGATAAGGAGCATTTTGGGCGCATCTTTCGCAACAATGCAAAGATGAGCGCCATGGGCATAACCCAAATTGCCGCTGTAATGGGTGCCTGTGTTGCAGGCGGTGCCTATCTTCCAATTATGAGCGATGAAACATTAATGGTTGAAGGCAATGGATCTATTTATTTAGCAGGACCATACCTGGTAAAAGCAGCCATTGGTGAAGATGTAGATAGTGAAACACTTGGCGGCGCCGATACACATAATAGTATTAGCGGCATAGCCGATTATAAATTTGAAACTGAAGAAGCATGTTTGAACCAGGTAAAAAAAATAATGAACAAGTTAGGTGATCAAAAAAAAGCCGGTTTCAATCGTATTGAAAGCAAACCTCCTAAAAGCAATACTGGTGAAATTTATGGCATTATGAGCGCTGGCAATACCAAGCCTTACAATATGGTTGATTTGATAAACTGCATTTGCGATGAAGGTAGTTTTGACCAGTTTAAAGAAGATTATGGCAAAACCATTGTTTGTGGCTATGGCCGTGTTGATGGTTGGGCTGTAGGGATAGTAGCTAACCAACGCCTTATAGTAAAAAGTAAAAAAGGCGAAATGCAATTAGGCGGAGTTATTTATAACGATAGTGCCGATAAGGCTGCACGCTTTATTATGAATTGTAATCAAAAAAAGATTCCGCTTGTATTTTTACAGGATGTTACCGGTTTTATGGTGGGCAGCCGAAGTGAGCATAGTGGCATTATTAAAGATGGTGCAAAACTTGTAAATGCTGTTGCTAACTCTGTAGTTCCTAAAATCACCATCATAGTTGGTAATTCGTATGGCGCCGGTAATTATGCCATGTGTGGCAAAGCTTACGATCCCCGTTTTATTTATGCATGGCCTACTGCAAAAATTGCTGTAATGGGTGGAGAGCAGGCTGCCAAAACCATGTTACAAATTGAAGTGGCTGGACTTAAAAGCAAAGGGCAGGAAATAACAGAAGCCGATGAAAAAAAACTTTTAGATAAACTCATTTCCCGATACGATGCACAAACCACTCCATTTTATGCAGCAGCCAGGCTTTGGGTTGATGAGATAATTGACCCTGGTAAAACACGTAATTATATTTCTGAAGGTATTGCAGCAGCTAATCATAATCCTGATATAGCAGAATTTAAAACTGGCGTGTTTCAGGTGTAGTAAATAAAGCTTGTAACTAAAAGCGATTTTATGTTTTCTTAATGATAGCAAAAAAATATCTGAACAAAGAATTTGAAGAATTAAATTAAGTTGGTTGAATTTATTAACAAACCAATCAATTTTCAATTCATTCTAATCAAATCTTTATCCAGATATTTTGCAAAGCCGTTTTAGTTTTTCATACAGAATTTTTGCTGCCGTAGTTAACTATTAATTACATCCAGAATGGTAAAAGTTTTTTTCCCTGCCGGAACATTCCAGTTTACTTTTTGCCCTTTACGAAATCCAATGAGGGCAGTACCGATAGGCGCCAATATCGAAACCTTTTTCTCTTTGATATTTGCTTCTTCAGGCGTAACCAATGTTATTTCCAATGTTTCATTCTTATCAGATGTTTTAACTAATACTTTTGAATTTAGCCTAACTACATCAGCGGGCGCAACTTCTGTTTCTACCAATTTTGCGCCTTTCAGTTCAGCCTGCAATGCTTCAGCATAACGCCTGTCAACAGTTTTATTATGCCACCATCCCCTTAAATAAGAAATTAACAGGTTGTGATCATCTTTAGTTAAAATGAGGCTGTTGTTTATTGTTTTCATGTTTTTTAATTTAATAGTGATTGAATGTGCTGCTTTTTAACATGCAGCATGTTATTTTTAAAATAAATTTCATCGAACGATTTTGTTGATTGGTCATTTATTTTTTTGAAAAATTTACGAGCCTGTATATTATGTACATCTTTAAAACCGCAAGCTTCCATCATTTCACAGGTAGCTTTTATGGTATTAGTATGAAAATTAAATACCCTTACAGATTTTTCTGCCGGATCAAGTCCCTTGTACAGTGATGGGTTTTGTGTAGCCACACCTACCGGGCATTTTCCGCTATCGCATACCAACGCTTGAATGCAACCAAGCGAAAACATCATCCCTCTTGATGAATAACAAGCCGATGCTCCCATTGCCAATGTTTTCAGAATATCAAAACCTGTAATAATTTTTCCCGATGCCATAATCTTAATATGGTTGGTTAAATTAAACTCATCTAATGTTTGTTTTACAAAAGCAAGTGCATCAAACAAAGGCATTCCCAGGTTATCGGTAAACTCTAATGAAGCTGCTCCGGTTCCTCCTTCAGCGCCATCTATCGTTATAAAATCCGGATAACAACGATTTGCCCTGATGGATTTGCATATATCAATAAACTCTGTTTTATCGCCAATGCAAATTTTAAATCCTACTGGTTTTCCGCCTGATAATTCACGCAACCAACCCAAAAAATTAACTAGCCCTTCGGGAGTATTAAAAGATGAATGACTTGCTGGCGAATGAACCGTTATGCCTACTTTTACTTGTCGGATAGCTGCTATTTCGGATGTATTTTTCTTTGCTGGCAAAATACCGCCATGACTTGGTTTAGCACCTTGCGATAATTTCAGTTCAATCATTTTAACTTGTGGGCGCATTGCGTTTTTTTGAAATAACTGTGGATTAAATTTTCCTTGTTCATCTCTACAGCCAAAATAACCTGTACCTATCTGCCAGATAAGATCTCCGCCTTTTAAATGATATTCACTTATCCCGCCTTCGCCGGTGTTATGAGCAAAATTTCCCAACCGGGCTCCTTTATTAAGAGACTCGATGGCTGTTTTACTTAATGCACCATAGCTCATAGCTCCAATATTTAATATACTGGCACTATAAGGTTGGCTGCATAAATGATTACCAATAGAAACCCGTAATGCTTCGCTCTTTATTTTTGAAGGATATAAAGAATGAGCCACCCACTCAAAACCTGCTGTATAAGGATCGGCCTGCATACCAAATGCTACAGTTTGCTTTTCGTTTTTTGCCCGTTGGTACACAATTGATCGCTGACGCCTGTTAAATGGCTTTCCATCCAAATCAGATTCAAAAAAATACTGCCTCAATTCCGGACGGATTGATTCAAGGAAATATCGTAAATGCCCAATTACCGGGTAATTGCGAATGATAGCATGTTTTTTCTGCAACCTGTCGTAAACAGCAAGTAAAAGTAAAGGCAGTGAAATGATTAATGCCCAATATTTGTTTGCATTATGTATATATGCATGATTAATGATGATAGCATTTAATAAAACAAGGATCATTAAAATCATTCCACTTATTGAAACCCCTCTGTTTATTTTTGACCTTTTCATTTGTTATTTTTTTTATTTATGCAATGTGCCTTAATTGTTTTTTTATTTGTTTTGATATAAGTTCCTGCCATTTGATTGCTTTTGCTTCCAGTGGCTGTAATTCAAAAATGTAATCAACCACGTTTCGGTAAAATACCAGTTCAACGGGTTTGCGTTTGTTTGTAAATTCAAATAACAGGTTAACCTGTTCAAGAATTACTTCGCTTATCTTACCCGGTTTACCTTTATCAAAAACAGGCCGTTTAATTTTTTGTAAAGTACAATCGGTTACTTCATCCAGGTCAATAACCTGGTGTTGGTATTTATTTTTTCCTGTTGTTTCCAGAATTAAAAATTTGCCATACAGCTTATCATAACCAAACATCATATTATGTAGTAATTCCGTTTCGGTTACTACCAGGTTATTATTGTATGCTACTTCATTAAAGTGTATTAATAGCCCGGCAGCTTTTCTTTGCAGGCTATTTTTATGAATCAAAAGCAACAACCAAAAGATGAGTACAAGTACAGCAATTATAATTATGGCACTGATAATAGTTGACATTTTATAAAATTTTTATCTTGTTTAAAATGCGTATATCAGCAATTTGATTTGATCCATTTAATAATGGCATCAATAATTACTGCCGCCATTTTCATTTGCAGAAAACAACGCCAGCGAACGCATTTTTTAAACTAATGGAAATATAAAGCAAAGCAATCCCAGGCCAGTTGTACTTTAGGCCAGGGCAAAAGTTTTAAAGTCTTTAAAACTTGAATAGTAAAATACCTTATTACAAAAAGGAAGAAACTCTGTAAAAGATGATATAATAAATGCCAATAGCCCGTGTTGAGTGTACCCAGGTTGTTGCAACGACATTTTATATATACTTTTTGTAAACATTACTGCAAAGCTAACTATTAAAAACAACATTGCATAATTTACCCATAATGATTAACGATTGTTTTTGGTTTTTTTACAATACAGTAACCGTTATTACCATTGAAAATTAAATACATTTTAAATTATAGGATAACTGGTAAATAAAACCAAACTGTAAAATATTTTGAAAATTAGTATGTCTTATAATGTAAAGTAAGAGTTCCTTATTTTGTCATATCCTCACTTCCCCAGCCCCATTTTAAAAATTCGGGAAATGCAAGCGCCCAGGTGGGTACATCATGATGGCCATCTTTTAGTTCAATAAATTTTATATCCCTACCCTGTTGGTAGCCTTTGTTTTCAAGTATTTCAATAAAACTAACCGTATCATCTATCGAATCAATAACACCATTATTATTCCTGTCGGCCACTTCATCTAATGTACCCACTTCAAAAAAGAATTTTAGCCAGGGATAATAATTTTTGCATTCCATTACCTGCTTATGCATAATGCGGTCGGTATCTTCGTTAAAGTCAGCATCATTTTGGTCCTTATCACGCCACCACAATGATCCACTAAATACACCAACTTTACTAAACTCCAAAGGATGGTTCCAAACAATGTCTAATGCACACAATCCACCAAGCGAAAAACCGGCAAAGCATTTTTCTTTAAACGAAAAGATGGATAATGTTTTACGTATAAAAGGCATCAGTTCTTCAAAAACAAATTGGTTGTACAATCCGGCTTTTGCGCCACGACCCTTATAATCTAAATAGTTGGCTGTGCCATATTCATTTTTCCTGTCTTTTGAACAATGAATGCCCACACAAAAAAGATCGTTTATACTTTTGCTTTCGTATAAATCATCCAATATGTTTTCAAACTGCATGGTAACCAGGTCCTGGCCATCATTTATAAGTAATAAACTAAGGTTAACGGGTGGTACATACTCCGGAGGGAAATAAAAATCAACTTTTACTTCACGTTCCAAAATAATTGATGTTATTGTGTGGTTTTCTACTAAAATCCGGGCTGCCTTTACTAATGACATAGTGCCAAAAATAAGGAAATACCTTTAATTTAAATCTGTATTTATTTATTAAAGACTGATAAATAAATTTTAATTTCAATCACTTAAAAACTTATTTTTTTTTATTGCTTACAAAAAAATATATTTGATTAGGTATATAAATAACTGAAACAACATCTACAAATAATCAAAAAAATAATTTATGAAGAAAATTGGAGTACTATTCGGAAAAGAAAGAAGTTTTCCCGAAGCCTTTATTGAAAGGGTAAACAGTAAAAAAGTAGATGGGATATTGGCAGAAGCTGTTCGTATAGATAAAGTTATACAGGGCGAACCATCGGGCTATGCTGTTATCTTCGACCGTATATCGCAGGATGTTGAATTTTACCGTGCATATCTTAAAAATGCAGCACTGTGCGGCACAACAGTAATAAACAATCCATTTTGGTGGAGTGCCGATGAAAAATTTTTCAATAACTGTTTAGCAACAAAAATAGATGTGCCGGTTCCAAAAACCGTAATACTTCCATCGAGAGACCTGCCAAACGATACCAGTGAAGAATCCTTCAGTAACCTGGCTTATCCATTGGATTGGGAAGGCATATTTAATTATATTGGTTTTCCTGCCTACATGAAGCCTTTTTCAGGCGGTGGCTGGAAAAGTGTTTACCAACTTAATAGTATGGAAGAGTTTTTTGAAAAACATGCCGAAACCGGGCAATTGGTAATGATGCTACAGGAAGAGATAAAATTTGATGAGTATTACAGGTGTTATTGCATTGGTGGAAAATATGTACGCATCATGCCTTATGAACCTCGTAATCCGCATCACCTGCGATATGTAGCCGATTTTAACCCATCACCCGAAAGATACAAATTGATGGAAGATATCGTTTTAAGGATTTGCCATTATTTAGGTTACGATTTTAATACTGTGGAATTGGCAGTAAGGGATGGTGTACCTTATGCCATTGATTTTTGCAATCCGGCTCCCGATGCAGAAGTTAGCAGCGTAGGCCAGGAAAATTTTGACTGGGTAGTTGAAACCGCTGCAACTTATGCAATAGAAAAAGCATTGGAGCATAAAGTTAATGCAGATAATTTAACATGGGGTAACTACATAAAAAATAGTGCAGGTAAAAAGAAATTATATAAATAACAACAAATGGCAAATTTATCTTACAAACATTTTACACTTGGAGTTGAAGAAGAATACATGGTTATTGACCCCGAATCAAGGGAGCTTAAAAGCCATGACCAAAAAATTGTTCAGGAAGGCCAAAAAGTAATTAAGGATAAAGTAAAGGCAGAAATGCACCAGGCTGTAGTGGAAGTAGGAACGGATATTTGCCAGGACATTGATGAAGCGTTTATTGATGTGGGTACACTTCGTAAAACCATTAGTGGTATTGCAGATGAACTAGGCCTTTGGGTAGGAGCATCGGGTACACATCCTTTTAGCCATTGGGAAAGTCAGTTAATTACAGAACATATACGCTACAATGAAATTGTAAACGAATTACAGGAAGCAGCCCGCAGTAACCTGATTTTTGGTTTACATGTTCATGTTGGCATGGAAAACAGGCAAATGGCCATTCATATTGCCAACTCTGCACGGTATTTTCTTCCGCATATTTATGCATTAAGTACCAACTCTCCGTTTTGGGAAGGGCGCACTACAGGGTACAAATCATTTAGAACAAAAGTTTTTGATAAGTTTCCACGTACCGGCATTCCCGATTTTTTCGACAGCATAGAAGCGTATGATAATTATATTAAACTTTTGGTAAAAACCAATTGTATAGATAATGCCAAAAAAATATGGTGGGACCTGAGAGTGCATCCATTCTTTAACACAGTAGAGTTTAGGATTTGTGATGTACCGTTAACCGTTCAGGAAACCATTACCATTGCAGCTCTTTTTCAGGCAATATGTGCAAAATTATACAAGCTTCGTAGCCAGAATCTGAATTTTATGATGTATTCCCGTGCATTATTAAATGAAAATAAATGGCGAGCCGGTCGTTATGGAATTGATGGAAGTATGATAGATTTTGGTAAAGAAACCGAAGTAAATACCAGGGTTTTAATTTATGAATTACTTGATTTTATTGATGATGTAGTACCCGACCTGGGTAGTCGCCATGCTATTAGCCATGTACACAAAATGCTGGAAGAAGGTACAGGAGCAGATAGACAGATTCAAGTTTATGAAAAATCGAAAAACCTGGTTGATGTAGTGGATTTTATTCATACCGAATTTTTAAGTGGCTTGTAATTTGTACAGATAGTTAAAAATCCTATCTTTGCCATCCAAAAAAAATGGCTGCGTAGCTCATCTGAATAGAGCATCCCGATTAAAAATCGGGAAGGTTTTAGGATGTGAATTACCAAGTTAAAAAAATTGGATAGGTAGCTCAACTGAATAGAGCATCCCGATTGCAAATCGGGAAGGTTTTAGGATGTGATTTACCAGTTTAAAAAAATGGCTGCGTAGCTCAACTGAATAGAGCATCCCGATTACAAATCGGGAAGGTTTTAGGATGTGGATTACCAGTTTAAAAAAATTGGATAGGTAGTTCAACTGAATAGAGCATCCCGATTGCAAATCGGGAAGGTTTTAGGATGTGATTTACCAGTTTTAAAAAAATGGCTGCGTAGCTCAACTGAATAGAACATCCCGATTACAAATCGGGAAGGTTTTAGGATGTGATTTACCAGTTTAAAAAAATTGGATAGGTAGCTCAACTGAATAGAACATCCCGATTACAAATCGGGAAGGTTTTAGGATGTGAATTACCAGTTTTAAAAATGGCTGCGTAGCTCAACTGAATAGAGCATCCCGATTAAAAATCGGGAAGGTTTTAGGATGTGATTTACCAGTTTAAAAAAATGGCTGCGTAGCTCAACTGAATAGAGCATCTGACTACGGATCAGAAGGTTTTAGGTTTGAATCCTAACGCGGTCACTAAATAGGTCAGCTAATTGCTGGCCTATTTTACTTTTATGTTTACAGTCTATATATTTTATTCACTTCCATCATTGGGTAATGTAAAAAATGGAACAAGGCCGGCAATGAGACGATCAAATGCCTCCATATACGCCACCTGATTATTACGTCCATCCAAAGTGGGGCTGTTAGCCACTTTTATATTTTTCTTTAATGCTCCTTTACTCATATTTGAAAGTACAGGAGATGCAATGTTGTATAAACTTTTCTACTTACTGCCGATACATCCCGCATGGCAAAAGGAATCACAGAAGTCTCTAAATCCCTATAAGGGATTTTATTGCCAGGCAAATTTGGATTATGTAAAATAAATTGAACAATATTTTTAGCCTGGTTTAAATAAAACAAAACAGGGCACCGGTAAAATTGAATGTCGATCTATAAAGAAGCACAAACAAAATTCAATAAACCGGCAACCCTGTTTTTATATTAAGTATATTGAGTTTTAATAAAGTTGCAACTTTTGTGCCAACGATTAAGAACTTTAAAAAAATGTACTCATATTTTATTCTATAAGTATTGATTAAAAAAAAGTTTGAATAATGAATAAAATAAACTGGGGAATTATTGGATGTGGCGATGTAACTGAAATTAAAAGTGGGCCTGCATTTAATAAAGTTCCTCATTCTGCATTGGTGGCAGTTATGAGACGTAATGCAAACAAAGCGGCAGATTATGCACATAGGCATAATGTTTCTCGTTGGTATGCAGATGCTCAACAACTGATACATGATAATGAAGTAAATGCCATTTATATAGCCACCCCACCCTCTTCTCATGCAGAATATGCTTTGCAAGCCATTAATGCTGGCAAATCTGTGTATGTAGAAAAACCTATGGCACTAAACTATTCTGCTGCAAAAAAGATGGCCCAAGTTGCACAAGAAAAAAATGTAAAAATGGTAGTGGCACATTATCGTAGGGAATGGCCTTTGTTTATAAAACTAAAACAACTGGTAAATAATAAAGTTATTGGCAACATTCATCTTGCTAACCTTAAATTTTATAAACCTGCACAAAACGATATTGAATTATTAAATAAAAAAAATGCCTGGCGCCTTGATCCTTCAATCAGTGGTGGCGGGCTTTTCCATGACCTTGCCCCTCACCAGTTAGATATCATGTATCACTTGTTTGGCGAAGCAATTGATATAAAAGGTATTGCATACAACCAGTTAAAAATAAATACTGTTGATGACATTGTAGCCGGTAACATTCTATTTAAAAATGGAATTGTATTTAATGGCGCCTGGTGTTTTAATACCTCAACATCAAGCGACTATTGTGAACTGATTGGCAGTAATGGAAAAATAAGTTTTAGTTTTTTTAATGAAAATAAAATAGTACTTACCCTTGGTACTGGTATTACAGAATTGAATTTTGAGCCTTTACAACATGTACAGCAGCCCATGATAGAAAAAACAGTACAATACTTTCTTAACAAAACTACAAACCCCTGTACAGGTGAAGAAGGTGCAGAAATAATGCGTTGGATTGACGCATTTACAACAAAACAATAACTTACTTTCATTACTTGTTATGAATAGTTTTAAAATCAGTGATTTTATTTTAACTTACTCTCCCATTTTAAAATTATCATACATCCTTCAACCAATAAATCATTTGCCATGAAGAAATCAATATTTCCCATCTGTGTTTTTTTATTATTTTTCGTTAATACCAACGCACAAATTGATGCCGGGCTTTTTCGTTATCCAGATGTTTCAAAAACACAAATAGTTTTTACCTATGCCAACGACATTTGGATAATACCCAAAGAAGGTGGTACCGCCGAAAAATTAAGTTCACCTTCGGGAGTTGAAAGTTTTCCAAAATTTTCTCCAGATGGAAAAACAATAGCATTCACCGGTAATTACGATGGCAATCAGGATGTATATTCCATTCCGGTAACCGGTGGTATTCCTCTTCGCCTTACCCAACATGGCTTTCCTGACCGTGTTGTTGATTGGACAACAGATGGCAAAAGTGTTTTATTTGCATCGGGCCGAGAGAGTAGCCGTAACCGTTTTAACCAGTTTTATACTGTTCCGGCAGATGGTGGTTCTGCAGTAAAACTTCCATTTGCTTATGCAGAGTTTGGTTCCTATTCGCCTGATGGAAAACAGATGGCTGTAGTATTAATATCGCAGGCTTTCCGTAACTGGAAACGTTATCGTGGAGGTATGGTGGCAGCCATCCACATCTATAATTTTATTAACAATACTGATCAAAATATTTCAGTAGGCGAATTAGCAGGCAACGAATTTCCCATGTGGCATGGCGATGAAATTTATTTCATCAGCGACCGGGGAGCAGAAGAACGCATGAACCTGTGGAAATATACAATCAGTACAAAAAAATATACTCAGCTTACAAATTATAAAGATTATGATATTCATTTTCCATCTGACGGGCCCGATGAAATTGTTTACGAGCAGGGCGGAAAATTGTTTCTCTTTTCATTTGCAACGCAAATTGCTAGAGCCATATCAGTAAATGTGGTAACAGATAAAGCTTCACTTAAGCCAAGGTCTGAAACTGTTGATAAATATATTCAGCACGTAGGCATCAGCCCCGATGGTAATCGTGCATTGATTGAAGCCAGGGGAGATATTTTTTCTTTACCTGCCCAAAACGGATTTATAAAAAATATCACTCAATCAACTACATCTTTTGAGCGTTATCCTGCCTGGTCGCCAGATGGTAACACTGTAGCTTACTGGAGCGATCAATCTGGTGAAAATGAAATATGGCTGGCTCAACCAAATAAAGATGCAGCGCCAAAAAAACTTACCGGTTTTTCAAAAGGATTTGGCTATAATTTATTTTGGAGCCCCGATAGTAAAAAAATTGTAACTATTGACAAGGCCATGAAAATAAAAATGATTGATGCAACCAATGGCAGCGTTACCGAAGTTGACCAGGCACTACGTTTTATGCATGGCGGTTGCGAAGGATTTTCGGTAAGCTGGTCGTCCGATAGCCGATGGTTTACTTATGCCCGTGATTTAGAAAATTATCACAATGCCATTTATATTTACGATGCACAAAATAAAAAAAGGTACCAGGTAACTGATGGTTTTTACAATTGTAGCAATCCTGTTTTTGATGCCGAAGGAAAATATCTTTTCCTTACAACCAACCAAAACTTTAATCCATATTACAGTGATATTGATAATTCGTTTATTTATGGCAACAGCACAAAGCTTGCTGCCATACCATTATTAAAAGTTACGCCATCGGTATTATCTCCCAAAAACGATACAGTAGCAGTAAAAGTTATTGCAAGTAAAACTGATGATAAGAAAAAAGAAGAAGAAAATAAATTGGATGCAGTAGCAATTGATTTTGACAATATACAAGCCCGTATAGAATTATTGCCAATGGAACCCGGTAATTATGGAAACCTGTTTGCTGCCAAAGGAAAAATCATCTACCAAAAACTCCCTAACCTGGGTAGCGGCAACGAGGTAAAACCTTCACTTAAATTTTATGATATTGATAAACGGGAAGAAAAAGAAATTTCAGATAACATAAATAACTTATGGCTATCGGCCAATAGCAACAAAATATTGGTACAGCGTGGAAAAGATTTTAGCATTATTAAGCCCGATGAAAAACAGAAATTTGAAAAACCCTTACGCCTTAATGAAATGGAAATGATGGTTGACCCTGTGGCAGAATGGAAAGAATTATTTACCGATGTATGGCGGTTGGAACGGGATTATTTTTATGATCCTAACATGCATGGCGTAAACTGGAACACAATTAAGAATCGTTATGCAAAGATGCTTGATGGCGCATTAACAAGAGAAGAAGTAGATTTTGTAATTGGTGAAATGATTGGCGAACTGAATGCATCGCATACTTATCATGGAGGCGGAGATATGGAGAAACAAGACAATAAATCGGTTGGATATCTTGGTGTAAACTGGGAAGCTGCAGGAAATTTTTATAAGATAAAAAATATCATTCGTGGCGCTGTTTGGGATGCAAGCTCCCGTTCTTCACTAGACCAACCGGGTATCACTATCAAAGAAGGAGATTATATACTTGCTGTAAATGGCCGGCCAATTACAACCACTCATGAACCTTATGCTTATTTCCAGGGGCTGGCAAATAAAACAATTGAACTAACGTATAACAGTAGCCCAAGTTTTACAAGTGCAAAAACTGCTGTGGTTCAAACTATGGACAATGAATATAAACTACGTTACCTGGCTTGGGTAGAAACAAATAGAAAACATGTAGCTGATGTTACAAACGGGGATGTGGGATATATTTATGTACCCAGTACTGCACAAGACGGGCAGGAAGAACTAACCCGTCAGTTTAATGCACAGTGGGATAAGAAAGCACTTATTATTGATGAACGATTTAACAGCGGCGGACAAATTCCCGACCGTTTTATTGAAATGCTAAATCGTACACCGCTTGCTTATTGGGCTACCCGTGATGGTGCAAGCTGGCCTTGGCCTCCCTTTGCACATTTTGGACCCAAAGTAATGCTTATAAACGGATGGAGCGGCAGCGGCGGCGATGCTTTTCCGGATTATTTTAAAAAGAAAGGACTTGGTAAGTTAATTGGTGGCCGCACCTGGGGTGGATTAATTGGCATTAGCGGTATGCCAACACTTATTGATGGAGGTACCATCACTTCTCCAAGTTTTCGAATGTACAACCCCGATGGCACCTGGTTTAAGGAAGGACACGGTGTTGACCCTGATATACCGGTAGCCGAAGACCTGGGCCTGATGAACAAAGGAATTGATCCACAATTAGAGCGTGCCATTACCGAAATAAAAACAGCTTTAAAAAATAAACCTTATACAGCGCCTGTACAACCTGGATACGAAAAGAGGAATAATTAATAGTATTAATTAGGTCTATTCATATTCAGTAAAATTATGCTTGAAATGCAATTGATATATTAAGTAATAAGTGTTTTAAAAAACGAATATTGTTTTAAAAGATTATTAAAATGTAGATGAAAGACAAGTTTAAGCAAGTATAAATGATAAATTAATTGTTGCTTTTTAAAAAACTATTTTTATAAATATAAAATCGATTATTCAAATTGGTAAAAGTACTTCAAAAATGTTTGCATCAAGTTTGTCTGGAGGAAAAAAATGTGCTTTGTAACTTTAACCAACTGCTATGGTAGGTTGGCTGTAACAAAGATTGCCGAATATTGTTATTATTTTAATGACATATACCAGTTGCCGCAGTATCTGTTGACTGATTTGAATTGTATAAACTTAAAAGGAGAAAATTAGTAGAAGTATAATTATTTCAAAATTTTCTTTAAGCAATATGTATTTGTTCTAAAGAGTTATTATTTATGATACTTTGATGCGCTGCTTTATTTGTACAAAATAAAATGAATAACAAACAAATCGATTATTCCTGCAATTAACATCAGAATCAGAATCAATCCAAAAGGTTTTCTTAAAGCAGTTTTACAAAGAAAATCAAAAATACATATAAATATAAAAAATGGTAGTAAATATGAAATAAGCCATAAGTATATAAAGAAAAAATAAGGAGTAGCTGCAAATATCAGGCACAAACAAAAAATATGAAATAACCTTTGGGTGCTTATTGTAGGATTCATATAAATTTATTTTAATAAATATAAGCAAAAAATTATTCAAGTCAAAATATACAATTTTTATTACAATTGTAACAATTACTTTTCAATTAAATCTTACATAAGTTTCGTATGCATTCAAAAGTTATTTTTGTAATGAAGTCTGGCATTTCTTTGTGTTTATTACAAAACAAAATGTAATAAATATTTTAACAGGTTGTTTTCAACTTCAACAACGAAAATTATTATACATTTCCGTTCTTTAGTAATAAATTTTTTCATGCGCCACGTAATGTGGTAAAAGATATTCGTACTTTATGAGCAGCATATTAGATATTATCCAACATCTTTTAGATCCTGATTGGATTATGAAAAACGGGGGATTATACCTGGTTCTTTTAATTTTGTTTATTGAAACAGGCGTGTTTTTTGGTTTTGTATTACCCGGCGATCCGTTACTTTTTATTTCAGGGATGGTTATTGCTTCTGTAGATGAAGCACATTTTCCCTTTAAAAATGGTCTTTTAAATTTACCCTTTTGGATGTTGTTATTTATTACAGCTACTGTTTTGGGTAATTTTTTCGGGTATTGGTTTGGTTACAAATTCAGCCATTTGTTTAAGGGAGATAAAGATACCTGGCTTATAAAAAAAAGACATATTAATACAGCCATTGAATTTTATAAAAAGAAAGGTGGACTAACTATTGCAATTGCACGCTTCTTGCCTATTATAAGAACCTTTGCCCCAATCATTGCCGGAACTGTAAAGATGGATATGAAAAGATTTACCTTCTACAATATTTTAGGCGCCGTTTTGTGGGTAGTTAGTCTTACTTCTTTAGGATATATATTAGGAGATAATGCCTGGGTGAAAAAAAATCTGGAATATGTTATCCTTGGTATTGTTTTACTGGTAACCGTTCCGGTAATTTATAAATTCTTCTTCAAAAAAAATAATCAATAATCTAATTTTATTAATCAATTAAATTTTTAATTATGAAGTGTCCAAATTGTACTATTAACCTTGTTATGACGGAAAGAAGTGGAATAGAAATAGATTATTGTCCTGAATGCAGAGGCGTATGGTTAGATAAAGGTGAACTTGATAAAATAATCGACCGTTCATCATCTTCTAGTAGTCAACAATCAACAGAGATTTACCCTCCCAGGCAACACTACCAAAAAGATAATGACTATAAATATAAAAAGCGAAAAGGTTTTTTGGGTGATTTATTTGATTTCGATTGATTCACTTTAATACTTAATCTTTTTCCTGCCAACATCCCCTCTCAACAATTAAGAATTTGAAGTGATGTTACGTTTTTTAAATTTAATGAACACTTGTGCGATTCTATCAAAAAACAAAACAATTCTGATACATAACAATTAGCAATAACAATTTCAATTTCACCAACTTCATCAAAATTAGTTTTACAAAAATTAAGCTAAACATAAATTTATATTGATGTATGTTTCTCTTTCTTATTTTTACTAAATGAAATTTCAACTATGCACTATTGGAAAAAATCATGAACCTTATGTAAAAGAAGGTATTGAAATATTTACCAAAAGAATTGGCAACTACTGCCCGGTTGAGTGGACCATTTTACCAACACCCAAAAATGCCGGCAGCCTGGGCGAAAATGAACTAAAGAAGAAAGAAGGCGAAATGCTAACAGATATTTTACAAAAAGATGATTACCTGGTACTGCTTGATGAACGAGGAAAACAACTTAGCAGCGAAGAGTTGGCAGCATTCATCCAGCAAAGAGCAAATGAAAGTACCAAAACAATTGTATTTTTAATTGGTGGTGCTTTTGGAGTTGGTGAAGCAGTAAAGAAAAGGGCTAACTTTCAATGGAGCTTATCAAAACTTGTTTTTCCGCATCAGTTAGTACGGCTGATTTTGGCAGAGCAGCTTTACAGAGCTTGTTCAATAAACAGGAACGAAAAATACCATCACAGCTAATAGCATGAACTATATTTACTAACTTAAACTACAGGTATGAATTTTCAGGATTACCCGGTTACCATTGGTTTAATAATTGCCAATGTAATTTTTTCCTTAATTGGTTTTTCTAACAGAGATATGGTTGATAAAACCATTATGTGGCCTTACCGTGTTGCACGGGAAAACCAATATATGCGTTTCATCACTTCGGGATTTTTACATGCCGATTACATGCATCTCATCTTCAACATGTTTACTTTATTCTTTTTTGGCCGTAACCTGGAGATATATTTTACTATATACGGTTTGGGTGGCATTTTTTCGTACCTGGCGCTTTACTTCCTGGCGCTTATCATTTCAGATATACCCAGTTATATAAAACATAAGGATGATTATCATTACAGATCGCTTGGGGCTTCGGGTGCTGTATCGGCAGTGGTTTTTGCTACCATTATCTTTAGCCCCTGGAGCAGTATTTACATTTATGGCGCTTTAAAAATATCTGCTTTTGTATATGCCATATTGTATATTTTATACTGTGTGTACATGGGTAAAAAAGGCGGCGATAATGTAAATCATGATGCACATCTTTGGGGCTCGCTTTTTGGACTGGTATTTACATTAGCATTAATTGCTTTTATGCAACCTGATTTATTTACTGGCATTATTGAACAACTTAAGCATCCTAGTTTATTCGGAAACGGATAACGAAATCCTTAAAATGTTTTTTGTGCTGTTGGTAATCTTAAAACGATTATCTATTCGCAAGCCAACAACCCATATTATTTTTTTATTCATTTCAATTACCCAAATTTTTTCCTTTTGCACTAATGATAATTTTTGGTCAATAAAAAAACGACTGAGTTTCTTTTTTTTGTTCATACCAAGCGGATAAAAATAATCGCCTGTTTTATATTTACGTAATAGCAACGGAAATTTTATTTCATCAGCATTTAATTGTGCTATAAAATCTGAAGTTTGTTGTTGATATGCAGCGCTTGTAGCCGCAAATATTTTAAAACCCATTTCTCCCTGCTGAAATTTAATTTGATGATCGCTTTCTTCAATTAATATATTTACAGCTTCAGTAGTTTCATTGGGCGAAATGATAAGCCAGTTGCGGTTTTTAATGATACGGTGTGAAGAAGATTCTACATATTTTCCCGATTCACTTTTCAGCAAAACCACAATATCTTCTGTTTGATGTGGAGTAAAACCATATTCTTTTATAATCTCGTAAACGATTGTTTTTATTGGGTTTACTTTGAGGAGTTTTAAAACAGGAATATGCATTTCTTTTCCTTTAGATTCCACCAGTTTCTTTTTTTGTAAATCAATGAATTGCTGATAAACCATTTCAATTTCTTTAAACCGCTCAATATTGTTCAACAGGTTTTCCTCAACCTGCGGAAAAATTTTTTGCAAACCAGGTATCAGTTCGTTACGAAAATAATTGCGGGAATATTTATTTGATGCATTAGATGAATCTTCAACATAATTCAAACTATGTTCATTTGCAAATGCAATTAATATTTGCTTTTTTGCAAATAATAAAGGCCTGGCTATATTTTTTTGTTTGGTTAAAATACCATGAAGCCCATAAATACCTGTGCCTTTAAAAAAATTCAGCAGCAGCGTTTCTATATTATCATTAGCATGATGAGCTGTAAGCAATTTCACGTTTAGGGGCAACTGCTTTGAACCTCCAAATAAAACACTGTCTTTTAAACTGGTTAAAATCTCATTAAACCAATTATACCTAAGTTGGCGGGCAGCCACCTGTATGCTGCATTTATTTTCGGTTGCATATTTATCCGTATCAAATTTCTTAACCAATACTTCTACCGAATATTTTTTACCAAGCGATCTTACAAAAGTTTCGTCTCTTTCACTCTCCGTTCCTCTTAATTGAAAATTACAATGAGCAATTATAAAATCATATTCGGCTTGCTTACATAATTCACATAGCACTACAGAATCTACTCCACCGCTTACGGCAAGCAATAGTTTATCTTTTGGGTTAAAAAGATTCTGTTGCTGTATGTTTTGTTTAAATTCTTTTAATAGATTCATTAAACACTATGCTAAATGGTTAATTTAGTATACTTGTATAAGTTAGATATACAAATACTGTTTACAAAATAATTTATTCCTCAATTTCTTCCAGCGCCATCATCAATTCATTATACGAATGTTTATCACTTACAGCATTTGCTTGCAGCATACCGTTTTTATATACATCTGCAGCTTTATCATATTCACCGGAACGTTCTAATAATTTTGCTAAATGATAATACGAGCCTACATACCCCGGCTCCCTTTGCAATAATTCAGTAAAAAGTTTACGGGCTTCCTCATCTTTACCAATCTTAATGTATTCCAGCGCCAGTGCATGTTGTAAAAAACTATCGGCATCCGAAGTTTTCATCAAGTCCAGCAATTTTTCTATCCTGCTCATAGCACAATAATTATTTGTTTTTTTATTTAAATATTAGCCGCTCTTCACTTATCTTTGCAATAGTTGCATAAACAACTTATTTCAGGATTTTTTAAAATAAATATACATGAAGATCTTAGTTTGTATCAGCAAAACACCCGATACCACGGCAAAAATAGCTTTCGCCGATAACAATACGAAATTCGCAGCAGATGGCGTGCAGTGGATCATTAATCCATACGATGAATGGTATGCCTTAGTGAGAGCCATTGAATTGAAAGAAGCCGATCCTTCAACCATTATTCACCTGGTTACAATTGGTGCTGTTGATTGTGATCCAATCATTCGTAAAGCACTGGCATTGGGTGGCGATGAAGCCATACGTGTTAATGCCGATAGCCATGATAGTTTTTACATAGCATCTCAAATTGCTGAAGTAGCAAAAAAAGGCAGCTACGATTTAGTTTTTACCGGTAAAGAAACCATTGATTACAATGGATCTTCTGTTGGCGGTATGATTGCAGAATTATTGGATTTGCCTTATGTTTCGCTGGCAACAAAATTTACTTTGGAAGGAACAAATGCGCTTATTAACCGTGAAATTGAAGGTGGCGAAGAAACTGATAAAGTTGCGCTACCTCTTGTAGTTAGTTGTCAAAAAGGAATGGCCGAACAACGCATTCCTAATATGAAAGGTATTATGGGAGCAAGGAGTAAACCGCTGAATGTAATAGAACCTGCAGCAGTTGATGCATTAACAACAATTGCATCTTTTGATTTGCCACCTGCAAAAGCAAGTGTAAAGCTTGTATCGCCCGATACACCGGAAGAATTGGTAAGGCTATTACACGAAGAAGCAAAAGTTATTTAATTAAAATTTATAAACTCTTTTATGTCAGTATTAATATTTTTAGACCAGTCAGAAGGACAAATTAAAAAATCATCATTTGAAGCTGCTTCTTATGGAGCTAAAGTTGCAGAGCAATTGGGTACAAGCGCCGAAGCTATTGTTTTGGGTAATGTTACAGATGATTTATCTACAATAGGTAATTACGGAATTAAAAAAGTACATACCATAAAAAATGATACATTAAATAATATGGATGCCCAGGTATATACAAAAGTTATTGCCGAAGCAGCAAAAGCTATTGATGCTAAAGTAATTATTTTTTCAAATAATTTTAATGGAAAAGCTATTGCCCCACGCCTAAGTGTGCGATTAAAAGCCGGTTTAGTTTCTGGTGTTGTGGCTTTGCCAGATACCAGCAATGGCTTTACCGTAAAGAAAAATGTATTTAGCGGAAAAGCTTTTGCCAATGTAACAATAAATACCGATGTAAAAATCATTGCACTTAATCCTAATTCATATAGTATTACAACAACCGATTTAAAAGCCGAAGTAACAGAACTAACCGCAACCGTTGATATACCAAAAGTGCAGGTTATAAGTACCAATAAAGTTGTAGGAGAAATTCCATTAAGCGAAGCTGAAATTGTTGTTAGTGGCGGCCGTGGGTTAAAAGGCCCCGAAAACTGGGCATTCGTTACCGACCTGGCAAAACTGTTAGGCGCCGCAACAGCCTGTAGCCGCCCTGTGGCAGACAGCGATTGGAGACCACACCATGAACATGTTGGACAAACAGGGCTTGCCATTGCACCTAACTTATATTTTGCCATTGGCATTTCTGGCGCCATACAACACCTTGCCGGTGTAAACAGAAGTAAAGTAATTGTGGTAATAAACAAAGACCCCGAAGCGCCATTCTTTAAAGCCGCCGATTATGGTATTGTAGGCGATGCCTTTGAAGTGATGCCTAAAATCATTGATGCTGTAAAAAAATTAAAAGGATTATAAACAACAATAAAAGTTAAGCGTTTTACATTTAAAGCCTTTCATCTTAATTTTGAAAGGCTTTTATTTTATATTTGCTGTTTAACATAGTAACCAATATTTGAAACTGAAGGTTTGGGTATGAAAAAAATTGAACTGGAAATAGTTGCATTATCACACAGCATTACACAAACACATTCTTATGCAGTGGTGTTGGGTGAAGTAAACGGTTTGCGCCGGATACCAATTGTTATTGGCGGATTTGAAGCACAAGCCATAGCTGTAGCTTTAGAACGGATGAGCCCCAGCAGGCCACTTACCCACGACCTGATGAAAAATTTTATGATGGCCTTTAATGTTGATCTAATTGAAGTAGTGATAAACGATCTGCAGGAAGGTGTTTTTTTTAGCAAATTGGTTTGCAGCACTACCAACGATACAGTAGATATAGATTCCCGTACTTCTGATGCTTTGGCATTGGCCGTAAGGTTTGGTTGCCCTATTTTTACCTACGATACATTATTGGATAAAGCCGGTTCCTTAATGGAAGATGATGGCAAAACAAAAACTTCCGCATCTGTTACCACCGAAATCAGTAGTAGCGACAATTTAACTTCTTTATCGCTTGATGAACTTGAAGGGTTACTAGCAGAGGTTTTAGAACATGAAGATTATATTCGTGCCATTGCCATTAGAGATGAAATAAAAAGACGGAGCAATAAATAATACTTTCAAAAAATTTTCTTCAATGCCAATGTATGATTAGCCATGATCAGTTTTCCAAATTGTAAGATAAATATAGGTTTACAGGTGTTGAACAAAAGAGATGATGGTTATCATAATATTGAAACTGTTTTTTATCCGCTACCCATTAAAGATGCACTTGAAATAATTCCCTCATCAGCAATTGAGTTTACTGCAACCGGTTTACCTATTGACATAAGTATTGAAGATAACCTTTGCATAAAAGCATATCATTTATTAAAAAAAGATTTCCCGAAAATTCCCTTTGTAAAAATACATTTGCACAAAGCTATTCCCATGGGAGCAGGGCTGGGTGGCGGCTCAGCCGATGCAGCTTTTATGCTTATGCTGCTCAACGATAAATTAAAACTAAACATAACAACCGCTAAACTTATAGCATACGCTTTGCAGATTGGCAGCGATTGCCCATTTTTTATCATCAACAAACCATGTATTGCCACCGGCCGTGGCGAAAATTTAAAAGAGATAAATTTTACACTGGCAGGGTATAAAATTATTTTAATCAATCCTCGTATTCATATCAATACCGGATGGGCTTTTTCTCAATTAGCAAAACAAATACATGATGGTAATTCAAAGAATGCTTTAGGCAATTCAATAAATAAAATCATTGAACAACCGGTAGATAGTTGGAAAAGTCTATTGGTTAACGATTTTGAAACCCCGGTTTTTACAGCGTATCCTCAAATAAAAGAAATTAAGGAAACACTTTACAAAATGGGAGCATTATATGCAGCCATGAGTGGAAGCGGAAGTACTGTTTATGGCATTTTTAATTCAACTATAGATACAACAATATTTGAAAAGCAGAACTATTTTATTAAAACAGTAAATTAGTTTAACTTGCACCCGTTAATGCAATTAAAGCATACCATATTTTCTTTCCTTTATAATAACCTCGATTTGCTTAATCATCGAGGACGGTAAAATTTTTACCCTGCACCTGCAGGGAGCGTTATCATTTACTTTTTACAATTTTTCAATTTTATTTTATGAATTCAACTTTAGCTATTACAGCAAATACCCAACAATACATTAACCTGGAAGATAAATTTGGTGCACACAATTACCATCCTTTGCCCGTAGTTTTAAAACGAGGCGAATCTGTTTTTTTATACGATGTAGATGATAAACGATACTACGATTTTTTAAGTGGTTATTCTGCCATTAACCAGGGCCATTGTCATCCAAAAATTATTGCCAGCTTAATTGAGCAAGCGCAAAAGCTTACGCTTACTTCCCGTGCCTTTCATAGCAATTTGCTAGGCGAATATGAAAAATATATTACCAATTATTTTGGATATGATAAGGTGTTGCCAATGAACTCTGGTGTTGAAGCAGTAGAAACTGCCATTAAACTTTGCCGCAAATGGGCTTACGAGGTAAAAGGAATTGCTGCTAATGAAGCAAAGATTATTGTTTGCGATGGTAATTTTCATGGCCGTACCATCAATGTAATTTCTTTCAGCAGCGATCCCACAGCAAAAAATAATTTTGGGCCATTTAATACCGGTTACGTATCAATACCTCATAATGATATGCCTGCTTTAGAAAAAGCATTGCAAGATAAAAACGTAGCTGCATTTTTATTTGAACCCATTCAGGGCGAAGCCGGCGTTGTTGTGCCTGAAACAGGATATTTTAAAGGCATCCGCAACTTATGTGATGAATATAAAGTGCTGATGGTTGCTGATGAAATTCAAAGCGGCCTTGCACGTACCGGCAAAATGCTTGCCTGCGACCATGAAAATGTGCGACCCGATATTTTGATACTTGGAAAGGCATTAAGTGGTGGTACCATGCCTGTGAGTGCAGTTTTATGTGATGATGAAATAATGATGACGATAAAACCTGGCGAACATGGAAGTACGTATGGCGGCAACCCGTTGTCATGCGCTGTTGCTATTACTGCACTTCAAGTATTAAAGGATGAGAACTTGTGTGCCAATGCCGAAGCAATGGGGACCTTGCTTCGCAGCGAATTAAAAAAATTAAACTCCCCATATATTTCAATAGTGAGGGGCATGGGCTTATTAAATGCCATTGTTATTAAACATTATAATCCCAATGCAGCCTGGGAATTATGTTTATTGCTGAAAGAAAACGGCCTGCTGGCTAAACCTACACATGGCGATAAGATACGTTTTGCACCGCCGCTTATCATTACCAAAGAGCAGGTACTGGAATGTGTAGGTATAATAGAAAAAAGTTTGAAACAACTTAATTAAATAGCAATAAAAAAGCCGCTGAAAAATAATCAGCGGTTTTTTTGTTGTTCAATATTGTAACTTAGTTTTTTAAAAAATATGGAAACCGTTTCTCAACAAATTCATACAGAATCTCATTTAAAAAGCAGCGACCTTTTACGAGATGTTGTAATTGGCATGAGTGATGGGTTAACAGTGCCTTTTGCCCTGGCTGCCGGACTAAGCGGCGTTGTTGATAAAAGTAGTATTGTTGTACTTGCAGGCATTGCCGAAATTGCTGCCGGTAGTATTGCAATGGGACTTGGTGGTTACCTGGCAGGTAAAACAGAACAGGATCATTATGCAAGTGAAGTAAGACGAGAATATGATGAAGTGGAAAATATACGGCATAAAGAAATTGAAGAAACAAAAGAGTTTTTTGCCAACATTGGTTTAAGCCCTGCATTGCAGGAACAAGCTACCGAAGAAATTGCAAAAGATAAACACCGCTGGGTTGAATTTATGATGAAGTATGAGTTAGGACTTGATAAGCCCGATCCAAAAAGAGCAACAAAAAGCGCATTAAACATTGGTATATCTTATGTAGTAGGAGGTGTTATTCCACTAGCACCATATTTTTTTATCAGTAGTACTGCAGCAGCACTAAAAATTTCAGTAATTGTTACATTAATATGCTTATTTGTTTTTGGGTTTTTAAAAAGTCGGTTAACGGGGGTTAACCCCTGGCTGGGGGCTTTAAAAGTTACTGTAATTGGTGCTATTGCAGCGGCTGCTGCATTTGGGGTAGCCAAGCTTTTTGCGTAGTATTTTTATTACAATTGCGGCATTTTTTCTACAACATTTGAAGTTATTGCCTGTTAATAAAATTTAGTATTTTTTCGTGTATTACTACGCAAAAATTTATTTATTAATAACGGATATTACTTTTAAAAAAAACAAAAAATACCTTTTTTAAAAAAAGAAAGTATTTTATAAAATAAAATATTCTTATTCTCGTTCCCCAATTAATTGAATAAGCACAATTGCTTAAGAAAAAGCAGGTTAGCGGTAAAATAAATTTCATTATTTACCGATTTATATAAACCTGGTTCGTTTAAATAAAACAACCATTGCTTTTTAAAACTTTGGCATAATTGTTGTAAAATTTCAAGATGTGTTTAAAGCAAAATTAATAACCTTATGAAAACTTAAAATTTACATTATCCTTAGAGGGCTATAACTTATCCGTATCACCCTTCTAACACTTTCAAAAAAAATATACCATTTGTTTTACTGTAGAATTTTTTTTTCGCAGATAAGATAAATATATCCTTGCCTGCTATCCTCAGGCAAACAATCCAGTAAAAATAAATTTTTTACAAGCGTAGAAAATAAGAGAAGTATTTTGAATGCACGTAGTGTACCATTAAATTCCTGTACACTAAACCATTTTAATTTTTCTCTACAAGAGTATCATATTTTGAACTACTCTTAAATATTTTCAGGTTTGTGATTTTTGTAAAATAAAATTTTGTCCTGTCAATCCAATAGCAGGTCAAAATCAATATCTATTTAAAACCTAAATGTATCCGTATGAAAATCCACCAATTTTCTGCAAGTAGAATTGTATCAACAATTCTCTTAGCAATCAGTTTTGTTCTTTTTTCTTCCATGTCATTTGCCGCTACTTATTACATTAGTCCTACAGGCAATGATGCTACAGGCACAGGTTCTATCGGCAACCCATGGAAAACTTTACGAAAAGCCACTTTAACCATTACCACACCGGGTAATATCATTCATGTAAATGCAGGCACTTATGTTGAAACTGTAACCTGTACACTTGCCCCCGGAGTTAGTATAGAAGGTGAAGGCGTAAGTTCAATAATCAAAGCATCATTTTCTACAGTGTACCAGATGATCATACAGGCATTAAGTGCCGAGGGTACCAATGGTAACCAACACATCAGTAATTTACAAATGGACGGACAGAACAGTACATCCTGGGCTATTCAAATCCAGGGCCGTTCAAATTTTTCTATTTACGATTGCACGATAATAAATTTTGCACAAAGGGGAATTGTATGGGGTGGCCGAAGCGACAACTCCGATAATCCGCCGTTGATTTATGCTACAGGCAATAAGTTTTATAACAACACTGTTACCAACTGTGCAAGTTTTGATGGCGTTTATGGATATGGTTGTTTAAACATTGGCGGCCAAAAGGGAATGTTGATTTACAACAACAACATTACAACTACAGGTACTTTAAAAGGCTGGCCCATAAAATTATGGAACGATGGATATATTAAAGATTGTAAGATTTATGACAATATTTTAAAACGTCCACCTTTCCCTTATGAAGTTAACGGCACAAATAATTATTTTGATTTTTGTATTGAAATGTTTCATGAGCAAGGATTAGAAATTTATAACAACAGCATTGAAGGCAGTATAGACTTAAACTATCAATCAAAAGGCGCTTATGAGTATAGCGCATATATACATAATAACATCATAGGCCGCAGTACACAAGCAGCCCATTGGGAATCGGGTGTAATACTTGAGTTTTCAACTGAAAATTGTATCATAGAAAATAATACTTTCAAAGGTATATCGCACCCTATATTCTTTTCATTAAGGCCGGGAGATTATATGAACGATATCACCATACAAAAAAACCTGGCATACAATATCGGCAAAACCGATGGTACCAGGCAAGGTAAAGCCATAAACATCCAGGTAAATGATGATGGTACCAATTATACGGCTTCAAACTTTATAGTGTATAATAATACTTTTTTGGCCTTAGCAGGTGCTAATGCTCCTTTCTTTGGAGTTGATATTCCTGGTGGCTACGGTTCAAGCAATATTCAAATTATAAACAACATCATCACCAATTTTAATTACTATGTATTACGATGCGATAATGCCAGTGCTGTAAACGGTTTGCAAATAAAGAACAATGATTTATACAACAACGGAAGCAATAACAATTTTGAATTTAATAACGGTAGCCCAATAAATTATATTAACTCCAGTAATATTTTTATCAATCCTAAGTTAGATGCTTCTTACTTTCCTACTCCCGGTAGCCCTGTAATTGAAACCGGCGTTAATGTTGGTTTGCCTTATAGCGGATTGGCACCTAACCGTGGGTTTAAAGAAACCGGAGCGCCTCTTCCCATTAGCCTGTTTTATTTTACTGCAAAAGAAGATAAAGGAAAAAATATCTTAACATGGAAAACAGCTTCTGAAATAAACAGCGCTTATTTTACAATAGAAAGAAGTAGCGATGGAAATAACTATCAGCCAATAGGTATGGTTAATGCAGCCGGCAACTCATCAACAGAATTAAGTTATACATTTATTGATGACAGGCCGTCTATCGGCAATAATTATTATCGCCTCGTAATGGTTGATAAAGATGCAAGTTTTGCATTAAGTAATGTGGTTTTATTGTATAACAAGTTTAGCGGTTCTATGGGATTTAGATATGTAGAGATATCAAGGATGGGTGGTAACTCAACCATCATTATTAATAGTGCAAAAACACAGTCAGCCAACCTTGCAGTGATTGATGCCAGCGGACGTATTATTTTAAATACTAGTATCACATTACAAAATGGTGTTAATACCATTTTCAAAACATTACCGGCAATTGCAAATGGTTTGTATTATGTAAAAATAGTAAGTGCAGAAGAAACCATTGTTAAGAGCTCAATAGCGCAATAACAAATTTTTTAAACCCATTAAGACCCTTTCAGTTTACTTGAAAGGGTCTTTTCTTTGCTCATTTTTGACTGGTACTTTTAATGCTGTGTTTAATATTGCTTGATATATTTTCAATCGTCCATTCAATCTTTTTTTCAAAATCATGCTTACGCACTGCACAATTCTTTTTTGTACAGATATTGCAGGAGAAATCCATACAACCATCGGAGTGTACAAATAATTCAACCGATTCGCCATATTCTTTTTTTACCAGGCCCGATAAAGCGTCTATTTCATCGTGGGCTTCTTTAACATTAAGATACCAGGGAACAGTAAGATGGCAATCAAGATGAATTCTGCTTCCATACTTTATGATACGCAGGTTATGCAGGTCAATCCAATTTTCACGCCGGTTGGCATTCAGCATTTCAACCATTTTTTTTAACAGCTTCACATCCGCCTCGTCCATGATGCCTGCAAAAGAGCTTCGTAAAATTTTGTAACCGGTAAATAAAATAATAATGGCAAATAAGATGGCTATCACACTATCGAGCCAGGCAAGTTTGGTAATTAAAATTAAAATCAACCCAGCCACAATACCAATGGTTGACCAGGTATCGGTTTGTAAATGTTTTCCACTTGCTATTAATGCCAACGAATTATTTTTCTTACCTGTTTTTATACAAATAGTACCAGATATATAGTTGATGATTCCTGTAACGGCAACAAGATAAATACCAAAATCAAGTTTTTTTATTTCGTGTGGGTGAATGAGGTTTTTGATTGCTTCATAAATGATTAGAATTGCAGCTATTGTTATCATAAACCCTTCAAGTGCTGCCGAAATAAATTCTGCTTTTCCGTGGCCGTAAGGATGATCGCTATCCTGTGGTTTTGCAGAAATATATAAGCTGTACACTCCCACCAGGCCTGCCGCTACATTAACTATACTTTCAAATGCATCAGTTAAAATGGCGGTTGATCCGGTAATGTACCAGGCAAATATTTTTACCAGCAACAGTAGGATGGATACCGCTGCAATCCGTTTTTGGATTTTTAAATTATAAATTGCTTTTTGCAAATCTTATTCTTTAAACCACTTAAATATACAAAAGTGCTTTTGAAGTGCCCTCATGGGCTTAACTCATAATTGTATTTTTTTATTTGGATTGGCGGCAGCATAAGAAAAAATACTATTTCTTATAAGATCGTTATCAGCATAAGGGCTTAAATGATATTTTAATTCGTTAATGGATAAAATTGGAAATGTTTCGGGCAAATAACCCATTCCCCAAAAACTGCCCCTTTCAACCAATAAACATAATTTTTCACCCGCTTTTATACCATTATCAACCAGTGCAAAACTAGGCAGGTTATTTTCCAGCGCATCCATTGCCTGTTTTATTTTTTGATTGTATACAACCGGCGGTTCAAGTTTATCTGTTTTTGAAAAAACTGTTTTATCAATAAAACACAACCTGGCATCAAGTGCAAATTCTGATACCAGTTTTTTTAATAACACCTGCCCTTCGTGCAGCAAGTTAAAAGTATATAAAGCATGTAAATTTTTTTTCTTCTTATCTATAGCCAATCTTATATATCCCCGGTTGTCTTCAAAACTATATAAGGCAAATTTTATTGTAGGTTGCTTTTGGCTTCTATTATATTTTGGCCACAATCTTTTTATTTCAGTACTTTCAAAAACAATCGCTTCCAGTTCAGTGGCACATTGTTTATATGTAACCTTGTAAATTTCACGCAAAAAACCCTGGCGTTTAGGTCCGGGTTCATTATGTGTAAAATGGCTGGTTACTCTTTTTTTTAAATGAATGGCTTTGCCCACATAAATAACCTTATCCTTAATATTGTGAAAATAATAAACACCCGGCCTGGCAGGTAGTTTATCAATGGCCTGCTTATCTATATTCATTGGGAGCCATTGTTCGGCAGATGTACGTTTCAGCATCTGGTCTATATGTATTTGAGCGCCATTTGCTAACATGTACTCAAATAGTTGTACAGTTGCCTTAGCATCTCCGCCTGCTCTGTGCCTGTTTTTAATATTTATTTTTAAAGTACGGCAAAGGTTGCCCAAACTATACGATAACAAACCAGGAAATACTTTTCTTGCCAAACGTACGGTGCATATTTTTTTTGCTGTAAGATCGTATCCATTATGCGTAAGCTGATGCTTGATAAAAGAATAATCGAAATTTACATTGTGAGCTACAAAAATATTTTCATTCAATATTTTAAAAAGTTCTTCAGCAATTTCATCAAATTTTGGTGCAGTGGCCACCATATCATCATCAATGCCGGTAAGCGAAGTAATAAACTTTGGAATATGTTGTTGTGGATTTATGAGTGTTTCAAAGTGTTTTACAATATGCTGTCCATTGTGAACAAAAACTGAAATTTCGGTAATACCATTTGCTGATGCATGGCCGCCGGTTGTTTCAATATCAACAATAGCAAAATTCATAGGCATCTAAATTACCGATTTGTTGGTTTACTAAATATTTTTTTTCTTGTTATAATATTTCAATTTTGAGTAAAAATTTTACAACTATGGAAATAATGCATTTCCCATTTCAAATAATAAATTGGAAGCAGATTGATGCGAAAGAATATGCAGGCATAACCGGAAAAGCCTTCTGGAAAATTTTTAACATGGGTAAAATAAGGGTGCGGATGGTTGAATATTCTGCCGGGTATAAAGCCGATCATTGGTGCAATAAAGGGCATATTATTTATTGCATTAAAGGGCAAATGACAACAAAGTTGCAGGATGGCAGGGAATTTATTTTACAGGAAGGTATGACCTATCATGTGGGTGATGAAAGTGATGCACATTGCAGTTCATCAAAAAACGGGTGTGTATTATTTATCGTTGATTAAACCGGTTCATTTACATCTGAATGCGTAAACTTATGTATGGCATCTTTATGCCTTATCATTTTTATAGCCTGTATCAATGCGGTTAAAGTAAAAATGCCGCCAATTACCCAGTTTATATATTGCTGACTGTTTGAAATGCGCTGCACCAGCCATTTACCGCCAAAAATAAAAAGACAGTTGCCCAACAATGTACCAAGGCCAATACCCACAATATAAATATTATACTGGCTTTTTACAGGCTCCAGTATTTTTTTATTGAAGAGAATGGTACTCCAACCAAACCAAAAAGGAATTTGCACAGGGTTTACAGCGCTCATGAACATGCCTAATAAAAAACGATGCATATTATTTTTTAAAAAAACATTTTTTGCATCGCTGCCATGGGCGGCAGCCGCCCAAAAACTACCAGCAGCCAGCGCTATTATAATGAGCAGTGTAAACCATTCCATTGCTTTCATTATTTTATCCTGCTTGCGTATCCAATCTACCCCAATTAATGAAATGCGTACATAAAACATTTCAACCAATAAAGATCCTAATGAAAAATAGATGGCTTCCCTTAATGTTTCCTGGATGCCTATCTGCATGGCTGCTACATTAAGTGTACCCAATGGTAACGAGCCTAAAAAACTTATGAGTAATCCCCAGCAAAAAACTTTCAATAATTTTGGCATCGCACAAAGATAATGGCAATTAAATTTTAATAATCTACCCTTGTTGCCTTGGGTATTAGTATTTATTATGCTGCCTGTTAATAGGATTTTGCAAATACAGTTAACGATACAGTGAGGTTATCTGCCATGGAGATACTGCTGCCACCAACGCCAAAATCTCTCCTGTTTATATCAAAACTGCCGTCGAACACATAACCACCATTTTTGGCTGTAGCGCCAAAACCAAATTCTACAGGTTTGGTAACAGCTTTTATTGTTAGTTCGCCATACATGTAAAATCTGCCTTCGGCAGTTGATTTTACAATTTTAGTACTTTTAAAATGAAGTGTTTTATAAGTATCAACATCAAAATATTCAGCTTTTTTCAAATGTCCGTCACGTGAGCTGTTGTCAGTATCAACAGTGCTTGCATCTACCGTTACATCAAAACTTGAAAAAGCATATTTTTCAGGATCGAACTTTATTGTTCCCTTAAGGCCGGTAAAATCTCCACCGGTTTTAATAGCAAAATTTTTTATCACAAAATGAACCCTGCTGCCATCATCAATTGGTGTATAGGCTGTTTGGGCGTTCATCAACAACGAAACAAATACACAATTAGTAAATATTAATATAAATTTTTTCATTTGATTTAATTATAAACTGGCTACGTCCATGCCATGTAAATTTTAATATTTTATTTATAGGCAATTATAAATAAAAGAAACTATCCGATAGTTCTCTTATATTCCAAAGCTAAAAAAAATTGTACCAATATAACTTCATACTTTGTCTTTTTTGTGAAAATTTATCTAATTTTTTGATAATACTTTCAACCAGGAAATGCAAGATTTATGCTTTAAAACAATCTTGCTAAATAAAATTACAGAAGATTAAAATTTGATAGTATTTTTAGTGAAACTTTTCTTGTTGCAAAAATCTACCTTACAACTGCTCCGTTTTAAGTTTTCTTTTTTCTTAATGCCTGTATTTTGGTTTGCCTTAAGCCAGGTTCAGCACATAAACACATTGCATGCAATAATTGTTTTTTTTATTCTGCATTTATTGCTGTACCCGGCAAGCAATGGTTACAACAGTTTTATGGATAAAGATACTGAAAGCATTGGTGGTATTGAAAAACCATTGCAACCCACTAAACAATTATACTATTGTACAGTAGTATTGGATAGTATTGCCATTGTGCTCAGCTATTTTATCGGTTTATATTTTATGCTTGGTATCATTGCATATATAATGGCTTCAAAAGCTTATAGCTGGCGGCGTATCCGGTTAAAAAAATATCCTATCATTGGTTATTTAACGGTGGTTATCTTTCAGGGCTGCCTTACATTTTTTTTAGTTTTACATGGTAGCAGTGAAGAAAGAATTATACAGGTGCCGGTACCGGGCATGATATGTGCAGGCTTACTAATTGGGGGCTTTTATCCGCTAACACAAATTTACCAGCACCGGCAGGATAAAGAAGATGGCGTAAACTCAATAAGCAGTATGCTGGGTTATAAAGGCACTTTCGTTTTTACAGGCATTGTGTATGTGCTTGCTGTTTGTTGCCTGGGTTATTACCTGGTAAGCAAAGGCGGGGGAAAGAATTTTTTTATAATTCAGTTGTTTTTTTTACCCATTGTTGTATATTTTGTATGGTGGTTTAAAAAAATAACCGAAAATACCAGTGCTGCAAATTATAAAAATACCATGCGTATGAATATACTGGCATCTATTTGCAGCAATTTTGCGTTTATAACTTTACTAATACTTGAAAAATTTTGAGCAAGATTGTATCCATAGCAACCAATGTACCTCCGTATAAACATGATCAAAATGAGATCTGTGTTTTTGCAGATAAGATATACCATGCAAATGCTGATGAAAGAAGGAAATATAAATATTTGTACAATCATAGCGGGATAGATACCCGGTATTCTGTAGTGCCAGATTATACTTTACCGGCTGCAGAACGCACTTTTTTTTCAAATACAGAAAACCTGGAACCTTTTCCGGATATGGACAAACGCATGCAATGGTATTCCTTACACGCCGGTCCCCTATCTATAAAAACCATTGAAGCATGTATTGCCGGTAAAATAAAGAAAAATGAAATTACACATTTGATAACAGTAAGCTGCACGGGCATGAGTGCTCCCGGGCTTGACCTGGAGATTATGGAAACAATGAATCTTCCAAAAGATATTTTTCGAACTTCGGTAAATTTTATGGGTTGCTATGCTGCCATTCATGCACTAAAATTGGCTGATGCTTTGTGCAAAACAACACAAAATGCAAACATTATTATTGTATGTACAGAGTTATGTACACTTCATTTTCAAAAAGAAAATACAATAGATAATGTTACCGCCACTATTTTATTTGGCGATGGTTGTGCTGCAGTACTGATGCAAAATAGCAGCAATGTAAAAGGTATTTCTCTTAACAAATTTTTTTCGCAAGTTGCATTTAATGGCAAAAATGATATGGCATGGAAACTTTCATCCAAAGGTTTTTTAATGACATTAACGGGGTATGTACCTCACCTGGTGCAGGAAGACTTTGATGCATTGCTAATAGAAGCATTAAAAGAATCATCACTTAGCAAAAATGAAATAACACATTGGTGCATTCATCCCGGCGGCAAAAAAATATTGGAAGCCATTCAAAAAAGCATTTCGTTGCCTGCAGAAAGTCTGCATCATTCATATAAAATATTGCAAGACTATGGCAATATGAGCTCTCCCACCATCGTATTTGTATTACAGGATATTTTAAAAAGTTTAGAGAACAATACTACTAATAAGCCTGTAAATATTTTTGGTGCTGCATTTGGCCCCGGCCTTACTATGGAAACTTTTATTGCTTCGTATGATTAACCTTTTACACAGATCATATAAGAAAGAACTTTTAGATTATGAGCATATTCCCTTTGCCGATATAAAGCAAAACATGCAGGAACTTAATACCATCAACACAAAACTTGGTGGTCATGCTATCAGCATCAACGGTATTAAAAAGTTAACAGCAGGTATAACGGCTAAAAATAAATTAACCATTTGCGAAATTGGCTGTGGTGGTGGCGATAATTTAAAAGCCATAGACAACTTCTGCAAAAGAAATAATATAACTGCAAATTTTATTGGTATTGATATCAAAAGCGAATGTATTGCTTTTGCCCGGCAGCAATATCCAGGCCTTGATGCAAACTGGATTATTGATGACTACAGGTTTGCAGATTTTAAAAATCAAAAGCCCGACATCATTTTTTCATCGCTTTTTTGTCATCATTTTACTGAAACGGAAATTGTGCCAATGCTTAACTGGATGAAAGTAAATGCTACTATTGGATTTTTCATAAACGACCTGCATCGTCATACCCTGGCGTATTACAGCATTAAATTCATCACTGCTGTTTTCTCAAAATCGTATCTTGTAAAAAATGATGCACCGTTATCTGTTGCCCGAGGTTTTAAAAAAGCAGAATGGAATAATATCTTTAAAGCAAGTGGCATAAAAAATTATACTATTACCTGGCAATGGGCTTTTCGTTATTTGATTGTTTGTTAAAATGCATGAAAAAAAAATATATGATGCCTGTATAATTGGTGGTGGCCTGTCCGGCCTGTCTCTATCTATACAACTGGCAAAATTGGGTTATACAGTGGCGTTGTTCGAAAAAGAAATTTATCCTTTTCATAAAGTATGCGGAGAATATATCAGTTTTGAAAGCTGGAATTTTTTAGAAGAACTGGGTTACCCCCTTTCCGAATTTGAACTGCCTATCATTAATAAACTAACCGTTAGCGCTCCTAATGGAACCCTTTTGCAACAAGACTTACCGCTTGGCGGTTTTGGTATAAGCCGCTATAAGCTTGATAACGGTTTAAAAGATATAGCCCTCTTAAACAAGGTGCATGTTTTTGATAACTGTAAAGTGCATGAAGTTGAATTTGTAAATGAAATTTTTCAACTTAAAACAACAAATGGCCAATACGTTTGTAGTATATGTTGTGGCAGCTTTGGCAAACGCAGTAACCTTGATGTTAAATGGAACCGCCGTTTCATTAACAGTAAACCAAACAAACTAGATAATTACATGGCCGTTAAATATCACATCAACATCAACCAGCCAACTGATACAATAGCCTTACACAATTTTAAAGATGGATATTGTGGCATTTCAAAAATTGAAGGCAACAGGTATTGCCTTTGTTACCTTACCAATGCACAAAACTTAAAAAAAAGTAACAATTCCATAGAGAAGATGGAGAAAAATATTTTGTATAAAAATCCGCACTTAAAAAAAATTTTTACATCTTGTAAGAACCTTTACGATTCACCAGTTACCATTTCACAAATATCATTCAACAAAAAAACGCAGGTAGAAAACCATGTGTTGCTTATTGGCGATGCAGCCGGCATGATTACACCACTTTGCGGAAATGGTATGAGCATGGCACTGCATGGCAGTAAGCTGGCTACCGCATTAATTGATAATTTTTTAAAGAATAAAATAAGCAGACAACAATTGGAAAAAGAATACTGCATAACCTGGAAAAAAACTTTTGGAAAAAGATTACAGTACGGCAGGTTCATACAATCATTATTTGGAAAAACATGGATCACAAATATGTTTATAGCCATCTTAAAAACAATGCCAGCTATTACAAAAAAACTTATCCGCCAAACGCATGGCGATCCATTTTAACCTTTACCTGATGGCTTCATCTGCTTGCCTAATAATTTTATAATGCACTTTTATACCAGCTAAAAAAAGTTTACCTTTTTTATAAGGCCACGGTTTAATGCCCTGGCTGCTATTGTATTTGCAAATTCGATAGAGCGCTTTCCAGTGTTTTAAAATTTCTTTGTAGGCGCCAATTAAAGTGTACCCTGTATCATAAAAATGATTGGGTTCGGCGCCGCATCCATTATACTCCAGTATTGTAAAATTTTTTGAATTCTTAAGGTCTTCCACATTGGTACACATAATATCGTACCTACCATAAAAAAAATCGTTTACATCGTAGCTCAGTTTATCAAAAATAGCAACCAGTTTATCATCAATAAATGCCTTCAGGTCTATAAAATGTGCCCCACGGTTGTGATTAGCCGCATAGCTTAGCATATATTTTTCTCCGGCTGGTAAAATTTCATGCCAGTGTTCTTTATGTTTGCTTTTCAGTTCTCCAATTCTTTTTTTTCCTTTAGGATGTTGTTCTACCAACGTTTCCAGTGTATCGCTTCCATTACCAGTAACCTGCAGAGGAATTTTATGTAAAAACCCTGTAATCCTTCCCTTTTTTTCCAATGGATGTCTAATATAAAAAACACTTACTTCCATAGGATAATTTACCAACGTTTGCACTATATATTCAACTGGCATCTTATCGTGGTAATTTTTAAAATCAGTTTCTGATTCAATTTTACGAAATAAAATTCCCTGGCAACCTACTTCGGGTTTTACAATAAAAGGGTAGTTGATACCGCATTCTTTTAACCCGGTTATCACTGTATTGAAATCCTTTTTTGGCAGCACATTAAAAGTTGTGGGATAAAAATCTTTTGGCAGCAGTGCATACATTTCTTTTTTGGGTTCGCCATCCAATCCGCCAAAAGTAATTTTGGGATTGCTGGGTGTAAAAAACCAAACAGAACGGGATTTTAGCATATACCAAACCCACACCGGTGCAATGGGTGCATATAATAATTTAAAAGGCCAGGCTTCCCAGTTTTTAATTCTGCTAAAAATGTTTTTCACTAGCGGTTGATTAATGCGAAGATATTAAAATGTAACGCACACAAAGGAACTTTGCCTAAGAAGCTGCAATAACTTATTTTTGTTTTACAATATCATAGCAAATTAAAATAATACTATGCAAGTACCAACAATGGCCGATATGCTGGCAAAGGGCGAAAATCCCGAAGTTTTATTTTGGGTTGGCTGTGCAGGTAGTTTTGACCAGCGTGCTCAAAAAATAACAAAGGCATTTGTTACTATACTTCATAAGATAGGCATTAACTATGCCATTTTAGGAAAAGAAGAAATGTGTACCGGCGATCCTGCCCGCAGGGCGGGGAACGAATTTATGTTTCAGATGATGGCATACCAAAACATACAAATTTTAAATGGATATGGTATAAAGAAGATTGTAACCGCCTGTCCGCATTGTTTTAATATCCTTAAAAATGAGTATCCCGATCTGGGAGGAACTTATGAAGTAATTCACCATGCTACTTTTTTACAACAATTGATTGATGAAGGAAAGATAACCATGACCGGTGGCGGAAATTTTAAAGGAAAAAAAATTACCTATCACGATAGTTGTTACCTGGGCCGAGCCAATAATATTTATGAAGCACCCCGTAAAGTTTTAGAAGCATTGGATATTTCATTGGTTGAAATGAAACGATGTAAAAGCAACGGACTTTGCTGTGGTGCCGGTGGCGCACAAATGTTTAAAGAAGAAGAAAAAGGCAACATAAGAATTAATATTGAACGCACCAATGAAGCTATAAGTTCTGGTGCAAGTGTTATTGCAGCGGCATGCCCCTTTTGCAATACCATGCTAACCGATGGCGTTAAAAACAGCAATAAGGAAGATGATGTGCAGGTATTGGATATTGCCGAGATAGTGGCAGCATCAATGGTTTGATTAAACTAAAAGAAATTGTAACTGATGAACCTCAATTTTACTGACCATATTCCTGCAGATTTTAATGATAATGCAAAGGTATGGATATATCAAAGTAGCCGCCTATTTCTTGTAAACGAAGCATTACAAATGGAAGATTTGCTGAACAATTTTACAGCAAACTGGAAAAGCCATGGCGATGAAGTAAAAGGTTTTGCTAACCTGTTTTTTGGCCGATTCATTATTTTAATGGCCGATGAAACAACAACCGGCGTTAGCGGTTGCAGTACCGACAGTTCTGTACATCTTATAAAAACCATTGAAAAAAAATTTAATGTACAGATGTTTAACCGGGAAACACTGGCTTTTATAATTAAAGATAAAATTGAATTGCTACCATTAAATCAACTTGAATACGCAGTTAAAAATAATTTTATAAATGCTGATACATTGTATTTTAATAATACCGTCATCACAAAAAAAGAATTAATACAAAACTGGGTCATTCCAATAAAAAAAAGCTGGCTGGCAAAACGAATACCACTTCAGGCAACTTCGTAATTGATTTTTACAGTTATAAATAAAACTTTTTTACCTCTTAATGTAAAATTTATCAAACTCGTTGAGCGTTAACATATATATAAGATATGTTTTACCCTAGTACCATTAATTTTATTACTTAAATAAAACTTATGACCAGATCTGTTAAATATTTTGTAACCGCTTGTTTTCTCTTAGTAGCAACTACTACCAATGCACAAACAACAAAGTTTATTGATGTAGCCAATATGGATCCATCTGTAAAACCCGGTGATAATTTTTACCAGTATGCCAATGGAAACTGGATAAAAAATACACCAGTGCCCGCCTCAAAAACAAGATGGGGTAGTTTTGATGCCTTGGGCGAAGAGAGTTCGCAGGCATTAAAAGGCTTGTTAGAAGATGCAGCCCAAAACTCAGGGAAAAATAATTTAATGAAACGTGTTGGTGATTATTATGCCAGCGGTATGGATAGCATAGCCATTGAAAAACTAGGCTATCAACCTATAAAACCATACCTGGATGCCATTACAGACCTTGCATCCAAAGGGCAGGTTTTAAATTATATCAATTTTTTACGTGCCAATTCTGTAAGTTCTCCTTTATATCGAATAGGTGTTGGCCAGGATGCTAAAAACGTAACACAATATATCATAAACATTGGCCAGGGAGGCACTACCCTGCCCGACCGGGATTATTATTTAAAAAACGATGCCCGTAGTACAAAAATACGCACCGATTATGCTGCCTATATTGCAAAGCTTTTTTCGCTATGCGGATTGGAAGAGTACAAAGCTTTAGCCAATTCATTTACCATTATGCATATAGAAACGGCATTAGCCGCTGCTCAAATGAGTCGGGTAGAAATGCGGAATCCGGCTAAACTTTATAATAAATTTTCAGTGTTGGGCTTAACAGCTAAAACACCAAACTTAAACTGGCAGGATATTTTGCCACAACTTGGTTATAAAATAAAAGCCGATAGCCTAATAGTAAGTAATCCAAAATTTATGGAGTCGGTAGATTCTTTACTTAATGCCATTTCGTTAACCGATTGGAAAATATATCTGCAATGGAATGTGATGAAAGATGCAGCGCCTTACCTAAGCAGTGATTTTGTAAAAGCAAACTTCATTTTTAACCAGGCCCTTAGTGGCCAAAAAGAACAAACCCCTCGCTGGCAACGCATGAGTGGTTTAATTGACAGGCAACTCGGCGATTTACTGGGCCAGCTATATGTAGAAAAATATTTTAACCAGGATGCTAAAGTTCGTATGCTTGAACTGGTTAAAAACATGGAAAATACTTTTGACAGCCGAATAAAAAAATTAGACTGGATGAGCACCGAAACCAAACAACGAGCATTGGCAAAATTACATGCCTTTGTAGCAAAAATAGGATTCCCCGATGTTTGGAAAGATTATAATGGGCTTACTATTGAAAAGAATGATTTTTTGGGTAATGTACACAGGTGCAATCAGTGGCATTATCAATATAATATCAACAAACTGGGTAAACCAATTGATAAAACTGAATGGGGCATGACAGCACCAACGGTAAATGCTTATTACAGCGCACAAAAAAATGAAATAGTTTTTCCGGCCGGCATTTTACGTTTACCTTTTTTTGATTTTAAAGCAGATGATGCCATTAACTATGGTGGCATTGGTGCTGTTATAGGCCACGAAATGACGCATGGATTTGACGACCAGGGGCGCCAATATGATGCGGATGGCAACCTGAATGATTGGTGGACAAAAGCTGATGCCGATGAATTTAAAAAACGTGCCGACGAAGTTGTAAAACAATATAATGCTTATACCATGCTTGATACATTACATGTAAATGGAAGGCTTACACTGGGAGAAAACCTGGCCGACCTTGGTGGTTTAAGTATTGCCTATGAAGCTTTTAAAAATACTAAAGAAGGTAAGGGCAATAAAAAAATAGATGGGTTTACACCCGATCAGCGTTTCTTTTTAAACTGGAGCCAAATATGGCGTAATAATATTTTACCCGAAGCTGCTGCCCAACGCATACTTACCGATAGCCATTCACCAGGCATGTATCGCAGTAATGGACCATTAACCAATATGGATGCATTTTATAAAGCCTTTAATGTAAAACCCGGCGATGCCATGTACAAAGCTCCGGATAAAAGAATAAGAATATGGTAATTAAAGACATTAAAAAACGGGATGCTTTTGTTTGCATCCCGTTTTTATAAATATTCATATATGCTAATAAAATAATTATTGCATCAAATTAAAATCTGGTAAATTTTAATATTTACACATAATCATGCTTATACAAAAATGGTATTATAAAAACCACACATAAGGCGGTTATTATTATTATACCTGTAAGTAATTCCCTGAATTCGATCGTTAATGAAGGTATGGCCGATCTTTGTATAGACTGTGTGCCAATAACCATCAAGGCTGTTAAAACAATACTTACCCCCTGAAAAACATACCTGCCATTCTTTATATAATGCTGAAAAAAGTAAAAAATAATTCCAGCCAGGGTGGCAAGTATCAACATGGCAAAAATAATTGTGGAAACATTAATCATTTCCGACAAATGAAAGCCAATGGCATACCTTGTAAATGCATTAAACAGTAAGCACAATACAGTAGCAGATATACCAGCAAAAAGTCCTGCCAAAAGAGATTTCGAAAATTCTGTTTGATCATAATCGTAATTCATAAAAGATAGTTTAAGTTGGAAAATAGCAGCCATCCAATTTACCATTTCATAATATTGTTTAGCTGTTTGGCATAAAATTACTACGATAATATGTTGTTGAAATGTTATTGAGGTAAAAACGCCTAATTTCAATGTTCATTAAACCCATTTAATTATCTCTTCTATTACATGAAAAAGAATATTCTCAGTAATTTTAGTTTTCGGTATTATTTATTTTTACTTTAAACTGAATTAAATTTTATACCGGTTTATATTAAATAAAATGAACAAATTATTTCTCTTTGTATTATTATTTTGCATAGGATCCGACGCCTTTTGTCAATCCGTTTATCCCTACCAGGATATAAAATTGGAAAGGCCATCAGACTATATTGAAACCGAACCTTTTGCATTATCTGCAGCCAATTATGTACTAACTACAGTATTTGATGAAGAAAGTGTAACCCGGCAAAATGCAGTTAAATTTTTAGCAACCTGGGTTTCAGGATCAAAAAAATATAATTTTTATACTCAAAATGTGGGAGAATATATCAGAAGCGATTTAAACTTGCTGAGCCTGTTTTTTGCGGCTATGGTAAAATACAACCTGGAGCATAAAGAAAACCCTGCTGATGCAATTACCGTTGAAAAAAATGCATGCAAGATAGTTTTGGAATATTGTAATAATCCATCGAACAAATTTAACCTTAAAAAGAAATTCAGGAAAAAACTTGAAGAAAACTAAAAGTTTTTTCATTAAAAAAAGTACATGAATAAAATAATTGGCATAACAGTTTGGTTTATATTTTCATTTACAGTTGTAATAGCACAGCAAAACACTGTAGCTAGTATAATTGCCGAAGGCATTAAATTACACGACAGGGGCGATTATACCGGCGCCATTGAAAAATATAATCAGGCATTAAAAATTGACAAGCATTCGCAACAGGCAAATTATGAACTGGCATCAACCTATTTTGCTTATAAAAAATATGACGAATCCCTAACTTATTGTAATAAAGTGATAGCAGCCAATAATGGATACGTAGACCAAGCCTATATTTTAAAAGGATCTACTTTGGATATAACAGGCAAACATACACTTGCATTAAAAACTTATAAGGAAGGAATAAAAAAATATGCCAATAACAGCCTGCTATATTATAACCTGGCCTTAACAGCTTTTAACCTTAAAGAATATAAAGATGCCGATGATGCATTAATGAAAGCTTTAAAATTAAGTCCGGCACATGCCAGTAGCCATTTATTACTTGGTTACAGTATGAGTATGCAAGGATATCGTATAAAAAGTATTTTGGCGCTCAGCAATTTTTTAATGCTTGAACCAACGGGTAAAAGAGCCGAAAGCGCTTTGGCGCTTTTTGATGATGAATTAAAAAAGAATATTTCGGTAAAAGACAGTACTGAAACAACAATTACAGTTCCTGTTTCTAAAAAAACTGATGCATTCAGTTCTGCCGATTTCATGCTAACATTGTTGCAATCATCAAATAATAACGAAGCCAATAAAGGCAAAACAAAATATGAACTGTTATCTGAGAATATGAAATCGTTGTTTTCGATGCTGGCTGATTTAAAGAAAGAAAACACGGGTTTTTGGTGGGATTTTTATGTAACTTTTTATAGCAATCTTAATACTACTGGTAATACCGAAGCATTTTGCTATTATATAAACCAGGCAAAAAACGACATCATCGTTTACAAATGGCTACAGGGAAATAATAAGAAATATGAAGCATTATCAAACTGGTATATTTCTTACAAAAGATAAACCATTAAACAAGTTCTTTCAACTTCTCTACAACTGCATCAACCTCTTCTTTTGTATTGTGTTTACTAAAACTAAACCTAACAGTTACCTGGTTAGGATTATTGTTAATGGCACGAATAACATGACTGCCCTGGTCGGCGCCGCTGGTACAGGCACTACCGCCACTGGCACAAATATTATTGATATCAAGATTAAAGAGAATCATTTCCGATTTTTCGGTTTTAGGAAACCCTACACTGAGTACTGTATATAAACTATTGCCCAATGGATCTCCGTTAAATGAAACAGCTTTGATATTTTTTTTCAATTCATCCAGCATGTAATATTTAAGCGTGCCAATATATGCCATATCTTCTTCCATAGTGGCGGTTGCCATTTCCAAAGCTTTTGCAAATCCTACAATACCATACAGGTTTTCGGTTCCTGCACGCATGTTGCGTTCCTGCGAGCCACCATGAACAAAGGGTTTTATTTTTACATTTTCGTTGATGTATAAAATACCTACGCCCTTGGGGCCATGAAATTTATGTGCTGCACCGGTAATAAAATGAACGGGTGTATTCCTTAAATCGAAAGGTAAATGACCAACAGTTTGCACCGTATCGCTGTGAAAAACGGCGCCATATAATTTACACAATTCGCCCACTTCATTAATGTCTAATATATTTCCAATCTCATTGTTTGCATGCATGAGGGTAACCAATGTTTTTTCTTCGCTGGCAGCTAATAATTTTTCAAGATCATCAATATCTACATGGCCGTTAGGTAATAATTTCACATAACGCACCGAGGCAATATCCAAGTTATCAAGATGCTCTACTGAGTGTGTTACTGCATGGTGTTCGATGGGTGAAGTGATGATATGTTTGCAACCCAAATCCCTGATAGCGCAGGATATAGCTGTATTACTGCTTTCGGTACCGCCGCTGGTAAAAAAGATTTCTGCAGGATGTGCATTTAATATTTTTGCCACGCTTTTACGGGCTGTTTCTATTGCCATACGGGTTTCTCTTCCATAAGAATAAATAGAAGAAGGGTTGCCGAATTTTTCGGTTAAATACGGCATCATCGTTTCCAAAACTGTGGGGTCGAGTGCCGTGGTTGCTGCATTGTCAAAATAAATTCGGTTCATAGCTGTTTTGAAGTTTACATCATTTTACCAATATCCTGCATCAGTTTCTTTGCTATATTATCTGCTTTCGATTCGTAATCACTTTCGGAATAAATTCTAATGATAGGTTCGGTGTTGCTTGTGCGTAAATGAACCCAATCGTTACCAAATTCTATCTTTAACCCATCTTCTGTATTTATTGGATGGTTTTTATAAAGGTTTCTTATATTTTCAAAAATAGCTTTTACATCAGTGCCATTTAAAAGTTCAATTTTATTTTTACTAATGAAATAATCGGGATAAGTACTGCGTAATTTTTTTATGCTTTTGTTACTTTTTGCCAGGTGCGATAAAAATAATGCAATGCCAATTAGTGCATCCCTTCCATAATGTAAGTCGGGAACAATAATGCCGCCATTTCCTTCGCCGCCAATTACAGCATTTACAGCTTTCATCTTATTTACCACATTTACTTCGCCTACCATACTGGGAAAATATTCGCCGCCATGTTTATGTGTTATATCTTTTAAAGCCCTTGTTGATGACATGTTGGAAACCGTATTTCCTTTTCTACTACTTAGGATATAATCGGCTACAGCCACCAGGGTATATTCTTCGCCAAACATGCTGCCATCTTCACACACAAAACAAAGCCTGTCCACATCCGGATCAACGGCAATGCCTAAATGAGCATTGTGTTTTACAACTGCATTGCTTAGTTCTTTCAAATGTTCGGGCAAAGGCTCGGGGTTATGTGCAAATTTTCCATTTACTTCTTCATTTAGTACAATAATATCGGTTACGCCCAATTGTTTTAATAAAGCAGGAACAGCAAAAGCACCAGTGCTGTTAACAGCATCAACTACTATTTTAAATTCTTTGTTTTTTATTGATGCAATATCTACCAGTTCATATTTAAGTATTGCATCAATATGGTTCTGCAGTAAACTATCATTTTTTGTATAAGCACCCAGCTTATCAACAGGGGCAAATTTAAATTCTTCTTTTTCGGCCATTTCCAAAATATACTTCCCTTCATCGGCACTAATAAACTCACCTTTGCTGTTAAGCAATTTTAATGCATTCCATTCTTTAGGATTGTGGCTGGCGGTAAGTATAATGCCACCAGCAGCAGCTTCAAATATAACAGCCATTTCAACAGTTGGTGTAGTGCTTAAACCCAGGTCAATCACATCCAGGCCCAGACCTATCAAAGTATTTGAAACCAGGTTGCTCACCATCTGGCCACTAATGCGGCCATCACGACCAATTACAATTTTATTATTGCCAGCTTGCTGCAATATCCAACTTCCGTAAGCTGCAGCAAATTTAACTATATCTACAGGTGTAAGGTTTTCATTTGTGTTTCCGCCAATGGTTCCACGTATGCCGGAGATACTCTTTATCAAAGCCATTTTAAATCCTTTTTAGGGATGGCAAAGATAAGAAACTGTTAGCAGTTACTAAATTGTGATTTCAATGAGCAGGTATGTTCATTGATTTTATAAAACCGCTGCTCTTATTCCATTAACTTTGCAATTATGCAAAAAACCTGGTTTAAAGAATGGTTCAATTCTTCTTACTATCATTTGCTTTATTTTAAAAGAGATCACAAAGAAGCTGCGATTTTTATTGATAACCTCATCAATTATTTAAAACCATCTACTGGCAGCCGTATGCTTGATGTGGCCTGTGGTAAAGGAAGGCATTCTATTCAACTGGCTAATAAAGGTTTTGATGTAACCGGTATTGATTTAAGCGATTACAGTATCAACTCTGCTTTGCAACATGCTTCAGAAACGCTTCATTTTTATAAACACGATATGCGATTACCCTTCTGCATAAATTATTTTGATTACGCTTTTAATTTTTTTACCAGCTTTGGGTATTTTAAAACCCGGCGAGAGCATGATAATACCATACGTACCATTGCCCAGGCTATAAAAAAAGAAGGAGTTTTTGTGATGGATTTTTTAAATGTACATTATGCCGAAGATCACCTGGTTCATCAATTGCAAAAAGAAATTGAAGGCATCAATTTTATCATCACCAAATGGTTTGATGAAACTCATTTTTATAAAAAGATAATTATAGAAGATGAAGCATATCCCGAACCCCTTGAATTTATAGAAAGGGTTGCAAAATTTTCGCTGGGCGATTTTACCGAAATGTTTGCTTACCAGGGATTACAAATACAGGAAGTATTTGGCGATTACGATTTTGGAATTTATGATGTAAAGAAATCGCAACGTATGGTGATGATTGCAAAAAAGGTAAATGCCTGACAGGTTCAAAAATATCAACTACTTATTTTTATTATTAATCAACATCCACCTGGCGGTTTCATAAATGGCCGAAGTTAGTTGCGACAAGTGTGCTTTTATAGAATCTTCCTGTAGGTTACTTAACAGCGGCAGGTTGTTACGTACCGGCACCAGTTCTTCTTTTTTTATACGAATGTTTTTACGAAAATAATAATCATTATTTACCACGCCTATCCAGCCGGGTGCATGATAAATTATAAATGCGGCATTTTCTTTTTTACCAGAATCGAGCAAGTCACGGCCAAGCGTTGTATTTAAATAAGGCTCTTGTATCATACCGGCTACGGTTGGCAAAATATCTATCTGCGATACAGCTTCTGTTCTTTTTTGTGGCGATAGTAATGCCGGTGCATAAAATAGCAAGGGCACATGTTCATCACTAAGGCGTTGTTCAGTCCAGGCTTGAGGATAAATTGCTGTTGCATTTCCTTCCACACCATGATCGCCTGTAAAAACAAAAATGGTATTTTTAAAGTAAGGGTTGTTTTCGGCAGCTTCCATAAATTTTTTTATACAATAATCCATATAGGCAAAAGCATGATATTCTTTAAGCGATTCAAAACCGTATTTAAGTAATTCTTCATCGGGTATAACCTGTTTTTTAAAATCTGTATCTTCTACAGGTATATCAAAAGGGCGATGATTATCGGCAGTTTGTATAAATGCAAAAAATGGTTTTTGTTGTTTGGCCAGTACGTCGTTGGCTTCTAAAAACAAATTTTTATCGCTAATGCCCCATACATTCAGGTTTGCAGCTTTATAATCTCCTTCTTCATATACATGCAGGCTGTCAATATTTTCAAACAATCCTTTAAAATTATTAAACTGGCTTCTACCTCCCAGGAAATAAAATTTTTGGTATCCTTCAAAATTATTTACAATGGTACGTTGGTTAACCGATTCGGCATTACGGGTAGAAAATTTAGAAAGCTGTACATCGGGTATGCCTGAAAGTATTGCAAAAACACCACGGGCAGTACCAAATGTTGGTGTAAAACATCTTTCAAAAAAAATACCATTGTTGCACAGTTCATTAAAATAAGGAGTGCTGTTTAAAGGATTGCCGCTCATGGAGCTTTTGTACATGCTAAAACTTTCGCAAATAACCACCACTATGTTAGGCTGACTTTCCAGGGCTTTACTGCCCGGCTGAACCAGCCGTGCATAAGGGTTTTGCTTACTGGCTCTGTTCTGCAGATTTAAAAAATCTGCAATGCTATTATAATATTCAGCCGCTTTATTATTATGATCGGCTTTCCTAAACCTTAGCGTTGTAAAAAAGTTTTGCAGAGGATTTAAAGCAAGGTTACTTTTAAATTCATCATTTAAACTAAAAGCCTTGAAAAAATTGAGTGGTTTTATTGTTAAGAACCCATAAACAAACCAAGCCAGTAGCAGCAATGCTGCGGCATGCCAACGGCGGCGGTACCAAAATTTATGAATATTTATATTTTTTTCTGTTACATCTACATGCATGCGCCTGAACATCCATGTCATCATTACCACTGCACCGGCAAGACCAAGAAGTATCCATACAATTGGATAGCTCTGCCAAACCATTTGTAAACTTTCACGTGGGTCTTCGGCAAAAATCAGTGCATCTGCATTAAGCCTTGCATTGATGTAGGCAAACTGTCCAAAATCGGCGCCATAAAAAAACAAAACAAGTAAGGTTAAAAAACCTAAGTAAATCGTCCAAATTTTTTTATTTCTTTCGCTGTAAAAAGGCGAAAAGCGTGTATATAATGAAAGCAGTGCAATGGGTAACAAAATAATGGCAATCCAGCGCAGGTCGTATTTTAATCCTAACCAAAAAGCAGGACCCAGTTCCATTACTTTTATGGTTTCGGGTTTAAAACAAATAACGGTGGCAATACGAAAGGCAGTGAAAATGCATAAGTATATAATGAATAATTTAATTATCCATTGTATGGTTTTAGGAACACGCCTGCTGATGAACATAATGATTAAATATAAGCCTGAACAAAGTATGCGAATATACTGAATAGCACCATATTTATTGAGCTAAGTTATTTGTACAGCTACTATTTCTTATTATTTAAAAGCAGATATTGAGCTGTTTGATAAAATGCATCGGTTAGTTTTTGCATGTAACCTTTAATACTATCGGTTTCTGTTTTCATCGGTATTGGTTCATTGCCCGTCATAGAAACGAAATCAACTTTTCCGGTTTTTAAATTCTTTAGATAATAATATTTATTACCAACCAGGCCAACGGTTTTTACATCATGGTCTATAACAAAGGCATATTTTTCTTTTGGTAAGGCCAATCCATTTTTTATGTATGCGGCTGTATCAAACAGATTTCTTCCCAGCGAATTATTGCTGTACGAAATGTTTGCAAGCGATGCAATGGTTGGCAAAATATCTACCTGCGATGCTATATCATGTATCTTTTGCGGCTTTAATAAACCCGGTGCATAAAAAAGCAATGGAACATGTTCGCAGGTAAGCCCTTGCTCAGTCCAGGCTTTTGGAAAATAATCCAATGTGCCGTTATAACGTATTCCATGATCTCCCACAAAAACAAAAATGGTATTCTTAAAGTAACTTTCGCTTTGTGCTGCCTCCATAAATTTTTGATAACAAAAATCGGTATATCTAAATGCGTTCATTTCTTCGTTACTCTCAAAACCAAACCTTTTTAATGAATCTTCAGAAAATGTTTTTAATTTAAAATCATTCCTATCTTCTTCAGGTATGGTATAAGGCCGGTGGTTATCGGCAGTTTGTATTATTGCAAAAAAAGGGTTGATTTGTTGCCTTAAAACTTTGTTAGCTTCCAAAAATAAATTCTTATCACTGATACCCCAAACATCAATTTTTTTTGCAGTATAGTCATCCTGTTCATAAAGCTTTAAGTTATTGATGTTGTTTGTTAACACCCCACGTATATTAGCCCAGGTAGCGCTTCCTCCTAAAAAATAAAAATTATTGTAGCCTGTAAAACTATTGATGATGGTTTGCTGGTCAACAGCATTGGGATTTCGGCTGGCTGTTTTGGGACTTTCCACATCGGGAATACCGGTAATGGTAGCCCATACACCACGGGCTGTGCCATAGGCTGGCGTAAAACAACGGTCAAAGAAAATTCCATTTTTGCACAACTCGTTAAAATATGGTGTTGTATTTAAAGGATTGTTGTACATACTGCTTTTATATGCACTAAAACTTTCGCAAATAACCAATACTATATTGGGTTTATTGCCAGTTGAATCGGTTACACTGTAAGTTCTTTTAAAATTCAAGTTTACACTATCGGGATTATTTACTTGTAGGTAATTGGCCATCAAATGATAATCTGCCCTAACTTTTTTTATGTCGAAAGTTGAGTTTCTAAAATTTAATGTGCTTAAAAAACTTTGAAAAGGATTTAATGCAAGATTTGCTTTAAAATCATCGCTTAATGTATAGGCATCGCTCCATCGCAATGGAAACTGCCCAATTTTTCCAAAGATAAAAATGCCAAAAAAAAAGAAAGCTATAACATAATGCAGGCTTCGCTTTCTTTTATCAAAATTATATTGCTGTTGGTAATACGCCAGCAGGCGCCCAAAAACAAACTTTGCCAAAAACAATAGTATTAAAGCAACCAATGTTATTGTAAACAAAGGATAAGATTGCCACATCATGTTAATAGAAATGCCGGCATCCTGGAGGTAGTTTAGTACAGTGGCATTAAGGCGCTGGTGCAGATAATCAAAATGATAATAATCGATAGCCAGCACCAATACCATTATCATAAAAATTAAAGTAATTAAAAAATTCCAGATTTTTTTTGCGCTATAGTTTTTAAAAGGATTTAAATATGGTATGGCACATAATAGCATAATGGCAAGACCAATAATACTCAGCACCCTGGCATCGTACCTGAACCCCATAATAAATGCTGAGCCGGAGAAAGCTTTGCCGGGAGGATTAAACGACCAATAGATTATTAATCTTGACAAGGTCATTACAACAAGTAATATTAGTAACACCGAAAATATCCAACGCAAAAGTTTTGGTATTTTTTGTAAAAACAACATGCACAATAATTTAATAGTTATCAAAATTAGTTTAATTATTTTTGGATAGCGGCTATTTAACACACAACTTGCATTTGATGGAACAACTAATTAATTACGATAAGTATTTATTCAAGGTTATCAATCACCAATGGAGCAATTCTTTTTTCGACTGGCTGATGCCCTTTCTAAGAAATTCAACTATGTGGGTGCCTTTGTATCTTTTTATGATTTTACTGATTAGCATCAATTTTAAAAAAACAGGCTGGTGGTGGGTTGTGTTTGCAGCAGGTACGGTAATCTTATCCGATTTTGTAAGCAGCAAAATTATCAAAGAAAACATAATACGCTTACGGCCATGTAATGATTTAAGTATTGCCGATTGGGTGCATGTATTGGTTGGCTACAGGCCTCAAAGCTCCAGTTTTACATCCTCACATGCAGCCAATCATTTTTCAATTGCAACTTTTTTATACATATCACTTAGTAAACAATTTAAAAATTGGCCATTTTTATTTTTCCTTTGGGCATTCAGTATTTCTTATGCTCAAATGTATGTAGGCGTGCATTACCCTATTGATATTTTCTGTGGAGGTTTAATTGGAATACTTATCGGATATTTGTCGGGAAAATCGTTTAATAAAAACTACGGTTTAGTTTAATACCAATGGTAGAAGTTTTCATATTGTCGTTTCTTATAATTGTAAATGCTCTTTTTGTTATGGCAGAAATAGCATTGGTAAGCGCTCGCAAAGCCAGGCTTGAAAGTATGGCAAAAAAAGGCGATTTAAAAGCTAAAGTAGCGCTGGACCTGGCAGAAAATCCAGAAAAGTTTTTATCTACAGTACAAATATTTATTACACTTATTGCTATTTTAACGGGTGTTTATTCTGGAGAAAGATTTAGTGGATATGTACAACCCTATATTGAAAAGATAGAATTATTTAAACCTTATGCCGGAACCATTTCTACCGTTATCATCGTAATCATCGTTACTTTTCTTACTATCATTTTTGGAGAGCTGGTACCTAAAAGGCTGGGTATGTTACGTGCCGAAAAAATAGCCCGAATGGTATCGGCGCCTATGAACAGCTTATCAGCCATTACTTATCCCATTGTTTGGCTGCTTTCAACAATATCGCACCTGTTTTTTAAAGTTTTTAATATCAAAACATCAACCGATAATTCGGTAACTGAAGATGAAATAAAAGCCATGATAAACGAAGGCAGCGAACATGGCGCTATTGAAGAAGAGGAAAAAGAAATTATTGAAAGACTTTTTCATTTGGGAGACCGCAATATTACTTCATTAATGACACACCGAACTGATATCATTTGGTTTGATGAAAACGATACTGTACAAAATTTCAGGGATAGGTTCGAAACGCTTACCTACTCCACCTATCCAATCTGCGATAAAATTGTGGATGATATTACAGGTGTAATATTTGTAAAAGACATTGTAAAAGCATCTGCCGAAACTATACTTAAAACTTTGGCAAAGCCCGCCATGTTTGTACCGGAAAACAACAGCGCTTATCAACTACTCGAAAAATTTAAATCAACCAAAATGCACAGTTGTTTTATTGTAAACGAATATGGCACACTGGAAGGCATGGTTACGTTGAATGATGTGCTGGAAGCCATTGTAGGCGATGTTCCTCAAAGCGGGCAGGATGAATATGAAATAACTGAAAGAGAAGATGGCACTTTCCTGGTAGATGCTCAAATTCCTTTTTATGATTTTTTAAGCCATTTTGATAAAACCGAATGGATGAATGAAGGCGAACAGGAATTTGATACGCTGGCCGGTTTTGTATTACACGAACTGGAACATATACCCAACACCGGCGAACGTTTTGAATGGAATGGTTTTGATTTTGAGATAATTGATATGGATGGACAACGGATTGATAAACTACTGATAAAAATCTCCGAGGCAATAAAAGAAGATATGGAAGAATAATTTTTTAAAATGCAAAACTATATGTAGCATCTGGATTTACCAGCTTGGTACTTTTTCTTTTTCCATTTACAATTACGTGTACAATATTTATCTGCTGCTCTTTATAATCAAATAAGATATTATCTACTACATCAATCTTTTTAACCAATGCAATATCATTAACCTGGTAATAACTTATGATGCCTTCTTCATCTTGCTCGTAACCTATAAAATTCAACAAAGCCGATTTACCATTTACGTTTAAAAGTAAGTGCTTTTGAACATACGCACTAACGAGTTTATTCATGGCAGCTTTATCTTTAGGTTGCAATAAATCAACCGTGCCTTTATAAGTCCTCCGTAATTCGTGTTCAAAATCATCCGTAAAAATTTTGCAACTTATTTCCAATGTTTTATCCTTAGCATTATGTTCTATTTGTGTTACACTAACATAAATGGGATGATTACCTGTTGGTTCAATATAATAAGCGTTGGATGCAGTTTGAAAGTTTGGCATTAAAAATACCATCAACCATTTAAATAAAAATTGTACCATTTAGCCAAGAGATTGATAAAAATATGTTACTTTAAAGATATTTGAACTGCAAAACTACTGGAAACATCTAATTGAATATCGTTTCATGCAAAATTTTGGATTTTATTTTGGTATTGGATGGGATCATATTATAGCAAGGGACGCATTAGACCATTTGCTCTTTGTTTTAGCCTTAAGCGCTATTTATGTATTGGGTAATTGGAAACAAGTATTAATATTAGTAACTGCTTTTACCATCGGCCATTCGCTAACCCTGGCATTAAGTGTTTACGATGTTATTAGAGTAAATGACAAGTGGGTGGAGTTTCTAATACCTTGTACCATTATTGTTACAGCAGCAGCAAATTTATTTGAAAAAGATTTTAACCCAAAAAAATTACGACTTAATTATTTTTTTGCTTTATTTTTTGGGTTGATACATGGATTGGGTTTTGCCAATGCTATACGGTTTATGATAATTGGTGATGAAAGCCTGGGCTGGAGTCTTTTTGGTTTTAACATTGGTCTTGAAGCCGGCCAGATAGCAGTTGTTATTGTTATACTTTTAATGAGCCATTTAATAATTAATGTTGCCGGGCTTAAAAGAAAGTGGTGGGTTTGGAGTTTATCTTTGTTTGCCATTATTATAGCATTGGATATGGCATGGAAAAAATTTTTGCTTTTATAAATTTTAACACATAATAATATACAATGAAAAAACTAACACTCTTTGTTTTTATGTTGATGGCCTGCTTAGGAGCTTTTGCTCAAGATATAAGAAATAACCCAGGCAGTAATCATGGTAACCGGTTTGAACAACTGGGTACAATCTTACCAACACCAAACGAGTTTCGAACAGCAAGCGGCGCACCTGGTCCTAAATACTGGCAGCAACGTTGCGATTACGATATTACCTGCGAACTGGATGAACCTAACCGCCGGTTAACTGGTAAAGAAACCATTACTTACTACAATAATTCGCCCGATATTTTAACGTACCTGTGGCTACAGTTAGATGAAAACCAACATAGCAATAATAATAATGCTGGTTACGAAACCAGCAATTATATGCCAAGAGGTATTACCGAAGATGATATAACCAGATACAGTGGTAAAGTAGATAAAGACAGGGAATACGGCGATAACATCACCCGTGTGGCCGATGCTGCCGGAAAATTATTAACCTATACCATCAATAAAACCATGATGCGTATTGAATTGCCACAGCCATTAAAACCCGGCCAGCAGTTTATTTTTAAAGTTGACTGGAACTATAATATTATTGAACGTACTAAATATGGCGGCCGAGGCGGTTTTGAACATTTTGCAGAAGATGGTAATGATTTATTTACTATGACACAGTGGTATCCTCGCCTTTGTGTTTACAGCGATTTTCAGGGATGGCAAAACCATCAGTTTGTTGGCAGCGGCGAGTTTGCATTAACCTTTGGCAACTTTAAAGTAGCCATGACGGTGCCTGCAGACCATGTGGTTATGGCAACCGGTCAGGCACAAAATTATCAGCAGGTTTTAAGCCCTGCTCAATATGCACGATGGCAAAAAGCACAAACTGCTACCGAACCATCAGAAATTGTAACATTTGATGAAGCAGTAACCCGTGAAAAACAAAAATCAAAAGATAAAAAAACATGGATATTTAAAGCTGATATGGTTCGTGATTTTGCCTGGGGCTCATCCCGTAAATTTATTTGGGATGCTATGCCCACCATGGTGTCGGGTAAAAAAGTGATGTGCATGAGCGCTTATGGTAAAGAAGCTTATGCTTTGTACCGAAAATTCAGCACAAAGGCTGTTGCACATACAATTAAAAGTTATTCAAAATTCACTATACCTTATCCATACCCGGTGGCACAAAGCCTGGAAGCGGCTAACGGTATGGAATACCCAATGATTTGCTTTAATTATGGCCGCTGCGAAAAAGATGACAATGGCACTTATGGCCCTAACAGCACATACAGCGAGGGCACAAAAAATGGAATGCTGGGTGTAGTTATTCATGAAGTAGGCCATAACTTTTTCCCTATGATTATTAATAGCGATGAACGCCAATGGACCTGGATGGATGAAGGGCTCAACTCTTTCTGTGAATATTTAACCGAAGAATTGTGGGATAACAAATTTCCGGTTAGTAAAGGCCCTGCATATAAAATTGTTGATTATATGAAGCTACCAAAAGATATGCTGGAACCTATTATGACCAACAGTGAAAATATCATCTTGTTTGGCCCCAATGCATACAGCAAGCCAACAACCGGTTTAAATATTTTACGGGAAACCATCATGGGCAGAGAAACATTTGATTATGCCTTTAAAGAATATGCAAGGCGCTGGGCTTTTAAACATCCTACACCTGCCGATTTATTCCGCACTATGGAAGATGCCAGCGCTGAAGACCTTGATTGGTTTTGGAGAGGATGGTTTTACAATACTGACCCTTGTGATATTTCAATTGACTCTGTAAAATGGTCGGTATTGAATACAGAAACATCTGCTCAACCAAATACAAAAGCAACCACTCGTAAAGTAACTGTGGCAAAACCCATTCTTAATAATTTTGACGACATATCAAAAATTAGAAACCGAAACGATAAGAACATAACATTTGCCACCGATGCTGATAAATCGCTTAGAGATTTTTACTGGCATTACGACCGCAACCTGGTAAAAGTAGATACAACATCAACTGAAATAAACACAGCAGCACCCGAAGCAAATGATTACAGCGAAGCAGAACGGTTTCATATTGCAGGAAATAAAAATCTCTATGAAATAAGCTTTAGCAATAAAGGCGGATTGGTAATGCCTATCATTATTGAATGGACATTTAAAGATGGAACTAAAGAAATTGACCGCATTGCTGCACAAGTTTGGCGCAAAAACGAAAACAAAGTTGTAAAAACTTTTATGAAAGATAAAGAAGTAGTTTCAATACAATTAGACCCGTTGAGAGAAACCGCCGACATAAATACAGATAACAATTCATGGCCTTCAGTTACTACGCCCAGTAAGTTTCAATTGTATAAAAACCGAGGCGGCTTTGCCCCAAGAGGTGCTGGTGGTGGCGCAAATCCAATGCAAAAACAAATAAAATAAAACAAATTAATCTTTAAAAAAGCTGCTTTTTAAGCAGCTTTTTTTATTGCATCTTTGTAATGATAAAATTTACTGATGAAGTATTATAGTTATTTATTCATTTCATTTTTTCTTTCGGTAAAAATATTTGCAGGCAGCGTTGATACGGTTTCTGTTTTTAGTAACAGTATGCATAAAGCCATTAAATGTGTAGTTGTAAAACCAAGTGCGTATGAAGATGTCGGTAAGCAATTTCCGGTAGTTTATTTATTGCATGGTTACTCTGGAAATTATAGCAATTGGATAACAAGGGTACCCGAACTAAACAATTATGTAGATAGGTTTAACTGCATAATTGTTTGCCCGGATGGTAATTACAGCAGTTGGTATTTTGATAGCCCTGTAGATAGTGCTTATCGTTACGAAACTTATATAGTTTTTGAGGTTGTAACATATATTGACAGTAATTATAAAACTATTGCCAATAAAGCTCATCGTGCCATAACAGGATTAAGCATGGGAGGACATGGCGCATTGTTTTTAGGGCTAAGGCATAGTGATATTTTTGGAGCTGCCGGTAGTATGAGTGGTGTGGTTGATTTGTATGAAAGCAAAAACAAGTATGATATTGGTAAAAGAATTGGCGATACCATCAGCCATGCAAAAGACTGGCACAATTTATCAGTTATAAATCTTATAGAAAATTATAACAACAATAATTTAAAAATAATTTTTGATTGTGGCGATGAAGATATTTTTATAAATGCCAACCGAAGGTTGCACGAAAAAATGTTGCAGTTACAAATTCCACATCAATATACCGAGCGGCCCGGTAAGCATAATTGGAACTACTGGCAAAACAGTATCTCTTTTCAATTATTGTTTTTTCAACATTATTTTTCTACTGGTAATTAATTACTCAACCTCCTGCATTGGTACGGCCATCTCTCAATGCTTTTTTCTTTCCTTTATTCTTCTTTTCCCACTCAAGCATTTCAGGAGTTTTCTCTACTTCCTTCTTTTTTTCAGAAATAGTTTTTACAGCATTCACATTATCTGCAGGTGTTTCTAAATGGCCATGGTCATATCTTTCAACCTTAATCAACCGACCTGATCCTGCTTCATAATATTTCCATTCGCCATGTTTTACACTATATGGTTCGGCTTTTACAATCTTGTACTCAATTATTTCATTATTCCCTTCTCCATATACTGCAATGGTATCGTAAGGTGCATTAGGGTCGTATGCCCGCCACGATTCTTCCCTAATAAGATCGCCCAGGTAAGTATAGTATTGCTGTATGCCGTCTTTATCGCCAAGCTTGTAATATTCCACGGCAATAAGATCGCCAACCAGGCTGTACTTGCGCCACAAACCTTCTTTCTTATCATTTTTAAAAATGCCTTCTTCTTCATAGCCTGGCTCTCCTCTTAAAGGTTCTACATGCACTACCCATTTACCTTGTTTTAAATTGTTATTGTCAATGGCATTTAAAGTATCGCCATCAGCATTCAATTTAAAGGATTTATATTGTGCTGTACCATTCATCAAAAACAAAAATTGAATGATGGTAAGTAACAACATTTGACGTATTTTTAAAACCTGCATATCGTTCTGTTTATTGTTATTTTAAAATCAAAACTGCAATGATGAAAATCGTTTTCAAAATTACGTTAATACTGCTTTTTATAAATGTTAATTCTACTTCGGCACAAATTAAAAACACCACAGCTACTGAAAGATTAAACGGTATAGAGAAAAGAAAATTGCTGGAGAAGGATACAACCTTCAATAGTATTAAATTTAGAAATGTGGGGCCAAGCATAATGAGTGGTAGAGTGGTTGATATAGATGTAAACCCTGCTGACCCTACCGAATTTTACGTGGCTTATGCCTCCGGTGGTTTATGGTATAGCAATAATAACGGGCAAAGCCTTGTGCCTGTTTTTGATAAAGAAAATACTTTCACCATTGGTGATATTGCAGTAAGATGGCAAAAGTTAATTCCAAAAGAAACACTTACTACTCCTAAAATTTTACAACAGGCTTCAAGCAATAATGAAATTTGGGTTGGCACCGGTGAAGTTAACAGCAGCCGTTCTTCTTATGCAGGCTTAGGTATTTATAAAAGCAACGATAATGGAAAAACATGGGATTATCTTGGTTTACCCGAAAGTCATCACATTGGCAAAATTACCCTGCATCCTACTAACAATAAAATTGCCTGGGTAGCAGTACTGGGTCATTTATATTCGCCCAATAAGGAAAGAGGTATTTACAAAACTACAGATGGAGGAAAAACCTGGAAACAAACCTTATATGTTGATGATAATACCGGAGCTGTTGATATGGATATTAACCCCAAAAACCCCAATGAATTATATGCTGCTATGTGGTACCGTACCCGGCGTGCCTGGAATTTTGAAGAAGGTGGAAAAACTTCAGGCATTTATAAGAGTACCGATGGTGGCAATAACTGGAGCCGTGTAACGATTACTGGCAGTGGGTTTCCTACGAATGATGGTGTTGGAAGAATTGGTGTGGCAGTTTTTGCCACCAACCCTAATATAATTTATGCCATACTTGATAACCAGAACCACAGACCCGATACCGCAAAGAAAAATACTGATACCAATTATGTACTCAAAAATTTTAAAGACATAAGTAAAGAAGATTTTTTAAAACTGGATGACAAAAAATTAGACAGGTTTTTATCTGACAATAATTTTAAAGAAAAATATACTTCTGCATCTGTAAAGGAAATGGTTAAAACAGGCAAAATAAAACCAACCGAAGTTTATAACTATTTATTTGATGCCAATACGGCTTTATTTGAAACACCCATCATTGGTTGCGAAGTTTACCGCAGCAATGATGCCGGCATACACTGGCAAAAAGTAAACAATAAAGAACTGAACATTTATAGTACTTACGGTTATTATTTTGGAAAAATATCTGTAAGCAATATCAACGAAAACAAAGTAATACTGAGTGGATATGCTTTAATGCTGAGTACCGATGGCGGAAAAACTTTTAAAAGCATTGACAATGATGCCACACATGCCGACTGGCATGGTTGCTGGATGAACCCTACTAACGACAAACATTGGATAGCAGGCAACGATGGCGGCTGCAATATTACTTATGATGATGGTAAACATTGGTTTAAAGCCAATACACCTTCTGTTGGCCAGTTTTATAAAATTGCTGTTGACGATGCAAAGCCTTACAATATTTATGGTGGGCTGCAAGATAATGGAACCTGGTACGGGCCTTCCAATACAAAAGATATAGACCAATGGGATTACGAAGGCGTTTACCCCTGGAAAAGATTAGGCGGTGGCGATGGTATGCAGGTAGCCGTTGATACAAGGGATAATAATACAGTGTACTTTGGATCTCAATTTGGATTTTATGGCCGCAGAAACACAAGTGGTGGAAAAAGAATTTCCATTTATCCTCAACCCGATTTGGGTGAAGAAAAATACCGATTTAATTGGCAAACTCCCATCTGGCTTAGTAAGCACAACCAGGATATTTTTTATTATGCCAGCAACAGGTTTCACCGCAGTTTGCAGCAAGGGCAAAACATGCAAACTTTAAGCCTTGACTTAACCAATGGTGGCCAACCTGGCGATGTACCTTTTGGTACCAGCACCACCCTTGCCGAATCGCCATTAAAATTTGGCCTTATTTATATTGGTACCGATGATGGAAATATACAGGTAAGTAAAGATGATGGTTATACCTGGGCAAAAATAAGTAACACTATCCCCAAAGAAATGCAGGGCATGTATGTAAGCCGTGTTACACCATCGGCATTTAAAGAAGGCAGGATATATGCCAGTTTAAATGGCTACCGTAATGATAATTTTGGTGCATATCTTTTAGTAAGCGAAGATTACGGCATCACCTGGACAAAACTTGGAAATGATTTACCAATGGAACCTATTAATGTGGTAACTGAAGATCCTATAAACGAAAATATCATTTATGTAGGAACAGATAACGGGTTATATGCTTCTTTTAATATGGGAAAAACATTTAAGGTGCTTGATAAAAACCTGCCCCGTGTGCCTGTACACGATATAGTTGTACAGAAGCGTGATAACGAACTGGTGATTGCCACACATGGCCGCAGTATATACATTACCAAGTTAAATGCTATTCAGAAATTATATTGATTATTATAAGTTGAGTTATGTTTAAAAATTAAAACCTAACTTTTCACTGATTGTTTTATCCAACACAGGTAATTGTTTGCGTTCAACTAAAAAACTATTCAGTTGGGTAATTTCCTTAAATATATAGTGTTTGTCCATTGCTGCTTTTAAGTAACCGGCGCCTGTGCTGCCACCTGTACCAATACGGGTGCCTATCATTCGTTGCACCATATTTATATGGCGGCTTCGCCAGTTGCCCAATTGGTTATCTATTTCTACAAGCGTTTCTAATAATTGAAACGGCAACTCCAGCATAGGATAACCATGATACATCATAATAAACAATGCCGCCCTGCAAGCCTTTGACGATAAATTTCTAGCTTCATCTGCATCAGTATTATTAAATACATTTTCAAATGTGGTTGCATTATTTTTTTCGGCTTCGGCTAAACTGCTGTTATAAACCTGTTGGTAATTGTTCCAGAAATCGCCCGTTATAAATGGCATCCTCTCCAACCAGGTATTTAATAATTCAATGACCGATTTGCCACTTTCCGCATCTTTAATAATGGCAATATCTTTTTCTTTCAGTTGAGAGGTATAATAATTTTGGCCGTGCCTGTTCTCAAATTTCAAGCCCAGCTTAGCTTCCAGCACTTTAAATTGGTAACTTTGAAAACCCGATGCCGGCCGTAGCATATCTCTGAAATCCAGAAAATCCATGGGAGTCATCGTTTCTATAATATCTATCTGCTGCACCAATACTTTTAAAATGGTAACCACTCGTTTTAAACGATGTACCACAGTAGCCATATCATTTGAGTTATCGTTTACAACAGGCTTACTCATAATTTCAATAACTGAATTTACTTCAAACAACACTTGTTTAAACCAAAGTTCATAAGCCTGGTGAATGATGATGAAGAGCATTTCATCGTGTGCAGGTTCTTTTCCTTCTTTAAAACTTTCGGGAGCCTGTGCTCCGGTAATTTTATCAAGCTGCAAATAATCTGCGTAATAAACTCCTTTTTCCATAATCATTAGTTATTAAGCAAACTTACATGATTTATTTTTTGCCCTGTCATATCAATCTCGCTTTTGTTAACGATTGGTAAACAAGTTTTGCTTTAACATAAACTTTTCTAAATGCAAATAGCATGGCATCATTTTCTAAAGCAAAGTAACATGCAGACTGTAAAACCCTGCAACCTAATTATGAAAAGAAAAATTTTACTCACCATCTTCAACACATTTTTAATTTTCAACTTCATTAATGCCCAGGTAAGCTTTGGCATACGTGGCGGCGTAAATTTTTCCAAATGGCAGGGAAATGATTTACAAATTATAGAAGACCTGGTTGACAAAACCGATGGTTACATAGTAACTAAAGGCAAAACTGGTTTTCATATTGGCACTTATGCAAACATTCCATTGTCCCAAACCTTTTCTTTTGAACCTGGTATCGGTTATTCAAAAAAAGGTTATAGCATTAAAGGCGATTTTCAAATTAATGCACTTAAAATTTTGGCCATCAACGCAGGTGCACAGGTACAGGCTCATTATATTGATATTCCATTGTTGTTAAAAGTAAATGTTGCAAAAGGATTACAAGTGTATGCCGGGCCGCAGGTTTCATATTTGGTAAGAAGTACATTAAATGCAAAACTTGGTGTGCTGGGTATTTCAATATTTAATAAAGGCATAGGCATTACCGATAGGTTTAATAAAGTTGATCTTGGCATTACCGGTGGTATTGGCTACCAGTTTGATAATGGTATAAACTTACAGGCTGGCTATGATTATGGATTAACTAAATTAGATAAGAACAATAATTATGCAGCTTATAACCGGGTAATAAAAATTTCACTAGGCTATTCTTTTTAGGTTGATGAGCAATCAATAAGGAGCGTTATCATTTTTATGGTAACGCTTCCTTTTAACTAAAATCTAATTTTCCCTACATTTGCAGCCCGGCTTCATTTTTAATTCTTTATTGGTAAAGTAGAAGCCTCATAAAAAATTTGCTTTTGTGATGCTAATTAAACAATGCTTCACAACAACTTTATTAAAACAAAAATGTGTTTTTAAATGGGAAGAATATTTGAAGTAAGAAAAAGCGCCATGTTTGCCCGTTGGGATAAAATGGCTAAAAATTTTACCCGTATTGGAAAAGAGATAGCCATTGCAGTAAAAGCAGCCGGCCCCGATCCTGAAAATAACCCCGCTTTGCGAAGGTGTTACCTTAATGCCAAGGCTTGTAATATGCCTAAAGACAGGGTGGAAGCAGCCATAAAAAGGGCAATGGGGAAAGATACCAGCAATTATGAAGAGATTATGTACGAAGGGTATGCACCACATGGCATCGCCGTATTGGTAGAAACTGCCACCGACAACCCTACCCGTACAGTTGCCAATGTAAGGATGCATTTTACTAAAGGGCATGGATCGCTGGGCACAACCGGTAGTGTGGCTTTTGGATTTACACACATGGCAGAGTTTAAAATAAAAAATGAAGGCGTTGATGCAGATGAACTGGAACTTGACCTGATTGATTCTGGATTAGAAGAAATTGGAGAAGATACCGAAGGACATATTATAATACGTACCCCGTTTAATGAATATGGTAATATGAGTAAAGCCCTTGAAGATAAAAAAATTGAAGTAGTGAGTGCTGAGCTAACCTGGATACCTTCAAATACGATGGAATTAAATGAAGAACAAAGCAACGATGTTTTAAAACTGGTAGATCATTTAGAGCAGGATGATGATGTGCAGAAAGTGTATCATAATCTTAAATAATTTTATTGTATAACTTACATTTGATTTTGTTTGTACAATATATTAAATAGTAGAAATCCATCTTACTAGAGTAGACATCCCCAAACAAAGGATGGAATGGCTGATTCAATAACAAACCACTACCCCGCAGTTATATTTGGTATGCAGGTATCAATTTTTTATACCCTCTTTTAAAGAGGAAAAAGTTTTGTTTATTTTGATAAAACAAATAAACTCAAATTATTTACAAAGAAATATTTTATATATCATCCCTTGATTCTTTCTTTGTTGTCTTAGCATAAAATAAAGGAAGGCTAAGTTTATATTTTACCGCAAGTAAGCGTATAAAAACTATAAGCAGTATGCAAATAATTTTTGCCACATCATTATCTATGTTGCTGTTTCTTAAAACAAAATAAAAAAGGCCGCCAATAATACTGGCAAGGGCATAAATCTCTTTTCTAAAAACCAATGGTACATTGTTTAGTAGTACATCACGTATTACACCGCCAAAGCTTGCAGTAATAGTTCCAATGGCAATACATACGCCTACACTAAAATCCAGTTCAATGGCTTTTTCAATACCTATGATGGTAAAAAGCCCCAGGCCCAGGGCATCAAATAAAAATAAAGTTCTGTTGAATTTTTTTAGCCATTGGTCAAATAGCATAGTACCAATGGCTGCTGAAAAAATAACCAGTGTGGCTGTTCCGTTACGCAACCAACCAACAGGCAGGTTACCAATCATTATATCTCTTAAAGTACCTCCGCCAATGGCCGTAACAAATGAAAGAATAAGCACACCAAATGGATCAAGCTTTTTTTCCATGGCAAAAAAAGCGCCAGATACGGCAAAAGAAAAAGTTCCCAGAATATCTATTATTTGTAAAAAACCAGGGTTTATCATAAAAGGCGATATATAATCATTACCACTTTATTCCTGCATCATATCCTTAATTACAGCCACTACATCTTCTGCATTGGGTTTACTGAAATAATCACCATCGCTTCCATAAGACGGCCGGTGAGCTTTTGCTGTTAGGGTTCTGGGCGAAACATCTAAATGCCTATATCCTCCCTGTTCTTCCATCACTTTATTAAACATGTAGGCAGCAGCGCCACCAGGCACATCTTCATCTATAAAAATTATACGGTTTGTTTTTTTAAGCGATTCTACAATTGAATGATTAATATCGAAAGGCAATAACGTTTGCACATCCACTACTTCGCAACTGATGCCCAATTTCTCAAGCGTTGCTGTAGCTTCTACAACTATCCGCAGGGTTGATCCATAAGTTACCACCGTTACATCGGTTCCTTCTTTTACAATTTCAGGTACACCTAACGGTATCGTGTAGGCCATTAAATTGGATGGCATTTTTTCTTTCAACCGGTAACCGTTCAGGCATTCAATAACCAATCCGGGGTCGTTGCTTTGCAATAAAGTATTATACATACCTACTGCCTGCACCATGTTACGTGGTACACATACATACATTCCCCTGAGTGCATTTATGATCATGCCCATTGGCGATCCGCTATGCCAGATTCCTTCTAACCGGTGACCTCTTGTGCGTACAATGAGCGGGCAACTTTGCTGGCCGGCAGTACGAAAATGAGTTGTACAAACATCATCGCTCAGGGGTTGTAATCCGTATAAAAGATAATCGAGATATTGTATTTCGGCAATTGGGCGCAGGCCTCTTAAAGCCAGGCCTATACCTTGCCCCATGATGGTAAGTTCACGAATACCAGTATCGAAGATTCTATCTTTACCATGCTTTTCCTGTAAGCCGCTAAACCCCTGGTTCACATCTCCAATATGGCCAAGGTCTTCGCCAAAAGCAATCACTTTGTTATTAGTTGTAAAAAGTTCATCAAAATATTTATTCAATACTTCGTACCCATTTACATTAGCAACATCGTTTTGATAATAAGCAGGTATTGCCGAAACACTTAATGCAGATTTTTGTCCTTCATTATACAGGCAACTGTTGTACAAATCAGTAGCATTCTTTTTAAGTTCTTCATAATATTGTTGTAATGCAGTTGTGTGCTCAGTATAACCAGCAATATCTAAAACGGTAGCAATAGTTTTTAATACATCTCTTCGTAAAGGTTCTCTTAATGCTTTTAAATCTTCGGTTAGTTTCTTAACTGCAGCATTTGTTACTGCAATCGTATCCATAAATCCGGTTGCTTTAGCAACTTGTTCTTTTATAGGGTCAATGTATTTTGTCCATGCTTTTTGTTTATTCTCTTTTACAAATTGTACGGCATCGTGTTCAATAGTTTTCAATTCGTCTTCGTTGGCCAATGCGTTAGCAATGATCCATGCTCTCATTTGTTTTATACCATCCCATTCTTTTTCCCACTCTAATCGTTCGGTAGTTTTATATCGTTCATGACTGCCTGAAGTTGAATGGCCTTGTGGTTGGGTAATTTCCTCAACATGAAAAATTGCAGGTGTGTGTGTATCTCGAATTTTTTGAATGGCAGGTTCTAATATTTCGCACATGCCGGCATAGTCCCAACCTTTAAGTTTATATATTTCTATCCCGTTGGTATTTTCTTTTTTCTGAAATCCTTTTAAGGCATCAGAAATAGAGCTTTTTGTTGTTTGATATTTTTTAGGTACAGAAATTCCATAGCCATCGTCCCAAACAAAGACTGCCAATGGTACTTGTAATACACCGGCAGCATTAATGGTTTCCCAAAAATGGCCTTCGCTGGTTGATGCGTCGCCGATGGTACAAAAACAAACTTCGTTACCATTGTTACTGAGTTTGGTAAGGTTATGGGTTTGCTTAATATTTCTGAAAGATTTTGAAGCAAATGCAAGCCCCAATGCCCTGGGCATTTGTCCGGCTGTAGGTGCTATATCGCTGCTTATGTTTTTTGTGTTAACCAGGTCTAGCCAATCGCCGTTTTCATCTACAAATTTTGTAGCAAAATGTGAATTCATTTGGCGGCCGGCACTAAAGGGATCGTTTTCGAGGTAAGGATCGGCATATAACTGCGAAAAAAATTGTTCAACTGTTGCCAGTCCGCTGGCAAACATAAAAGTCTGATCTCTATAATAACCTGATCTGAAATCGCCATTTTTAAAAAATTTTGCCATGGCTACTTGTGCCACTTCTTTACCATCGCCAAAAATGCCAAATTTTGCTTTACCTGTAAGTACTTCTTTACGAGCCAATAAACTTGTTTGACGGCTTTGACAGGCAAACTGGTAATCGTTTAAAACTTCATTACGAAAATTTTCAAAGCTTAACTTGTCTTGTAAGGTTATATCATTATTATTTGCATCCATATCTAATCAATCTACAACAAAAATAGAAATAATAAGGATGCTTTGTTAAAAATCTCCTAACAGTATAACAATTTAAGGGATATACATGCGTTTTAGTATCTTTGGTTTCATTAATTTAAACATAAAAACATGAGAAAAATATTTACTTTTTTTGGTTTCTTGTTTTGTTTGTCATCAATGCAGGCACAGCAAATTTCCAAATCAAATGGTGCAACAGATGTACAAGCTAAAACTGTTGTAGCAACCAGTAACATTACAATTGCACAAGCAGATGCACTTTTAAGTTTAAAAGAAACCGAATATAATTTTGGTAAAATACCACAAGGTAAACCTGTTACCCACATTTTTGAAGTTGTAAATAATAGTAACCTTCCTTTAAAGATAAATAATATTCATGCCAGTTGCGGATGTACAACTCCAGAATGGGAAAAAGATAAAACCGTTGCACCAGGCGAAAAAACTCAAATAAAAGTTGGTTATAATGCTGCAGCAGAAGGTCCGTTTAATAAATTTATTACGGTTAGTTATAACGATTCGCAAACCAAACAAATTACCATTAAAGGCGAAGTTTGGAAAACTCCTGGCACTGCTGCTCCGGAAAATAAAGGAGTAAATGATTTAAAAAATTAATAACCCAATTAAATAAAAATTATGAAGAAATTGATTTTATCTGTAGCTGCTTTTGCTTTTGCAACTGTATTATTTGCTCAAAAGAAAGTAGCTGATGTGGCAAAGTTTGAAACGGAAACCATTAACCAGGGTAATTTAAAGCTAAACGATCCTAAGGAAGTTAAATTTATAATTACTAATATAAGTAAAGAACCCCTGATCATTGAAAGGGCTAATCCTACCTGCGGATGCACCATGGGAGATTACACCAAAGCACCCATTGCACCAGGTGCCACAGGGTTTGTTTCAGCAAAATTTAATGCTGCTACACCCGGGCATTTCAATAAAACCATGAGTGTAAAATTTGCAGGAATTGATGAATTGAAAAGCATTACAATTACAGGTGACGTATTAAATCCGGATGAATATGATAAATGGGCTGCAACACAGTCAAAATCGGCAACAGATGTAGCTCCTGCAAAACTAACTTCAAATTCAAAAGCGGTTAGGCCTGCCAGCAAGAACAAGAACTAAAGTATAATACTTTTTTAATATAATGCTTCTCAAAATTGAGAAGCATTTTTTTTTCATCACTTATCTGCATCTAGTTAAGTGCAAATAAATTAATACACAGGTATTTAATATACTAAAATGAAAAAAAAATCGTTTTGAAATTATCCGTTTTGAAAAACTAAAATTATCCTTATGAATAAAGGCAATACATGGCCTGAAACTACCTATTATTTTGTACCCTATTGCTACAAAATAAATAATCAAAAAAAATTACCAGCAAACTAAACAATCATTTTTAAAATGTTATTCCTGTAGTAGGATCTTTTAATCTTACAAGGAATACAGAAACTAAATAAGTTTATAAAAACACCCCCTGAGTGCCAACAATCTGAAGTATTTTTGTTTTTATGGATTGTTTGGATAACAAAAAACCCCTCTTTCCAGAGGGGTTTACTTATAATTGCTGGGTTATTTATCTTCTGGATTATTCATATTAAATATAATTGCTGCTAATGCACCACCGGCAAGGCCACCAACAAGGTATATCCAAAAATCTGCCCATATAAAACCTTTCATCAGGCAGGCACCTATAGCAACTGCCGGGTTAAAAGCTCCACCAGAATAACCACCAAAAGTATATGCACAGGTTAGTACAGTAAATCCAATGGCTAAACCATAAAAACTATTTCCGTTTGTACTTTTAGCAGTAGCAGTATTTAAAACTACATAAGCCAACGCTAAAGTTCCCAGTATTTCGGCAGTAAGACCCTGGCCAACAGATTTTACAGCGCTTGTATCAGGGCCGGCAACATCAAAAATAAAAGTAGCAATTGCCCAGGCAGCTAATGCACCTCCAATTTGAGCTATCCAATAAGTAATAGCGCCTCCCAAATCAATTTTACCACGCATTAAAACTGCAAGCGTAACGGCTGGATTATAATGAGCACCCGAAATATGCCCACCAGCATAAACCATAACCATTAATATTGTACCAATAGCAACCGGTGCCATGGCTCCTGCTGTACCGCCTATGGCAGCAACACCTACTACCAGTACCAAAAACATTGTACCCAAAAACTCAGTAATGTACTTGTTCATAATAATTTTGTTTTGGTGAAAGAATTTAAATGCTAATTAAACCAAAAGCCTTCAATTGCTGTTAACAATTTTTACACATGAGGTTTTATCATCTATCTTTATAAAAAAAATTATGAGTATTGTTATTGGCCTTAAAGCTCCTTTTTTTAGTTTATATGATACTAATAAAAAATTAATAAACATTTCTGATTATGATGGTAAAAACATTTTATTGCTATTTTTTCCACAAGCATTTACCAGTGTTTGCACAAAAGAATTATGTAGCATAAGGGATGATATTACCAGGTACAGCAATGTTAATGCAGAAGTATTTGGTATTTCAGTTGATTCGGTTTATACTTTAAAAAAGTTTAAAGAAGACCAGCACTATAATTTTACCCTTTTAAGCGATTTTAATAAGGAGGTTTCGGATTCTTACGAGTGTTTATATAAAGAGTGGATACTGGGTATGAAAGGCGTAAGTAAAAGGGCTGCCTTTATAATTGATAAAAAAGGTATTTTACAATATGCCGAAGTATTACAGGAAGCAGGAGAAATACCCAATTTTAAAGCAATAAATGAAAAATTAGCATCGTTAAGTTAAAAATATTAGGAAAATAATTTTTAAATAAACATTATTTGGCATATATTTATTTGATGAGAGGTATTTTTACGTATTGTTCAATTAAAGCAAATATTCTATTTTTACAGGGTTGAAGAGAATTTTTTACATATTAATATTACTTATTGGAATAAATTTTACATCTTTTGCACAAACCAAAAGCCCTGTGTTGGGCGAACCGGTTGCAAAACTTATAAAACCATATCCAATTCCTGCTTCTACATCAATCAATTTCGATTTTTTGTATGGGTATGATAAATCTTTTTCTATCCAGATATATAACTTCATGGGGAAAAAAATTATTGAAATTACAAAAATGCTTCCCCGCATGAACCTTCCTCTTGATGAATTTTACCGAGGTATTTATGTTTATCAATTACGTGATAAAGAAGGAAAAATTATTGAATCGGGTAAATTTCAGGTAGTAAAATAATTAAGTTTTTATTGGGACTTCTTACATTCACTTTTAAAATTATAGTGGGTGCATACTTTCTATTATTATTCATTCAAATGGTTGTTTGCGTAAAAATGGTTTACCTGTTTATAAGTTTGCAGTAGTTACTGTCATGCACTTAAGGGTTAAAAGACAGATATTTAACCTTTATTGCCATTTTGACGGCAAATGAGTTATTGGCAAAATGTTTGACTATTGTACCTTTGCAAATTATTTTAAACGCAAGATTATGGAAGAAAAAGAAATCACAACTCCCGAAACTGAGGGTATGAACATTAATGCTGATGCTGATATACCCGGTAATACTCATTTAAGTAATCCCGATGCAGAGGATGAAATAGAAAAATTACAAGCTGAAATACAGGAACAAAAAGATAAATACCTGCGGCTTTTTGCTGAATTTGATAATTTTAAGCGCCGTAATGCAAAAGAAAGACTCGAATTGATTCAAACGGCTGGTAAAGATGTAATCATCTCTTTACTGGAAGTATTGGATGATTGCGACCGTGCAGAAAAACAAATAATTGATAGTGATGATACTTTAGCTCATAAAGAAGGTGTGCAATTAGTATTTAATAAGCTTCGCAATACTTTACAGGCAAGAGGTCTTAAAGTTATGCAGAGCATCAATACAGATTTTGATGTAGAGAAACATGAAGCCATTACTGAAATTGATGTGCCAGTAAAAATGAAAGGCAAAGTAGTTGATGAAATTGAAAAAGGGTATTATTTAAATGATAAGATAATAAGGTTTGCTAAAGTAGTAGTTGGGAAATAAGCAGCCTGCATCTTTAATATGCAGGGATAAAATTTAATAGGATTTTTTAAATTAAAAAAGTTCAAAAATAAAATATTCCCTTTTAAGGGATGAAGTATGAAAAAAGATTATTACGAAATATTAGGCATCAGTAAAACTTCATCGCAAGACGAAATAAAAAAAGCGTATCGGAAAGTTGCCATGCAACACCATCCTGATAGGAATCCCGGAGATAAAGTTTCGGAAGAAAAATTTAAAGAAGCTGCAGAAGCCTATGAAATTTTAGGAGATTCCGACAAACGAACTCAATACGACAGATTTGGCCACCAGGCTTTTAGTGGTAACAGGGGCGGTGGTTTTAGTGGTGGCGGTATGAATATGGATGACATTTTCAGCCAGTTTGGAGATATTTTTGGTGATGACAACCCGTTTGGAAGTTTTTTTGGCAGCAACAGAAGAAGTTCGGGTGGAAGAAGCCGAGGTACCAGGGGCAGCAACCTAAGGGTAAAAATCAAATTAAATTATGAAGAAATTGCGAAAGGCGCTAAAAAAACCATCAAGGTAAAAAAATATGTGCATTGCAATACCTGTAATGGTAGTGGTGCTAAAGATAAAAATAGTGTTCAAAATTGCGGTACTTGTGGTGGAAGCGGCCAGGTAAGGCGTGTACAAAATACTTTTTTGGGGCAGATGCAAACGGTTACAACCTGCCCTACCTGTAATGGCGAAGGCAGTACTGTAACACATAAATGTACAACATGTAAAGGTGATGGAAGATTGTATGGAGAAGAAACTGTAAGCATTGATATACCGGCTGGCGTACAGGAAGGTATGCAACTGAGTTTAAGTGGCAGAGGCAATGCTGGCGAACGTGGTGGAATGGCTGGTGATTTGATTGTATTGATTGAAGAAGAAACACATCCAGAATTACACCGTGATGGATTGAATGTAGCTTTTGATTTGCATATATCTATACCCGATGCCGTTTTTGGCACACAAATAGAAGTACCTACTATTGATGGAAGGGCTAAAATAAAAATTCCTCCGGGAACACAAAGCGGCAAGATCTTTAGGTTAAAAGGAAAAGGATTTCCTAATGTTAACAGTTATGAAAAAGGAGACCAGTTGATTCAGGTAAATGTATGGACGCCACAGCATGTTTCAACTGAAGAAAAAGAAGCGCTTGAAAAATTAAAAAATTCAGATAATTTTCAACCCAAGCCTGATAAGAATGAAAAATCTTTTTTTGATAAAGTAAGGGAAATGTTTTCTTAAGCTAATCCTTTTTATTTTTTCTTTTCTTTTTAGGTTCATAAATTTCGGCAGCTTTAGTAACCAACTGTAAAAATTCGGTTTGTAAAAAGCTATTAGGGTCGTAAGCAACTGCTGCAATCCGATGTATATCTTCCCAATTAACCTGTTTGATATATTTTGACTGTTTTACTTTTAAAGCAAACATGGTAACTGCAGTGGCAAATTGCAAATCTTTATCAATTTTTTCAAAATCGGTAAAGTTATTCAGGCAGTCTTTTACTAGTTGCAATTGTGTTGTATCATCACAAAGGCTATAACTTATTTCAATACTGGCCACCAAATCTTTTGCATGTATATCCGCATGAAATAACTTATCGCTTGCAGGTACAATTTCAAAAACCGCCAGCACGCTGTTTCCACTACCAATTTCTCCTCCTTCCAAATCTATAGTGCTATCGGCAACTGCATCTCTTCGGTTATCAAAACCAATCAATCGGTATTCTTTTACCACATTAGAATTAAATTTTACATTTAAAAAAACATCATCGGCCACAGCATAAAAAGTTTGGGTAAGTTCTTTTACCAAAACCTTTTCTGCTTCGCCAATATCATCCAGGTAAGCATAGTTTCCATTGCCTTTATTGGCAAGCGTTTGAAGTTTTGAATCTTTAAAATTGCCCATCCCCACACCCAGGCAGGTGAGGTATATACCTGTTTGTCGTTCCTTAGTAATTAGTTCTTCCAATGCCTTTTCAGAAGTTTGCCCCACATTAAAATCACCATCGGTAGCCAATATAACCCTGTTAGTTCCATTTTTATTAAATGTACTTCTTGCTAAAGCATAAGCGGTCATTATTGCTGATTCACCGGGGGTATCGCCGCTAGCATTCAATTCTTCAATTGATTTTATTATTTTTTCTTTTTCTGCACCACCAGTAGGTTGCAACCAAATGCCAACTGTTCCACCATAGGCCACTATAGAAACTGTATCAACCGGCCGCAAATTTTTAACAAACATCTGAAAAGCAGCTTTAAGTAATGGTAACCTGTTGGGCATATCCATACTTCCGGAAGCATCAATCAAAAAAACAAAATTGCCTGGTGGCACCATGTTCAGGTTAAGTTTCTTTGCATTGATATTTAAAAAAAGTAATTGATTTTTTGTATCCCAGGGGCATGAAGTAAGTTGTGATTCAAAATGAAAAAGACTGCCTGGTTCGGGCTCCCTGTAATGCAAATTAAAATAATTGATAAGTTCTTCTGTACGTACAGCATCAGGAGGTACAACACTTCCGTTTTTTATAAAGCGACGAACATTGCTATACGATGCTTTATTTACATTTAATGAAAACCCTGTGTTGGGATATTTGTAAGCATTAACGTACTCATTCTCCACCATCTGAAAATAAGTTTCATCATTTATATGCCATTTAACATGCGATGTTTGCTGCAGGTTTTTTGCTACAGAAATAAGTTTAGGCCGGTTTTTATTAACATTCGAAGGAAGTACTTTTAAACTTATATACTGCCACTGTTCGCTATTTACCTTTACTGTTAATATCTCGTAACCATCCAGGCTGAGCGATAATGTATCAATAAGATTATTGGTAGTAATACCAAAACCACCTGATGTACCGCTATAATAAAAATGATTATTTGAATGGAGTAATATTTTTACATTTTGAAGTGGTTGGTTCTTTTCATCTTTAATTTCGCCACGTAAATAATATTGTGCATTAGCTGAGATTGCCGTAATCAAAAATGCGATATAAATAAAGATTTTGTTCACCAGCAGATTGTTAATACAAATAATAAGATATGCCTAACTAAGTTAAATCTTTATTTTAGTATGTTGCCTTTTCTACTCTTCCACTAACTGATAAATTTCTTTTAAATTCCTCCCAAGCCCATCATAATCAAGTCCATAGCCAAGCAAAAATTTATTGGGCACATTAAATCCCAGGTAATCAATTTTTAATGGATGCACCAATGCATCAGGCTTATGCAATAGTGCTGCAATTTTTAAACTGGCCGGTTGCTGGTTAAAAAGTTGAGGCAAAAATTCGAACAATGTTTTTCCTGTGTCAACAATATCTTCTACAATTATTACATGCCTGTTTTGAAGTGGTTCGTCTAATCCGATAGATGTAATAACATTGCCTGTAGATTTAGTTCCTTTATACGACGCTAGTTTTATAAAACAAATCTCTGCCTCTATAGTAAGTTCTTTAAACAGATCTGAAGCAAACATAAATGAACCGTTAAGGATAGCTATGAATAAGGGTTTCTTATCTGCATAATCATTGTTTATTTGCCCTGCAAGTTTTACAATCTGTTTGTTTATTGTTTCTGCAGTTATATAAGGTTGAAATTTTTTATCTAATACCTGAATGGTCATTTCTATAATTTTTATGATTTATGCTGGTGTAAATTAGTTATTCCGAAATTTTTATTTGCTGGCCGGGTTTTAGTTCATCTGTTTGCAACTTGTTCCAATCTTTTAATTGTTGTACGGTTACATTATATTTTCGGGCAATGGCAAACAAACCTTCTTTGGGTGTTACCATGTGTATTTTTAAATTATTTTTAAGCGTTTCTTCTGTATTAATTTTTAGTCCGGGTTTTAAAGCCAATTTAGTATTAGGTAATATTTTTGTACTGCTGTTAAGATGGTTATACTCCAGCAAATATTTTAATTGTATGCCAATCTTTTGGGCAATATCATAAAGCGTTTCTCCTAATTGCACCATATAAAAATCCTTCTCGCCTGTTTTTGATTTTTTATGTAGGAATATATATTGATCCTTGTCAATAATCCCTTCCTGGTGCATATCATTAAATTCCATCAATTTGCCAAGGCTTATATTATTCTTGTTAGCAATGGCAAGCAACGAAGTGCCTTTTTTAGCATACACACATTTAACTGCATTTATGCTGTTTATATTTTCTGCATTTGTTACAGATACTTCATTTGTATTTAAATCAGTTTTTTGTTCAATCGCCCTGTTATGATTAACTGCTTCCAATGTGCTGTCATCCTTTTGTTCATTTAGCTTAGCAATATCTGCAGGAGATTGGTTATTTATAACGGCCAGGCTGTATTGTTGCAGGTTGTATTGTACAATATATTTTATAAGTAAATCAGGATAGCGGGGATTGGTAGCATAACCAGCTTTTTTAAGCCCTTTTGCCCAGCCTGCATAATCATCCTGGTTTAAAGTAAATAAATTTGCATAGCGTTTATTACCTCGTAAAAAATCGCTGTGGTCTCTATAACTATCGGCAGCATTATTATAGGCTCTAAAACATTCTCCAACAGCATCATCATCATGCGATACACTATCACCTGTCCAGGTAGATTTGCATTTTATACCAAAATGATTATTAGATTTTTTTACCAATTCACTATTACCGTTTTCCGATTCAAGAATGCCCTGTGCCAGTGTGATGGCCGCCGGCACTCCCGAACGCCTCATTTCATCCATAGCTGTCTGCTTAAACTGGTCAACATATTCTTCTACAGTAGTACGTTGTGCTGTAGCTTTAATAGAAACAATTGTAAACAATATGGTTGCAATAAATTTGTACATTGTCTATTTTTTTTGAATCAACATCAGCCCGTCTCTTATAGTAAGCATGGCTTGCTGAACCCGATCATCATTTTTTATATGTTCATTAAACGCTTGTATAGCCTTAGCATTTTTCCCTTTTAGGTTTTCTTCCAGCACTTCTCCATGAAAAAATACATTATCAGCCAGTATCCATCCACCTTTTTTTACGCTTGGCAAAGTTAATTCGTAATAATTAATATAATTCACCTTATCAGCATCAATAAAAACAAGGTCCCAGGTTTGTTGTAATGTGGGTATTATTTGCAAAGCATCTCCAATACAAAGTTCTATCTTATCCTGCATACCTGCTTTATTAAAATAGTTTTTTGCGGTATTTGCATCTTCTTCCCTTATTTCAATTGTATATAATTTACCATCGGGTTGTAAGCCTTTTGCCAGGCATAAAGCACTAAAGCCTGTGAAAGTTCCAATTTCTACAATCCTTTTAGGTTGTATCATACTACTGAATAGTTCCAACAGTTTTCCCTGTACATGACCACTTAGCATTTGTGCATGTGGATGATTTGTATTTGTAAAATTTTCTATCTCCTCCAATACCGTTTCTAATGCGGTAGTATAATGCTTAGCATAATTCTCTGCCTTTGAATTAATCAGTTCCATGTGTTATATCATTTCAATTAATATAATGCCACTCTTCACTTAATTCTCAGTGTAGAATGGCACTTACTAACTATGTAAATTTACATTTTTAAATCGGAAGTTTTAGGTTTTGATATTAACCACAACCCAAGAAAAGTGATTAGCCCGTTTATTATAAGCAATTCAATACCTACCTGGTAACCACCAAGTAAAACAGCCGAATTCTCTCTTATCAAATATGTAAGCAGCGGTGCCAGCAAACAAATGATGGTTACAATAAAGCTATCTTTAATTTGTCTTTTTGTAAGAATACCAAATGCAAATAACCCCAACAACGGACCATAGGTATAACCTGCCAAATCCAGAATAACATAAATGATGGATTTATTATTGATGGCTTTAAATACCAGGATACAAAGAAAGAAGATAAAAGCAAAAATAAAATGAACTGTTAACCTTGTTCGCTTACGTTTTTTTTCATCCCAGTCATCTCTTCTTTTTAAACCAAGTATATCTATACAAAATGAGGAAGTAAGCGCTGTTAATGCACCATCGGCGCTTGGAAACAAAGCTGAGATTAAAGCAATAATAAAAATAATGCTAACTGCCTTTGGCAAAAATTCCAACGCAATGGTAGGAAACAAATCATCGCCAATAATATTTTTACCATTCAACAACAATTGGTGTCCGTTGTACTCGCCACCATGCTGCAGTATGTACATATACAAAACACCACCCAGTAATAAAAAAAGAAAATTAACCAACACAATAACACTGCTGAATGTTATCATATTCTTTTGAGAATCTTTAAGATTTTTTACACTGATGTTTTTTTGCATCATTTCCTGATCAAGCCCCGTCATGGTAATAGTAATAAATGCGCCTCCGATAATTTGTTTAAGAAAAAACCCTTTGCTGCCTACATCTGTATTAAAAATATGTGTGTATTCTTTTACACTTAATGCATCTAATGCCGTACTTATATTTAGGTTAAGGTTTGATAAGATATAGAAAATACAAACTACAAGCCCAACCAGCATTAACAAGGTTTGTAAAGTATCTGTGTACACAATGGTTTTTACACCACCTTCAAAAGTGTATAGCAAAATCATTACCAGTATTATTAAAGTGGTAACTGTAAATGATATGCCCATACGGTCGAGTATAAAAATCTGTAGCACATTTATAACAAGATATAGCCTTGCTGTAGCTCCAATAGTTCTGGAAATGATAAAAAACAAAGAGCCTGTTTTATAAGAAAAGAACCCAAACCTATCGTGCAGGTAATTATAAATTGAAGTTAACCCAAGCCTGTAATACAGTGGCAGCAACACATAAGCAATTACAAAATAGCCTATAAAATAACCGATTACTACCTGAAAATATCCAAATCCTTTAAAAGCTTCACCCGAAAAATCGCCTACAGTACCTGGCACACTCACAAATGTTACGCCGCTTAGCGATGTTCCAATCATGCCAAATGCCACGAGCATCCAGTTACTTTTACGATTGCCAATAAAGAATGAATCGTTATTTGAATTTTTTGATGTGAAATACGCTACAATAAGCAACAAAATAAAATACCCAATAACAAATGAGAACAACAAAAATGGAGACATATAAATTGATTATGTAAAATTAATACTGAAAAATAAAGAAAATATCGTGTCTTTGCCTGTAAATATCCAATTAAATTATGCGTATTAATTCTGTGGCGGTTTTTTGTGGCTCAAAAAATGGCAGCAATCCTTTATTTGTAAAAGAAGCAAAAGTATTAGGCCAGTTACTTGCATCAAAAAAGATAAACTTGATTTATGGAGGCGGCAATAAAGGAATAATGGGCGCCATATCAAATGCCGTATTGGAAAAAAACGGTAAGGTTGTTGGCATAATTCCCGAAATTTTAAAAGAGATTGAACAGCATCACAACGGCATTACTGAACTCATCATAGTAGAGAATATGCATACCCGTAAAAAGATGCTATACGAAAAATGCAATGCAGCCATCATATTACCCGGCGGTTATGGAACCATGGATGAATTTTTTGAAATGCTTACCTGGAACCAACTTAACATCCACAATAAAAAAATATTTATTTTGAATACTGCCGGTTTTTATGATAAGCTTTTTGCTTTTATAAAGACAATGGAAGATGAAGGTTTTTTGTACAACACAGTAGCAGATAAACTTGTAGTACTAAAGCAAGCAGATGAAATATTGAATTACCTGTAATTTTTACCTGTACTTTCTTCCCTGAAACAAAGGTATTTGTAACCCAGCCTTAAATATAGGAGTAATAACTGCATTACCACTTTCGGAAATACCAACATAAGGTGAATTTTTATTTCCCGAAAAATCGCCCATTATAGAAATATAATAATAAATATCACCTATGCCCTGCCTGCCGGCTGCATAACCAATGCCCAACAACAGGCTTGTAGCAGCATACTTATCTTTTACATTGGGGCCATTGGCATAAATTGTTTTATCGGTAATAAAATTTTGTTCTGTTTGAACATTAATAAATAAAAACTTTAAAGGGTAGAATCTTGCAAAAACACCAGGGCCTAATACAGTTTGTCGTGATTTATCGTCGCTTACCAGGTACCTGTTAGAATATGGATCGTAATAAACTGCACGGGATGCTGCGTACGTAAAATTAAAAACAATGCCGGCATCAAGCCATTTGGTAATACTATAACCTAAAACAGGGCTTGCACCTAAAACAGATGAATAACTACCAACAGAAACGATGGCGCCTCCTCCTGTGAATAAGTTCTCTTTCTTAAACTTTCCTTTTGTTTCAGTAGTGTTTTCACTTTCATCCTGCGCTTTTGATATAAAAAAACTACTAATTAATACAAAAACTAAAATTGCTTTTTTCATGTGTAGATGCTTCTTGGTTTCTTGAGGTTATTTGCTATTTGTCATAAAATTTTCATCGCTTTTGATATAAAATTGCTCAAAATTTTATGGCTCATGTTATGTGTATTTATTTTTTTTATTTGAGTTGATAAAATTTATATAGTTTAATCAGCTATCAAAAATTTTGCCGCTGTTTAAAATATTATTGGGATCAAATATTTTTTTAATCCCTTTCATTAGTTGCAAATTGGCATCATCAAATACAATATCCATGTATTCTTTTTGTATCAATCCAATACCATGTTCGCCACTGATGGTACCTCCCAATGATTTTACCAGTTTAAACAATGCCTTTAAAGCCGGTATAACTTCTTTGTTATTTAAACTGTAAATACTACCAGGCTTTTTTATACGAATGTGCAAATTACCATCGCCTGCATGGCCATAACATACCACATCAAATTCAAATTCTTTGCCTAAAGCTTTTACACCACGTATCAATGCTGGCAATTCGGCTCTTGGCACCACTGTATCTTCTTCAATGGTATATCCATTTATTTTTACAGCTTCGGCCACACGCCTGCGTAATTTCCAAAGCTCTGCTTTTTGTTGTTCGTCATCAGCAAAAAAAACATCACCACAATCAAACTCAACCAAAAGTTCCGATATAGCTTCCATTTCTTTCATCAATGTTTCCTGGTGGTTGCCATCAACTTCAATTATTAAATGAGCTTCCATTTCATCAGTTACCGGCACCACTGTGCTATCAACAAAGCTACTTACAATCTTTAAAGCGTTTATTTCTACCAATTCCATAGCGCTTGGCGTAAATCCTGCTCTAAAAATTGCACTAACTGCTTCGCCTGCTTTCTCCAAAGAATTAAAAGGCACCAGCATTAGCAAATCGTATTTTGGAAATGGCAGGAGCTTTAATACAATTTTTGTAACTACTCCCAAAGTTCCTTCACTGCCAACAATTAATTGTGTTAAATTATATCCTGTAGAATTTTTTAACACATTAGCTCCAGTCCATATTATATCACCAGTTGGTAAAACAACTTCCAGGTTAATTACATAATCTTTAACCACTCCATATTTTACGGCTTTAGGACCACCACTGTTTTCTGCAATGTTACCACCAATAAAACAACTGCCCCTGCTGCTGGGATCGGGTGGATAAAACAATCCTTTTTCTTTAACGGCATTTTGCAATACTTCGGTAATAACACCGGGCTCTGTAGTAACCTGCAAATTGCGTTCGTCTATTTCCAAAATAGCATTCATACGTTCCATTGAAAGTAACACGCCACCCAGATGAGGCAAAGCTCCGCCACTTAAACCCGTGCCTGCGCCCCGTGGTGTAACAGGAATTTTAAATTCATTACATATTTTCATGATGGCGCTTATTTCTGCAGCAGAACGGGGCTTAATAACTATATCTGGTAAAAAATGAAGATTTTCTGTTTCATCGTGATCATAAGCTGCCAGACTTTCTTTATCAACTAAAACATTGGTATCGCCAGAAATTTTTTTAAACGATTCAATATGAAGTAATGCACTATTGTTTAACTCTGCAGTAGTATGCATGTATTATTTTTTGTTCAAAATTCGGGTAAAATAATGAGTTGATAAAATTGAAATTCTATTTTGAAAAAAGAAGAACAGTAAATATTGTAATGAAAAAAACTTAATCATTATACCCAATTAAATGCTAATTAAAATTTAGGGCAAATAGACTGCCTGTCAACATTATCTGGATAAAATCCTTTTTTTATTATACTGAATTCGCTAGCGCCTCGATAGCCGTTAAATTTACTAAGTGAAGAAAGTGTTACATCATAACTAAATGCAAACTGTATATTTTTTATTTCGAAACCCAGCATGGGTACTAACGCATCGCCAAGACGGTAATAAATACCGGCAAGCAATTGTTTTTCGCCAAATTCACTTAGGTTGTAATTTCCATTGATACCAAACACTAATTCTGTTGCAAGTGCCTGTGTTGAGAAATAAGCATTGGGATTTACAATCACCCTGTCATTAACTTTTAAAATTGCATTTAAAAAGGCTGTATGCCTAAAAGGTATTCGGCCATTGTTAGAGTTATCTGCAAAAAAAGTTTCCTTAGGCCGATTTACATGCTGAATGGAATAACCTGCATTTATATAAATATTCTCATGTGGAAAGTAGGCATAATTCATACCTGCCTGTACATCTAAATAACTAACATTATTATTAGTAAGTACCACAGATGTAGGCAAATTTCCATCGAAAAATTTTCCATCAAACTGATCGGGATATTTTAATTTGGTTTGATCAATTCGCTTATTTGCCCAGCCAATATTAAAGCCTGCAGAAATTAAACTGCTTAAACCCAGCATTTGATGATAAGCTACCGAACCATAAATTTTTGTACTTGTTAGACTTCCACTGCCTGCTTTATCGCTAAGCACCAATGCGCCAACTCCCAACCATCCGTTTTCTAATTTGTTTCTAAAAACCTGTGCATCGCCAAATATGCTGATGGTTCTGTAAGGAACCGTCATAACCGAACTCCATTGATTGCGATAATTTGCGCCAATTCTATAATCAGCATCGGGTATAAAACCTGTATTGGCAGGGTTGGTTGTTAGTGGCGAATTGAAGAACTGAGAAAAATGTAAATCCTGTGCTTGCATAAATATATTTATATGCAGGCTCACTATTAACACTAATAATACTTTTTTCAGCCTTCTCATCATTATACATTTTCAAATACAGGTACCTAAAATAAAATTTATCGCAGCAGGTTAATATCTCCTGTCTTACGTAATTTAACGCCATCTGTAAACTCCACATCCAGCGTATAAGTATAAACATCCATTGGTTGTAATGCACCTTTAAAAGTGCCATCCCATCCCTGGTTGCGATTTTCAGTTGCAAAAACCACTTGCCCCCAACGATTATATATTTTCCAATTCATTTTTCCAATTCCAAAACCCTGAACTTTTATAACAGCATTTATTCCAAAACGGCCGGGTGTAAACGCATTAGGCACATCCAGCAAAGGTTTTATTATAATTGGAACATCCAGCGTTATACTATCTGGGCAATCGGCTATATTAAATGCATATAATGTTGCTTTATATGTACCGGTAGCATTATATTGATGAGTTGGATTAACATCTGTAGAGTTTTCTCCATCACCAAAATCCCATAAATATCTGGTGGCGCCAATTGATAAGTTTGTAAAACGAGTAATTGTATTTTCTATTGGAGGATTGGGTGTCCAGGAGAAATTTGCTGTTGGTATTGGATGAACAACAATGGTAAAATAAGCTGCGGTATCTACCTTGTTACAAGTACTGGTATCAATGGCAATAAGCCTTACATTATATGTACCTGTTTGACTGTAAACATGGGTAGGTTCAAAATCAGTTGAAAAAGTACCATCGCCAAAATCCCATATAAAATCAGTACCGCCAAGCGATAAGTTATCAAATGTTGCTGTATAAGGTACACAACCTTTGTCGGGTGTGGCAAAAGCTGCTTTTACATTGGGGCTTATGCGTAAAGTTTTAACAGCCGTATCTGGCGAATTACAAAAAGTTGTATCATCGGCAATTAAAGTAACGATATAACTTCCGGTAGATGGGAATGTATGTATAACCGGAACAAACCCTGTTTGTACTTTAGCCGAGCCATCTCCAAAATCCCAGGTAAAAGTTTTGTTTGTATAATTTGGTACCGTAGCTGTTGTAAGGTTTGTAAACTGGTATCGCAAACTGTTACATGAATCTAATTTTATAAAAGCAAAATCGGTATTTATTATATTATTACCCACTTTTACATTTACGTATGCTGTATCAGATATATTACAGGTTGCAGAGTCAATAGAAATCAATGTTAGCAAAAAAGTACCTACCTGTGTATAAGTATGCGACACTGTATTATTAGGTGCAAATGTGGTATCTGTTTTAGGCGAACCATCACCATAATCCCATATATACATTTTACCTTTAGCCAGCGTATCGGTAAAAGTGATAGTTAAAGGTACACAACCAACTGTATCAACCACACCATCAACAGTGGCTTTTACACTGGCGCCAATGCCTGCAAAATTCATTTCAATTTTTACAGCTGCTTCGTTACAATTAACTGAATTATTTGTTCTGCTCCAAACACCAGGTGTTGTAGGAAATGGCCCGCCCACATCATTACAGGAACATAATGCCTGGTAAACAATTCCATTATTATCAAACCTGCTTGTTCCTCCATCAACATGATCCCCAATTAGGCCTCCGTTATGCCCAAAGTGCGATCCAAAAAGCTGGCTCTGAGCATTTTTTTCTAATACAAAAAAATAAAAATCGCTACCATCGGCCGCAGGTAAATTTGGTAAGGGATTTACTTCGGGCATTCCTAATGTACCTGCAGTTGGGTAGCCCTGAGTATTATTAATACCTCCACCCCAACCAGAAACATAAACATTCTGACAACGGTCAACCAAAAAAGCAATGGGAGAAAGGTTGGGTGGCCCCGAAGGCCCAGTGTTGGTACCAAACACTGTAGAATAAACATACCCCGACAAGTTAGGTTGTAATTTACTTATAAACTGTTTAGCGCCAGCATTACTAACCCCTGCATTTATAACAGGCCAGTTTCCGGTAGTTGTACCCATTATATACGGAAAACCCAGGTTATCAAATTCAATACCATAAACAAGGTCGTTACCACTTGTTCCCTGGTAGGTTGTATTAATGATGGTAGTACCAGTAGCGTTTATTTCCGTTACAAAACCATCTGTAATGCCTCCGCCATAATTTGGTTGCATTACACCCACTTTAATACCTGGCAAATTAGTACTGGTAGTACCACCTGCTACGTATATATTACCAGTTATAGGATTTTGTGCTAATACAAAACATGCATCCAGGCCGTTACCACCAAAATATGTAGCAAATAAAAGGCTTGAAAGGTTTGAATTGTATTTTAGTATAACTCCATCTTGATAACCTGAACCGGGGCCATTATTAAATGCTGTTTGTAAAACTCCTGCCGTTACAGGAAAATCTGATGATTGAGTGCATGATGCTAACAATATATTTCCTGCAGCATCTAACATAACTTCACTTCGTGCATCATCGCCATAATTACGCCTTAACGCATCTGGCCCAAAGGGAGCAATATATTTACCACGAATGTTTACTCCATCATTGGCACTGCCTCCAATCCGTACAGAGCCCAAATTTGCTGAGCCATTGGCCGAAAGTTTTGCTATGATAATATCATAATCTGTTCTATTACCAGCTTTTAATGGCGTACCCGGAAAATTATTAGATGATGAACGACCTGCTACTATTAAATTGCCTTGTGCATCGCATATCATACTATGAGGTTGTTCATTACCTGAGCCGCCCAGATAGGTTGCAAATAGCCGATTAGCACCGTTAGAAGAAAATTTTATGATGGCAATATCATAGGGTCCATTATTATCTTCCTGTCCTCCACCTCCATAAACAGTTTGGTATGCACCTGGTGATACCGGGTATCCGGTACCGAAAGCAATGCCTCCAGCATAAAAACTTCCATCCGGTGCCGGTGTTGCCGTATATCCCCAATTATCGGCTGTACTTCCGGTAAAAGTAGAAAATATTAAAGTTGGGTCAATTACTACTGTTGTATTTTTATCGTAACTGCCCACCTTAAATCGTACGACATTATTTTTTACAACATATTTACAATCAATATCGTTTTTACTGCCTTGCTGCACCTGATAACTATATGGGTATAATTCTTTAACACTGCCAACTGATGTATTAATAATGAGTTCCTTATTTTTTACCTGTACATTTTCTGTACCAGTATATTGCATTGCAATGGCATTTATATTGCCTCCGGGATGAACAACAATATCGTATTTCATTTTACCGGCATCGCTGTAATATCTCACATCAATATTGGGATATACATTTTGATAAGTAACTGCTTGTGCAATTTTACAATCTGCCGCCCATTTTTTAGGGTCGTTGCCTATAAAATAATTTGTGTGGTAATCCTGTATCTTATCAGGTATGGAAGCTGCAAAATCATTAGCAGCTAAAAATTTTACTTTATATGCATGAGAACGTAACACAACAGGTTGTGGCACTGTTGCCTGTGTTACACCATGCCCGTGCATTTGGGCCGATACATTTTTTAAATCATCGGGGTTATGAAGTGCAACAGTAAAACCATCCTTTTCCAGATAAAATGACCCAGTTGAAAAATCTCCACGGTATTGCACCCGGCTATCCCATTGTCCTTTATTTTGAATGAATTCCATTTGTGCATAAGTGCACTGTAGTAATAAAATAGCTGTTATCACTAAAAGTAAAGGGCGCATGATTTGTAAAGCGGTTTTCAAATATGTTCTTTTATACAAAATACTGAATTAAAACTTAAAAATAGTTGTTTTGTTTTGCAATAAACTGTTATAATCAATTACGAAATTTTACTCCATGCCGTTTTATTGTTTTGTGTTTGTAAAAAGTTTTTCAAAGGCAGGTTTTCGGGCAAAACTATATCGGGATCGGTAAGTAATATGTTTTCGGCAAGCGAACGTGCCGCTTCTAATATAACTTTATCCTGTATTATGTTTGCTAACTTAAAATTTATTATCCCACTTTGCCTGGTACCGTCAATATCGCCGGGCCCTCGTATTTCCAGGTCTTTTTCTGCTATCTTAAAACCATCGTTGGTTTGCACCAACACCTTTAACCTTTCCCTGGCATCATTTGATATTTTGGGACCCGTTAATAAAATGCAAAAACTTTTTTCGGCACCCCTGCCTACCCTGCCCCGTAGTTGATGTAATTGAGATAATCCGAATTTTTCGGCACTTTCAATAACCATTACACTTGCATTGGGCACATTTACCCCAACTTCAATAACAGTTGTACTAACCATTAGTTGTGTATCGCCACTAATAAAACGCTGCATATTTGTGTATTTTTCTTCGGCTTTTTGTTTTCCATGAACCATGCTTATCCAATATTGAGGTTCTGGAAAAAAAGATTTCACTTCTTCATAACCTTTCATCAGGTTTTCATAATCCAGTTTACTGCTTTCTTCAATCAGCGGGTAAACAATATATGCCTGTCGTCCTTTTTTTATTTCTGTTTTTACAAAATCCATTACCTGTGGTCTTGTTTTTTCTGAACGGTGTATTGTGTTAACCGGTTGCCTGCCCGGAGGCAATTCATCAATAACACTGTAATCTAAATCGCCATAAGCCGTTAAAGCCAATGTACGTGGTATGGGTGTGGCCGTCATCACCAGTACATGTGGTGGTATTGTATTTTTTTTCCACAACCGTGCCCGCTGCGCCACTCCAAATTTGTGCTGCTCATCTATTACTACAAAACCCAGGTTTTTAAATGTTACAGCGTCTTCAATAACAGCATGTGTGCCCACTAGTATATTCAATGTACCAGTTTCGCAGGCTTGTAAAACTTCTTTTCGGTGTTTTCCTTTTGATGAGCCAGTGAGCAATTTTACACAAACCGGCATATCTTTTAGTAAAGCGGTAATACTATTAAAATGCTGTTGAGCCAGTATTTCTGTAGGGGCCATCAGCACACTTTGAAAATGTTCTCCATCTGGCTGCCGGTTATTATCTGCTGCCAGCAACATCATCATTAATGCCACAATAGTTTTTCCGCTACCCACATCGCCCTGCAACAGGCGGTTCATTTGTTTTCCATTGCCAGTATCTTTTCTTAACTCTTTTAAAACTCTTTTTTGTGCATTAGTTAATTCAAATGGTAAATGCTGGTTATAAAATTTATTGAATAAATTTCCCACCTGTTCAAATACCCAACCTTTGCTTTGCCTATGACGGGCAGATTTTATTAGGCCAAGACGCAATTGTGCAAAAAAAAGTTCTTCAAACTTTATTCTTCTAACTGCATGTTGATAATGTTTATCGGATGCTGGAAAATGAATTTGTATGTATGCCTGAAAGTGGCTGATGAATTTATATTGGCCGATTATTGATGCTGATAAATTTTCGGGCAGGTCTTTTTCACTTATCAATTGCAAAAGGTTGTAAGTTAATTTACCGATTGCTCTACCATTAAGTCCTTTTGTTTTTAATTTTTCTGTTGATGGATATACAGGTTCCATGAAAGATTTTCCATCAGCCTTTTGAACAGTAAAATTTTCAATTTCGGGATGAGCAATTTGTGGTTTGCCTAAAAAGAAACCCAGCCGGCCAAATACAAGATACTGATGTCCAATTTCTATAATTTTCTGTATCCAGTTTATTCCTTGAAACCATACCAGTTCTATCTCCCCTGTTTCGTCTTGTAAACGGGCTGTTAACCTTCTTCCTCTACCTGTTCCTAAAATTTCTATATGCGTAATTTTTCCGGCCACTTGTGCATATTCGTTACCAGGTAATAACGCACCAATTTTATCAAGCTTAGTTTTATCAATATGCCTGAAAGGAAAATGTTCTAATAAATCTTTAAATGTAAAAATGCCAAGTTCTTTTCTTAAAAGATCGCCTTTAAATGTTGTTACGCCATTTAAATATTCTATGGGGCTGGATAATATGGTAGAAAGCTGGCTGATAAAATATGTTTTTACAAATATACTATCAAGCTAACAGCAATGCTTTTACCTTTCCATAAAAAACAACCTGGTTTTTGGTATAAGGAAAGAAAGAAACTATTTGTTTGATTTATTGTAAAAACGCCTTGGTTTTTTAAATCTTTTGTTACCTGTATGGTTATTAGATTGCAGAACATTATAAGTTGGCGTTTCTCCCAACTCTTCGGGCATTTGTGCTTTTGGCACCGGTTTGCCCAATAATTTTTCAATACCCAAAAATTTACGTTGTTCTTTTACAGAAACAAAAGTGTAAGCGGTACCATCTGCTGCTGCCCTGGCAGTACGGCCAATGCGGTGTACATAATCTTCTCCATCGTGCGGCACATCGTAATTAATTACCAATTCAATATTATCAATATCAATACCTCGGCTTAAAATATCTGTAGCTACTAAAATAGGTAAGCGCCCACTTTTAAATTGCAACAGTACATCTTCCCTTTTCTCCTGGTCCAAATCACTGTGAATTTCATCAGCTAAAAATTTAGCTCTTTTTAAATCACGTGTTAATTGTTTTACATTTATTTTACTACTACAAAAAATTAAAACAGATTTAAATTCGGTTTTTCCAAGCAGGTGTTTTACAAGTGGTATTTTTTGATTATCATATACAATAAATGCTGATTGTATTATTTTTTCATTTGGTTTGCTGATAGAAATATTAATTTCTTCGGGTTGATGCAAAATTTTTCTTGCCATTTCCCTGATTTTAAACGGCATGGTTGCGGAAAATAAAAGATTCTGCCTTTTTTTAGGAAGATTGTCAATAATGAACATAATGTCGTCATAAAAACCCATATCTAACATACGGTCTGCTTCATCCAAAACCAGGTATTTAAGTCCGGCTAATTTTACATACCCCATTTTTATATGAGCCATCATTTTGCCTGGTGTGCATATTACTACATCAGCGCCCTGACTTAATGCTTTTTTTTCCTGTACAAATGCATTGCCATCGCCGCCGCCATACACTGCTATAGAACTAACCGAAGTAAAGTAAGAAAGTCCTTCCATGTGTTGTGCAATTTGTATGGCCAATTCACGGGTTGGAACAATAACCAATGCATTGTTGGTATGATCCTCATGAGGATCGGTGATAATTTTATTTATAAGTGGCAACAAAAAAGCGGCTGTTTTGCCGGTGCCCGTTTGAGCAGATGCAATCACATCTTTACCTGCCATAATTAAGGGAATCACTTGTTCCTGAACAGGGGTGGCATTTTCATATCCGGAGGCATCTATTCCATCCATCAATCGCTGGTCGAAACCAAAATCTGTAAACTTCAATGTAAATTATTTATTATAGCCTGTGAAGATAATGAATATAGGCTGATATTCACTTCTTTACTTAAATACGAAATGGAATTACTGTAGAAATTAAAATTTCGTTTACATAGTTTTTTCTACTTCACTCAATAAATTTATATAAACATAATTTTTGCCGGTTGGATATAAATGGGTAGGTTTATGTAAACGATTGCACAATATTGAGCCTTACCATTACCATTGCTGATATTGCCAAAAAACTGAACACAACATCAGCCACTGTTTCCCGTGCTTTAAACAATCATCCGGGTATCAGTATCAAAACAAAAAAAAGGGTTTTAAAGACTGCTGAAAAATTACAATACCGAAGAAACAGCATTGCATCCTCATTACGAAAAGGACAAACAGGAATTATTGGAGTTATAATACCTAGCGCAAAAATAAATTTTTTTGGCTCGGTTGTGCATGGTATCGAAAACATGGCTAATCAACAAGGCTATAATGTGTTAATTTACCAATCAAACGAATCGTGGGAACAAGAACAAAAAGGAATTGAAACTTTATTAAATGCAAGGGTTGATGGCATCATCGTATCTATGGCAAAAGAGAAAAATGATTATAAACATTTTGTAAAAGCCAGGCAGGCCAACATGCCAATTGTTTTTTTCGACAGGGCAAATGATGATTTAAGTATTGATTCGGTTTTGATAGATGATTTTAAAGGCGGCTATATTGCCACAACACATCTGATTGAACAGGGATACAAACGTATTGCACACATTACCGGGCCTAAACATTTAAAAATATTTAAAGCCAGGCTTGATGGTTACAAAAAAGCATTGCAAAGCAAAGGTTTAAAATTTAACCCTACATATATTTTTGAAGGGGATGTATCTATAGATGCCGGAAGAAATGCCATTCAATATTTTTTAAAATTGGCCAATCCGCCAGATGCCGTTTTTGCAGTAGAAGATTTTACAGCTTTAGGTGTCATCAAAGAGTTAAAGCTTAACAAAATAGCTATACCACAAGAATTTGGTGTTATAGGATTTGCCAATGAAAATTTTGGAGAGCATATCAGCCCTTCTTTATCAACCATTGATCAGCAAACTGTAAATATGGGCATTGAAGCCTTTTCATTAATAGTAAAATTGATTGAACAAAAAAGTAATAAAAACAATATTGTTCAAAAAAAAATATTAGAGCCTATACCGGTTTTTAGAACCTCATCTTTAAAAACTGTTCATCATCCATGAAAACCAATTTTTTTATACCATTTTTTACCAAACAATTTATTTTGCCTGTAATAATAGCATTTTTATTTACAGCATTTAGTTGTAGCAAATCAGGTTCTGCACCAAAAACTATTTTACCACCTACGCCAACTGTATTTTTTGCAAAAGGTGCAGATGTAAGCTGGCTTACCGAAATGGAAAATACTGGAATAAAATTTTATAACAGCAGTGCTGTACAAACAGAATGTATGCAGTTGTTAAAAAATGAAAATATCAATTCAATAAGATTGAGAGTTTGGGTAAACCCCATTGCTGGCTGGAACAATACTGCCGATGTAATTACCAAAGCACTGCGGGCAAAAAACCTGGGTATGAAAATAATGATAGATTTTCATTACAGCGATAGTTGGGCCGATCCTTCTCAACAAACAAAACCTGCAGCTTGGGCAACACAAGATGTAGCTACTTTGCAAACATCTGTTTACAACCACACCCTTGCCGTTATGAATGCATTAAAAGCAAAAGGTATTACGCCAGAATGGGTGCAGATTGGCAATGAAACAAACGATGGAATGCTTTGGCCCCAAGGTAAGGCTTCAACCAACATGGCCAATTATGCAAAATTTTTTATTGCTGGCTACCAGGCTGTTAAATCTGCAAGTGCTACTACAAAAGTTATTGTACATCTTTCTAATGGATATGACAATGCATTATACAGATGGAATTTAGATGGATTAAAAGCAAACGGAGCTAGCTGGGATGTGATTGGCATGTCATTATATCCTACTGCGGCTAATTGGAATACTTTGAACAACGAATGCCTTACCAATATGAGCGATATGGTTGCAAGATATGGATCGGAAATAATGATTTGCGAAATAGGAATGAGTTGGGATCAATCTACTGCCTGTAACGCTTTTATTACCGACCTTATAAACAAGGTAAGTTTATTAGGCAATAATAAAGGACTTGGCATTTTTTACTGGGAGCCCGAGGCATATAATAATTGGCAAGGGTACTCGTTAGGCGCTTTTGACAATGCTGGTAAACCCACATCAGCCTTACATGCATTTTACTGATTTAGTAATTATTGATTTATGATATTCAGAATATAAAGTATCTTCAAAAAAGAATTATGATTAAAAAGATAACTGCATTTTTTATTGAAAAATTTTCGGTACAGCCTAAAGTATTTCGTTCTCCTGGACGAATAAATATTATAGGAGAACATACCGATTACAATGATGGCTTTGTATTACCTGCTGCTATAGATAAAAATATTTATGTGGCAATTTCTAAAAGACAAGACACCCAGGTACATTTATTTGCTTGCGATTTTAATGAACATTTTACAACTGATTTAAACCAGGTAAAACCAGTTAATACACAATGGCCCAATTACATACTTGGCGTAGTGGATCAGTTGCAAAAAAATGAACACAACATTAACGGCTTTAACCTTGTTATTGATGGCGATATTCCTATAGGAGCTGGTTTGTCTTCTTCTGCTGCAGTTGAATGTGCTGTGCTATTTGCATTAAATTCTATTTTTGAATTGGGCTTAAGCAGGTTGCAGATGGCGCCGCTGGCTCAAAAAGCCGAACATGTTTTTGCCGGTGTAAACTGTGGCATCATGGATCAGTTTGCCAGCCTCTTTGGTAAAAAAGAACATGCCATAAAATTAGATTGCCGTTCGTTGCATTACGAATACATACCTGCAAATATGGGAAGTTATAAAATAATCCTGTTCAACTCAAATGTCAAGCATAACCTTGCATCTTCCGAATATAATAATCGCCGTAAACAGTGTGAAGAAGGAGTTGCAGTAATTGCACAAGATCATCCACAGGTAAAAAGCTTAAGAGATGTTGATATGGCCATGCTTAACAAACATGCGGCAGCATTGGATCCACTGGTTTTTAAACGCTGTAAATATGTTGTTCAGGAAAACAAAAGATTACTTGGCGCCTGCGAAGATTTAAAACTTAGCGATATACAGGCATTGGGAATTAAGATGTATGAAACCCATGAGGGATTACGTAAAGATTATGAAGTAAGTTGTAAAGAACTGGATTTTTTAGTAAACTATGTAAAAGCAATTCCTGCGGTTGCAGGCGCCAGGATGGTTGGTGGCGGTTTTGGAGGCTGCACCATTAACCTGGTACAAAATGAAGCCGTAGAAAAAATAATCAACAACATAAGCGATGCATACAAAACTGCAATGGGGCTTACCTTAACCACCTACCAGGTTTGTATAGAAAATGGTACATCTGCTTGTTAAATTTAAACAATGTTATAAATAAACTAAACAGCAAAAAACTGGCATATGAGTAATTTACATACCAACGATTACCTTGTTTTTCTTTTTTATTTTATTGTTGTAGCCGGCTATGGCTATTGGGTATATAATAAAAAGAAACAAAAATCCATTTCCGCTTCACATGATTTCTTTTTGGCCGAAGGTTCGCTTACTTGGTGGGCCATTGGCGCTTCTTTAATAGCATCAAACATTTCGGCAGAGCAATTTATAGGCATGAGCGGCAGTGGATTTAAAATGGGACTTGCTATTTCGGCTTATGAATGGATGTCTGCTGCTACACTCATTATTGTTGCTATCTTTTTCATTCCTGTTTATTTAAAAAATAAAATTTATACCATGCCGCAGTTTTTAAGCCAGCGGTATAATGGTACAGTAGCTATGATTATGGCAATATTCTGGCTCATGCTTTATATAGTAGTAAACCTTATGTCTATACTTTACCTGGGTGCATTGGCTATTCATGGCATATCAGGTGTTGATATAACCATTTGTATTGGCTTACTGGCACTGTTTTCAATTTTTATAACATTGGGCGGCATGAAGGTTATTGGATATACTGATGTAATACAAGTTTTCTTTTTGATTTTAGGCGGGCTGGCTGCTACTTATATTGGCCTTAACCTGGTAGCAGAAAAATCCGGTCAGTCTGGATTAATAAATGGGTTTAACCAACTAACCACGCAGGCAAACGATCATTTTCACATGATATTTAAAAAAGATAATGAAAATTATATGGACTTGCCCGGCCTTACGGTTTTATTAGGTGGTTTATGGATAGCTAATTTAAATTACTGGGGCTGCAATCAATATATTACACAACGTGCCTTAGGTGCCAGTTTACCCACTGCCCGTAAAGGGATTTTATTTGCAGCTTTTCTAAAACTTTTAATGCCTGTAATAGTGGTATTGCCTGGTATTGCTGCCTATGTGTTGTATCAGCAAGGAATGTTTCAAACAGAAATGCTCGATTCAAAAGGTATTGTAGATGTAAACAAAGCATACCCTTCTTTATTAAATCTGTTACCAACAGGCTTAAAAGGTTTATCGTTTGCAGCGCTAACAGCAGCTATTGTTGCTTCTCTTGCAGGAAAAGCAAATAGCATTGCTACAATATTTTCGTTAGATGTTTATAAAAAGGCCATTAATAAAAATGCAGACGAGAAAAAATTAGTTTCGGTTGGTAAAGTGTCGGTTATTGTTTCCATGATACTTGCCATCATATTATCGTTGGCTCTGGGAGAAAACCTGATGGGTGAAGGAAAACAAGGATTTCAATACATACAGGAATATACCGGTTTTGTTTCACCGGGAATTTTTGCTATGTTCATACTTGGTTTTTTCTGGAAAAAAACAACATCAAATGCAGCATTATTTGCCATATTGGGTGGATTTGTATTATCGGTACTTTTTAAATTTTTACCGGGTATGGTGGATCTTTCGTTTTTGGCACAATCTGGTTTTTCAAAAGCAAATGCAGCCGGTGTTTTTGAAATTCCTTTTTTAGACAGGATGGGATTTGTGTTTTTACTTTGCATAGCAGGTATGTTCATAATTAGTAAAATTGATAACCGCAAAGGAGTTAAACCGCATTCGCTGGAAATAGATAAGACCATGTTTAAAATGGAAACATCATTTATTGCAGGTGCAGTAATTGTATGTGCTATATTAGTTGCATTATTTACAATGTTTTGGTAAACTTTATTTATGAATAGAAATCCCAGTATTACTGAAGCTCCCTTTGGAAGTGTAGAAGGTAAAGCCGTAACTGCTTACACAATAACCAATATCACAGGAATGCAGGTTTCTATTATTGATTATGGCGCCACTATTATTAAGATAATAACAAAAGATAAGGACGGTGTAGCAGGTAATGTGATATTAGGTTTCAATTCGGTTGAAGGGTATATAAAAAACGGGGTACAATATTTTGGTAGTATTGTAGGCAGGTTTTGTAACCGCATTGCCAATGCTAGTTTTATACTTGATGGTAAGGAATATAAATTGGCCGCTAATGCTGGCTTACACCACCTGCATGGAGGAATAAAAGGATTTGACAAAGCTATATGGCAGGTTGAAAAACAACCGGAAAACAACAGTATAAAATTAGCATACCTAAGCAAAGATGGCGAAGAAGGGTATCCGGGTAACTTGCAAGTAGAAGTGAAGTACACACTTACAAACAACAATGCCGTAATTATTGAGTATGTAGCAAAAACAGATATGGCAACACCGGTAAATTTAACCAACCATTGTTATTTCAATTTATCTGCAGGCAAATTACCAGATGTTTTAAATCACATATTGTATATAAATGCCCAACAATTTACACCGCCACTATTTGGTTCAGATATATCAAAACTAACAATAATCGAAAAAGATAGCCCGTTAGATTTTTCTATTGCCAAAAAAATTGGCACCGATATTAATAAACTTGCCGATAATTATGACCATAACATGGTTTTAGAAAAGGATAACGCTATTGCTGCTGAATTATATGATCCGTCTTCCGGGCGATTGATGGAAGTGTTTACAACCGAACCATGCCTTCAACTATACTCTGGTAATTTTTTACATAACACGGTTATTGATGGTGCAGAAAGGCAAATGTTTAATAAACATGGCGCTATTTGCCTGGAGACTCAGCATTTTCCCAACAGTCCCAATGAGCCTGATTATCCCAATACAATATTGAGGCCCGGATCAATTTATCGGCAAAAAACCGAATATAAGTTTTCAACAAGATGATGCAAAGCAATTTTAACCTATCAACATTATAAAACTGAGTGTGCTTACCTTTATAAAACAATTTTTTGTATGGTACAAATTGGCAAATACAATACTTTAAAAGTAATTAGAGAAGTTGATTTTGGAGTTTACCTCGATGATGGAGGCGATGGTATTTTATTACCTAAACGTTTTGTTCCCACAGGTACAAAACCTGGTGATGAAATTGTTGTTTTTTTATATCATGATGGTGAGGACAGGTTAATAGCAACCACTCAAAAACCAAAAGGTATATTAGGAGACATTGTAAAATTAAAAGCTGTAAATGTAACAGCGCAAGGTGCTTTTTTAGATAATGGATTAATGAAAGACCTTTTTGTTCCGGTTGCGAAACAACAAAATAAAATGATTCCAAATGGCGAATACCTGGTAAAAATTTACCTGGATGAACGAACAGGAAGGCTTACAGCCACCGAAAAGATTTCATCATACCTTAGTAATGAAGAACTAACAGTAAAAGAACTAGAAACAGTTAATTTGATTGTGTACCGCCGTACAGATATTGGTTATGTAGTCATCATCAACAATAAACATACCGGTGTTTTGCATCATAATGAAATTTATCAAAACATAACCGTTGGCGATACATTTACAGGTTTTATCAAAAAAATATATCCCGAAGATAAGACCGGAAAGGACCGTTACCGAATAGATGTGGCTGCCGGTAAACCTGGTTACAACCGGGTGGAAGACTCAACGGAAAAAATTCTAAGGCTTTTGAATGAAAACAATGGTTTTCTTCCATATCACGACAAAAGTGATGCTGAAGACATTTATTCATTTTTTGGTATGAGTAAAAAAACTTTTAAAATGACAACTGGCAATTTGTACAAGCAACGCAAAATAAATTTTGAAAAGAATGGTATAAAGCTGCTAATAAAATAGTATCTGGGTATCAAACTAGTAAATAATATTTCCTTTTAAAAAATTTTCATTATTAAACGATTGATTCATTGGCAAAAATAAAAGTTGATTTGCACGATATTTACAATAACAGCAAAGCAATTGATAAAGCATTGTTACAGGCATTTGAAGAAGCTATTGCTAAAAAAATAAAAGAAGTTGAAATTATACCCGGTAAGGGAAGTGGACAGTTAAAAAAGAAAGTTCACCGGTTTTTAAATTTGCCTCATATTAAGCCATTATACCAACGCATAGAAAACGACAGTAAAAACTTTGGACGACTATTCGTATATTTTAAATTTTAACACCTGCCTGTATTTTTTGTACTTCATCACTTTAAAGCATATAATTATTATACCATTTAAAGTTTTTTAACAAAGTGTATTATAACATAAGGGGCAAAATGTTGTTATTAATTTAAATAAATTACTAACCATATTTAAACTTTAAATTAATTCGTATGAAAAATGTACAATCAAATACATCGGTAACAGCGGTGGTACAACAAGTAAAAAATAATTCAACATCATGGGTTGGGCACAATCAAGGCGAAACAAAAGATCGTATTACAGGTCAAACATTTGTTTGCCCTACCGAAGGTAAGTTAGATTGTATTGAAGTGTTGTCAAACCATGTTACCAAAAAAGGCACCATTGATTTAACAATACATGAATTTAATCCCGAAGGAAAAATATGGGGGCCTGTAATGGCCAATTCAAAAGTTGAGTTTACTGCAGACACGACAGGTAAATGGGTTGCATTTCCATTGACGGGTTTACAGCTACATAAAGGAAAGGTTTATGCATTTAAATTGAAAAGCGATGATGCATTAATTGGTATTGGCGAAGCAGCAAGCAGTGCAAATAACAAAACAGATATAAACGGACAGGAATGGGTTGCTGTTACAGACAACACACAAGGAAAATATTTCTCTTATTTGAGTCTTGCATTTAAAGTTGATATGAGAGCCTGATTATTTTCCGATACAGAACTTAGAAAAAATATAGTCCAACACGTGTTCATTGGTTATATCTCCTGTTATTTCTGAAATATATTGCAGGCAACGACGAATATCAAGTGCTAACAAATCGCCTGATATATTATCATCAAGCCCTGTTTTTATATCATAAAGAGATTTGTGTACTTCCTCTAATGCTTCAAAATGGCGGGTATTGGTAATTACTGTGTCTTCTGTATTTATATTACCCTGTACAACTTTATTTACCAGAATTCTTTTTAAGTCATCTATTTTAAAGAGTTGTTTAGCAGAAATGTAGATGATACCGTAATTTGAAAAATATTCTTTCATCCTTTTTTCATCCATTAAATCTGATTTGTTGCCAACTAAAATAAAATTCTTGTTAGCATGTTCAATCAGTTTTTTAGCTGTTTCTATATCTTCAACCGTTTCTGTATTTACATCAAAAAGGTAAATCACTTCATCTGATTGTAATATTTTTTCTCTCGTTTTTTCAATACCAATTAACTCAATCACATCGGTGCTATTTTCTCTTATTCCTGCCGTATCAATCAACCTAAAAAGAATGCCATCTATATTAATCGTTTCTTCAACTGTGTCCCTTGTTGTGCCTGCAATTTCACTAACGATGGCTCTATTTTCATTCAACAAGGCATTGAGTAAAGTGCTTTTACCTGCATTAGGTTTACCTATAATGGCCACACTTACTCCATTTTTTATAACATTTCCTAATTGAAAAGATTGTAGCAAGTCTTTAGTAATAGTTTCGGCTGTTTCAATCAGTTCATATAACTTTCTACGGTCTGCAAACTCTATATCTTCCTGACTAAAATCAAGTTCCAGCTCTAACAATGCCGAAAACTGGATGAGGTTTTCTCTTAAATTTTTTAAAATTTCACTAAAGCCTCCACGCATGTTGTGTAGTGCTGATTTTTGCGAAGCCAACGTATTGGATGCAATAATATCAGCTACTGCTTCTGCTTGTGTAAGATCTAATTTTCCACTTAGAAAAGCTCGTTTTGTAAATTCGCCTGCTTTAGCAAGCCTTGCACCTTTGCTTATACAGGCCTGAATAATTTTTTGTTGTATAAATGGACTACCATGACAGCTAATTTCTATTACATCTTCTCCGGTATAACTTTTAGGATTTTTATAAATAGAAATTACCACTTCATCAATGTCATCAATACCAAATTTAATGATGCCTACATGAAGCGTATGCGACTTTTGGTTAAGTAAATTTTTTGAGGGAAAAAGTTCGTTAATAATATCAATTGCCTTGTTGCCACTTAACCTTATAACTGCAATGGCTCCCATGCCAGGTGCAGTTGCCAAAGCTACTATTGTATCATCCCATGCCTCAATATGATTTGTCATGGAACAAAGATACCATGCTGAAAATGTTTACAGAAAATTATAAGGTATTAATTTGAATAAAAATATTGTGCTGATTAACATACTTAATTCAACATTAGTAATATAACCTCTTTTAGTATTAAAATTATCAGGTTAAAAAAAATCCCCTGGTAAAACCAGGGGATTGAATTTTTAAAAAGTTATTAATTATCTTCAACTACAAATGTAATTGGCTGACGGCGGTAAGCATTTACATTACGTCCGTTTTGAAGTGCTGGTGTCCAGTTCTTGGTTTTCTTAATAACTCTCACGGCTTCTTCGCACATACCAAAACCAGGGTCATTCTCACATTTTACATCGCTTAAACTTCCATCTTTACTCACAATGAACTTTACTATTACTGTATATTTTCCACCAATTGCGCCATAGTCAACTGGTGTACTTGCGTTCAAATTTTTGCGAAGATAGTTACGCCATGCATCTTCACCACCCGGAAACTGTGCTTCTTGTTCAACCTTTGTGAAAATTTTATTTTCGTCATCATCTTTTTTTACTTCAACAACCTGAGTACCTTTTTCTTCAACCGGTGCTTGTACAATTTGTACTTTATTTTCACTCTCCACAGTTTTAGTACTAATAACCTGGTCTTCTTTTATCTCCTGAATTTTTTCTTCGGGTTTAACCTCTTCATCTTTTACAATTTTTGGAGGTGTAAATTTAACCTGGTTAATTTCTGGTGGTGGTGGTGGTTCTGGTGGTGGCGGTGGCGGTGGCGGTGTGGGTGGCGGTGGCTCTTCCGCTTTTATTTTTGCCATTTCGGTATCTACTACCTTAAACTCTTTTTTTGAGTTTTTTTCTACAAAGTTTGCAAGTAAAGTACCAAACACAATTAACAATAAGGCCAAACCTGTAATTATTAATGCCTTTGTTAATGTTTTTTTGTACGACTTACGCAATTGATATGCTCCATATTCTTTGTTCTTGCCATCAAAGATGATGTCGAGAATATCGGAGCTTAAAATTTTATTTACTTCCATAATAGTCTGTTTATAATAAGATTCAAATCTTTAAAAATTCCATAATGGTTTTACTTGATCCCGTTGGCCAGTTCTGTTTGTTGTATAAGCATTTTTTCAACCGGTAATATGGGAACTTCGGCATAGTGCCCGGCAGGTACCGTACAAATTGCCATTTCATCCAGAATATCTATCGAATTTTTAAAGGTTGATGAATCAGCAGATTTGATGATATACATTAAGTCGTCAATATTGGTATTGTTTTTCTTTTCCAATATTAATGGCCTAATTCCTTTAAATGTGGTGCTTTTAAAATCCTGGCTTATGGTTTCGGGCATCAATTGCCCAAAGTAATAATAAACCTGGTTGCCTTTACCCAAAAGTATGGTCATTGCTCCAGAATTTTTAACCTTCAATTGTTTTTCCTTATCATCTTTGGGTTCGTTCATATTCATCGCAGTTGACTGAGACATGGTGGTAGTAAACACAAAGAATGTAATCAAGAGAAACCCAAGGTCAACCATTGGAGTAAGATCTACACGGGTTGAAAGTTTTTTTCCTTTTTTTACGCCGGGGCCTTTTTTATGTCCGCCACCCGACGAGGTATCCATTTCTGCCATAATACTTTTTTTATTTTTTTATCAATATTATTTACTGGCTATTTAATAGTTTTTCCAGTTTTATATAATTCTGATCCTACTGGAACTTGTTCTCCTTCTGTTACAATCCTGAATTTATAAATATCATTGACTTTAAAAGCTTCTTTAATATTCTTAAATACGGGATACAGGGTTGCGCCATCACCTTTTACCAGCAACGTTTTCTCCAAATCTCTTTGGTCGCCACCGGCATAAGCATTGGTTACGCTACGCATCCACATAGCTAACTCGTTATTGGTGCTATCAGTTGGAATACCATCCTGCTGTGATGCAGGAAGTTCTGCTGCAAGATCTAAAGCGCCTTTTAATTTGTTTATAGGCAGCCCTATAAACTGCATTTTTTTAAGTTTATTTAACTCGGTTGCTGATAATTGAAGGTTACGTGTAGTATTGAAATCGTCAATTATCTTATCCTTTTTTGTTTCATCGCCAAACATTAAGAATACTTTTCCCTCCTTGGTCATTGTAATCAAAATGGATTTATCTGGAGCAGCCGTAGCTGATACTGAAGTTGGCGTTTTTACTGCAAGTACTTCGGGTGGTTTTTGCTTTGTTGCCAATATAAAAAATGTCAACAACAGAAAAGCCACATCACACATGGCCGTCATATCAACGGATGTACTCTTGCGTGGTATTTTAACTTTTGGCATATAATTCTGTTTTTAATTTAACTGCATCACTGCAGTATTTTAAAAGATACAAATCCATTTACTTTCCATACAATTATTTGTACAAGCTGGCAAAAGTTTGTGTTAAAGTAAATCCAGATTCATCAATACCATAAGTGATAGCGTCAATTTTGGTTGTAAATATATTATAAAACATGATGGCGAATGCTGATGTACCAATACCCAAGGCGGTATTATATAAGGCTTCAGAAATACCTATCGATAACTGGGCAGCTGAGTTTGCTCCACCGCTATCGGCACCCAAACCGGCAAAGGCACGTATCATACCTACCACCGTTCCTAACAGTCCAATAAGGGTTGCTAAGGATGCGATTGTTGAAAGGAATACCAGGTTTTTTTCCAACATAGGTAACTCCAGTGATGTTGCTTCTTCTACTTCCTTTTGTATAGCTATCACTTTCTGATCAGTTGTAAGTTCGGTATTTGATATCATTTCTTTATAGCGGTGTAAACCTGCTTTCATTACATTACCTACCGATCCTTTTTGTTTATCGCACTCAGCTAATGCTGCATCTACGTTTTTATTAGCCAACTGATATTGAACTTTGCGGATAAAATCTGCATTGTTTCCAGTGCCATGAGCTTTTGAAATTGTCATAAACCTTTCAATTACAAAAGTAGCCATCGTTAAAAAAGTACCGATTAAAACAGGTACAATAATACCACCTAAATACATTTTACTTAATGCAGATTTAGGGTCGTGCCTATCGGGCCAAAAACCGCCGTTTTCTCCACCACTTCCAAAGTTTGATGGGTTACCCAGGCCAAAGCGCCAAATACAATATCCTGCTATTAAACATAAAAATGGTGCTAATAAAGAAATGATGTTGCTAGATTTTTTTGCCTGTACTGAAGTTGTTGGTTTTACAGTTGATGTAGTCTCTGCCATAAAATTCTGATTTTTAGTTTTGGAAATTTAATTTCTGTTAAATGATAAATATAGGATTGTTATATAAATACAGTTGTTAAAAGTACATGATAAATTAATTATAAAATAGGTTACTGGTAAAATAAATCACTAGTACCATAATTAAGGGTTACAACTTACGAAATTTTTGTTTTAAAAAATATTTTTTTACGATGCTGAAATGTATTAATTACACAATATTGTTAATAATTTCTTTAAAAGAAAGGTGAAAACCTCATGAATAATATACACTGTAATATAAAATCTACATCCTATTCGTACCTCAGTGCCACGATGGGGTCTAATTTTGAAGCCTTAAATGCCGGGTATAAACCTGCTGCAAGCCCCACAATTGTACATACAAAAATGCCTGCAATTACCCAACCCCATGGTACCACAAAACCTGTTTTTAAAAGTAAGGCTACCCCATTTCCTAAAACTATACCAGAAACTATTCCAACAACAGCGCCTAACAGGCTTATCAAAACCGATTCGTATAAAAACTGTGCTCTTACATCGTCTTTAGTGCCTCCCAACGCTTTTATCAAACCAATTTCTTTGGTACGTTCATTTACTGCTACCAGCATAATATTCATCAAACCGATGGCGGCTCCAATTAAAGTTATAAAAGCTATACCGATGGTTCCTTTTTCTAAAAAGCCCAGGTTTGTTAACAGTGTTTCAGCAATGCTATCACTCTTATCAATATAAAAATTGGCTTCATCTTTTACTTCCAGTTTTCTTATTGGCCTAAAAGTTCCTTTTGCTTCTCCAATGGCCACATCCATCATTTTTATATCAGGTACCATCACACCTACATTAAAAGATGCATTATCTGATGAATATAAACGCCTGATATTATTATATGACGTAACAATTATTTTACTGGTATTAAAAAATGCGCTGGAGCCTTTATCTTCCAATACGGCTATCACCCGGTAAGGAATATGATCAACATTTACAACTTTATCAATAGCTTTTTCGGGATTTTCTGGAAAGAGTTTTTGAGCTACTCCACTACCTAACATACATATACTCCTTCCCGACTCTACTTCATTCTCAGTAAAGTTTCTGCCATTGGCAATATTATACCCATTCAATTCAAGATAATTTTCATCTCCTCCCAAAATTGCAATATCCGGATTAGTTTTTCTTGTTTCGGTATTACAAACTATATTTCGTGGGCCCATCAAAGCCAGACTTACTTTTGCCGGAAAATCGTACCGTTGCTTAAATTCTTTGGCTTCTTCGTAAGTAATTACTTTTCCCAGGTTAGATTTTTTTATTCGTTGAGCCGATTTGGATGTTTTTGTACTCTCTCTCTGGCGGCCACCACCAATTCGTATGTTTCTGTCTTTATAACGCAAACTAAAAGAGTTGGCGCCCATTGTTGAAAAACTTGTTGTAAGACTGTTACTGGCTGCCTTAATGGAAGTGATGATAAGTATTAATGCAAATATGCCTAAAGCCATAATTGCAACTGTAATTGCGGTACGCAGTTTATTGCCCGTAATATTTCGCCACGAAAGAGACAGTGTGTCTTTAAAAGTCATAACAATATGATAATTCTGCCTAAAGTTAAGAACTAGTAATAACTATAAGCTAAAACTTTTATAAACGGTACCGGTTTTTAAAAATATAACCAGTTTGTTAGCATAGATGGAAATAAACCTAAAACAATGATGAGGAAAGCAATTAATATAAGCAGTATCTTAAATGAAGGAGTGATATCTTCTGCCAATTCAATTTCATCTGATACATCTTTAAAAAACATAGATTGGATGATTCTGAAATAATAATAGGCGCTGATTGCGGCACATATTACTGCAAATATTACCAGCCATAAATGCTGACCAGTTAATACTGCGGCATTTAACATATAAAACTTACTCATAAATCCAGCTGTAAGGGGAATACCTGTTAATGACAAAAGAAAAATGGTAGCCGTTACTGCTAATACTGGTTGTTGTTTGCCAAGGCCATTGAACCCATCTACAGTATAGTCTTTCATTTTTACCAAAATACCAAACATGCCAATGCTGGCTAAGCTGTAAGCAGCAGCATATAAAACCAATCCTTCTTTTGCAAGATTATTTAAAGCAAATAAAGAAAATAACATAAATCCAGCCTGGGCAATACTTGAATATGCCAGCATACGTTTTACGCTTTGCTGAAAAACAGCAGTAATATTACCAAATAATAAAGTAGCAGCAATTAATACAACTATCAGCTTTTGCCATTGGTTGTGCATGGTACCAAAAGCATTTTCAAATAATCGCACAAAAGCAAAAAATGCTGCTATCTTAATGATGGTAGCCATAAACGATGTAACTACAGTTGGTGCACCATCATACACATCGGGAGTCCAAAAATGAAAAGGAGCTGCTGATACTTTAAACGACATAGAAACAAGCAATAAAACCAAACCTGTTGCAATCATGGCGGGCATTGGGCCTGTTCCTGTTATAATATTATCAATATAAAAAGAGCCTGCCTGGCTACCTCCATATAAAAAGGCAATACCTAACAGCATGATGCCGGTGGAAAAAGCTCCCATCAAAAAATATTTTAGCGCTGCTTCATTACTTTTTAAATTTCTTTTATCGCTGCCTGTTAAAATATAAAGGGGTATGGAAACAATTTCGATACCGATAAATAGTATTAGCAGGGAATTAAATGTACAGATGAGACCTATACCACTTAAAATAAAAAACAATAACGCAAAATATTCCGAAACATGCTCCCCAATTTTTTCAAAATCTCTGCCGTTAAGTAACAGAAGAAGCAGTGTACACCCCAAGGCAACGGAAATAAAAGTAAGGTTGAAACTGTTAAAGTGAAGCATATCTTTTACATCAATTGTAAAGAATGATGCACCACGGTTCATCTCAATGCAATTAAAGATAAGGATTAGCGATAACCCAAAAATTGCCATGTATTTGGGGATACTTTTATTTTTAATAAAAGCACCTCCCAACATCATCACCACACCCCAGATAGCTGTAAATATAATTGTGTTCATAACCCCTTTTCCCCTGAGGGAATTATATTGTTTTAATTATTTAATTCTAACTAATAATGCAGAAATAGTATCTTTTGTTAGTTCAAAAACCGGTTGCGGATATACGCCAAACAGAAATATAAAAATAACCAGTACAGTTAATACTAATTTCTGGTTAAAAGTTATATCCAGCATTTTTTCCGTAATTAAATTTGCCTCTCCATAAAAAACTTTTTGCACCATATTTAAAGTGTAAGCCGCTGCCAGTATTATACATAATAATGCTATTGCTGCAAATATCATATTGAATTTGAATAAACCGCTGAACATCATAAATTCACCTACAAAAGCATTGGTTAACGGTAAGGCTATATTTGCCAATGCAATTATTACTAAAAAAATTGTAAGTACCGGTGCTTTATGTGCAACACCACCCAGTTCAGAAATTTTTCGGGTGCCAGCTTGTTTTTCAATAAGGTCAACCACTATCCACATACCAATAATATTTATTCCGTGATTGAACATCTGTACCATCACTCCTTGTAAACTCATCTCGCTTTTTGTAAAAATGGCAGCACACATCAATCCTATATGAGCTATTGATGAATATGCAACAAAACGTTTCAAATCATCTTGCTTAAAAGCTATTAAACTGGCATAAACCATTCCTATTACCGAAAGACCAATAACAATATTATCAAACCGGTTAACTGCTTCCGGAAAAATTGGTAATATCCAACGGATTACTGCAAATACACCCATTTTAACCATAATGCCACTTAAAATCATTGTTCCAGATGCCGGCGCCTGTTCATAGGTTTCGGGCTGCCAGGAATGAAACGGAAAGACGGGCATCTTTATAGCAAAAGCAATAAAGAATAACCAAAAAACAAAGTTTTGTTCTTTTGCAGAAAGTATTGCTGAGTAAAATGCATTCATAGAAAATGAATGGCTGGCATAATCGGTGCCGGTTGTATGCATATACACATATAAGATACCTACCAACATAAGTAAAGAACCTGCAAACGTATAAACAAAAAATTTGAATGTTGCCTGAATCCTTCTTTCGCCACCCCAACGGCTGCATAAAAAGTAAATTGGTATAACCGCCAACTCCCAAAAAATATAAAATACCAATACATCCATTGCAGTAAAAACACCCATCATACCGGATTGTGTAAGTAACATTAATCCATAATAGATATTACTGTTTTTGTAATTGGTTTTATTGGTTGCGATAAATATAACCGGAAATAAAACTGCCGTTAATGCTGTAAGCAAGTGCCCCATACCATCAAGCCCAACTGAAAAATTACTACCTACATATTGTAACCAGTAATAACTTACGTTATTATAATAAAAATATTTTCCAGCATCGGCATAAATAAGGCTTGTTACAGAAATAGCCAATGTAATGAATGAAGCTATAATTGCCCAAGCTTTTACAGTCTTTTCCCTGCGTATTATAAATGCCACCAGGCCCGCTATTAACGGAAACCATATCAACAGTTCAGGAAATGTTATCCAAATATTTTTTGGGTCCATGTTTTAATCTTATTCCAAATTTTTAATTCAAACTTTTTGTATTCGCTATCATCATTCAATATCAAATAAATAATTGAATGATAAAAAAAGCCAGGATGCCCAACACCATCATCAGTATATAAGCGCCAACCTGCCCCGATTGTAATAAACGTATTTGCCGGCTACCATAATTAACAGCTTTACCAACTCCGTTTACAAAACCATCAATTCCTTTTTTCTCAAACACATTATTAAGATATTTAGCAACTGACATTAATGGTTTTACAATAATTGCATCATACAATTCATCTACATACCATTTATTTTCCAGTACTTTTCCCAGCCCGGTTTCTTCTTTTGCTGTTTTTTGATATTTGCTAAACCTGTTCCATGCATATAATAATGCTATAAGCGCAAGCACAACTGATGTTCCCATCAATACATATTCTGTTGAATGCGATATTACATGTTTCTCTGTTATTGCATTACTTTGTGCAAATACTGGAGATAAAAATTCTTCCAGCCTGTGTCCTCCATGCATAAAAACTTCAGGTATTCCAATCCATCCGCCTATAACAGATAAGATAGCTAATATGATTAATGGAATAGTAATAGCTTTTGGACTTTCGTGCAGGTGATGTTGCTGCTCTGTTGTTCCTCTGAATTTTCCCAAAAAGGTCATAGCGTATAATCGGAACATATAAAATGCCGTCATTATGGCGCCAGCAACACCAACCCCCCAAAGCAATGGACTCTTACTGAAAGCAGCAGCTAAAATTTCATCTTTTGAAAAGAATCCTGAGAAAGGTGGCATACCTGCAATGGCCAAACAAGCCAGTAAGAAAGTGATATGTGTAATGCTCATGTATTTTTTCAGCCCACCCATGTTGCGTAAATCCTGTTCGCCGCTCATGGCATGTATTACACTACCTGCGCCCAAAAATAATAATGCTTTAAAAAATGCATGTGTCATTACATGAAAAACAGCGCCGGTATATGCACCAACCCCCAATCCTAAAAACATATAACCTAACTGGCTAACCGTTGAGTATGCCAATACTTTTTTAATATCGTTTTGTTTTAAAGCTATTGTTGCAGCAAAAATGGCTGTTGCCAGGCCTATGATTGCAACTACACATTGGCTTACAGGCGCCATAGTATATAATATGTTGCTGCGGGCAATCATATAAATACCTGCAGTTACCATGGTTGCAGCATGTATTAACGCACTAACCGGTGTTGGACCTGCCATGGCATCGGGCAACCAGGTGTACAATGGAATTTGTGCACTTTTACCCATGGCGCCTACAAATAAAAGCAATGTAATACCAGTTATATCAAATGTTGTTAGTGGATTTGTTTTTGCAACAGCTACCACATTAAACACATGATTATAATCAACGGAACCAATTTTAAATACCAACCAAAACACTGCCAGTAAAAAACCAAAATCGCCAATACGATTCATAACAAAAGCTTTTTTTGCAGCCGAATTAAAATCGTTGTTTTTAAACCAAAAGCCAATAAGTAAATACGAACAAAGTCCCACTCCTTCCCAACCCATAAACATAATAACATAGTTGGCACCCATTACCAGCAATAACATAGAGAACACAAATAGATTGAGGTAGGCAAAGTACTTTGCAAAATCCTTGGGGTCTTCATCATGCATATAAGCAGTTGAATACACATGAATTAAAAAGCCAACCCCGGTTATGATTAAAAGAAATACAGTTGTTAGCTGGTCTACCTGGAAATCGAATCCAATTTTAAGTGAAGCAATATTTATGAAATCGAAATAATGAGCAACATGTATGTTACCTTCTTTTACCGATAAGAAAACAAATATGCTTATGATGAAAGATGCAAGTACAGTTCCACTACCAATAACACCTGCCATTGTTTTTGAAACTTTTTTCCTAAACAACCCATTGATGATGAAACCCAGCAAAGGCAATACAGGTATAAGCCACACTAATTGAAATACATTACTCATAAGTAAAAGTCAAAAGGTAAAAATCAAAAGTTTATATAAGCAAGGCTTTTATTATTCTTTTGAATTTTGATTTTATTAATTTTTAAGCCGGTTTAAGAAATTCACATCAACGGAACGTGTATTTCTATATAACAGAACAATTATTGCCAACCCCACACTAACTTCTGCCGCTGCCACCACCATTATAAAGAACACAAATATTTGTGCGTTACTAACAATTGACGGATCGGCCATACCTACTGCTGATGTAGCATGCATTTTTGAAAATGCTACCAGTAATAAATTCACAGCATTAAGCATTAACTCGATGCACATAAAAATAATGATAGCATTGCGACGTACCAATACGCCCACTATTCCTGTACAAAAAAGCGCTACTGCTAAACCGATGTACCATTTTATTTCCATACTCAACTATACACTTTAAAACCTTACGGGTAAAGTTTAAAAGCCTCTTTTAATGTTTTATAATTGTTTTCAATTTTAACCTGTTTAAATCATTTATTGAAAGCCATTGTTTATGCTTCATTTGATGTAGTTGTAGGTTTATCCTTTTTTCCAATCATCACCGCACCAATCATTGCACTTAAAAATAACACACTACTTATCTCAAAAGGAATAACATAATCTTTAAATAAAACCATACCCAGGTTTTTGATAAGCCCGCTGTTACCGCCGCCCATCAAAACATTATTGGCTGCCTGTGGTGTTTCAGCAATAGTTGCAATGATAACCAGAAATAAACATCCGCCAGAAATTAAACCAGCAAATTGCCACAACCTGTGTTTTTTAGGTTCCGACTCTGCATTCAAATTCATCAGCATTACAACAAATAAAAATAAAACCATGATGGCGCCTGCATAAACAATGATATTTACAATTGCTAAAAACTGGGCGTTCAATAAAATATAATGGCCCGAAATGGCAAAGAAAACCACAATCAGCGACAAGATACTGTGTACCGGACTTTTACTTGCAACCACCATGATTGCCGCAAACAATGCCAGCACAGATAAACCCCAAAATAATATTTGTGTAATGCCCATAAAAACTTAGTTAGCCTTTTCTCTTTTCACCTTATTGCCTAAAGCTTTTTTATATTCTTCAGGTTGTTTTATAGGGTGAGGTATTAATAAATCTTCTTTTTTATAAATAAATTGTTTACGCTGATAATCTGATGGCGCAAAAGTTTCGCTTAAATAGATTGCATCTTTTGGGCAAGCCTCTTCGCATAAACCGCAAAAAATACAGCGTAGCATGTTTATCTCATACCTGGCCGCATACTTTTCTTCACGGTATAAATCTTCTTCGCCGGCTTGCCTTTCTGCGGCTTCCATAGTAATGGCTTCGGCTGGGCAGGCTACTGCACACAGGCCACAAGCAGTACAATTTTCTCGTCCTTCTTCATCCCTGTTTAAAATATGAAGACCACGAAAAACCGGACTAAAAGGCCTTGTTTTTTCGGGATAATTAATGGTAGGTTTCTTTTTAAAAATATGGCTGAAGGTTATCATCATGCCTTTAAAAATAGCTACCAGGTAAATCCGTTCTAAAAAACTCATTTTTCGGCGGTCAACCTGTTTTGCCCTGTTAGTTAATGCATTCATTTTTTATTTTTCTATAAACCAAATTCGTACTAAAAATTGGGTTTAATTCTTTTTAATTTTTAAAAATGCCAGCCATTATGTTTTAACAAAATTAATGCACCTGTTACCAGCATATTGAATAAGGCCAGTGGTATTAATATTCTCCAGCCAAGGTTCATTAACTGGTCGTACCTGAATCTTGGTATCGTCCATCGTACCCACATAAATAAAAATATAAATCCAACCACTTTTGCCATCAGCATCAGCACACCAAATAATGCCATCCAGTTTTGATCATAATTGGCTTCATTTAAAAACGGTATATCATATCCGCCAAAAAACAAGGTTGCCATTACTACACTACTGATAAACATATTTACATATTCAGCAAAAAGATAGAAACCAAGTTTCATAGATGAATATTCAACATGATAACCTCCAACCAGTTCATTTTCTGCTTCTGCCAGATCGAATGGTGTTCTGTTACATTCAGCAAAGGCACAAATTAAAAATATTAAAAAACCCAATGGCTGATAAACAATATTCCAATACTCGTTTTGCTGTTGCAGTACCATTTCTTTTAAACTTAATGTACCTGTAACCATCAACAGTGCTATCAGCGAAATACCCATTGCCAGCTCGTAACTGATAATTTGTGATGCGGCTCTTAAAGCACCCATCAAAGAATATTTATTGTTACTTGCCCATCCGCCAATCATAATTCCATAAACTCCCATACTTACTACAGCAAACACATATAAGATACCCATGTTTACATCAGCAATTTGTAAAGAAATATCCCTGTTAAAAAAATGAACTTTATCTCCCCAGGGTATTACAGCCCCTGTCATAATTGCCGTTAACATAGCCAATGCCGGTCCTAATATAAATAATGCTTTAGATGAAAAATTGGGTATGATTTCTTCCTTAAAAAATAATTTCAACCCATCTGCAAGCGGTTGTAACAAACCAAAAGGACCAGCCCTGTTTGGCCCCCTGCGATCTTGCAGAATGGCAGCAACTTTTCTTTCGGCAAAAGTGGTGTACATGGCTATCACCAATGTTGCCATTACCACTATTACTATCAAAACAAGTTTCTCAATAACCAATGCCATATCTATAGCTAAAAACATAATTCTGTTTTATATATTCTTTATTTTTTTTCTTCTTTAATTAATTCTTGTTGTGTTGATTTATTTTCTAATTGTTCAACTGGTTTTGCAAAATCATCTATATGTGCCGGCCTATCCAGTTCGCTTAAATAAATATTGGGATTGTTTACACCACTAACATTATGGATGTTCATGAGTAATTTTGGATTGCGTCCATCCATAACTTCCTTTATGGTATCTTTTGGCATTTCCAGTTTTGCATATTTGTTTGCCCCAATAACCGAATGACGGTTAATGGTTGTTAATCCTTCAACCACCCAATCGCTTGTTTTCTTTTTTTCAAATCGGCAGGTATTGCAAATCCATCCTGGTTTACCATCAAAACTCTGTACTTCGCCCCATGGATCAGTACGGGTGGTAACACGATAAACCTCATCGCCACGTAACCATAAAGTAGCTTTGCCGCAGCATTTAGGGTTTTCGCAATTGCGATGTGCATCAACTGGCTTGGTAAACCAAACCCTGTTTTTAAACCTGAATGTTTTATCTGTTAATGCACCAACCGGGCATACATCAATCATATTTCCGCTAAAATCATTATCAATTGCTTTTGAGATATAGGTTGATATTTCTGCATGGTCGCCACGGTCTAAAATGCCATGTACTCTTTTATCTGTAATCTGGTCGGCTACATAAGTACAGCGATAACAAAGGATACACCTTGTCATGTGCAACTGAATTAATGGGCCTATATCTTCTTTTTCAAAAGTTCGTCTTTTAAATTCGTACCGGGTACCTTCTTCGCCATGTTCATAACTTAAATCTTGTAAATGACATTCGCCTGCCTGGTCGCAAATGGGGCAATCGAGTGGATGATTAATTAATAAAAATTCAACCACTCCGTTTCTTGCATCAAGTACTTTTTCGCTGGTGATATTTTTAACAATCATCCCATCCATAACAGTTGTGCGGCAACTTGCTACCAATTTTGGCATAGGCCTGGGATCGGCGGTAGAACCTGCAGCAACTTCTACCAGGCATGTACGACATTTGCCTCCACTACCTTCAAGCTTGCTATAGTAACACATTGCCGGTGGTGTAACATCGCCACCAATTTGCCTGGCTGCATTTAAAATAGTAGTACCAGGAGCAACATCAACAGTAATATTGTCGATGGTTACTTTAAAAGTTGTAGGTTTTGTTTCTTCAGCCATTTTTTTAATTCATTCTTTATAAAATCATTTAAGCTGTTTGGGGCACATGAATTTCATCAGCATAATGCGCCAATCCATAATTGCTTGTTAAGCATTCGGTAGGGTTTTTAATATGCCATTCAAACTCATCTCTAAAATGCCTGATAGCTGCTGCAACCGGCCAGGCTGCTGCATCGCCTAATGGGCAAATAGTATTTCCTTCAATTTTTCTTTGTATATCCCACAGCAAATCTATATCACTCTTCTTTCCTTTTCCGTTTTCTATATTTAATAATATTTTTTCCATCCAACCTGTCCCTTCCCGGCAGGGACTGCATTGTCCGCAGCTTTCATGGCGATAAAAACGAGCCAAAGTATAGGTATGTTTAACTACACACTGGTCTTCATCCAATACTATAAAACCTCCCGAACCCATCATACTGCCTGTAGCAAAACCACCATCACTAAGACTTTCATAATTCATTATTCTTTTTTCGCCCTTGGCGGTAGTTAATAATAAATTGGCCGGTAAAATAGGTACTGATGAGCCACCAGGAATACAAGCTTTTAGTTTTTTTCCATTTGATATTCCTCCACAATATTCATCACTGTAAATAAATTCTTCTACGGAAATGGTCATATCAATTTCGTAAACGCCAGGTTTATTAATATTGCCACATGCACTAATTAATTTTGTGCCTGTACTTTTTCCAATGCCAATTTTTGTGTATTCTTCTGCGCCATCATTTATGATTGGTACAACAGCAGCAATTGTTTCCACATTATTTACCACTGTTGGCCTTTCCCATGCACCTTTTACTGCCGGAAACGGTGGTTTGATTCTTGGGTTACCACGCTTTCCTTCCAGGGATTCTAACAAAGCGGTTTCTTCTCCACAGATATAAGCGCCTGCGCCCCGATGAACAAATATTTCGCAGTTGAAACCAGTTCCAAGAATATTTTTACCCAGAAAACCATTATGTTTTGCTTCTGCTATGGCTTCTTCTAAAATATCAACAATCCAGGCATACTCGCCACGAATATATATGTATGAAATATTTGAACCCAATGCATAAGATGAAACAATCATTCCTTCAATAAGGATGTGAGGAATAAATTCCATCAGGTACCTGTCTTTAAAAGTACCGGGTTCACTTTCATCGGCATTTACCACCAGGTGGCGGGGAATGCCTTCGGGCTTTGCCAAAAAACTCCATTTTAATCCTGTAGGAAAACCTGCACCGCCACGGCCTCTCAAACCACTTTTCTTAACTTCTTCTGTAATATCGGCAGGCGCCATCTTTAAAGCCTTTTCCACACTACGGTAACCACCTTCACGGCGGTACACTTCGTATGTACGAATTCCTTCAACATGCGCTTTTTCTAATAATAATTTTTTACTCATACTTCAATTTGCATTTAGCAAATTTTTATTTAAATTTCTAACATTTCTTCTTTTATCAACTGCAATAACGATGTATAAACTATTCCAATTTTTTGTAACACTTATACTTTACTTCGTTATTGTGCTTTTACTGCCTGCCTTGCAAATAAAATCCAACGCTTTCCTTTTTTTGTCCACACTTCCAATACTTTTAAACGAAAAGTGCTGGTAGTACCTTTAAACACTGCATTAATGTTGGATATAAATCGAACATTTGCCAAATTACCATTCATGGTAATTGTAAGGCTATCTTCAGTAATGCTATTATATTTGATATACCCCGTTTCAAAATCTTTAATCAAATCTATTTTAGATTGTACCCAACCATTACTATGTCCATAACTTAAAGCCTTATCTGTTTGTTGGTTGATTGAAACTGTGTTTTTATCAATCAATGCCTGGTGAAATTCTTTAATAGTATTGATCAATTTTTTTTCACCGGATTGAGCAACTGTACTTGCTGCAATGAATAATAACAATATTGTAAAGAACTTTTTCAATCTTAATTTGCCTTTGCCCTGCATGATTCTATAATGGCATCTACTTTTGCTTTGGTTAAATGCTCTTTATAAAATTTACCCAACTGCATCATAGGTGCATAGCCACAGGCTCCCAGGCATTCTACCGTTTTTAAAGTAAACATTCCATCTGAAGTAGTTTCGCCAACAGCAATGTTTAGTTTTTCTTTTATGTAATTAATAATCTCATCGCTGCCATTAAGCATACAAGGGCCGGTTTGGCAAACTTCAAACATAAATTTACCTACCGGTTTTAAATTATACATACTGTAAAAACTGGCTACTTCGTACACTTCAATTGGTTCAATTTTTAAAATGGAAGCCACATAATCCATTACCGGTACATCCAGCCAGCCGCCAAATTCATTTTGTGCCAAGTGCAAAATTGGCAATAAAGCACTTTTATGTTTTCCCTCAGGATAACGGGAAATAATCTCGTTAACCATATCCATACTGCTTTTTGAAAACTCAACATTCATAATTCATAATTTATTATGCATCCATTTCTCCAGCTATCAAATTCAAGCTGCTCATTGTTATAATTGCATCACTAAGCATTCCGCCTTTTACCAACTCTTCAAAAGCCTGGTAATAAATAAAACATGGCCTGCGAAAATGTAAACGATAGGGAGTTCTTCCGCCATCACTTATCAAATAAAAACCTAGTTCGCCATTAGCGCCTTCTACCGGGCTATATACTTCTCCAACAGGCATATCTATTTCTCCCATCACAATTTTAAAGTGATAGATAAGTGCTTCCATTTTGGTATAAACATCTTTTTTCTCAGGTAAATAATAAGCTGGTGCATCGGCATGAAATACTTCTGCATCGGCGCCTTTAAATTCCTGTACCTTTTGGTAAGCTTGCTCAATAATGCTAAGGCTCTGCCACATTTCTTCATTACGTACCAGGAAGCGATCGTAACAATCGCCGGTTGTTCCTACAGGAACTATAAAATTAAAATCCTGGTAACTGCTGTATGGTGTATGTACACGAACATCATAATCAACACCGGCAGCACGTAAATTTGGTCCAGTAAAACCATAGTTTAATGCAAGCGATGCACTTATGGGGCCGCAACCAATGGTTCGTTCCATAAATATCCTATTTCGTGTAAACAGGTTCTCAAATTCTTTTAATGTTCGTGGATATTCTTTAAGAAATTTTTCCAGCTTTTGAAATGCAGTGGCATTAAAATTTCTTTCGAAGCCGCCAATGCGCCCGATAGTGGTGGTAAGGCGTGAACCGCAAATTTCTTCATAGATTTCATAAATAAGTTCACGATACTGCATCAGGTACAGAAACCCTGTATAAGCGCCGCTATCAACACCTACTATTGAATTACAAATTAAATGATCGGAGATACGGGCTAGTTCCATGATGATAACCCGTAAATAATCTACCCTTTTAGGAATTTGTATGCCTAGCAATCTTTCGCAGGCAATATGCCAACCCATATTATTTATGGGTGATGAACAATAGTTTAACCTGTCGGTTAGTGGTGTAATCTGGTATAGGGGTCTTCGTTCTGCAATTTTTTCGAATGCCCGGTGAATATAGCCAACAGTTGATACAGATTTAAGAACCCGTTCGCCATCCATTTCAAGTATATTTTGAAACACACCATGTGTTGCCGGGTGAGTGGGGCCCAGGTTTAATGTGGTGGTTTGCTTTTCAATACTTCCTTCCGGTAAAATTATATGTTCGCTCATCCCAATCAGCTATTAATGGATTTTTTTTCAAAAAAGTATTCATATAAATCATTACTGTAAAATAAAAACATCGCACCAAATACAATTCCTCCAATCATGCTCATACCTTCTTTATACTTGTAAAACAAACTAAAATTATAAACAGATTCAAATGCAAATACTACAGGTGTTATTATTAAACAAATTATCTTGTATGTAATTTTTCTTGCCATGTTTTATTTTTATCCTCTTCCAAACATTTCATCATCCTTATCAATCCGCATCTGGTCTTCCAATGGAAACTCTTTTCTCATAGGAAAATAATCCATTTCATCTACATTTAATACACGTATTAAGTTTGGATGGCCAACAAAATTTACTCCAAAAAAATCGTAAGTCTCCCTTTCCATCCAGTTGGCTGATTTAAATAATGCCGTTGCACTATATACATCAGGTTTTTCAAAATCGGTAAATACTTTAAAACGCAGCCTCACATTATCAACCATATTATGCAAATGATATACTACTGCAAGTTCTGCTCCTTTGTTTCCGGGGTAATGAACTGCTTGCAAATCGGTTAAAAACTGAAATTTTAATTCAGTATCATCAAACAAAAACTGAAGAACTTTTAAATTCAGTTCTTTAGGGGCAGTAAATGTAAGCATACCATAAGGTTCCTGCCAATCGGTTAACTGATCGGGAAATTTTTCAGTTAGTTTTTGTTGTATATAATCGTTTGTCATTAGTCTTTATCCGCTATTGCAGAATATTGAAACTTTAAATTCAGCAAAATGCTGTTTCCCTTTTTACACATTTTTGTGTTGAAAGGTTTTTATTGTATTCCATAACCTGCCAGCAATTCCTTATACTGGTCGCTATATCTTCTTCTTAATCCTTCTGCATTAACCAATTCCTGTATCCGAATAAATCCATCCAATATAGCTTCGGGTCTTGGTGGGCAACCGGGTACATATACATCTACAGGAATAACCTGATCAATACCTTGTAAAACCGAATACGTATCAAATATACCGCCTGATGATGCACAGGCGCCAACTGCCATCACCCACCGTGGTTCTGCCATTTGCAGATAAACCTGCCGCAAAACGGGACCCATTTTTTTTGCTATGGTACCCATCACCATTATAAGATCGCATTGACGTGGAGAAAAACTCATCCTTTCGGCACCAAACCTGGCTAAGTCATAATGACTGGCTGCAGTTGCCATAAATTCTATACCACAGCAACTTGTTGCATAAGGTAAAGGCCATATTGAATTTTTACGGGCAAGACTTACCACTTTTTCCAGGTTGGTTGCCATAAACCCCTCTCCCATATATCCTTCGGGAATACCTTCAAACTTTACATGTGTATTATATTGTACCGGACGACTCATTAATTATTATTGTAAATTTTTAAACCAATATTTCTTATTCTTCCCACTTTAATGCTCCTTTTTTAAAAATATAAACCAGGCCTGTAATAAATAATGTAACAAAAATAATTACAGCCAAAAAACCTCCCCAGCCCAGCTCCCTGAAATTTACTGCATAAGGATAAAAGAAAATCACTTCCACATCAAACAACACAAATAAGATGGCTACTAAAAAATATTTAATTGCTACGGGCTGACGTGCATTTCCTTTTATTTCAATTCCGCTTTCAAAATTCTGCAACTTATCATTTGTTATTCTTTTAGGCCCCAGGAAGTTTGATCCTGCAATTATTGCTGCTACCAGTCCAATGGCAAAAATTAACTGTAGGCCTATGGGTAAATAGTTTGCGGCGCTATTTATTTCTGTTGCTTGTAAAAAATATAGATGCATAATTTGTAAACTGTTTACGTATGCAAAAATACGGTAGCAAAATCAATAATCAATAGTTATATAAAACAAAACCTGTTATCAATTCGATAACAGGTTTTCAGATAATTTTATATTTATATCTACTTATTTTTTCTTGGGCGATGTAGGTGCTTGCGATTTCTTTGCAGCCTGCTTGACCGGTGCATTAGGATCTGTTTTTAAAATAAATTCTTTATTTGAGATTAAGGATTCATCTGTAGGATCTAAAGCCAGGGCTTTGTTTACATATAAAAGAGCAGAGTCTTTATCTTTTTTCACATTAAAATAATATCCTACAAAGAATTTATATGCAACTTTAAGCCTGGTGATGGTTGAAGATTTGCTGGTATCTTTTTCGCCTATTTCGATAGTTTTATTAAAATAAGGAATTGCTAAACCTAATGTACCTGTAGAATCTATTACAGAATAACCGTTACCCAACATATAATATCCTAAGATATCATCGGGATATTTTTCGGTATATAATGTAAAGTACCTGTTTGATGAGTCGTACTTATCTGCCAGGTAAAAATTATAGCCGGCATTAAACAAATCTACATTACTGTAGTTGGGTTTTAAGGCAATTACTCTACCATAAAGATTTCCGGCCCCAGCATAATTTTTATTTTTTAAATATTCGCCGGCCAGCCATTTTAAATACCCAGCTTTATTAGAATTTATTGAATCTAAAGCAACTGCCTTGTCAATATACTCGGCTACTTTAGCTTCATTACCAGGGAAACCCCATAAAACACTTGCATAGGTTGCAAAGTCACGGGGGCCTATTTTAGCAGGTTTTTGTGTTTGAAAATATTTTTCAAATGCATTTTTTGCAGCAATGGTATCGCCCAGTTTAACGGCTGAGTATGCTTTTAAACCATATAAATTAGGATAAGGTGTTGCACTTGCACTGATACAATTATCACTTGAAGTTAGCGCTTCGGCAAATAGCCCCTGGGCAAATTTCATTTGTGCATTTAGGAAGCAGGCATTGGTTTCATCGCTACCTTTTGCACCCAGGTATTTATCAAGATAGGCAGCAGACTTTACCACATCAGTTTCATAAAAATATTGATGCAGAATCCAGTAAACCTTTGTATAATTAGGATCCATAGCAATTGCATCGTTATAATATTTTAAGTAAAGCGATTCCTGGGTGGTGCCTTGTGATTGATAGATTCTGCCCAACCGAAATGCGGCCCTTGCATAATTTGGATCCATCTTCATGGCTTCCTGGTAACATTGCTGGGCATTACCGCCATCACCAATTTTGCGGTAAGCATCGCCTAAATCGGTCATTACTTTAGCATCTTTAAATTTTTTTGTCTCGGTGGCTTGTTTTAGCTTTTCAATTGCATAGGCTGCATCTCCAAATTTCGAATCAAAATCGCCATTAGCAAAACCTACAGCATCCAGCACTTCAACATTATTTTTACCACTCAAACTTAAGGCTGTTTCAAAATGGTTACGGGCTTCGGCTGTTTTACCTTCAAGTAATTCTATATGTCCCATACCTGCATTTAATAAGGCACTGTTGGGGTTTGCTGATAATGCTTTTTGGTAAATGGCTTTTGCCCCTTCAATATCTTTATCTTCATCGGGTGCAATTAATGTTTGTCCAAGCCAATATTCCGCCTGATCATTATTAGGGTTAGCATTTAAAAGTTGCTGAAAAACATTTTTAGCACTTATGTATTTATCATAGTATAAAAATTTTTTTCCGTCTTCAATTGTTTGTGCTTTACTGAAATTTACAGCCATTATGCTGCATACAAGAATAAGTGTAAATTTTAGGTGTTTCATCTTTGTTTGCTGTTTTAATCTTTACAATAATAATTAATTTTATAAAAAGCCTGTCGTTAAATTTCTGAAAATATCCTTTTTTTAGTCATTCATTTTTACTTTTCTTTTTTCAAAATCCATCCGGGATCCCAGGTATGCTCTTTTAAAAATAAGCTGCCCTCTTTCCTGTTCTAAGAAATTTACAAAACCCCTGCCAAGGCCGCTGTAATTTTCTTTAAGTATATAATACAAACCACGTACCAAAGGATACCGCCGTGTTAAAATGCTTGCCTGCATTGGTTTTACAAATGGATGATCAGTACAAACAGTACATTCAACGTAAGCAATTTTCACTTTCTTTAACATATTTACCTGTGCACTATCTTCAGGATTGCCTATCCAGCTTATACCTACTAAGCCTATCGCATTTTCTGTTTTGGCTACATAATCAATAACTTCCTGGCTGTTACTTACAGCCTGCACCACAGTGGTATCAAATTTTTTCCCTTTTAATATGCTGTCAATTGCAAATCGAACTGTACTGGTTGCATTCATCCCGTCAAAAACAATTTTTTGGTCCCTGTTTATTTGTCCCGTCATTTGCTTTTGTAACCTGTCAAGCGTAAACAAAGTATCATTGCTTTTACTGTTTACTAAAATAGTGATGGCATCATTGGCAATATTGTCCCATGCAGGGTTATATTTCAAAGTATCTAATAAATAGGCATCTTCATCATTAGTTAAACCACGGGTAACAATAATCATGCGGTTGAGCGTATCGGTAAATAAATCCTTAAAACAATCTGCCTCTGTTTTATACTGTGCAATTATATGTGCCTCCGGAAAAGTTTTTTCAAATACACTTATCTGTTCTTCAATTACAGGTTTAAAAGATTCATCTACACTAATATATATTGTACCGCTTTTAACCGTATCAATTTTTTCTTTTGCCTGGTTTTCACATGCCGGAAAAAAATTTAGAGTTAATAAGAAACAAATAACTACTTTATTTGTAAGCCGATTTATTTTTCTTTTCATCTATCTCTTAAATATTTTTTCTTAAATCCTCTGTATATCCTAAATAAGCCATAAATGATACATACTACTCCAAAAGCTTTAAAAGCACCTGAATCGTATTTCTCTGCAAGATCAAGACTGAATTTTTTTATAAAGATGATAAATACTCCCATTGCGGTCCACAATGCACCCATCCCATAATCCATAATGCTTCTCATTCTTATATACCCCTTTTCCCTGTCGTTCAATTGTTCTTTCTCAAATTCTTCTAAAGCCATTATTATTTTTTTTCAATAATTATTATCAAATACCGGACGGTGAAAATACTAAATTAATCTTTGACTTTTAGTTCTCCGATACAAACTTTACAGGAATGGTGTAATATACAGACACATCTTCGCCCTTTGATTTACCGGGATTCCAATTGGGCATTTTTTTCAAGACCCTTATCACTTCCTTGCTGTATGCTTCACCAGCATCTAAAACTGTATTAAAATTTTGCAACTTTCCATTGTATCCTACAACAAATCTTATACGCACATTTACTGTTTGCCCGTATTGTAATTCATCGGGTGTTTGTAAGTTTTTTTGTAAAAATTTCATTAATGCATTCATACCTCCAGGATAAGATGGCAACACATCTACTTCATCTTCATTATTAAGTTTGTTTTTATCAACTTTTGATACATCATCTTTTTCAATATCATTACCTGTATCAATCTTTACCGGTATTAAACCTGATGTTTTATCGGGAGTTTGTATGGTTACATTACCAATTCTATCATCGGGTTCTATTTCTTTTATTGAATCTGTTTTAACATTGTCGGGTACTATTTGAGTATTTCTTACAAACATTTTTTGTTTTACAGGTGTTATTTTTTTGTGAAGCAAAACTGCTTGCTTTTTTTCTTGCTGCTTTTTCTGTGGCGGCTTTACTGTATTATTTACTTTTACAATTTTAGTATCAGGTATTACATACGATGTAGTTTGAAACTTTTTTTTAGCAGGTATTAAAGTAAATGCCCAAAATGTGATAGAAATAATAAACATAAAGCCCAGGGCTGTTTTTAAACGCCCCTGGTAAAATTTACGCAGGTTATAAGCACCATATTCTTTATTACGGTTTTCGAAAACGATATCCAGGATATCACTTTTCATAATTAGTTTGCTGTTCATAATGGATGGTTTTGAAGTTGACTAAATAAAATCAAAACCGGCGCCGTGTTTGATAGTAAGATGTGATAGTTTACAAATTCCACAAAACGGTTTACCAATTGTATGTTGATATAAATAAATTACTACTGCTGTATGATTTTACAAGCCGCTAAAGGCTATCTGTTTATATTTGCAGCATGAAAATTTTAATGGTTTGCCTGGGTAATATTTGTAGAAGCCCGCTTGCAGAAGGCGTTTTACAGGATTTGGCTAAAAAAGCCGGGCTTAACTGGCAGGTGAATAGTGCAGGCACCAATGGCTACCATACAGGAGAGCCGCCACACCATTATAGTATAAAAGTGGCCAAACAAAATGGTATTGATATCAGTAAACAACGAAGCAGAAAATTTACTTCGGCAGATTTTGAGCAATATGACCTTATTTATGTTATGGCAGAAGATGTATTGGATGATATAAAAAGGATTGGCAGAAATAATTTTGTTTCAGAAAAAGTTAGATTATTTTTAGATGAATCATTTCCGGGACAATATAAAGATGTACCAGATCCCTGGTATGGAACCGAAAATGGTTACCACGATGTATTTGAAATTATAAACAATAACTGTAAAAACATTATTAAGAAGTACACAAACAAATAACTTACTATTCAAATTCACGACTATTGTTTATGAGTAATAAACCATCTATACCACAAGGCACCAGAGATTTTTCGGCATCAGTTGTTAGAAAACGTAATTACATTTTTTCTACCATAAAAGAGGTTTTTGAAATTTATAGTTTTGAACCACTGGAAACTCCTGCTATGGAAAACTTAGATACGCTGATGGGAAAATATGGTGAAGAAGGTGATAAACTTATTTTTAAAATACTTAACAACGGAATTAATAACGAAAAAAATATTGAAAAATCGAAAGCCGGTTTTGAGAAAATATTGCAAGGAAAAAATAGCAGTGATATTACAGAACGAGCTTTAAAATATGATCTTACCATTCCTTTTGCAAGGTATGTAGCAATGAATTATACAAAGCTTACATTTCCTTTACGCCGCTACCAGATACAGCCTGTATGGCGTGCCGATAGGCCGCAAAGAGGTCGCTACCGTGAGTTTACACAATGTGATGCCGATGTGGTAGGCAGCCTTTCTTTATTGAATGAAGTAGAGTTGGCTAATATATACCATGAGGTTTTTATACGATTAGGCTTAAATGAATATGAATTAAAAATTAACAGCCGAAAAATACTCGCTGCACTTGCTGAGTTTTGTGGTGATACCAACAAACTGGTAGATATTACTATTGCAATTGACAAGTTAGATAAGATTGGGCTTGAAAAAGTAAAACAAGAATTAAATGAACGTGGATTAACTGATGAACAGATAAAAACTGTTGAAAGTTATCTTAACATCAAGGGTAATACCGATGAAAAACTTATACAAATTAATGCCTTGCTGGGAAATATTGAAATAGGTAAACAGGGTATTGCTGAAGTTGAATTTCTATATAGTAAAGCAAAAAACACAAACATCAGTATTGACCTTACTTTAGCAAGAGGATTGAATTATTACACCGGAATTATTTTTGAAGTGGCTGCACCTAAAGTAGTAAAAATGGGCAGCATAGGTGGTGGCGGCCGATACGATGACCTTACGGGCCTCTTTGGTGTACCCAATATTCCCGGTGTGGGTATAAGCTTTGGCGTTGACAGGATATATGATGTTTTGGAAGAAATGAATTTATTTCCTGCAGATGTACAAAGCAGCACCAAAGCATTGTTTTTTAATATGGGAGAAAAGGAAAGTGATTTTGCTTTTGGCATTGTACAACAATTAAGAAGCAATGGTATTGCTTGTGAGTTGTATCATGAATCGCTTAAAATGAATAAACAATTTACATACGCAGAGAATAAAAATATTCCATTTGTAGTTATCATTGGCAGTAAAGAAATGGAGGAGAAAAGTTGCACCGTAAAACACCTGGCATCTGGCAGGCAGGAAATAATTAGTTTAGAAAAACTGCAGAACTATTTGAAATAAAATTACAGGTTTTCGTAAATAATAGCTGCCCCCTGCCCCACACCTACACACATAGTTGCAAGTCCATATTTAGCATTACGTCTTTTCATTTCGTATAATAAAGTTGTAGAAATTCTAATTCCACTACAACCTAAAGGGTGGCCTAAAGCAATGGCACCACCATTTACATTTACTTTTTCAAGGTCTAGTCCAAGATCATGAATACAAGCAATAGATTGCGATGCAAATGCTTCGTTCAATTCTATCAAATCCAGGTCGCTAACTTTAAGCCGAGCTCTTTCTAAAGCTTTATTGGTAGCTGGTACCGGGCCAATACCCATAATGGAAGGATCAACTCCGGCTACAGCCATACTTACAATTTTAGCCATTGGTTTCATTGCATACTTATTTATAGCTTCTTCGCTGGCCAGCAACATTGCTGCTGCTCCATCATTGATACCACTACTGTTTCCTGCAGTAACGGTTCCATCTTTTTGAAAAGCTGGTTTTAGCTGACCCAGTTTTTCCAATCCCGACATGCGGGGGTGTTCATCTTTATCAAAATCAAAAACCTCTTTGCCTATCTGCACTTGTATAGCTGTTATTTCATCCTTCCATTTATTTTCTGCTAATGCTTTTGCATATTTTTGCTGGCTTTCAATAGCAAACTCATCCTGTGCATGACGGCTTATGTTCCATCTTTTAGCAACATTTTCGGCAGTTTCACCCATACCGTAAGGATAATACATTTCTGCAAGTTTTTTATTTACAAAACGCCATCCCAGGGTTGTATCAAAAAGTTGTTGATCACGGCCATAAGCAATGTTGCTTTTAGGCATTACAAACGGTGCCCGGCTCATGCTTTCTACACCACAGGCTATCATCAGTTCACCATCTCCGCAGGCTATGGCACGGGTGCTATCCATAATGGCCTGCAAACCACTGGCACATAAACGGTTTACTGTATTGCCGGCAACCGATGCTGGTAAACCTGCCAGCAAAGCTGCCATTCGTGCCACATTGCGGTTATCTTCGCCACTTTGATTAGCAGCGCCTGCTATCACATCTTCAATTGCATTTACATCAATAGAAACATTGCGCTTTAACAACACTTTTATCACATGTGCAAGAAGATCATCTGGTCTTATTCCACTTAACGATCCGCCATATTTTCCAATGGCTGTGCGAATAGTATCAACTACATAAACTGTTTGCATAGTATTTTTTTCCACCACAAAGAAAGGCAATACTGTTAAATCTGCGAAATTGTATAATACACAGTTTTGTAATTATCTTTTAAAAATTATAAAAGTTTAAATAGTTTTTTAGCAGGATACATTTTTTAACAATCATTATAGCTGAGTTAAAATGCCTTAAACAAAAAATTATAACCGATACCAACAATCCACTACAATTGCAGAAGTAGTTATTACTGTTTTATTCTCATCTGTTTAATAATCAACCGGAGCAATACCAGGTGCTACAGTAGCAGGTTCTGCAAGAGGAGGTGGCGGCGGTGGAGGCAATTCACCATATTTTTTTTCAAAATTTTCTTTTTGAGCAGGTACCGAAAGATCATAATTTTCTTTTTTCCCGTTCTTTAACCAAACTGTAGCATTATTATTATGCATAACTAACTTTTGTACATTATCTGGTAATGTTGGGGGCGCTGGAGGAGGAGGTGGTGGTGGCGGTGGCATACCAGGCGGTGGAGGTGGTGGAGGTGGAGATTTAGGAGGTGGTGGCGGTGGAGGTAATTCACCATATTTTCCTCTAAATATTTCCATTTGCGAAGTATTATCCATATCATACTGTTCTTTAGTACCGTCTTTAAATTTAACTGTTACTATGTTATTATTTATGGCAATGCTATTTACAGTAGCAGGTATTTTCTTTGCAGCAGGTATTGTATCAATTGAAAAATGTTTAATTGAATTACGCTGATTAGTGCTGTCTTTATCCAATTGTTTTCTAAAAGAAACAAGTATAATACCCAATATGGGTAAAATAAAAAGAAACTTTACCAAATGTACTTTGGTGGTATTAAGTTTGTTCATCATGGCAATACGTTTTTTTAGTGAAGAATAATTAAATTGATTAGTTATACCATATTGATTATTGCCCATTACTTTTAGTAACAGGTATTGATAATCTTTTCTTGCAATACCATTTTGTAATACTTTATTATCAGCAATAAATTCCAGGTTTCTACGAATAGCCCTTTTCAACATCCAGGCAAACGGGTTATACCAATTTAGTAAGCATAACAACTCTCCCCATATTATGTCGAAGCTGTGAAGCTGTTTTACATGCACAAATTCGTGACTTATAATCTCTTTCAATTCGGCTTGCGAATGCAGGTTACTGTTAATAAATATTGAATTGCCAAAAGAAAAAGGGATGATGTTTTCATCTACTTGATAAATTTTTGTATTACTTCCTGTAATGAAAGTCGCCTTCTTTAACATTTTTTTGAATGAAATAAACTGTATCAATAGCCTGGTGAGCATTATCAGCATACCTAATAGCAGCAGTATAATAAAAATATTTTTAGTACTAAAAGATGCTGTTGTTTGCATCGGTAAAGATTCAGTTGCCGATGCCTTATTAATAACTGGTATCCATTGCACAACTAAACTACCGGTAAGGTTTTGTTGTTGCAGAATGGCCGTTACATCTATAAAAGGGATAATAAATGCCAGCAATGAATAAATAAGAAGGAACCATCGGTTAAAATTATAAAACGTAAGCTGCTGAAGTAGTAACCGATAAAATAAAAATATAACGGCCAGGCTTAAGGATATTTTAAGTATATATATGTAGATTGAAGACATGAGATTGAATTATAGTTTTTATTTTTTCTTTTTTTCTATCATGTTGATGATCTCTTTTAACTCACTGGCCGAAAGTTTCTTTTGCTCAACAAAAAAATTCACCATTTCCTTATAAGAGTTAGCAAAATAATCCTTCACTACATTTCCCATAAATTTCTTTTTGTATTCCGATTCACTAATCAATGGTTTATACAGGTACACATTACCCATTAACCTGCTACTTAAATAATTTTTCTTTTCAAGATTCTTGATGATAGAGGCAATCGTGGTGTATGGGATCTCTTCATCCAGCTTTTCCATAAAGGATTTTATATTGCCTTCGCCGGTACGCCACACAGCCTGCATAGTTTCTTCTTCTACATGAGTTAATTTTTCCATCTCTACGAATTTTTCGTAAACCTACGAATATTTCGTAACAATGCAAATTTATTTTTTAAATGAAAATGTTAAATAGCCTGGTAGTTAGAATTTGAATTACAATTTAGCTATCTCTACCAGCACGTCTGTATTACTTCCGTTACTGGTACACAGGTACACCCTACCTGCTGGCGAAACACAAACATCTCGCAGGCGGCCATACACATTTTTAAATAAGGTTTGTTCATTTACAACAAAACGGCCATCAGCGCTTAAATTAAGTATCCGTAAGGAGGCTTCTTTTAAAGTACACATTAGTAAGCTGTTTTGCCAGGCAGTAATACGGCTATTATTATAATATGCTAATCCGCTTACAGCAATGGTGCTGCTGCCGCTGCTCCAAATTGGTTCTTTTACATTATTTGTTGTACAAAAATTAATTTCGCCTGCAGCATCGCAAGGCCCGTTAACGGTTGGCCATCCATAATTACGGCTCTTTTCTATGATGTTCACTTCATCTTCAATATTAGGGCCATGTTCACTGGCATACATGATACCATTTGCAACCACCAGCCCTTGTTGGTTACGATGGCCAAAACTCCATACCGGCGAGCCTGTAAAAGGATTATCTGATGGAATAGTTCCATCAAGATTAAAACGTAAAACTTTACCAGATAATGAGGCAGTATTTTGAGCGTTGGGCTGGTTGGAGGCATCGCCTGTTGTCATAAACAACATTGGATTGCTATCATTTGTTATCCAAAGCCGGGAACCATTGTGAATGCTGGATGCCGGAATATCCTGCAACAGAGTTTTTTTAGGCTGGATGTTGTTATTTTCAAATTTCATCTGCACCAATTTTTCACGATAACTGCCGGCGTTGCTATAATTATATACCACATAAAATAAACCATTGGTTAAAAAACCAGGATGTTGTACCATACCCAATAAACCACCTTCTCCATTGCTCACCACATCGGTAATGGATGCGGTAAAAACTATATCGCCTGTTTTGGGGTTTATCTTATTTATCTTACCGCCCCTTTCTGTCATCCAAATAAAATCATCTTTGCCCCATAAAATTTCCCAGGGATAATTAAACCCACTTTTTACTGTACGTATTGAATCTGAAGGCCAATCATCATTATTGTTCATTTGAACATCGGAACTGCAACGACTGAAAGAACAAGACATTACAAATAGTACAACAAGTATAAAATAATTTTTCGGCATAAGAATATGTTTCATTAATTGCTGCAATTTTCTAGCCAAATTAACCAGCAAGTCATCTTTAGGCATTTTCTATTGAAGTTTTTTTATCGAAGAGACAGCAGTGAAAAATAGACACAACAAATTTCCTAGTAGCATAATAATGCATAAATTTAAACTGAACGGTTATTTAGATTATTTCTTATAATAGAACCCCTGGCAGTACCTTTGCAGAATGACAGATTTAAAAAACATAAGAACCCTTAGTCTTGCTGAACTGAAAGAATATTTTGAATCTATTGGTGATAAAAAATTCCGTGCCATACAAACTTATGAGTGGCTATGGAAAAAAAATGCCCGCAGTTTTGATGATATGAGCAACTTATCGCTTGACCTGCGCAAAAAAATGGCTGAAGATTTCGAATTCAATACCATGACCATCGACACTACCCAACACAGCAGCGACGGTACTTTAAAATCGAGATTTAAAACTTATGACGGGCATTTGATGGAAGGTGTGATTATTCCCACCGAAAAAAGAAATACAGCCTGTGTATCATCGCAGATTGGTTGTAGCCTTGCCTGTAAATTTTGTGCTACCGGTTTGATGGACAGAAAACGTAATCTACACTTTGATGAAATTTACGACCAGGTAGCAATTTTAAATGAACAAAGTCTGAAAATGTATGGCACCGGCCTTACCAATATTGTTTATATGGGCATGGGTGAACCACTTTTAAATTACAGTAATGTTTTAAAATCTATTGACCGAATAACTGCAAGCGACAGCATGGCTATGAGCCCAAAAAGAATAACCGTTTCTACTGCAGGCGTTGCAAAAATGATACGGCAGTTGGGAGATGATAAAGTAAGGTTCAACCTGGCATTGTCATTACATGCTGCTAATGATGAAAAAAGAAATACCATCATGGCTATTAATGAAAGCAATAATATTGCTGCATTGGTTGATGCTCTCAATTATTTTTATGACCAAACAAAAAATGATATCACCCTTGAGTATGTGCTTTTGCAAGGTGTAAATGACAGCTTAGAAGATGCTGATGAGTTAATAAAAGTATATCGTAAAATACCTACTCACCTGATAAATGTAATTGAGTTTAATCCTGTTTTGGGTATTCCTTACTCAAAAACAGACGAAGACACAACTCAGTTATTTACTGACCATCTTGCAAAGAATAGAGTAAATGTAAGGGTGCGTCGCAGCCGTGGCAAAGATATTGATGCCGCTTGTGGCCAACTGGCCAATAAAAAATAAAAAGGCCCAAAAATTATTTGAGCCTTTTAACAAAACACCCCGTAAAATTTATCAATTGTAACTTTAGTTTGCCGCTCGTCGGGGAATATGGCGGCTGCGGCTCAAGGCTTTATGAGATGAGTTGGCTTAGCGATAAATAAGGTACACCGATATGTGCAAAAATTCCAGGGAAAGACTGCTAAGAATGAATATAAATACACCTGTTATTATTTGTGAAATCACCCTTTCTTCGCCGGGAACAATTAAGCTTTATCTTTACAAAAATTGCCTGTTGCAAAACAGTAAATAAAAATTATTAGCCATGAGCCAATCGCCTTTCCAAAAATTTTCGGGTAAAAAGAAAAACAGCGTAATCAAAGAAGAGATGCGCCAGAAAAAGAAAAAATACCGTAAAGAAAGAAACGAATATTTTGAAAATAAAAAGAAAGAAGAATTCTTGGTTCGGCAGGCAAAAAAAGCCGGCATGGCCCCCAAAGCAACTATTACTGTAAAAAATAAATTGGCAGAAAATGATAAGCCCCAAAAAATAGCTGCCACCTCTTTTCAAAAGCAATCAAAAACTGGTACTAAAAAAAGCAATGTGGTAATAGGTAAAATGCCTTTGAATAAATACCTGGCTCATTGCGGTGTTTGCTCCAGAAGAGATGCAGTTGAATTAATTAATGCCGGTAAAGTAAAGATTAATGGCAAACCAGCCACAGAACCGGGCTACAAAGTGGAAGAAAAAGATGAAGTGGTTTTTAACGGTAAAAAATTATTTGTAACCAAAAACCTGGTTTATATATTATTAAACAAACCCAAAGATTATATCACCACAACCGATGACCCACAGGGAAGAAAAACAGTATTGCAACTTATTAAGCAGGCTACATCAGAAAGGGTTTACCCTATTGGCCGTTTAGACAGGAACACATCAGGCGTTTTACTATTAACCAATGACGGCGACCTTACCCAAAAGCTGTCACATCCCAGTTATGAAATAAAAAAGATTTACGAAGTAAGATTAGATAAGCCACTTACAAAAAACGATTTCGATAAAATAATAAAAGGTCTTACGCTTGAAGACGGAGAAATTTTTATCGACAGCCTTGCTTATGCCGACAGCAAAGACAAATCCATCATCGGTATTGAACTGCACAGTGGCCGCAACAGAATTGTGAGGCGGATATTTGAACACCTTGGATATGATGTAAAAGGGCTGGACAGGGTAATGTATGCCAACCTTACCAAAAAAAATGTGGAACGCAGTAAATGGCGTTACCTAAGTGAAAAAGAAATTCGTTTATTGAAATACATGAATACTTCCAAAAAGAAATAGCCTTTGAAAAAACTTCTTTTAGATATTGTTTTTGAAAACCAATCTTTTGTTGCTATTAATAAACCCGCAGGATTATTATCAATACCCGACAGGGAACAATCGCAAGTATCGCTAAAAGAAATGCTAACTCAAAAATATGGTAGCATATTTACTGTTCATCGTTTAGATAAGGATACCAGCGGTTTAATAATTTTTGCAAAAACTGAATCCTCTCATAAATATTTATCAAAATTATTTGAAGGAAGACAGATTGAAAAATATTACCAGGGCCTGGTACATGGAATACCTTCGCCCCCGAAAGGCACTATTGATGCGCCAATTGCCGAACATGGACTACAAAAAGGTTTGTATGTTGTGCATAGAAGAGGTAAACCATCAATAACCGATTATGAAATAATACAGGAACATAAATATTTTTCGCTGCTTCAATTTCAACTACATACGGGCCGCACACATCAAATTAGGGTGCATTGCAAAAACCTGGGCCACCCATTGGCTTGCGATGAATTGTATGGCGATGGAAAACCAGTATTATTATCTTCTATAAAAAATAAATTTAACCTTGGTAAATACGTAGAGGAAGAGCGGCCAATGTTAAATAGGTTGGCATTACATTCTTTTAGATTAAAATTTACCGATGAAGATGGAAAGCTAATCAATATGGAAGCAGAGCTTCCAAAAGATATAAGGGCTTTACTGAAACAATTGCAGAAGAATAAATAAATATTTTAGGATAAAGGTATTTTATTTTTTAGATGAAGATGCCCGGCTGATTGAATTTTTTCCAAAACGGTTTTTAACATTATCTATAGCTTTATATAAGTCAGTTTTACGTTCCACATCATCAAAAATATTTGTTTGTATAGCTTCGTTTGTAAGTTCACTTAGCCGTACGCCTAGCAAACGAACCCATTCGCCTTTTTTATACAATTTATCAAACAGTTCTTTTACAACTGGTATTATTTCATCATCGGCACACGTATATGTAATGGTGGTTTGCCGGGATACAGTTTCAAAATTTGCATACCTTATTTTAACGGCTACACAACCTGTAACTTTTGTATCTTCTCTTAATTCAAAACATATCTTTTCGGTTAACCTTACCAGTTCGCTATACAAAAAATCCTTATTATTTTTATTTTCATCAAAAGTATGTTCCGATGAAATGGATTTTGCTTCACGGTAAGAGGAAACCTGGCCATGATGAATTCCCTGGCTTTTATACCACAGATCAACACCCCATTTACCAAGTTTTTCTTCTAATTCTTCTTGTGTTCTATCACTAATGTCTTTAATAGTTACAATACCCATTGCTTTAAGTACTTCAAAAGTTTGATCGCCTACACCTGGTATCTTACTTACTTTCATGGGAGCTAAAAACTCCTTTTCTTTTCCAAAGGGCACCTGCAAATAACCGCAGGGTTTGGCTTCATCTGTTGCAATTTTTGCCATCATCTTGTTTGATGCTAAACCAAAAGAAATGGGCAGTTTTGTTTCATCCATTATTTGCTGTCTCAAATCTATCGTCCATTGTAATGGATTAAAGAATTTTTGCATCCCTGTAAGGTCAATATAAAATTCATCAACAGATGCTTTTTCAAAAAGCGGTGCTTTATCTGCAATAATTTGTGTTACCCAGCGGCTGTACCGGCTATATTCGTGGCGGCTCCAGCCTAACACAATAGCATGAGGACAAAGTTGTAATGCCTGGCGAGATGGCATTCCACTTCGTATTCCATAAGCCCGGGCTTCGTAACTGGCAGAGGTAACAACGCCTCTGTCTCTACCGCCCACAAAAGATGGTTTGCCAACATACTCAGGATGATTTAACAGTTCAACCGATACAAAAAAAGTATCAAGGTCTAAATGTGCTATGAAGCGATGTAGAAGCATGATTAAAGCAAAAGTAAAAAGCTAAACATTAAAATCAAGATTGAAGGCCAACGAAATTTTACCTTTTGAATTTCATTTGTAAATCTCCAATAATCCATCAGGCAGGTTTACATATACTTTCCTGTTTTTGGTATCTACTTTTTCCAGGCTTTCTTCATGAATGGGAATAAGTGCTTCTTTACCATTTAAAAGTATGCTGCATAAAACCTGATGAGGTTGTTCTATCACTTCCAATATTTCGCCAAGGTTTTCATCATTGTTAATAATACTGAAACCAAGTAAAGCAATAGGGGAAGATTTGGCTGCAAATCTTTTAAAATCTTCTTCAGTTATCCAAACTTCTTTGGGTGTAAGTTTACGGGCAGCTTCTACAATATCTATTCCATCCAGTTTTATCACAGTTTCATTTTCGTTCCTGCTTTTTGAAGCTTGTATAAAATATGGTATAAAGCTTTCTTTTTTTTCTTCCAGGAAAATGGCTTCTAACCCTTTTAAAGTGGTTTTTTTACCCAGGTTATGCAGTAACACTAACTCTCCCTTTAAACCTGTACTGGCAGCAAGTTTCCCTATTTTAAAGTATTGGTTCATTTATTTGCAAGTTACTTTTTTTATAAGTGATTTGTTTTAAAAAAACTTTATTGTGAAATATAATTTAAGAATTATTAAAAAACAGCATGATTCAAGTATCATTATACTAAATGCTTTTAGTTTTTAGTTTAGGTTCATAAAAAAAAGTCCCGATAAAAAAATCAGGACTTTAAAGAATTAACGGAACAGAGGTAGATTATTCTTCTGTTTTGGTTTCTTCAGACGCCGAAGCTTCTTCAACAGGAGTTTCTGCAACAGGTGCAGTTTCTGTTTTAGCTTCAACCTTTCTAACAACGGGTTGGTTGCGTTTATCGGCACGTGCTTTTTTATGAGCGCCTTGCCTGCGAGCAACATTAGAATCGTGTTCGGCCATCCATGCGGTAAATTTTTCCATAGCACCAGCTTCATCAAATAAGCCTAAGCTTACACCACGAAGTAAGTGTTTAAGATACAATACACCTTTAAAAGAAAGAATACGACGTACAGTATCGGTGGGTTGAGCACCTTTTTGTAACCAGTCTAATGCTTTCTGACGGTCAACCTGAATTGTAGCAGGAACCGTTAAAGGATTGTAAGTACCGAGTTTTTGGATGAATTTTCCGTCACGGGGCGATCTGCCATCTGCAACTACGATGAAATAAAAGGGTCTCTTTTTTGAGCCATGCCTTTGCAGTCTCATTTTTACAGCCATAAAATAGAAATTTTTGGTTGTTATTAAATAGGGTTTCTTCTTTAAAAAAGGATTACAAAGATACTTATGGACAGCCAATTCTGCAAAATTAAATTGACAGAGGGTTTCAGTGTTTAGGCTTGCTTTTGGCCAGTAGGAAAATACGAGACAGGTTGAAGCCAAAACGGATATCAGCTTTAAAAAACTCATCGGTGGTTTGAGCCAGGTAGGCTCTTTCGTTCATCCCCACTGCATTTGAAAAATGTAGTTGAAATACATGTCCTCCAGTTTCTATATCCACTCCAATTGATAGTGACGACCTGTAGCCGGCAACTTTGGGGCCCAGGTAATGATGATAATCCCAGGTGATAGCCATTCTTTTGCTAAACTTTAACCTTCCCCCTCCACCTAATGCAACTATTGTATTGTGGCTACCTACATTTACGGCATTGCTACTATAAAGCAAAATGGGGCTTAATTGTAACGAAAAAGCTGGAGTGATTTTTTTACCGATAATTAATTGAAGATAATAGGATGACCTTTCTTTGTATCCCGGTTTTATTGAGTCGAATGATTTTTCTGTCCATACGGTGGTACCGATTGCTGTTAACAAAGAAACAGGCATGGCTTTATATCCTTTTGACTGTTGCAGCCACCTGATTTTTACGAAAGCGTCTAACTCTTTTCTAAATGTACTGCGTCCGATGCCAGCCATCAAATGGTTTGAAATACCATAAGCGGCGCCCAGCCGCATGGAAGCATGGTCGAGGCCAAATAATTCTTTGGCTCCCTGGTTTATCAATCCAAAGCGGTGTAAAATCCTGATGTCTAAATTACCCTTGCCCAGCATTTCAGTGGAGTGAGCATTGATAACCCTAATAGATTTAAATGCACCTGATATTTTTTGGGATTGAGGGCTGCTATCTTTAATATCATCGAGCATGCTTTTTTCCTGGGCTTGTACCTGTGCCAGGCAGGCAAATAAAATTGCCAGGGTAAATATTGGTTTCATTTGTTTTGGTTTTACAAACTGCTATACCTGGGAACGGATATGGCAATACTTATTGTTTTATTTATTTTATCGGCCACAATTGCAGGTATAGAAATTTTATAATCCTGTGGCGTTACTTTAAAATTGGCACGGGCACTGATTACACCGTTTACTAAACGGGTTTCAACCGGAACAGTTATTTGCCTGGAAACGCCATGAATAGTGAGGGTGCCGCTTACTTCTGTTGTAAAATTTGAATTGGTTTCCACTATCAATTTTTTATCTGCTATTAGTTTCCCTTTAAATACGGCTTTTGGGTATTTGTCGCTTTCCATATAATTTTCATTAAAATGTTCCTGCATTAGCGCCCTGTCAAATTCAAAACCTTTTATCAGCACCGAAAATTCCAAAGCCCCTGTGCCAGTATCCCATACACAAAGCCCTTTGTTGTTTTGTGCTTCAATATTTTCCATTGCCGTTTTAGAAAAAAAAGAAACCCTGGCTTCCTTACAATACAACCTACCTTGTGCAAATATTCCTATGGGTAATAGAAAGATGACTATAATCCAATTGTTTCTTAGAACTAAATATTTTGCTTTTATCATTCTGATTATTTTACAATTACACAATTATTAATTTCCACGTCCATCAGGTAGCCCGTGCAAACCCCTTTTATTTTAACAAGCTGTGCTGGCTTATATTGGTTTATAATAGCAGCCTGGCTTTTGTGCATCTTGCAACTAAGTTTATGCAACCCATCGCCAATACTGATATTTAAAACCGTATCCCCGCTGTTGCTGATGGTATTAATATAGCCAGAAACCTGCACAATTTTTCCCAGGTATTTTTTATTGGCAGCAGCTTCATCATTTTCATAATCAGTTAACAGTTCTGGTGCAGTTACAATAAATGCTGGTTTTGTATCATTAAGAATTGTGGCTTTCCTGTTGTATTCTTTATAAGCATAAAACGCACCAGCAATCATTAACAACAAGAGAAAAGGCAACAACAGTTTTCTAAATTTCTTCATGTTGTTAATTAGTAAATTTTGCCCCTGCAGTTATCCAATTGGTGATTATTGCTTTTTCGGCAGCGGTTAATGGGGGGCCGCCCTGTGGCATATCTCCAATAACAACTGCCCGTTGGTTTATCCTGTCAGAAAAATTTACTATTTCGCAATCAATAGTCCAGTTATGGCCACCTGCAGGGCTTGGCCCACTATGGCAGCTTACGCACCTTGCTGCCAACAGGTTTTTTACATTTGTAAATAATGGGCCTGCAGTATTATTAATGCTAACAGTTACGGCTACTGATTTTTCGCAACCAAATGCATCTTTAGCAAACATGGTATAGTTGCCGGCGGCAAGCCCAATAAATAAACTTGAAGCCTGGTAAACTCCACCTGCTTCTAATTTATAAGTAAACCCTGAGCTTCCACTTGCATTAACTGTTATAGTTCCATTATTACTGCACTTAGATGCTGAAACTGTAGTAGCAGTAACAGTAATAGTATTGTTTGATGAAACTGTAACTAATACAGAGTTTTCGCAACCTGCGGCATCTTTAGCAAATGCGGTATAATTTCCTGCAGCCAGGTTATTAAATACATTTGAGACCTGGTAAATGCCGCCAGCATTTAATTTATAAGTGAAGCCAGTGCTTCCACTTGCGTTGATAGTTACCGAACCGTTGGCCTGGCAATTGGTAGCTGCTGAAGAATTGGCTGTAACTACTATAGAATTATTTGCATTGACGGTAACGGTGGTAGAAATTTCGCAACCAGCATTTTCTTTTGCAAAAACTGTATAGCTGCCTGCAGCAAGGTTTGTGAAAACATTTGAAACCTGATATGTACCTGCTAACCCTAATTTGTAGGTAAATGAAGTACCGCCAGTAGCGGTAACTGTGATGGTACCATTATTTACACAATTTGTAGCAGGTGTGGATGTGCCATTAACGGTTATTGGTGTAGATGATGAAACGGTTACCGGGCTTGTTTTTTCGCAGCCTGCACCGTCTTTTACAAAAATAGTATAAGCGCCTGCAGCCAGGTTACTAAATACATTGGATGCCTGGTAAGATCCGCCTGCATTTAATTTAAAGGTAAAGCCTGTACTTCCTGATGCAATAACGGTTATGCTGCCGTTATTTGAACAATTAGCAATAGTAGTAGCTGTGGAAACAGTTATGCTTTTGCCTGCACAAGGGTCAGTTGGCGGAGGCGGCGTACTATCTTTTGAACAGGAAACAAAGTTGGCTGACATTAATAGTGCAGTAAATGCAAAAACAATTATTGATAATTTTTTTGACATACAAGTAGTTTTACATTGTTATCGAAAAAAATTATCTGAAGGTTGCTTTATCCCAAAAAAAATTGAAAATAGTTTTTGAAAATAAACTACTACACATTTTTTAAAAAGCTCAATCAATAGTCCTTTCTATAGGTTCTTAATTTTTATGAAAAGGGAAAAATTTTATACCAATAGAAATATCTGTGGAGTATAATTTTACTTCACCATCCCCCACTCCTGCAAGTGGGATGGCTATTCCGGGAGATGCGGTAATGGTAAAACTTTTATTTAGCCTTTTTTCCACACCCGCTGAAAGCCTGAGTACCGAGAAAAGGTTTTTATTGCCTTTATAAAAAGTTTCGGCATGGTAGTAGTTACCATAGCGTTCATAATATAAATGATAATTTTCTTTCTTCATGATATAAGAAGAAATGCCGGCCGAGGCAAACAAGTTTAATTTTTTGCCGGTTTTAAAATTATATATAATCGAAACCGGGATTTCATACACTTTGCAATTAGCTTCAATATCTTTAATATTTACATTATTCCAATACGTGCCGGGTTTGGTTTTGTAGTCACCGCCTTGGGCGTTATATTTTTTGCTGCTGCTGTAAAACCCTGTTTGCACACTTAGCCTGTCATTAAACTGGTATCCCAGTCCAATACCTATCCGGGCTGTAATTTTACTAGCAGAAAATAATTTAACTCCATTACCCTCGGCGCCTGCTGATGCAATGATATAAAGTTTTGAAAAAGTATTTCTCTTCTTTTTATTTACATTTATTTTCCGAACTACACTGTCTACTATTTTTTCAATTTCCTTATCAGATTTGTTTTTACTGTCAATTGTTACTACCAGACTTTTGTTTCCTGTTGAATCTTTTGCTACTGAATTTTTGTATTCGCTTTCGTTTTCAATAGTGCTTGCCCTTACCTGCTGAGGTTCTTCGGCTGTTGCATTATTTATTGTAGCTTTTACTTTTCCTTTAAGATTTCGTTTATTCTTATTTTTTTCAAACAATTCTTCTGAAGCCTGGCTGTCATCTTTTAAAAAGGTAGTTTTATTTTTTTTAATAAAATAAGGAGTTGTTTTATTAGCAAATGTTTTAGGTAAACTTTCCTCATTGCCTATTTCTTCCTGTTTGCCAATGGGTATTTGAGTAGTGTTATTTTTATTGTTAGAATATACTATGCCTGAGCTTGTTTTACCGGGCATATCATTTTTAGTACCAACTTGCAATTCTGTTTGCCCGGTTGTTTTTGTAACAGTAGAATTTGATTTTCTGTTTATTTTATTAGTTGTATTAAAAGTATAATACCCGGCTATACCAATTCCAATCAACAATGGTAAAAACAACCAAAGCCAAAATGGGAAAGGTTTTTTCCTGTCCTTATCTTTATCTAACAGGGCTTCCATCTTTTCCCATGCTTCTTCCTTAAAAGCTGGTTCATTGGCTTCTAATACCTGCCTGATGGTATCTTCAATTTCGTTAAATGATTTTTTGCTCATAAAAATTAATTTCTGCCTCCTGTAACAACTTTTTTAAATTCATCCTGGCTTTTGATAAATTGGATTTAGAAGCTCCCACAGATATTTTTAATTGTTCGGCAATCTCTTCATGTTTAAACCCATCTATTACAAATAAATTAAAAACCGTTCTGTAAACCGGTGAAAGTTTTTGGACAATCCCAATAATTTCTTTGTAAGACATTTGTCCAATGGTAGTTTCTGTTTCATCGGCTATGTTGAAATGGTTATCGAAAATTTCTGCTATCAGGAAATGCTGGTTGTTTTTTCGAAGATGGTCAATAGCAGTGTTTATCATTATCCGCTTCATCCATCCTTTAAGTGAAGCTTCAATATCGGCGTACCTGGGATTAAAGGTATTCAGCGACCGGTAGATTTTTAAAAAACCGTCGTTGGTAATTTCGGCAGCGTCATCTGGGTTATTGCAGTAACGCATACATATCCCTATAGCATAACCATAATACAACTGATAGAACAGTTTTTGACTATCCCTTTTATTGTCAACACAACCTTTAATGATATGTAACAAATCGTTTCTGCCCGACAATTTTTTTGGTTTAGCCAGGCGCCCAATCGCCTGGTTGCTCTTTTTAACGCCATAAAATAAGAAATGGTTGCCTTGAAGGATATTTTTTTTAACTAATGTACAAAAAAATGCCCCTTTATGTTGGGGGCGAAATTTAAAAAATCCATTTAGTGCCTTATCGTTTACCCATCATGCCGGGCATCATACCTTTTGGCATTTTGTTCATCATCTTCATCATACCTTTCATTTGTTCAAACTGCTTTAAAAAGGCATTTAATTCAGCAATATCCTTTCCAGCGCCTTTGGCTATTCTTGCTTTACGGCTGGGATTTATTATATCAGGATTACGGCGTTCAAAAACTGTCATAGAGTTTATCATTGCTTCAATTCCTTTAAATGAATCATCATTTACATCTACATCTTTAATTTGTTTGCCAACTCCCGGTATCATCCCCATCAGGTCTTTAATATTTCCCATCTTTTTTATCTGCTGCAGTTGTGTTTTAAAATCCTCAAAATCAAATTGGTTTTTGCGAATCTTTTTCTCAAGGCGGGCAGCTTCTTTTTCATCAAACTGTTCTTGTGCTTTTTCTACCAGGCTTACAATATCACCCATGCCCAAAATACGTTGCGCCATCCTGTCGGGATAGAATACATCTAGAGTATCCATTTTTTCGCCGCTACTTGCAAATTTGATTGGCTTGTTTACTGTATATTTAATTGATAAGGCTGCTCCACCTCTTGTATCTCCGTCTAATTTAGTTAGCACCACACCGCTAAAATCTAATCGTTCATTAAATGCTGCTGCTGTATTTACTGCATCTTGCCCTGTCATGCTATCAACTACAAATAAAATTTCCTGTGGGTTGATTGCTTTTTTAATATTAGCAACTTCTGTCATCATCACTTCATCTACAGCCAAACGGCCGGCAGTATCTATTATGATAACATTTTTATTTTTTGCTTTGGCTTCTTTAATTGCATTTTGTACTATCGAAACTGCATCTTTATTTTCTCGTTCGCTAAAAACGGCTACATCAATTTGTGTGCCCAGCACTTCCAGTTGATCAATAGCAGCAGGGCGATAGATATCGGCTGCTACTAATAAAGGCGACTTGCCTTTTTTTGTTTTAAGATAACTGGCCAGTTTACCACTAAATGTTGTTTTACCACTACCCTGTAAGCCTGCAATTAGAATAATGGCAGGCGCTCCGCTTATGTTAAAATCACTGGCTTCGCCACCCATCAGTTCGGTTAATTCATCCTGCACAATTTTTACCATTTGCTGGCCCGGATTAACTGAAAGCAAAACTTTTTCGCCCAGTGCTTTTTCTTTTACTTTATCGGTAAATTCTTTGGCTATTTTATAATTTACATCGGCATCTACTAATGCACGCCGAATGTCTTTAACTGTATTGGCAATATTTAGGTCGGTTATACGTGCCTGCCCTTTAATATTCTTAAATGCCGATTCTAATTTTTCACTTAACGAATTAAACATAATTATTGTTCTTTTATTTTACTAATTAAATAACACAGCAATTAACCGGAGAATTTTATCAGTAAATTATAGGAAATGAGTTTTTTTAATAACTTAAATAGTAAATGCTGTATCAATTATTTGTTGCTGCTCTTTTTGATGAATTTTATTAAACCCTGTTGCAGTGGCTGAACTTGTTTGCCTACTGATGATATAAAAATTGATATTTTTCAGGTTCATCCTTAAGAAGGTAGCTGCTCCCATATTTAATGGCTCTTCCTGCACCCAGTACCAGATAGCTTTACTGTATTTTTTATATAGTTCATCTAATTGATTTTGAGGTAAAGGATAAATTTGTTCCAGCCTAACGATGGCAATATCGTTTCTGTTTTCTTTTTGCTGACGTTCGTGCAGGTCGAAATAAATTTTACCACTACAGAACAAAACTTTTTTAACAGCTGATGCATCTTTTATAGCAAAATCATCTATTAGTTCTTTAAATCCTCCGCTTGTAAATTCTTCTTTATTACTGTAGCTGCCGGTGTGCCTTAGGTTTGCTTTTGGCGAAAAGTTAACCAATGGTTTACGAAACGGCCATGCAAGTTGACGGCGAAGTAGATGAAAGAAATTTGCGGCAGTGGTAACATTAGTTACCAAAATATTCAGTTCGGCACACATTTGTAAAAAACGCTCCATCCTGGCGCTGCTATGCTCTGGCCCCTGTCCTTCGTAACCGTGTGGCAATAACATTACCACACCATTCATACGTTGCCACTTTGTTTCTGCAGTCGTTATAAATTGATCAATGATTGTTTGTGCGCCATTTGCAAAATCGCCAAACTGTGCTTCCCATATCACTAATGCATTGGGATTGGCCATTGCATATCCGTATTCAAAACCCAAAACCGCATATTCGCTTAATAAAGAATTATAAATTCTAAACGGTGATTGTGTTTGGGTAAAATGATTAAGCCTGTTATATTCTGCATTTGTATTCTCATCATACAAAGCAGCATGACGATGGCTGAAAGTGCCACGCTTTACATCCTGTCCACTCATACGAACATCTTTGCCATCAACCAATAAACTTCCATAAGCCATTAATTCGGCTGTAGCCCAGTCAACTTTATTTTCGTCGTTAAATAATTTTATTTTATCGCCAATAAGTTTTTCAACCTTACGCAACGGCTTAAAATCTGCTGGCCATTTCATCAAACCTTCAAATAATAATTTAAATTCTTCATTTCCAATAGCAGTAACCGGCGAAACCTCAAAATCTTCGGCTGTGGCTTTACGTAAACTTTTCCAAACGAGTTCCGGTGCCTGGTAACTATAGGGTAGCGGATGTTGTTTTACTTCATCAAGGCGTTCTTGAAGATCGCTTACAAACTTCTGTTCCATTTCCTTTGCCAGCGCTTGTGCTTCAGGTTCTCCGTTTTCAATTAAAAACTGTGTGTATACTTCACGTGGGTTAGGATGTTTATCTATGGCTGCATACAACTGAGGTTGTGTAAACTTAGGTTCATCGCCTTCGTTATGCCCATGTTTACGGTAACAAACCATATCAATAAAAATATCTGTATTAAATTCCTGCCTGTAAAGGGTTGCAATTTCGCAGGCTTTAACTACAGCTTCTGCATCATCGCCGTTAATATGCAAAACCGGTGCATGTACCAGGGCTGCAATGGAAGTACAATAATCTGCAGTACGGGCATCATCAAAATCTGTTGTAAAACCTATTTGATTATTAATAACAAAATGAATGGTTCCGCCTGTGGAATAACCTTTAAGTCCGCACATTTGTAACACTTCGTACACAACACCCTGACCTGCAATAGAAGCATCGCCATGAATAAGTATGGGCAATATCTTATCGTAATCACTATTGTATAATACATCAGCCTTACTTCTTGCAAAACCAATTACCAATGGATCTACAGCTTCCAGGTGCGATGGGTTGGGGCTTAACTTTAAATGAATTTTTTTTCCGTTGGCTGCTTCCACATCACTTCCAAAACCCAGGTGATATTTAACATCACCGCTTCCCATGGTTGTATCTGGTACACTATTACCTTCAAATTCGCTGAATATTTGTTCATAGGTTTTACCCATAATATTGGCCAAAACATTCAACCTGCCCCTGTGCGCCATACCAATAACAACTTCTTCCACTTCATTATTTGCCGATGTGTTAATGATTGCATCTAATGCTGCAATTGCAGTTTCTCCACCTTCAAGCGAAAATCTTTTTTGGCCTATATATTTTGTGTGTAAAAATTTTTCAAACATCACCCCATCATTCAGTTTTTGCAGGATTCTTTTTTTCTGCTGAAGCGGCACTGGTTTTAAAAGCGTAGTTTCAATTTCATTAAAAAGCCATTCTTGTTTTTTACGATCTGTTATATAAGCAACCTGTACACCTACATGGCCTGTATAACATTTATTTAAAAATGCCAGTATATCTTTTAAGGTTGCATTGGGCATACCTATAACTTTACCGGCTGCAAATGCAGTGGAAAGATCAGCTTCGCTTAAACCAAAATCAGCAAGACTAAGATTAGCCTGCCGGTCTTTTCGATCACGAATGGGGTTAGTTTTAGCAATTAAATGCCCTTTTCGCCTGTATGTAAAAATTAATTTGTACACGGCAAATTCTTTATCAAGTTGAGTAGAAGAAACAACAGTTCCGTTTTTAGCTGCGCCATTTACAGAACTGGCTGCATTTGAAATGGCAAAATCAAACCCTTCAAAAAACTTGCGCATATCTACATCTACACTTGCAGGGTCTTTTACAAAATCATTATAAAGCCCTTCAATATATCCGGGATGAGAGTTGGTGATGTACTGGAAATCCTTCATAAAAAAGTGAAATTATTTTTTTGTACCAAGCCATTGTGCTGCTATTAAGCATAAGTGGCAACATATATAACATCCCGATTTTTCGGGGCTATTGTACCACAGCAAAAACTTAGCTCAGATGGTCTGCAAATATCGGTTAATTATGCGTTATTAGTTGCTTTATGTAAAAGCATTTTTCTGCAAACTGCGGCAACGATGCCACTGAGGATTACATATCCGGTAAAATAATAAAAACCAGGTTGTAAAGTAGCCTGGGTACCTTCCATAGCATTAGCTCCTAAAAATGCCACAAAAATACTTATGGCAAATACATCGGCCATTGCCCATTTACTGATGGCGCTTACAAAATGTTGCCAACTACCATTTGGGTTTTTTGCCAGTATTATATAAAATAAAATGCCTGATTTTATTAACGGAACAATGATGCCAAATAAAAATATGAGTACGAATGGCCAGTAATTGCCATCTTTCCAAAGCCGTTCCATCATACCCAGGATACTTCTTTTTTCGCTAAATAAAGTAAAGTCAATAATATTAAGATAATGTACAGAAATCTGAATATGCAAGATGTCTAATACCCAACCAAAGCCTAGTAAAACCAGCGATCCGATGTGTAAAACCAGTAATAAATACCTGTTCATAAGCCTATTTTTCTCCTAAATAAAGCAGAAATTTCAACTTTTTAAAATTATCCATTATTAATTACTCATTTTTAAATGAATCCCCTATCTTTGCAGCCCAAAAATAGATTTTCATGGCAAATCATGCAGCAACCAAAAAAGATGTAAGACAAAGTACAAAGCGTAACGAACGTAATCGTTATTATGGTAAAACTACACGAAACGCAATTCGTGATTTAAAGGCAAGCGAGAAAAAAGCAGCGGAAGATGCTTTACCAAAAGTTGCATCTATGATTGATAAACTGGCAAAACGTGGTACAATACACAAAAATAAAGCTGCCAATTTAAAAAGTAAATTGGCTAAAAGAGTTAATGCTATGGCAAAGTAATTTTGTAATTATCATAAATTATTGAACCCGTCAATTTAATTTTGACGGGTTTTTTAATTACATTTAACTTGTTTACCTGTAAATCATGAATCGAGTTTTCTTTACTACACTATTGCTCTTTTTTACAAAGTTTAGTTTATACTGTCAGTGTACAGCACCAAACTTACCCAATGTTGGTAGCCTAATACTTAATAATACAGATACCCAATTAGTTATTTATTTTGATACTACAGCAAATTCTCCAGCAACAAATATTTATTACCTCGGTATTTTATCAACTTCAAACACTTTAAATAGCAACCCAGTTAACGGTATCATTTATAATATTGGTGATGATATTGGCGGAGGTGAAGTGATTTTTTATGGGAAAAATTATATTAATAAAAAAACAGGATTGGTAGCAGGCTCAACTTATTACCTTTTTCTCTTTACAGCTCAAACCTCCTGCAATGGCGAGCCTTTATATAGTAATAGTTCGCTTAATAGTACAGTTACCATGAACAATGAAGGGCCTGGTATTCCGGCAAACTATTACGATGCAGCTGCAGGTTTAAGCTGCACCAATTTAAAAACGGCACTTTTCAATATTATTAAACCTACAATAACAAGCCCGGCGCCTTCTTACACCGGGCTTTGGGGAGCATATTTTATAACAGATGACAGGCTTAATGATGGCGCCAACAAAACCATTGTGTGGGATATGTATTCTGATAACCCATCCGGAAGCGAATGTGAAGCAAATTTTGGCTCTCCTTACCAGGATAAGGGAACCGGTGGCAATACTGAGTGCCAGCGGTATAACCGTGAACATGCATTTCCCAGGGCTTGGTTTGGTGGTAATGTAGATCCCATGTATAGCGATATGTTTATTGTATATCCTACCGATAAAAAAGTAAATAGCATGCGTGGAAATTTTCCATTTGGCGAAGTAACATCGGCAAGTTATACGTCAAATAACGGATCAAAACTTGGCCCCAATACTTATTTAACTGAATATACAGGAAATGCCTTTGAGCCAAATGATGCCTATAAAGGAGACTTTGCCCGATCAACTTTGTATGTGGCTACCGCCTATGAAAACGCAATTGCAGGATGGCAAACGAATTCAAATGCAGGCAGTGTATTGAACGGTACATCGTACCAGTGTTTTGATAACTGGTACCTGAAATTGTTGTACAAATGGCATATACAGGACCCGGTAAGTTCAAAAGAAATTGACAGAAACAATGATGTATATATGTTACAGGGAAACCGCAACCCTTTTATTGACCATCCGGAATATGTAACATTGGTTTGGCAATGCACAGGTGTGCTACCGGTTACCATAATTGATTTTATAGCTCAAAAAAATGATGAAACTGTAAATCTTAAATGGTATGCCACTTATGAAACTAATTTTAAATTTTATGAAATAGAAAGGAGCCAGGATGGAATAAATTTCTATAAAACAGGAACAGTGCAGGGCGCAAACCTGGCAAATTATACATTTACAGATAATAACCTGCCCGGAAGCAGTACGCTTTTTTATCGTTTAAAAATGATTGACATTGATGGACAATTCAGTTATAGTAAAATTGTTTCTTTACACAATAAAAATAATTTTTACAATGCACAGGTTTATCCTAACCCTACAAGCAATACACTACAGGTAAAACTTCAACAGGCTTTATCACAAAACAGTCAATTATTTATTACAGATGTTACGGGCCGCATAGTAGTGCAGCAGCAGATTGCAGCCGGACTTAGCAAGCTTGATTTAACTGTAAACCATTTACCTGCAGGCAGGTATTTTATCAACATTAAAAACAATAGTGAATTAATTAATCAGTCGTTTGTAATTGTAAAATAATTATAGTTACATTTTTTATCACAGGGCAGCATTGATGCGGCCAGGTGGTTTTTATAAATGGTAAATCAAACCATAAAAAATATTGTAGCTTACCAAAAAATAATTTTATGAGAAAATTGATGATGATTGCTGCTGCCATAATTTATTTAAATATGGCAAATGCACAACAATGCCGATTTGAAAAAACCAATGGGTTAGAAACAGCCACTTATTTTGAAGCCATTGACTGGTATAAAAATTTAGATCAGATATCAACGAAAGTATTAGTAAAAGAAATGGGTATGACAGATGCCGGTTACCCATTACATCTTGTTATAGTAAGCAGCGATGGTAAGTTTAACCCCGTTCAATGGCGTAAACAAAATAAAGCAGTTATTCTTATTAATAATGGTATTCACCCCGGAGAACCGGATGGAATTGATGCCAGTATGATGTTGGTTAGGGATATTGTAAATAATAAACTAACACTGCCAGAAAATGTTGTATTAGCTATCATTCCTGTATATAATATTGGAGGTTGTTTAAATCGAAATTCTTTTTCACGGGTTAACCAAAATGGGCCTAAAGAATATGGCTTTAGAGGCAACGCTCAAAACTTAGATTTAAACCGTGACTTTACAAAAAATGATAGTAAAACTGCAAAATCTTTTGCACAGATATTTCATTTTATTGATCCTGATATTTTAATTGACAACCATGTAAGTGATGGCGCCGATTACCAGCATACTATGACCATACTTACCACGCAATACGACAAGTTGGGTGAAGCATTGGGAGGCTGGCTAAAAAACAAATTTGAACCACAATTATATAAAAGTATGGCTGATAGAGGATGGGATATGGTGCCGTATGTAAGTTTTGAAACTGCAGGTCCGGAAATAGGAATGGTAATGTTTTATGACTCACCAAGATACTCTTCAGGCTATACGGCTTTGTTTCAAACCATTGGCTTTATGCCCGAAACTCACATGTTAAAACCATACAAACAAAGAGTTTTATCAACGTATTCTTTTTCGCAAACCATGATAGAAAAAGTTTCGATAAATGCAAAAGAATTGATAACAGAACGTAAAAAAGCCAGGTTACAAATAAGCCAGAAAAAATCTTTTCCTTTAAAATGGTTTGTTGATACCGTTAATTATTCTTACGTAACTTTTAAAGGTTATGAACAAGCATTTAAGCCTAGTGATGCTACTGGTTTAAACAGGATGTATTACGACAGGACAAAACCTTTTACCAAACAGGTTAAGTTTTATAATACATTTAAACCTGCTGATATTATTGAAGCGCCTGTTGCATACATAATTCCGCAGGGCTGGTATGGAGTTATTGATTTACTGAAACTAAATAACGTGCAGATGCAACGCTTTGCAAAGGATACGGTTATTGAGGTGCAGGCTTATCATATTGATGATTACAAAAGTTACCCAAAGCCTTATGAAAAGCACCATAAAAACATTGCAGTAAAAACATCTGTAATGAATCAGCAAATTCGATTTTTAAAAGGCGATTATATCATTTACCTGAATCAGCCAGCCAATCGTTACCTGGTTGAAATGCTGGAGCCAACCGGTGATGATAGTTTTTTTTCATGGAACTTTTTTGATGCTGTGCTACAGCAAAAAGAAGGTTACAGCGATTATCGCTGGGATGACCTGGCAGCAGAGGTATTAAAAAAAGATCCGGCTTTAAAGGCCAAACTGGATGAAAAGAAAAAGACGGATACAAAATTTGCAGCCAATGCATCTGCTCAGTTGTATTTTATTTATATTAATTCACCCTATTATGAACCATCGCATAACAGGTATCCTGTTTACAGAATAAGTGAAAAATATTAAGCTAACCTATTGATAATAAGTAAGTAACCTACAAAACAGGGAAGCCCAATAGCTGCAATACCGATGAAAGGATTGCGACGCAACGATGATGCTATGAAAAACCAAGGCTGGTATCAAAATCAGCCCAAATTATCCATTATTCATTGACCAATTTTCCATTAAAACCCTTACCTTTGCTGCCCGTTCAAAAAACGGATAAACAACATTTTTTTAAACAAAACAAATCAGGGAAATGAACAACTACGAATTGATGGTGATTTTTACCCCTGTGCTTTCTGAAGAGGAGTTTAAAACCGCTCAGAAAAAATATGCCGACCTCGTTTTAGAAAACGGAGGTGAGGTTTTGCACAGCAACCCATGGGGACTAAAATCACTGGCCTATCCCATTGACAAAAAGACTACTGGTCTTTATTGGGTAATGGAGTACAAAGCGCCAACCAGCTTCAATGAAAAGTTGAAAATTCAACTTTTACGAGACGAATCACAGATGCGTCACATGTACACTGCACTCGACAAGTACGCCGTCGATTACAATACTAAAAAGAGAAGTGGCGGCAAATTTACTAACGAAAAAACTCCAGCTTAAGCTATGGCAAAAAATGAAATAAAATATCTTACTGCCATTAAGCAGGAGAAGCGCCCGAAAAAATACTGCCGTTTCAAGAAAATGGGTATCCATTATATTGATTACAAAGACGCAGAATTTTTAAAAAAATTTATTAACGAACAAGGTAGGTTATTGCCTCGCCGTATTACCGGTAACTCTTTGAAGTTTCAGCGTAAAGTGGGCGATGCAGTTAAAAAAGCCCGTCAAATGGCGATTTTACCATACGTTACAGATCTATTAAAATAATTTTTTAACCACCCTAACCTTTAAATAGAGAAAGTCCCCGATTACTTTCGGGATTGGGTAAAAATGCAAAAAAAATGCAGGTAATATTAATTCAGGATGTAAACAATTTAGGTGGAGTTAATGAGTTGGTAACAGTAAAAAATGGTTACGGCCGTAACTACTTAATTCCTCAAAAATTTGCCATCGAAGCTAGTCCTTCCAACTTAAAAATGATGGAAGAAAAGAAAAAGCAACAAGCTAAAAAAGAAGCCAAATTACTGGCGGAATTGAATAGTGTGATTGCCGTTTTAAAAGAAGGAGCTTTAAAGATTGGCGCCAAAACTGGTACCAGTGGAAAAATCTTTGGTAGCGTAACTGCAGTTCAAGTAGCCAGGGCTATTAAAGAACAAAAAGGCTACGAAATTGACAGGCGCCGGATATCTATTATTGATGAAATTAAAGAACTAGGAAATTTTAAAGCTAGTATTGATTTTGGTAACGGTAACGAAACTGAAGTTGAACTTGAAATAGTAGCTGAATAATTTTAAGTTAAATAATAAGCTTTTAAAGTAGGCTGTCTCAATACATTTGGGCAGCCTATTTTTATATACTAGTATTAAGGTTAGTATTTTTACTATCAAAATCGATAAAACTGGGTCATTAAAATGGCTAATCATCTCCAAAATCTCTGAAATTCAGTTCTGTAGCGGCTAACAGCCAATAGAAAAATACAGAATTTCTAAAATTTAATTTAATAAATCAGAAATCCGCCATATCTTTATCGGGTATTAATGGTTTTAGTTTTTCGCTATTGGCTGAAGTAGCTTTATTTGAAGTCCGATTCAGTACATTGTAACAACTAAGTCATTACATTTTTATTTATTAATTAAAAGTTTTTACAATGAACATTTATGTTGGAAATCTTAGTTGGTCAATGACTGATGAAGATTTAATGAATCTCTTCACAGAACACGGAAGCGTTACAAGCGCAAAAATTTTAAAGGACAAAATGAACGGCCGTAGTAAAGGTTTTGGTTTTGTTGAAATGGAAGACAATGATGCAGCAAAAGCTGCTATTGCTGCATTAAACGAAACTGAAGTTCAGGGTCGTAAATTAATCGTTAACGAATCTCAACCTCGTGCAGAAGGTGATCGTCCAAAACGCAATTACGGTGGTGGCGGTCGTGGTGGATATGGTGGAGGTGGAAACCGCGGCGGCGGAGGCTATGGCGGCGGTGGAAACCGTGGCGGCGGAGGCGGTGGTTATAACAGAGATTATTAATCTACCTAATAAAGAGTGTTTTAAAATCCTTTCATATTGAAAGGATTTTTTTATTTCTTCCATTTGCTTATTTAATTTGCACAAAATATAATTAATGAGTAAAGGCAGGCTTGACGCATTCAGTGATGCTGTATAAGCCATCATCATTACAATTATGGTTTTGGAAATGAAAGTCCCCAACGGTGAAAAGCTTAGTAACTTAATACCAATAATACCAGTTTTTATAAGCTATATTTTAAGTTTTGTTTTTGTAGGAATATATTGGAACAATCATCATCATTTAATACATGTGGTAAAAAAATAAATGGTTAAGTATTGTAGGCAAATACACATCTTTTATTTTGGCTCTCTTTAATACCCTCACTACAGCTTGGATGGGAGAAAATCATTTTGGCGAATGGCCGGTTATATTATATGGCTTTGTGTTGATGATGGCTGTTTTGGCATACTATATACTTGCCCATTGCTTATTTAGCATAATACATGAAAAAGATTCTACTTTAGTAAAAGCCATTGGAAAAGACAAGAAAGGGATATTGTCTGTTGTACTTTATGTTATAAGCATTGGGCTTTCCTGGTTAAATCCCTGGTTTGGATTTTCTATTTATATCATAGTTGCCTTCTGCTGGATAATTCCTGAAAAAAGAATTGAAAACAAAGTTAATAATGAACATCATTTGAGCTAATTGCTCATTAAAGTTTTTTTGGGGGAGATAAATCAAACGGTATGGCTTCTTGTTCAAAAAGGCGTTTATGAGAAGAATCACAAAAGGGTTTATTTTACGAAAGGCCACAACGACAAATAGAAATAATTCACCTACACTGTAAATTATAAACACCCCCCATTCTTATCAACTATTTCAAAACCACCTTCAATTTTTAATGAGCCGTTACTGTATACTATAATTTTTTGTTGTAGCCATTATTTAATTTTTTAAAAATTAGGTTTAAAGCAGGAAAATAAACGGGAAACTATATTATGCAAAAGAGGCTGTTCTTTAACAGCCTCTTAATTATAATTTACAAAAAGTTATTTCTGTTGATTACCATCAAAACTTACCATCCAGTTTATTCCAAACTTATCCGTAAACATACCAAAATATTCACTCCAGAAAGTTTTACTTAAAGGCATAGTAACCTTACCGCCATCGGATAGACTATTGAACAATTTATCTGCTTCATCCTTACCGATCGTATTTATAGATATAGAAAAATTATTTCCAGGTACAAAGGTGGGTGCCCATTCGCCCCCTGTATCACTGCCCATCAGGCAAGTTCCATCGCCAATAGGAAGCGAAACATGCATTATTTTTTGGCCATCACTTTCCGACAATTTAAATTCATCAGAAGCTGGCATTTCATTAAAACGGCCTATGTACTGAAACTCATTGCCGAAGGCAGATTTGTAAAAATTAAAAGCTTCTTCACAGTTGCCATTAAAATTAAGATAAAGATTTACTGAAGCCATAGTTGTAGATTTTTTTGATTACTGTTTTTGGGTATTAAAGATATACATTTTCACTCTGTAATACCAATTAGACATTGAAAGCATCTTCAAAAATTATTTTTATAAAATTGAATTGATTCTACTTTTTCAATAGTGATATTTTTGGTGATAACCGATATTTGATTTTGTAACATTTCAATATTATTGTAAGCAATCATGCTTACCCTGTCTTTAAAGTGTCGCCACATTTTTTCTGCCGGGTTAAGTTCAGGAGAGTAAGGAGGTATAAATAATAAAGCAATATTTGTAGGAATGTTCAATTTTTTTGCAAGATGAAATGCTCCATTAGTAAGTATGAGTATTTTAAATTCTGAAGCATTTTGTATCGTCATATAATCCATGAAGTGCTAAAAAGTAGCTGCATTGCACTGCGGTATTTCTAAAAGATGGCTGCATCCTGTAATGGATGAAAATGCTCCAAATAAATACAAGTTATCAAAGTAGTGTAAGAATGGTGCTACTGGCTTTACTCCTTTTTGCAGTAAGCATTCTGCGTAATACAGTTAATAACCCAAAGCGGCTTTCATCTTGAAAGTATAGGTTAATACTGGTACAACTTGTTTTGTTATACTTATTTTTAAATGGCTCCAAACTTTCGTTTTACATATTTATTTACAGCATGATATTCCACTCTATTCCAAACTCAGCCATTAACCATTGCTGTACTTCTATAAAACTTTTAAAACCTTGATTGAGATTATTTAAACGATTGGATAAAGCTTGATGTTTTTTTGCTGTAATAGCTGCTTTTTTTGTTCCCCTTCTATTTTCTTTTAACAAACATTCTAGGCAGATAGGTATGCAGTTCGCCATTTGCCAACAGAAATATGACTTGAATCTATTTGGCTTGCCAATGAATACTTACTTATATTGCCTTGCTGCTTTAGCAAAATCAACATTTGGTATTCCTTGCTTATAGTTCAATCTATAGTAAAAACAAAAAAGCCTCTCAGTTTCCTGAAAGGCTTTTTAAATGAATATGGCAGCTACCTACTCTCCCACATTGTTGTGTAGTACCATCGGCCATGAGGGGCTTAACTTCTCTGTTCGGTATGGGAAGAGGTGAACACCCTCGGCAAAACCACCATA